>Ga0316208_1000041_pt1 | contig 204293 bp, 185 predicted proteins | sample 3monopyrite_MG_FD_204944 | JGI IMG/M metagenome (GOLD analysis project Ga0316208, IMG submission 204944) | Microbial mat bacterial communities from mineral coupon in-situ incubated in ocean water Damariscotta River, Maine, United States -... | ecosystem: Environmental > Aquatic > Marine >... | reverse complement strand
TAAAACAGGTTTATTTCAAAGGCCTGAAACAGAATACCATATGGCCTTACGAAGGCGAAGGGAGCGAGAAGAGTTGGCTCGAATGCAGGGGGTTTTGGCACTATGATATTTATTCCGGACAGTAGTGACCAACAGCGCCAAAGAAGTAAGCAAGAAATCGCCGTTCCGGGTGCCTTGCCCTCATCAAACAGCTGATGAGGGTTCCCAAAAATTCTGCGAATGAATATTTAAAATTTATTAACTTGTGAGTTTAAATATTCGTTGCCGGGTCGTGTCGATGCGCCGTCCTGGCTTATCGCCACTCAAAATCACGTCCGTGTGATTTTGCCCCTAGGGAGAAATAATTTTTGGCAAGTCACAGGGAAGTTTGTCGCAAGTCCAAATAATAAATCGTAATTCAATAATCAATGTCACTGTAGGAGCGCAGCTTTAGCTCGCGAACCGCCGAACGAAAATCGTCAGCTAAAGCTAACTCCTACAAACAAAATTTAATTCTCGGGTAGGGTGGATCAAACGAAGTGGATCCACCATTGTCGCGGTGATTGGTGGAACCGCGTTGCTTGTTCCACCCTACAAAAACAAAATACTATCGTCATTCCTGCGAAGGCAGGAATCCAGTGGCGTTGAATTACGTAAAAATTCTAGTTCCCCGATAAAATAATTCAGGATGATAGCTTTTCATAAACCGAAGTAATTAACTTCAGTCTGGCGACAACCAGCCCTGTTGCTAGCTGAAAACTGTACATCACTAGGGGGAATTCCACAGGGATGTGGAATTGAGTTTCGATTAAGCCCGGACGGCGCATCGAAACGACCCGGCAAAACAGTAGCGAACTAACAGTATAATAATTTTACGAAAGGAGTAATAAACAGTTTTCAGGAACCCTAATTAGCTTTTTAATTAGGGCTAGTGACAAAGGCGAGCGGGCTTTTTGCTTACTTTTTTGGCTGCAGAAAAAAGTGAGGCGCCAGCAGGCGAACCTTGAAGCTTCAGCGTGTGACTAGGGTTGTTATTTTTAATAATTAGTTTTTGCTCTATCCCTAAATGTTTTTCTGACCCTAAATGTTCTGGCTTGCATATCGTAGATATATGCCATAAATTAGAACCACTTAAATAAGGAATGGACACTACAATGGAAAAATCTACAGCCGCTATCTTTTGGTGATAGAGCAAAAAGAACCCTAGCGTGGATATTCGGTGTGATATTTTTAGTTCTTGGAGTTTTATTTCTATTTATACAGTACTGGTTAACGGCTCCAGTGCTTCTTCTTACTGGTACTTATATACTTCCAAAAACCAATCAAATATTACCTACACAATTTAAGCAAAAATCATTACCTGTTATATTACTTGTTTTGTTTTTTGTTGGAATCATTTTTGACGGTAGCACCCAACGAAAAAGAGCAGTAGAAGATCTAGCTAAAGAGCAAGCTCTAGAACAAAAAAAAGTGGCCAAAGCAGCAGCAGATAAAGAAAAGGCTGAAATTGAAGCGCAAATAAACTTTTATCATAAAAATATCGATAACGTATTCAAACAGCTCGAAGAAAGAACAATTGAACACGCATATGCTTATACCAGCATGTATGAGCCATTGATAAAAGATCAACGATTAACCCAATATCATAATAAGCTACAGCCAAAGTATTTAGCCATTATGGAACAAAAAGCCAAGAAAGAAAGGGAGGAGCAAGAACTTAAGCAAGGTATTTTTACAAAGGAAAACTTCACAGCTGGAGACTGGCCGTATTCTATTGATAAAGTGAAAATTGGTTGTTTTGTGAACGGTACGTTTATTGAATCTGGTGTCAATAAATATGCTTTAAATGGGATTGCAAAGAATAAAAAATTTGGTTACCTAAGTCTTTCTGAAATTAAAAATCATGATGTAGATGATCAATTCATCAGAGATGCTGCGCTAGCTACTTGCGATGCCGAAAAGGAGGCACGAAAAAAGTATATCGAAGAAAAACAGTTGAGTGCATGGGATGGATCTCACACCAAACTTGAAAGGTTACTCAAAGAAAATCTTAACGACCCAGACAGCTACGAACACGCTAAAACTTATTATTATCCAGATTCATATCCATTACGGATAAGACTTGAATACAGAGCTAAAAATGGATTTGGTGCCATGACGCTAGGTTTTGTTTTAGCTGAGGTCACTGAAGATGGTGATGTTAAGTCAGTTGTAGATGAAGGTTAATCCGAAAAGTAATTTCGATATTTGGCGATATATGAATGTATTTTGGGGAGGTTTCTGTGACCCACATATTCCTACATGCAGGAATATGTGTCTATAGAAGATAGTTTCTTATTAATTGTTTTTGATTTTTTTTAAAAAAATATTAAACACGGACATAAACGGATAATGCTTAATTATCAAAACTCAACCCACAACATCCGAATAAACATGAATCACCGCAACCCCTAAAATAATCAAGCCCATACCAATCATCGCTGGCACATCCGGAATCTCCTTATATAACACCGCACCCATAATCGAAATCAATACAATCCCCAATCCCGCTACAACGATCAAACTCGGTACTAAACGGGTAAATTCATGCGAGGCCTTAAGCGCACTGGTGGCCGCGACCTCGGCAATGATGGCAATTGCCAGATAAACATAAACCATGATGATTGCAGCCTGTATTGATAGTGAATGAGTAGGTAAATCACTCGTTTATACAAGCTTGGCACCCATCCTGCAATTGCTCAGTTGAAGATCTTTTTTTGTCAAAAATCCGACGGGAGTTTATATGACACAAGACACAGTAATGGAGCTGGCAGGTCAGGCCTTGTGGGTCGCTATCTTATTGGGCGGCCCTTTATTGCTCTCTGCATTGGGTATAGGTTTAATGGTGGGTATGTTTCAGGCGGCCACGCAGATTAATGAAATGACCCTGAGTTTTATTCCTAAGTTGGGTATTTTAATCGTGGCTTTATTGGTGTTTGGCCCCTGGATGCTCAGCACACTGGTGGATTTTACACGCACGATTATTACAGAAATTCCGGCCCGTTTAGGTTAGGGCACAAGCAAGATGTTAAGCCTCACAACCGAACAAATCACACTCTGGCTAGGCGGTATCTTTTGGCCGTTTGTGCGCATTAGCGCAATGATGTTTGCGGCGCCGGTGTTTGGTGCGCGCATGATGCCCGTACGTATTCGTATAGTTCTGGCTTTTACGCTGAGTGTTTTAACCATTCCGTTATTGCCGCCGGTACCGGCGATTGATCCTATTTCTTTTGCCTCTGCGGGCGTTATGGGGCAGCAAATTTTAATTGGCGTTTCCATGGGTTTGATTATCCAGATGACGTTTCAATCATTGGTGGTGGCGGGCGAGGCAATTGCGAATGGTATGGGCCTGGGTTTTGCGCGCATGATGGACCCGGCTAATGGCGTACAGGTACCGGTTATTTCACAATTTTTTATTGTCATGGCAACCTTATTGTTTGTGATTATGAATGGCCACTTATTGCTCATTCAGCTGGTTATTCAGAGCTTCGAAATTATCCCTATTTCCGCTAGTGGACTCTCTTTGCCGGGCATTCGTGCGGTGGTGGAGTGGGGTAGCAATATGTTTTTGGGTGGCTTAATGGTTGCTCTGCCGGCGGTTACTGCCTTACTCGTGGTTAATATTTCTATGGGGGTTATTACCCGTGCTGCGCCTCAGTTAAATATTTTCGCCGTTGGTTTTCCGCTGATGATTTTGCTGGGTTTCATTTTTCTTTCCGCAAGCTTACCGAGTATTTTTTCACAGTTTGCAAAAATGCTCATGGATAGTTTTGAATCCATTAGCCAAATATTGAGCATGAAGTAATGGCAGAAGCGGAATCAGGCCAGGAAAAAAGCGAGGAACCCACCGCCAAACGGCTAGAAGACGCCAAGAAAAAAGGCCAGATAGCCCGTTCCCGTGATTTTAATACCATGATAATTATTGCCCTGGCGGCAACTGCACTGATCATTCTGGGCCAAACCATTGTTAGCGATTTAGCTACTTTAATGACGCATTATTTCCAGCCTACGCGAGAGGATATGTTTGATCCGCAGGGTATGATTCGCTGGTTTTATGCGGCGGTATTTGATGGCGTATGGCTTATCGTTCCCTTTTTAGGCCTGATGCTATTCGGTGCCATATTCGCGCCTATAAGCATTGGTGGCTGGGCCTTTAGCATGGATTCAATATCCCCCAAGTTAAGCAAGCTTAGTCCTATTAAAGGCGTAAAGAAGATTTTTTCGGCTAAGGGGCTAATGGAATTAGTTAAAGCCATGGGCAAGTTTTTTCTGGTGGCTGCGGTGGCCTTAATCGTTATTCGGAGCAATGTAGATGACTACCTGCAATTGGGTTTTATGCCAATGGAAGCCGCCCTGGTGAAAGCGGGTGAGTTGATTACCTGGGCCTTTTTATTCATAACCATTGCCTTGATGATTATTGCTGCCATTGATGTGCCATTTCAAATTTGGGATCACAACAAAGAAATGCGCATGACCATGCAGGAAGTGAAAGACGAAATGAAAGACACTGAAGGTAAGCCCGAGGTGAAAAGCAAAATTCGTCAGATGCAGCGTCAAATGGCTGATGCTCGAATGATGGATGCAGTGCCGGATGCAGACGTGATTATTACTAACCCAACGCACTTTGCGATCGCCTTAAAGTACAACCCAGATAACATGAGAGCGCCCATTGTGCTGGCAAAAGGTGCGGATGTTATGGCGGGCACTATCCGTCGTGTGGCCGCTGCAAATGAAATTTTATTGATGGAAGCGCCACCTTTGGCACGGGCCTTGTATTACACAACAGACATAGGACAAGAAATACCGGATGGTCTCTACGTAGCGGTCGCTCAGGTACTGGCCTATGTATTCCAGTTACGTGATGTACAAAAAAATGGCGGCAAAAAACCGTCACGACCACAACCTGAAGTACCAGATGAGTTTGAAAAGTTTGTAAATAGACCAGGGGATGCCCCCCTGGATGAAGAAACGCCAGAATGGTAGCAAGCGCCTTAATCACGCTTTAAAGAGTAAATACGATGGAAGCAGTTTTACATAACATCAGTACTATGGCTCAGCGCGGGCTAGTTGCCCCGCTAATGGTTATCACCTTAATGGCGATGATGATTATTCCGATGCCGCCACTGGCGCTGGATTTATTTTTCACCTTCAATATCTGTTTATCGATCATTGTGTTGCTGGTGTGTGTATACGCAGGTCGACCTTTAGATTTTGTTATCTTCCCAACGATTATTCTGGTCGCTACTTTATTTCGACTGGCACTCAACGTGGCCTCAACTCGAATCGTATTACTCGAAGGCCATACCGGTACCGGTGCTGCGGGTAGTGTGATCGAATCGTTTGGTGAATTCGTTATTGGTGGCAACTACGCGGTAGGTTTAGTGGTGTTTTCGATTTTAGTTATCATCAATTTTGTGGTAGTTACCAAAGGTGCGGGACGGGTATCTGAAGTCAGTGCACGTTTCACATTAGATGCAATGCCGGGTAAACAAATGGCGATTGATGCGGATTTAAACTCCGGCATTATTGATCAGGATCAGGCGAAATTGCGTCGTGAAGAAATTGCATCCGAAGCAGATTTTTACGGTTCAATGGATGGTGCGAGTAAATTCGTTCGTGGTGATGCGGTTGCCGGTATTTTGATTTTGATAATAAATATTGTGGGTGGCTTTGCAATCGGTATGGGGCAGCACGATATGCAAGCGGCGGATGCGATTCGTAACTACACCTTGTTAACCATTGGCGATGGTCTGGTTGCACAAATTCCTTCCTTACTATTATCCAGTGCAACGGCGATTATTATTACCCGTGACTCACGTTCGCATGACATCGGTGAGCAAATTAAAAAGCAGATGTTTGGTAACACCAGAGTAATTTGGGTTACTGCGGCGATTGTCGGCCTTTTAGGTGCGATTCCAGGGATGCCTAATTTTGCATTTTTGAGTATTGCGGCTGTATTGGTGGCATCTGCAAAGTGGATGGATAAGCAACAAACACTCGGTGTGTTAGAAGAAAAAATTGAAATGGATGAAAAGCCTGTTGCGCCACCTGCAAATAAAGAGTTGTCCTGGGATGATGTGCAGCCGGTTGATCTGGTTGGTTTAGAAGTGGGCTATGGTTTGATTCCGATGGTGGATAAGAATCAGAATGGACAGTTGTTGGGGCGTATTAAAGGTGTGCGTAAAAAGCTTTCGCAAGAGTTGGGTTTTTTAATTCATTCGGTACATATTCGTGACAATTTAGATTTAACGCCCAATGCTTATCGCATTACCTTAAATGGTGTGCCAGTAGGCGAAAGCAGTGTACAGCCAGAGCGTGAAATGGCGATTAATCCAGGGCAAGTGTATGGCGAATTACAGGGTACGCCGACGACAGATCCGGCGTATGGGTTACCGGCGGTGTGGATTGAATCGGGTATGCGTGATCACGCGCAAACATTGGGTTATACCGTGGTAGATGCAAGCACGGTTGTAGCGACACATATTAATCAGGTTTTGCATGACAACGCGCATGAGTTATTAGGCCATGAAGAAGTACAGCAACTGCTGGATAATTTGGCGAAGAAATCGCCTAAATTAGTTGAAGATTTGGTGCCGAATTTATTGCCCCTGAGTGTGTTAGTTAAAGTACTGCAAAACTTATTAAGTGAAGGTGTATCGGTGCGCGATATTCGCACCATTGCAGAAATTCTTGCCGAACATGGCGCGAATATAAAAGACCCTACTGAATTAACTGCAATGGTGCGTGTTGGTTTAGGCCGTTCGATTGTGCAAAAAATAAATGGCATAGAGCAAGAATTGCCAGTGATTACACTGGAATCTTCTTTAGAACAGTTGTTACTACAATCAGCACAAAATGGTTCGCAAGGATTTATGGGTATAGAGCCAGGTTTAACAGAGCGCATGTTTAAGTCTCTGGAAACGGTGGCGAAGAAACAGGAAATGTCTGGACAGCCTGCAGTTTTAGTGGTCGCACCCGCTTTACGTTTGTGGCTAGCGCAATTAGTACGTCATTCTATCAGTGGTTTGAATGTGCTTTCTTACAGTGAAATACCCGATAATAAAAGCATTAAAGTGGTTGCCGTCGTAGGTGCCGATTAATTTAAAATTAATTTTTAAACAGTATAAAAAATATGAATAAAGAATTAAAAAATAGAAACATCGGAGAAACATCATGCAAGTAAAACGTTTTGTCGCTGATGATATGCGCTCTGTTATGCGAATCGTAAAAGAGGAAATGGGCGTGGAAGCGGTTATTTTATCTAATCGTGTTGTAGATGGAAAAATTGAAATACTTGCAGCGCGTGACTATGACGAGGCCTTAATAAATAATGCGCTGGATAAAAGTTTGGTTGAGAGTAAACCGAATAGTGCGGCAGCATATTATGAGCGTGCAGGTGCTGAGCGTGAATTGCAGCAGCAACAATTTGTATCTGAAAAAATAGATTTAGAAACGACAGATACGACAAAACAAAAGCCGAAAAAACTAAATGCTCAGCAGTTAAAAAGTCATGCAAGTGATCTGCAAAAAGCACAGCAAACAGAAAGTGTTGTTGACGATTCACAAGCTGAAATTATTGAAAATGACTCGCTACAGGCATCAGTTGAAACAGCTCCATCAGAGGATTTAGAGCAATTAGTTAAGGCGCAAATTTTGGCGCAAATGCAGCAGCAATCAGAGCATCAGGCAGCGGGCCTGGTGCAGGCCCAGCAAGCGCCACTGACGGATAGCATGATGGAAATGCGTAATGAGCTTAAATCCTTACGTGCGATGATTGAAAACCAGCAGGTACTGGGTGAATGGAGTGAAATAGCCAATAAACATCCGCTACGCGTTAGCTTGTATAAACGATTGACTGAAATGGGCTTAAGCCAGGAAGTGTGCAAATATCTGGCCAAAGGCCTGGATAGCTTAACGGATGTTGAGCAGGCAATGCAGGCTGCGCTCAAGCAATTGGTGCATCAATTGCCGATTGCGGGCGATGATATATTAAATCAGGGCGGAGTATATGCTATGGTTGGGCCTACAGGCGTAGGTAAAACAACTACCATCGCTAAACTAGCTGCGCGTTTCGCGATGCAGCACGGACAACGCCATGTTGCGCTCATTAGTACGGATACCTATCGTATTGGGGCACATGAGCAGTTAATGACATATGGCCGCCTGCTGGGTGTGCCCGTTCACTCCGCAAATGATACCCAGGAATTACAGCAGTTATTGCATAAATTGCATGACAAAAAGCTGGTGTTAATTGATACCGCAGGCATGAGCCAGCGTGATATAGGCTTAAGTCAGCAGTTTACCCACTTAAGGCATATGTCATCGGTGATTAAGCCCTATTTGGTATTGTCGGCTAACGCACAGCTTTCTACTTTAGATGAAGTGATAGCTGCATTTAAGAGTGCTAACCCTGCAGGATGCATAATAACCAAGCTTGATGAAGCGGCAAGTTTAGGCGGTGTATTAAGTGCGGTGGTAAAACAAAACCTGGCCGTGGCGTATGTTAGTAATGGCCAGAAAGTACCGGAAGATATTCAGCCAGCGCGCGCGCAAGAGTTAGTGAATATGATGATTGAATACAGTAAGCGGCATACCTTGCATGTAGACGATGAGTTTATGGCGAGCGACTTTAATTCATCAATGCCAGGCTTAAGGCTTTAAAAATAGTCAAACAGGCTTTGAGGCTGAGATAAGCTTATTGAGTCATCTATAATAGATTAAGATGTAGCATTTATATGAATGATCAGGCAGCGGGTATAAGGCGAATGGCGTCCAAAAAACCAGTTCAGGTAATAGCAGTAAGCAGTGGTAAAGGTGGCGTGGGTAAAACCAATGTGTCGGTAAACCTGTCACTGGCTATGGTTGAAGCTGGGCAGCGTGTTTTGTTGCTGGATGCCGATTTAGGTTTGGCCAATGTTGATTTATTGCTCGGCTTGCGCTCTGAATATAACTTATCACATGTAATTTCTGGTGAACGTACGTTGGAAGAAGTCGTGGTTAATGGCCCAGAAGGTTTAAAAATCATTCCCGCGGCATCGGGCATGCAAATGATGTCGGAATTAAGCCCCAGCCAGCATGCCGGGGTGATTCGCTCTTTTAGTGATTTAAGTATGCCACTGGATGTATTGGTGGTGGATACCGCCGCCGGTATATCGGATGGGGTGGTTAGTTTTGTTAAGGCATCTAATGAAGTGATAGTGGTGGTTTGTAACGAACCTACTTCATTGACCGATGCTTACGCTTTGATCAAGGTAATGTCCGAAGATTATGGTGTACAGAAATTTAATATTTTAGCGAACTCAGTACGTGACCCCCAGGAAGGCATTAAGTTATTTAAAAAATTAAGTCGTGTGACAGACTACTATTTGGATGTGACTTTAAACTTTATGGGCGCTGTTCCATATGATGAATATTTGGTGAAAGCGGTGAAAAAACAGCAAGCTGTTTTGCAGTCTTATCCGCAAAGCCCTTCATCAATAGCCTTTAGAAAAATAGCTAAGACGGTTATGTCATGGCCAGTGCCGCAGTCGGCATCAGGTCATTTAGAGTTTTTTGTAGAACGTTTAATTAAGTTTAGTGCCGCTGGCTAGCATCGCACGGAGTTGTTTGTAAGTGCTTATGAATGCAGGTAATACAATGTATGCAGAGATGCAAAAAGATCAGCGCGATCAGCGAATTATTGAACATATCAGTTTGGTAAAACGTATTGCGTATCATCTTGTTGCGCGTCTGCCATCGAATGTGCAGGTAGATGATTTAATCCAGGCCGGTATGCTGGGTTTAATTGAGGCGGCCAAACATTATGATCCATCGCAGGGGGCCAGCTTTGAAACCTATGCGGGTATCCGTGTGCGAGGCTCCATGCTGGATGATGTGCGACACGCGGATTGGTCACCACGCTCATTACATCGTAAAATGCGTCAGGTGCGCGAAGCTGTCCGTGTCATAGAAAATGAAACGGGCTGTGATGCCAAAGATCAGGATATTGCTGATCGACTCGAGATAACACTCGATGATTATCATACAATTAAGCGGGATAGTGCGAATGCGCAGATTCTGAGTCTGGACCAAACTGAGGAAGACCCTGGGTTTCAAAATCGACTCAGGTCATCGCAAAGCGACCCGTTGGAAAATTTACACAGTAGTAGCTTTAAAGTTAATTTGACTGAGGCGATTGCAACGCTTTCGGAGAGAGAGCAAATGGTAATGTCTTTGTATTACAATGAAGAACTCAATTTAAAAGAAATAGGCCTGGTGCTGGAGATTTCCGAATCGAGAGTAAGCCAAATTCATAGCCAGGCGTTAAAAAATATACGCAGTAAAATGAGAGATTGGACAGCGTAACGAGGCGCTGTGTAAGATTTTGATTGTTAGCTTGATGGCTATTGTTTTAATTAATTTTTGGTTGATATGAGTAGTTTCTGTTAAAGACCCATTTTTTTCGATTTAGCTAAAGTATTGTAAATACTGAAAGAAATAATGTCTTTATACTGGTAATTGTTCAAATGTCTGCCAAAATCCGTAGTAACCACAAACACTAAGGAACTCCGCCTTGGATAAAAATATGAAAATCCTTATCGTGGATGATTTTTCCACAATGAGGCGAATTATTAAAAATCTGCTTAGAGATCTGGGCTTTAATAACACTGAAGAAGCCGATGATGGAAATACCGGGCTTCCTAAACTTCAATCGGGTAACTTTGATTTTTTAGTCACGGACTGGAATATGCCGGGTATGACCGGTATTGATTTGTTACGGGCTGTGCGCGCAGATGAAAAATTAAAAAGTCTGCCTGTACTTATGGTAACTGCGGAAGCTAAGAAAGAGCAGATCGTGATGGCTGCTCAAGAAGGTGTAAATGGTTATATTGTAAAACCATTTACGGCGCAGACGCTTAAAGAAAAAATAGAAAAGATATTCGAACGCATTGAAGGGTAATGGAGGTTTTAATGGACGGCACGCCAATTAATCGCGACCTCCTGTTAGAAAGAGCGCAAGCACTTATTGCTAGCCTGGAATCAGCGGAAACCAGTGATGAACAACTGGAAAGTCAGGTAGATGAAATAAATAATTTACGTGACAACAGCTTATTTAAAGAACTTGGTAAAATGACTCGCGAAATACATGATTCAATCATGAAATTTCGTATGGATAATCGTATTGCTGATCTTGCTTCTGTGGATATTCCCGATGCAAAAGATCGTCTTGAGTATGTTATTGAAATGACAGAAAAAGCCGCAAACACGGCCATGGCGGTGATAGAAGACAGCAGTCCTCTCGCTGAAAAGCTCGGCGGTGAGGCTAGTCAGCTTAAGTCGCAATGGGAGAAATTCCGTAAACGTGAATTATCGCAAGATGAATTGCGTGCAATGGGGCATGACGTAGAAACATTTTTTGATGAATCTGAGCAGATGACAAATAAGTTATTGTCCGGGTTTACAGAAATAATGATGGCTCAAGGGTTCCAGGATTTAACCGGGCAAATTATTCGTCAAGTTATAAGCCTGGTGCATGAAATTGAAAGTAATCTGGTTGCGCTGGTGAAAATTCAGGGTGAGAGCCTTGTAAAAGAAGAGAAATTAGATTCCAAAGAAGAAGGTAAACTGGAGGGGCCACAAGTCCCTGGTAAAGAAACTTCACCTGACATAATGCAAGGTCAGGATGATGTTGATGATTTACTGGCAAGTTTAGGTTTTTAGTCAAAGTCGGCAGGATTAATGGTATTTCTTGCCTTAATTTCCAGTAATTAAAAAATTACTGGAAATGTTAGTAAATACTCTGCATGAAACAGAGTATCTGCCGACATAATGCTTATATATACAATAAAGGTCTGTAAAGGGTCATAAATGGCAATTGATCTAGATGATGAAATACTTCAGGATTTTCTGGTCGAAGCCGGTGAAATACTGGAGCTTCTAAGCGAGCAGTTAGTCGGTCTGGAGCAGTCTCCGGAAGATGCCGATTTACTTAATGCTGTATTTAGGGGATTTCATACAGTAAAAGGTGGTGCAGGTTTTCTGGCATTGGATGCAATGGTGGACTGTTGCCACGTATGTGAAGATGTCTTCAATGTTCTCCGTCAAGGCGATAGAATCGTTTCCTCAGGTTTGATGGACAGTGTTTTGCAGGGTCTGGATGCCGTGCAAAATATGTTTACTGAAATTCAGGCGGGTATTGATCCTACCCCGGCAACCGTCGAACTTTTAAGCAGGCTCAAAGTATATGCTGTAGCAGGTGACAGTGAACCGGTAGATGTTGCTTCTCCTGTGGCTGAAGTCCCTGTGGCAGAATCACCTGTAGTAGAAGAGTCAGTTGCTCCCGATGTAAGCCACGATGAAACTGATGACGAGTTTGATGCCTTATTAGACGCTATGGACTCTAATACCATAGCGCCTGCTGCTAATGAATCCACTAATGATGAAATTACCGATGATGAATTTGAGTCTTTACTCGATGAAATTCACGGTAAAGGCAAACACAGTGAAGTTAGTTCAGTGGAGGCTGAATCGTCAGACAGCGATGCTATTACGGATGATGAGTTCGATAAATTATTAGATGATATGCACGGCAAAGGTAAAGGCCCAACCGCTGTAGCAAAAGAGGCTCCTGCTGCCAAGCCTGCAGCAGTTGCATCCGCTGGTGATGACGCTATTACGGATGACGAATTTGATAAGTTGCTGGATGACATGCATGGTAAGGGCAAAGGCCCCACGGGTGACGCAGTAAAACCTAAAGCAGCAGCACCTGCACCTGTTGCTGCGGTAACCCCAGAGCCTGCACCTAAACCAGTGGCAGCCAAGTCCGCTGCTGCGGCACCGGCGGCACCGGCGGCACCGGCAAAGCCAGCTGCGGAAACATCGGTACGAGTAGATACAGAACGCCTGGATGACATGATGAATCTGGTGGGTGAATTGGTATTGGTGCGTAATCGCTTACAAACCTTACGTGCCAATATGCCTGAAGGCCAGCTTACTCAGGCGATTACTAATCTGGACATGGTTACCGCTGATTTGCAAACATCAGTTATGAAAACCCGAATGCAGCCTATTAAGAAGGTCTTCGGTCGCTTCCCTCGAGTAGTACGTGATTTATCTCGCTCGATTAATAAAGAAATTAAGCTCGAATTGATGGGTGAGGAAACCGACTTAGATAAAAACCTGGTTGAGGCGCTGGCGGATCCTCTGGTTCACTTAGTGCGGAATGCCGTTGATCACGGCATTGAGCTGCCAGATGATCGTGTGAAAAAAGGTAAACCTCGTGAAGGTACGGTGAGCTTATCTGCGACGCAGGAAGGTGATCATATTCTCTTATCCATTGAAGATGATGGTGCCGGTATGGACCCTGAGGTTCTTCGTGGTAAGGCAGTTGAAAAAGGCCTAATGGATGAAGAAGCTGCAGCGCGTTTAAATGATAAAGAGTGCTTTAATTTAATCTTTATGGCGGGCTTCTCCACGAAAGACGAAATTTCTGATATTTCGGGTCGTGGCGTGGGTATGGATGTGGTTAAAACTAGAATTAGCCAGCTAAATGGTTCTCTAGATATTGACTCAGTATTAGGTCGAGGCAGTATTTTAACGATCAAAGTGCCATTAACATTGGCTATTTTACCCACTTTGATGATTGCACTAGGTGAATATACCTTTGCGCTGTCACTTGCCAATGTAAATGAAATTTTTGAGCTAGAAACACGTAAAACTAATGTGGTTGATGGCCAGCTAATGGTCATGGTGCGTGACAAAGCGGTTCCACTTTATTACTTAGCGAACTGGTTATTGAAGCCTGGTGAAGCTCATACTTCGGGTGACGGTAAAGGCCAGGTGATTATTGTCTCAGTTGGCAACCGACTGATTGGCCTGGTTACTGATTTGGTAATAGGCCAGGAAGAGGTCGTAATAAAGCCTTTAGGGGCCATGTTACAGAATCTTGCAGAATTTGCGGGGTCAACCATTACCGGTGATGGCGGCATAGCGTTGATAATGGATATCCCTAGCTTATTAAAAGCGCGTGCAGGTAAAGGGTATTAAGGGTTATAGTTAGCCCCTCGTTGAATTGATTACCCAGGAAGTATAAATGGCTATACGCGTTTTAATCGTCGATGATTCTGGTTTTTTCCGCCGACGATTAACAGAAATTCTTAACTCTGATCCAATGATTGAAGTAGTAGAAACCGCTGTCGATGGCAAAGATGCAGTTGCAAAAGCCAGGAGCTGTCGACCGGATGTTATCACCATGGATATTGAAATGCCGGTGATGAATGGCATTGATGCAACACGTGAAATAATGCGCCACACGCCTGTGCCGATTATTATGTTTTCTTCACTCACATATGATGGCGCGCAAGCAACATTAGATGCCCTGGAAGCCGGTGCGGTAGATTTTTTACCTAAGCGCTTCGATGATATTTCCAATGACAAAGCCGAAGCCCGTAATATTTTGTGTGGACGTGTTAAGGCCATGGCGTCGCCTCGGTCCAGGGCAGTACCTACCACTCCCTCTCGACCAATTACTTCACCTACAGGTAGAGTGGCCCCTGCGCGGCAACCGCTTGCCTCATCATCTGCAGCTTCAGCTGCACCCGTTAGCCGTAGCAGTAAAGCATTTAACCCTTCTGACTATGAGATTGTAGCAATTGGCACATCTACTGGTGGCCCGGTAGCATTGCAAGAATTGCTGGTTCAGTTACCGAAGAGCTTTCCTTTGCCTATTTTGCTGGTTCAGCATATGCCCGCAAAATTTACCGAGGCCTTTGCTTCACGGCTAAATCAGCAGTGCAATATAGAGGTGCGTGAAGCAAAAGATGGTGATTTATTAGCGCCTGGCACAGCACTTTTGGCGCCTGGTGGAATGCAAATGAAGATGGAAAAGCGTGCTGGACGTATGCTTGTGAGGGTTGTTGAAGAAACTAACCCAATGCAAAATTATAAACCTTGTGTTGATGTGACCTTTGATACGGTGAACAGTGCGGTGGGTAATAAAGCCCTTGGCATTATATTAACCGGCATGGGAGCAGATGGCAGGGAAGCTTGTACCAAACTCAAAAATCGTGGTGCCACTATCTGGGCACAAGACGAAGCCACTAGTATCATTTATGGTATGCCCGCGGCTGTCGCTAATATTGCGGAACAAATTTTGCCTTTGAAAGAAATAGGCAAGAAACTTGCTACCAATACCTAATATGGACATCTTGAGTATTGTCGGAATCGTCGTAGCTATTGTCGCTATTCTTAGTGGCAATATGCTAGAAGGCGGTAATATCGGCCAATTATTTCAACTAACAGCCTTTTTGATCGTTGTCGGCGGTACTGTGGGTGCAGTTTTATTGCAAACCTCTCTTCCCGTTTTTTGGCGCTCAATGGTTATTGTGCGCTGGGTTTTTGTCACTCCGCAAATTGATTTGCTTGAAACGATCGATAAAATTATTCACTGGAGTCAATTATCTCGTCGAGAAGGTTTATTAGCCTTAGAAGAAGTCTCCGAAAATGAGGCTGATTTGTTTTCGCGTAAGGGACTACAAATGTTGGTTGATGGTAATGAGCCAGAAAATATTCGCGAAATAATGGAAACAGAAATAAACACAATAGAGCAGTATGACATGCAGGCCGCTAAAGTATTTGAATCGATGGGAGGGTACAGCCCGACTATTGGTATTTTAGGCGCGGTGATGGGTTTGATACATGTGATGAATAATTTGGCTGATCCAGAAAAACTGGGGAGTGGTATTGCAACAGCCTTTGTAGCGACTATTTACGGTGTTGGTATTGCTAACCTGGTACTACTGCCGGTGGCTGGGAAATTGAAAGCCCTGGTTAAGCAGCAGTCGATACAATATGAAATGCTGTTAGTAGGTATTGTCAGTATTTCAGAAGGTGAAAATCCGCGAAGCCTACAGGCTAAATTACAAAGTTATCTGGGCCGTGCATAGATTAGTACAGTGTTCTAAAAATATAACAGGCTGCAACTTTGCAGGATTAAAAGTAAAAAAGCATAATATATATGAGACGCAGAGGCATAATAAATATTGAACCAATTTACAAGTCGTAGGGTATGAGAAGACGAGGCATTACAAATATAGAGCCTGAAGAGTCAACGGATCGTTGGCTGGTTTCGTATGCCGATTTCATCACTTTATTATTCGCTTTTTTTGTTGTGATGTATTCAATTTCAAATGTAAATGTTGGTAAATACCGTGTGTTATCTGATTCAGTCAGCACAGCATTTAGTAACCAGTCTAGCTCTCCCTTTCCGATAGGTGCCGAGTTGGGTATTTCGGTACAACGCGCTCCAATTGCTATTGGATTAAAAGGCCAGGTTGGTCTGGTTTCGATGAAAGAAACCGCGGCCGAATTAGATAAAAGATTAAAAAAATGGGTCAAAAAAGGCATGATCGCAGTGAAGGGAAATGAAAAATGGTTGGAAATAGAAATTAAATCTAACCTACTTTTTAATTCTGGAGACGCCGCCTTGTCAACTGAGGCATCGGCTATTCTTGCCGAGTTGATGGATGCTATAAAAGCAACCAATAATCCATTATATGTATCTGGCTATACAGATAATGTGCCCATTGCGAATAATCGTTTCCCGACTAATTGGGAGTTATCAACTGCACGTGCAGCGTCTGTTGTTCGTTTATTTGAGCAAAATGGAATCAATCCTGCGCGCATGGGTGCAATTGGTTACGGTGAATTTAGGCCGATAGTCGCTAATGACTCAGTTGAAAATCGTCAAAAAAATAGACGTGTTGTTATACGCATGATGACGGGTGAAGATGTTTTTGCAGAGACTTCACCGTTCATCGATAGCAAGGTTAAAGCAAACATTTCAACGCCTGCTTTTGAGGAACCGATTAATAGTATACAAGCGGCGGAACCGGTACGTTCCATCTTCGAGTCTCCTTAAATGATAAGGTGTAATCGATGAAAGTATGGGCGACAGCTAACCAGAAAGGCGGCGTAGGCAAAACGACTTCGGCCGTAACGCTAGCGGGAGTTATGCAAAAGCGTGGCTATCGTGTTCTGTTGGTTGATCTTGATCCACATGGTTCGTTGACCAGCTATTTTGGTGAGGACCCAGATAGCGTCGATAGAAGTGCCTATGACTTGTACCAGCAGTCTTTAAAGAACGCATTAAATACACGATCAGTAATACATAAAACAAAATTTAATCGTTTAGATTTTATTCCGGCATCTTCTGCTTTAGCAACACTGGATCGGCAGCTAGGTGCCAAAGATGGTATGGGCCTGGTGATAAAAAAGGCCATGGGGCAAATACAGGATGATTATGACTTTGCCATTATAGATTGCCCCCCGATGTTGGGTTTGTTAATGGTCAATGCACTAGCATCATGTGAGCGCTTACTAATACCAGTACAAACTGAATTTTTAGCATTGAAAGGTTTAGAGAGAATGGTGCATACGATGTCGATGATACAAAAGGCGCGTAAACAGCAGGTGTGTTACAGCATTATTCCCACTTTTTACGATCAGCGCTTAAAAGCATCTAATGAAACATTAAAGACATTGCGTAGCCAATATAAAGAATATATATGGGATGGAGTAATACCGATCGATACGCAATTTCGTGAAGCGAGTCAGAAAGGCATCCCGCTTTCAATTGAGCGAATTAGTTGCAAGGGTAGCCGAGCATATTCTCACTTACTTGATTATTTGTTGGAACTGGATGAGTCGACTGTTTCAGTTGCAGGGGATGTATAGCAATGAGTAGAGCAAATGAAACAGTACAGGATAAGGCTATACACGATTATCTTGAAGCCTTGTTGTTAGAAATACCGGATGAAGTCGATGAAGCGTCAATTAATCAGGTAACGCCTCAGGTAAAACTAGTTAAGACCGATATGCAGAGTCTACCCTATGAAGAACCAAAGGTAGAAGCGCCTGCAGTCATAGGCTTGGAAAATCTTGTTACACAGGTGCCGGTAGCATTAGCAGACGTTGAAACGGTAACCGTTACTGAAGTTGTTACAGAAGCAGCCGTTGAAACGGTAGTTGAAGTTGCAGTAGAAGTAGAAGCTGTTGAATCTGCAGTACCCGATTGGGCTGAAGAGCGCTTTCAATGTTTGCTTTTCAATGTGTCGGGTTTAAGTTTAGCGGTACCGTTAGTGAAGCTGAACAGTGTAATATGCTGGGATGAAGGTGCAATAACTAAAACACCAAATCAAACAAGTTGGTATTTAGGGCTTATTCGGCATTTAGAAAAACAGGTAAAAGTCATAGATACGGCATTACTGGTTATGCCAGAAAATCGTCGTGACTCGATAGATAAAGCGTCATTAAATCGCCTGGGCAATATTTTACTGGTTGATGATTATAAATGGGGATTAGCCTGTGACAGCATTGGTGATGTTATTTGGTTGAGTAAAGAAGATGTTAAATGGCGTAAAAATAAGCAAACTAGAGCCTGGTTATCGGGGACATCGTTAGAGCATTTGTGTGCTGTTATAGATACAGAGGTATTTGCTCAAATGCTGACTGAAACGTCCCAGTAGCGCGGAATGGCCGTTGCCTTATAAGTTGCTGAGGGTTTATATGGGTGGCGTTTATATCGATCTGGTCTAAAATCCATATCATGTAATCTTTTTAGAGTGTAAATTTGTACGCTGATTGAGTAAGTGATTTCAGTGTACTGAAAATAGAATATTGTTGATTGGCTTAGCGATCTAATAAGGTCATCAAATTAAACTGGCATATAAACTGCAAGAGAATGATAAGTGGAGCACTTAATATGAGTGATAATGAAAGCGGAAATGTTGAGCACAGACAGTGCGTAACATTCCGTCTAAATGAAGAGATCTACGGCATTAATGTAATGCTGGTTCAAGAAGTTCTCAGAGTAACAGAAATTGCACCCGTACCCGGCGCTCCGAATTATGTAATTGGTATCATCAACCTACGCGGCAATGTCGTTACCGTTATCGACACGCGCATGCGCTTTGGCTTACCACCAAAAGAGATGGATGATGCCACACGTATTGTCATTATTGAGGCAGAGAATCAAACGGTTGGTATTGTAGTAGATAGCGTCTCTGAAGTAGTCGATATTTATTCTAACGAAATCGAAACTGCACCTAATGTTGGTAATGATGAAACAGCCCGATACATTGAAGGGGTTGTAAGCCGAAGTGAAGAGCTATTAATTCTTGTAGATTTAAATAAGCTGCTCACCGATGATGAATGGTCTGATATGGGCGGTTTCTAATTCCAGGTTTACTCTTTCAGGTATTGTGTCAGGTAATATATTTGGGAGAGTAAAATGAACGCATTCGTTATATTGTTATCATGTTTATTGTTTTTAATGTCATTAGCTTTATTTGTCTGGACAAAAAAGCAGCTGCAAAATATCCAGCAGGATGTTCACAACAAGCTTCATTCAAATCAACTAAGCAGTGAGCTTACAGCACTTAATGCGGGTTCTATTGGTTTGGGTGAGCGATTTATTAAATTAGAAAAACAAATGCATCAACTGGCTGCACGTATAGATGATATGTCGAGTGAAGTACAAAGTAATTCACCCTACAGTTATGCGATTAGTCTGGCTCAGAAGGGTGATACAGCAGAAAATATTGCTGAGCTTTGTCATATTAGCCATACTGAAGCGCAGTTGTTAGTGATGATGCATCAGGAAAATAAAGCGGCATAAAAATTAAAAAGGCCTATGGCAGCAGTTGCTAGCATAGGCCTTTTAGAATAAGGTTTAAGAAAACTTATTCCATAGCGGCATGTTTCAACATTAAGTCATTGTTTTTAAGCATGTCGACGGCCTGTGAGTCTGGCATAGGTCGACCGAATAAGAAACCCTGCATATTTTTACAGCGCCATGCTTTTAACTGTTCTAACTGTGCTTGAGTTTCTACGCCTTCAGATATGATATTTAAATTCAAGCCTTTAGCCATGGCAATAATGGCTTTTATTATAGACGAATCTTCTTCGCTATTAGACATATCACGTATAAATGATTGATCGATCTTTAATGTGTCAATGGGCAAACGTTTCAGATAATTTAAGGATGAGTAACCCGTACCAAAGTCATCAATAGCAATTTTTATATCATGACTGCTTAGTTCGGTGAGCTTTTGAATACCATCGTCTGTATCATGCATTAGGGTGTTTTCAGTAATTTCAATTTCCAGATGGTCACCTGGAATGTCATTTTTCCTCAATATACCGATCACCTTCTCAACAAAGTTATCTTGTTCTAGCTGTATTGAAGACACATTAATTGCAATACGGACATTGGTTAAGCCCATATCTCTCCAGCGCTTCAATTCAGCACAGGCATTTTCAAGTACCCAATCACCAATTTCTTTTATGAGGTGGGTTTCTTCAGCAAGCTGAATAAACTCGCTCGGTGAAATGAGGCCGCGTTCAGGGTGCTGCCAACGTATTAATGCTTCCATTGCAACCACTTCGTTGGTTTCAATATTGATTTGAGGCTGGTAGTAAATCTTAAATTGATTGTCATCCATTGCGCGGCGTAAATCATTTTCAAGTGATAAATGTTTAGAGTAAACATCAAGCATGTCGAGATGATAAAACTCGTAGCCATTCTTGCCTTTGCCTTTAACAGAATACATAGCTATATCAGCATGTTTGATCAGTGATTCCATTGTTTGGCCATCTTCAGGATATTGAGAAATACCAATGCTGGTACTTACAAATAATTCATGGCTGTCGATTTTAAATGGCATTTTTAATGATTTAATAATTTTACTTGCAATGACTTCAGCATCATTTTTGCTATTTACTTCGGGTAGTAACAAAGTGAATTCATCACCACCTATACGAGCAAGTGTATCGCCTTCTCTTAAACAGTGGCGTAAACGCATGGCAACGGCTTGTAATAACTTGTCGCCAACCATATGCCCCAGGGTGTCATTGATAACTTTAAATCGATCTAAATCAAGGAACATAACAGAAAGGCTGTTTTTATTACGTTTTGCGTGAGCAATAGCCTGATGTAATCTGTCTTTTAATAATGTGCGATTTGGTAATCGTGTAAGCATGTCATGGTAGGCTTGAAAACGGATAATTTCTTCAGCTTCGATGCGATCAGTAATATCTCTTGCTATGCCGTATGTGCCGATAAACTTTTTATCTTTATTTTTATCTTGAGATTTATAAACGCCAACAGAATTTATTTCAATAGGCAATAAACGATTATCAAAGTTACGTGTCTGATCATTGTTTTTGCATTTAAGCTTGAGCTCAATGTTTATACTGGCACGTTTTCCAGTACGCCGTTCATTAAATTTAAATTGAGCTTTATCTAAATCATCTTCGTGAATTAGATCGGTGTAGTGTCGACCAATCACATCTTTCATTTTATAGCCAAGCAAGGTTTCAATGCGCTTGTTTATAAATGTAAAGCGGCCCTGGCTGTCCAGGATGTAGACAATATCAGGTGACTTATTAACAATATATCGATGTAACTTCTCTGATTCTCTAAGCTGCGCTTGCATCTTGATGTTATCAGATTCTAATTGGCGTTTTTTAATAGCATTTTTAACTGAGTTTAATAAGTTTTCGATAGAGTAAGGTTTTCGGATAAAGTCATAAGCACCGTGTTTTATAGCATTTTCAGCAGCTTCAAATGAAGTTTCACCACTCACTACAATAATGGTTGTGTTTATGTTTTTTTCAGTGATGAAGTGCATAACATCTTCACCATTTGAGCCGCCCATATTTAGATCGAGTAATATGATACTAATATTATCAGCTTTTAACTTAACAATAGCTTCGGCGCCGTTATTGGCAGAGTCGATTTTGTAACCATGTTGAGCCATTAATTCCATAAGACTGTGTTGATGAAGTTTTTCATCATCCACAATAAGTATTTTTCCAGAGCAATCAGGAAGCTTTGATATATTAGAATTAATATTTTCTTCTTGGCTTAGGTTTATATTGTCTGCCATTTTTTAACCTGTTTTCTTTGTAAGGACAAGGTTCTACAAGTATTAAATTATTAGCTATTTTTCATCAGTTAATAACTTTATGATTGTTATTTCAATCCTGCTTAATTTTTTTCAGGAAACTGGACGCTAAAAGTCGTACCAGAATCATTGGTTATACAACTTATGGAGCCATGCAAGCGCTCTACTAAGTTCTTTGTAATACTTAAACCAAGCCCAGAGTGTTCCTTTCCTTTTGTGCTGATCATCGGCTTATAGAGATTTTTCATTATCTCAGGTGATATGCCTGGACCAGTGTCATTAAGTTTAAGTTCTACATAGTTCCTTCCATTGATGTTTATATTTCCTGTTGTAATGCTGATTTCGCCGTCTTCCTGAATGGCCTCAACCGCATTCTTAATTAAATTGGTGATTATTTGTTTAATGAGGTCTTTGTCTGAATCGATGATATTTAAATTTTTATCAAGTTTTAAATTGGATTTTATTTTATGTGTTATGAATAGTGATGATTTAAATAAATGTATAAGCTCACTAACAATGTTGTTGATGCTGATGCTTGAAAATTCATTTACATCTGCATCTAAGGCATCTTTGCAGCGCAAAATAATATTGCCGATCCTGTCTATTTCCTGTTTGATAGTTTTCAATTCACTTTGCGCTGAATCATCAGCATCAAGTTTTTTAGAAAGTAGCTGTAAATAATTTCGGATAACAGCTAATGGATTATTGGTTTCATGGATTACTTTTTCTGCGCGTTGTAAAAACTGTTTATTATTATGCTCAGTAATGTCATTTAGCTTTGTCTTGTAATCAAAATGCTGGTGTATTTTACAAGCTAGATTATTAGCAAAAAGTGAAAGTAATTTTTTATTTTGAAGATGAGCGGTAGCATGTTTATAGCTAGTGCCGAGTAACAATACACCATAGTTATCATCAGCCTGATTGATTGGTAGACTAATAAAACCATCGGTTTTTAGGCCGTGAGCTATTTGTTTGTCTAGTATGCTGAGTGAAAATGATTTCTGTGCAGAAAAACTATCATTTATTTTTCGATTTTTTAAGGTGTCCGTAATAATACAGTGAGCGCCTAACTCTATCTCCAGGGCCTGGAGCAAGCGGCTATCGGTAAGCTGTTGATGATCTGCAATGCTTAGTGTTTGCCTGGTATTATCGAATTGTAATAATACGCAGCTATTAATACCAAATAAGAGATTGACTGATTGTTGTATCGATTTGAAAAACACGTTGGAGTCGATACTAATACAGGCCTGGCTATTTTGAACTAAAGCGGTATCACGAACTTCCTGGGCTAACTGAATTTGTTTTTCTTCGTCTTTTTGCTGACTCGCTTCATTATTTCCAATATCAATATCCATAGATGCAGCAATAGTTCTTGCTTCATCATATCCTTTCTTTACGATATCTTCGGTGATCGATTCTGAAAGATCAAACAGGCGAATTGCAGCTTCTGTTTTAATGGAGCTACTCGCACTATTTGTATCACTTGCCAGCAAGCTTGCAAGGTGGATAATTTTTGCGAGTTGATGTGCTTGTTGAATCTCATCTGTGCTGGCATGGTGATAGCGTACTGCATCACAAATAACATCTGGCATGTTCCATTTTTCTAGCATAATGGCGGCAAGTTCGGGGTGATTAATGCCCAGTGCTTCTTCTTCGCCCTTTAAAATTTCATCTGCGGGATAACTTCCATGATTGAACGATCTATATTGCGCATCCATTTTAGGTTCGATCATTAGCTTGCCAATGTCATGCAGCATGCCCGATATATAAGCTTCTTCAGTATAAGGGTAAGAAGTAAGCTCAGCTAAAGATCGTGCGATGGTGGCGCAGCTTAATGAGTGGAGCCAGAAGTCTTTAAGGAAACTGGTTTTTTGATTACTGTATTCAGAAAAAAATTGTTTAATACTTGCGGTAATTGCAATTGACTTAATGGTATCTAAACCGAGGAACATTAAGGTGTGTTTGAATGAGTTTAAATGTTGCGCACGACCATACACGGGGGAGTTGGCTGCTTTAATAACTTTGCTGCACAATGAAGCATCATGGCTGATGATGTTTGATAGCGTATCGAAGCAGGTATTTTCATCTCGGCAGGCTTGCAATAGCTTTACCAGCACGTGTGGAAGTGATGGAAGCTTATTGGCTTCGATATCTTCAAGTAATATGTTTGCTTTATCTCGCATCTTATTAATTTTATTATAAAAATAGCTATTGTCAATTGTATTAGCTGTTTTGAATTCATTTAAAATAGATGCTTTATCGGGAAACAGACGAAAGGTTTAGTATAAATCTTTTATTTCACTGCATTTTTGAGTATTCAGCGTTAGATTGTTAAATACTGCAGGCGCTTAATACTGTATTAACCTACTGAAAAATATAAATATTTTTTATAAATGTATTGTCCCCAATGCGCTCTACATGTAATAAATGGCACATATAGGGCGCATTGGAGTGATGAAAAAAATAAATCTTTTTAAACTTTAGCCATATAACCTATATAAAGGATTGCCGGTTAGGTATACAAAATCGTAAAATTGCACCTCAATTGTGTTTGGTACAAACTAAGTCAAATGAAAACAGAGGTAATTGCGGTTAGCAGTGGTAAGGGTGGGGTTGGAAAGACCACATTATCCGTGAATTTGGGCATCGCTATGTCCCGACAGGGCAAAAATGTTTGCCTATTTGATGCCGACACCAATTTAGCCAACATTAATATCATGTTGCGCGAAACCCCCATGTATACCCTGCAGCATGTACTGGACGGTGAAAAATCTATATCTGAGATTATCGTTCGCTCAAATGGAATTAGTTTGGTGCCTGGTGCATCGGGTGTTACTGACTTTAATGAGCTTGATAATATTGCTCAAACTCGGTTATTAAAGGCACTAAGTGCGCTTGAGAGGCAATATGATGTCATATTAGTCGATACATCTGCCGGTATACATGACAATGTATTAGATTTTATTCAGGCCGCTCATCAAACTATCGTCGTGGTTACACCTGAACCCACTTCACTTACTGATTCATTTTCTCTATTACGTATGCTACGCAAGCGTAAGTACCGTAAACGTATCAATGTAGTCGTTAACTCAGCTGATTCAGAGCTAGGTGCAAGAAAAGTGTTTAAGCGCTTCTCAGGTGCTGTGGCTAAATATATTGGTTATCAACCTGCCTATTTAGGCTACGTGGGTAAAGATCCTATCGTTTCATCGGCTATTTGCTCACAAGTACCGGTAAGGGTTTATCGGCCAGAGTCTATTGCCAGTTTGTGTTTTGATCGTCTGGCCAAGAGTTTGCTGTCGCTGATAAAACAGCATGCGGAAGATCAAAGTCTAAGTGATAACTGGTATAAGCAAATTTCGCTTGATCCACAAAAGGCATTGGAACGATCAGTGTCTAGCCCTGTGCCAGGTAGTTCTGCACTCAGAGCGCGTAAAATAGCAAAACCGTTGCAGCCAGATAAAGCGCAGCAACTAAAATATCAGCATGACGACCGCGCAAGAAAAAAACAGCTATTAGAGGAGCATGCGGTTGCGTTAATCGATTATATAGAAAATACAGATTTCACTAAACATGAAATCGCGCTTACATTAGAGCGTTTTCATCAAGGCTTCTTTAAGCGCTTTAAAGATTACCCCGCAGATATTGTGTCGCAGATTAATGTGCTGCTGCAAATTAATGCCTTACCACAGGCGCAGATAAATCAGTTGTTATCAGAACTGATGTTGTTTTATAGAGATAATCGCTTACGTATCGATCGTGATTCCAATGCAGAATTTTTAAATCAGCAAATAAATGATTATGTTGATGAGTATGGGCAGTACCCATTTGATACAACTCAGGCATTGATGCAATCCATTGGTATGGGGCAGGTGACTAACGAAGCGATTGTGGAACTGGATAATATTCTGCATCTGGTGGGTAAAAGCGCCATATCCCTGGAGTTAAAAACCAGGCAAAGTGTTTATGCAACAGATATCAAGCAAGATATTAATGATGTAGCGGACTTCATTATCGAAACAGTCGATAAAAATAGCGTGGTGGAGACGGTGAAAAAAAGAGAGCGCTATGCTAATCAAGCGCTGAAAGACAGCATTAGTTTTGCATCTAAAGTAGCAGAATAATTCTTCAATAAAATAACCAAGAAATACCGTAGCACCATTTAGTTGCAAATCGTCATTGCAAATCCCCTTTTTTGTGCAGCTAACCAAATTGGTGCGCTGTGTACATGTTTCTTATAATAATATTTAAATAATAGATAGTTAAATCAATAACTTAATACCTGGCATGGTTTCTGCTTTGTTTGTATCAAACATTTCTAATTAAAGCATCAGAGTTGGTGTTTTCGGCAACGAAGCCTACGAAATTTATTTTTAAACTTTCTTACCAGAAAAATTATAAATTTATAAACGAGGGCTAACATGTCTACAAAAAAATTACAAAAATCAATCGCCGGTATTTCATTTGCTGTTGCCGGTTTCTCTGCTCCCCAGCTAGCTAATGCGGCTGAGTCATTAGCAGAGGCATTTTCAGAAGGTAAGGCGAGTTTAAATATGCGCTACCGTTATGAAGCTGTGGATGACGGGAATACCGTTACTGATGATGCAAGTGCGCAGACATTACGCAGTCGTTTGGGTTTTACCACAGGTGCATATAATGACTTTAAAGCACATGTTGATTTTGAAGTTATTAATACCGGAGGTGATTTTAATTCGGGTTCAAATGGCGCAACAGGTTTTGCAAAAGTTGTTGATCCTAAAAGTGAAGAGTTAAATCAGGCATTTTTATCGTATACAGGCTTCAGTGATACTGACTTAGCCGCTGGTCGTCAGAGAATTATTTTTGACAATGCACGTTTTGTCGGCAATGTCGGCTGGCGTCAGAATGAACAAACATTTGATGGATTTAAGCTAACGAATAAAAGTTTTACAGATGTCACGATTACATTGGCGCAAATTTCTCAAGTAAATACCATTACAGGTGGTGCAGTAGATGCTTCACATACGTTATTAAATGTAGGTTTTGATAAAACGTCTGTTGGAAAAGTCACAGCCTATACATATTTGTTAGACAATGATGCATCAACAGCAGACACAGATACCTTAGGTGTTCGAGTGAAAGGAAGCGCTGGTTCAATGCTATATACAGCTGAATTTGCACAGCAAACGGATGGTGGCGATAATCCTGCAGATATAAGTGCAACTTACCTGTTTGCAGAAGGCGGTTATAAACTGCATAACACAAAATTATTTTTTGGTTATGAAAGCCTGGGCAGTGATGATGGTATATATGGTTTTCAAACACCACTTGCAACGAAACATGCCTTTAATGGCTGGGCAGATAAGTTTTTGGCAACACCCGCAACTGGTTTAAATGACATGTACGTAAAAGCGGTGTCGAAAATTGCAGGGATGAAACTAGTTGGCGTATACCACGACTTTAGTTCAGATGAAGGCAGTGTTGATTACGGTACTGAATTAGATATCGTATTAGTTAAACCTATTAATAAAACCTTTAAAGGTATCTTGAAATATGCGGATTATAGTGCAGATACATTTTCAACCGATACACAAAAAATATGGTTATCGCTAGAGGCAAATTTCAAGCAATAACTGAATAATTTAACATAGAATATTTTTATAAAAATGAGTTCATCAGGAACGGTGAGCTTTATGTAATGCCAGGGAAGGCGCCTTTATATAGTGTGACTTATGAAAACTGCATTAATTTATGACAATGTAAAACACCAGAATGAAACGGCGATGCTACTGGATGATGCCGGATTTACGGTGAGCTTATCTTTTTCAACGGATGCGCCATGGTTCGATGCAATTAAAACAGATAAACCCGACATTTTAATTATATCAATATCATTACCCGATCAGAAAATATTACAGCAGTTACAGGTTTTTCATGAATTGGTGATTTGTCCTGTTGTAGTGTTGGCGCATAATGCGGATGAAAGCATCATTGAAACGGTTATTTTTGCAGGTGCTGATAGCTGTGTTACAGGGGATATATCCATAGAACGCATAACCAGTTTATTACAGATTAACTTGGCGCGTTTTAAAGTAACACGTGGCCGTATAGAAGAAATACAGGCGCTAAATAAAAATATAGAATCATTAGAGTCGCGCTTAAATGATAGGAAATATATAGAGCGTGCCAAAGGATTGTTAATGAAGTCTTATAAAATGAACGAAGACGACGCGTACAATGCACTGCGAAGTATGGCAATGGATACTGGAAATAAATTGGGTGAAGTCGCCCGTAATCTTATTTCAATGTCGAAAGTATTAAATTAAAAATTTAATCAGTGCTGTCCCGTTAGCTTACAAAACACTGTCATTCCTGCGAAGGCAGGAATCTAGTGACTTTGAAATGCCGATAGACACGGCATACCTGAAATTGCCGACCCAGGGTTGACGAAGTCCTATTTTAATTTTCATGTCTATTACACTTTAGCCTTAATAGAGCACGCTATAACAAGCTAGAAACTCTTCATTTTAAATTTAACGGGATACTAGTGAAATTTAATATAAATATCAGTTATCCCCTGTTTTCCTCCACTGTATATAACAGTTTGGCGGTGTATAGTTAAGCCTATATGCCGCCATTTTATTTGATAAAAAATTATAAAATAACCGGCGAAAATATTTTTGCACTCTTTTGACGCGTGAGATGATTATGTTTAGAGCGTTGCATCTTCTACGCACTGAAAATGTGCGGAACTAAAATGAAGATAAATATAAGTTGTTGTATTTATTGTGATTATAAGGTTGGCATGAAAAGTGAATAGTAATATATATGATCAACGATGATCTAACATGATGAAGTTTAATAACGGGCTTTATTCACCCAACAGAGTTATCGGTTAACAAGTTTCAGCGGGCAAAGGCGTCCAAATATGCAGTTTATAGCTGTGTGTTTTGGGCGCTTTTTTTTGCATTAAATTTATTGGAGAGTCAGATGATTTCGAATGAGAAAAAAACAGCTAGACGGACTTTTATTAATACATTGTCCTGTGCTGTCGCAGTTGTATGTAGTTTCAGTGTGGCAGCAAGCTATGCGGGTAAGCTTGAAAAAGAAGAGCTTAAATTTGGTTTTATTAAACTAACGGATATGGCGCCTTTAGCGATAGCATACGAAAAGGGTTATTTTGAAGATGAAGGTTTGTACGTCACTTTAGAGGCTCAGGCAAACTGGAAAGTATTATTAGATAGAACAATTGACGGGCAATTAGATGGCGCGCATATGTTGGCAGGCCAGCCATTAGGTGCAACCATCGGTTTTGGTACTAAGGCCGATATTATTACAGCCTTTAGTATGGATTTAAATGGTAACGCGATTACGGTTTCAAATGATATCTGGAAACAAATGAAACCCAATGTGCCACATAAAGATGGTAAACCTGTACACCCAATTAAAGCAGATGCATTAAAACCAGTGGTTGAAAAATATAAGGCGGAAGGCAAACCATTTAAAATGGGTATGGTGTTTCCTGTGTCTACTCACAACTATGAATTGCGTTACTGGTTAGCGGCGGGCGGTATTCATCCTGGATATTACGCGCCCAATAAAGGCGATATTTCAGGAACAATTAATGCAGACGCCTTGTTATCTGTTACGCCTCCACCACAAATGCCAAGCACCATGGAGGCCGGTACGATTAATGGTTATTGCGTAGGCGAGCCGTGGAATCAACAAGCGGTATTTAAAGGCATTGGTGTTCCGGTGGTTACCGATTACGAAATTTGGAAAAATAATCCAGAAAAGGTTTTTGGTGTAAGCAAAGCATGGGCAGATAAAAATCCAAATACTCACATAGCCGTCGTTAAAGCAATGATCCGTGCAGCGGAATGGTTGGATGCAGAGAACAATAAAAATCGTCCCGAAGCAGTGAAAATTCTCTCGCAAAGTAACTATGTAGGTGCTGATTACGATGTTATCGCAAACAGTATGACAGGCACGTTTGAGTACGAAAAAGGCGATAAGCGTGATGTCCCCGACTTTAATGTGTTCTTTCGTTACAACGCAACTTATCCGTACTACTCAGATGCCATTTGGTATTTAACGCAGATGCGTCGTTGGGGGCAAATTGCAGATACTAAGCCAGACAGCTGGTACATGGATATTGCAAAGAAAGTTTATCGTCCAGATATTTACGAGAAAGCGGCAAAAGCATTAATCGCAGAAGGCAAGATTAGCGCAGCAGATTTTCCAGACTTCGCTAAAGAAGATGGTTTCCGTGCACCGCAAACTCATTTTATCGATGGTATTACTTATAACGGTAAAAAACCAAACGATTACCTGAAAAAATTCACAATCGGTTTGAAAGAAAAAGACGTACTTAAGTAAGGAAAATGTCCACCTTTCATAGCTCAGGCTTTATGGAAGGTGGTGTTCTAAAGGTGGCACTATGTTATTTAAATCTCAATTAAAATCATCACTGATGAAATCAGAGGGAGCAGGACCCATGGCGTTTATTTTGCCGTTTACGTTACCTAAAGACTTAGGTAACAAAATCACCAAAACATTTGTGATTCCCTTTGTAGCATTTTTGTTATTTCTTGGAATTTGGGGTGGGGCCGCCTCACAAATTGTAACGTCTCTTGGAGAAGTTCCTGGACCAGTACAAGTATGGGAACAGTCAGTCTCCTTATATGATGAGCATGTTGCTGAGCGCGAAAAAGAAAATAAGTTCTATCAACGTCAGGAAACACGCAATGCTAAAAAATTAGAAAAAAACCCTGATGCAATAGTTAAAATTAGATCCTATACAGGTAAGGAAACATTTTTTGATCAAATGTTAACGAGTTTATTCACGGTTTTAACGGGCTTTGTAGTAGCGAGTGTAATTGCCATACCTGTTGGCATCGTGAGTGGATTAAGCAGCACTGTACATAAGGCGCTTAACCCATTAATCCAGATTTTTAAACCTGTATCTCCACTGGCATGGTTGCCCATTGTAACAATGATTGTGAGTGCGGTATATGTTAGCGATGATCCGATGTTTGCAAAATCATTTATAACATCGGCAATCACCGTAACACTTTGTTGTATGTGGCCAACCATTATTAATACATCTATTGGTGTATCAAGTATTGATAACGACCTTATAAATGTAAGCCGAGTGTTACGCCTAAGTTGGTTTACTAAAATTTATAAAATTGTACTGCCATCTTCTGTACCAATGATTTTTGCAGGCTTACGTTTATCACTGGGCATTGGCTGGATGGTATTGATAGCGGCAGAGATGCTGGCGCAAAATCCAGGCCTGGGTAAGTTTGTGTGGGATGAGTTTCAGAATGGAAGTTCAAATTCACTGGCCAGAATCATGGTCGCGGTATTTGCAATCGGTATTATTGGTTTCATGCTAGATAGAACGATGTTGTACTTCCAACAAAAAGTATCCTGGGATAGAAACGCGGTAATTCGCTAAGCCTGTCTAAAAAATATTGAGGAATTTATTATGTCGAGTTCATTTTTACAACTAAGTCAGGTATCTATAGAGTTTCCAACGGATAATGGCCCATACAAAGCATTAGAAGATGTGAATTTAGATATTGCCGAAAAAGAATTTATATCATTAATAGGTCATTCCGGCTGTGGTAAATCAACGGTGCTGAATATTATTGCAGGCATGTATCAAGCAACTACGGGTGGTGTGCTGCTAGAAAATAGAGAAGTGAATGAACCAGGGCCTGAAAGGGCAGTGGTATTTCAAAATCATTCTCTTCTGCCCTGGTTAACGTCATATCAAAATGTTGAGTTGGCGGTTGATCAGGTGTTTAAAACAACAAAATCGAAAGCCCAAAGGCATGACTGGATTATGCATAATCTTGAGTTAGTGCATATGACACACGCAAAAGATAAGCTGCCATCAGAAATTTCCGGTGGTATGAAGCAGCGTGTGGGTATCGCTCGTGCACTAGCGATGGAGCCAAAAGTATTATTAATGGATGAGCCGTTTGGCGCATTAGATGCATTAACCCGTGCTCACCTACAAGATTCATTAATGGAAATTCATGCTGACTTGGGTAATACGGTGATTATGATTACCCATGATGTAGATGAAGCGGTTTTGTTATCAGATAAAATAGTCATGATGACAAATGGCCCGGCGGCAACGGTGGGTGATATTCTAGATATAGAGCTAGAAAGACCAAGAAATCGATTAGAGCTAGCGGATAACGAGCAGTTTAATCATTACCGTGCAGAAGTGTTGCGCTTCTTGCATGATAGGCATAAAAAGGAGGCTGCTTAATGGTGTTTAGCCAGGGGGGATAGCTCAGCTCCGTTCCCTGTTGTGATACCGATTTGAGGGCAGAGTAGTAAACGACTCCGTATTACTTTTGGTGGCATCAATCACTAAATATAATCGCGTAGGCCGGATCAAGCGAAGCGGATCCGGCTTCTTTGAATCGCACTGGTGGTTCCGCCTTGCTTGATCCACCCTGCTTAAAACTGCGCCTATGTATTTTTTTATGTTTGCTATTCGGTGGCAGTTTAATAACGTACTGATAGGGTATTACGACAAAGCCCTTTGGTAATTAGTCCGCCAGTTTCCCTTGGTAATGACACTACTACAAACTATTAAATTTCGTGCAAAGCAACGATTCTAAAAAATGTTATTTTTCAGAATCTCCCAACATCAATTACTGGCGTAATCGATTTTGTTGGCACGTCCATGTGCCAATCGACTTTTACACTTCGTGCAAAAGTCTCATTCTAAACTTTAAATTGCCCAACTAGATCCTGTAGATCATGTGAAAGTCGGCTTAGCTCTTCACTGGAAGAAGCCGTCATTTCTGAGCTGCTGGTGACATGTTGGCCTAGTTCGCTTATGTTGTTAATGTTGCGGTTAATCTCTTCCGCCACAGCGGTTTGTTGCTCGGCTGCTGTGGCAATTTGAGTATTCATTTCGCTAATTGTGGCTACAGAGCTAGCGATTGTACCCAATGACTCACCGGCGCGTCCGGCATTATCAACACTGGTTTGAGCCTGTTGGCGGCCACTTTTCATTACATTTACGGCCTGCGCCGTTCCTGACTGCAGGTTTTCAATCATTTGCTGGATTTCTTCAGTTGATTTCTGCGTTCTACTGGCCAGTGTCCTTACTTCATCTGCGACCACTGCAAAGCCACGGCCCTGCTCACCGGCTCTGGCAGCCTCAATGGCGGCATTCAGTGCCAGCAGATTGGTTTGCTCTGAAATGCCGCGTATTACATCCAGTATGGCACCAATATTTTCACTGTCTTTTTCTAGTTGCTGAATGACTTCTGCCGCTGTCTCGACTTCACCGGCCAGTTTATTGATAGAGCTGATGGTTTCATCCACAACGCCATGTCCATTTGCGGTTTCATCGCTGGCTTCATGTGCTGCTGCTGCTGCCTGCTCTGCATTGCGAGCAACCTCATGTACGGTTGTCGTCATCTGGTTCATGGCAGATGCCACCTGTTCTGTTTCTTTATGCTGTTTTGCACTGCTGGCTTTACTTTCTTCTGAAATCGCAGCCATCTCCTCAGCAGCGGTAGATAGCTGTATGGTGGATGAGGAAACATGGCCAATAATGGTTTGCAGCTTGCCAATAAATGCATTAAAGCTGTTTACCAGTTTACCTATTTCATCATTACCTTTTGATACCAGGCGGCGCGTCAGGTCACCTTCGCCTTGTGCTATTTCATCCAGCGTTTCTACAACACTCATGACATTACGTTTAATCATCGTACTGATAAAAAATCCGCTTAATGAGACAAAAATAATGACTATCAAACTAATAAGCAGGCCTATTTGAAGCGCCATTACAGATGCTTGTTCGGCATCATCTATACTTTGTGTGAAGCGCTCATAACTGGCAGTGCGAAAGGCTTTTAGTGTGCGACTGTATTGGCTTAAAGAGCCACGCATTTTATCAATGGCCTGTTTGGTATCCTGAGCTTTAAGTGTACCCTCAATCATGCCGCTAGTGAGTAATCTGGCATCGGCGTAATAATGATTAAACATCGCTGATACATTTTTAATGCCATCCGCCGTTTCATTGTCAAGCCTAGTTATTTCTTTAAAAGCGGTACGGGTTTGTGCGGCCATTTCATCGGTATCATCAAGAAGATCGATTTCAGCACTGGCTACCGCAGCATTTAGGGTTTCTTTGGTTTTATCAAGGCGTACCAGGCTAGCATCGATGCGTTCAAGGGTCGGGAAATAGATATCTTTGACATTTCGCAGACGTTCAGCATTCTCATTGGTGACCAGATAGTTAAATGATAGAATGCCGATAAATCCTAAAATTGCAATTAAGGCAATGAGCAAAATTTTTATACGAATTGAAATTGAACTGAACCATTTCATAAAGAAATTACCTTAAATTTGGGTGACTCCATTACCCGTATTATTCCTTATTTTTATGTTGTTTATAAATATAAACGTTAGAAGGACATCTCTTATTTGAGAGCCTCCATGTTGTAAAAACAGGCAGGGGCAATGTCTTCCCTGCCTATGACCACACGCTTATTTAATCGTTAGTAAAACTTTAACGGAGCCATCAACAGAAGTACTGTCTATATAGCCGATACCATTTTTGTTATTGGCAACCCAGGCGGTAACGGAGGCATCATCTGCTGAAGTTTCCGGTGGTGTTGCCTTGCCTGAGAAAATCATTTTTGACCAGTAGGCTTTCATCTGCGATTCACTTTTGTTCGCAGCCTTCTGGTAAAATTCATTTCGGATTGGATTGCCTTCGGACTGATCGATCGGCTTCATTGAGTTGTCTTTGCCAAGGAATATTTTCTTAACATTTTTAACCGTTAAGCTACTGGATGCATTGGCAGTATTGGCAATGACGGCGATATCTGCCAGAGCAGAATAACTGAATAATGCAGAGCAATATACAATGACAAGACTGGCTGGTTTTAATGTATTAATAAATTTATTCATCATCTTCCCCTAAAATACTGTGTCTATGCCAATACCAATCATATTAATGGTGTCGTCTTTCGGGTTGTTTTCATAACCAAACAAACCATTGCCCTGATTAAGTTTGATTTGACTCAGTTCAAACTTTATTGCGACATTCGATACATAATCCCAGCGTAAGCCCAGTGTAACCGTATCCTGATCATCATCAAACGCACCACTACCATCACCCTGTTCATAATTTTCAAAGGTAACGTGGGGCATAAACTTACCCATCCGATAGCCTAATGTTGTATACCAGGCTGTAGCTTCCATGGCGGTTAATTGTCCCATAGTGACATTGGCCAGTTCATACATAAATAGAATATTATTACTGTCGTATTTAATGCCTAAGCTATCCACCGAGTGATCTGCGCCTTGCATATTACCCTGCATGTTAAACAACATGTTTTCCCACGCGCTACCGCTGCCACTGCTCAAGGCAGCCCCTTCTAGCTCTACATTTTGCATATTGCCTTCATAGGTGGCTAATTCAATAAATATTTCTTCATCAAGGTTTAAATTCACCACCAGGCCCATTAGCTTACGTACATTGGTGCCTTCCAGATTAACCTCACCCATAAACAGATCAAATTCAGTTTCCCAGTCCCCCAGCTCTACTTTCCATAACAGGCTGGCACCGCTATAGGCTTCGCGGGTAACCTGTGGGCCATTTAAATTGGCGCCGGCTTCAGAGTAAAAAGAAGTCGGTGCGTGCATCCAGGGATAGGCATAGCCCACATCAATGTATTCATTAACTAAACCAACGGGAAATTTGAGTTTACCCGCGCGTAAATCCAGGCTATCTGTCAGTTTTAATGTGCCGAAAGCCCAGTCTACATGGGTGGCGTAATTGTCTTCTTCTTTGGTGGCAAATAACTGGCCGGCAAATTTAAATTGCTCATTGATTGTGGCATTGAAATTAATGCCAAATCGGGTGCCGGCAAAGCTGCCCTGATCGTCATGGCCTTCACCGGCTTCGCCATTAAAGGGGAGGGGTTCATCGGTTTTATGATAGTCGGCACTGGCAAAGCCGCTAATTACGAGTTTGTCGCTCCAGTTTTCTGCCTGAACAATCAGTGGCGTAATTGCCAGGTATGTTATGGCGGTTACAGTTAATATTTTAATAGAATGTAAAGACATTTTAATTACCTCAATTTAATGAATTCAGGTGCAAGTGCAAGCATCCGTTAAGCGGTTGCGCTGAAGTTATTCTCGAATGCTGTCTGATATTCCGTTCGAAGCAACAGTAGAGTGAAAACATATATGATATCCATGTTATTCATGGCCTCCAGATATCCTGTCTGATCCACATTATGGTTTGTGATGATGATATTTATAAACCGCTTATTTTGAGATCAATTACAGATACAGCTGTTGTCTTTAAACAGCTCGTAGTAATCAGCGTAGCAGCGATGGGTTTATATTTTTTCATGGGGGTTATCCTGTTTTTTTAAGTGTGGATTTACTGATAATTATTAGACTTAATCATCTGCATATGATTTTAGTCCGTTGAGCTAACGGTCTTGCTTATGCCTTTTACCAGTCAATCAAAATTATCTAGAACTCACGTAGGTTTATAGAACAAATTTATACAAAGTCAATTATTTATAATTTAATTTGTAGTATGAAATTATCCATATATGAAACTCATGTTGGCATCTTGTATAGCCTTGTATTTAACAAGGTATTTAAAATAAGTGCTTCCGAGTTCAATCAGAAACGGGAAGTCACATACGATTGATTTGTCCGGGGATGGGCCGCCGCTTTTTGCGCTTCGTCCCCTGTTGAGTGATTGAGCAGAGTAGTGAACGACTCCGTATTACTTTTGGTGGTCTCAATATGTGTTTTTTTGTAAGCGACTGAGGTAACAGCAAAGATAGCCGATGAGGTACTCGGCTTTGTTAATGGATTTTATTTTTAGTTATCAACTTACTGTTCTGGATATTTTTTTAAGAATTTCTTTGTCTTCTCCAAACTTGCATATTGCCTCGCAATCATTTCTTAAATCAGAAAAGAGTATGTAATGTATTTCAATATCGCTATTTTTTATAGACGGTCTTTGTAATTGTAATATGACTTCTTTTTCTCGTTTATCAGGAATAATAAGATACAAAGATGGTGGATTGTTTGGCAAAGAATAATACAGATCATTAAGCCTTAATATACCGGAGTAAATTGAAGTGCTCTTTTCTACTTCAAAGGCACAGGTAATATTGTTTGTATCTTTATCAAACCAGACGGCATCGATAAGCGTAATGGTTTTATATGTGTCTTTATCGACGTCTAATGCAGGAAATTTATTAATACTAATAAAAGACAGGCTATTTCCATTATGACACCGTGACCTGTCATTTGCGGCTGCGATAACATCGTACCCTATTGAACTACCAATCGTCAGAATGTGATGCTGCATTTCGGTATGCAGGTTTTCCTCCTCCATTTCACCGATTACTTCCTTATGCCGTTTTTTAATTTTCTTTTCAATTTTTGTTCTTTCTTCACCGCTAAGATGATTGTCACTTATTAATAATTTATTTTCGCCTATATCAAATAGAAGCCCTGCAAAAGCGCCTAAGTCATTTGATAACTCAGATTTTAATTCATTATTTTTTTCTATAATGACCTCTCTCATTCTAAGATATTCAGACCATGAGCCAAGTTTTACTTTATCTTTGAACAGGCAATTAAATCCATTAACAATTGCCGTATTACACGGTGGGATAATAGTAGGGTGTAGAAAGTAAAGAATACTAGCAACGGCCGGGCCTAGTCCTTTAATTTTTCGTTGATCGAGTAAAATAATTTCCTTAATTATCTGTTCTTCATTGCTCGCATGTATACATTTTTCAAGGAACTGAGCAAATGCGATTTTATTTTCTGAATTTTCATAGATGTCAGGTATGCGTAATTTTGGCTTCCAGTAGAATGGATGTGATGCACCTTTAAATACCTGCTTTTGTTCTGTAATACAGTTTAATACAAATTCCAGAGATGAACCTTTAAAGTCATTGCCGAAGTCTCCATTTTTAATGTCCTGTATTACATTAAATACACCTCTCCTAATAGAGCGAAATGCTTTTAATCTCTCATTGTTATTCACAAACCAACTATTATAAACAGTGTCTTCGTCTTCTTTAAAATTTTTTATTATAGACTTTAAATCCTGGTTCATAAATTATGCTCTTTCATTTTATTTTTAGATGCGATGTAGCATATTAATTTTACTGCTCTAACATGGGTAAAAATGGTTTTTCACTGTGTGGGCCTAACACGATGTTCCATTGAAGTAGAATCTCAAGGCCATCGTCGGCATTATCATTATTTAAACGGCGTGCCTCCAATTGTAAACGACCATGCGAACTGTAATACCAACTATAATGCATGGAGTAAGCATCCGACTTAATCGATTTATCCAGTATACCTTCAGTGGATTCCAGGCCTATGCCAATATGGTGCGCGGGTATAAACTGGTAATCTGCAATCGCCCAATAACCCTGAGCCTTATTTGTGTTGCCCAATGTAATTTCACGTTGATTATAAAGTACCTCACCTAGCAGCATAAAACGTGCCGAATAATCATATTTTGTTGCGTAATCGGGCTGCAGCATATAACTAAAATCAAAGGCCTGTATGTTTGTGCTTAAGCGTCCTGCTGTATCATTTTTTCCAGTTAGCGCACTAAAGCCAAGCTGATATGCCGTGGCAGATGATTTGTAGCCATAATATAGTTTGCCCGTATAGGCTTTGTTTTTTGATTGAGCCTGGTTAAGAGCGATTTCATTTTCACTATTGAGCAGTGCAAGGCTCGCACCTCCACTGTGGCCGTTTCCAAATGATATTTTTTTGCCAAGCGTAATACTTGTCTCACGAAGTTGCTCTTCACCTAAAAATTCGGTAATGGGCAGTGGCAGCGAAACTTGCGGCCTTTCTGGCTCATGAATGGCGTTAAGTAAGCCAAACTCATTGCGATACTTACCGGCTTTCAATCGGAAGCCGTAGCTGAGGTCAGCTAAAATGGCGGCCTCTTCGACATCAAAAGGTTCATCGGATGGTTTTGTTAGAAATATCATCGCGTAAAGCCATGGCTTTATTTGAGCTTCAAGTGACAACTCAACTTCTCGAAGTTTTAGTTCAGCTTTCTCATTGACTGGGCCAAAGTCTCTTGATGCTGCAAAGAGATCCATGTTGGCACCCAGCTTTACAGTATTAAGCCCAGTGTTTTGAAAATGATCTAAATGAATTGTGTCGTGATCACTATTAGCAAAGCCTGGTGATGTTGATGCTAATAATGTGATAATGCTTAGGCTGAAAAAGCATGAACGAAAAAATAATAACATTCTCGATTCCTTCAAAGTCATTGTGCGCGCATTATAGCGAAATATCATAAAATATGCGTAATTATTTGGCCTGCGGGAACATTTTGTTGACCTTTTACTTTTCAGAAAAAGACTCTATTTCGTTGTGCTATTGGTCGCCTCTGGTATCTTTTTTGGCATCTAATGATGCTTTATTAGGCTTACATGAATAGGCGGATGTTGAAAGTTGCTTGAGGAGGCTTATGATATGATATTTTAGCGTTGCGCTTTGTTAATTTTTTTGATATTTAAAATAAAATTATACCGCTGCAGATTAATAAATTTTTAAAGTTTGGCGTAATCATCTGTAGAAAAGCCGACTAAGAGTACTTTTCCTTTTACAAGAACCGGTCGCTTAATAATGCTTGGGTTTTCTAACATAATCTGAATCGCAGATTTTTCATCGGCTGAGTTTTTAGTGTCATCATCTAACTTGCGCCAGGTGGTGCCACGTTTATTGAGTAAGGTTTCCCAGCCAACTTGTTTGACCCAGGCTTTAAGTTCTTTTTCGGGAACGCCTTGTTTTTTGTAGTCGTAAAATTCGTAATCGACACCATTATCTTTAAGCCATTTACGGGCTTTTTTAATGGTGTCGCAGTTTGGGATGCCGTATAAGGTAATCATGGTTTCGGTATTCATTTCTCAAGTGGTATTAGTCTTATCTATAAATGTTATCACTCTATGAAGAGAGTAGGTAGGGAATTATGCTTAAAGCAGGGTAAGCACGTTTAATTCTAGAAGCATCAATTTAAATACTTATGTGATAATAATATATCCGTTTGCAATCAAAAACAGGCTATGAACGACTAACTACTGCCCTTTGTTATCAGGTTTAGTGTTGTTGGGTATTCAACACTGGAGTGTAGGTGTTAGAGCGACAGAGACATGTAAAAAATCAATTATTCAATCACATAAAATAACAAAAGGCCTGGATATTATCCAGACCTTTGTATTACTGATTTCTCAAAATGAGGTTTTATAAAACGTGTGTTTAGTCGTCATACCCCCTTCGACTTGAATGATGCTCTTTCATTTCAGAAAATTCTTTCTGTTGCTCAGGAGTTAGTTCACTACGAATGCGTTGCATTATTTCCACTCGTTTTACCGTCATATCTGCCATCAGTTTAGCTTTTTTATCGGCAAGTTCGCGTACTTTAGATGCATCATAGTTGTCTGCACTGGATGCTTCTCTCAGCTCTTTGCGAATCTCCATCATCTGTTCACGGCTGGCTTTCATGAGTTCGCGGTTTTCTTTTTTGATTTCACGCACTGATTGACGCTGCTCATCGCTTAAATCAAGCTCCTTCAGTACATGTTTCATACTGTCACCTCGGTGCTCTCCTTTATAATCGCAACGATCGCCGCCATCATGACCACCAAATGCTTGTGCTGCACCCGCTATACCTATAGTACCTGCCAGAACACTAGCAATAATCAAGTTACGTTTTTTCATAAGATTTATCCCGTTTGATTTTTTAACAACCTCAGTGGTTGCCTTGATTGAAATTATGCAAAAATACACTGCAAATGTGGGTCAGGGTCTGGTAAAGCTATGTAAAGATCTGTAAAGACCCTGAACAGGCGGCTGATTTGTGTAAGAATTAGAATATAGAAATCACACTAAAGAAATCAAACCTGGGAAACTATGACTCGCCTGCTACTTGTTGACGATGATAAAGAACTGTCCAACATGTTAGGTGAATACCTGACGGCGGAGGGCATTGTTATTGAACATGCCTATAACGGAAAGCAGGGCATAGAAAAAGCACTCGCTGAAAACTTTGACGCGATTATTCTTGATGTGATGATGCCAGAGTTAGATGGCTTTGAAGTCTTACGACGACTTCGTGCACAATCCAGCGTGCCGGTATTAATGCTAACCGCCAAGGGTGATGACGTGGATCGTATTGTTGGGCTGGAAATTGGTGCGGATGATTACCTGTCCAAACCATTTAACCCACGTGAATTGTTAGCGCGCATACGTGCTGTATTACGCCGCACACAGGCCAGTCCCCAACAGCTTGATAATGAACAGGCCATTAAAATAGGTTTGCTGGAATTAACACCCGCCTCACGCTCTGCTCACGTCGCGGGCAAACCACTGGATTTAACCAGTACTGAATTTAACCTGCTACTCACCCTGATTAAACAGGCAGGGAAAGTGGTAAGCAAAGAAACACTGTCTGAACTAAGCATGGGACGAAAACTTGAAAAGTATGATCGCAGTATTGATATGCATATGAGCAACCTACGCAAAAAAATGACTCAGTCGGGTGTGGGCGAAATGATTATTACCGTACGTGGTCAGGGTTATCAGTTATCGGGTGCGAACTAACACGTGGGAATAAATATGGGGCGCTTATTCTGGAAAATATTTTTGAGTTTATGGTTAACGTTGTTAATCACCGGTGGCCTCGTGGGTGCTCTGGTATGGCAATACAATAAGGCTCAGATAGAGGAACTTGAGATGCTCGCAGATGGCCCGCGAGCTTATTACAGTATAAAGGCACTGGCCAGAGTATTAAGGTCAGAGGGTGTTGAAGAATTACACGAAGTCATTGAGCATCGTGGAGAGCGTACCCGACGACCTTTAGCTGTGATGATCGTCAATCAGGCAGGCAAAGATATCTTAGGTCGCCCTGTGTCACCTGTGATGTTAGCCAAAGCACGAGAAGCGCTTAACGACTCAGAACAGAGCAACATAAAACAGGTCATCACACCGAAGGGCGAACAGTTTTTATTGTTTGTGCCGCGGCGTGAATTTCTTAATGCAAATAAATTAAACTCTGCTCATGAACATCATAAGGGCAAAATGAAAGCCGCATTTCCCAGATTCCTGCCTGGCTTACCCTTGTTTATAGCATTACTGGGCAGCCTGCTCTTTAGTGCAGGGCTTGCCTGGTACATTACCCAGCCAATTCGGCATCTACGCAAAGCAACCAATCAGTTTGCAGAAGGTAAACTTGAAACACGGGTGATGCATAATATAGGTAAACGCAAAGATGAAATCGCTGATCTTGCCATGGATTTCGATAACATGGCCGAGCAGGTTCAACTACTGGTGGCCACACAAAAACGTTTATTGAATGATGTCTCTCATGAGTTACGCTCACCCCTTGCGCGCTTGCGTGTTGCTATTGAAATGGGGCGACAACAACCAGATAAAAGTGAAGAGGTCACGCAACGTATAGAAAAAGAAAGCCAACGCCTTGATGAACTGGTTGGTGAGTTGCTTACTTTGTCACGCCTGGAAGCGAATATTCAGCACCATGAGGATGACTACTTCGATTTAAATGGATTAGTTAAATCCATAAAAGATGATGCGCAATTTGAAGCTACGAACCAGAATAAACAAATAAGCTTACACAGTGCAGGCGAAATATTAATTAAAGGTAGCATTGAGTTGCTGCGCAGGGCGATAGAGAATGTATTACGCAATGCGATTTATTATTCGCCTGAAAACACTGAGGTTAGTATCACTTTGAGCACCGAGGATAATGATGTAATAATTACGGTTTGCGATAGTGGTCGTGGCATTGAAGAAGAAAAACTGGCAGATCTTTTTCAGCCTTTTGTACGCATCAATGAAAACCAGCAAAATATTAAAATCCCTGGTTATGGTTTAGGTTTGGCCATTGCCCGTCGTGCGGTGGAATTGCATTGTGGAGAAATAAAAGCATATAACCAGAAGTCAGGGGGCTTATGTATCGAAGCGCGTTTTCCATTAAATAAATAACTCCCCTGTATACTCTATTCAATCACGTTATATATCATTCTTAGCAGGATACACACAATATGAAGTAGCTTCTAATACACCTAATCAATTAATGATTAGATTATGCTTCAATGAATAAATATCAGGCGGTTACAGGAAAATTACCGGAATAGTACAATTGTAAACAACATCTCGCAGTTGGTGATGCCGTATAACTTAATCATGGTTTTTATATTGAGTCGTTCAGATTTTACCTGGGTAGATGATGACGATCACTATCAATGCTCTGCAGGTAAACTATTACAACGTAATCTACGACCGTTTAAAACACCACGTTCAGGTATCACCAAAGCCAATACTATTATTTGTCGGGCGAGTCTGCATGATTGCAGGGACTGTGAACATAAACAGCGTCGTTGCCCTAAACCATTTGCAGTCATTAATTATTATTTATTTTAGTAATTTCCTGAGTTAAGGGATTATAATTTTCCGGCCCGGTTCAGTTATGTAACTTGACTGCCCATTGGGATGTATCACTCAAATTTTGACAGACTCCATAAATAAAGGGTGGCTCAAGTTCAGGCAGGGTAAAACGAAGATCGATAAACCAATAACACAGTTCATTAGCTGACCTGGTGCGAGTGTAATATGCGGGATACCTGGCAAATGTTCTGTAGTCCTGGAATACCGGCTGATTCCAGGCTTGTTGTATAGAACCACTTTCGGAGGCATTGCCATAACGGCTGAATGTTTGCCAATTGAGTGCATTCACGGGATGGTAGTGTTGAATGATGGTGTCTAGCTGAAGAGGTAAAAACGGATAATGTGTGCGTTTCATCAAGTTGATATAAGTTAAATAATAGTGCTCACCTGAAGTGATGATGATTTTCCAGTGCAGGGGAGAGAATGGCTGGGGCATGGTATAAATATTGGAACCTCTCCATTGATTAATAACCATCTGTTGTCTGGCAATATTTAAAACCTGAATTTTCAGTATTGTCTGAAATGCCATATACATCAGTAGGCATAATAAAGCGGCCCGGGTTGCGATGGGGTTCTGTCGAAATAAACCTGTTATCAGACCTATTAAAATAATCCCACTGAAATAAGGATCTATCACAAAGCTGATCCCGATGGCGTAACGTTCATTGGAGATGGGTGCAAAAACTTGAGTGCCCCAGCTGGTAATTAAATCGGTGAAGATATGGCTGGCCAGAGACAGGCAGCAGATAATAAACGCTTCTTTAAGTTTTGTTTTCTGCTGCGTCATTTGTGTAAATAACAGGGCTAATAACAGAGCCCAGAGAGGTAGAAGCACAAACGAATGAGTTTCAGCTCTATGCCAGTCGCTAATAAAACTTAAGGGATCAATCAGGTAGGTGACATAGTCAATATCTGGAAACGCGGCGGCCAAGGCACCCAGTGTGACTCTATGGGATAGTTTGAGATGCTGGTCTGAATGCTGGGCGGGTTGGCATGCATGTGCCAATGATGCCCCAATTAAAACATGGGTAAGGGTATCCATTCAGCTTGAATGGGCTGCATTGGAATGCATATCGACCACAGTATTGGATGGCTTATTCTTTTGTTGTGTATCGAGGTTAAATAGCTCGGCAAAAAAACGGTTTTGCTGCAAACAATGCCTGAGAAACTGATGAGTTTTCTGTTGGTTTTTTGAACGGTCCATCATCCAGTAGTTAAAAGTCATCAGGTAGATAGATGTCAGACCAATTTCTTCGGCAATACGTGACACATGGGTAGTCTGGCTATGGGCGGCTTCAAGGAACCACTGCACAGTACGACTAATTCGAAGCACACCCAGAATCTGTAAATGTATATGGGCGGGCTCTAATTTGTATAGCAACATATCCCGTGAAACGGTTTTGTGTTTGGCCAGTTCATCTAACCAGGCCATGATAAGGTGATGAATACGACTGGCCTTATCCATGTTGTGAAACTCAATAGATTCAACGGATTTCAGCATAGATTGATCGGCGCGATCATACCAGGCCTCAACCAGATCATCTTTCTGTCGATAACAAGCCCGTATTCGATTGAGTGGAATATCCAGTTTTTGCGCAACATCGTGTAATCGCAAAGACTCCCAGCCGCATTCATCGGACAGCATTAGCGCTGTATCCAGTATGGTATCCGTCAGATTGTGTGATTTGCTCATGGTGGCTCACCTCCATGCTAATAATAGTCCAGGGTACAGATTCAGCTAATGCTTCATAATCCTCCGTTCAGGTTTGTGTATATCGGTTTTAATCACGGCAACGACGGCCAGTGGTATCAGCAGTATGGCCATGATAATAGGTATGGTGTATATCAGGCTGTTACTGAACTCAAGAAAACGCACAGCCACAACCAGACTGGTATGTACAGCGGCTAGTGTAGTGCCTATGGTCGTGGTGATCGTTCCGGGCAACAGTGGCACGGCAATAGCATATATTAGATAAGGAAATAATCCGGCCAGAAATATATCACCTTTGAACAGGTAGCCAGCTACAAAAAAAGGTGTAAAGGCTGAGATAAAAGACAGGATGATTCCGTACAAGGTGATTATCCAGCCAGGCCGATTGGCATAATGTTGAGACTCCATAATATCACTCCCATGTATATGTGGCATTGATGTGTTTTGAAGCGCAGCTTAGTATTACTATTGTATGCTAAGTGTGCAGGCTTAATAAAACTACAATTTGAGGGGTAAATTCAAGGGCATTCATAGAAGAGGTAGATCTATTTTATGGTCAGACTGGGAATTCCATTAATGAGAATGTTTATCCAGCAAAGCTCTGATTCTTGTTGTGAGTTCCTCTTTAGAATACGGTTTGCGGAGTATATTTGTAGTTAGGTTGGTCTGGGTAAAATTATTATTAATTATTGCTTTTCCAGTATACCCGGAGGTTAGAAGCACTTTAAGATTCGGGAATTCTCTACTGGCCTGTTCAGCAAGCTGGTCGCCATTGATTTCTCCAGGCATAACAACATCGCTAAACAATAGATTAATGCCAGGTTGTTGATGCAGTATTTGCAGAGCATCTTTAGCGTTAGTGGCAGTGAGTACCTTATAACCGGAGTTTTCCAGAAATATTTTGGCCAGTTCCAGTAAGGCTTCTTCATCATCAACTATAAGTAATGTTTCTGTGCCTGTAGTAAGTAGTGCCTGCTCATGGGTATTTATTTCAGCGGGAAGATCCTGTCCTTCAAATCTGGGCAGATACATCTTGAAAGTTGTGCCTGTACCTACATTAGAGGTAACTTCGATAAAGCCTTCCGATCGTTGAATAAAACCATATACCATAGACAGGCCCAGACCAGTGCCTTTGCCTTCCTTTTTAGTCGTATAAAAAGGTTCAAATATATGTTCCAGGTTTTCTTCTGGGATTCCGAAACCTGTATCATGTAAAGTCAATTCAATAAATTCACCAGCTCGGCTATTGATGATATGGCTGCAGGATGCTTCATCAAGAATAACGTTTTGAGTCGTAATACTAAGCTGACCATGACCTGACATTGCATCACGGGCATTAATGCTTAAATTGAGCAAGGCATCTTCAAAATCACCTTGATCTATATTCGTTAACCACAAATTTTTAGCGAGTTGGTGTTGTATTTCTATTCCAGGCGTGACTGAGCGCGAAATTAGATTGTCTATTTTTTCAATCAGCGTATTTATATTAGTGATCTCACGTTTCGATGATTTATTTCTGGAAAAACTTAACAGCTGTTTTGTTAAGTCCACAGCTCGTTGGCCGGCTTTGTTAATGTCATTGATACGATTGATTGTTTCAGTGGATTCGTTTTTCAGCCCTTGTTTGAGAAGATCAAGATTGCCTAGAATAATGCCCAGGATATTATTGAAGTCATGAGCAATGCCACCAGTAAGTTGGCCTATTGCATCCATTTTTTGAGATCGTTGCAGTGATTTTTCAGCCTGTTTACGTTTACTTATGTCCTCTATGAATGACCATATCATTTTGTTTCCAGATTTATCAAGAACCAACATGCCCTTGAGTAATACCGGGTAACTACTGCCATCTTTTCGTACGTATTCTTTTTCATAGGGCCCATATTGACCTGTTTGTTGAAGACTTTTTAATTGAATGGCTTCATCATCCCGGTATTTATTAGGTGTAATATCCCAATAACTCAGTTTCATAAATTCTTCGGATGTATAACCTGTCTGTTCAAAAAGAGCATTATTGGCATCAATATATGCGCCCGTTTCATAGTTATTAAGCGCTATACCTACAGGTGAGAGTTTAAAGACAAGGCGTAGGAAAGCTTCACTTTCTTTCTTTTTCTGCATTGATCGAACGAGTACAAACAATGGGATTAAAATCACCAGGCCAACAATTAACAGGGTAAGCCGAGAGTTTTGAATGCTATCTGCATCTAATTTCCATCCACCCCTGGGAATTGCCGCGAGTTCCCATTTGTCATGCGGAAGATTAATGTCAATCAACACAGGATTAAAAGTAAAAATTTCAGGGTCGCCAAATATTATTTCTTCTGTATTGCTTTGAGAGTTTTGTGTTCGAATTGCTATATCTAAATCACTATTATATAAGCCGCTTGCCGTATAAAATTTTTCAATATCAATGACTGAAGAAATAATGCCCCAGAAGTTGCTTTTTTTACTATTTTTTGACGCTACAAATACGGGGATGCGAGCAATAAAGCCCTGACCACCCTGTACCAGGTTTACCGGGCCTGCCAAAACCAGTTCGCCCCTGTCACGGGCGAGTTTCACTGCATCATATTGTTCTGGAACTGCTCGATAATTAAGGCCAATTGCCGCTTCATTTCCTGCTACAGGATTCATATATTTAATAATTAAATTGGGAGCAGCAGCAATATTTCTTATCTGTGAAAGCCCTGTTAGTAATGGGGACGATAGCGCCATAAAGCGTTCTTCTGACATCTCAGGTTCCAGGCTAATAGCCACCACTAGTCCCTTCATGAGCATAGTATTCGTATTTATATTGCCTTCAAGTTGTGCTCGTACAGCGCTCAGTTTATTAATCAACTCATGCTGTAAATCCTGCATTTTTGCATGTGAGTTCAGGCGGTCGATATACAAACCAATAAGCAGCAAACTGAGACCGACAACTAAAACGGGAAGATAGGTCCAGAAACGATGAGTCATAGTAAAAGATAAATCATTCGTTGTAGTATTGTGCACTTCATTATTACCTTAAGAAATTAACCCATATTTAAATATGGGTTTAGCTAGTAAAATTGGGTATAACACACGATTTGGACGTCGAAGACTGCTTGGCTATGAAATTTTGGGACTAAAACTATTATCTCTACCGAGATCATACAATACCAGATAGATTATAAATTTAAATGAATTGTTAAGAAGAATAAGCTGAACAAGCACAATCTACATGCCCAGCTATAGTTAAAATATGATTTTTAACAGCTATATGCAGTGTCTACTATGTAATGTAAACGCACTAATTATGATGTCTAACGTTGATTAGTTTAAGGTTCAATGAATAAAAACCAGCTTGTTACAGAAAAATTCCGATTTAGTAAAATTGTAAATAATATCTCGCAGTTGGTATTCTGTATAAGGTAATCATGGTTTCTGTATTTAATTCTCAAGAGGGATAAAAAGGGTTAAGGGATTATTATATTCTATGGATAAGGAATATAGATAATATTGATTAAAGCAGGGTAAATACGTAAATGGTTAAACTAATCAATTATAACATTTATGTGAGCATAGTGTTCTGTTCAAGTAATAGCGAGTATTCAAGGCGCAGGGGGACGCATTGAAACTTCCCGTTTCTTCAGCAGAGACTATGTCATCAAAATAATCTGTTAAGCCTGCATTTTTGATCTGGGTTGTTATCAGATTGAGCGATGAATTTGAGAAGGCCACCGTACGATAACCGGCAGATCGCAGTCGGCTTAGCGCCGGTTTTATATCCGCATGGGGGGGTAAGCTGGCAAAGCCGCTGAGAATATCGGCGCGTTTCACCTCGGGAAGTCCAACACCTGTACGCGCGGCAATTGTGTCAAGCATGATGCCAGCGAGGTCTGCGAAGTTGCTTTTGATGCCCGTTAATATACAAACCGTTAAGGTATGTAAAAAGCATTGAAAATCGGGTTGCGGTAACACCTTCATTCCGAAAGCTGCCTTGAATTTTGGCTTCAATGAGCTGAGGTCGAGTACTGTTTCATTAATGTCGAACAGAATAGTATCGCGTGGCATACGCATTATCTCCGTTAAATAATAGCGACCTGGTATGCGTCTATATGCTTAAACTTACTATCTACCATGGTGTCAAATGAAACCTGCTTATTATCTATTGTGATAAAACCCTTAATCTCATCCAGCTTCATTTCTTCAACTTTACTATCTATTTCAACAAGAAGTTTTTGTAAGGCTTCACCCATTTTTTTTTGTTTATGATGATCTAATCCTAACTTCATCCAGTTATCTTTAGCATGTTTTTCTCCTGCTTTGCCGAGTGTAAAGAAATGTTTTACAAGCGTATCAGTTAAATATTCATTACCTAATTTGTTTTTGAGATATGTAATTATTTCCTTGTCCGTCATATTCACACTATCTGGTAAAAGCGCCATTAAAGATGTTGAAATTGTGATTAACAACGCAGGCATGATGCATATTGTAAATCCCTTGGCAAACAATGCCGTGGCTGCGCTGCAAGAGGAAATGGAAGTCAACGTCTACGGCTTGATACGTATGGCTCAGGCTTTTTCTCCCATGCTAAAGATAAACGGCGGCGGGGCATTGGTACAGCTCAATTCGGTTGCATCAATGAAAAACTTCGTGGACTTCGCGACCTATTCCGCATCGAAGGCTGCGTCCTACTCAATTACTCAGGCCTTGCGCGACTCTTTGCAAGCACAGGGCACGCTGGTGGTTAGTGTACACCCGGGGCCTATCGCAACTGACATGGGCAACAGTGCTGGCTTTGGTGAAGTCGCCGAGCCACCCGGTCTTGTCGCACAGGGCATTATTGCCGCACTTGAGTCCGGAGACTTCCACGTTTTTCCAGACACGATGGCCAAACAGATTGGTGCTGCCTATCAGGATTTCGCCACTAATATTGTGGAAGCTAATTTGATGGAAGGTTAATGAAAGCGGTGACCGTGCAGGATAACGATCACCGCACACCCTAGGAATTAAAAACATAAACAGCCATTCTACAGAACCCTTGCTCATCGGTATCGTTTTAGTTCTTACTGCCGTTACTGGATTTTTTTACTTCGAAAATCAGGAAATGGCGCAACTCAGAAATCCGAAAAAATAATCATCGGTTTCCTTGGGGCATACTTGTTAATGATAACCAGACTTATTGATAACTGATTTTTTCTCTGTTCACGTCTTTGAAATAGAGTAGTGAGCGCTACTCATTTATACTAAATCTGTCTGCAGGTAAAACCTCAGGCCACTCAATATTCTCCTTACAGCGTTTCTTTGCAAAGAGTCATCAATGCCTCAATACTCGACATACGAGAATAATTAGGGCGAATGATAAAAGCGATACGGCGATGAGGACTCGGTTCGTTAAGGTGCACGGCAGAAAGTGTATCATTCTGATGCATCAACTGGTCTACTGCCATTTCTGGAATGAGCGTTGTGCCCAGTTTACCAATAACCATTTGTATCAGTGTATTCAAACTGGTTGCGCTTATATTGCTTTTAGAGAAATCTTTAGGCAGTTTACAGGCATCTAAGATGTGATCCTTCAGGCAATGCCCTTCTTTCAATAACATAAGATTACTGTGATTCAGTTCATCACTGCCAATTTCTTTTTGCTCTGCGTGTTTATCCCCTTTTAAGGCTACCCAGTAAAAATCTTCCTGCCAGAATTCCAGGCTTAAGAGACCTTCGCAAGGATAGGGTAACGCCAGTATTGCGCTATCTATTTCACCGTTTCTCACCATCTCTACAAGCGCCTGGGACTGTTCTTCCATAATCGTCAACTTTAGCTTTGGGTATAGCCTGTTAATAACCGGTAGAACTCTGGGCAACAGGAAAGGCGCGATAGTTGGAATAATGCCGATAGAAAGAGGAAAGCTCAGTGGGTCTTTATGTGACTCCGAGAGATGCTGAAGTTCTTCTACCTGCAGTACAATACTTCGTGCCCGCTCCAGCACTTGTTTGCCGATGGGTGTTATCAGCACTTTTTTATTATCACGCTCAAATAGCTGGATACCCAGCTGTTTCTCCAGCTCGTGTAAAGCGGTGCTAAAAGCGGACGGGCTGATATTGCATAACTCAGCCGCTTTTTTGAAATGTCGCGTTTTCTCGGCGGCCAGCGCAAAGGATAGTTGTTTTATTGTTATCATATTATTTAAATAAGGAGGATAGTGTTCTATATAGTAGAACACTATCTTTGATTCTTTCGAATTTACAGAACTTATCAGCGCGTACATTATTGGTGCTGGCTTTGGAGTTTAAGCCTGAAACACAGCTCATTATGGTGAAAACCATACCACTAATAGCAAGTCAGTCCTTAATTAGGAGAGTAATTACTATGTCCAGACAAAACAGCGCATTACTAGCAGCACTGGTGTCGGCATCACTCGCAGTAGTGTCAGGGTGCACGATAGCAGACACAACAACCAAGCCAGAAGATTCGGTGCAATCGAGTCATATGACAAAATCGAATCAATTCTGGTGGCCTGAAAAACTGGACCTTGATCAATTGCGCGCGCACGATCCTGCATCCAATCCATATGGAGATGATTTCAATTACGCCAGGGCTTTCAATAGTGTTGACCTGAAAGCGCTGAAAGCAGACATAGAGAAAACATTGACCACATCTCAGGACTGGTGGCCAGCGGACTGGGGTCACTATGGCGGCCTGATGATCAGGTCGGCATGGCATAGCTCAGGTACCTACCGTATATACGATGGTCGCGGTGGTGCCGATGGCGGTCAGGCTCGTTTTGAACCACAAAACAGCTGGCCGGATAATGCCAACCTGGACAAGGCTCGCAGACTGCTGTGGCCGGTCAAGCAAAAATACGGCCGCAATGTCTCCTGGGGAGATTTGATTATACTGGCTGGTAATGTTGGGCTTGAATCGATGGGTTTTGAAACTTTGGGCTTTGCTGGTGGACGTGCAGACGACTGGGAGTCTGATCTGGTGTACTGGGGCGCAGAAACCAAGTGGCTTGCCAACAATAAACGCTATGCAGACGGTGAACTTGAAAAACCGCTGGCTGCCGTTCAAATGGGCTTGATCTATGTGAACCCGGAAGGACCAAACGCTAATCACGACCCGCTTTCTGCTGCTGCAGACATGCGCGATTCATTTGGCCGCATGGCAATGAATGACGAAGAAATCGTGGCGCTTGTTGCGGGCGGACATACTCTGGGCAAAGCCCACGGTGCCAAGCCCGGTAATTGTGTCGGTGCAGAACCGGCAGCTGCCGCTATTGAAGAGCAAGGTTTCGGCTGGAAGAACAAATGTGGCAAAGGTAATGCTGAAGATACCATGACCAGTGGCCTGGAAGGTGCCTGGACTTCCACACCAACTGCCTGGTCGGTTCTCTACCTGGATAACCTGATGCGATTTGAATGGAAACAGACCAAGAGTCCTGCCGGTGCATCGCAATGGATTCCAACGGATGAAGCCGCGGCAAGTCTAGTACCGGATGCCCACATCAAGGGTAAACGACATGCGCCAATCATGTTTACAACCGACATGGCGTTGAAAAAAGATCCGGGGTTTCGCAAGGTTACTGAGCGTTTTCTGAAGAGCCCTAAAGCATTTGACCAAGCCTTTGCCAGGGCCTGGTTCAAGCTGACACACCGTGACCTCGGTCCTCGTGCACGTTATGTGGGAGCAGATGTCCCCAAAGACGTGTTTATCTGGCAAGACCCAATTCCAGCGGTTAACCATAAGCTGATTAGCAGTCGCGACGTGGCTAAGCTGAAGTCTAAAATTCTTGACTCTGGCCTGAGTGTATCTGAACTGGTTCGAACCGCGTGGGCGTCAGCCTCAACGTTCCGTGGATCTGATATGCGCGGTGGTGCGAATGGCGCGCGTATTCAACTGGCTCCACAGAAAGACTGGGCTGTTAATAACCCTGCCGAGCTGTCAAAAGCGCTGAATAAACTGCAGAGTATTCAGACATCATTCAATAAATCACTGAGCGGCGGTAAAAAAGTGTCGCTGGCAGACGTGATTGTTCTGGGTGGTGCGGCAGCGGTTGAAAAGGCAGCAGCAGATGCCGGTCACAAAGTGACGGTGCCTTTTAAGCCAGGTCGTATGGATGCCTTACAGGAACAAACTGACGTTAATTCGTTTGCCGTGCTGGAGCCAACCGCTGATGCTTTCCGCAACTACTATGCTAAAAGCTATGGCACACCGACACAGATGCTGGTGGAAAAGGCTGACCTGTTAACCCTGACCGCGCCGGAGATGACAGTACTGGTCGGTGGGCTGCGTGCCCTCGATGCCAATATGGGCGGATCAAAGCATGGTGTACTCACAAACCGTGCCGGTACATTGAGCAATGACTTCTTCGTTAACCTGCTTGATATGTCAACCAGCTGGTCGAAGTCTTCAACTGAAGGCATTTACGAAGGCCGAGATCGTAAATCAGGTAAGCTCAAATGGACAGCAACTCCGGTTGACCTGATTTTTGGTTCAAATTCAGAGTTACGCGCGGTAGCCGAAGTGTATGCAACTAACGACTCGCGTAATAAGTTTGTGAATGATTTTGTTGCGACATGGGCCAAGGTAATGAACCTGGATCGGTTTGATCTGAATTGATTCGAGCCTAATCCTGGCAACAGGAAAAAGCGGGTTAGGGAGCACATAGTTTACTAGTTGAAACTCTCTGACCCACCTTTAAATTAACTTCAAAGATGATCGGGTTTCGAACAACCCGATCATTTTTTTTGTCTTAAATAATTTTACTTTTGGCCGATTACATTTTAGTTGGAAGATTTTATCTTTCAATATCCGATGTTTATTACGAGTAATGTAGTCATCGGTTCATAAATAATCAGAAAAATAAAATAAAATAAAATAAAAAGATAGAATCAAACGATTTCAACAATCATTATATATTAACTGATGAGTTCACTAGGCTTTGCTTTTTTTCTTGTTAAAGGTCTTGCATGGCTAGCAGCCATTTGTTTGGCGTTTTAATATTGAATTTGTATTTCAAGTAGAGATTGACAAATTCTACTTGAAAACTGAAGCCACTAAATAGTTTCTTCAGGATAAGAATTGTTATACGCATGACAATCCTATCTAACAGTAATGATTGACTCCAGAAGTAACGTAACAATTTTTATTCGTCAGCTATTTTTAATCGCTGACGCACACAAAATAAACGTAGTAGACAGTAACCACCTGCGAACCTTAACAGTTTGATTTCACGCTCTGAGTTTGCCCTGTCATGGCACCTCGCCCTCGGGGAAAGACCACCGCTGTTTGGTGCTCTTTCCCCTGATTGATGCTACCAAAGCTGATGGCCAGGTGGACATTGTTTTAACCTGTAGCAGGCAGAATATTGAAATTATGATAATGGATACGGGTACAGGTATCCCCGAGAGCGATCAAGCCAGGGTATTCGATCGTTTTTTTCGTTGTGATCAAAGTCGCACGCATGATGGGTGTGGCCTGGGGTTAAGTTTTTCCAGAGCGGTTGCACGCTCCCACGGCGGCGATATAAATTTGAGCAGTCGATTAGAAAAAGGCAGCTGTTTTACCATCAAGTTACCCGTTACATAAAAAAGCGAGGATGCTCGTTAGCCTGGCAGTGGACAGGGATTTTTTATCTGTCTCATTGATAAATCACTTAGTCAAAATCACTTGGTCAAAATCAATTTATCCTGACGGGTGATCCTTAACCGGTAGGCATGGCCTGCGTGTTGGATCATAATTTCTTGCCGACCGCAAAAAAGCGTCTGGCTGTCATAGTGGCTATTTACGGTTGTATTGGATCCAGGGTGCTTATTCGCGGGTATTAGGACCTCCGGTTTTTCTTTCATGACAACTACCTTCATTATAATAAATCTGAATCTGAGAATGTTCTGATTCCAGGTGACAAATTTGTTTTTCTCCTGAGTGCAAATAGTAAACAGTGTTTCATTACAAGTCAATGCGAATGATAATGATTGCTATTAGCGTTTGTATTGTGCATAATCCTTTTCAGCCAGCCAGTCACCCCGCATCTTAACCCTGTCGGTTTGCAGCCAGCCAAATAATCCGCCCAAGCTAAAGCTTTTATAAAGCCTGCTCAGGGTGATTTACCGGATATATGGAAACTGATTTAATGAGGTTAAGAAAGTGAAAGTACAGACTAATTTATTGCGTAGCAGCTTTGTTGTTGCATCGTTGAGCGCGACTTTACCGGCGGTGGCTGCAGATGATAATGCCAGCAGTGAACCGGCGGCTAACATACTGGACAAGGTGATGGTGATCGGTAATCCTGCCAATATCGAGACCTTGCCCGGTTCCGCTCATGTTGTTAGTAAAGCGGATATTCGTGATCAAAACTACGATGACGTGAATCAGGTACTGCGCAAGATACCAGGCGTTTATGTGCGCCAGGAAGACGGGTTTGGCCTGTTTCCCAATATCAGCATGCGAGGCGTTGATACGAGTCGTAGCGCTAAAGTAACCATCATGGAAGACGGTGTATTGACTGCGCCAGCACCTTACTCTGCGCCTGCCGCCTATTATTCACCCACCGTTGGACGGATGAGTGGTATGGAGATTCTTAAGGGATCCAGTCAGGTTAAATATGGTCCGCAAACGACTGGTGGTGTTATCAATTATCTGTCTACGCCCATTCCTTTGAAGGAAACGGCTTATCTGAAATCAACATTCGGCAGTTTTGGTGATCAACGAACACATGCTTATTTCGGTAATACCATCGACACCAGCTCGGGGCAGTTTGGCTTCCTTGTAGAGGGCTACACGCGTAAGAATGATGGCTACAAGACAATTGATGAAACGCCTGATTTTCGTGATGGAGACAACACCGGGTTTAACAAGACAGATCCCATGATCAAACTCTCCTGGGAACCCAGCAGCGACATCTATCAACGCTTTGAATTTAAGTACGGTACATCACGCCTGGATGCCAATGAGACTTACCTGGGCCTGAGTGAAGCAGACTTTGCGGCTGATCCTTTCCAGCGTTATTCAGCAAGTCGCTTTGACAATATTGAGAGTTTGCAAAAACGCAGCTACCTGCGCTATGTCATCGCGCCGAACGATAATCTGGATATTATCACCACCCTGTACAACAACGATTTTTCGCGCAACTGGTACAAACTAAAAGATCTACGCAACGTAAATGGCAATACCATTAAGTTGTCTCCTGCGCTGGCCGGGGCACAAAATGGCGAAGGCCTGGATTGTTTGCAGGGTGATCTGGCCTGTACTCTGCGGGTTCGCGCGAATAACCGTGACTACAATTCAAAAGGCATTGATATTGTCAGCTATTACCGTTTTGGTTCAGACAATGTACAGCATGAACTGGCTACCGGCATTCGCTCCAATAAAGACCAGGTACGCCGTTTGCAATGGGATGATGATTATAGCCAACTGAGCAATGGCGCCATTGATGGTATGACACCGGGTGCACCTGGCGGCGCGGGAAACCGGCTACAAAAAACCAATGCGCTGTCCATGTTCCTGCAAGATACTATTAAGACAGGTGACTGGTCGATTACACCGGGTATTCGATACGAAAAGCTCGATCAGGATTATGCAGACTTCAGTAGTCCGAACAAGTCCGGTACTAACCAGATGAGCATGATGGCGGGCAGCCTGGGTGTTAGTTACAGGTTCAATGACTCCTGGATCGGATTTGGTAGTGCTAACCGTGGCTTCTCACCCCCGAGTCCAAAGAGTGCGGTGGGTGGCATTAAGGAAGAAACTAGCAACGCATTCGAAATGGGTGCGCGCTATACCAACACCGCACAGGCGCTGGCGGTTGAAATGGTCGCTTTCTATACGCAGTTTAATAACTTGATCGTAATCGACAATATCGGTGGCACCGGTAGCGGAAACACTGAAAATTTTGGCATGGTTGATAGTAGCGGTGTGGAGTTTTCAACGCAGTATGATGCAGGTATTGCGAATGGTTGGAATTACCGTAACCCCTGGCATCTGACGGCAACCTATACCAATGCGACACAAAAAAATAATGCCAATTCTACCGATGCAGAATCTATTTTTAGCTATGGCAGGTCAGGTAACAAGGTGCCTTATATTCCTGAGTTAGTGCTTAGCCTGGGAACCGGCATTGAGTCAAATAAGTGGGGCAGTTATCTATCGGGCAGCTATGTAAGTGAAACCTTCACCAGTGCAAACAATGTTGCCGATCAGCTCAATGGTGCTGGAAACCCGGATGCGCGTTTCGGTAAAACCGATGCTTATTTTGTGATGGATGCTTCTGCTTTTTATCGTATCAACGACGACGTAAAACTCTTTGCGGGTGTGCAAAATCTTCTTGATGAACGCTACAACGTCTCGCGCCAGCCTGAAGGTCCACGACCAGGCATGCCGCAGTTTGTTTATGCGGGACTCGAAATGAAATTTTAATAACTATAGTGGTTGTTTTATGAATTGAACAGCGTGCCTTTTTGGCACGCTGTTTTTACTGTTTATAGGGTTTTAATGATGTTTAATTTATTTCAACAGGGCGGCGGCGTGATGTACGTTTTGCTGCTGATGTCCATATTGGCCACGGCCATCATTCTGCTGAAACTGTATCAGTTTTATCGCAGCGGTCTGCGACAAACCGCGTTTGTTGAAGACACCTTGTCGACGTTAGCAAGGGGTGAGCATGAGCAGGCATTACACACCCTGCAGCAACAAACCAGTCCCGTTGCTCGGGTGCTTGAAAGTGCCGTCAGCTTCGGCGCCAACCCGACCATGTCCAGCAGCGATGTTGAGGCCGAAGTCAGTCGAGTCGGCAGTGCGCAAATCCGCAACCTCGAATCCTGGTTACGCGGCCTGTCGTCCATTGCTCATCTAAGCCCACTGTTGGGTTTGCTGGGTACGGTGACCGGCATGATTGTCGCTTTTATGAATCTGCAGGCGGCGGGCAGTCAGGTCGATCCTTCGATTCTTTCGGGTGGCATCTGGGAGGCGTTGCTCACTACCGCGTTCGGCCTGACGGTCGCCATTCCCTCCATGGCGGCCTTTTATTATCTGGAAGGTGAAGTCGATTATGTGCGGGCCAATATGAAAGATGCCAGCATTCAGGTGTTGCGCCACTTCGGCAAAAGCCCGCATATTAATGACCGTGATGATGAGCGCCTTGAGGATGAAACTCATGGACTTTGAAGGCCGAGCCCGCATCCACTCCCACCTGGATATAGCGCCATTGATTGATATTGTATTCTTGCTGCTGGTGTTTTTTATGCTCACTAGTACCTTTATGGTGCCGGAAGCGATTGAGCTGGAACTGCCCGAGTCAAGCAGTGCCAGCGCAATGGATACCACCGCTATTATGGTCTCATTGAATCAAACCGGCCAGCTGGCTTTAAACGGTGAAAGCATAGAGCTGAAACAATTGCAGCAGGCAATAATGCCACTGATAAAACAGAATACCGCGTCAGCCATTATCCTGAAAAGTGATGCCCGTACCGAAGTGCAGTTATTGCTTAAAATTATGGATGAAATACGAGAGGCGGGCGGTACAAATGTTGCGTTGGCGACTACGCAGAAATAAACCATGCCCCTGACACGACTACAAATGAGTGCAACCTTGCTGGTTGCGATACTGCTACATGTTGCCGTGGCAGCATGGTTTTCGTTACCCGAGCCGGCAGCCAAACCCCTGCCTGCAAAGCCACTTAAGATTAATTTGCTGGCCAGCATTGCCGACATTAGCAAAAATGTGGCCGCCGACATTGTCGAGCCACCAGAGAAGGTAAAACCTGAGCCGGTTATTGAAAAAAAACCAGTTAAACCAAAACCAATCGAAAACACCTTGAACCCCGAACCGCTTATTGAGCCGCTCATTGAACCCATTCGGCCAGCTGCTCAACCCGTTACCCAGCCGGTTGTTCAGCCCGTTGCCCAGCCAGCCCCGGCAGAAGCTAAAGTTATGGATGCAGTGGCCACTGCACGTTATGAACAGTTGCTGGTTGCCTGGTTGGAAAAACACAAAAACTATCCGCGGCGCGCTAAAAGGTTGCGCATCGAAGGCGAGGGTATGTTGCGCATTCTTATCGACCATACCGGGCAAACACAGCAAGTGAGCCTGAAGCAAAGCACCGGTAATCGATTGCTTGATAAAGCCGCGCTTGAAATGGTGCGGCAGGCAAATCCATTTCCGCCCATGCCAGAAAATGATCCGCGGCAGACGTTGGAGTTTATTGTGCCGGTGGCTTTTATGCTGCGTTGATTTTCAGAAGAAAAATATCCATAAATTGCACTTTCATGCTTTGTGGTTGTTATGAATATGGATTACACAATTTAAACGGCATAGCGTATTTTATTTAACTAAGGACGCTATCGTCTAAAAAATCTTTTTCAATAAGCTGTTTTAAAATACGATTACTTTTTTCTCTGAATGCATCTCTGAGTAAACGCACAGCTGGAGTGATTGCCTGCTTGGGCAGACAATCCAGAGTTCAGTTGCTCTGGCTTTGAACTCGGGCATTACATTAACAAGCCTTCCTGATAATAAATCATTAGATATATCCAGGCAGGATTTAACGGCAAGGCCTTTGCCTGCAACGCACCAGCGCCTTACCAGGTCGTCATCATTGGCGGTGCGGTTACCACGCATTTTAATTTTATAGTTTGTTTTAGTATCCGAGAATTCCCATACATCATTTATCACATCGTAAAGTTGGTAAAAAAGCCCGTTGTGAGATGCCAGATCGTGAGTTCTTTTTCTGCAACGCCGTGTTTTTTGTAATCGTAAAATTCGTAGTTGATGCCATTATCTTTATGCCACTTGCGTGCTTTTTTAATGCTGTCGCAATTTGGAATTCCAAATAGAGTAATCATATTGTTTTAAATAGTGAGTGAAAAATAGGAGGCTTATACTAGCACTCATCTAAATAAGCTCAATTGATATATAGTTACTCAGCTATGAATCCATATTTTTGTCGAAATACCTTCCGGTTTATACAAAACCACCTATCCCATATAGATGAATCAAGTCCATACCCATTGTAAATAATAGAAAGTTAACTATATGGAATAAATATTACTTATATCACTAATAAACTTAATAAATGAATAAACTGTAAAGGAAGCCACATGAAACTTTGGACACTTGCTGCCACAGCAGCTGTATTAATTATCTCAACCAGTGCCAATGCAGCCCTAATCGAACGCTTAGGCGGCTCAGCTTATTATGATGATGTAGCGGATTTAACGGTAGATGGTGTAGATGGCTGGCGTTTAGCGGATACTTTGCAGCCTGATGCAAGCTGTGGTTCTCAAAGTGGTAGCGTGTCTTCTGGTTATAATTGCACCGGCAGCGAAATGGGTAATCTGTTTTACAATGTACTGGGAAATTCAGCAGGTTCTTTGAGTAATACTGGCCCATTTAGCAATGTTCAGTCCAACTACTATTGGTCGGCCACGGAGTACGCGCCTACTACTTCCAACATTTGGTACTTTGAGGGCTGGGGCGTGCCTGGCATTGTCCTTCCTGCACTATTGCAGGAAGGACTAGAAATACTAGCGTCTATTACTTAATCGCTATTATTCGATATCACGTAGTAACTCGTTAAGCCCAGTTTTGCTTAATGTTTTTGCATCAACCTGCTTAACAATTACGGCGCAGTACAAACTATAAGTGCCGTCTTTAGATGGCAAGTTACCCGATACAACAACAGAACCTTTAGGAATGCGACCGTAAGTAATTTCACCGGTCATACGGTTAAATATTTTTGTGCTCTGGCCAATGTAAACGCCCATTGAAATAACCGAACCTTCTTCAACGATAACACCTTCCACTACTTCTGAACGTGCGCCGATAAAGCAATTATCTTCGATGATAGTAGGAGTTGCCTGTAAGGGCTCTAAAACACCACCAATGCCAACGCCACCAGACAGATGAACGTTTTTACCAATTTGTGCACATGAACCAACCGTTGCCCATGTATCAACCATGGTGCCACTGTCTACGTATGCGCCAATATTTACATATGAAGGCATCATTACCACGCTCGGTGCAATGTATGAACCTTTACGTGCAGTGGCTGGTGGTACTACACGCACGCCTGATTCGCGGAAATCTTTGGTGTTGTAATCGGCAAATTTAGATTCAACCTTATCGTAGTAGTTAGTGAAACCACCTTTAATAAATTCGTTGTCGTTAATGCGGAAAGAAAGTAGTACCGCTTTCTTTAACCATTCGTTAACTACCCAGTCACCGCTGGCTTTGTCTGCAACACGTGCGGCACCTGAGTCCAGCATCGCGATGCATTCTTCAACGGCTTCACGTACGTGAGTTTCAACATTGCGTGGTGTAATGTCCGCGCGGCGTTCGAAGGCTTCTTCGATAATGCTTTGTAAGTTGCTCATTATGGGCTCCAAAATAGTTATGAATTGAGTATCTGGTTAAAGTGTTTGTATAAAATCTTTAATGCGTTGTGCGGCTTCAGTGGTTTCTTCAAGTGTTGCCACTAAGGCCATGCGAATATGCTTTTCACCGGGGTTTATATTGTTTTGTACGCGAGATAGGTATTGCCCGGGCAATACGCTGATGTTTTTCTCGGCAAACAATTTTTGTGCAAAATCCGTGTCGGCAATGGGTGTTTGTGCCCATAGGTAAAATCCAGCGTCCGGCAGTTTAACATCCATACACGGAGAAAGTATCTGCAGTGCGGTTTTAAATTTTTGCCGATACAGTGTGCGATTTTCTATTACATGTTGCTCATCATTCCACGCGCTAATACTGGCTAATTGCATGGGCAGTGACATCGCGCAACCGTGATAGGTGCGGTATTTTAAAAAACCGGCTAATAGTTCGGCATCACCCGCCACAAAGCCAGAGCGTAAGCCGGGCAGGTTAGAACGCTTAGATAAACTATGGAAGACAACGCAACGTTTGTAATTGGTATTACCCATTTCGGCCGCGGCTTCTAACAAGCCGCAGGGCGGTGTTTCATCATCAAAATAAATTTCTGAGTAGCACTCATCCGAGGCAATAATAAAATCAAATTCTTCGGCTTTTTTAATCAGCCATTGCATTTGCTGCCTGGAAATAACCGCACCGGTGGGATTGCCCGGGGTGCATATGTAAATCAGCTGGCACTTTTTCCAGGTGGCATCATCAATGGCTTCGAAATCGGGCAGATATTGGTTGTCTTGTGTGGTGTTGTAAAAGTAAGGCTCGGCACCAGCTAAAAAGGCCGCGCCTTCATATATTTGATAAAACGGATTAGGCATACAAACAATGGCATCGCCTTCACGCCCGATGCCTTGTCTATCAACGACGGCCTGGGCAAATGCAAACAAGGCCTCGCGCGTGCCGTTTACGGGCAAGATGTGTTTTTCTACGTCAATACTGTTTGCTGGCACGTTAAAGCGGCGTACTAACCAGTCGGCTATAGACTGGCGTAGTTCAAGCGTGCCTTTGGTTAAGGGGTAGCTGGCAATTTTTCCAAGTGAGCGCGCCAGTTCTTCTAATACAAATGCGGGCGGCTCATGTTTAGGTTCGCCAATCGACAGGGCAATATGCGCGAGCTCGCTATTCGGGGTAATTCCCTGTTTTAGCTGGGCTAGCTTTTCAAATGGGTAGGGTTGTAGTCGATTCAGATCAGAGTTCATGTACAATACGGCTTGGTTATATGCGGTCACTTAAAGGCGGCACATTATATTCTAATTTAAAGGCTAACTGGGGATTTAAGTGGCGGTTTTATCTATTCATCATGTCAGCATGATCGTTTCAAATACCCAACAATCCGTGGCGTTTTATGAAAGTTTACTGGATTTACAGGTCAATGATAAACGCCCTGACCTTGGCTTTCCCGGTGCCTGGTTTGATATTGGCGGGCAACAGATACATTTGTTGGAGGTGGCAAACCCTGATCCTGTGGAAAATCGCCCACAACATGGTGGGCATGATCGCCATTTCGCAATGACAGTGGATAATATTGAAGAAATAGAGCGGCGTTTGGAAAAGCAGGGGGCCAAGTATACGAAGAGCCGCTCTGGACGAGCTGCGTTGTTTTGCCGTGACCCAGATGGTAATGGGCTGGAAATTATTCAACAGGCGAAATAACACCGTGTAGAAAAAATACAGCACCTTAAAGGCCTGCCAATGCAGGCTTTTTTGTTTACATGTATATACGATACAACTATATAAATAGGCGCATTAGGACAGAGAAAATGAGCAAGCCATTTTGGCAGGTGAAAAGTCTGCAAGACATGAATAATGAAGAATGGGAGTCGCTATGCGATGGCTGTGCTCGTTGCTGCCTGATTAAACTTGAAGACGAAGATACTAATGAATTGTTTTTTACCAATGTAAGCTGTCATTTGCTTGATATCGCGGCTTGTCGTTGTGCCGATTATGCCAATCGTAAGTTTCGTGTAGCAGAGTGTTTACAGCTTAGAACGATGAGTGAAGAGGAATATCAATGGTTGCCACACACCTGTGCATACCGGCGTTTATCTGAGGGAAAGGCATTGCCTGACTGGCACCCATTAATCACTCATGATGCGAAATCAGTGGCGACTGCTGGAATTAAGGTGAGCGGTTTTGCGCTATCAGAAGACAATGTTCACCCCGATCAGCTAGAAGATCATATTATAGAGTTATCTAACGATTAAAGCGTTGAAACTACTTTCAGGCCATAATATATAAGTGGTTGATATTCATTACTATTGTTGTATTGTTGACAGTAGATACCAAGGAACCCAGATGCCCAAAGACGCAACACCTAAAACCATTTACCTGAAAGATTATACGCCGCCACAATATTGGATAGATTCAATCAATCTACATTTTGAGTTAGGCGAAGATCAAACGCGTGTTGTTGCTGAAATGGAGATAAGGCGTAATGCCGATGTTGACGGCCCGCATATATTAGAGCTAGACGGTGAAGGCTTAAGATTGGGTGCATTGGTGCTAAATGACAGGGCTTTGAGCGATAATGAGTTTAGCGTAACGCAGAATACGTTATGGATTCCTGATGTTCCCGATAATTTCACGCTGCAAATAGAAACCTTTATTAAGCCGCAGGAAAATACATCATTAGAGGGTTTGTATAAATCGTCAGGCAATTTTTGTACGCAGTGTGAGGCGCAGGGTTTTAGAAAAATAACCTACTATCTGGATCGCCCAGATGTCATGGCACGCTTCACAACCACCATTGTTGCAAATAAAAGCTTATACCCTGTATTGCTATCGAATGGTAATCCAGTCGATTCGCAAGTATTAGATAATGGTAAACACAGTGTAACCTGGGAAGACCCTTTTAAAAAACCCAGTTATTTATTTGCACTGGTTGCAGGTGATTTAGAGCTTATACAAGATAAATTCACAACCATGAATGGTCGTGAAATTGATTGTCGTATTTATGTTGAAGCGCACAATGCGGATAAATGTGACCATGCCATGCTGTCCCTTAAAAAAGCAATGAAGTGGGATGAAGACACATTTGGGCGCGAGTACGATTTAGATATTTATATGATTGTCGCCGTCGATGATTTCAATATGGGCGCGATGGAAAATAAAGGTCTGAATGTTTTCAATTCAAAATATGTTCTAGCACGACCCGATACAGCGACGGATACTGATTTTATAAATATAGAAGCGGTAATTGGTCATGAATATTTTCATAACTGGAGTGGCAATAGAGTCACCTGTCGTGACTGGTTTCAGTTAACCTTAAAAGAAGGCTTAACGGTTTTCCGTGATCAACAATTCACCTCGGATATGAACTCCGCTACGGTAAAACGTATTGATGATGTGAATGTGTTGCGTACACGGCAGTTTGCGGAAGATGCAGGCCCCATGTCGCACCCGATTCAACCGGATTCGTATGTCGAAATAAATAATTTTTACACCGTGACGGTATATAACAAGGGTGCTGAAGTTATTCGTATGATTCATACCTTGTTAGGAAAAGAAAACTTTCGCAAAGGCATGGATATTTATTTTGAGCGTCATGATGGTGAAGCGGCTACAACAGAGGATTTCCTTACCTCCATGGAAGATGCAAGTGCCATTGATTTAACGCAATTCCGTCGCTGGTATCATCAATCAGGAACACCAAATTTAGCGATTAAACAGAGTTATGATGCTGAAAGCAGATGCCTAAAGGTAAGGTTTAAACAGTCATCTGATGTAACAACAAATAAGCCTTTCCTTATTCCTTTGGGTATTGGTTTACTCGATGCGAGTGGTAATGAAGTTAAAGATACAGCAAAAATTATTGAACTGACGCAAGCTGAGCAGAGCATCAGTTTTGACGATGTGGATGAAGATGTGCTTGTTTCCGCGTTGCGTAATTATTCTGCGCCGGTTAAATTGGATTTTGAACTAAGCAATCAGCAACTCGCATTTTTAATGGCGAATGATACCGATGAATTTAATCGCTGGAATTCTGCGCAACAATTGGGCCTGAACATTATGTTGTCCCTGGTTGATGACTACCAGCAGAATAAACCATTATCTTTAGATAATTTCTTTATTCACACATTCAAAAAAATCCTACAAGATGAATCACTGGATAAAGCATTAGCTGCACGAATACTCAGCCTGCCAGGTGAAGATTATATGGCACAGCAAATGGATGTTATTGATGTAGATGCAATACATGATGTGAGAGAGTTTTGTAAGCACACATTAGCATTTGAGTTAATGGATGAGTTTTCTTCACACTATAAAGCCAATCAGTGTACAGCGTATGTGCTAACGCCTGAAGCCATTGGTCAGCGAAGTTTAAAAAATAGTTGTTTGTCATACATGATGGCGAGCCAAACGGGCACAGCAAAATCGACTGCTATATCGTTTGCTGAGCAGCAGTTAAAACATGCGAATAATATGACAGATCAAATATCGGCCTTAAATGCTTTGGTGCATTACAGTGATGAGGCAGGTGAGCAGGCCTTAAATGATTTTTATCAACAATGGTCGGAAGATACACTGGTGATTGATAAATGGTTTGCGGTACAGGCAACTGCATTTGGTGTGAATGCCTTTCAACGAATACAGAAGTTATTGAGTCATCAAGCATTTGATATGACGGTGCCTAATCGTGTGCGCTCCTTAATCGGCGCCTTTTCTCAATCTAATACAGTTGAGTTTCATCATATATCAGGTCAGGGGTACCAATTTCTTGCAGATATGGTGATTCAGTTGAATGCAGTAAACCCACAAATCGCCGCAAGACTATTGCTTCCGTTAATACAGTGGAAGAATTATGATACCAATCGTCAGCAGATGATGAAGGCGCAATTGCAGAGGGTATCAGAAACTGCTAACTTAGCTAATGATGTGTTCGAAATAACAGAAAAAGGTCTGAATGCATAGTCTATTTAAGGCCTTCCAAATACACCAAGATGGCATGTGGTGTGGTGTTTTTTATTTTTTATGACTGATTGCAGGGAGCAATTATGTGGTAAATTTTTACTAAGTGTGTGAAAAACAATAATTTATGAATGATTTTGATGATTCCGCTGTTGAATCTGAGTTAGGGAATGACGCAGATTTGCAGCAAAGCGCAATAGTTCTTGTTGTAGATGATGATCCCTCTATTCGATTAGTAATCCGCCACTCTATGCAGCAGTGTGGGTATCAGGTTATCGAGGCATCCAATGGTTTGGAAGCCGTACATGCCGTTATAAAGCAAATACCAGACCTGATTCTTATGGATGCGGTAATGCCTGAAATGGACGGCTTTCGAGCAACCCAGGAAATAAAGTCGCTTGAGGGCTGTGCAGAGATACCTGTGTTGATGGCCACATCATTAGATGATGAGGCATCAATTGCCCACGCATTTGATGCGGGTGCCTGCGACTATGTGACTAAACCCTTCAACTGGTCTGTTCTAAAGCATCGGGTTGCTTGTTCCCTGTATGCAGCAGATGCGCAGCGAAAAATACAACACCTTGCTTATCATGATTCCCTAACAGGTCTTCCTAATCGAATGCTGTTTATGGATCGCATTGATCAAGCGATATCTCGAGCAAAGAGAGAACAGGAGAAATTTGCACTTTTATTTATCGATATAGATCACTTTAAAGTCATCAATGACTCGATGGGCCATGCTGCAGGCGACCAGTTGTTAAATGTTATGTCGCAGCGTTTGTGTGAAATGTTACGTAAGTCAGATACGGTTGCAAGACTAGGCGGTGATGAATTTACCGTCATAATCGAAGGCCTGGAAGACGCCGAACACGTTGTCAATGTCACTAAAAATATACTCAGTTCACTTGACATGCCCGTTGATATAAACGGTAAAGAAGTGCACGTGGGCGGCAGTATAGGTATCGCCGTGTATCCACAGGATGGTGAAAGTTTTGGTGTGCTGCTTAAACATGCAGATACCGCAATGTATAAAGCAAAAGAACAGGGTAGAAATACATTTCAATTTTATGCCTCCGAAATGAGCCATAAAGCGATGCAGCGACTTGAGTTGGAAAATCAACTGCGTACAGGAATAAAAGAAAAAGAGTTTGTTGTTTATTATCAGCCAAAAGTACACTTATTAAGTAATAAGTGTATAGGTGTAGAAGCACTGGTTCGCTGGAATCACCCTGAACGAGGGTTTATTCCTCCCTGTGATTTTATTCCGTTAGCAGAAGAAGTGGGGCTTATTACTCAGTTGGATGAATGGGTAATGAAAACAGCCTGTGTTCAGTTTCAGCAATGGAAAGCGGCTGGGCTGCCACTAGAAAACTTATCGGTGAATGTTTCGGCGAGACACTTTAAAGAAGGTGGCTTAACCAGTTACTGTCAATCTTTATTGGATGAGACAAAAATAACCGCCGAGAGCCTGGAAATAGAGCTAACAGAAAGTGCCCTGGTTGATAATTATGATAGTGCTAAAAAAGTGCTTAATGAAATTCATCAAATGGGAATACGTATCGCTTTAGATGATTTTGGAACTGGCTATGCGTCGATGGCATATCTTAAAGAATTTCCATTTGATACAGTAAAAATCGATCGTTCGTTTGTGAAAGATTTGCCCGACGATTATGAAGATGCTGCAATTACCAAAGCGATGATTCAACTTTCGCAGGCTCTAAATCTTAGTACAGTAGCGGAAGGCATTGAAAAGGATACGCAGAAAATTTATCTGAAAGATCAGGAGTGTGATTACGGACAAGGTTATTTGTGGAGTAAGCCTGTGAGTGCTGAAGAGTTCGAAAAAACGGTATTTAATTAGGTTTATGTTTGCTCCGTCTTTTTTTAATAAAAAACTCATAAACAGTGACCAGTAATAGGGATATTAAGGCAAGAATTAGTAGAGAAGGCATAACGACTTCTTTACTGCTTAGCTTATTTTTCCCAACTTCTTCTTTAGGTGAATGAATCGTTTCTTCAGCTGATGCATTAAATGTCTGATTTTCTACTTGCTGGTTTAAATCGGCATAAACAGACATATCCACTTTGTTTGCCTGCATGGCTGTTTGCATTTGTTTATAGGCATCCTCCGCTTCCTGCTGACGACCTGCTTTTTTAAGCTGATCTATGTTGCTCCAGTGTAGATACCAGTAAGCACTTTCATTATCGACGTTGCCCCCTTGTGCAAGTTCAAATTGTGTTGCCTGTATTTTTAGGTCCAGAGAGAGGCCATGTTTCATTGTGCTATAAATGGCTGCGCTTAATTTTTCAGGGTTTGTTTTTGCAAGTTGCAGTGCCTTTTTATAGGCATTGTTTTTATTTTTTATGTATTTGTTAGCGGGTATCTGTTCTTTTAAGTGAGTATAGTAAGCCGCTATATTTCTATCGTTTAAGCCGCGGATAAACCAGTATATAGCTTGTTCAGTATAGATTGTTTCAATGCTGCTTAATTGTGAGTTTAAATAAAGTAATTCTGCCTTTTGTTGTGCATCCGTTAACTCTATATCTTCGCTGTAATAGTAAGTGACTCTGTCGGCTATGGCAGATTTTATTACGGGTTCTGTTTGAAAATAATCACTAAAATTAGCGTTAGCAGAACACAGTTCTGCGTAGGTAAAAAGAGCAATGCATAGGGTGACGCGTAGCTTAGTAATGAATATTTGCATGTAAGTGATCTGCTTTATCAAACGCATCGGGGATGCCATTTTTAGGTTCTATATCTTGTTCGAGTTCCTGTCTTGTCATCGGTCGTCCATTTATTTCGAGTTGCCAATATGCGTTAATATTTTTCTTTTGATTTTCTAAGGCTTGCCAAAGTACCCAATAGCCAATGGCTGAATCACGCGAATTAGAGGGTGCCATAATAATTAAATCAATTGCGCCACCGCGTTGATGAATGCCATTCACCGCATTGCTATACCACTCGTTACGTTCTGGGTTTCTCCAGCCACTGCTCACCCAAAGATTTGAATCAGGGATATAGATTTTTTTACTGTCTAAATCGTAGAAAGATGTTGAGCCTTTTAGCTTTTTTTTATGCGCAATATAAACGTTATTAATTTTTCTGGCGAGATCTAACATGCCGTCGTCTACCATTAACCGGTATTTGCTCTCTGTTAATGGGTTACCTTTCAGGTTGACTGGTTTATCAGGAATAGCGCTGATTTCTTTTCGTGCAGGTATTGGAATGTTGCCATTTTCTCCTTCGCCATAGCGTTTAATGTTGTAATGATTAATATACTCCTGCCTGATCATATCTTTCTTATCCATTTCCAGTATGGCTTTGTGTGATGACACAATGCGTGCAGATTTAAGGATATTGAGCTTAACGGTATAGGATAATTTGGGGTTATATTTCTTATCATCTATATGCGTGGTTCCACCACCGTAATTTCTTCTTCCACCAGAGGCGCCTCTGCCTTTTTTATACATAATTGGCTGATGTGCAAATGGCTTGGGACGAAAAACGAGACGCTGTCGATTTTTTACCGTTTTATTTAAATAATCGGATTGCCAAACAAATCCAGAATTTAGGAGTTTTCCATTACCAGGAAAGTTGGAGAGTAAGTTAATCGTGCCATATTGTTTGCTGGATACTTTGACGCTCCATTGCAGTGTTTCGCTGTCTTTGAGTTTTTTATTGTACTCAATAACAAAAGGTGTTTGTTGGGCAATGATGTGTTGATTTGTTTGCTGTTTAATACCCTGCTGTATTAACTGATCTTGTGGGATAATGATAAATGATTGAATCTCATTGCTTTGTGGGTCTGCGGAGCTAATAACGGTAAGGTCTTCGGATAGTATTTCGGCATTACAATGATACGTATAAATAGTGAGATAGAGTAGACTGGCCCTCCCCAGGATCGTTTTTAGTTTATCTATGAAACGGCTGCCTATCATATACTTTTTATGGCTCAAATATTTACCTATAGACTATTGCACGAAGTATAAAAGTCGATTGGCACATGGATGTGCCAACAAAATCGATTACGCAAGTAATTGATTTTGGGAGATTCTGCAAAATGACATTTTTTAGAATCGTTGCTTTGCCGAGCCAGGGATGGCTGGTGCAAAGCTCTCATATAGTTTAATCGGATAAAGTGCACAATTTATTTAAAGGCTTTGCCGTTAGGTCACAATTTAGCGAATGTGATTCTGTAACGCTTCCACCAGCGTAGCGATTGTTTGAATATAGCGTATATCGTTGGTTTTTATATTTTGCGCAGATTGTCCAGTTATCTAGCTCAAAATTTAAAAATGGAATATAGCTTTGTTGTACTTTTGCAGGTGTTAAGCTGAACTGGCCCTGTTCATCGGTTTGAGTGTTCTGGATGCTGTGGTAACAAAGTGGGTCATCTGCTTTTACGCTGAGCATTATTTTTGCATCTTTAACCGCTTCGTTGTTTAATTTTAATACGCCATTAAAGTACGGCGATATGTTGCGTGTTTGCATGGAGCTACTACAAGCTTGTAGTAGAAATATACAGACTATTGATAGTGCGGGTAATAGTGTATTCATAAGAAAAACCGTTAGTGTTTTAAAGAGTGCATAGCCTGGTAAAGTATAGTTCAGCAATGTTCAGTATATTAGCTGTTATTGGCTTACCCTGCCTTAGATTCTCAAGCCCGCGTTGTGGTGTGGGCCTGAGAGTTTTTGCTTAGGCTTTACCCTGTAGTTGTAGAAGAATATCTTCGTTTTCCAGGGTTGATGTATCAGAGGTGATTTCTTCTCCACGGGCAATGTTGCGCAATAATCGACGCATAATTTTGCCCGAACGTGTTTTGGGCAAATTGTCGGAGAAACGAATTTGCTCTGGTTTAGCAATAGCACCAATTTGTTCGCCAACCCACGAACGTAGCTCTTGCGTTAGCGCTTCATCTATACCGCCTTCAGGTCGAGCGCCTTTGAGTACCACGTAAGCAAAAATGGCTTCGCCCTTAACATCATGTGGGCAGCCCACAACAGCCGCTTCTGCAACAGCCTTGTGAGCAACCAGAGCCGATTCTACTTCCATAGTGCCCAGGCGATGGCCGGATACATTTAGGACATCATCAATGCGCCCCATAATCCAGAAATAGCCATCGGCATCTCTGCGTGCAGAGTCACCGGCTAAATAGTACTTGCCACCAAACTTCGGCCAGTAGGTTTCTTTATAGCGTTGGTCATCGCCATAGACTGTGCGTAGTTGTGAGGGGAAGGGCTTTTTAATAACCAGGTAGCCGCCCTTGTTGGGCTCAGTGATGCTATTACCGCTCTCATCGACCACATCTGCATCTATGCCGGGCAGGGCGATGGTGCATGAGCCAGGCTTTGTTGCGACGACGCCCGGAAGTGGCGCGATCATATTTGCGCCGGTTTCTGTTTGCCACCAGGTATCTACGATAGGGCAGCGTTCTTTACCAATGACTTCGTGGTACCAGATCCAGGCTTCGGGGTTAATCGGTTCACCGACGGTGCCGAGTAAGCGAATAGACGACAGATCGTATTTATTAGGGAACTCATCACCCTGTTTCATCAGTGCGCGAATGGCTGTGGGTGCGGTGTAGAATATTGTAATTTTGTGATCTTCACATATTTTCCAGAAACGCCCCGCATCAGGCACCGTCGGTGCGCCTTCGTACATGACAATGGTGCCACCCGCTGCCAGTGGGCCATAGGCCACATAGGTATGGCCCGTAATCCAGCCAACATCCGCAGTACACCAGAAAATATCCTTGTCTTTTAAATCAAATACCCATTTGTTGGTGAGTACAGAGCCTAATAAATAACCGGCGCTCGCATGTTGTATGCCTTTAGGTTTGCCGGTAGAGCCAGACGTATATAAAAGAAACAACGGATGTTCTGCACCAACCCATTCAGGCTCACAGACGTTGCTTTGCCCTGCAATGGCATCGTGCCACCAGACATCACGTCCGGCTACCATGTTTATCTCATGCTGTGTGCGTTGGTAAACAATCACGTGTTCGATGCTGGGGCAACCAGAGTTCAGGGCTTTGTCCGTTGCGGCTTTAAGCTCAACAATTTTACCGCCGCGGTTGCCACCATCGGCGGTAATCAGCATTTTGGCACCGGCATCATTAATCCGATCACGTACAGACTCGGCTGAAAATCCACCGAATACAACCGAGTGAATCGCGCCAATGCGTGCACAGGCCTGCATGGCAATCACCGCTTCAGGCGTCATTGGCATGTAAATCACCACGCGGTCGCCACTTTTTATATTGTGCGCTTTTAAGGCATTGGCAAACTGATTAACTTCATCGCTGAGTTGTTGGTAAGTAATATGGCGAGTATCGCCCTTTTCGCCTTCAAAGATAATCGCAGTTTTATCGGCTTTGTCAGCAAGGTGGCGATCAATGCAGTTGTAGGTGACATTCAGCGTGCCATCGGCAAACCACTTAAAGAAGGGTGCATTACTGTCATCGAGAGTTTGTGTAAATGGAGTGTGCCAGTCGAGCATCTCATTGGCCAGGCCCGCCCAGAAGCCTTCATAGTCATCTTTTGCCGCTTTGTGTAAAGCATCGAATTCGGCTTGTTTAATGGTGGCATGGGCAGCAAATTCAGCTGATGGCGGGAATTTTCGGTTTTCAATAAGAACCGACTCAATATTATTATCGGACATGGGCCACTCCAGTGTTCATTTCCAGTTTTAATTTTACTGGTAGAGGATACCTTATAAAATACTTCAAATGAAGTTATGCCAAACAGCGCTACTTACGGCTAAATAAGCCAGTGAGATTTTTTATTCGGTATGCCGTTTTTTTAGAGTGCCCAGTTGTCTTTTGCCCATTGCCAGACATTGGGTAGCGATTCTGTTGCAAGCGCTGCTGGCGGCTTTTGCCCAAGAAATGCGAGGCAATCAACTAGTAATGGAATATTGGCTTTGTTGCCAATGCCTTTGGCGCCTGTTTGCTTGCTGAGTTTTTCACCCTGTGAATTTAATATCACGGGTAAGTGAGTATATTTGAGTGAGGGTAAATTTAGGCATTGCTGTAGATATATCTGCCGTGGAGTGGAATCAATTAAATCAATGCCTCTGACTACATGGGTGATTTTTTGAAAGGCATCGTCCACAACGACCGCTAGCTGATAGGCAAATAATCCATCGCGTCGTTGAATAATGAAATCACCCGAATCGCTATTCAACTGTTGGGAGTAGTTTCCCTGTAGGGAATCCTCAAAAGAAATCATTGCAGCAGTCGTTTTTATACGCGTGGAATAGAGGTCGCTAGTGAGTGTTTCAAAGGACTGGTTTATGCAGGTGCCGGGGTAAATATAACCCATTGGGCTATTTTGTAACTGTCCAAGATCAGCTAGTATTTTTAGATCTTTTCTGCTGCAAGTGCAGGGATAGACGAGTTTTAGATCGTTTAACTGTTGCAGCGCATCAGCGTATGCCTGTTTGCGTTGGGTCTGGTAAATGACGTCTTCGTCCCACTCAAAACCATAGGCCTCCAAGCTATGTAAAATTTCATCGGCTGCGCCTTTTACATTCCTGCTTTCATCGACATCTTCCATGCGAATTAACCATTGGCCATTGTGTTTTTTAGCGTCTAAGTAACTGGCAACAGCAGCGACTAAAGAGCCTTTATGTAAAGGGCCGGTGGGTGAGGGGGCAAAGCGTCCTCGATAGTTTGTAAGAGAGTTAGCCATCTTGAATTTGTAGGTAAATATAAGCTTAGCTGGGCAGGATGAAATTTAGGTTTAGAATAACCGGTTCACTAAAAGCACAAAGCCGACAGATTGTCGGCTTTGTTGATGGCTTATTTGCCCTTGATTTGCTTTTCCTTGATCTCATCCAGGCTTTTGCAATCAATGCATTGTGTTGCAGTTGGCCGCGCTTCCAGGCGACGAATACCAATTTCTACACCGCAAGTTTCACAGTAACCGTAATCGCCTTTGTCGACTTCATTTAATGACTCGTCGATTTTTTTGATTAGCTTGCGTTCACGATCACGCGTTCGAAGCTCAAGACTAAACTCTTCTTCCTGAGATGCGCGGTCAGCAGGGTCAGGGAAGTTTGCTGCATCGTCTTTCATGTGACCTACAGTGCGATCAACTTCTTGCATTAGCTCATCTTTCCAGGCGTTTAGAACAGTGCGAAAGTGCTCTAACTGCTTCTCGTTCATGTACTCTTCGCCTTTTTTTTCTTTATAAGGCGCTATACCACGTAGTTGTGCCGTATTATCTGGCATCGATATCTCCGATCTTTTTATGTTCCGCGATGTGAACTATTGTCTATTTATTATCCGATACTTGCTTTACCGGACTAATCAACCCAGCAATTTACCTGTATTTTTTGATTTTGGCGAGCAAAAAATGGCCTGTTTGAGGGAGAATGCTAATATAGCTCAATATTTTATGTTTATTATTTTTAATAAGTAATTGATAAATAATGGATTAATAGGCTTACTCGATTCGACTCTTTATTTCCCCATATTGCAGTTGGGTTAATATAATATTGCCTTTTTCGAGCTGATCGGCATCGCTTATAGTCCGGCCTTTGCTGTCGCGCGTAATGCTGTAGCCACGCGACAAGGTGTTTAGTGGGCTAACAGCCTGCAAGGTACGCGAAATATTGGCCAGTTGTTGCTGTTTGTTTTCTATGCTGTGTTGGGCCATATACAAAAGTCGACTGCTTAAGTCTTCCAGTTGCACTTTTTGATAATCAATAAATTGATCAGGGCGATTATTAATTAAATTCTGTAATGCGTATTTTAATTGATGTTTTTTATCACTTATTAAAGATCTAAACGCGCTTTGCAAGCCTTCGGTTAAATTATCTAGCCGCTGGCTCTGCTGCATTAGCTGGTTTTGGGGGTGCTGATTTTTGAGTCTGCTTTGCAACCATTGTGCCTGCTCGGTGGCATACTTCAGCCGATTTTGTATCAGGCGAGTTAAGTTGCGTTGATAGCTTTGTAGCTTATGTAGGTAGGTTTGTTGGCTTGGGCTCACCAGCTCGGCGGCGGCGGATGGGGTTGCTGCACGGTGATCAGCGGCAAAGTCTGCAATAGTGGTGTCTGTTTCATGACCCACCCCGCTGATGACAGGGATGTCGCAAGCGACTATAGCGCGAATTACCTGTTCTTCATTAAAGGCCCATAAATCTTCCAGCGAGCCGCCACCACGTACCAATAGTAAAACATCGCAGCGTTTTTGTTTTGCGGCTAGATGTAATGCGTTTGAGATTTCTGGTGCAGCGCGCTCACCCTGTACAGAGACGGGATAGATAGAAACGGGGATAGAGGGAAAACGCCGTTTAAGCACGCTTAAAACATCACGAATAGCCGCACCCGTTGCCGAGGTGATAACACCAATGTGCTGAGGTAGCTCGGGAAGCGCCTGCTTGATGTCTTCATCGAACAGGCCTTCATTGGCTAGCTTAATTTTTAGCTCTTCAAATGCGCGGCGTAAAGCACCATCGCCCGCTTCTTCCATGCTTTCAGCAATTAACTGGAAGTCGCCCCGTGCTTCGTATAAGCCGACGCGTGCGCGAATAAGTACCTGTTGGCCATTTTCTGGATTAAAACGCACCAGCTGTTTACGGCCTTTGAACATGGCGCAACGCACCTGCGCTTTGGCATCCTTCAGAGTGAAGTAAATATGCCCAGAGGCGGGTTTAGCCAGGTTGGATATTTCGCCTTCGACCCACAGCAAAGGGAACTGGCTTTCTAGTAGTCCGCGTATGGTCTGGTTTAATTCAGAGACACTGTAAATAGTGCGTTGGGGCTTTGGGTTTTCATTTGGCATGGGGTGAATGATACGAAGAATGTGTTGCCGGTGAAATGAGTTTTTTAATTAAATGATTTGCCTGGGCATAAAAAAGCCGGGCTAGCTAATGACCCGGCTCTGATTTTGAATGGGCTTAAAAAGCCCATTCGCCTGTTTGACCACAGGTTTTATGGGTTATATATGTGGGCCAGCATTCTTTTGTTGTGCTGCTTGAACGACGGCCATTTCACCCTGGCGTTTAGCCTTAAGGGCTAGCTTGGTCGCTGTTTCAAAATCACCGGCTTTTGCTGCTTTAGCCGATTTTTTTAATATTTTTTCACTATCTCGCCATATATAATTGGCTTTTTTAGCTTTTTTTAGTGCTGTATTGGCTTCAACTACAGCGGCTTTATAGTCAGCTTCTGTCGCAGGTGCTTTAGCAGAAGAGCTGCCATAGCCTGCACAGCCAGTGACTATCAGGGTTGCCAGTGCAAGGCTGGCAAGGTTTTTAGCGTGGTTCATAATGACCTCTTTAATATATTTTTATAATTAAAATCCATTTGTTTTTTTAATCCTTAAGCCAATTTTTATAATCAGCGGCTTGATTGTAACGTAGCAAAGAAGTGATTCAAGTGTTGTTTGTCGTATTGCCTGGCTCGCATAGGGATGTATTTTGAGGGTGAATTATTCAGCATTTCCTTATATAATCGTCCGATTAACCAGAATAAACAGGAGCCGATATGCGAATTGTCCAGGAAGCACTCACTTTTGATGATGTGCTACTTATTCCCGCCCACTCTACGGTCCTGCCCAATGATGTTGCACTGGGCACCCAGCTAACGCGCGATATTAAATTAAATATCCCGCTTATATCTGCCGCGATGGATACCGTAACCGAGGCGCGATTAGCAATTGCATTGGCACAGGAAGGCGGTATTGGCATTCTTCACAAGAACATGTCGATTGAAGAACAGGCTAAAAATGTTTCAGCCGTTAAGAAATATGAATCGGGTGTAATTAGTGAGCCAATTACGGTTTCTCCAAATACAACGATTCAGGAAGTTGTTGATCTAACTCAGAATAATCGGATTTCAGGTGTGCCGGTTGTGGATGGTGAAGACCTGGTGGGTATTATTACTTCACGTGATCGTCGTTTTGAAACTGAATTAAACAAGCCTGTTTCAAGCATCATGACACCTAAAGAAAGCTTGGTTACAGTGAAAGAAGGCGCGGAGCGAGATGAGGTGTTAAGCCTGTTGCATAAGCATCGAATCGAAAAAGTCTTGGTAGTTAACGATAACTTCCAGTTGCGTGGCATGATTACTGTGCGTGATATGCAAAAATCAGATGATTTCCCTATGGCCTGTAAAGATGACCTGGGTCGCTTACGTGTAGGTGCTGCGGTTGGTACGGGTGCAGAAACAGAAGAACGCGTGGCGGCATTAGCGGCTGCAGGTGTTGATGTAATTGTAGTTGATACTGCGCATGGCCATTCACAGGGCGTGCTGAGCCGTGTGGCATGGGTTAAAAAGAACTTCCCTCAAGTACAGGTGATTGGCGGTAATATCGCAACCGCAGCGGCCGCACGAGATTTAGTTAAAGCCGGTGCCGATGCGGTAAAAGTAGGCATAGGCCCAGGCTCTATCTGTACTACGCGTATTGTTGCAGGTGTAGGTGTGCCGCAAATTTCAGCTGTTTATAATGTCGCTAAAGAATTAGAAGGCACGGGTGTTCCTCTCATTGCTGACGGTGGTATTCGTTACTCTGGCGACATTGCTAAGGCATTAGCAGCGGGTGCGTATTGCGTGATGATAGGTGGCCTGCTCGCGGGTACAGAAGAGGCGCCGGGTGAAGTTATTTTATTCCAGAGTCGTTCTTACAAGTCTTACCGTGGCATGGGCTCAATCGGCGCAATGGAGCAGGGTTCAAGTGATCGCTACTTCCAGGATAAAGATGCCGGTGCTGAAAAATTGGTACCCGAAGGCATTGAAGGTCGTGTGCCATACAAAGGCCCTATGTCCGCAGTAATACATCAGTTGTTAGGTGGTATTCGCTCAAGCATGGGTTATGTTGGTTGTGCGGACTTAAACGAAATGCGTACCAAGCCAGAGTTTGTGCGCATCTCTGGTGCAGGTATAAAAGAGTCACATGTCCATGATGTGACAATAACCAAAGAAGCGCCTAACTACAGAACGTAACTCTGCAGCTTACTTCTCGCTGACTCTTATCGGCGTTGAAAAATGGACACTTACAGCTCTAATAATAAAGCCGTAAGCTCACATTTTTTAACGTCAATATCTAAGTCTCTAGAAGCAAACTGAAAAGTTACGTATGAAAATAGATTTTCATATGCATATTTATATTTCTAAATTTGCTTTTAGTATTAATCATCTATCAAGATAAAAATCATGACTTCTCAAAACATTCATTCAGACCGCATATTAATTTTAGATTTTGGTTCGCAATACACGCAACTTATTGCGCGACGTATTCGTGAAGCCGGTGTTTACTGTGAGCTTTATGCCTGGGATGTAAGTGATGATGACATCAGGGCGTTTAATCCCAAAGGCATTATTCTTTCCGGCGGCCCGGAAACCGTAACCGGTGATGATGCACCGATGGCGCCTGATAGCGTATTTGAAATGGGCGTGCCGGTATTTGGTATTTGTTACGGCATGCAAACCATGACGGCGCAGTTGGGCGGCAAAGTTGAAAATGCAGATCACCATGAATATGGCTACGCAAAAGTGCGTGCCCGTGGCCATACGCGTTTATTAAAAGATATTGAAGACCATATAACCAAAGAAGGTTTTGGTATATTAGATGTCTGGATGAGCCATGGTGATCGTGTGGTTGATATGCCTGCTGGCTTTAAATTAATGGCCTCTACAGATTCAGCGCCGATTGCCGGTATTGCTAACGAAGATAAACATTTCTACGGTGTGCAGTTTCACCCTGAAGTGACACACACCAATCAGGGTCAGCGTATTATTGAGCGCTTTGTACATGATATTTGCGGTTGTGGAAATTTATGGACTGCCGACAATATTGTTGAAGATTCAATTGCCAAAATCCATGAACTAGTGGGTGATGATGAGGTGTTGTTGGGCTTATCTGGCGGTGTAGATTCTTCAGTGGTAGCGGCATTGTTACACCGTGCTATTGGCGACAAGTTAACCTGTGTATTTGTCGATAACGGTTTATTGCGTTATCAGGAAGGCGATCAGGTAATGAAAACCTTTGCCGATCACATGGGTGTAAAAGTTATTCGTGTTGATGCGGAACAGCGTTTTCTTGATGCCTTAAAAGGCCAGGACGATCCTGAAGCTAAGCGTAAAATTATCGGTAATATGTTTGTTGATATTTTTGAAGAAGAAGCCGGTAAATTAAAAAATGCAAAATGGTTAGCGCAGGGCACAATCTATCCTGACGTTATTGAGTCTGCCGGTGCTAAAACCGGTAAGGCGCACCTGATTAAATCGCACCACAATGTGGGCGGCCTGCCGGATTACATGAAGTTAAAGTTATGTGAGCCATTACGTGAATTATTTAAAGATGAAGTGCGTAAGCTAGGGGTTGAGCTAGGTTTGCCATACGACATGGTTTACCGTCATCCATTTCCTGGTCCTGGGCTAGGCGTGCGCATCTTGGGTGAAGTGAAAAAAGAGTATGCGGATATCTTGCGCCTGGCGGATCACATTTTTATTGAAGAGCTTTATAAGCACGATTTGTATCAAAGTGTGTCACAGGCCTTTACGGTTTTCTTACCCATAAAATCTGTGGGTGTAACCGGAGATGGTCGACGTTATCAGTGGGTTGTGTCATTGCGTGCGGTTGAAACCATCGACTTTATGACGGCTCGTTGGGCGCACCTGCCTTATGATTTTCTTGATCATGTGTGTCGCCGTATTGTTAATGAAGTGGACGGCATTTCTCGCGTGGTATACGACATTACCGGTAAACCACCAGGCACGATTGAATGGGAATAAATCAGGATTAAAGTAGAGGCTTAGTCCTCTATGTAACTATGCTGGTTTTTAAACATGCAATACACTGATGAATACTGGATGCAGCAAGCACTTGAGCTTGCGCATAAAGCAGAGCAACAAGATGAAGTGCCGGTCGGCGCGATCATCGTTAAAGATAATAAAATTATCGCCGCAGGCTGGAATCAGCCCATTCAAAATAGTGATCCATCCGCGCATGCCGAGTTAACGGCAATGCGCAATGCCGGCCAGGCACTTAATAACTATCGTCTAATTGATACTACCTTGTATGTCACGCTTGAACCTTGTTCAATGTGCGTAGGCGCAATGATTCACGCCAGAGTTAGTCGTCTGGTGTTTGGCGCATATGATATGAAAACCGGTGCAGCGGGAAGCGCAATTAATCTAATCGGTGACGCATTTCATAATCACAAAGTAGAAGTAACATGCGGCGTAATGGAAGAAGAGTGTAAAAGTATCTTGCAGTCTTTTTTTAGAAGAAGGCGTGCGCTAGCTAAATAGCGTAGCTAGACGTTATATATGCAGGCTGTTTAAGTGGCTGTTTTGGTTAACCACTTGCGTAAGCTTCGCCGTAAGTCATCAATATAAAAAGGCTTGGTCAGAATATCTTCCATACCTGCTTCCTCGCATTTGCTTCTATCTTCAGGTGTTGCATTAGCGGTTAGTGCCACGATAGGGGTGTGTCGGCCTTTTTGTTTTTCTTCTAGTTGAATGATTCCGGTAGCTTCATATCCATCCATGTTTGGCATGCGACAGTCCATATAGATTAAATCGTAGTCATTGCTTCGCCATTTTTCCAAGGCCTCTAGTCCGTCCTTTGCAATATCGAAACTAATACCTAAATCTTTCAGCATGGCAGATGCGACTAATTGATTAGTTAGATTGTCTTCAACTAATAATATATGCCCATGTAATGCTTGTGTGATGGCCTCTGGTGTTTCTGGTGTTGAATCTTCAATAATGGAAGACGAAATTTTTAGGGGAAGCTTAATCTCGAAAGTTGTACCTTTACCGACAGTTGATCTGATTTCTATATTGCCATTCATCAGCATGGACAAACGTTTGCTGATAGCAAGTCCAAGACCGGTGCCGCCATATTTTCTAGTCGTTGAAGAGTCAGCTTGCTTAAACGATTCGAATAATTGTTTTTGCTGCTCCTCAGAAATGCCGATGCCTGTGTCTTCGACTGAAATGGTTAAAAGATCATCTTGTGTGCTGACATGAATACACACATGACCGTGTTCAGTAAATTTAATAGCATTGCCAGTTAAATTAAATAAAATTTGTCTGACTCGAGCAGGGTCTCCCATAAAGACGTGAGGAACGTTTTTGGGATAGTCCATTTTTATTTCAATATTTTTGTTGCAGGTTTGTTGCATCAAATCGAGTGTTTCATATATGGTCGTATGAAGATTAAAGGGGATGTTTTCTATCGTTACCTTATTTGCCTCAAGTTTAGAATAGTCGAGTATGTCATTTATAATGGTGATTAATAATTTTCCTGAATTTAGAATAGTGTGTACATAATTACGCTGTACTTCATCCAGTGAAGTATTACTAAGTAACTCAGCCATGCCGATTACACCATTCATAGGGGTGCGAATTTCATGGCTCATAGTTGATAAAAATTCAGATTTTCCCTGAGCTGCCTGTTCAGCAATTTGTTTAGCTTCCTCCGCATCATTTTTTGATTCTTCTAATGCCCATGCCTGAAATTCTAAATCACTCATGTAACGTTCTAGTTTTTCGTCATTTTCCCTGGAATGAGATATATCCTCCAGGCATACGAAAAATCCCAGTACATGATTGTTTTTATCAATGTCGGGAGTGTAAGTTATGCGAAGAATGTGTGTAATGTTATCTGAAAATAAAAGCTCAGACTCGAATGTTACTATTCTACCACTCAGGGCTATTTTAATGTTGGCTAGTATTCGCTGATATGCTTCTTCGCCAACAATGTTTTTTATATGTGTTCCAATGAAGTAATTATTTGGCTTTCCGAACCAGCGTTCATAGTTTTTATTAACAAAGCGGTAGCATTGTTTGTTATCAATATAAGATAGGCCTACGGGAACCTCATGCGTAATGCCATCTATGTACTTTCGTGCATTCTCAAGTTCACGCTCATGGTGAAATTTTATTTTATTTAGTTTATTGTATTGTTGGCTAAGTATGCCTAGCTCATCCTGGCTATATATTCTTGCGTCAAGCTGTATTTTAGAGATTTTTTGTTTTTCTAATGTCTTTATTAAAGAAGTAATGGGTTTTATGAGGATTTTTTTCTGTAATAAATATATAGCCAATAAAATAATAACTATACTTAAAAAATCTATAGCGACCAATTTGGAAAGTTCGTTATTTGCAAGATATAAAGCTTCTTTCTGGTTAAAAGCTAAATAGATGGTGTACGGGCGTAAACGATTAATATCTGGGTCTATAAAATTAACATTCATCGTTTGGTAAGAAATTTTATCTTTTAATAATTTATTGGGTGATTTTATTTTTTCATTCTGGATAAAATTATTTTTATGCGCCGGAATGGTAGATAGAAAATTCTTTCCGATAAGCTCGATCTTGTTGTCGGCGATAATGTTTTTATTTCGATGAATAAGACTTATGCGTTCAATGTTTTTTCGTGCGGCAAGTGTGGTTATAATACGTCGCATATTCGATGTGGTATTATTGGTTTCTGCCGCTATAACAATAGTGTCTAATATATATTGAGTTTCTTTCTGGGTTGATTTGTCGATGGACTTCAGAGAATTTCCATAGGAAAAAAATATGAGGATACCTAAGCCTATTAGGCTTATTATAATGAGCGGTGCATTAAGCTTAAATGATAGGCTGTTAGTTTTGTTGTGGCTGAATATCATAAACTATGGAGCCTTGTAAATAATATTCGGCAAGCTGTCGCAATTAGTTTTTATCGAACCTACATGTACTAATGTTTTACATACATCTCGAGTCGCTTGTTGTAGTAATTCAGGTTGGTTAAATAAAGTTTCTTGCTGTGCCGTATTTAGAATGCTTAAATCACCTAATACGTCTTTAAACTCGCCAGGGGTAATGCCTTCTCTTGAGGCCATAATTTCATAGGCATCATCTGGGTTTTTCGCGGTGTAATCTAATGCCAATTGCCATGCCTGGCGAATTTGGGTAACTATTTGAGGGTTATTTTTAATCGCTTCTTCTGATAGAGAAACAGTATCAATAATTTCATTTGGAATATCTGCGCTGCTAAAAATAGTCTTAAATTGAGGGTGTTTTGTAAGGGCAATAGAAACAGGGGGGTAGGTGACATAGGCATCAATGGTACCTGCAAGCATAGAACTTTCTCCATCTGCCTGTTCAGTGTTTATTATTGTCACATCATCTAAGCCAAGTCCTGCATTCTCAAGTGCCCGCTGTAACAGGTAAATACCCAATGATGAAACCTCACAACCGATTGTTTTTCCTTTAAGGGCAGCCATATTGGTGACGGATCGGTGAGTAATGATAACGTCCCCACCATTAGAGTAGTCAGGTATAAGAATTATTTTAAGCGGTTTTCCACCCAGCACTTCTGCTTGTACTGCCTCAATGATGGTTGAGGCCAGGCCATCAACATGACCATTGGTGTATGCGCGTTGAGCATTGGCCAGAGAAGATAGTTGAGCTATTTTTATATTGGCGCCAGTTTGTTGGAAAAACCCCTTCTTTTTAGCAAGGTGCAAAAACTCATAGCCGGGCCAGGGGTTGATGGCGATTGTGACAGCTTGTTCTGGTGCTTTATTGCAGGCAGTCAATACTAGCGTAGATAAGATAAGTAAAGCTGAAAAGCCTAATTTTATCATCATGATGAATTCAACTTTATAACCCAGAGAGTGTACCAACTATAGCACTAAATTTTATTCAGGGTTAAGTGGTGGATTTATGTAGTTAGTATTAAATAAGATTAAAAAATAAAGGCTTACTTGTCTGACCAAACTGCATATTCATTTTTGTTTGGATCGCTGAAATGAAAGCGCCGCCCGCCAGGAAATTCGAAAATAGGTTTTATAATAGAGCCGCCTGCGGCTTCTATTTTAGACTGGGTTTGTTCTAAGTTATCACTGTAGAAGACAATTAATGCGCTACCATTGCTAGTGGATGAAGACAGTTCTGATTTATAAAATCCACCATCCAGTCCCTGGTTTGAGAAGGCAGTATATTCCGGGCCGTAATCTACAAACGTATTAATAGGATATTAATAGGACATCGGATATTAATAGGACATCCACTTTAATAATAAGATGACAAATCACCAATGCTATCTATTGTAAAAAATAATATTTAGTGCTGTTGCTTATTAAATCGCAACAGAGTGTGTTGTTTTGAGAAGAGATAGCGGAAATAACTGAATGTCAGACGAGACGAAGTTTCAACGGCCGTTGAAAAGATATAAAGAGAGAGTTAGTTTATTTTTTAAGGGAAAAACTGTTCACAACTCTGCTTGCAAACCGTGCGTTGATAACCCAGTTTGTTACAGGCCTCTTTTAATTTAAACACAGAGCCGACCAGGCCTTTTAGTTTGCTTTCAAAGTTGTGAGTTAAATAAAGCCAGTTGTCAGTTTCGAAATGCAGTCGCTCTAAAATCGGAGGAATATTTTCATCAATGGCTCCACGTTTATCATTGCGCATTTGTTTACCAGTCCATTCCACTAACTCAATGTAATCGGTTAATTTAAAGGGTAAACCCGCTGGCATATTGTTACGTGGGTTACCAATAAATGGAAACAGGTTAGCTGCTTGCTGGTTTTTATAATTAGGGTGTTGTGTCTTTAATGCGACACGTATGCGGCGTTTAATGCTGGTATGGTTTGATGTTTCTGGTGTTTTAGCCATGGCTGCACGAATAGGGTTTAAATCGACATACGCCATGCAAGCGGCGAGGGCAGCTTCATCGAGTAATGCTTGTGATTTATATCTGCCCTCCCAGAAGCGACCTGAGCAATTGTCTTCATGGTTAGCCTGTCGCGCGATATCTTCATTTAAAACCCGCATAAACCAGCTGATATCTATTAAGCGTGAACGCCATACAACAACCTGTTCTTTTAATGTATCGAGTTCGGTTTTGCCCTGATATTTACCGGCTACATAAGCTTGTGACAACGCGCTGCCACTAAACAATTGATGCCATTGGTGTATAACATCATCCAGTTGCCATGAATCAGCCTGGTTTTTATTTATGTGTAAAACGACGTGATAATGATTCGACATAATGGCGTATGAGCAGATGTCGATAGCGAATATCTCGGCTAATTCAAGTAGTCGGTTTTCTAACCATAGGCGACGGTGTTCGTAGCATTCACCCGTGGTTATATCTGTACCGCAAAGAAAAGCGCGTCGCACACAACGAGCAATGCAGTGGTAATAGGGTGTGGCTTCGAGTGAGATCTGAGCGTAACGAGGTTTAGGCATTATCAGCTCCTTGATATGGGCGTAATCCTTCTGGTCATACACGCTACGCTTGAGGTTTTTACTTGTCAAACTTGTTATGGGTGTCCGGTTTGTTCTTACTACGCTTGAGGTTTTTACTTGTTAAACTTGTTATGGGTGTCCGGTTTGTTCTCGGTTTGTTCTTTTAAATTCAATAGCTTATATTGTAATTGTCTAAAGTCTGATTTTTGGTTTTGAAGTCGGACATCTAATAGCTTGACATGTCAATCTATGTCATTCATCATCGATTGATGCAAAATATTAAGATAAGTTCAAAAGTAGATGAAGACGTGTGGGATGATTTGAAGTCTCTGGCTCAGGAGTCGCACCAAAACGTTTCTGGCCTTTTAACCGAGGCTATTCGTGAATACGTGCAGCGGTGCCGTGTGCGACCTGAGGTATTAGCTCAGCTTGATGCGTCTATGGACGAAAATGAAGAGCTAGGTAAATTACTTGCAAAATAGGCCGGTTTTATTTCTAACCAGAGATGAAGTTCTTGAAATTCACACACGGCTAATTGAACGTTTTGGTGGGAAGTCTGGTGTACGAGATTTAGGCTTATTAGAAAGTGCCCTGTACCGACCTAAAACAGGTTATTACAATGATTTGACTGAGATGGCTGCAGCGCTTTTTGAATCATTGATCATGAATCACCCTTTTATTGACGGTAATAAGCGCGTCGCTTTTTTTTCAACAGATGTTTTTCTGCGCTTAAATGGTTACAAATTTAATGTTATTTCAGATGATGCTCATAAGTTTTTGATTGAGCTATTGGAATCTGGTGAATGTTCTTACGAGCACCTATTGCCCTGGATTAAAAAATCAATTATGTCACTAAAATAATTAATTTAATTAAAGGGGACGGAGTGAACCTCACCCAGTTTAACGTGACAATAAAAAGCCCTGACTCAGCTCAGGGTTTTTTATTGTTGTGAAACCGTATCAGACCAAACCGCATATTCATTATTGTTAGGGTCGGTGAAGTGAAAGCGCCGCCCGCCAGGAAATTCGAAAATAGGTTTTATAATAGAGCCGCCAGCGGCTTCTATTTTAGACTGGGTTTGTTCTAAGTTATCACTGTAGAAGACAATTAATGCGCTACCATTGCTAGTGGATGAAGACAGTTCTGATTTATAAAATCCACCATCCAGTCCCTGGTTTGAGAAGGCAGTATATTCCGGGCCGTAATCTACAAACGTCCAGTTAAATACCTTTTTAAAAAAAGACTTTGTTGTTTGAATATTTTTTGCAGGAAATTCGATGTAGTTTATTTTTTCGTGTTGATTCATTATTAGTCCTTTTACTTGCGTCAACGACGTGAAATACTCACAGTGAAATTATTCCACATATTCGCGAACAATTTTCTGGTAATTATCAAATCGTTGCTGGCTTATTTTATTGTCTGCTAAGGCTTGCTTAATAGCGCAATGCGGTTCTTTTAGGTGGCTGCAGTTAGAAAACTTACAGTGGCCGATGTAATCGCGGAATTCTATAAAACCATTTAAAATATCATTTTCTGAAGTGTTCCATAAACCAAAGTCACGTACACCTGGAGAATCGATGAGTTTCCCTTCACAGGGTAGGTGATAGAGGTTTGAGCTAGTGGTGGTATGTTTACCTTCACCACTGGCCTCGGATAATACGCCAACTCGAATATCCAGCTCAGGCATTAGCTGGTTTATCAATGATGATTTACCTACACCAGATAGGCCAACAAATATGCTGGTGTGTGTGGTTAATACGCTGAGTAATTCTTCAAATCCCTTATTCTCCACACTGCTGGTTGTGATAACTCGATAACCAATATGTTGATAGTCATTTATTATTTTTTCAATATTGGCTTTGTTTTTATCATTAAGCAGATCCATTTTGTTAATCAGAATAATCGGTGTGGCGGGCAGGTTTTCTGCGGCAATTAAATAGCGATCAATAAGGTATGGATTGGGTGGAGGTTGTACGGCAGAGACAATGACGATTTGATCTATGTTGGCAGCCATGGGTTTAAGCTTGCCGCCAAAGCCTGGTTTTTGCAGTAAAGATTCACGCTCCTCTACAGCAACGATGACGCCCTGATTGTTTTCACCGGCTTGCCATATCACTTTGTCACCGCAGACGATTGCGCCGAGGTTTTGCCTGGCAACGCAGCGGTAGAGTGTTTTATTTTCATCTTCTACTAATAATGTTTGGCCATAGTTGGTGACGATTTGTCCGTGTTGTTCTTCGCCCAGGCCTTGTTGCGATATATCTTCAGATTGTTTTTGTTGGTTTCTTGCGGCTTTATCTTTGCGCTTTTGTTGAAGGTTTTCAATGCGTCGTTGCTGCTGGTCATTAATGCGTCGTTTTGCCATGGCTTAACTATCATTCCTGATGAGGTCAGACATGATAGTTATATTTCTAGCTAAAGAATTATGCATTTAGAATTTGTAGTACTTGTCGTTTAAAAACTCAACCACGGATGTGGTTTGTGGCTTTGTCCAGTCGGCCTTTGCCGCACCTTTCATGCAGTTGTTGACTTGATGCTCTAATGCCGACATGGTTTTTACCATTTTGTCTTCACGTGTATACACCGAATCAGTGTGGCAAGTAGAGCACTTTTCATCGTGCAGCGCTTTGCCTGCGTGATGTTCTTCATCCGAGGCATTTGCACTTAAGCTAAATGTAATAAGGAGTAAGCCAATTATAGTTTTCATTTTTCTAATCTCGATTTATTGTTTAGCCAGGTGCGCAATACGCACAGGCGCAGGGGGATGACTGTCGTAAAATGCAGAATATAGAGGGTCAGGTGTTAGGGTGCTAGCATTTTCTTTATACATATTAACTAATGCCTGAATTAAATATTTGGCATCAGATTGCTGTGCGGCAAATTCATCAGCCTCAAATTCATTTTTGCGCGAGAACATGCTCATTAATGGGCTTAGTAAAAAGGTGAATACCGGCATGGCAATAGCAAATAATAGTAGAGCCATGTAATCAGACTTAGTGCTTATGCCTAAAGAATTATAAAACCAGACTGATTCTTTTAGCCAGGCCAATATACCTAATGCGACAAACGTAATAGCGATTGTAATGAGCATGCCCTTAACAATGTGCTTGCGTTTGAAGTGACCAAGTTCGTGAGCCAGTACCGCCTCTAATTCATCATCGTTTAATGACTCTAATAATGTGTCATAAAAAACAATGCGTTTGTTTTTGCCAAAACCTGAAAAATAGGCATTGCCATGGCTTGAGCGTTTTGAGCCGTCGATAACAAAAATGCCGTCGCTGTTAAAGCCACAACGGCTTAACAGGCTTTTAATGCGCGTTAATGTATCGCCTTCTTCCAGTGGGGAGAACTTATTAAAGATAGGTGCAATCCACGTTGGGTAAGCCCATGCAATAAACAGACTGAAGCTGGTCCACACGGCCCACGTATAAATCCACCACTGTTCGCCGGCCTGTTCCATTAACCATAAAATAACCCAGATTAAAGGCAGGCCTAATGCTGCGCCGAGTAATGCGCCTTTTAGCATGTCGACAAAAAAGGTTTTGAGTGTGGTGCGATTGAAACCGAATCGTTCCTCAATCACAAAGGTGCTGTAGAGCGAGAAGGGTAAATCCAGTAGTGATGAAATAATCATCAGGCTAAAAATAACCAGTATACCGATGTAAATAGGCTCTAGTTGGTATTCACGGGCGGTCTGGTCAAGTAACTCAAGTCCACCGCCAAATGTCCAGACGAGTAATATGGCTGCGTCATAAACCAATGGCCAGCGACCGAATTTAACTTTGGCAGAGGTGTAATCAGCGGCCTTCTGGTGGTCTTGCAGGGAAATTTTCTCGTCAAAGGCCTCAGGTACTTGTGGGCGATTCTTCTGGATATGGGATAGATGACGCTGTGCCAGCCATAATTTAACAACGATGGACAGGCTAAAAAAAGCTAAAAATAAAATCGCAAAACTGTGCATGAAAACCTCAAAATTAAAATGACTGGGTGAATTATCGCTTTTCTAATGAAAATGTTCTAGTGTGTGCGGCTATTGAACGATCAACCATAAATAAGAACGCTAAGAGCAGGAGACAATTATGTCACAGGTGGATAAAAATAATTTAATCTGGATCGATTTAGAAATGACCGGTTTGAAGCCACAAAGCGATGTAATTATTGAAATAGCGACTATTGTGACCGATAAAGAGTTAAATATTCTGGCAGAAGGCCCCATGATAGCGATTCATCAGAGCGACGAGCTATTAAATGGCATGGATGAGTGGTGTACCAATCAGCACGGTCAATCTGGCTTAACGCAGCGCGTTAAAGACAGTACGGTAAACGAAGCAGCTGCAGAGCAGCAAACGATTGATTTTTTAAAGCAGTATGTTCCCGCCGGTGCGTCGCCTATGTGTGGCAATAGTATCTGTCAGGATCGTCGTTTCTTGGCTAATTATATGCCCGCGCTGGAAGAGTTTTTTCATTACCGTAATTTAGATGTGAGTACGATAAAAGAGTTATCGGCGCGTTGGGCACCGGAAGTGTATAAAGGCTTTAAAAAGGACTCGTCGCATTTGGCGATGGACGACATTAAAGATTCCATCAATGAAATGCTCTATTACCGTGAGCATGCGTTAAAGATTTAGTAAGCTGTGAAATGATTCTTGAAGGATTGACTATAGAAGTTGACTAGAGGAATTGATTTAAAGTAATTGTCATTGAAAAAACAAAGAGGCCTCATTAAATGAGGCCTCTTTGTTTGCCGGGCGTATTAAGTTTCAATGGGTGTATCGCTTCGATTTCCCCATTCAGACCAGGACCCTGGGTAGCCTCGAACGTTTTCATAACCCAGGTATTTCAACATTAAATATGAAAGAGCAGAACGATGATGACTCTGGCAATACACAATAATTTCTTTGTCCTGAGTGAGCCCTAAGCTATCCATCATGGCTTGCAGTTCTTCTTTAGAGAGCAGGCGATAATTATCATCGGCATTCATCGCGAGTGTCCATTCAAAATGTTTTGCACCGGGGATACGACCTGAGCGTTCGGCGTAGCGAGAGGCACCGGTATATTCTTCCATACTGCGCGCGTCGAGCAGGCCGACGTGGTCATTCTCTAAATTGGCTTTTATATAATCCGTATCGGCTACCACTGGCTGGCGGCTGAAGTCGACGGTGTACTGTTGATCGGGTGCATTGGGCTGGCTGGTAATGGTGTCATTGCTTAACGGGAGGTCGTCTCGATACCAGGCGATTAAACCACCGTTTAACAGGCTGGCTTTATTGTGCCCCATGGCGTGTAGCGTCCAGATTAGGCGCGCGGCTTTACCGCCACCTTCTTCGTCATAGGCTACGATGTGAGTGTTTGGCGTAATGCCGAGAGAATTAATAATATGTTCGAAGGCCGGTTCTTCTGGTAGTAAGCCGGTGTATGGGCGGTTTATACCTACGATGTGTGCGTAATCTAGGAACACAGCGCCAGGAATATGCGCCTGTGAAAATTGCTTGTGAGTGGAAAGGTCTACAATCAATAATTCACTGTTGCCTGCTTGCGCCGTTTTCAGCGCATCTGGTTCTATTACTAAAGGAAGCGTGGTGTCTTGAATATTATTTGTCATGATTCTACTTCTGGGGTTAGCAGGGTGTTTTTAGGAGGCCGACTTTCATCTTGTTTGGGGTAGTCAAGCGTGTAGTGCAGGCCACGGCTTTCTTTACGTTGCATCGCGCAGCGAATAATCAGGTCGGCGACCACAGCCAGGTTACGCAGTTCGAGCAAATCACTGGTTACACGGAAGTTACCGTAATACTCTTCAATTTCTAGCAGCAGTAAATCAACTCGACGTTTGGCGCGTTGTAAGCGTTTGTCTGTGCGCACGATGCCCACGTAATCCCACATAAAGCGGCGCAGTTCGTCCCAGTTGTGTGATACCACAACTTCTTCATCGGAATTGGTTACGCGGCTTTCATCCCAGGCCTTAATCGTATCCCACGTATGGGGTGTATTCTCGCTTTGTGTAATATGTTGTGCGGCAGAGCGCGCAAACACCAGACATTCGAGTAATGAGTTGCTGGCCATACGGTTAGCACCATGCAGGCCGGTGCAGGCGGTTTCACCAATCGCATATAGATTGTTGATATTGGTTTCACCATTCAGGTTACTCACAAGCCCACCGCAGGTGTAGTGGGCGGCGGGTACAACCGGTGCTGCTTCTTTTGTGATATCAATGCCATATTCCAGGCACTTGGCGTAAACGGTTGGGAAGTGTGAGCGAATAAAGGCCGCAGGCTTATGGCTAATATCCAGGTACAGGCAATCCACACCGAGGCGTTTTATTTCATGGTCAATCGCGCGAGCCACAACATCACGTGGTGCGAGTTCGCTGCGCTCATCAAACTTGTGCATAAAGCGTGTGCCATCTGGCAGTAATAGATGCCCACCTTCGCCGCGCAGTGCCTCAGTTAATAAAAATGATTTGGCTTTGGGGTGATACAGGCAGGTTGGATGGAACTGCATAAATTCCATATTCGCTACATTGCATCCAGCGCGCCAGCCCATGGCAATACCATCACCGGTGGTGCCGTCTGGGTTGGATGTATATAAATAAACCTTACTCGCGCCGCCCGAGGCGAGCACCACGTAACGTGCCTGAAAGGTTTCTACGTGTTTGTGTTTTTTGTTAAATACATAGGCACCGATACAGCGATTGTGGTTCAGGCCGAGTTTTTTACCGGTGATTAAATCCACCGCATTGTGATGATCTAACAGCTCAATATTTTTACTCTGCTTTACATGATTAAGTAAGGTGGTTTCAAGGGCTTTGCCAGTGGCATCGGCTGCATGAATGACGCGGCGATGGCTGTGCCCACCTTCACGGGTAAGGTGCCAGGTCTTGCGGCCATCGGCATGCATGTCAGTGGTAAAGGGGACGCCCAGGTCGGATAACCAGTTAATCGATTCGGGGCCGTTTTCAATGGTGAACTTAACGGCCTCTTCGTCACACAGCCCAGCACCGGCATTCAGGGTGTCACTAATATGAGATTCAAAGGAATCATCTTCTCTTAATACGGTAGAAATCCCACCCTGTGCATAGTAAGTGCTGCCCGCTGTCTCACTGTCTTTAGTGATAACAGCAACCTTCATATGCGAAGGAAGATTGAGCGCCAGGGTTAATCCTGCGGCACCGCCGCCAATAATTAGAACTTCGTGGCGGAATGATTGTCTATCGTTTAGTTTGTTCGGCATTATAATATTAAAGGTTGAGTCTTTATGTCAGTATGCGAATCGGGTATTGTTCCGGTATTTGGAGGTGATGTTACACCAATTCGGGTAATCACGCCTAAAGCTACCATGCAAAGCCAGTATGGCCAAAAAAAAATAATACAAAATAATAAGGCATCGAATGTGTCTAATGGGGGACAGGCCCGTATGGGCGAGCGCGAAATTGATCAGGCTCTAGTCGAGCGTGTACAGCAGGGTGACAAAAAAGCATTTGATATTTTAGTGTTGAAGTACCAGCACCGCATTATTAAATTGGTCGCACGATTTGTACGTAATGGTGATGAAGTTCAGGATGTGGCACAGGAGTCATTTATAAAGGCTTATCGTGCGCTGAAAAACTTCCGTGGTGATAGTGCCTTTTATACGTGGCTCTATCGTATTGCTATTAATACCGCAAAAAATTATTTAGTTTCTGCGAGTCGTCGAGCAACAACCTCTGCCGTTGATGTGGAAGATGCGGAGCAATACGACAGTGGTGACTGGCTACGTGAATATGCGACGCCAGAAAAAGAACTGCTGGCTGCTGAGATTAAACAGGTCATTTATAAAGCCATTACAGAATTACCCTCCGATTTAAAAGAAGCGGTAACTCTGCGTGAAATGGAAGGTCTAAGTTATGAAGAAATTGCGGATGTGATGGATTGTCCAATTGGAACCGTGCGTTCGAGAATATTCCGCGCGCGTGATGCAATTGATAAACAATTAAAGCCATTGCTCGATAATAGTGATGTGAAGTAGGTGAATAGAATGAATCAATCAAAGCAACAAGCAGAAGTACAACGTGAAGAGCAGCTCTCCTCTCTGTTAGACAGTGCGTTAGATGAACAGCAGTTACAGTCTTTTATGCAGGACTTAAAGCGTGACCCTATTGCTGATGCAGAAACGGCACAGCGTTATCGCTTAATGGGTGACGCAATGCGTGATGAATTGGATCAAGCTTCATTCCTGGATATCAGTTCAGCCGTGTCTCGTGTTATTGAGCAGGAAGCAGCGCATAGTGAAGTGGATATAACCGTGCAGGGTAATAAAACGGCTTCGGCATTTAATTTATCTGCGTTGTTTAATAGCTGGTTAAAGCCAGTTGCTGGTGTGGCGGTTGCGGCTTCAGTGGCGATGGTGACGCTAGTTACGTTTAATACAGTAAGTAATGAGTCTGCGACCAGCAATGTACAGCTAGCACAATCGGCGCAAATTGAAACAACTAAGCGTGTCAATGTGCAAGCTGTTAATCCAGATATTGCGCGTAATGTACGCATTGCCTCAACCATGCCGGTTGCTAAAAAATCAGCGCAACAGCAAAAACAGTTAAATGTTTATATGCTGCAACATTCTGGTTATGCAAGTCAGTCTACTCTGCAAGGTATGATGCCCTATGTGCGCGCCGCTAGTGTAAAAACACGCGAACAGGATTAACACTTGAGACTAATAAAACCACTAAAAATATTGCTATTATGCAGCCTTACTTTATCAGTGCAAAGCGTACAGGCTGACTCAATTGATGATTGGCTGGATAAAATGAGTCAAGCCAGTCAGCAGCAAAATTTTCAGGGGACATTGGTCATTCGCCAGCAGGATAAAATGCAGGCCATTCGAGTTAAACAGGGTGTTACTTCAAATGGAAGCTGGCAAACACTAGAGTCTTTGACGGGCGAAGATCAAACAATTATTCGTCATAATAATAAAGTAACGACTATTTTTCCGGCAAAAAAACTCGTCACTATTTCAGATGAATTAGTTGGCGCTCTGGATAAGGGGCCATTACATCCCGCATTACCGGACAATCGAAATGCGCTAAAAAAATTATATAACTTAGAACTTAGCGGGCAAGATCGTATAGCAAATAAAGTAACGCAAATGATCAGAATGATTCCACGAGATCAGCACCGTTATGGTTATGTGTTCTGGTTAGATCAGCAAAGTGGCTTATTGCTAAAATGTGACCTGCTTGATGAAAGGGGTAAGGTGCTAGAGCAATTAATGTACAGTGATGTGGAGCTTTTATCCTCTACACCTAACAATTCTGTTGATGCCGATGCGCTTAAAACTTATCGAAAAGTTAAGTTAATGGATGAGCCAGGTATCCGTCAACAAAATTGGCAGGCGAGTAAATTACCACCTGGTTTTGAATTAATTCGTGCAGTGAAAGTGAGCCATAAAGGTCGGGAAATGCCGACTTATCATATGGTATACAGTGATGGCATGGCATCGGTTTCGGTGTTTGTTGAACAGCGTAAGGCGGCCGATAAACCGGTAATAGGCCTATCTTCTATAGGACCTGTAAACGCATATAGTTCTTTTATGGATAGTGCCTATGTTACAGTGATTGGTGAAGTGCCCTCTGCTACGGTACGTATGATTGCTGAATCGATACAGCCGCTAAACTAATTTAAGAGTAATATGATTGAAGAAACAGCCATTGTTGTTGATATAAAAGACGCTAAACTATTACTCGAAACGCAGCGCCAATCTGCCTGCCAAAGTTGTTCTGTAAAGTCTGGCTGTGGCACTTCAACTATCGCTAAAGTAGTTGGTAATAGACGCACTCAATTTGTGCTTGATAAAACCATGGATGTACAGGTCGGTGATCAAGTCATCGTCGCCATTGAGGAAAATGCCCTGGTGCAAGGGTCATTGCTCATTTACTTATTGCCTATTATGATTATGCTAGGTTTTGGCTTGTTGGCGGAGCTTATATTCTCGACTGAGCTATTCACTATATTGTCGGCGGTATTGGGTTTACTGGTATCTATAGTGGCAGTGAGAATGGTGTTATCTCGAAGTGGCTTAAAACGTTCAATCCAGCCACAGCTAATTCGTCGACTTAATTAAACCGATTTATTTATAATTTAACTTTTTAAAAGAGTAATCATGTTGCTAGTTAAGCCCTTTTTATTGCTGCTGTCTTTTTTTGTTATCAATACTTCATTGTATGCGAGCTCATTACCGGATTTTGCAGAGTTGGTAGAGGCCAATGGTGCAGCTGTTGTGAACATTAGTACACGGCATAAAGTATCGGCTTCACAGCATCCCTGGGGCAAACTGAAAGAGGAGCTGGGTGATGAATTACAGCTGCCGGAAAATGTTCCCTTTGGTGAATTGTTCAGGCATTTTTTTGGTGAGCCGGGCATGCAGCCACCACCACAGGAAGCGCAATCGCTAGGTTCGGGTTTTATTCTTTCAAAAGACGGTTACATTATTACTAATCACCATGTGGTGGTTGGTGCTGATGAAATTATTGTGCGCTTAAGTGACAAGCGGGAATTACCAGCTGAGGTTATTGGTAGTGATGAGTTTAGTGACGTTGCCTTATTAAAAGTAAAGGCAAAAGATTTGCCTATTGTTAAAATTGGTAGTTCCTCTGCATTAAGGGTGGGAGAGTGGGTACTGGCCATAGGTTCGCCCTTTGGTTTTGATCACTCTGCAACGGCAGGTATTGTAAGTGCCAAAGGTCGCAACCTGCCCCGTGCTAGTTATGTGCCCTTTATTCAAACCGACGTAGCGATTAACCCAGGTAATTCCGGTGGTCCGCTGTTTAATCTTGATGGCGAAGTCATTGGGATTAATTCACAAATTTATAGCCGTACCGGTGGTTTTATGGGCTTGTCATTTGCTATTCCGGTAGAAGTCGCCATGGATGTAGTGGCACAGTTAAAGGACAAGGGGTCGGTGAGCCGCGGCTGGTTAGGTGTGTATATTCAGGAGATTACGTATGAATTGGCACAGAGCTTTGATCTGGATAAACCGGTTGGTGCATTAGTCTCCCAGGTAATGAAAGATAGCCCCGCTGAAAAGTCTGGTGTGCGTGCAGGGGATGTTATTTTATCGTTTAATGATCACGATATTCAAAATTCATCTGATTTACCTCCGCTAGTTGGTCGTGTGCCAGTGAACTCTAAAGCCAAATTAAAGTTGTTAAGAAACGGTAAGCTGCAAACCCTGGACGTGCTGATTGAGGAATTGCCAGCGGAAGAAAAGACCCTGGCCAAAACCCAGCAAAAACCATCTAGCTCAAACCGTATGGGTGTCGACGTAGTGGACCTGGATACGCAGTCATTTAAGCGTTTAGGTCGAGGCGTTCTGGTTGAACGAGTAGCGCCCGGAAGCCCAGCTGCGCAGTCTGGCATTAGATCCGGCGACATATTGTTGCAAATAGACCGCAAAAACGTAAAAAATACCGCTGATTTTCGTAAAAAAGTTGCCAATTTGCCCATAGGCCGTATGATTCCGGTTCTGGTTCATCGCCAGGGGGCAGATCAGTTCATTGTAATGAAAATTTTTGCAGACGAGTGATCACATTCACCGTCTATTCACGTCAAGAATGTCACCTCTGTGAAGACCTGTTAGCACAGTTAATTCAACTGCAACAGGCGAATGATTTTAATATCACAGAAGTTGATGTCGATTCCAGTCCCCAATTGATTGAACAATATGGATCTCAGGTGCCAGTGGTAACCTGCGATGATCAACAACTATGTCATTATTTTCTCGATCAGGCCGCTGTAATGCAGGTTCTGACAGGTGTGGGCTAACAACAAGCAATGCAAAATATTCGTAACTTTTCTATTATCGCGCATATAGATCACGGTAAATCGACACTGGCTGACCGTTTTATTCAACAATGTGGTGGCTTATCTGAGCGTGAGATGGAGTCTCAGGTGCTTGATTCTATGGACCTGGAGCGTGAGCGTGGCATTACCATTAAAGCGCAATGTGTGTCTCTAGATTATAAAGCTCACAACGGTGAAACCTACCAACTGAACTTCATTGATACACCGGGGCATGTGGATTTCTCCTATGAAGTCTCGCGTTCACTACAGGCATGTGAAGGTGCATTGTTGGTGGTTGATGCCTCGCAAGGTGTAGAAGCACAGAGCGTAGCCAACTGCTATACCGCGATTGAATTAGGGCTGGAAGTGATGCCGGTGCTGAACAAAATTGATTTGCCAGCCGCCGACCCGGATCGTGTTGCCCAGGAAATTGAAGACATTATTGGTATTGAGGCGGTAGGTGCCTGCCAGGTCAGCGCAAAGTCGGGTATTGGCATTGATGAGCTGCTGGAGCGTTTAGTAGAAACAATCCCGGCACCAACAGGCGACCCAGATGCTCCACTTAAAGCCTTGATCGTTGACTCGTGGTTCGATTCATATGTTGGGGTTGTTACACTGGTACGTATTATTGACGGTTCTTTACGTAAGGGTAATAAAATCAAAATTATGTCGACAGGGCGCAGTTACGGTGTCGATTTTGTCGGTATATTCACGCCAAAGCGCCAGGATATGCCCATACTGGAAACCGGCCAGGTTGGTTTTATTATTGCGGGAATTAAAGAAATCGATTCAGCTAAAGTGGGTGATACGATTACCTTGGCGGATAATCCTGCGACTGAAATGTTGCCGGGCTTTAAAGAGGTTCAGCCAAGAGTATTTGCGGGTATGTTCCCGATAGAAGCGGATGATTATGAGAATTTTCGGGAAGCCTTAGATAAGCTAGCCTTAAATGATTCTGCACTAAAATATGAACCAGAAACATCATCTGCTTTAGGTTTTGGTTTTCGCATCGGCTTCCTTGGTATGCTGCACATGGAAATTGTGCAAGAGCGATTAGAACGAGAATATGACCTTGATTTAATCACCACCGCACCCACCGTGGTTTATGAAATATTAAAAACCGATGGTGAGATAATTCAGATACACAATCCCTCTGATATGCCGGAACCCAATCTGATTGAAGAAATACGTGAACCTATTATTCAGGCCAATATACTGGTACCGCAGGATTATGTGGGCAATGTGATTAGCTTGTGTGTAGAAAAACGTGGCGTACAAACTAATATGCAGTACATGGGTACGCAGGTGGCATTAACGTATAACATGCCGATGTCTGAAGTGGTTATGGATTTCTTCGATCGCTTGAAGTCGGTGAGTCGTGGTTATGCTTCCTTTGATTATGAATTTAAGTATTTTCAGGAAGCCAAGCTGGTCAAAGTCGACATACTTATTAATAGTGAGCGAGTTGATGCGCTGGCGGTAATCGCGCATGCCGAAAATTCTCAGCGACGTGGCCGTGAAGTAACCGACAAAATGCGTGAACTCATACCAAGGCAAATGTTTGATATTGCTATTCAATCAGCAATTGGGCGTAATATTATTTCGCGTAGCACAGTAAAAGCATTGCGTAAAAATGTAACCGCAAAGTGCTATGGCGGTGATGTTAGTCGTAAGAAAAAACTGCTACAAAAGCAAAAAGCCGGTAAAAAACGCATGAAACAGTTTGGTAAGGTGGAGATTCCACAAGAAGCTTTCCTCGCCGTTCTTAAAGTTGATAGTAAATAGAATAGAATAAAACAAAAAAGTTTGAGTTATACAATATGAGCATAAATTACGATTTTCCTTTTTTTCTACTGTTAGGCACTGTGCTAACGGGCTTGATCTGGTTATTTGATAGCCTGGTTTTAGCGCCACGTAGAAAAAACACGAACCCACATGAATATAGCGGTGAATCAATTAATACAGGCAGTAGCAAAGAGCCTGTTATTACTGAATATGCAAAATCTTTTTTCCCCGTTTTGTTGATTGTCTTTTTATTGCGTGGATTTGTTGTAGAGCCATTCCGTATTCCATCGGGATCAATGATACCTAGCTTGTTTATTGGTGATTTTATTTTAGTAAATAAATTTTCTTATGGCGTAAAGATGCCTGTTTTTAACCATGTGTTATTTGATGTAGACAAGCCCGAGCGTGGTGATGTTGCGGTATTTAAATATCCACGAGATCCATCTATTGATTACATAAAACGAGTTGTGGGTGTGCCGGGTGATCACATTGCTTATTACAATAAAGCGCTCTATGTAAATGGTAAGCAAATAGAGCGTAAGCGTATTGGCGAATACAGTGGTCCGGGTGAGAACAATTTAGCACATGAGTATGTCGAAAACCTTGTCGGCCTGGAGCACAATATTTTAATTATACCGAGTCGCCCTGGTTTGGATGCGGAATATATTGTGCCGGAAGGTCATTACTTCATGATGGGTGATAATCGTGATAACAGTAATGACAGCCGTTACTGGGGTGTTGTGCCAGAAAAATATCTGGTTGGTAAAGCGTTTATGATTTGGATGCATTGGGATAGCGGTATTGGCTTTGAGCGAATAGGGCAAATAATTAAGTAGGAGTTAAGCGTAATGAGAAAACAGTCTGGTTTAACAATGATATCGTGGATAGTGATTATCGGTCTTGTCGCGGTGCAAGCTGTTATGGCGCTAAGAATTGTGCCGGTATACCTGAATTACAATTCCGTTAGATCTGTTATGGATGAGCTGCCACAACACGCCGAAATTAAAGGTATGGGTGTTAAGAAAATAGATGAGCTCTTTCGTAAACGCCTAAAAATTAATAACTTATATGAATTGGCCAGAAATAAAGACGCATTTAAATTCAAAAAAATTCAAGGTGGTTATGAGCTAACAGCTCATTATGAAGAAAAAGGCCCGATCATGGGGAATTTAGAATTTGTCGCTACTTTTGATCATAAAGTCGAAATTATTACGAAATAAATTATATGCCCAAGCTTGCAGATTATTCCAGGCTCGAGAAGCTGTTAAATTATCAGTTTCAAAATACCGAGTTGTTAAAAAGTGCACTGACTCATAGAAGTGCCAGTTCAAAGAATAACGAAAGACTTGAATTTCTTGGTGATAGCATTTTAAATTTTGTTATTGCCGCTGAATTATTCAAATTATATCCTGACTCTACCGAGGGCGACTTAAGTCGTTTGCGGGCCAATTTAGTTGATAAAGCAGGTTTGTATGAAATCTCTAAAATACTTAAGTTTGGCGAATACTTAATTTTAGGTAGCGGTGAATTAAAGAGCGGTGGGCATCGTAGAAACTCTATACTTGCTGACACGGTAGAAGCTATTTTTGGTGCCGTGTATTTAGACAGTGACTTTGAACAGTGTCAAAAACTAATACTCTTTTTATACAGTGATCTTATAAAAAATATAGCTGATGCCAATGAGCTTAAAGATCCCAAAACTAAGTTGCAAGAATTATTGCAATCAAGAAAGTTAGCATTGCCAAAATACACTGTTATTGAAGTGACTGGCCAGGCGCATAATCAGCAATTTAAAGTAGATTGTGAGATTGTACAGTTGGGTTTGAAAACTCAAGGTCAGGCGACTAATCGCCGTAAGGCGGAACAAAAGTCAGCAGAAGAAATTATCGCTCTAGTTCAAGAGCAGTTTATAAAGAAGTCTAAATAATGTCAGAAGAAAATTTTCGGTGTGGTTATGTAGCGATTATTGGTCGGCCTAATATGGGTAAATCAACCTTACTCAATCATATGCTTGGTTTAAAGCTAAGTATTACATCGCGTAAGCCACAGACAACACGGCATCAGATTATGGGTGTTAAAACGGTCGAAAAAGGCCAGTTTATATTCGTTGATACTCCAGGAATTCATAGTGGTGGAAGCAAGGCAATTAACCGTTATATGAATCGAGCAGCAAGCTCGGTTATTCATGATGTTGATGTGGTTTTGTTTTTAGTTCAGTCATTAAAGTGGACTGATGAAGATGAATTGGTTCTTAATAAATTAAAAGGCGTAGAAGCGCCAGTTATATTATTGATCAATAAGGTTGATCAGGTGGCTGAAAAAGATCTATTGTTGCCTTATATACAAAAAATCAGTGAGAAATATGATTTTAAAAATGTATTACCTATTTCAGCAATGAAAGGTGATAATTTGCCGCAGCTAGAAGATTACCTATTAGAGTTGCTTCCTCAAGGCCCAGCCGTTTTTGCAGAAGACCAGTTTACAGATAGAAGTACACGTTTTTTAGTGGCGGAAATTATTCGTGAAAAATTGGTGCGTGAACTCGGTAATGAGCTGCCATATCAAACAACGGTTGAAATTGAACGTTATAAAGATGAAGAAAATATCACTCGAATACATGCGTTAATTTTGGTGGAAACCAAGGGTCAGAAAGTTATTGTCATTGGCGATAAAGGGGCAAAACTTAAAAGTATTGGTACTAATGCACGTAAAGATATTGAAGCACTGATTGATCGTAAGGTTTTTTTACAGCTATGGGTGAAGGTCAAGTCAGGTTGGTCGGATAGTGAAACTTCACTGAAAAATCTCGGTTATGATACAGAATAACATTGATTAAGCGGGTATTATGCGCGTTCAGGAACAGCCTGCCTATATCCTACATCATCGTCCGTTTCGTGATACCAGTCAGATTATTGATGTATTGACCCGTGATCATGGTCGATTATCATTAATGAGTCGTGGTAGTCGCAGTGCAAAATCACGTCAAAAAAGTATTCTACAGCCTTTTAATTCACTGATTTTAAGTTGGTCTGGAAAAGGTGACTTACCTACCTTAACTGCAGCTGAAGCACTAACATCAAGTACATGCAGAATTTCGGGTAAAGCGCTTCTAAGTGCTTTTTATGTAAATGAGCTATTAGTGAAGTTACTGCATAAGCATGATGTGCATGATGGTATTTATTATTTATATGAATCGGTTCTAAATTTGTTGGCTGAAAATGGTGAAATTGAACCCGTGCTTCGCTTGTTTGAAAAACAACTATTGGAAGAATTGGGTTTTGGTTTGAACTTAACAGTACATGCTGAAACGGGCGTAGCTGTAGTTGCCAGTGAGTTGTATGCTTATTATTTAGAGCATGGCCCGGTTGATGTTGCATCAATACATGATGATCAATATGTCACTCAGTTGTCAGGTGCAAGTTTATTGGCGCTGAGTGAAAATAATCTTAGTAATGAGCAAACACTGAAAGATGCAAAAAGGCTAATGCGTTCAATATTGAATTTTTATTTGCAGGGAAAACCGATAAAAAGTCGCGAGTTGTTTCGCTAATTCTATTCTAGGGCCTATCATGCTTCAATGTTATTAAGAATAGAGCTGCTGCTTGTCTGGCTGCCCTGTGCGTTATAGGTTTGCCCTGATTGCTGCTGATTGCCCGTTAGTAGAGTGAGTATGTCCTGGTTAATAATGCTATGTCTGTTAATTAACAGACCATTAACTTCATTTTTTTTACGGCAATCTTGCAGTAATTGTTGAGTGCTATCCCAGATTGTTTGCAGCGATCTTTTTCCAGACTCTTTAATATATTTGCTAATGTCATTGCCTGAGCAAATATCAATGCACTGTTGCTCAACGCTGTGAAGTTGATCAATAATTGATTGTTTTTTTGGGGCAAGCTCTGCAAGCTCGTCATATGATTGTTTATCCAGAGCATTCTTTTCTTCGTTTAAGCAGGAAATTAGTTGCTGGCTGTATTCATGCATCGTACTAATGAGAGAGAGTAGAGCAGTCATAAATAATACCTATTCGATTAAGGATTGTTCAAGGCTTATCAAATTCTCAGCAATTTTTTGAGGATCGAGAGGGTAGTTGCCTTTAGCTATTTCTTGTTTAAGTGCTTCAACCTTTGCGCTATCCACTTCGGATGCATTACTAAGGTGTAGTTTCAGTTCAGATTGAGACGATAAACTCACCGTTTCTTGCGAGCTTGCGCTATTGCTATTGCTATTGCTATTGCTATTGCTATTGCTGCTTTCAGTGCTTTCTTTAGCCTGGGTCTTTCCAGTATTCGTGCTTATAGGATTGACTGGTGATCTGTTAATGGGGTTAATAGGGTTATTCATTACGTGCTCCAAGCGCTGAGCGCTTTAAAAATTTTCTCTCACAATCTATATCGGCCATTATAGAAATACCTTTAGCAATTAATTAGTACTAATAACACCGGTTTGAATAACAGTGCCTTCTATGACTCTATGTGAAGAAAGATTTTTAACTTGAACACGGTCGCCTTTGGCACCGTTAGACATGGCTGTTCCTGACATTTTTACAGAATAACCGGAATTTTCAGCGACAATATTCACGATTTCGCCTCTTTTAACGAGTGTTTGGGCTTTAACATAGTTAACCCTAATAATTTTGTTCTGTGGTAAGCGTCGCTTCAATTGTTTGCCAACCAATCTGTCCATATCGGTGAAGTAGCCATATTGGGTTTTGCTTAGGTCTATCTCTGATGAAACTAAATCGGCCTTAGATAGAATGCGCCCTTTTTCTAGAGGCTCAGCCGTGTGTATAACGTGTGAATATAAATGAATGTGAGCATTTATATAAATGCTCCACTCAGATTCACTATTGCACTTCACGTGCACCGTTGTCTTTCCTGAAAAGCGACTGCCTGGAGCTAAGCTGGTGAGAAGAGGGGATTTGCAAAGGGTCAGGTTTAACCTGGAATCCAGCGTGCCCATGCGTATTTCAGTACGAGAGTACTGACTAGTGTCTATATTTTGACTTATAAATTGTTTAGCGGCTTGAATGATCTCAAGGTGATCGTGGATTGTATTCTGTGTAACTGAGCTTGTGGCATTGGCTGAAAGACTAAAAATGTAAATAAGTAGGTAGCCAGCGGCATATGCGCTCAGTTTAACAGAATGTTTTTTCACGACGAGTTGACCTCACTTAATAATTTATCGATGTGGTTGGACAGTTGTGTACTGTAATTTTCCATTTCATCAATTTTTTGACAGGCCGCACTTATTTGGCCTTGTGAAGACAATACTGCAATTTCTTTGCCAAGTTCATGTATTTTTGCATGAGGGTGAGCCATTTGCTGAAATGCATCGCTACTGCCATAAGTTTCTTTTCCGTGGCTGTAATACCATTTACCTAAGCGGCATTGAGTATGGTCAGTTAATTCCTCATCGGGTATTGCATCACCACCTATTGCCATAGATGTTAAGCGAATTTTCCACTTAATATGGTCGGCTTTTGCGGTGTGTAATAAGGTCGCGTCATGATTAAACGTAGCAAGGAGGTCAAATTGACTTGAAATGGCATTGCTTAAAGATTTGGTATGAGTAGCTATGTCGTTAACTTGCTGATTTTCATGCTGTACAGCAAGTGTAATTTCATTAAGCTTTGAAGCCATTTCTGCGGAAACAGATTGCTGTTCATTGGCAGAGGCAGATATTGTTTGTACTTGTGTTGTTACGTCATTTACTACAGCCGTTACTTCACCTAATGCGATGGCTACGGTTTCAAGACTGTCCAGGCTCGTGCCCAGGCTATCTTTACTTGCGCTCATGGAACTACCTACTTCGTCCATTATGGTGTGCATAGTATTGGTAACTGTTTCAATTTCTACCGTTGCTTTTTCTGTTTTTGAGGCGAGTTGTTTGACTTCGTCGGCAACAACGGCAAATCCGCGCCCAGCTTCACCTGCACGAGCAGCTTCTATTGCTGCATTTAAAGCTAATAAATTAGTCTGGTTAGCAATGTCGCGAACTATACTGGTTAAATTATTGATCTCTTCAGTAAAGCCCGCAAATTTTTGCACTTCATTGAACATTGAAGTAAGGGCATTTTCCAGAGAGTCCATATCACCCATCATTGAAGCTATCGCCAGGTTGCCCGACTCCGTCTTTTCATAGCTTTCATTAGCACGGTTTGCCGTTGCGTTCGCGCTTTGAGAAATTTCAGAGGCGGATGCCGCCATTTCCTCTGTCGCTGTTGCGACACTATCTATTGCGTCACTAATGTTAATCGCTTCTTGCTGTAGCTGAATGTTTTTTGAAATAATTTGATAGGTTTCTGCCAAAGACTCAACGCCGGCCGCCGCTACATTAGAAATATTGTTATTATGACTTGCAATAATATTTGTAATATCTGAAATCGCAGAGGCAGATTTTGGGCTATTAGATGTGAGCAAAGCAAGCTGTTTGAAGTCTGATTTCAAGGCGGCTTGTAAAATAGGCAGTACTAGCCTGGTTAAAATAAATGGGCTGGGCATATATGATCCCTGAGTCTCTAGTTTATTGAGTTATTTGATTGTTATATTTCTTATGATCTACTGGCAATTAAAATAATTACTAGCGATTCATTACATATAGGCTAGTATATTTATTAAACTAAAAGCAAGTTTCGTATGGTAAATGATCAGATAGTTTGAGTATAGTAGAGTTTTTTTAAAACTCAGCGTCCAAAATCATAGCAAATAATATCTTTATATACTTAATTGTACAGATATAAATTGATAGAAGCCCAGTGTCTCAGGAGTTTAAAATGGCAAGTGTATTAGATAGTGTTGATAGTCGTACCCAGCTTGCAGGGCATAATCGACTTGAGCTATTGTTATTCAGGCTTCAGGGTAAGCAACGTTACGGAATTAATGTATTTAAAGTACAGGAGGTTATTCGCTGTCCAAAACTTACGCATATGCCTAAAGCTGATCGCAGGGTAGTCGGTGTAGCGCACTTAAGAAATAGAACAATACCTGTGATTGATTTAGGCCTGGCCATTAGTAACCAGCCGATTCAGGACATTGAGAATAGTTTTGTCATTGTCACCGAATACAACCGGTTTATTCAGGGTTTTTTAGTCGCTGCAGTCGACCGCATTACGAATATGAACTGGAAAGATATTTTGCCGCCGCCGACAGGCAGTGGGTCCGCAAGTTACCTTACCGCAGTGACGCATATCGATAAAGAAATGGTCTCTATTATTGATGTGGAGAGAGTTTTTGCCGATATCATGGGGCTTAATGAAGAAGTCTCTGACGATGTACTGCAAGGCTCAGTAGATATGGACACTGAAAAGCCTAAACATGTGCTGGTGGTTGATGATTCTTCCGTGGCGCGTAATCAAGTGAAGCGTGTGCTACAGAAAGTAGGTATTGAATGTACATTGGCAAACGATGGACAGGCTGGGCTTGAGGTTCTGGAGTCGTGGGTTGCGAATGGTGAAAACATAGACGATAAAATTGCACTGGTGATTTCAGACATAGAAATGCCCCGCATGGATGGTTACACACTGACGACTAAAATTCGTAAAGATCCGCGCTTACAAGGTTTATACGTCATGCTGCATACCTCTTTAAGTGGTGTATTTAACAATAGCATGGTCGAAAAAGTAGGCGCTAATCACTTTATACCCAAGTTTAAACCCAATGAACTGGCCAATACGGTTATGAATCTTATTAATAACAGGGAACCATCGGAGGGTATGGATAAAATTTCAGATGAATAATTCATACTGATAATGGTGATTAATAAATGTTATTATCAGCACTCTAATTCACAGATTGCGCGCCTCGCAAGCGGGGCGTCTCGAATCTTATTTCCACAGTTGATCCTATGAGCGTTAGTTTTTCGCCTGATGAATATAAAAGTTTTCAGATTTTTCTGGAAAAAGCATGCGGTATTGTTTTAGGTGAAAACAAACACTACCTGGTGTCGAGTCGCTTAAATAGATTAATGAAGGAAAGCAATATACCTTCGTTACAAGCATTGGTTGATACCTTAAATAAAACGTCAAATTCTGCATTACGTACCAAAGTTATCGAAGCTATGACAACCAACGAAACCTTATGGTTTCGTGACACTTATCCCTTTCAGGTGCTTAGTCAAACCATATTTGAAGAATATAAGGCACAGCGGAAATCGTCTGTTAGAATTTGGTCTGCTGCTTGCTCTAGTGGCCAGGAACCTTATTCCATAAGTATGACGGCAGACGAGTTTTCTAAAAAGAACTCTGGCTTTAAAGTTGATGTGGTTGCGACTGATATTTCTCAAGCCATATTGAATGAGGCTAAACAAGCTCAGTATGATGCCCTGGCATTAGCGCGCGGTTTGTCGGAGGAGCGCAAGAGGCAATACTTTTCCCCTATAGGAGATCAATGGCAAGTGAATGCCAATATTCGTTCGCGCATTAACTTTCGTGAAGTGAATTTATTACAAAGTTATGCATCGCTGGGTAAATTTGATGCGATTTTTTGTAGAAACGTGTTAATTTATTTTTCAGCTGAATCTAAAAAAGACATACTGGATCGCATGGCAGCGTCATTAAATCCCAGAGGTTTTTTAATGCTAGGCGCATCTGAGTCTATTGCTCAATATTCAGATAAATTCGAAATGGTGCGCGCAAGCACCGGCGTTGTGTATCGACTCAAGGCACATTAAGTCTAAGTTCTTTTTATCATTATTAATGCCTGCCCTTCATTGAAGCGCAGGCATTTTTGTCTGTTTTTATCGTGAAATTCACTTTGCCGCATGGCAAAACCAACTGGCAACTCTTGCCGCTTTGTCCTTTTTATAAGCTCTATTTAAAGTGTAACTTATTGATTTTAATTAAATAAAAAAATTGGCATCGCCTTTGCAATGATTCCTGCAAGAGGAAAAATAATGACGGTGAATTTCGATAAAGCTTTTGGTGTACATGATAACGCGCTTTTACTATTTGAGCGTCGTACGCAGCTTATATCAGAGAATATTGCGAATGTAGATACACCCGGTTATAAGGCCAGAGATATTAACTTCAATCAGGTGTTGCAAAATCAGCGTGAACAATCGGTGAAGCTTGACGCGACTCATAAATCACATATCAATTTATCACAAGGTGCATTTTCAGAAAATATAGAGTTTCGTCAGGTGGAGCAAAGTTCAGCAGATGGAAACACGGTTGATATGCAAAAAGAAAAAGCGGCCTTTGCAGAAAATGCAGTGCGTTACCAAACAACACTACGTGTTTTATCAGGAAAAATTATGGGTCTTAAATCAGCCTTTAAAGGTGAATAATAATGTCAGTTTTTAAAGTATTTGATGTAGCTGGTTCAGGTATGAGTGCGCAGATGTTGCGCCTGAATACAGTGGCCTCAAATTTGGCAAATGCCGAAACTATGGCAAGTAATAAACAGGATGTTTATAAAGCGCGCCATCCGGTGTTTGAATCTGTATTGCAGGATGTTGGCAATATGGATGATGTTGCAACCGTAAAAGTCAGTGGGATGATGCAAGAAGATACAGCAGCTACCGCGCATTATCGTCCTAACCATCCGTTGGCGAATAAAGAAGGTTATGTATACAGCCCCAATATTGATGCGGTTGCTGAAATGGCAGATATGATTTCGGCATCTAGAAGTTATCAAAACAATGTTGAGGTTCTGTCTACAGCAAAAGAACTTTTACTTCGTACCTTACAAATGGGTCAAGGTTAATTAACCAGAGTTAATTGAGGATTAAAAAATGGAAGTAAATAGCTACGAAAATCTTCCTGGCTTACGCAGTATTTTTGATGAGTCAGCAGAGAAAAAAAAAGATAATGAAACATTAGGCCAGAATGAATTTTTACAATTAATGACCACTCAGTTGGCAAATCAGGATCCTCTTGCACCCATGGAAAATGGTGAGTTTATGGGGCAAATTGCTCAGTTTGGTACGGTGAATGGTGTGAATGAATTGTTAACTTCATTTCAGGACTTATCTACTAACCTACAATCATCACAAGCGCTACAGGCTTCCAATATCATTGGTCGACAGGTGCTGGTTAATCATAATCAGGGGTACTTACCCGAGAGTGGTTCTTTATTAGGTGCAGTAGAATTAGAGTCCAGTTCGTCTGATGTTGCGGTGAATGTTTTAGATGACAGTGGTGAGTTGCTTGCGCGTGTTGATTTAGGCGCGCAGCAATCAGGTGTAGTGCCCTTTAGTTGGGACGGTACAATGATTGATGGGCAGCGTGCATCGAATGGTCGTTACCGTATAGAAGTTGAAGCCGTTTATGGCGATACAACAGAATCAATTACACCGCAGGTTGTTGATCAGGTTCGTAGTTTAACTTTAGGTGGTGTAGGCCGTGAAATGTTAGTTGAATTAGAAAATCTTGGAACGGTGAGTTTCAATCAGGTAAATCAAATACAGTAAATAAGTTTAGCAATGTTGAGCTCAACAAAAGTTGAGAAAAATTATTTAGATTTAAATTCGAGGAATTAAGCATGTCATTTAGTACTTCACTCAGTGGTTTAAATGCCGCATCTAACGATCTGGATGTGACCGGTAATAATATTGCCAATGTAGCAACGACTGGCTTTAAAGGGTCTCGAGCAGAATTTGCAGATATTTTTTCTTCTTCTGCATTAGGTACTACCGCTAATGCAATTGGCTCTGGTGTTCAGCTGTCATCAGTATCTCAACAGTTTGGTCAGGGTAATCTTGAATTTACAGAAAACACCTTAGATATGTCGATTAGCGGTGAAGGCTTTTTTGTAATGCGCCCCAATCAAACCAGTAGTGATTTGTTATATACAAGAGCGGGTGCCTTTCAAGTAAATAAAGAAGGCTTTATATCGAATAGTGCGGGGCAAATACTGCAGGCCTTTCCAGTTGATTCAGTCACCGGGAATGTTGGTACAACGAGTTTATCGAGTACGGTTCCCCTGGCAGTACCTAATACGGTAGGTAGCCCGCAAGCGACCAGCTCAGTGAGTATCAATTTAAATTTACCGTCAGATATTCCACAGATTACTACAGGTGCTATTGATGCCGAGTTTAATGCTGCACTTAGCACCGTGCCGGTATCAACGGTTAGCCCCTCAGTTTCCAGTTATAATAATTCTACCTCGGCCACGGTGTTCGATTCGCAGGGTAATTCGCATATTTTAACCATGTATTTTGTAATGACGGATGATATTAACAATACATGGGATACACGCGCCACTATGGATGGATATCCAATGACCTCAGGTGGGGTATTGGCAGGGGCAGCTCCAAATTTATCTGGCCTGGATTTTGATGGCGCAGGTCAACTTGATACAACAGGGAATTACCCGGGTATTATACCCTTTGATACTTATGATCCAGGGAATGGTTCCAATCCTCTTTCCATCGCAGTTGACTTTACCAGTGCGGGTAATACCTTGACTCAGGAAGCACAGGGTAGTTTTACCGTACAGTCCCTAAGTCAAAATGGTTTTGCTACGGGTAACTTGAGCGGTATTGAAATTGCCGATAATGGTCTGGTTAGAGCCAGCTTTACTAATGGGCAAACTACCGCTCTGGGTAAAATTGCATTAGCACGGTTTGATAACCCACAAGGTCTGCGTCAGGTTGGCAATACCTCATGGGTCGCCACGGTTGAATCAGGGACAGTATTGGGTGGTGAAGCAGGCACCGGTAATTTGGGTTTAGTACAGTCTGGTGCATTGGAAACATCCAATATCGATTTGACAGGTGAGCTAGTTAGTTTAATAACGGCGCAGCGGAATTTCCAGGCAAACTCAAAAGCCATTGAAACGGCTAACACCATTACACAAACTATTATTAATATCTCATAACTAAATGTTAATTTGCATTTATAAATCAGGCTTTAGAAATGGATAAAATGCTATATACCGCCGCTAATGGTGCAAGACAGGCGATGCAAGCACAGACCGCTGTTGCGCATAATTTGTCTAACGCTAATACGGTAGGGTTTAAATCCCATTTCAATACATTTACCAGTTGGAATGTGGAAGGCCCCGGGTTTAATACACGTGTCATGAATCAACAACAGGCCGATGATGTTGATTTATCAGCGGGCCCTATTGTCACGACTGATAGAGAACTGGATATTGCGATTAATGGCAACGGTTTTATTGCGGTGCAAAACGAACAAGGAGTAGAGGCGTTTACACGTGCGGGTGATTTAAGGCTGGATAGTGTGGGGCGCTTAACAACAGGAACAGGTTTTTCAGTTGTGGGTAATGCCGGGCCGATTGCTATTCCACCAGCAGAAAAAATAGAAATTGGTCAGGATGGCTCGATTAGTATAAGGCCAGTTGGGCAGGCTGCAGATGCAATGGTTATTGCAGATAGAATAAAATTAGTAAATCCAAAGCTGGATGAATTATATAAAAATGCGGATGGTTTACTGCAAGTTCGAAGTGGTTTGATAGAACCGGCTTCACCTGATGTGCAGTTAGAGTCGGGTGTAATTGAACGCAGTAATGTAAATGCAGTGGGTCAGATGATTGAACTCATTGCCAATGCACGTCAATTTGAAACCAATATTAAATTAATGCAAGAAGCAAAATCTAATGATGAAGCATCGGCTAGATTGTTGCGTAATAGTTAAGCACATGAGTGATTTGGAGAAGCAGCTATGAATCCAGCATTATGGATTTCAAAAACCGGATTAGATGCACAGCAAACTCGTTTGTCTGTCATTTCAAATAACCTGGCGAATGTAAATACCACGGGTTTTAAACGTGACCAGGCCGTTTTCCAGGATTTGATTTATCAAAACAAACGTCAGTCAGGCGGGCAAAACACTGAAAATAGTCGATTGCCATCAGGTTTATCTGTGGGTACAGGTGTACGTGTTGTTGCGACCGAAAAATTACATACACAGGGTAATATTACACAGACTGGCAAGGGATTGGATATGGCCATTTTAGGCCGGGGCTTCTTTCAAATACAGCAAGCGGATGGCACTGTATCGTACACACGTGATGGTATGTTTCAGTTGGATGCAGATGGGCAAGTAGTGACATCACAGGGTTTATTGTTACAACCGGCTTTAACTATTCCTGTAGATGCACAAAGTATAACGATTGGTGATGATGGTTCGGTAACTGTTTTAGCGGGCAGTAATACAACGCCTTCACAGGTAGGCAATATTCAACTGGCGGACTTTGTTAATCCATCTGGTTTGCAGCCAGAAGGTAATAATCTGTTTGCAGAAACGGCATCAAGTGGTTCGCCTACGACAGGCACGCCGGGTTTAACTGGCTTAGGTAACTTACAAAGTGGTGCAGTTGAAACATCCAATGTCAATGTGGTGGAAGAACTGGTTAATATGATAGAAACGCAACGTGCTTATGAAATGAATTCAAAAGTAATTTCAACCACAGACCAAATGTTACAGTACGTTAGCAATAACCTGTAAGTTTGAATGATATAGGTGGATCATGACGTTAATTGATGTAACAAAAATAATCGCCACAGCTTCTTTTGTTTTTATAGGCGGTTGTGCGACTACATCCCATGAGTTAGCCGATTTTGAGCCCATTGTGAGGCCTGTTGCTCCGCAGCCACCTACTTACAATAATGGGTCATTATTTCAAGGCAATAGTCTTTCTATGTTTCAAGATCCAAAGCCCTACCGGATCGGTGACATTATTACCATTAAACTACAGGAAAGTACCAGTGCGAGTAAATCAGCCGGTACGAATAGCACTAAAGAAGACTCACTTACGCTTGCTACGCCGACTATTTTTGGGGTGAATCCAACGTATAAAGGTAATGATATCCTGGCGATGGATATTGCACCTGAGCGTGAGTTTTCAGGTGAGGCTGACAGTTCACAAAGCAATAGTTTAACCGGTGAAATTACGGTGACGGTGGTTGATATTTTGCCGAATGGTAATTTAGTTGTACAAGGTGAGAAATGGTTTACCCTGAATCAGGGTAAAGAGTATATACGTATAGCCGGTGTTGTTAGGCCACTGGATGTATTGCCTAATAATACCTTGTCATCATCTAAGCTGGCCGATGCACAAATTGTATATAGTGGCGAGGGTTTTCTTGCAGATGCAAATAACCAGGGTTGGTTAGGGCAGTTTTTGAACGGTAAATGGTGGCCATTTTAATGCTTGATAAGGTACATTTTTTTGTAGCAGCAGATGTCAGGGAAGACTCTTTTTAATTTTTATTGTCCTAGTTAAAACTATGCACTTTAGTGCAAGGCTTTAGCTGCTACGCATGTATTAATGATAGTTGAACTCTTTTCAAGAAAAGTAGGGTGGATCAAGCGCAGCGGATCCACCTATATACGACTCAATTCTGGTGGATCCGCTGCGCTTGATCCACCCTACAGATTGATTAAATTTTAGTGCCGTTAATAAAATGTAACGTTTAATAAATCCGCTATTTTTTAGTGCAAATGAGCATATAGAGACATTTGCGTTTAAATTTAACATTTCATCTCGTGGTGATCTTGATGTGGCTATTTAGTAAAGCGACTAACAGCAGATCCTATTAACCACTAGATAATATCTGCCTTTTTCCCTGATTTCGTTCTAATATTTTTCACCTTGTTAACCCGTATGGTCATTTTTTCTGATGGATTTATTGAAAATGCATAAAAATACTGGTTAAGAATAATTTACAAGTTGGCCTTAGACTTGCATTTCTAACATTAAAAACGTATTCATCTGGAGAGTGCCAATGCTTTGGCGACGACTTATTATCCTATTTATTGTCTTACTGCTGGCCTTTAGCAGTGCATATGCCGAGCGCATTAAGGATATCGCATCGGTTGCGGGGGTGAGAGATAACCAATTAGTAGGGTATGGGCTGGTGGTTGGCCTGGATGGGAGTGGTGATCAAACGACACAAACGCCTTTTACAACACAGAGTTTTAAAAATATGTTGCAGCAGTACGGCATAATCTTGCCGGAAGGCAGTAAGCCACAGCTGAAAAATGTTGCCGCCGTGGCGATTCATGCTGATTTACCGCCTTTTAGTAAGCCGGGTCAAAAAATAGATATTACAGTTTCCTCATTGGGTAATGCAAAAAGTTTACGTGGCGGAAGTCTACTAATGACACCGTTAAAAGGGGCGGATAGTAAAATATACGCAGTTGCACAAGGCAGCCTAATTGTGGGTGGTTTTGGTGTTTCAGGTAATGATGGTTCAAAGGTAACGGTAAATATTCCAAGTGTTGGTCGTATACCTAATGGCGCGATGATAGAGCGCGAAGTACCGAATCCATTTGCCAATATGGATCAAATAGTACTCAACTTACATCGCAGTGATTTCACTACCGCCAAACGTGTAGTTCATGCAATCAATAATATATTAGGTCCCGATAGTGCGCATGCATTAGACAGTGTGTCTGTTCAAGTATTGACGCCACCCACCACTACGCAAAAAGTTGAATTCATTTCATTCCTGGAAAATCTTCAGGTGTCACCGGATAATGGTCCCGCGCGAATTATTATTAACTCTCGCACCGGCACGATTGTTATTACAGACGATGTGCGAGTGAAACGTGCGGCTGTGTCACACGGTAGTCTGGTTGTTAGCGTTGTATCTGATCCTATTGTGAGTCAACCGAATCCATTAAGCGATGGCGTAACTACGGTGGTTGGGCGCAGTGAAATTAATGTTGAACAAGACGATGCGCGGATGTTTTTATTTCGCCCAGGGGTTAGTTTAAGAGAATTAGTGGATGCAGTGAATCGAGTAGGCGCCGCACCGGGTGATCTGGTGGCCATGCTTGAAGCATTAAAACAATCGGGTTCGTTAACGGCTGAGTTAATTGTGATTTAAAATGCAAGTCGTCGATCCTTCTACCTATACAGATCAGTCATCGCTTACGCAGCTCAAAAAAGGTGCGCGTGAAAAAAGCCCGGATGCAATCAAACAAGTTGCCAAACAATTTGAATCACTGTTTGTACAAATGATGCTGAAGAGTATGCGAGATACCGTGCCAGAAAATGAATTGTTTGGTAGTAATGCAGAAAAAATGTATCAGGATATGTATGACAAACAGCTAAGCACGCAGATTTCTAATTCACGCGGAATTGGTTTAGCCAATGTAATAGAACGTCAGTTAGGTGGCATACCTGATGACAATTTAAATATAAAAAATATTCAAGATTACACGGCTAGCGCTAAACAAAAAAATACTCAGTCACCTCAAACAGTAACGCTGCAAAGGCTTACGCAACAATCGCCGCTTAAATTTGCTGGCAGCGCATCGAGTTCGGAAAACCAACCATCAGCCTGGCAAACAGCAGAGGCCTTTGTTGAGGATATTTGGCCACACGCTTTGCGTGCAGCAGAAGAGTTGGGTGTCGATGCGGATGTATTATTGGCACAGTCTGCATTGGAGACAGGTTGGGGTAAATATTTACCCCTGAATGCAGACGGTTCAAACAGTTTTAATTTATTTGGTATTAAAGCCGATGAGCGCTGGTCGGGTGACAAGGTGGAAATAGTGACACGTGAGTATCGGCATGGCGTGATGCAGCAAGAAACAGCAGCGTTTCGTTCGTATGATTCAGTTTCCGACGCAGTCACCGATTATGTTGATTTTATTCGTGGCAATGAGCGTTATCAAAAAGCCTTAGAGCGCGGCTATGATGCAGATGCATACGCTAAAGAATTACAAAAAGCAGGTTATGCGACGGACCCGGATTATGCCAGGAAAATCAATAGAATACGTGCTAATGATGTGCTCCAAAACCGGGTGTCAGAGTTAAAGAATTTACATAATGTGCCGTTAACCTGATAACACTCAGGAAGGTGGCTCCCGGGTATTTTATATACCCAGATATTAATGTTAGGAAGTGAGGCGATATGCCTAGTCTACTCAATACATCGCTCAGCGGTTTGCGAGCCTATCAGGGCGCGCTAACGACGGTGTCCAATAACATTGCCAATGTAGGCAATGAAGATTACACACGTCAGCGTGTTGAGATAGATGCACGAAACCCGATTAGATTAGGCAATAGTTTCTTTGGCCAGGGCGCTGAGTTATCGGCAGTCACCCGTGTAGTTGATGGTTTTGTAAGTTCTAATATTCGTGGTTTTACCTCTAGCCTGGGTCGACTCGAAGCATTTGATTTTTACGCTACACGAGTTGAGGGTGTTATAGCGGATGAACAGGCCGGGCTGATGCCTGCACTGGATGGTTTTTTTAACGCGATGAATGATGTGGCGAATGACCCATCAGCCAATGCGCCTCGTGTTGCACTGATAGGCGCAATAGAAAATGTACAGCAACGCATTTCTACCATGGCAACCGAATTAGAAAATATAGAAATAGAAATTAATAGTCGAATTCGCAGTGAAGTTTCAGAAATTAATGCCATCACCGAACAGATTGCAGAAATTAATGGTGTACTAACGACCATAACGGATGCGAGCAATCAGCCCAGTGACTTGTTAGATAAACGTGATGCTTTGCTTAGGCGGTTATCCGAAAAAATAACCGTGACAGTGGTTGAACAGGCTAATGGCAACATGAATGTATTGGTGGGAACCGGCCAGTTATTAGTCACCAACGCATCGGCTTTAACGCTGGTTGCACAGGTCGATGAAAGAGAATCAGATAAAACCGCTATAGCGATACTGAGTAGTGCCGGTACGGTTAATATTACACAAACATTAACCGGCGGAGAGTTAGGCGGTTTGCTGGATTTTCGAGATAATTTATTAGGCGAAACGCAAAATAGATTAGGCCGTACCGCCATTGGTATTACGCAAACCGTTAATGAATTACATGTACAAGGTTATGACCTAAATGGTGATGCAGGTAGCAATATTTTTGCCACGGTAAGTAGCGGGCCATTGCAAGGTCAGTTTGGTGGAGACTATTTAAATAATGGGTTTAATGTGGGCGAAACCGTTAGTTTTGATTTACAGTTTGATGGGCGAACGATAAATACATCATATACAGTTCTGGCAGGCGATACGAATCAGGACATTGCCAATGGACTGCTGGCGAGTATTAATGCGGATGCTAATGTTACGGCTAATGTGTTAACGGGGACTACCCCCGGCTCGACTATGACCTTTGGGTTATATGGCAGCAATATAAAATTTGAATCAGCCGGTGGCCCCAGTCCTGTGGATCATAATCTAAGCATTAATAATTTAACAGACGGTGGGTTAAATGATGCGATTTTAAGTTTGTCATCACTGGGCTCCAGTAGTACACGATTTACTTCAGGTGTTGCATCTAATGCGCTTGGCGCAGCTTTCATAGGGCCTGTCACGCAGGCATTACCTAATCTTGGTAATGTGGGTGCAGGTGTCGTTAACTATTCTATTAGTGATGCGACGGCCCTGACTGTTGCGGATTACGAAGTGAGATATGACGGCGTTAATTACAATGTTATAAGGTTATCTGATAATACAACGATGGCAACGGGAGCAGGGCCGTTTAATGTTGATGGCATGGATATAACGGTGAGTGGCTTAGCCGCGTTGGGTGATTCATATTTTATTCGCCCCACTAAAGATGGCGCGACGGATATGCGCACGCTTATCAGTGATCCGGCTCGCTTAGCGATGGCATCACCGGTTCGCTCAGTTATTAATTCAGGTAATATAGGTTCAGCAGACATATCGCAAGCCACCGTCACGGATGCGACTAATGGTAATTTAACGCGCACGGTGGATATCTTTTTTGATCCGGCCAATCCGGGCACCTTTGATGTAATTGATAGAGATACAAACCCTGCCACTGTTTTGCAAAATAATGTGGTTTATTTTAATGGCGTTACGGTTAGTCAAAATGGTTGGCAAGTTCAGTTAACGGGTAAGCCGCTAGCAGGCGATGTCTATACGGTGCAAAATAACAGCAATGCAGTTGCTGATAATCGCAATGCATTGGCGCTTGCTGGTTTGCAATTGCGCCCAATACTGGATGGCGGTAATTCTACCTTCGAGCAGTCATACAATAGTTTGGTCTCTAAAGTGGGTGTGGTTACGCAACAGGTACAAATTAATCGAGACGTCGATGAAAGCTTATTGAAAAGCTCAATTGAAAAACGCGAGTCTATTTCAGGGGTCAACCTGGATGAAGAAGCCGCTGATCTCATTCGTTTTCAACAGGCTTACCAGGCTTTGTCTCGTGTTATCGCATCATCCCAGGAACTTTTTGATGCCTTGATCAGGGCGGTGTAATTATGCGCGTTTCATCAAATCTCATTTATAGACAAGGCATAGACAGTATCTTAAGGCAACAGTCTGAGTTACTGCGTGCGCAAGAGGAAGTGTCTACCGGTAAAAAAGTGTTGCTGCCATCAGATGATCCGAGTGCGGTATCGCGCTTAATAGGTATAAATGAATCATTAAGCCAGATAGAACAGTTTGATGAAAATATTAATTACGCAACGCAACGCTTAAATGCTGAAGAAACCAGTTTAGAAAGTAGCTTGCTGGTATTGCAACGTGTGCGTGAACTCTCTATTCAGGCAGCAAATACCGGTGGAAATAATCTACAGGGTCAACAGGCCATTGCCAGTGAAATTAGAGAAAAGTTAGGCGAGATACTTGATTACGCGAATACACGTGACGAGAATGGCGATTATATTTTTTCCGGCTTCCAGTCAAAAACCCAGGCGTTTAGCAGTGATGGTGCGGGTAACTTTTCTTTTAATGGTGACCAGGGTCAACTTGGCGTGCGCATTGGTTCTAGTCGGCAAGTGGTTGCAGGTGATTCTGGTGCCGAAATATTTCAGTTAGTGCGCACCGGTAATGGTGATTTTTCAGTGGATGCCAAGCGCACTAATTCAGGTACAGGAAGAATTACCACGGGCTCAGTGGTTGATCGTACCGCATTTCAAAAGAACGATTACACGCTGCGGTTTATTGATGCTAATAACTTTGAAGTCATAAATAACACATTAGGTACGGTGGTTAACCCAGCGACGAGAGCTTATACAGAGGGTGCGTCGATTAATTTTGATGGTATCGAAGTAGAAATCTCAAATACACCGGTAGCCGGTGATGAGTTTACGGTACAGGCGAGTCGCTATCAGGATGTATTTACCACACTCAATAATTTAGTGCGCGAATTAGATAAGCCCGGCACGGGTGATATTGCGGGTAGTTTTGGTGGCAATTATTCTACTACTGGGTTTACAGGCGTCGATACGGTTAACTTCGATTTGGCATTTGATGGCGTTACATTAAATGTGGCCACTGTGCCGTTAGGCGCAACAGATGAATTAACGGGCGATAATGTTATTGCAGGTTTAATTGCAGCCAATCCCACCAGCGTTGTAGACAATGGCGATGGAACCGCTACTTTAAATGGCATTACATCGGGTTTAAGTGTGACTTTTTCCAGAGAGCCTGGAACAGGGGAAATACAATTCCGTACATCAGGTGGCAACGGTGAAATATCCAGTAACTTAACCCTTAGTAACCTGGCAGATGGTGTGCTTGACGATGCAATAATGTCATTCACAAATAATGGCAATACAGTTGCATCAACAGCAAGTATTGTAACGGGTGATACAGGTTTCTTCGCAGCGGGGGCACCATCGGCTTCATTTTTATCGCAACAAATTGATAATGCCCTGAATAATATAGATAGAGTGATGGATAGCATTATCAATACACAAACCAGTATCGGTGGGCGGATTAACTCTATTGATAGTCAGGCGGTCGATAATGAGGCGCGTTCAGTAAAATTACAGGGAGTTCGCTCAAACATTGAAGATCTGGATTTGGCCGAAGCCATAAGTGCGCTAACCTATCAAACAACCGCATTACAAGTTGCGCAACAAACGTTTGTGCGTATACAAAGTTTGAGTCTGTTTGAGTTTATTTAAGCTCAGAGGTACCCTAACTCACAGCGCACAATAAGTTGTCGTGTTTGTTTTTTAGCGACAGCGATTAAGTTCATAAGTTTAAGTGTTGCCTCTTTTGTCGTATTTATAAACTGGCATCCCACTTCGGTATTGTTGCTTGTTGGCTGTTTTTTATGCCACAGGACCTTTGCCTGAATTTCAATACAGCTATCATTCTTTTCAGTATTGCTATGTAGTGTAATCGTGAGCTCCTCTCTTTGTAGCTTGGCCTGTGGCGGCAGTAATAGCCGCCCACCAAAAGGCGAAAAATCCAGAATAATCCCGGCGATCGAGCCCTTATTAAGCGGGAATGCCCAAACCGGTTGTTTCCCCTTATCCAGTAAAAAGAAACTGACTCTTTCATGGGTGCGCTGTTCGTTATACATACATATAGCCTCTCTACGTGAATATAAGGCGTATTGTTGACTGCAGTGATGACAATGGGGTGACAAAATTATTGCAGTTGATGCGAAACGGAAATATGTCAGTTGATGATGCGTTTCCCAGTTTAATGAATGATTCGCTAAGAGCTTATTAATAAGTTAAGTATTTAATTACGTTGCTTGGCTGCAAATCACACCACACACCCAATACCGGGGCATAATTCAAGTGATTTTTTTACTGAATTCGGCGCCTCAGCGGTCACTTTCTGCTTTTTATTTTTAATATTTTTTGTTAAATATAGAATATTAGTAACTGCTTAAAAACTTAAATATTTAATAATCAATTAGTTACGTATAGTCATCGCTGTTTAATTAGAGTGATATTTTATTAAAGGTATTTTCGAATCGGTCGATATATTCAGTGAGAACGAATTAAACGTAATTCGCTAAGCAAGTTGCAACCCTTTGGTCGGCTTGATCAGCGGCTGAAGAACTGGAGATACATCATGGCTCAAACGATTAACACTAATATCCCCTCGCTAAACGCTCAGCGTAATCTGGGTCGTTCGCAGGGTGACTTACAAACATCTTTACAGCGTCTATCTTCTGGTTTGCGTATTAACAGCGCAAAAGACGATGCTGCGGGTCTTGCGGTTTCAAACCGATTCACTACACAGATTCGAGGCCTCACACAGGCGGTGCGTAATGCGAATGATGGTATCTCTCTATCGCAAACGGCTGAAGGTGCATTGTCTGAAAGTACAAACATTCTACAACGTGTACGTGAACTCTCAATTCAGTCTGCAAACGCAACTAACTCAGCATCAGATCGTGAAGCACTACAGTCTGAAGTTAACCAGCTGGTGTCAGAACTAAATCGTGTTGCAGAATCAACTTCATTCAACGGCCTGAAATTACTTGACGGCAGTTTCTCACAACAGGCTTTCCAGGTGGGCGCAGAAGCTAACCAGACTGTAAGCGTGGATGTGGCTGGCGCAACCGGTAATATTCTAGGTGTTAACAAGTTATCGGTTAATGCTGCAGCTGATGGTATTAATGCTGCTACCGCGTCGGCCTTTAGTGATGTTGCGGTTAGTACAACAGCGTTTGGGCAGACAGCTGCAGGTGCAACGATTAGTGGAAGTTTGGATGCTTTAATAGCAGACCAGAACGTGAGTGTTGTACAGGCGGATGGAACTACGCAATCATTAGCATTGACTACAGCGAACCTTACAACTAAATCAGCCGCATCTATTGCGGCAGAACTGAGCACGGCTACAGGCGTAACAGCAACCGCGAGCAGAGCAGATGCTGTGATTGATGTAAGTGCAATGACAGGTGTTGATGATGGTGACCTGGTTCAGTTTGATATTGCGATTGAGTCAGGTGTTGGCGCGGGTGAGCGCCAAACTATCAGCTTTAATCGTGATTCAGGCAACGGCACATTATTCTCTGAAATCTCAACTGCATTAGGTGCAGCAGTAACCGCTATTAATACAGCGAATGGTAATGATGGAGATGTTGCTTTTGTAGCCGATGCGACGGCAGAAACATTTACTGTTAGTAGCTTAAGTGGCAAGAATGTGGGGCTGGATGGCCTGGATGTGGCTGATTTGTCATCTTCTACATTTGGTAGTTTCAGTAATATGTCTGTAGATTCTAATGTGGCCTTATCTACCATTACTGCGGCGGGTGGTTTTGGAACGGGTATTGTAAGTCAGGCTACGTTAACAGGTATAGCTCAGACCGGTGCCCAGACTATTACTGCTACTGTAAATGGTACTGCATACAATGCAGTATGGAATACGGATCTAGCAACAACTTTAACAGGCTTGGCAACAGCTATTCAAGGCGATGCAGGGGTTGCTACAGCAGTGGCAGGTGCAGACTCATTAACAATTACAGGTGTTGCAGGTGCTGATAGTGTAACGGTAACAGGCTTGACTAATGCAGCAGCTGGCACCATTACAGCCACCGGTGCAGCGGGTGCAGATAGCACACTAGCAGCGGGTGCGGTAACAGCATTTACCTGGAATGGTACAGCGGGTGCGGGTTCTATAGATGCAGAAGGCTATGAGGCTGTTAGCCTAAGCGTGTACGAAGATGGTGCCGCAGTCGGCGCTGCCAATGTAACATTTAATATGTACGGTTCGGGTGCAACTAACGGTGGTAACTTTGATGCGCAACTATTAACAGCAATTGAAGCGCAAACTGCGGTTGATGTAACTAATGCGACACCAGGTGATGGTAATTTAGTATTAACCAGCTTATCTGGTAGCGATGTTTCTGTAGGTAACCTGGTAACAGCGAAAAGTAATACATCAATTGGTGTAGCTGCGGGTGCAGCTTCAACAATAAGTGCAGGTGCAGGCCCATTAACCTCTGCGGGTGGTGTTTCAGGTGGTCAAACGGCTACGGTTGATGGTGATAATGTTGTAGCAATGGACGTTACGCTAGGTGGAAACACAAGAAATGTTGATGTTGACCTAAGTGGTTTGGATGCGAGTAGTGCGACTGTAGTGGCTACCCAGTTAACCGCTGCTTTGAATACCGGCTTAGCCGCAGAACTAGGTGGAACACCTACAGTTTCTGTAACTAATAATGGTTCTACCGTCACGCTTGCTGCGCTAGATGAGACGGTGACCGATATTACGTTTGCAGTCGATCAGGTTAATAGTGACAATGCAACGGCTAATGTTACGGTTACAACACCCGGTTCAACGTTTACAGAAAGTAATAATGTACTTAACTTCTCCGGCGCTGACAGCATTACATCAACAAGTCAGGTTGAAACAAGTGGCCTTACTTTCAATGGTGAAGCGCTCATCGAAACCGATGGTACAGGTAGTCTTGCGGCAGTGGCGACAGGTACCATTAGTATCACGGCTGATGACGGTGTGACAATGAGTTCAACGGTTACCACTGGAAGCATATTTACTACATCGGCATTAACGGATGCGGCAACGACCAATTTAGGTTTAGGTGGTACTACAGCCGGTAATAACGTTGCTGCACAAACACTGAGCATTGGTGGTAAAACAGCAGCTTCAGTTACTGTGGCACAAGACGCCTCAGCAGCAACGATTGCAGCGGATGTTAATGATAAGTCGAACTCAACTGGTGTGTCAGCAACGGCTAGCACAACGGCGACATTGAGTAACCTTTCAGCGGATGGTGTGGTTTCATTCGAATTGAATGGTATTTCTGTATCAGCAAACGTTACAAGCTCAGGCCTGGGTGCATTAGCTACTGCGATTAATGATCGTACTAGCCAAACCGGTGGCATAACCGCTAAAGTAAGTGATGATGGTTCTGAAATTACCTTAACTGACTCTAACGGTGATGATATTTCAATCGGTTCATTTAACAGCTCTGTTGCTACTGATGGTTCCAATGGTACAGCGGTTGATATTGAAGTGACTGGTGGCAGTGGTGTAACGGCTACATTACGAGATGGCGGGGCTAACTCAGGCAATTATGACTCAACAGTCATAGGTGGTACGGTTGAGTTCCAGTCTGATTCTACTTTCACTGTAAGTTCAAATGTTGCAGATGCTGATGGTGGTATATTCGCTGGTGCATCGGCTGAGCTACAGGCAAGTGGTTTACAGAATGTCGACTCAATTGATATCAGTACAGTAGATGGTGCTAACAAAGCAATCGATATCGTAGATGGTGCACTGGCTAACATCGATAGTATTCGAGGCGATCTGGGTGCGATTCAAAACCGTTTTGAATCAACTATCAATAACCTGAACTCAGCGGTTGAGAACTTCAGTGCTGCTCGAAGCCGAGTACTGGATACTGACTTCGCGGCTGAAACAGCAAACCTGACACGTTCACAAATTCTGCAACAGGCAGGTGTAGCGATGTTGTCACAGGCTAACTCTTTACCTCAGTTAGTTCTAAGTCTGCTTCAGTAAAATAGGAAGCAAAGTGAATGCCTTAACAAGCTATTTAGGCAAGACGGTCGGGGAGCAATCCTCGGCCGTGTTTTGGCTTTTGCAGGTTTTTTATTTAATGCTGTTTATTAATTCAAGCATATCAAAGGTGTAAACATGTCTACTGAAATCAATACCAAGCAGATCTCAAAAGATATACCGACTTCACCCGCGGTGACTGAAGCTTCTGCACAGGCCACTGCCGCCCGGCAGAGTGCGGCAGTGGAAACTGGCAAATCTTTACCGCAGGAAGCAACAGTAACTCAACCAAGCAAAGAACAAGTGCAGGAAGTGGTACTACAGCTTAATCAACGTATGCAACAGATTAATCGTGATCTGCAGTTTAGTGTTGATGACAGCAGTGGCTACACCGTCATTCGTGTAGTGGATTCAGAGACAGAAGAAGTCGTTCGACAAATACCATCTGAAGAATTTTTACGCATTTCGCGTAGCCTTCAGGAACAGATGGATGATGCCTCAGGGCTAATTTTCGAAACATCTGCATAGTTGGCCTTTTAATTGCTCTATGCTCTTATTAATAATGATTGAGCGTATTGATCGAGGTACTCATGGCAACAATTTCAGCCGGTGGCATAGGTTCTGGCCTGGATGTTAAAGGCATTCTGGAGCAAATAGTTGCAGCTGAGCGTGAGCCAACTGAAAACCGGCTTAATATTAAAGAAGGAACGCTTCAAGCCGAGTTAAGTGCATTTGGCACTATAAAAGGTGCTGTCAGTTCTTTCCAGTCATCATTAGCTAAACTGTCATCGCCCGCGTCATTTAATAGCAGTAATGCAACGGTTAGTGATACTGATATTGTAACGGCCACTGCAGCCAGTACTGCACCCGCGGGTAGTTATTCCGTAGAAGTTAAAAACCTCGCCCAAGCTCATTCTCTGGCCTCTATAGCATTTGAAAATTTAGATGATGTAATAGGCTCGGGTACGCTTACATTTAATTTTGGCACCACGTTTTATGATGCGGGCACTAATTTTGAAACCGCAGATGATACCTATACCAGCTTCACTAAAAATGCTGATCGTTCCAGTGAGTCTGTGCTTATTGATGCTTCCAATAATACGATTTCCGGTATACGTGATGCCATTAATGAAGCAGATATTGGCGTAAACGCATCGATCATTGATGATGGTTCAGGTTATCGTTTACTGTTGTCTTCAACGGACTTAGGCGAAAATAATAGCCTGGAAATTTCGGTTAATGAAGGTGCGGCACCTGCAGATGATATTGATACTACTGGCCTTTCAATCCTGGCGTTTAATAGCAGTGCAACTAATATTGAGCAAACCCAGGCTGGGCAAGATGCACTGGTTTCTATTAATGGCTTAAGTATTAAGCGTGAAAGTAATGTATTAACAGAAGCCATCCCCGGTCTTACTCTGAGTTTAAAAAAAGCAGATATCGGTAATCCGGTACAAGTCTCTGTAAAAAGCACCGATGTAAATCAGGCTAAAGGTAATATTAGTAGTTTTATCGGTTCATATAATGAACTCACAAATCTATTAAATGGCTTTACCAAGTTTGGTGGTGAAGATGGTGACAATGGGCTTTTATTAGGTGATACCACTAGCCGTAATATGTTGCAGCAAATACGCCGTGAACTCGGTGGCTTTATTGACAATGGTGGCAGTTTTAATAGCCTCAGCGCTATTGGTATTACAACGAGTCGTGATGGTACGCTGGCGATTAATAGTGCTGATTTAACAGATGCATTAGAGGAAGATTTCGATTCCGTGGCACAACTTTTTTATGCTACGGGTAATGCCACGGATAATGGTGTTTTATTTAAAGATAGCTCTGCTTTTACGCGTGAGGGTAGTTATGCCGTATCAATTGGCGCATTGGCTACACAAGGCGCTTTAACAGCACAAAGTGTTGCGGGGCCTGTTACGCTTACTTCAATCAACAACACCTTTGCACTCAATATAGATGGGGTGAGCAGTAATATTATTGCGCTTTCACAAGCAACGTATAATGATTTAAATGACCTGGCTCAGGAAATTCAAAATCGTATTAACGATGATGCAGAATTACAAAAAAAAGATGTCACTGTTAACGTAGCATATGAATCCGGTGCTTTTAAAATTACCTCTGCATCTTATGGTGCAGATTCAAAAATTTTCATTGAAACACAAAATACTACTTTAGGTTTTACCGAAGATGCCGTTATAAATAATGGGTCCAATGTAATTGGTAGTATTGGTGGTGAACCTGCCATTGGCGTAGGACGTTTGTTAACCGGTACTGGCTTAGCATCTGGTTTGCTTCTTGAAATTACTGGCAATGATATTGGTGGTCGAGGTGATGTGACGTTCTCCAGAGGCATAGCATCTAAATTAGATGGTTTACTGGAAAAGTTTTTATCTTCATCTGGCCAGCTAACGGCTAGAACCGATAGTATTCAAAGTCAGATTGATTCGATAAGTGAAGAGCGTCTTGAATTAAATTTACGTGTTGACTCAATTGAAGCGCGTTATAAAAAACAATTTACGGCATTGGATGTGTTGATAGGCCAGTTAAAAAACACCAGTAATTTTTTACAGCAACAATTAGATAGCCTGCCACAAATTGGTGGGAATAAATAAACAGTAGTTACATAACTCATTTGTTGCAATAGTTTGCTATATACAATAGATGGATAAAGACAACCCAACAGACAGGAATAACCCGATGCGCAATACAGCGGCGATGAATCAGTATAAGCAGGTTGGTATCCAGGCTTCAGTTGAAAATGCTGATCCACATACACTGATACAAATGCTATTTGATGGTGCGATAGAGCGCCTGAACACGGCAAAAATGCACATGAAGCAAGGTAACATAGCGTTAAAGGGTGAAAATATCAGCCGTGCTATTTCTATTGTTGATGGTTTACGCACATCACTGGATATGCAAAAAGGTGGTGAAATGGCTGAAAGCCTGGAAGCGCTTTATGACTATATGCAGCGCCAGTTATTAGTGGCAAACCTTGAAAATAAAGTTGAAAAAATTGAAGAAGTGCTTTCACTGATTGGTGAAATTCGTGCTGGCTGGATGGCTATTCCACAAGAAATTCGCAATACTAAGAAGATAGAAAGATAGTCATCTTAAAATAAAGCGAAACTAAATGGCATTGGAAAATCCAATGCCATAATATAAAGCAGAGTCAGGTAACTATGCCAAGTGAGCAAGAGCGTAAGCGGCAGTGGCAAAATATTTTGCAATTAACGCAGCAGTTAAAGCAGATGTTTGTGGATGAAGAGTGGGAGTCAATGATGGCGCTAGAGTCTAAGCGTCAGCAAATGCTGCAGGGCTATTTTACAAGTCCGGTGTCACCCAGTGAAGCTGAAGGCATTGCGTCTGAAATTAAGCGCATGCTGCATATTAATAAAGCAATCATTGAAGGTGGCCAGGCTAAGCAATCTGAGCTGAGTGGTAGCGTGCAACAGCTTTCAGCTAATCGTCAGGCAATCCATGCCTATCATGACGTTCAAAAATAGCTAATCTTTGATAGCATCAGGCTATTCTCTTAACATTTTTATAATAAGCGTTTGAATTATAAAAGAAATCCATAGAGACAATTTTTTGACATTTGGGTGCAAACTGCTTTAATCTCTAACACTAATGATGATTAAGTAGACCGTTTATGTCAGATAGCGCTTCCCAGCCCAGCATCTTACTCGTTGAAGATGATCTTCCTCTTTTTAATGAAATTAAGTCCCTGATGGGGTTTATGGGCTTTAATACCTTCTATGTCAATGATCTCGATGCACTGAGTGGTGCGCTCAATAGCAGTGATTTTACAGCGGTATTATTGGGTGAGTTTCAAAATGAAGATGCGCGTCAAAAGGCATTAACACTGATTAAGCCATCTGCAATTCCGGTTATTCTATTTAACCAGAATAAAATTAACTTAGATAAGTATCGATCCCAACACGAGCTGGTTTTGGCGCACTTAGAGATGCCGCTAAAATATGAGCCGGTGTCTCATGCGCTACAGCAAGCGAGTAATCAATCACCTGTTGTGAATGCAGAAACGGTTAAAAAACAGGTCAGCAGCATTCCTAAGCTGGGTGGTAGTAGCCCGGCGATTCAATACGTACGAACGATGATAGAGCAGGTGGCAAAAACCGATGCCAGTGTATTGATTCTAGGCGAATCGGGCACCGGTAAAGAAGTTGTCGCACGCAACATCCACGCCTTATCCAATCGATGTAAGGGCGGATTTGTACCGGTTAATTGCGGCGCTATACCCAGCGAATTATTAGAAAGTGAATTGTTTGGTCACGAAAAGGGTGCGTTTACCGGGGCCATTAGTTCACGCCAGGGGCGTTTTGAACTGGCGGAAAAAGGTACCTTATTTTTAGACGAAATTGGTGACATGAGTTTACCTATGCAGGTAAAACTACTGCGAGTGCTTCAAGAACGCACCTTTGAACGCGTAGGTAGTAATAAGAGTATTGCGGCTGATGTACGTATTCTCGCGGCGACTCACCGTAATTTAGAAGCCAATATAAAAGACGGTAAATTTCGTGAAGATCTTTTTTATCGTTTAAATGTATTCCCTATAGAGCTGCCATCATTAAGGGAGCGCCTTGAAGATGTGCCATTCTTACTACAGGATCAAATTGATAAGCTAGAGGCGGATGAGCGAGGTTCAGTGCGCTTAACAGCCTCAGCCACCGAAATGCTTAGCCAATATTTCTGGCCTGGTAATGTGCGTGAGTTATCTAACTTAGTTGAGCGCTTATCAATTTTATATCCAGACAGTATTGTTGATGCGCAGCACTTGCCAGCAAAGTACCAATCGCTGAGTAATGCGTCCTCACAGAGAAAAGTGTCCACATCTAAGCCGCCATTTAATCCGGCTTTCATGTTTGCCGATTTAGATGACGATGATGACCTGTTCGATGAATCACAGGCCAATACACCGGAAAAACTACCCATAAACTTACCCGAAAGAATAACCGCGGGCCTGGCTGAAACCGCCATCACACCGAGCCAGGCCGCCTCAGTAGAGATGGGTGAAGAAGGGTTAGATTTAAAAGAGCATTTGGCCAATATGGAAATTAAACTTATTCAGCAAGCGTTAAACAGTACTGGCGGTGTGGTTGCGCATGCCGCTAAGTTGTTAAAAATGCGCCGCACTACCCTGGTTGAAAAACTAAAAAAATACGCTATTAATAATTCATAAGCCGTATTTAGCTCTGCTTATTCTATTGGTATTACCCAGTCAAATAGCCCATAAGGCCTGTTATACATTTGCTTTGTTGTAAGTGCTTAAGCCACGGCAAAGCTGCTCCTCCTAAGCCAGAATATTGACTCAGGCTTGCCGCTTTATCTTTAACTTATTGAAACATATAAAAATATAATACTGGCACAATAAATGCTGAACTACTGATAAGTGAATAAAAGCGACACAAACACGTCATGCAAGCATCAGTACATACAGCCGCATCAAATAACCAGCTAAACGTATTAGACCCTGGTCAGTTAATAGTAGCGTTTGAAAAATTTGCGCAACTATCTGATCAGCTGGAACAATCATACAAACGCTTTGATAAGCGAGCATCTCAATTAAGTGGTCAATTAGAATCGGCAGAAGAGGCCGGTGTAAAACAACTGGCGGAAAAAGCACAAATAGCCAATCAATTAGAAGCCGTACTAAACACAATGCCTGCAGGTGTTTTGCTGGTTGATGAAAATGGTGTAATACAAACGGCTAATCCAGTTGCTGAGTTTTTATTGGAACAAAATTTAACATCTAAACATTGGAAACGAGTTTATAACCACAGTGTTTCTCGTCAAACAGATCAAGAGCTGCATTTAAAATCGGGTCGTATTTTACGTTTAAAAAAACAGCCACTAGAAAATCATCAAGGTGAAGTTATTTTACTGGATGATATTAGTGAACAACGCATGTTAGAAAATTTAGCCAATAGACAAAATCGTTTAGCGGCTATGGGTCAAATGGCTGCCGCATTAGCACATCAATTACGCACACCTTTAACTTCCGCTGTTTTGTATGCCTCACAACTGAGTCATTTTTCAGCAACCAATAAATCTGAAAATAAAGCAGTCGATAAAGTTCGTACTAGCTTACGTTATTTAGAAAAGCTGATTAACGATATGTTGATGTATGCAAAAGGGGGGGAATTTGCAGAACAAAAATTTTTGTTAGATGAATTACTGGTTACATTCAATACGCGTATTGAACATCGCTTAAGAGAAAGTGCTTCGCAGCTTTCAATTATTAGTGAGCTAAATGATATTCAACTCACTGGTAGCCTGGATGCACTCGTTAGTGTGTTGATGAACCTCGCTGAAAATGCCATGGAAGCCTGTATTGATGAAGCTTGTAAAATTGAGCTTGAAGTGTATCAGCAAAATGAGTATTTGATGTTGGTGATGCGTGATAATGGTCCGGGTCTTAGCGCTGCACAACAGGAAAAAATATTTCAGCCATTTTATACGCAACGTGATAAAGGTACGGGCCTGGGTTTGGCCGTTGCACAATCTATAGTACAGGCACATCACGGTGATTTAATGGTGCGTTCGCAACCGGCTAATGGTGCAAGTTTTTATGTTTGCTTACCATTAACTAGAGGGGAACAGTTTATAGCGAGTGGCCAAACAAAACCTTTTGATTCTGAAAAAAATAATATCTCAGTGAACCATAATTCAGTGTCTAAAACATCTATGAGTTCGTCGGAGAAATAAAATGAATGAAAATACGCAGTCAATCATCGATATTCTGGTTGTTGAAGATGATCATCAATTGCGTGAAGCTATTTGTGATACTTGTGAACTTTCTGGCTATTCAGTTATTTGTGCAGAACATGGTCAAGCGGCTTTGTTACGCTTAATAGAGTATAAATTCAAATTAGTGCTTACCGATGTACAAATGCAGCCTATGGATGGCATTGAACTATTGGATAAAATTAAACAGCAACAACCAGAACTGCCGATTGTTGTTATGACAGCGTATGCAAGCATAGAAAAAGCAGTTGATGTAATGCGCTTAGGCGCTGCTGATTATTTAGTTAAACCATTTGAAGTTGAGGCATTACAAAACGTCATTCAGCGCTTAATGCCGGTTGAAGCGGTGCTTAGATATGAAACAGAGCTGTTGGTAGAAGATGATAAAATGCGATCGCTTAAATTGTTGGCGAGCAAGGTTGCACAAAGTGAAGCGACAGTATTATTAAGTGGTGAAAGTGGTTCTGGTAAAGAGGTGTTCGCGCAGTTTATACATGATCAATCTAAACGTGCAGAGCAACCATTTGTTGCAATTAACTGTGCGGCTATCCCAGAAAATATGCTTGAAGCTGTTCTGTTTGGTTATGAGAAAGGCGCTTTTACAGGAGCGCATCAGGCAACACCAGGTAAATTTGAACAAGCTCAAAATGGAACATTGTTATTAGATGAAATTTCCGAAATGGATGTTTCGCTGCAAGCTAAGTTGCTTAGAGTAATACAGGAAAAAGAAGTTGAACGTTTAGGTAGTAGAAAAAACATTAAACTTAATGTGCGTGTTTTAGCTACTACCAATCGTAATCTTAAACAGGCAGTAAAGTCTGGTGATTTTAGAGAGGATCTTTTTTATCGTTTAAGTGTTTTTCCTATTAAAATTCCTCCCTTGCGTGATCGTGTTGCAGATATTATTCCTATCGCGACCAAACTTTTGAATAAACATGCGGGAAATCCTCTTAATTCATTGGTGCTAGCGGCTGATGCGCAACAAAAATTATTAAATTATTCATGGATGGGGAATGTTCGTGAATTAGATAATGTAATGCAGCGTGCGTTGATATTTAAAGAAGGTGTTGAAATTAATGCAGATAATATTCATTTTGAAACCGATGATTATGATGTGGTGAGTTCATCGGTGTCTATGCATAGTGCATCTCAGGATTCAGAGCTAGTTAATGGTTTAAAAGATCGTGAGCAGCAACTAATACTTGAGGCTTTGAAAGCAGGTAATGGTAGCCGAAAATATGCGGCAGAAAGGTTGGGTATTAGCCCGAGAACCTTGCGTTATAAGTTAGCAAAAATGCGTGATTCTGGTTTAACAGTGTAATTGGTGGAAGGGTTTTAAAATGTCAAATATGAATATACAGTCAGTTTTATCGCAAATGCGTGTCATGGAAGCTCAGGCAAAGTCACCTGTGGGTGCAGAGGCGATGCAGATAAATCCATTACAGGAGACGCAAAAAACAGATTTTGCAGATGTTTTAGCTAACTCTATAAATTCTGTAAATGAAACGATGATGGCATCAGGAAAAATGGCCGCCGCTTTTGAAAAAGGTAATTCCAATGTTTCGATGGCAGAATTAATGATTACCATGCAAAAATCCAGTGTGTCGATGCAAGCCATGACGCAGGTAAGAAATAAGCTACTGGGTGCGTATCAAGAAATTATGAATATGCCAGTTTAGGTTTAGCGCATTAATTTGTGTATAACAAAAACTATGTATCGCTTTAGCATAACGCTTTAATTAAAGGTTTTAAAATGGCAGATCGAGCAGCAACTGCACCCGCAACGATGATGATACCCGTACCACGAATGATAGGCACCTTGCTAGGCATAGTGGTGACCGTACTGGTAAGTATCGGCATTTATACCTGGGGAACTGCGCCGAGTTTTTCATCGCTATATAACGGACTTGAGCCAGGCGATGCAGCCGAAGTGATTTCTGCCTTGCAAGCCGCCGGTATACCGTATGAGTTAAATGCAGCATCGGGTTCGGTGATGGTGGAAAGTGGCCGTGTGCATGAAGCGCGGCTAAAACTTGCGTCGGAAGGTTTGCCTAAAGGTACAGCGGTTGGTGTGGAAATGTTGCAGGAAGAGCAAAATTTTGGCACCTCACAATTTGTTGAAAGTGCGCGTTATCATCATGCGATGGAGGTTGAGCTAGCGAGAACGATTAGCACAATGCGTAATGTTAAATCTGCACGGGTGCATTTGGCTATTCCTAAAAGCTCTGTTTTTGTACGTAAAAAAGAAAAGCCAAGCGCTTCGGTGGCGTTAAATTTATACGGTGGTAGAACGATTGAAGATGGCCAGGTGAATGCCATTGTGCATATGGTGGCATCGAGCATTTCCAGTTTATCCACTGAGAATGTAACGGTTGTTGACCAAAGTGGTCGCTTATTGTCTTCTGGTGATATGTCTAGCAATGTGGCGATGACGGCCAAACAGTATGACTACACGCGGCAGGTGGAAAAGGATTATGAGCGTCGTATTGAGCATTTACTTGAGCCAATAATGGGTGTGGGTAAAGTACGTGCGACGGTGAATGCAAAGGTAGATTTCACTAGCCAGGAAAGTACGGAAGAATTATTTAATAATGCAAATCAAACCGTGCGCAGTGAGCAGACATCGGAATCGAGTCGTTTTTCAAAAAGTGGTGGTGGCGTACCAGGCGCACTGGCGAATCAGCCTCCAGAAGGAGGTCGTTTAGTTGCAGGTGCAGGTGATGTTGGCGGCACTGGTAGCACAGGTGATAAACCATCAAATTCAAGTCGTAATTCAGTACGTAACTACGAAGTGGATAGAACCATTCGTCATTCACGTCAGAATAGTGGTGCGGTTCAGCGGTTAACAGTTGCCGTGTTAGTGGATGATAAGGTTCTTATAGAAGATGGTGAAACAACGCGTACGCCATTGACGACTGAAGAGATTGAGCGCGTGACAATATTAGTGCAACAAACCGTAGGCTTTACCAAAGATCGTGGTGATGTGGTCAATGTGATTAATGCTTCATTTACGCCGTTAGAAGCGGTAGAAGCTTTACCTGAACCAGGACTTATGGATAATAAGTGGGTGCAGTTTGCATTAAAATGGATTTGGCCGTTTATACTAATACTGGTGGTTATATTTACAATATTGAAACCTTCTATTAGTGGTTTAACCAGTTATGTTCCTCCTGCGCCTGTGTTGCCTTCCGCCGAAGCCGGTGGGGGCGTGGGTGCAAATAGAGGTGTAGGTGCAGATGGTATGCCGCAGCTAGGGCACCAGGATGCGGCCATTCCTATGCCACAAGATCATGATGCAAAGGTAGATTTTGCACAGTCAATGGTTCAGCAGGACCCAGGAAAAGTGGCTAATGTGGTTAAAGACTGGATTGGTAACGAATCCTAATTCAATTTAGAAATTAAAGAATAATTTAAGAATTGGTAAACAGAGAAGTGTATGGCAGATAATATTCCTATGACATTAAGTGGCGTACAACGAGCAGCTGTATTGTTAATGTCTATGGGTTCGTCAAATGCTGCAGAAGTGTTGAAGCATCTTAACCCTAAAGAAGTACAAAGCTTAGGTGCTGCAATGGCGACGCTGGATAATGTAAACAAGGCCACCATGGAAGTTGTGATGGATCAATTTATTACCGAGGTAAATAACCAGACGTCGGTGGGTATAGGTTCAGAAGACTATATTCGAGATATGATGGTTAATGCATTAGGTGAAGATAAAGCCACCAGCATGATTGATCGTATTTTATTGGGCAGTGGCAATAAAGGCCTGGAATCACTCAAGTGGATGGATGCTCGCTCAGTAGCAGAAGTTATTCGTTTAGAACACCCGCAAATAATTGCCATTGTATTATCGTATTTAGATCCTGATCAATCATCTGAAGTATTAAAAATGCTACCTGAACGTGCGCGCCCAGATATTTTAATGCGCATAGCATCATTAGAAGGTATACCCCCTTCGGCCTTACAAGAACTTGATAAAATTATGGAAAAACAATTTTCTGGAACTCAAAATGTTAGCCAGAATACTATGGGTGGTTTTAAGACGGCCGCTAATATTTTGAACTTCATGGACTCAGCAATAGAAAGCTCAATTATGGAAAGCATTGGTGAACACGATCAGGAGATGCAGGACAATATTTCTGAATTGATGTTTGTATTCGAAAACTTAAATGAAGTTGATGATCGAGGTATTCAGGCGCTACTACGAGAAATTTCTACCGATACATTAACGCTTGCCCTTAAAGGTGCTGATGAAGGTCTTAAAGATAAAATTCTTAAAAATATGTCGAAGCGTGCCTCTGAAATGTTACGTGAAGATATGGAAGCACGTGGCCCAGTTCGCTTAAGTGAGGTTGAAACAGCACAGAAAGAAATATTAAGTACAGCACGTCGCCTGGCAGATGATGGTGAAATTAATCTAGGCGGTTCAGGCGGAGAAGAATTTGTGTAATTCGTCAAAAATGTCAGCTTTGTATTTTTTGAATGTAAATTTAAATAGCCAGAACGTTTATTTATGAAAAAACCCTATAGCGTTTCAGATGATGACGTGAAACATTATGTTATGCCTGAGCTAAGTGGGCGTATCGTTGGTTTACGTAATGACATGGTTAAGCCACAAACCGTTGAAGAAATTGAGGCTATACAAAAGCAGGCGTATGAAGAAGCTAAGCAGGCGGGCTATGCGGAAGGCCTGAAAAACGGTTTGCAGGAAATGAAAATCCAGGCCAATAAGTTACAGGTCGTGCTTAATTTTTTGCAAAATCCGCTAGAAGAAATGGATCATAAAGTAGAGTATCAATTGGCTGAACTATCTATGGCCCTGGCTAAACAGCTGTTAAGAAAAGAAAGTAGTGTTGATGAAAAACACATTATTACATTGATTCATGAATCGTTAGAGTTTCTACCTGTAAAAGCAAAAAATATAAGTGTGCGCCTGAATCCCGCAGATATTTTACTACTCAATAAAGCTGATATTGATACGAATGAGCAAACCTGGATATGTATTTCTGATGCCGCAGTAACCGCAGGCGGTTGTATTATTGAATCGGATACATCGCATGTCGATGCGAGTATGGAAAGGCGGGTTGAGCAATTGGTTGAGCAACTAGGATTAAAGCCATCGATAGGTGCTGACGATGTTGCAGAGTGATCACTTTCAGCGATGGATAGATAGCTTATCTAAAAAACAGTCATTAATTACCTCGCCTGAGCCAATCGTTGAAGGTCGTTTAACACGTATGGTAGGTTTAACGCTCGAAGCCGTTGGTTGTGAAGCTGCGGTAGGTACGAGTTGCAATATTGTGGCGCCAGGTAATCACACAATAGAAGCGGAGGTTGTTGGTTTTTCCGGCGACAAAACCTACTTAATGGCGATGGGTGAAAGCCGTGGTTTGGTACCTAACGCAAAAGTAATACCCGTCGGGCATTCGAGCAGTATTAAAATTAGTGATCATTTTTTAGGACGAGTTATAGATGGTCGTGGCCGTCCACTGGATGGTAAAGGGCCGATTAATGTTGACGCTGAAATCTCCACGGAAATGCCTTTAGCGGGACGATCGATTAATCCATTACAGCGTGAACCTATTAAGCAGCCACTTGATGTTGGCGTACGCGCAATCAATTCATTATTAACGGTAGGCCGCGGCCAGCGTATGGGCCTGTTTGCAGGTACCGGTGTGGGTAAAAGTATTTTGTTGGGCATGATGACCAAATACACAGAGGCCGATGTAATTGTAGTGGGCCTGATTGGAGAGCGTGGTCGAGAAGTAAAAGAATTCGTACAGGATATTTTAGGGCCGCAAGGTTTGCGTCGTGCATGTGTTGTTGCAGCGCCAGCAGATTCATCGCCCTTAGTGAGAATTCATGGCGCGATGTTGGCGACCAGTGTGGCAGAATATTTTCGTGATAAAGGAAAAAAAGTGTTGTTGCTAATGGATTCGCTCTCGCGTTTTGCGCAGGCGCAACGTGAAATTGGCCTGTCTATTTCCGAGCCACCGGCTACCCGTGGCTATCCACCGTCTGTGTTTGCGAAAATACCACAACTGGTAGAGCGTGCAGGAAACGGTACGGCTGGCCAGGGTTCTATTACGGCCTTCTATACGGTACTTGCTGAAGGTGATGATCAAAATGACCCTATTGCCGATGCGGCGCGGGGTATTTTAGATGGGCATATTGTGCTTTCACGCCAATTGGCCGATATGGGGCAATACCCCGCGATTGACCTTGAATCATCCGTTAGTCGTGTTATGCCAATGGTTATACCGCCTGCGCAATTACAGGCCAGTCTGCAAATTAAAAAGCTATACTCGGTATATGAGCAAAACAGGGATCTAATTAATGTGGGCGCTTATCAGCAGGGCAGTAATGCGTCGATTGATCAGTCGATTGCTATGCAGTTACCCATTCAGGAATTTATGGCACAAGGCATGAATGAAGCGGTGCCACTGAATAAAAGTCAGCAGGCGTTAAATCAATTGTTGGCTCAGGCGAATGAAGCAGTCTAATTAAGAGAGACCTTTGCACGAAAGCAGAAACATAATAAAGATAGAAAATACTTCGTCATCCCAGCATGCTTGCGGCTGGGATCCAGCGACTTTATCGACTAAAAGTCACTGGATTCCGGCTCAAAAGCTTACCGGAATGACGACTTTTTGTTTCGTGCAAAGCTCTCTAAGAATAGCTAGCAGCAAATAATGATTAATATTTTAGAAGTAGCTTGATTATGCGATCTAAACGTATGCAGCCCATTGCCCATCATGCGGAACAAATACAGCAGCAGGCCGTGCAGGTGTTTGTTGCCGCACAGCAAGCAGTAGTAGATGCACATTTGCAGCTGGAACAATTGATTGAATACCGGGTGGAATACAGTAATAACCGGGTAAATGCGGGTTTAACTGCTTTGCAACTTAGGGATTACCAGTTATTTTTACACAAGTTGAATTTGAGTATTGAGCAGGCACGGAGCAATATTGAACTAAAGCAACAGCAGTGTGAAAAGGAAAAACTTATTTGGTTAAAAACACGTTCGCGTAGCAAAGCACTAGACGTTGTGATTGAAAAGTATCAACAGCAAGAAGCTGTTCTGGCGGCTCGAATTGAGCAGAAAGAACAGGATGAGCATGCGAGTCGTATCAGTTCAAAATCCAAGTTGTAATCGCTCAGATTCGATCTGAATTTGCCCTGCCATGGCACATCTCCCTCGGGGAAAGACCACCGCTGTTTGGTGCTGAGCCCCTGATTGATGCCACCAAAAGTAATACGCAGTCGTTCACTACTCTGGCCAATCAGATCGGTATCACAACAGGGGACGGAGTGCGAAAAACGGCGGTCCATCCCCGAGTAAATCTAAAATACGTAAGATTGGCCTGCCTATTGCACTTACCTTAAGTGTCATTACAAACATAGAGACAGGGTACTTTTATGGAACTACAAAACCTAGCTGATTTTAATACGGGTGGCACCAGGAAAGCCGGGGTAGAGCCTAAGGCTGAATTAAAATCGCTTAAAGCTGATGATACAGAGCAGGGCACTCCATTTAAAGATCAGGTTAAAAAACAAATAGACCAATCAAAAGCCGAATCTAAACAAGATAAAAGTAATAATAATCAACAAGATAGCGCTAAATATGGCGGTGTTGTTGCGGATGCTGCGCCTTCAGATTCTGAGCTTAATGCCTCTCAGTCAGAGACATCTGAACAATCAGAAAGCCGTGAAAATGCTGAGCTTAAAACAGATGATAATACGCTAGAAGATGAAGTTCTTGCTTTTAATAATATGTTAAACGTGACGTTAGCGCCTATTGAGTCGACGATTGAAGGAGGGACGTTAGCGGCCTCTACTTTGCCGGAAGTTGGCAAAACATTGCCGCTATCTAGTGCCGTAGCAGCCCAGGTAATTAATCAACAGAACGTAGCCTCAAAAGAAGCTTCTACGATACAGCAAGCGGCGTTAACGCGGAATGCTTCAGAGCCTACCGCCGTTGCGCCACTTACAGCGGTAACTGCGACGACTGAGGTTGACCCAGAATTAGCCGCTGCAGATTTGAATGCATTCAAATCTGTGGGTGTTACTGAAAAGCCTGGTTTTTTAAACACGCAGGGGTCGGTGGTGAAGAGTGAATTACCTGTCGCTGAGGTGATTACTAATGCATCGCGTATGCAACAGGTTCCATTAGCAACCGCCTTATCTAATAGCATTAGTGCAGGCCAAAATATAAATGCTGCGCCTGTAAGTGCGGCAGCTGATACAGGGCTTTCTATGAGTAGCGCTGTGCCGCTTAGTAGCAGTCTAAGTGCAGCCATTGGAGCGAATGTGCAGGGCTCTGAATGGCCAAGGCAAATGACAGAGCAAGTATCTGTGATGGTCAAGGGGGGATTTCAGCAAGCCGAAATTAAATTAAACCCTGCTCATCTGGGGCCATTAGAAGTGAAACTAAATGTGAGTGATGATAAGGCGAATATCAGCTTTATTGCACAGCACGCACCTGTGCGAGATGCCATAGATTCAGCCATGCCAAGACTAAGGGAGATGCTGGAAGAGCAAGGATTAAGCCTGGTTGATGTTGATGTTTCAACGCAGTCTGAGCAGCAGCAAGCTGATGATGATGCTCAGCAAGCACGGGGTTCTAATTCTGATGCAAATATTTCAGATGCTGATGTAGATACGCTTTCACAAGGAGTGGTTTCATCAATAGAAATGGAAATAGACAGTGGCGTTAACTTGTACGCCTAGCGCGCTCGTTGAGTCGGTTTGCTTAAGTAGTCGTCGGTTTGTTAATGATGCCGACTATTAAAAGGTTACAGTTATATTTTATTTGGCCGATATAATTTTTAATACTGCAATGTAGATTCTTTAGGGTGTGGATGGGCGTGACTGTAATTTCTGCAAATTTTATATTTTTTTAAGACGTTAAAGATTACTTTTTAGAGGGATTAAAAACCTTACTATTCAAGAGGTAAATTAAAAAGTGATCAATCGGCTGCTTTTTTAAGGGAATGAAGTGTTTCTCTTCTTTATGGTTGGTTTAATTACTCAAGATAGTCTATAAAACTTTACTAATAGACAGTAATGAGTAACAAGAGAAATATCTTCAGAGGACGTAATAGTATGGCAAATATTTTAGCAGTGGATGATTCTTCATCAATGAGGCAGATGGTTGCATTCACATTGAAAGGGGCCGGTTATCAGGTAGTAGAAGCTGCAGATGGCCAGGAGGCGTTGAATAAAGCTAAATCCCAAAATTTTGATTTGGTTATCACCGACGTAAATATGCCGATAATGGACGGCATTACCTTTATTCGGCACTTGCGTGGTGAAGCTAATTATAAATTTACCCCCATGTTGATGCTGACAACGGAATCATCGTCCGATAAAAAAGCAGCAGGTAAAGCGGCTGGTGCAACAGGCTGGATTGTAAAACCGTTTAACCCTGATCAATTATTAAGTACCGTGAAAAAAGTATTAGGCTAAGAGTCAAGCTGCGGAGCGCAAATAAATGTCTATAGATCTGGAACAGTTTCATGAAACCTTCTTTGAAGAGAGCTTTGAAGGATTGGATATTATGGAATCTGGCCTGCTTGAATTAGAGCAAGGTGAGGTTGATCTAGAAAATATCAACACCATCTTTCGCTCTGCACATTCAATAAAAGGCGGCAGTGGAACTTTTGGCTTTACAGCCGTTGCTGAGTTTACCCATGATATGGAGACTTTGCTTGACCAGATGAGGAATGGCGAGAGGCAGGTATCGGCATCAGTCGTTGATACTTTGTTAGGTTGTGTAGACGTTTTACGTAATATGCTGAATGCCATTAAAGATGGCTCTGAAATAGATGTCGCTAGCGTTGCTGATATGACCAATGCGCTAAAAAGTATATTGGGTGAAGAATCAGCTTCCTCAGTTTCTACAAACGAGGCATCGCCAGTAGTTGCCGCTAAGGGCTGGTTAGTTCACTTTAAACCAGAGCTCGATATCATGAAAACAGGTAATGATACGGTTCGTTTATTACGCGAGCTGAACTCATTAGCTGAAAGAGTAGAAGTGCTTGTTGATAATGAGGCATTGCCTTCGTTGGTCGAAATTGACCCGGAAGAATGTTATCAATCATGGGCAATCAACTTAATTGGTGGCGATGTTAGTGAGGATGATATTCGCGAGGTATTTGCCTGGGTTGATGACGAGTGCGAATTAAACATAGAGCCATTAGCAGACGAAGAAAACTATGTTGGTACCGAGCGAAGAGATGATGATCGCAGAGAAAGTAAGACACCTGACCGTCGTGCAATCGAACGTAGAAATAAACCTGCAAAAGCATCTGAATCATCTTCAATACGTGTAAATATCAGTAAAGTTGACGAGCTCATTAACATGGTAGGCGAGCTGGTTATCACGCAATCTATGTTGAGCCAGTTTGGTGAGGACGAAAATTTTAATGAGACGTATATGGAACGTCTCAAAGATGGCTTAACTCAGCTTGAAACACATACCCGTGAATTACAGGAAAGTGTTATGCGGATCCGCATGATGCCCATTAGTTTTGCTTTCCAGCGCTTCCCTCGATTAGTGCATGACTTGAGTGCTCATTTTGATAAAAAAATTGAACTGGTTATGACAGGTGAAACTACGGAGCTGGATAAAACGGTATTAGAAAAAATTGGCGACCCATTGGTGCACCTGGTACGAAACTCACTGGATCACGGTATTGAAGCGCCAGATGTACGGGTTCAAAAAGGAAAATCTGAGACAGGTGCTATTCACCTTAGTGCTTATCATCAGGGTGGTAACATTGTCATTGAAATTAAAGATGATGGTGCCGGGCTTAATAAAGCAAAAATACTTGAAAAAGCCAAACAAAATGGGCTGATCGGTCACGATGATAGACTAACTGATGATCAGGTCTATGACCTGATTTTCCGTCCAGGATTTTCAACCGCTGATGTGGTGAGTGATGTCTCTGGTCGTGGTGTAGGGATGGATGTCGTACGACGTAATATTCGTGAGTTGGGTGGCATGGTCGAAGTAAAGTCAATGCCAGGTGAAGGTTCGGTGTTTACCATTCGTTTACCACTCACCCTGGCTATCTTAGATGGTCAACTGATTGGCATTGGTGAAGAAACATATATTTTGCCTGTTATTTCAATTATCGAATCACTTCAGGTTAAACCGGAGTGTATTAATGCGGTTGCAGGTAATGCAGAGGTATATCGTTTACGTGATGAATATATACCTATTGTGCGTTTGTATCAGATATTTGGAATAGAGCCTACATCAGAAATACTCAATGAAGGTTTATTGGTTGTTGTTGAAGCAGAAGGCAAAAAAATAGCTATTTTTGTAGATGATCTATTAAGTCAGCAGCAGGTTGTTATAAAAAGCCTGAAAACGAATTTTAAGAAAATCGAAGGTTTATCTGGAGCAACTATTCTTGGTGATGGCACGGTCGCATTGATTATCGATATTGCTGAGCTAATCGATTTGTATCAAAAAAATATGGCGCGAGCAGTTGTTTCAATTAAAGGTGGCGGCCTGGCCGCTTGAGGAGAATTAAATGTCGGTTACTGCAGAAGATATGAGTCAGCAAAATGCGCATAAAGAATTTAAAGAACTGCTGACGTTTTTCCTGGCAGGGGAAGAGTATGGTGTGGATATTCTTCGTGTACAAGAAATAAAAGGCTGGGATTCGGTAACTAATATTCCCAATACTCCGGAATATATTCGTGGTGTTATAAATATCCGTGGCAGTATTGTTCCTATCATAGATATGCGCTTACGCTTTAATCTAGAAAAAAGAGAATATGATGCAACAACGGTAGTGATTGTATTAAACGTAGTGAGCAATGGGCATGCGGATCGCACAATGGGTGTAGTAGTGGATGCTGTATCTGATGTGTATAACATTCCAATTAATGATGTAAAACCTTCCCCTGATTTCGGTACAGCGGTTGATACAGAGTTTGTAACCGGCTTAGCAACGATAGATGAAAAAATGATTATCGTACTCGATATTGATCATATGCTTAATGCCGCAGAATTAGCAGTGGTTGATAAAATTGAAAGTTAGTTATTAATGGTTTAAACATTATTTTTATCTGAATTATTAGGTCCTGTTTTACAGAGCTGAAAATAAAACTAAAAAAACAAATGAAGTAGCAATTTAGAATGACAAGAAAGATTGCAGTTATTAATCAAAAAGGTGGTGTTGGGAAAACCACCACTACTGCAAATCTGGGGTATATGCTTGCAAAAAAAGGTTACAAAGTGACCTTGATTGATCTTGACCCTCAAGGGAGTTTAACGATTAGTCTTGGGGTGAATTGGCAGGAGCACTTAGGTATTGAGGATTTATTGTTACACGATGAAAAATTGGAAAATGTGATTATTGAAAGTCGTGAAAACTTGCGTTTAATACCCTGCGGTAACCACCTGGGGCAAGTTGAATACATGGGGCAGGAATCATCTACTATTGCTAAAAATTTGAAAGCCGTTTTAAGTAGTATTGATGATGATTTTATTTTAATAGATTGTCCACCATCGTCAGGTTTTTTGATTGTTAGTGCACTGTATGCAATTGATGAAGTATTGATTCCCATTGCAAGTGATTATTTAACATTACACGGTTTGTCTCATTTAATAGGGACGCTTAAAGGATTTGAGAAACGCCTTAAACATAAAATAAAGAAATGGTTTGTTGTCACTCGATTCCATCCGAGAAGGCGTTTGGCTCAAGATGTAAAAGGTAAGTTGGTGTCTTATTTTCCTGGTCAGGTGTTAAAAACATCTATACGTGAAACCAGTGCAATAGCTGAAAGCCCTAGTTTTGGCTTAACAGTTTTTGAATATCAAAAAAATAGTAATGGAGCTACGGATTACAATGATCTTGCTGATGACTTTTATATTGGAAGGACTTGTTAATGGCTCGCGATAAAAAATCGATGATTGGTTTCGATCCACTTGCATGGTTGGATGATGAGGGTGGAGAGTCACCTGCCCCTGATCGAGGCAATAAAGTAACGCTAGAAACGTCTGCTGAAGATATAGCAAATGTGATTCAAACAGAAGAAATTCAAGTAGTTGGCAAAGAGGCCGATAAAAGTAAAGAGCCTAAAGCTAAAGTAGTGGTAGCGAATAAAGTCAAGATGATTGATGTGCTCGGTAGCCAAATTGATGAAGTGGCTTTATTAAAAGGCTACGAGCTTTCTACATCTAAATTAGATGAAATAATGGCAGGTTTTTATACGGATCTGTTTGAGCAGTATCCCGATGTTAAATCTTTGTTTGGCGATATAAATAATAATGAACAAGGTTTGAAATTAAAAGCAGCAGTAAAGCTGTTAGTTGAGAATATCCACAACCAGGGCGCTTTGAAAATAGCCTTAAATGATTTAGGCGCACGGCATCAGGCGTATAATGCGCTACCAGATCATTACCCAGTAGTCGTCGAGTTGTTAGTTGCCAGTTTTAAAAAAGTGCTTGGGCGGCGCTGGACCAGGGCTATTAGTAGTGCCTGGCTGGCAATGTTAAATATGGCTGCAAAGCAAATGTGTGCGGCTTATGTTGAGGCAATAGATAGCGTTGATGTGCCTAGAGAAGAAATAGAACAGTCAGAAGAGTTGCCTGTAGAAACAAATGATACGGATGAAATAATAATGATAGAAACCGATCAGCCAGTCTTGCAGTTACACAATGTTCAGGATATTGGTAAATCACAGGCGTTGAAAAACGATATGCTCGCATTAATTAATGATAATGACGAAATTAACATTGAGGCGTCAACTGTCGAGCGTATCGATGGCTCGGCTTTGCAGCTCCTGTGTGCATTATTCGAATATTCAAAAACTAACAATCTAGTTATACATTGGTTAAATCCTTCTGAAGTGATGCGTGAATCAGCAACAACATTAGGCCTGCAAAAAATACTAGAATTGAATTGAATCATTTGAAAATTAATCATACATCAATTAGCGACAATGACTTTTTTATAGGATTAACGAGCAGCCCATGAATTCAGATAATTATGTATCACCTTTAGGTTTAGATGTAGAAACACTTGAATCAAGTTTTAATTTGCTTGCCCCGCAAGCTGAAGTGTTGGCAGCTAGATTCTATGAGGAGTTATTTAAGCGTTACCCTGCGGTTGTTCCGTTGTTTGCGCATACGACGACAGAGGATCAGCAAAAAAAATTATTAGCTTCTCTGAAATTAGTTATTGAAAATATCCGTAAACCTGAAGTGCTTGGATCAGCGTTAACGGCCTTAGGTGAAAGGCATCAGGGTTATGGTGCGCTACCAGAACATTATCCAGCTGTAGCCAGTACACTGATTGATGTAATGAAGGAATTGGCAGGCAACGCATGGAATGAAACGATAGAATCTGCCTGGACTCAAGCATTAAATGTAATTGCGAAAGTAATGACAGATGCTTATTCCAGCACAACTAACAATACACAAACAAATAACGTTGTTGAATCATCAACGGCACCCCTAGGAGATTCACAAATGAATGACGCAGACGCAGTTGAATTGGCCCGTTTACGCTCAGCCGTTGGCGGCGCAATGCAGGCAATGATGATGATTGACCGTGATTTCAATGTCACTTATGTCAATCAGGCAACAATAGATTTATTAAAGAAACATGAGTCGTCATTACGTTCAGTTTTCCCAGGTTTTTCTGCGGATAATATGATGGGTAAAAACATTGATGACTTTCATAAAAATCCAGCGCATCAGAGGCACATGCTGAGTGACCCTGGTAATTTGCCATACAGCACAAATATACAGATTGCACATTTGTCATTTAAACTAAATGTAACCGCAATGATTGATGCGCATGGGGAATATATTGGTAATGCCCTGGAATGGGCTGATATTACTGAAGAGCTGGCTAAAGCAAATCATGTGGCACGTTTACAAGGCTCTATAGATTCTTCTATGCAGGCGGTAATGATGGTTGATAGAGACTTCATTGTTACTTATGTTAATCAGGCAACAATGAATCTGTTATCTAAATATCAGATGCAATTTTCGGCAGTATTTCCAGGCTTTAATGCGCAGGCAATTATTGGGACATGTATTGATACATTCCATAAAAATCCTGCCCATCAACGCCAAATGTTAGCAGACCCGAGTAACCTGCCCTATCAAACAGATATATCTGTAGGTGATTTGAAATTTCAATTGAATGTAAGTGCCACCATGGATAATGAAGGGAACTACGTTGGTAATTCCCTTGAATGGTCTGATGTGACCGAAGTGAGAAAGAAAGAGCTTGACGTGGCGCGTTTGCAATCAGCCGTGGATGGGGCTCAAGCAAACTTGATGATTTGTGATTTGGATCTTGTCATTACCTATGCTAATCCATCAGTTGTGCAAATGCTGGCAGGTAGAGCTGATAAGCTCCGTCAAATATTCCCAGGTTTTAATGCTAATAATCTAATTGGGCAATGTATCGACCAATTCCATAAAAATCCTGCGCACCAACGGCAGTTATTAGGCAACCCAGCAAACTTACCGTTCCAGGCTGAGATTGAAGTGGGTGGTTTAGAGTTTGGTCTGAATGCAACTGCTATTCTTGATCACCAGGGTAGCATGATGGGAGCGATGGTCGAGTGGCGTGATATTACAGAACAAAAAGATGCCGAGCGCCAAATTCAAAGCCTAATTGATAATGCGGTTCTAGGTCAACTAGATGCCCGTATAGCGTCAGACAATTATGAAGGCTTTATGAAAGGTTTAGGCGATGGCGTTAACCAGCTGATGGGTGCAGTAGTGGAGCCTTTGCGTGAGGCTCAGCGTGTTGTTAAGCTACTTTCTGAAGGTGATTTGACGGATCAAATGGAAGGTGAGTTCTCAGGTGAATTTGCAGAATTACGTGACTCTATAAACTCCACGGCTGAAACTCTGGCGGATATGGTTGATCAGATCATGGAAGGTGCTGAAACTATTCTAGTTTCAGCAGATGAAATCTCTCGAGGCAATGCTGATTTAAGTCAGCGGACAGAAGAGCAGGCATCGAGTTTGGAAGAAACGGCATCGAGTATGGAAGAGATGACATCTACCGTTAGGCAAAATGCTGATAATGCCAGAGAGGCAAATCAACTAGCATCCGCCGCACGAGAGCAAGCTGAAAAAGGTGGCGAAGTTGTGCAGAAAGCCGTTGAAGCGATGGGTGAAATTAACACCAGTAGTAAGAAGATTGCAGATATTATCGGCGTTATTGATGAAATTGCATTCCAGACTAACTTACTCGCATTGAATGCCGCGGTGGAAGCCGCCAGAGCAGGTGAACAGGGTAAAGGCTTTGCGGTTGTCGCTGGCGAAGTAAGAAACCTGGCGCAGCGCTCTGCCGGTGCAGCGAAAGAAATTAAAGGCCTGATTAATGACAGTGTTGAAAGAGTTGAGGAAGGCTCGCGTCTAGTTGATGATTCAGGTAAAACACTCGATGAAATTGTGAATGCAGTGAAGAAAGTAAGCGATATTATTGCTGAAATTGCAGCGGCAGGCATGGAGCAATCGGCGGGTATTGAAGAAGTTAATAAAGCCATTACGCAAATGGATGAGATGACTCAGCAAAATGCTGCTCTGGTTGAGCAAGCGACGGCTGCCAGTGAATCGATGAATGAAGAAGCTAAATCCATGAACGAGTTAATGGAATTCTTTAATTTAGATGAAGAAGAACCTGAGCCAGTCAAGGTGGCACCAAAGCGCAAGCGTGGCAGAGCTTCACGGGTTGTAGAAGAAATTTCAACACCGAGACGAGCCAAGGCTAAAAAAGCGCCGACGCGCAGTAGTCGCACAGCTGCACCAGTAGAAGCTGACGATGATGAATGGGAAGAATTCTAATTTAAGTCTATACTTTAGGTTAGTTCGTTAATAGATCTATCAAGGAAGATAGATCTATTATTCGTTTCATATATAGAGCTTATATCTAAAGGCGGTACAAATTGAGCCAAAATAGTAAGGGCCATCAAGTCGATTTTGAAAACAAAGAGTTCCCTTTTACAGATGAAGACTTCAGTTTTATACAAACGCTTGTAGCAGAACGTACAGGTATAGTTTTAACGGAAATTAAACGCACCATGGTTTATAGTCGAATTGCACGACGCATTCGACAATGTGGTGTTAATACATTTGAAGAGTATTGCCAGTTATTAAAGGCTGGGGATGAATCAGAGTTAATTTCATTTACTAATGCCATTACAACAAATTTAACCTCATTTTTTCGTGAACCCCATCACTTCAAGTATCTTGCCTCTACGGTACTTCCTGAACTAGAAAAATCTAAAAAAGATAAAAGAATACGTATCTGGTCTGCAGGTTGCTCATCAGGAGAAGAACCTTATTCTATAGCCATGACAGTGCAGGATTATTTTGGTAATAAATCCGGCTGGGATATAAAAATATTAGCCAGTGATTTAGATTTTGATATGGTGGAGCGTGCATCTCGAGGCGTATATAATGAAGATCGTGTAACAGGATTAGATAAAAAACATCTGCAAAGATATGTAAAAAAAGGCAGAGGTGATCTGCAAGGTTCTGTAAAAATGGATCGGCGTCTGATGGATATGATTACCTTTAAGCAACTTAATTTGTTGCACGAATGGCCTTTTAAAGGTCCATTTGACTTTATGTTTTGTCGTAATGTTGTCATCTATTTTAATAAAGAAACACAAAAAGAACTTTTTGATCGATATGCTGATCACTTGCCAGAAAATGCCCCCCTATTTATTGGCCATTCAGAATCTCTTTTTAAGGTGACAGATAGATTTAAGTCAATGGGACAAACCATATATAGAAAGGTTAAGTAGGGTGGCAATTTCAAAATTAGTGTCCAGGCAGCATCCAGATAGTAGTAGACAAGCACCTACCTGTTTAGCAGGATTAGAACATATAACTCGGTATTGGGATAAAACACATAATACCTATGCGGCTAAATTATTACCCGGTGAATACTATGTCAGTTTACACAACGAGCTAATTACTACAGTATTAGGTTCATGCATATCTGCATGTATACGTGATGTAAAAATGGGTATTGGTGGCATGAATCACTTCATGCTACCGATGGGTTGTGAAGAAGAGCATTCAGGTAAAACACATCTAACAAGTGCAACACGGTATGGTAATTTCGCCATGGAAATGCTGATCAATGAAATTATTAAGGCGGGTGGTGATAAAAAACGCATGGAAGTAAAGTTATTTGGTGGTGGACGAGTACTATCAAATATGACTACACTCGATATAGGTAAAAAAAATATCAGGTTTGTGTATGAGTATCTTGAAGAAGAAGGACTTAAAGTTGTTGGTGAAGATGTGGGTGATATATACCCAAGAAAAGTGAATTTTTATCCTGAGACAGGTCGGGTGAGAATGAAGAAGTTGTATAACACGCATAATGACACTATTAAACAACGTGAAGAGAGATACCGTAAGAGCATTGATCAGGCTCCTGTAGAGAGTGATATTGAGTTATTTTAGCTGGTATAAATATGGTAGAAAAAATTAAGGTATTAATCGTTGATGATTCGGCGGTGGTGCGTCAGGTTTTAACGAGCATTTTGGAATCATCAAAAAATATTGAGGTTGTTGGCGCGGCCAGAGATCCTATTGATGCGCGTGAAAAAATAAAACAGTTAAATCCTGATGTATTAACCCTGGATATAGAAATGCCAAAGATGGATGGCGTGACATTTCTTAAAAATCTAATGCGTCTGCGTCCTATGCCTGTGGTGATGATATCAACATTAACCGAAGCGGGTGCTGATATAACACTGGAAGCATTAGAGGTAGGAGCGGTTGATTTTATTTCGAAACCGAAAATTGGTGTGCAAGAAGCATTAGAAGACTATTCAGTAGAAATTATTGAAAAAGTTACAATAGCAGCAAAAGCTAAAGTCAGAGAATATAAAGGCACTGTCGAAGGGCTTAAACCAGGCAAAAAACTAGATGCAGACGCTGTTCTTGAGAAGAAAACAGGTAATATTCGTTTTAAAACAACCGACAAAATTATAGCCATAGGGGCATCTACTGGTGGAACTGAGGCCATTAAAGAAGTCCTGGAATGTCTACCTGCGAATGCTCCAGGCATTGTAATTTCACAACATATACCGATAGCTTTTAGTAAAGCATTTACAGAGCGCGTAAATAAAACATGTCAGATGACAGTATGTGAACCTAAGGATAGGCAAAAAATTATTCGGGGTTACGTGTATATTGCGCCAGGCGATAAACACCTGCTCGTTGAGAGAAGTGGGGCTGATTATATTTGTCGCCTAAATGATGGTCCTCCAGTAAATCGTCATAAACCCAGTGTTGACGTTATGTTTAGATCAGTAGCTCAAAACGTAGGCCCTAATGCAATGGGCGTTATGTTAACGGGCATGGGAGCAGATGGCGCGCAAGGCATGTTAGAAATGAAAGAAAATGGTTCCTATAATATTTCCCAGGATGAAGAGAGTTGTGTGGTATGGGGAATGCCGGGTGCAGCAGTAAAATTAGGTGCGGTTGACAAAGAATACAGCCTTAGTCAGATAGGTACAGCAATACTTAACTACTGTACCGAGTAAATGTTAATTTATAATAATAAATAATGGTCATAAAATGAAGTTTATAATTGCAGCTATGTTAGCGTCTATTACGGTTTTTATTTTTGATAGCTGGCTTTGGAGTGGGGAGTATTTTCAGCTTGAATTGTTGTTTATAATATTAACCTGGTTTATTGCTAGTTATTTATTATTTTTGCAAGGCAAAAAAAGTACAAATGCCTGTGCGGAAAAGCAAAAAAATCAATCTCAAGCTTTATGTAATGGTGTAATTAATAACTCAAGAGATCAATATCAAAACTTATCTGATGAATTCAAAGTTATTACCGCAAAAGTTAATGTAATGGCACAAATTGTGTCTGATGCAGTTCAGGGTTTATCTAGTAGTTTTACTACATTGTCCAATGAATCAACTTCACAAGAAAAGTTAGTGCATGAGATTATTGAAGAGTTGCAAGAGTCAAATGGTGCAGAAAACCAGAAGGGATTTATAGAAGAAACAAGAGAAGTGCTAGAATATTTTGTTGAAAATATCACAGAGGTAAGTCGTGGTGGCATGACTATGGTTTATACGGTTGATGATATTGAGAAACAAATGGAAACGGTAAATCAGTTACTAAGCGAAATAAGTGGGATAGCAGATCAAACCAATTTATTGGCATTGAATGCAGCAATTGAAGCTGCACGAGCGGGTGAGGCTGGGCGAGGCTTTGCCGTGGTTGCAGATGAGGTGCGAGAGCTATCAAAAAATTCAAATAATTTAAATAATAAAATTCGTGAAGTGGTTGATCAATCCAAAGGTAATATATCTAAAGCAAAGCAAATGGTTGGTGAAATTGCGGGAAAGGATATGAGTGTTGCTATGCAGCATAAAATTAGAGTTGATGAAATGCTGACTTCAATGAAAGAAAAGAATGACTACATCAATAGTAAATTGGAAACAGTTCAGGTTATTACTAAAAATGTAGAACAGGGTGTAAATGTTGCTGTTAGATCTTTGCAATTTGAAGATATTGCAAGGCAACAGTGCGAGCAGTTAAATGCTCATGTTTCATTGGTTGATAATTTAGTTAATGAGACAAAAAATAAATTAATAGCAATAGAAAATAATGACGTTGCTATAGAAATTATGGGCAATGTTATTGATGATTTTAATCAACAAATTAGGCACGTAACGGCTAAAGCTGGGGACCTCCATTCTAGAACTGAAAGCCAGAAAGATATGGACGAGGGCGATATTGAACTTTTTTAATAATTCACTAAATAGGGTCTGGTTATGAGTGTAACTATTGAAGTTTCTAATGAAAACAATATGGCTACTATAAAAATTAATGGTCGATTTGATTTTAGCTTACATAATGAATTTAGGAAATCATATAAAGATGTAAGTTTAGAAAATGGTGAGTATTCAATTGATTTGGGGGATGCAGAGTATCTTGATAGTTCTGCTTTAGGTATGTTGCTACTGTTAAAAGAACATGCAGAGTCACAATCAGCCACTGTTCGTTTAGTGAATTTTAATGATGAAATAAAGGAAATATTATCTATTGCAAGTTTTGATAAATTATTTGCATTGGGATAAGTTTTGATTAACTTTCAGCATCAACCGAAAAAAATACTTATTGTCGATGATGATTTAACTAATAGGTTAGTGCTACGTGCCTTGTTGAGAGATTCTGGTTATGAATCTATAGAGGTTGAAAATGGCGAGCTAGCGGTTGAGGCGGTAGCAAAAAATCATATCGATATTATCTTGTTAGATGTGATGATGCCGATTATGGATGGCTATCAGGCAGCGAAAATCATTAAAGGTCGTAGTGATCGATTCATACCTATAATATTTCTTACCGCAATGACTGATGAGGCGGCTCTCGCTAAATGCATTGAAGCAGGTGGCGATGACTTCTTAATAAAGCCCTATAATCACGTTTTATTAAATTCAAAAATAGGTTCAATGCTGCGCATTGCAAGTCTATATCAAAATATCGAATCTAAAAGTAAAGCCATAGAAGAGCATAACCTGAAAATGCTGCAGGAGATGAATGTCACTAAAAAATTGTTTGAGAAAATTAGTTCTAATGATTTGAGAGGTGATGATACGGGTTTGCATTATTCTATGTCACCTATGACTATGTTTAATGGTGATTTAATCCTGGCAGAAAAAAATCAAACCTCAGGCTTAGATATACTCGTGGGTGATTTTACCGGGCATGGCTTATCAGCTGCAATTGGTGCCATACCTATGTCTGATATTTTTCACAGTATGACGCAAAAATGCTTCTCTTTTGCCGAAATGTTAACAGAGGCCAATTCTAAACTAATGGACTTGTTACCAACACAAATGTTTATGGCTGCAGGACTGATAAGTGTTGATAGAAGTAACAATGTTGCAAGTATTGTAAATGCAGGCTTGCCTGATATTTATTTATATCGTAATAATGAAATAGTGCGTACATTTAAGTCTAACAATATTCCATTAGGGATTAGTAAAATCACAGCTCAGCAAATAGAAGTTGAGATGATTCCATTGGAATATGGGGATAGATTATATGTTGCTACGGATGGAATTATGGAGGCAACTAATAAAGATGGCGATATGTTTGGGCTGGATCGTTTGCTCAAAACCTTTGCAGGCAACACACAGGGAAATGAATTGTTTGATTCGATCTTGTCCAATTGCGCTGCATTTTGTGAAGGTGCGGCACAGACCGATGACATTACCTTATTAGAGCTATGTCATCTTGAAAATGTGCATTATGGTGATGATATAGAATTCAAAAATGAGCACTGTGATCCATCAAACTGGTCTATGCAGTTTAGTCTTGATATAAAAAGTTTGCGTCAGTTTGATGTGTTGCCATTTATTATGCAGGTCGTCAATCAACTTCAGCCCTTAGAAAGTGGGAGAACTAGCTTGCATACAGTGTTAACTGAAATGTTTGCTAACGCACTTGATCACGGCATCCTTAAATTAGATTCATCAATGAAGAGCACGCCGCAAGGTTATATGGAATTCTATCAGGAAAAACAGAAGCGTCTCGAATCACTGGATGATGGACATATCCAAATTAACATGTCGCATGAATTAAATGCTGATGCTAATGGGGGGCGTTTAACAATGATTATTATTGACAGTGGTGATGGCTTTGATTTTGAGTCACCTGATACCAATAAAAATCAATATTCTGGTCGTGGACTTAAGCTGGTGTCATCCTTATGCACCAAAATGCAATTTCTGGGTAAGGGTAATTCTGTAATGGCTTATTACGATTGGGAGCTTGAGAAGTAGTTTTTTTACCCATTAGTTTTAGTTTTCGACGTACTTTTAATCTGTTAGCCATATTCTTCCTGCGGTTGAAAAAATATGGGCTGTTTATCTAAAATTCATAATACATCTATTCTGCCCTCTGTTTTCTACTCTATCCAATGGTTATAAAATTATTTCATTAGTGTAACTTACTGAATATTAAGCTTATATTTTTTACCCTGTAAAAAATACTTGCTTTTATGTGATGGCTTATTAAAGTATCAGCTACACAATACTAAAGCATCGGGTATTTACCGGGTGTTACAGGCTTTTTTTGAAGCCAGCTACAAGCCAGAATACTGGAGAAAAGTATGCCTACACAGATTCATGATCACGATATTGATCAGCAAGAAACCCTTGAATGGCTAGATGCTATTGAAGGTGTTTTGCAATCAGATGGTGCAGACCGCGCGCACTTCTTATTAGAGCAAATGATCGATAAATTGCGTCGTTCAGGTGCCAACTTACCGCACAAACCCAATACAGCTTATGTGAATACTATTCCTACGCACCTGCAGCCTAATATGCCAGGCGATGCGAGTGTAGAGCGTCGTATACGTGCATTGATTCGTTGGAATGCTGCGGCAATGGTGGTTAAGGCTAACCGTAAAGCATCTGAACTAGGTGGCCATATAGCTAGCTTTGCATCTGCGGCAACCTTATATGATGTAGGTTTCAATCATTTCTGGCGTGCGCCTAATCATGAGCATGGTGGTGATTTAGTCTTCTTCCAGGGGCATTCTGCACCGGGTATGTATTCTCGTGCTTATCTTGAAGGTCGAATTGAAGAAGATCAGTTAGATAACTTCCGTCAGGAAGTGGATGGTAATGGCCTGTCATCTTACCCACACCCCTGGTTAATGCCTGATTTCTGGCAGTTCCCAACGGTGTCGATGGGACTCGGTCCTATCTCGGCGATTTATCAGGCACGCTTCATGAAGTACATGCAAGACCGTGGTTTGGCAGATACCCGTGACCGTAATGTATGGTGTTTTATGGGTGATGGCGAAACAGATGAGCCAGAATCATTAGGTGCGATCTCACTCGCTTCACGTGAAAAACTGGATAATCTAACCTTTGTGATTAACTGTAATCTGCAGCGCCTTGACGGCCCGGTACGTGGTAATGGCAAAATCATTCAGGAACTGGAAGCGGTATTCCGTGGTGCGGGCTGGAAAGTCATTAAAGTACTTTGGGGCGGTTACTGGGACCCATTGCTAGCGAAAGATCATGATGGCCTGTTACAAAAACGCATGTTAGAAGCGGTTGATGGCGACTTCATGAACTACAAATCCAAAGATGGTGCCTATGTGCGCGAGCACTTCTTTGGTAAATACCCAGAATTAAAAGCCATGGTTGCGGATATGTCTGATGATGATATCTGGCGCTTAAACCGTGGTGGCCATGATCCATTTAAAGTATACGCTGCCTATGCAGAAGCCTCGAAGCGTGATGGCCAAGCCACCGTTATTTTGGCTCACAGTGTTAAAGGCTATGGTATGGGTGCTGCGGGCGAAGGCCAGATGCGCACTCACTCGCAGAAAAAATTAGATGAAGAAGAAATGATTGCTTACAAGAATCGTTTCAATATTCCGATTACCGATGAGCAAGCAGCGAAGTGTGATTACTATCGTCCAGATGAAAATTCTGAAGAAATGAAATACATGAAAGCGCAGCGCGACAAACTGGGTGGCCCAATGCCGACTCGTCAGCGTCTGGCAGCACCCTTAGAAGTGCCCGAGCTTTCGGTATTTGAACCGATTACCAAAGGTTCGGGCGATCGTGAAATGTCGACCACTATGGCCTTTGTGCGGTTGCTTACCTTAATTACCCGTGACAAAAAGATGGGCAAATATGTTGTGCCTATCGTGCCAGATGAAGCCCGTACCTTCGGTATGGAAGGCATGTTCCGCCAGCTAGGCATTTACTCTTCTGTGGGGCAGTTATATACACCGCAGGATAAAGAGCAGGTGATGTTTTACAAGGAAGATAAAACAGGTCAAATTTTAGAAGAGGGTATTAACGAAGCTGGCGCAATGTCATCGTGGATTGCAGCAGCCACTTCATATAGTACGCACAGTGTAAATATGGTGCCGTTCTACATCTACTACTCCATGTTTGGTTTCCAGCGTATTGGTGACCTGGCATGGATGGCAGGTGATATGCAGGCACGTGGCTTCTTACTCGGCGGTACAGCGGGTAGAACAACACTGGCCGGTGAAGGCTTACAGCATCAGGATGGCCATAGCTTTATGGTATCTGGCACGATTCCTAACTGCTTATCTTATGACCCAACATATGCTTATGAGCTGGCGGTCATTATTCAGGACGGTATGCGTCGCATGTATAAGGAACAGGAAAACGTGTTCTACTACATCGCCGTCATGAATGAAAATTACCAGCAGCCCGCAATGCCAGCAGGTGTAGAAGAAGGTATCGTAAAAGGCATGTACTTATTACAGGGTGGCGGTAAACGTCGCAAAAAAGTACAGCTAATGGGCTCAGGTACCATTTTACGTGAAGTCATTGCCGCCGCTGAACTGTTAGATAAAGACTGGTCTATAGATGCAGATATCTGGAGCGTCACCAGCTTTAATGAACTAAAGCGGGAAGGCGAAGACGTTGACCGCTGGAACATGCTGCACCCATTAGACGATAAGCGCCTAAGCTACGTTGAAAAATGCATGAAAGACAAGCGCGGCCCGGTGATTGCAGCAACGGATTATATTCGTTCTTACTCAGAGCAAATTCGTAAGTGGATTCCTGCAAGCTACTCAACATTGGGCACCGATGGCTTTGGCCGTTCTGATACACGTGCACAACTGCGCAAGCACTTTGAAGTAAATGCAAAGTATGTTGCAGTTGCAGCGTTAATGGCACTGGCAGATGATGGTCAGTTCCCGGCGGGCAAAGTTCAGGAAGCGATTGAGAAATATGGCATTAATCCTGAAAAGCCAAATCCTGCGACGGCATAAAAGTATTGTAGAAAAAGATAACGTGAATGAACGTAAATGTTCGCAAATAAAAACAGGTTAATTTAAACCTTAAATATTTCGTCATTCCTGCGCAGGCAGGAATCCAGTGACTTTATAAAATTTCAAGTTACTGCATCCTGGCTAAAAGCAAACAGGGTGGCGGAAGGAAACAGTTAATAACTGGAGTGGAACCATGAGTGAAATGGTCGAAGTAAAAGTTCCTGATATCGGTGATTTCGATTCAGTCGAAATTATTGAAGTCCTCGTTGCAGTAGGCGATAAAATTGCGGTAGAAGATTCATTAATTACCGTTGAATCAGATAAAGCCTCAATGGAAATTCCGAGCAGTCATGCGGGCACGGTTAAAGAAATTAAGGTGAATATAGGTGACTCCATTGCACAAGGTACAGTGGTGGTGGTGGTTGAGGCCTCTAGTGCAGAAGCACCCGCTGAAACAGTTGCAGAAGTAGCAAAAGAAACACCTGTGGCAGCGCCTGCCGCAGTAGAAAAGCCTGTTCCAACGCCAGCAATACAAACTGAGATTAAACCATCGCCTACAGCCAGTATTAATCCAGTTAGTTTTAAAAATGCACACGCATCACCGGCGGTAAGAAAGTTTGCCCGTGATTTGGGTGTTGATTTGGCTAAGGTCAGTGGTACAGGTCGAAGTGCACGTATTGTTAAAGATGACGTACAAGCCTTTGTTAAGAAAGTAATGTCGACTGGCGGTGCTTCAGTCAATGGTGGTGCAGCACTCGGTGTTGAAGCTATGCCAGATATCGATTTTAGTCAGTTTGGCGAAATTGAAATAAAACCGCTGAGCAAAATAAATAAACTAACCGGTAAGTTCCTGCACCGTAATTGGGTAACCATTCCCCATGTTACACAATTTAATGAAGCGGATATCACATCACTAGAGGCTTTCCGTAAGCAGTCAAATAAAGAATACGAAAAACAAGGTGTTAAGTTCACTATGCTGGTTTTCATTATGAAAGCAGTAGCCGCGGGGCTTAAAAAGTACCCACGTTTTAATGCATCATTAGAACCCAGTGGTGAAAACTTAATACTGAAAAACTATTTCAATATTGGTGTTGCCGTTGATACTCCAGACGGCTTAGTCGTGCCGGTTGTTCGTGATGTAGATAAAAAATCACTGGTAGAAATTTCTAAAGAACTGCGTGAAATTTCTGTAAAAGCACGTGATAAAAAATTGAAGCCATCGGATATGCAAGGTGGTTCTATGTCTATCTCTAGCCTGGGCGGAATTGGTGGAACTAATTTCACGCCGATTGTTAATGCACCAGAAGTGGCTATCTTAGGAGTATCTAAGGCGGAGATGAAGCCCGTTTGGAATGGTGCTGAATTTGAAGCAAAATTAATGTGTCCATTAGCCTTGTCATATGATCACCGTGTAGTTGACGGTGCAGATGGTGCGCGTTTTATAACTTACGTAAGTCATTTGCTGGCGGATGCGCGTCGTTTATTACTGTAGTCTTTGACGCGAGGTACAAAGGCACAGAGTTATTTAAATATTATCGAAATGTCATTTCTGCGAAGCCAGGAATCCAGTGACTTAAGTGATAAAAAGTCTCGGTACTCCTGGTAAAAACATGCAGAAATGACGCATAGAAAAGGCTTAGTTATGAGCACAATAGAAGTTCATGTTCCTGATATCGGTGATTTCGATTCAGTAGAAATAATTGAAGTACTGGTTGCCGTTGGCGACAAAGTCGCAGAAGAAGATTCATTAATAACCGTTGAATCTGATAAAGCCTCAATGGAAATTCCATCGCCAGCGGCGGGCACCATCACCTCTATCAAAGTAGCAGTAGGTGACTCCATTGCACAGGGTACTTTAATCCTCATGATGGATACAGCGGAATCCGCACCAGTTGCTGCACCTGTAGAAGCAGTGAAAGCAACAGCGCCTGTAGCCGACGCAGTGAAAGCAACAGCGCCAGCGGCTACTAGCTTTGCAGGTGATGTTGATGTATCTGCTGAAGTGGTTGTCTTGGGTTCAGGCCCTGGTGGGTATACAGCGGCGTTCCGTGCAGCGGACTTGGGTAAAAATGTAATACTCATTGAAAAAGAAGAGGTGCTCGGCGGTGTATGTTTAAACGTCGGTTGTATACCTTCAAAAGCTTTGTTGCATGTGGCAGAAGTCGTTAGTGAAGCGAATGAATTTGCAGAGCTTGGTATTAAATTTAATAAACCAAAAATTGATACGAGTAAACTGCGCGCGCATAAAGATGCAGTTATCGGTAAGCTAACCACCGGCCTTAAGGGCATGGCGAAGCAACGTAAAGTGACAACCGTGCATGGCTTTGGTAAGTTTACTTCGGCAAACACGATTGAAGTTGAGGCATCAGATGGCAGCAAGAAAACAGTTGGTTTTGAAAACTGTATTATTGCTGCCGGTTCATCGGTTACAAAATTGCCGTTTATTCCCTGGGAAGACGAGCGCGTATGGGATTCAACCGATGCCCTGGAACTACACAATATTCCTAAGCGTTTATTAGTGGTAGGTGGTGGTATTATCGGTTTGGAAATGGCGACGGTTTATTCTGCATTAGGTGCGCAGGTAACGGTTGTTGAATTAAGTCCTGGTTTAATTCCTGGTGCCGATCGTGACCTGATTCGCCCGTTTGAAAAGACACTGAAAAAGCGTTATGAAAATATTTACACCAGCACCAAAGTCACTGAATTAACAGCAACTAAAAAAGGCATTGTGTGTAAATTCGAAGGCGCTAAAGCACCGGCAGAAGATACATTCGATAACGTACTAGTTGCGATCGGTCGTTCGCCTAATGGCAAGCTAATTGATGCTGATAAGGCTGGGGTTGTTGTAAACGATCAGGGCTTTATTCCAGTGGATACGCAAATGCGTACTAACGTAAATAATATTTTTGCGATTGGGGATGTAGTAGGGCAGCCAATGCTGGCACACAAAGCAACCCATGAAGCTAAGATTGCGGCGGAAGTTATCGACGGCCAGAAGCGTTTCTTCGATGCACGTGTTATTCCATCAGTTTGTTATACAGACCCAGAAGTTGCATGGGTTGGGCAAACAGAAGAGCAGTTAAAAGCCGATGGTATCGAGTACGAAAAAGGTGCGTTCCCATGGGCGGCATCGGGTCGTGCATTGTCGGTTGGTGCTACCAATGGTATCACCAAAGTTCTGTATGATAAGCAAACCCATCGCATGGTTGGTGCTGGTATCTTTGGTAAAAATGCAGGAGAGCTAATTGCAGAAGCTGCATTAGCCATTGAGATGGGTGCGGAGATGGGGGATATTGCAATGACTATTCATCCACATCCAACCTTGTCAGAAACTTTAAACTTTGCAACGGAAGTAGCAGAGGGTACCTGTACTGATATTTATATGCCTAAGAAAAAGTAAGCTAGTAACAATGGGCTAGTAAAAGATAATGTTAGTTTTATCAAAAAAAACCGGCGATTAGCCGGTTTTTTTTGTGTGTTTTTAAGTAATATCAGTAATTTATACTAGCATTAGTAGGCTAACGTATTTTATAGGCTATTGTTGTTAACAGCCGAAAATGAGGTAGAAGTGGGTACTCTTAAAAAAATCTTATATGTAGAAGATCAAAAAGATATTCAGATAATTGCTGAGTATGCATTAGCTGCAATTAGTGGCTATACAGTAAAAACCAGTAATAGCGGTATAGAGGCATTGGCCGAAATTGAAGCATTTGAGCCAGATTTGCTCCTACTCGACGTAATGATGCCAGGGCTGGATGGTCCAGGTACATTGCAGGAAATCAGAAAACTCGACGCGTATAAAAACACCCCGGCAATTTTTATGACAGCTAAAATATTGCCGAATGAACTGGCTGATTTAATGTCACAGGGTGCTATTGCAGTTATACCCAAACCGTTTGATCCAGTGACACTGGGGAGTGAAATTCAAGTTATATGGGATAATGTGCAGGTGAGTTTAGGGAATTAAGTATGATTAGTGGAAAAATACCAGATAATGAAAATGAAAGGCTTCGCTGGTTAAAAGAGCTAGATATCTTAGATACCTTAGAAGAGTCGGCATATGATGATCTCACGCATTTGGCCGCACAAATATGCGATACGCCCATTGCCTTAGTTAGCTTAATTGATGAGACACGCCAATGGTTTAAATCACATCATGGGCTTGATGCAAGCGAAACTTCACGAGAGATGGCCTTTTGTGGGCATGCGATAAATCAGGATGAACTCTTTATTATTGAAGATGCTGACCATGATCCCCGATTCATTGATAACCCACTTGTAACAGCTGCTCCGTATGTAAAATTTTATGCGGGCGCACCACTCATAATGGACAGCAATATTCGCATAGGAACCTTATGTGTTATCGATAATCATGCTCGTAGTATAACAGGCGAGCAAAAAGAATCGCTCGCAGCTCTTGCCAGACAAGTAGTATCGCAACTTCAGCTACGGCTTAAATTAAAAGAAATGCAGTATTTAGATAAGGCCAAAGATGAATTTTTGTCGATGGTAAGTCATGAATTACGCACCCCACTAACATCATTAAAAGGGTCCTTAGATATACTCAACTATCAGTCAGAAAGCTTAAATGAAGCCATGAAGCCAATGATGAATATAGCCGTAAGAAATGCAGACCAGTTACTGGTTATTGTTAACGATATTCTTGATTTGGCTAAAATGGAAGCGGGCAAACTTGAAATGCACTTTACTAGTGTGAACTTAGTCGAACTTGCACAACAGTCGTTACAACTTAATGCTTCCTATATTGAACGTTGTACTTGCCAGGCAAATTTAGAGGTTTCTAACGATATTAAATGCATTTTAGTTAATGCAGATGAGCAACGTTTATTGCAAGTGATTTCAAACTTTATTTCAAACTCAGCTAAATTTTCCAGTGATAAAGGTCAAATAACTATTAGTATTGATGTGCAAGGTGATTATGCAAAATTAAATGTGACAGATTACGGTGAAGGTATAGCGGAAGAACATCAGCACAAATTGTTTATGAAATTTCAACAGTTAAGTGATTCCGAATATCAAAAACTCCCAGGCACAGGTTTAGGTTTAAATATTAGTAAGCACATAATAGATGCGCATCATGGTGAAATTGGCTTTTCTTCGGTGCCCAGTAAAAAAACCACGTTCTTTTTTAAATTAAAAATAATTAGTTAAAAATGATAAAAAAGGCGCTGAATATACAGTGCCTTTTTTATGCATTAATCTTTTAGTAAAGCTTGAAGATTAGTTATTAAATATCTTATTGAAAAATACCTGCATAGCCTGCCAGGAATTCTCATCCGCCTTTTTGTTATATTTCAAAGCATCCATCCCTCGGCTATCTGATTTGGGGTTAGTGAAACTATGCCGCACATTGCCGTAGGTAATCATACTCCAGTTGGCATTGGCCTTATCCAGTGTGTCTTGAAACTTGGTGACAATTTCACGCGGAATAAAGGGATCTGCATTGCCATGAGCAATTAACATCTGGGCTTTAATGTTTCCAAAACTGCTTTCATCGGCAATAGGTAGCGAACCATGAAAACTGACAATACCCCTTATATCAATACCGCTATAAGCAAGCTGTAAAACCGTGCCGCCACCAAAGCAATAGCCAATAGCGGCTATTTTATTAGCAGCCACCAATTTATGTTTTTTCAAATAGTTAATGCCTACAATAGCCCGTTCTCGCCACCACTCGACATCGGTGGTGACCTCTGTCATCCATTCCTTGGCTTGTTCTGCTTTATCGGTAACTTTTCCCGTGCCGTACATATCGACGGCAAACGCGACGTAACCTAATTTGGCTAACATCTCGGCGCGTCGCTTCACATAGTCATCAAGCCCCCACCATTCATGCACGACCAGAATTCCAGGACGTTTGGTTTTTATACTGTCATCATAGCTTACATAGCTGGTATATTCAGCGCCTGCATCTGTATAAGTGACGGCTTCGGTGATTATTTTTGCATGAAGCGTGGATGTGAAAATTAGGCTCGTTAAGAAGAGCAGAATATATTTTGTCATTTGACTGTCCTTTGGTGGCTGTTCCAGGTAATTTGTTGCAAATATCAAATATATATAGCCTAATTGGCTTTGTCATGCTATTTAAGCGATATTTAATGGTGATTATTATATAAGACAATATAATTTTATACATTACAATAAAAAATAGATTAGTGTAGTCTCAAGTTTTATATAAACAATATCTGGTTATTTGATGTCAGTTAAAAATACATTACGTAGTTTATGCATGCCGATATTAAAACAATTTGAGTCAGGGTCTGAGACATATGAATATAAACCTTCTCAGCGTAAAATATTATTAGCATTTGGCTGTATTTTTACTGGGTTGGCTGCATTGGTTTTCTGGTTTGCCCAGGGAGAAGAGCTGGGCTATTTTATACCCGTGATTGTGTTCGGCAGTGTTGGTTTGTTAAGTTTATTAATTGCTTCAGTGGGTAGTGATAGAGCAGTGGCTAAAATTTGGAACTCAAGTAGATAATTGATGCCCGTGATTCTATCTACAGCACTTCTAGTTTTTTATTGATATGCTGTTTATGAGTACTATTTGTTGTTCATATATTCCCTATATATTAACTCATAGATTTAAGCAGTTCTGTAGCCTCATTTTTGAGTTGTAAGTGCAGCCTGTTTGCTATTGCCAGTAAATCTTTCTGTAGTTCGCCAAGATGGGGCTCATTTTCAGTGTTTAAATCAGGGCGTATGCAGTAAGTAGGATAAATTGATTGTGATATTTCAGATAGAAAAATATTCCATTGGTAAGTTATTTTTTTTCTTATAAATAGTTTTCCTAAATAGGATGAAATGAGTTTTGGGTAAATAGCAGCTTGTGAATAGAAGCATACCTGAGGTACCTTCCATAATACATTGCCGTCTTTCATGTGTCCTTCGCAGGACCAACAGCTTTTAAATAAACGAGTCGCATTAAGTTCATAAACCAACGCTACAACGTTTTTTTCTATGGGGTATAAAACGGGGTCAATTGAGAGTGCTATAGCAGCATCTTCACATTCAGGCGTGCATTTTTTTTGCGTGTGTACTGTGCAGTTAGGGCATGGAGGAACTTGCCAGGGTTCTTTCTGATTAATGAATTTTTGTAGCTCAAGTTTAACTTGAGCAATATCAACAAAGTCTTCGTCAGGCTGGTCTATTTTCATGGGTTTAAATTAGCTCTGCTCGAATGAAGTAAAGGTGTACATTTGTGCTGAAAATAGTAGTATAAAAAATGAGGTTTTACAATTCTTAGCAGCATTTAATGCTGGAGATATTTTAAATATGCTATCGTCACACTTTAATAGATCCTGGATGCAAAAATTACTCAATACTGCAAGTAAAGAAATGGAGGGTAATTACGCGGGTGTAAACTATATTGCAAAAATGGCGATTCCAAATTATAAAAATATCGTTGCTGCGCATTATAAAAACATTATCAATAATAATATTGATAACTATTGTAGAAAATCTGAAGTCAGTCCTATATATGAGCACTATGGCACGCTCATAACATTTGAACAGCCTTTACAAATAGATATACATAATGATGAGCAGGTATTAGAGCGCGGCCTGAAGGAATTAATGCAACAGGCGGGACCGGTCATTTTAAAAAATGCTTACCTGTCTCCTAAGCATCGTCAGGTGATGCAAAGAAATCGTTTTCCGCATTTAAATTTCCACATTGATAGAAATATTGGCATGCCAACTCGCTACTCTGCCTATACGCGTGACCCTTTTGATGAAGAGCAACGGCATCCTAGAAAATCGTCTACATTATTTATTGCATCTATTGTTGGTTATTTGCAGGGAGTAAAAGAGAGCTTAATTGATCCCAATGTCACAAAGGGAATTAATCAGTCATTCGAAATTTTTAGGCAGGCAGATTTAACTGAATTTATTGATCAATTGATGATTGAACAGCGCTGGGATGAGCCTGAAAATACAGGTGAAATTTCGATGCTAGATAATGCGACAGAGCTACATAGTAGCTATGAAAGGCAATATCATGTTAAGGGTTATCGTATTGGTGTTCGGTATTTAGCCTAGAAGTAATAAGCAATATCTAGCTGCACAAAGTCATCTTTGGCAATGCTATTAAGTAAACTGCTATTGTCTATTTTATTAAATGCGCGTATTTCTAATGATGCTGTCCAGCTTTCAGCAAAGCGTCGACTTGCTTCTAAGCTTATCAGGTATTCCTGATAATCCAGATCATAAATAACACCGAGTAAAGCTTCACTCGAAGCTGCATCATTCATTGCTAAACGTAAACCTATCAATACATCATTTTGGAAAAAACTGCTGGCCTGTTTGTTGCGATCGTCGTATAGATATTCGGCCACCAGGCCTAAATCGGCATCAGACTCCGCAATGCCAACAAAGGTGTATTCAAAACCGCCAGTGAGTGCCACAAAGCTCTGCTCTATTAACTGTGTATTGCTGTTATCAAAAGCCTGCCAATCTCGCGCAATAATTTCTAATTTCCATAACCACTCTTCAGTCGTTAACTGTGCATCTAAACCGGCCTGTTGCATTAAAGGGTAATAGGGCGTTAATACAGGAGAGCCATTACTGCTGCCCAATGTTAATAAGGGTTCTCGACTTGTCCCGTTAAAATAGGACAGTCCAATTTCAAGATCGCCAAAATATTTAAACCAGCGTAGGGCATAATCTACATGTTGTTCTTCACTGGATGATTCGTAACTGGCTTGATTAGTGTCGACAACAAGTGATGTGCGAGGCCGACCTTCAATGCCCTGAAAGGTACGTTCTCTAAAATAGGGTAAAATAAATACATCTACGGTACCCCAGTCTTGTTCAAAGCTTGCCTTTACCATTGGCTGTCCGAGTTTATCTTCGCCATCAACACTTTCAATACTGTCTGTTTGATTGATTACATCGACCAGATGCTGGGATTCAGTCACCCCCCAGTAAACTTTGCTAATACCCAGGCGTAATTCCCATGTATCAAATGTCTGTTGATAATACATTTCTCTTAAATCACCGTGCGTACGTTCTTCGTCGTATTGGTCTACACGTATAAAAGGCGTAATGTTAATGCTTGAATTATCCCAGGCCTCATAGAACTCGATCTCTGAAGATACAGATAAGTAATTATTATGCTGTGATGAATTAGTTGAAAGCGCGTCATTTATAAAATAGCGATCTTGCAGCGTTACATTACCCGACCAATCTGCATGTAACGGGAAACTCAGCAGGCTTAATATTGAGAGTGGAAACAGTAACTGAATAAATTTCATGATGATGTTCCGAAACTTTCCAGATGTGCAATATCTACTGTTATAGGCGGCGATGAAATATTATGCCCCATTAATTTTTGCAGTTGTGCATTGGAAATATTTTCACCCTTGCCACGAATTAATGTTTGTACGAGTGCATGGCAGATTAATTTGTCTTTGCTGAACATTTTATGTTCTATCCATGTCCACTTTTCATCCCAATAAATAATTTGGCTATGTAGTTCATAGGCTTGAAATAGTTTTAAGGGACGTCTGAAGTGTGTATGGATAGTGCCTACTACACCGAACCAGCCTTTGCTATACACCAATTTTAAAAGGCCAGTTCGCTGCATTATATCTACACGACCTAAATCCATAATGCTATTAAAACGCCCATTATTCATGTGCATATTAATATCCAGATCATTTGGTAGAACCCGAAACTTCAATACTGATTTATCAATAATGCTCAGTTTTGGTTTCCATGTAGATTTAATAAACAGTAATAGTAGGCGTAAATAGAGATTCATAAAATAATCAGTGTTATCTGTATAGCTTCCGGCTATTGGTTATCTGGCGCGTTTTAAGCTATTACGATTAAAGTCTTTATCAGTAAGGCCTGTTTGGAACCGATAGTTACTCCAGGTCAGTGTGGTTGACTTGCCTGTTTGATGATTAACCATGTGCATAACATCGGCGCGCCAGAACTTATCCAGATATTTCTGATAACCAGAGTAAGTTAGTGTCTTTAGCAGAGTGTTTTTACGATCATAAAAATCAACTTTTTCTGCGCGATATTCCTGCTTATTTATCCATACTACCTGGCGCGTGTAGCCAGAATGTTTATAGGCAGGATAGCGCTCAACTACAAAACTATCGATACCGTTGAGGACTTCATCTTTAATGTATTTATAGGTATATTTATCTATTTCCTGTGAAGAAATATCTTCATAAGCAAATTCGCTACCCATAAATGGACCGGACTTGTTTTTCGAGCTAATTCGTTTTACGCGTTTAAGCGCAGGTAGATATAACCATTGCTCATCAGGTTCTAATGCATGTGAGTAGTTAAGTGATGCGGTACCTTTGATATCTGCAGGCGTATCGAATATGGACAAACTCTTGTCACCATCACCAATAACTTCCAGTGTTTTTGCTCTAACCTGGCGCGTGCTGGTCTGGCCTTGCTTATTTTTTAATTCCATTATCATCTGCGCCGTAGAATCAACAAAACCGGTGTCTCTACGATCAGCTTCTGTGGCAATTTCAAGCCCACGTGCGGCAGCGTCAGCAAAGGCTAATACAGGTGATAAACAGCTTAATAAAACGAGTGAGCCGATAATGTTTTTAAGTGTAAATGTATTTTTCATAGTCATTATTCCTTAAACTGATTTTACGTCAGATGATGCTTTATTTTTACCATCTATGGCCATTAATAAAGGGGGTAGTAATAGAAAATCTAGCACTAATGCAATGGCAATAATAATACTGGTCATTAGTCCCATGCCTGCATTTAATTCAAATGATGATTGTGCAAGTATCATAAATCCAGCGACCAGTACCAGAGACGTAACCCATAAGGCGACACCTACATTTTTGAATGCATAACGCACGGCCTGTTCGCTATCCAGGCCTTTTTCTTTACGCGCACGTATATACTTGCTGATAAAGTGAACCGTATCATCAACCACAATACCCAGGGTCATTGCGGTAACAATTGACAGTGCAAGCCCAACTTCGCCCACCACTAATCCCCAAATACCAAAGGCGGAAGCGGCAGGGAATAAATTAGGTATTAAGCTAATTAATCCGTATTTAACGGAACGCAGTGCAAGGATAAGAACCAGTGAAATCAGTACCAGTGCAACGGTTGTACCGGTGAGCATGCTGATAATGTTACGCTTGCCAATATGCGCAAACATAATGGAAGGGCTTGCACCATCAGTAACTAATTCAGGTGCGTTTTGTTTTAACCAGTCATTAGCGCGTTGCTCTAGCGCAAGTATCTCATTTGATGAAATCGTCTCTAATACAACGTTCACCTTGGTCGCCTGCTTGGCCACATCAATCTGGTTATTTAAATCTAAGCCATACGGTAGTGACATTTCATAAAGCAATAAGTATTGCGCAGCGAGTTCTCGACTGTCTGGCAGTTTATAAAATGCTTCATCATCCCCATGCATGTTTTTGTTTAAGCGTTTAAATGTATCGGTAATGCTGCTTACATGAATGGTTTCTGGCTGCTGTTTGTACCAGTCTGAGAATTTTTCCACCTGTGCCAAAAAATCAGGACGGCTGACGCCTTCTTTCTCGCCGCTATTAAGGGAATAGGCAATGGTATAAGTGCCCGTTAAGTTCTCGGTTGTGAAGTCTGTGTCACGTCTAAACTCTACCGACTCATCAAAGTAGTTTACAAATACATCGTTGAGTTTGTTTTGTGGGATCATGGCTACTAGAAATAGTACAAGTAACGTAAATGATGTTAATAGTGTTTTGCGTTTTTCAACAACAAAGTCACCTATTTTTTCCATTACACCAGTGCCAGCTACAAAGTGTTTAGCCTTAATGGGTAAGATAAACATGATGGCGGGTAAAAACGTGACGGTTAAAATAAAGGCACCAATGACACCGTAGGTAGACATATTGCCTAAATCACCAAACGGAGGCGCATCGCTAGAGTTAAGGCTTAAGAAGCCTAATGCCGTGGTAATACTGGTGAGAAAAATAGGTGTAAAGTTAACACGCATACTTTCTACGATGGCATCGTGTTTACTCATGCCACGGTGAATTTCTTGCAGCATGGTAACCAGTAAATGTACGGCGCCTGCAATGGCAATGGTTAAAATAATAATCGGTGCAGAGGCGGATGGCGGCGTTAATTTAATACCGGTATGTCCACCCATGCCCATGCCAACTACGATTGAGCAGAGCACCAATATAACCGTAGCGGCTGTACCACTAAAGCCTTTGAGTAATAATAATAAAACAACAATTATGACGCCAAATGCTATGGGGATTAATGTTTGGCCATCGGCCTGACTAGCCTCGGGAAAGGCATTGTTCATCATTGCCATACCCGCTAAACGAAAATCTATTTCTGGGTAGTTTGCTTTGGCTTCAGCCAGGATCTTGCGTGCATAAGCAACCGTAGCAGGATTTTCCATCATTTGATCAACACCGGGTAACTGTATGGTTACATTAATACCGGTATGCGCTGCATCAGCAGAGACCAGGCGTTTAGCTAGTTGTGGTTCTTTTAGTGCAACCTGTTTTATATAGTTTAGGTCTTCGGCACTTAAGGCGTCCGTGTCGAGAACCAGATCATCAACTATTAAATCATCTTCTTCGGCATAGGTATGTTGAAAGTTGGTAACAGAGTCCACTCGAATAGAGTGGGGTATTTGCCAGGCTTCTTGTGTGATGCTTTGAATGGCCGAAAGCGTTTCTGGGGTAAATACATTGCCATTTTGGGGGGAGATTACAAAGAGTACATTGTCATCTTTGGTATAGGTATTTTGCATATTTTCAAATGCATTTAACTGTGGATTATCAGCGCTGAAAAAAACACGGTAATCATTTGAGAAGGGCATTAGTTTGGGTGCGCCGCTACCAATGAGCCCAACCATCACTAGCGCTAGAATTATTACCAGGTAACGCCACTTTAAAATCCATTCAGTGTATCTAACGAGCATGATTATTCTCCTGATCAGTTAATTGTTTTAGTTCATTTACTTCCTCTGCAAATATCTCAGCGCAGAGTTTTTCTTTTAAATCATGAATATCAAAGGTGCTACTAAGCGGTTGCCATTGGTAGCTGTCGAGTAATTTGTGGCTGTTAACCCACATCATTTCAAGTGGCTGTTGTATGCCTAATTGATCAAAAGGGATACCAGACATATGTAATAAGTTGGAGCCATAACCCATGGTCCATAAACCCAGCATGATGCCGTCGGGTAAGTAAGTTTGATCGTTAGGGATGTCACCCTGTTTCATGGCATCACGGACGATTTCAAGCACTATGCCGGTGATCTGCTGTTCAAGTTGTAATAATTCTTGCTGTTTCTCAGTGGATACTTTTTCTCTAACAGCGGATGATTTTATAAGCTGCATATTTTGCAACTCTACCGGATGGAGTTGCGCATATAGGCTATGTGCAATACCTATTGCTGCAATGCGCTCACGATGGCTGCCTGCATAGTTTTTGGCCCGACTAAACATCTCGATTAATCTATTCATGCAACGGCAGCCAATGCCGCTGATGATTTCTTCTTTACTACTGAAGTGGTTGTAAACCGTGCCTTTTGAATATTCTATTTCCGCAGCAACACGATCCATCGTTAGGCCTTGAAGACCTTCCTGTTGGAGAATCTGTTGTGCTGTATCGAGAATAAGTTGTTCGCGTTCAAACAGCTCTCGCTGTTTGCGCGACATTGGTTTTGTGATGTTATTGGAATTTTCAGGCATGGCGGTAGAATATGACTAAACGTCAAAACTTGTCAAATTGTTTGTTAGTTAGATGGGTGTATTAATTTTGTAACAATGTTATTTTCGCCTTATGCACCCCGTGTTATGATTCATAGGTTAATGTTTTAAAAAGAAATTTTATGGGATACGATTTTCAGGATCTGGCTTATGCCTATGCTAAGCCGACGACGAGCGGTCATTTAAAGGCGCAAAATTCAGACTTTAAAGTCGATGAGATTATGCCTGTACAAACGTCAGGTATGGGTGAGCATCTGTGGCTGAAAATTGAAAAAAATGGCAGTAACACCGATTGGGTTGCGCAGCAATTGGCCAGGCATGCGGGCCTTAAGTCAATGGCGGTTAGCTACGCTGGTATGAAAGATCGGCATGCTATTACCACGCAGTGGTTTAGTTTGCACCTGCCTGGAATGGAAGACCCTGATTTTTCCAGTTTAATCAGTGACGAATTTAAAATACTTGAACAGAACCGTCACGATCGAAAACTCAAACGTGGTGCCTTGAGTGGCAATCGATTTCAGTTACGTATTACAGAATTAAAAGGTGATGTAGCTGAAATAGACGATAAGCTGCAAAATATTAAACAGTGCGGTGTGCCTAACTACTACGGTGAGCAGAGATTTGGCCGTGACATGGGTAATCTGTTTAAAGCGGAAAAAATGTTTAGAGGTGAATTAAAGAAACTCAAGAAGCAGCACCGAGGATTGTATTTGTCATCTGCACGCTCATGGATTTTTAATCAGGTACTGTCACAGCGTATTCAACAAGGTAACTGGTTAGAGCCAATACAGGGCGATGTGTTTATGCTGAATGGAAAATCAGCCTGTTTTGCCGAAGACATTAGTGATGAAATTAAGGCGCGCTTAGGTCATGCGGAAATTAATTTAACCGGCTGTTTATGGGGTGAGGGTGAAAGCATGGCAACGGCGGAGACCTTTACAGTGGAGCGGTCTATAGCAGATGAGTTTAAGTCGTTGGCAGAAGGTCTGGAATCTGCTCGTTTAAATCAGGAAAGACGCGCATTACGCCTGATGCCGAATAATTTAAGTTGGGAGATAAATAATGGGGTGCTTGAATTAAGTTTTGATTTGTCCTCCGGCGCATTTGCAACCATGTTGCTGCGTGAGTGTGTTAATACATAATAAAGTGGAATTTAATTGCGGCGGCTTCTTAAGGTGTGTCATATGACACACTCTTTGTGCTGAATCACCCAGTTATTCAATTGCGTGATTAAAAAAATTATAGAATTCAATAGATTATGTGTTGGTGTAGTTGTTGCATTACTAAGAGTTATTTATTTGTTAAATAATGCTCGGAGACGTAATGCAGGAACCAGCGCAGCGTAAGTTTTTATCCAGTTCAGTTTTATTTTTAATTTGTGCATCACTGTCTACAACGCTCGCACAAAGTGCTGAGATTAGCAGTGGAACCATTACAGTCACCGGTACGCGCGAAGAAACACCTCGAGCAGAAACAGCAGAAACAACAGGCTCCATTCGGCAGCAGGCAATTCAAGATACTCACCCTGCGCATCCGGCTGAAATAATGGAGCGCGTGGCTGGTGTGCATGTGAATGTGACCAATGGCGAAGGTCACATGACGGCTATTCGCCAGCCCATTACCACCAAGGCGGTGTACCTTTATTTAGAAGATGGCATCCCAACACGTTCTACCGGTTTCTTCAACCACAATGCCCTATACGAGGTAAATATTCCGCAGGCTGCTGGCGTAGAAATCACAAAAGGTCCGGGTACATCATTGTATGGCAGTGATGCAATTGGCGGGGTGATTAATGTGTTAACACGCCCGGCACCGCTGCAAGCGGAAGCTGATTTATCCGTAGAGGCCGCTGAGCATGGCTGGAAACGATTGTTATTAAGTGGTGGTAACAGCTGGGGCGATGATGGCCTGCGTGGCGATTTAAATATCACCAGTACAGATGGCTGGCGTGATAACACAGAATATGATCGGCAAAGTGCTACTCTGCGTTGGGATAGATTTACAGATAACGGTGGGTCATTTAAAACCGTGTTGGCTGCATCGAATATTGATCAGCAAGTTGCGGGTACTTCACGTTTATCTGCAGCTGATTACCTAAATAATCCTACAGCAAATTATTATCCCATTTCATATCGTGAAGTGCAGGCGCTACGTTTATCTAGCGCCTATGAAAAAGAAGACCGTACAACCCTGTTAAGTTTAACGCCTTATGTGCGACATAACTTTATGGATTATATGCCTAACTGGTCACTGGCTTATGACCCCGGTGTACAACAAACGACGAGTAATTCATTTGGCATGTTAGCAAAATACCGTATGGATTTTGCAGCTAAGCGCACGCGTGTAATTGTTGGTGCAGATATTGATTACACATCAGGCAAGCGTCTGGAAAATAGCATCGATGCATTTAAAGATACTGACGGTGTATATACATCATTTACAGTGGAAGATGTAATTTACAACTACGCTGTAAATTACACTGCGCTGTCACCTTATGTGCATGTAGAAACATCATCTGCGGATAAATGGCGCATGACAGCAGGCTTACGTTATGATTATTTTGAATATGATTACAATAATCAAATGGCGGATGGTCTGTTGAGTGTTTCTCCTGCGAGTATGCTGCGTGCTGCAACATATAATCATCCATCAAACACCCGCGTTGATTTCTCGCATGTTAGCCCAAAACTGGGAGCGGCCTATGAGTTTAATAAACAGCTGAATGGGTTTGTTTCATATCGCCATGCTTTTCGTGCGCCTTCGGAAAGCCAGTTGTTTCGCCCGGGCAGTAATGCTGAGTCATTAGATCTCGATGCAGTAAAAGCAGACAGCGTAGAAGTGGGTATACGTGGTCATAAAAATGAAAACTGGAAATATGAAATCTCAATTTATAATATGCGTGTTAAAGATGACCTGGTTAGTTTTAAGGATGCGCTTTCCGATGATACGACGACAGTGAATGCAGGTGAAACTTCACATCAAGGTATAGAGTTCATGGCCGATGGTAAAGTAACAGAAACGTTGCAATTGGCGATAAACTATTCTTATGCAAAGCATTTTTATAAAGATTGGATACATAAAAATATTGATTTCAGCGGCAACGAAATTGAGTCTGCACCTAGAGTGATTGCGAATACACGTATTACTTATAAACCTGCAGTACTTAATGGTGGTCGCGTAGAGTTAGAATGGGTACGTCTGGGTGATTACTGGATGGATCAAACGAATACAGGTAAGTATGACGGGCATGATATTTATAACCTGCGCTTCAATCAGCGTATGGATAAGCAGCTGAATCTTTTCGTGCGAGTTATAAATGTAAGCGATGAGCGCTATGCGACAGCGGCAAGTATTAACAGAGGCAATAATGAGTTTGCACCGGGTATGCTGCGTACACTTTACGCTGGAGTGGATTACAAATTTTAATGAAAATATTTTTGGCTATTTTACTGTTGGCTAAGGCATTTATTTGTCAGGCCAGTGTGTCTCACAATAAATCCGCTGCAGTTAACGTTAACTGTATGGGTCCGTCGCAACCTGCAAGTTTGCGCTGTGCGCAGGCACCTTCAGCAGTGTTCGATCAGAATAATCGTTTATGGTTAGCATGGGCATACGCGGGTCATGTATATGTTAATTATTCCGATGATTTAGGAAAAATATTCTCTGCACCAGTCGTGGTGAATCGTACACCCGAAGCGATATCCGCAAGGGGTGAAAACAGGCCGAAAATTGTTGTAGGCAAAAAAAATGATATTTATGTGTCGTGGACTAAATCATTAGAAAAGCGTTTTACCGGGCATATACGTTTCAGTTATTCAAGTGATGGTGGCGAGCGCTTTTCTGAACCCGTTATTGTCAATGATGACTTAAATGTCAGCGGCCATCGGTTTGAGGCCCTGGCGATAAATGATAAAGGTGACGTGTATTTATCATGGCTAGATAAACGTGAGCGTGATCGGGCGGAAAAAGATGGCAATAAATATCATGGTGCGGCTTTGTATTATACCTGGTCTGACGATGCCGGGAAGACATTCAAAGCAAATCGAAAAATAATTGATCATAGCTGTGAGTGTTGCCGTGTTGTTATGAAAATGGACGAGCAGTTACCGGTGATATTGTGGCGAAATATTTATGGTAAAAACACCCGTGATCATTCACTGGTTAAATTTATAGATAAAGAACAAGCAGGAAAAGTTGAACGCGTAAGTTTTGATAATTGGCAGGTGGATGCCTGTCCGCATCATGGTCCGGATATGTCAGTGGCTGAGAATGGCGTGTATCATTTAACCTGGTTTGATAATGCCGCTGATCATCACGGCTTGTTTTATGCGCGACGAAATCAAAATGCTACATATGAAAAATCGATAAATTTCGGTGATTATAATGCGGCGGCATCACATCCTAATGTTTTGAATAAAGGAGATAAAGTTTGGCTGGTGTGGAAGCAGTTTGATGGCAAACAAGAAAGTATCTGGATGCAGCATTCTAATGATGCAGGTGTTAGTTGGCTAAAGCCTGAGAAACTGGCTATGGCTAAAAATGGGGATTATCCGTTCTTAGTGTCGAATGGACTACAGGTTTTTGTTCAGTGGCAGACAGTTGATAATGGGTTTCAATTAATGCCAATATCAGAATGAAAAAAATTAAATTATTTTATTCGGTTTTAGTCTGGGCACTGGTGTTTATATCCGGTGCTCATGCTGTGCAGCAGCCCAGTCATTTCAAGCTAGATAGCTATCAACAGATTCTACAACAAAATAAGCAGCAGTCGTTTCTAATGGTGCTGTGGTCGATAGACTGTGCACCGTGTATGAAAGAGTTAAAGGTATTGGGTGAATTTCATCAGCAATATCCACAGCATAAATTAGTCTTGGTATCGACAGATAGCATGAGTCAGTCAAATGAAATAACACAATTAATAGCTCAATATGGATTGAAAAATGTAAATCAATGGGTGTTTGACGATTCATTTCAGCACTTACGCTATTCAATTGATCCAGGCTGGTATGGTGAATTACCACGTAGTTACTTTTATAAACAAGATCATTCACGACTTGCTGTTAGCGGGAAATTACATCAACAACAGCTAATTCAATTTTTTGCGCAAGATATAAAAAATTCGGGGCTTAAAACATTATGACAATAATAGAGTTATTCGATAAAGGGGGCGTGATTGTCTGGGTTTTATTCATCTACTCGGTTGTCGCCCTGGCGATTATTGTTGAGCGTTTGCTGCACTTTTCATTAATGGGAAAACCAGCAAAAAATAGTGACGAGCTATTTGAGAATGGTTTTAACTTAGGCGATGCTGATCAACAGTTAGAGAAATTAAAAGGCCCCGAAGCTGGAGTCATGCAGGGGATATTTCAAGCCTGGAAAAAAAGTATAAGAAATTTAGAAAGTGTGGCATCACGTTTGGGTTCTATGGAACTGCAGCGTATGGAACGTGGCTTTCGCACCCTGTCTATATTAGGAAATACGGCTCCCTTGCTGGGCTTGTTGGGCACCATTATCGGCATGATTAAAGCCTTCATGGTCATCGAAATAGCCGGAGGTCATGTAGATTCCCAAGCGCTGGCAGGTGGTATATGGGAAGCGATGTTAACGACTGGCGTAGGACTGGCAGTATCTATTCCTGTGTTGCTGCTGTTGCATTTTCTGCAAGGCATGGCTGATCGACGAGCGCACAATATGCGACGTTATGCGATGATGATGCTTGAACGCTTGCCTCATCAAAAGCATGCACAAGGCGTAGCGGAAGCGTCTCACCATTATAAAGGCGCAATGCATGCAGTTTGATGGATATAGACGTAGTAGTCACATAGCTAATTTAACGCCACTAATTGATATCGTCTTTTTATTGTTAATTTTTTTCATGTTGACATCACACTTTGTTAAGCAGGAAAGTTTAGAGATTGATTTACCCAAAGCTAAAACAGGAGAGTCTTTGAGCGAAGATAATGAGTTGGAAATTATTATTAATGCGCATGGAAAAATAAAATATAAGAATGATGTTATCTCATTGAAAAATTTGGAAACACGACTTCGCATAGATTTATCGACAGCATCTGAAAAAAATGTGCGTATTAAAGGTGATCAGGCCGTTGATTTTGGTAAAGCAGTTGAAGTGCTGGATATGGCACGCAAAGCTGGCGCGAGTGGCGTAGATATTGTTACAGAGAAAAAATGATCAGTCGAGAATATATGATATGGTTGGCGGGTATAGGTTTATCATTGATATTACATGCCAGTTTATTTATTCAGTCGAGTGTACGGCCTGGCGTAGAAAATGCGAGTGAAGCTAAAGTGCCTTTAATTACGCGTTTAAACTTTTACCAGCAGCCTGCTATAAAAACAGAAAGTATTCTAAAATCTACACCGATAATAGAAGATAACCCATTAGTTGCTAAATCAAAAAATAAGCAAAAAATAAAAAAATCTAAAGTTGTTAAAGTAGATCAACAATTAGTTCAGCTTACACCTCAAAGCCAGGGTCAGTTGTCTAATAACAGGCCCGCATGGCTTATAAGTAAGAAAAAAGCATACATACAACTGTTATTGGCTCACATAGAAAATCAAAAATTTTATCCACGATCTGCGCGCAGTCGAGGAATTGAAGGTGATGTTCAAGTATCCTTTGAATTAATGGCGGATGGCGGTATACGCGCGCTACAAGTTGCAGGCGGACGTTCTGTATTGCGGCGTGCTACACAGCAGGCAGTGAAAAACGCCATTCCTTTGCCGTTACCACCAGTAGAGTTAGGCGTGCCACGAAAGATTGAATTTACCATTCAGTATCTGTTGCAATAAGCTCGATGTTTTATTGGGCTAATTTTTCTAACAGGTTAAGGTATTGATCAGAGGGTAAAGGTGGGCTCCAAAAATAACCCTGTCCGTAATCAACGCCCATTTCTGTTAATTTTATTAATTGCTCATTCGTTTCAATGCCTTCAGCAACCAGCTTTAAGCCCAGGCCTCTAGCCAGACCGTAGATGGCCTTTACAATGGCGATATCGTCTGGGTCATGTAGTATGCCGTCCGTAAAACTGCGGTCAATTTTTAAAATGTCGATAGGTAAGCGTTTTAAATAAGCGAGGGAGGCATAACCGGTTCCAAAGTCATCAATAGAAATTGTTATGCCCATATCATGTAACTGATTTAATATTTTTTTTGCGTTGTCTTCGTTCTTAAGTAATGTGCTCTCGGTCAATTCTAGCTCAATATTACTTGCATCTAACTGATGTTGACTTAGGCATTTTTTAAATGTGCTAACCAGATCCTGTTCTCTAAATTGTCTAGCCGATACATTAATAGAAATATTATTAACAGGAACACTGGCATCTAGCCATTTTTTAAATTGTGTACAGGATTTTTCAATCACCTGTAGTCCTAATGGAATGATTAAGCCTGTTTCTTCTGCAATCGGAATAAATTCATCAGGTGGAATAATGCCTTGCTCTGGATGGTCCCAACGAACCAGTGCTTCCATTCCGTCAGCGATACCGGTAGAAAGATTGACCTTTGGCTGGTAATAAACAACCAGTTGATCATTTTCAATCGCCTTGCGTAAATTGTTTTCCAGGCTTAATCGACGATTCGCTTTTTTGCCGAGTTCAGGTGAATAGAATTCATAAGCGTTGCCGCCCTTATCTTTGGCTCTATAAAGAGCGGCATCGGCATGGCTAAGTAGACTACCAATATTCGTGCCATCTTGAGGGTAAACGCTGACACCAATGCTGGCTTTGACGTGTATCTCCTGATCTTGAATCGTTATTTTGTGCTCAATGGCTTGAGAAAATTTTGCCGCCATAACACCGACATCTGCCAAATGATTGATGTTTTCAATGATCATACTAAATTCATCGCCACCACTGCGTGAGAGTGTGTCTGTATCACGAATGGTATTGCTTAAACGTGAGGCAACAGATTGTATTATCTTATCGCCGTTATGGTGCCCCAATGTTTCATTGATAAGTTTCAGGTTATCTATATCAACCATTAAAAGCGCTATCATATCTTCGTTACGCTGTGCTCTTAAGATCGCGGATTCTAGCCTGTCCAATAACAATGTGCGGTTTGGTAAGCTGGTGAGGGCATCGTGGTATTCAAGTCGACGTACTTTTTGCCTGCTTTGTTCGCCCATAACAATGCGTTTTACTCGTTGCTTAAATACTGACCAGTTAATAGGTTTTGTAATGTAGTCAACGGCGCCGGCATTAAATGCATGGTTCACAGATGCATCATCATCGAGAGAGGTAATAATGAGTATGGGTGGCGGGTTTGATATTTGAAAGCTAATTTCTTTGCAGGCGGTTATTCCATCAACATCGGGCATTACAAAATCAAGAATAGCGAGATCGTAGGTAAACTCTCTGCAGAGTTCTATCGCTTCGAGGCCTGAACTGGCTTCTGCAACGTCGTAGTTATCCTCGGTGAGTATATGCCGTAGCAGTAATAATATGGATGGATCATCATCGGCTATTAACACATTGCCCACTCGTGGGAGTTTATTTTCCATAATAAGCGGGAGTCCATAGATACAAACCAGGTACAGTTAATAGTAGCACAGGGTTTTTGAATGTTAGGTGATATAGTCGTCAATTATGATTTTTTTGTCCGCCTCATGTCCGTTCTGTTTGAATTGCATTGGCAGTGCTTAGTTTTTAGTGTTTTGATCAGGGTGCGATATTGCTGTATTTTCAGCAATATTGTTTTGAAAAGCAATAATGTTGCTTGGTTGCAATGCCATTGCAGGGTATCATTACAATCTGTATATTTGTTGTCATGCCGCTATTTTAGGGCGAACTATTAGTAAGATTAGTATGAATCCAAACTTCCTGGAATTTGAACAGCCGATCGCCGAGTTAGAGGCGAAAATCGAAGAGCTCCGCTATGTTGGGGACGATACCGAAATTAATATAGGCGAAGAAATTATTCGTCTACAAGGCAAGTGCAAAGGCCTAACAGAGTCTATCTTTAGCAAGTTGAGCTCATGGCAAACCTCTCAGTTGGCCAGGCACCCGCAAAGGCCTCACACGCAAGACTATATTGATCGCATATTCACTGATTTTGAAGAGCTGCACGGTGACCGTGCTTTTGCGGATGACAAAGCCATTATCGGTGGTATAGGTCGCATCGATGGTAAGCCAGTGATGGTGATTGGTCATCAGAAAGGCCGTGACACGAAAGAAAAAATACGCCGTAATTTTGGTATGCCTCGTCCAGAGGGCTATCGTAAAGCGTTGCGCTTAATGAAAATGGCTGAACGTTTTAAAATGCCTATCTTTACCTTTATTGATACACCGGGTGCATACCCCGGTATCGGTGCGGAAGAGCGTGGTCAGTCTGAAGCCATAGCACGTAACCTGTTTGAAATGGCGGCACTTAAAACGCCTATTATCTGCACAGTTATAGGTGAAGGTGGCTCTGGTGGTGCATTAGCGATTGGTGTGGGTGATAAGGTGATGATGCTGAAATACAGCACTTACTCGGTTATTTCTCCCGAAGGTTGTGCCTCCATTTTATGGAAGAGCGCAGAGCGTGCTCAAGATGCGGCAGAAGCCCTGGGTATTACAGCACCTAAACTTAAAGAGCTGGGTTTGATTGATCAAATCATTGATGAACCATTGGGTAGTGCTTATCGTGATATAGATGCAACTGCGCGGAATATGCGTCAGGCTCTGAAAGAAAGCCTGGATAACTTAAATCAGATGGGCTTAGATAAGCTACTGGATGCAAGATACCAACGTCTGATGAGTTATGGCCAATTCACAGAATAATTTAGATCTTACCGCTGAGTATTTAGCTCAGCAGTTAAAGCAACTCGCCAATCAGCACAATATTAAAACCTGGTGTCTGGCCTACAGTGGTGGGGTAGATTCTCAGGTTTTATTGCATCTATTGCACCTCACCAGGCTTGATGTCATGGCGGTTTATATTGATCATGGTCTGCAAGCCATCTCAACTGAGTGGGCTAAGCACTGCGCCTATCAATGTCAGCAGTTTGCTATTCCATTTCAGGTGATCAGCGTAGATGCCCAGCCTAAGAAAGGTGAAGGCCCAGAGGCTGCGGCACGCAGCGCACGTTACTCAGCATTAAAGAAACTTATTCAAGCTAATATGTGTTTGCTTACAGCGCAGCACCAGGACGATCAATCTGAAACCGTTCTGTTACAACTACTCCGTGGAGCAGGTGCGGCTGGTTTATCTGCCATGCCGGAACTGAGTGTGTTTTCGGCGGGTTGGCACTATCGGCCACTATTAGGCAATACCCAGCAGAGCATTTTAGACTATGCTGAGCAGCATAATCTCACCTGGGTGGACGACCCCACCAATCAGCAACAAGACTACTACCGTAACTACTTACGCCACACTATTATCCCTAATATAAAAGAGCGCTGGCCATCACTGGATAAAACCTTATCGGTGTTCGCGCAACAGCAAGCAGAAAATACGGAATTATTGACAATACTTGGCAATATGGATTTGCAAACGGCATTAGTTGAAGATGACTGTCTTGATGTTGCTGCACTAAAAAACTTCGATGATGCGCGTTTAAGAAACCTGTTGCGTTGTTGGGCAAAACGATCCGCATACAGCACGCCTTCACGAGCGGTGTTGATGCAAATCGTTCGCCAGTTACAGGGTGAATCTCATGATACGCATAGCTTGGTGAGTTGGGCGGGTGTTGAGGTGAGGCGCTTTCGTGAGCGTTTATTTATTTTGAAATCTATTAAACATGATGCAAGTCAGGTATTCGAATTAGCGGTTAGTGAGCCATTAATTATTTCGTCTATTGAAAAAACGCTAATTATTGAACAGCAAGTGCTGGGTGAAAATGCTTATTCATTATCAAGAGATATTTTATCTTTGCCATTGAGTATCCGTTTTCGACAGGGAGGTGAGTTGCTTAAGCCTGCCGGGAGAAGCGGCCATCACACCTTGAAATCGCTGTTTCAGGAAGCCGCGATCCCTTCGTGGCAGCGCGATAGAATTCCATTGTTGTATGCCGGTGATGAGTTAGTTGCGGTTGTAGGGTATTGGCTGGCTGATCAATTTGCAGTTAAAGGTGAGGGTGTTTTGCCTGTTGTTGTCTAGGTGCTTTACAGGTAGAAACTACCGTTTGTGATTAGATACAAATGATTAAGAAGAAGTGGCCAGGCCTAAAAACGTAAGTTTATAAAGCAAATATCATTCCGCAGGATCCAGTTGAACTGGCTCCAGTTGAACCCCCAATGTTCCTCTGGGTACCATTAAATTCATGCGTTCACCATTACGTAAAACATCCACATTGGTATAGCTACCTATCTCGCCTTCTAGCGTAAGGCGGCGTATATCAGCCCAGTTTAAAATTTTCTGACCATCGTAAGAAAGAATAATGTCATTACTGTCGAAGCCAGATGATTCAGCAGGTGAGCCTGCCATAACCGATGAAATTTTGACGCGGTTATTTTGCTGGCTAGCAAATAAATATTTATCGTAAGCATCATCACCTAATTCAGAGCGTAATGAAATTTCATTTTGGTTTAGTTCTCGCAGCTGTTCTCTATATTTATTAGATGCAGCACCTTTATTGCGGCGAATATTATTTTGTAATTCTAATCGCCTGTATTCCTGTTGGCTCATTCGACGCAGCAATTTATCGGCTTCGTCAGTGCTGATACCTGCGGCGATTAAATTTTCCTGGTTAGGTTGTACTGGGCGATTAAATAGGGATGTCCCTGTACTGTTGTGTGTTAGCTTTTCTGTAGGCGGTTTGCTGTCATCGGACGTTTGAGTGAGAGCCTCAAATTGAAGTTCTAATAGCGCAACCTTGTATTGCAGCACTTCCAGCTGAATATTTTCAGTTGGTGTGATATCAGATGAATTATCAGAAGGTATATATTCTGCTAACTGAGTACTATTTACTGCGGGAGGCCCTGTTTCATCGCTTGAACAAGGCAGGCTGCTTTTTCCGCCAAGGTAACCACCAAGGAAGCCAAGGCCTAAAGCAAGAACAATAGTAGTGAGGTGTTTTTTCATATTGCAAAGTTATCCTCTCAGTAGGAGAGGGCGTGCTTTATCTTGTGGCTTGAATTAATGACGCGTTTTATCTCGGTTTGTCCACATATCTTGTGCCATTTGTAAGGCCTTCTCTGGCGTGTCTGCTTTATTAAGTAAACGAAGTGCGATAGCGGTTGTGCCTGTAATAGCCGCTTCTGCGTATTCATCTGTTTCTTCACCACGCCAAAATGGCAGCAGGCGCTTTTCATCCAGGCTGGCTTCTTTTACATGGCGCTTTGTAAACATGGGCTGCCATTCTTCATCCCAGGTTTTGCCATCTACAGCATAAGACACGGTACATTTAGTATCCGGGTTACGCTCTACTTCACCGGCTTCGCCTTTAAATACAGCAATTTGCTCTTCATTCATAATATTCGCGGCTGCCTGATGAACCACCTGGTAGCCCGGGTGGAAAATAGCCTGAATAGAGTAGGGTGCCTGTAGTGGATTGATCATACGGCCCACGGTATGCAAGGGTGAGCGCAGACCAAGATAGGGACGTAGTTCGAGAATATCTTTTAAGCGCTGACTAATCGTTTGTAGTGGCATATAGCAGAAATTATTTTTTGCTACCTGTGCCTTGGCGTGGTCCAGGGTGTCACTAATTTCAATGCCCAGTGGCTTAAGTACTTCAGAGGTATACATACGACCCGGTGTATGACCTTCCGCGCCGTGCATACATACGCGAATACCATTGTCAGCGAGTAGCAATGCGCTGAGTACATACCAGGGCGAGTGGCGGCGTTTACCGGCATATGAAGACCAGTCTAAATCAGCGTGTGGGGTTTTATCTTGCTTCAGGTAATGACGAATAGCGCGTACAAAGCCCGCGACTTCTTCTGCTGTTTCTTCTTTTACACGCAGTAACATCAAAAAAGCACCTAACTGTTCAGCGGTGACTTTGTCTTCTAAAACCATGGTCATGGCTGCGTAGGCTTCATCAAGTGTGAAACCGCGTGAGCCGTTTTTGCCTTTACCTAAAATGCGGATAAAGGGGGCAAAAGGATGTTCTTCTTGCATGTAAATCTCGATTAGTTACAGTGTGCGGCTATTTTAAAGGCAAATAGAAAAATATAAACCCTTAATAAGTGGGACTTAATATAAGGACTAAACCATATTTATCAAGAGAATGATGAAACCAACAATGACGGCCAGGGGAATTATAAAACCCATCCAGTCATCCATACTGCCTTTAGGCGCATTTTTAACCGCATGACGCATGCTCGGAAAGATAAAAACCATCATGCCAATAATTAACACAGCACTGCCAATTGCCATCCAGTTCATGACTAACCTCTAAAATCAATTGTGTGAATAAATTTTTGTAGCCCTTAAACAGCACGCCCCGGATATACCGGGGCGTGCTGTTTACATTGATGGTGATGAACTAGTCATCGCCACCAAATGCACCAAGCAAGTGGAGTAGTGCCTGGAACATGTTAAGCAGAGATAAGAACAGGCTAGCAGCAGCCATAATATAGTTCGTCTCGCCACCATGAATAATTGCAGATGTTTGATATAAAATCAGGCCGCTCATAATCATTACGATAGCGCCACTGATGACTAATTGCATAACCGGCATTTGCAGGAAGATATTAGCCAATGCCGCAACCAGCACAACCATTAAGCCAACCATTAAGAAACCACCCATAAAGCTAAAATCTTTACGTGTTGTTAATGCATAGCCAGATAAGCCCAGAAATATCACACCCGTGCCGCCCAGTGCAGTGGATACAACGCTGGGGTTGATTGCCATGTAGAAGTTAAGCATTGGCGCTAAGCCCAAACCCAGTAGGCCGGTGATTGCAAACAGTACAGGGATACCCGCAGACGAGTTAGCCGTGCGAGGTAGTACAAACCATAAGAGGCCAATCGCTACCAGGCTGGAAACGAGGGAGGCGCCCTGGCCTAAACCTGTCGACATACCTACTAATGCCATTACGCCACTGAAAATCAGTGTCATAGATAGCAGCATGTATGTATTTTTTAATACCTTGTTAGTTGCAAGAACGGATTCCTGCGCGCGGCCAAGTGAAATATTATGCTCGTTCATGTACGTACCATTCGTTAATTAGTTGATTCGGTATAGATTAACACTGCAGTTTCGACAAGGCAAAGTCATTATTAGTTTCCTGTTATTTCATATTTTTTTTACTTTAAACTAAGAAATAATCTGCCAAGGGGCTGGTTTTACTGAGAATTTTCATGTATTCTTCCGCCCCTCGACGTGAAGCGCTGAGCCTGGAGAGGTGGCAGAGTGGTCGAATGCACTGGTCTTGAAAACCAGCGTCGGTTTATCCCGACCCAGGGTTCGAATCCCTGCCTCTCCACCATATATTAAAAAGCCCCTGTGATTAATAGGGGCTTTTTTTATGCTTATGAAAACACATTTTGTAATATATAAAGCGAATTATCTTCACATAAATGAATTAGCTGGATTCAGTGGCATATTTTTGCTATTTTCTCTGACTAATAAATTCATAAATTAGGGGTTAATGGCTCATGCCAGAACTGTTCTCTACCGATTGGGCCCAGAAGTATAAAGATATATGGAATAGTAGTGAAGGAATTGCTGAGGACTTAAGTCGTAGTGGCTTCAATTCTGTCGTTGCCTTTGGTATTGAAGATGAGTCAGAACCGCGTGTTGTGCTTACCATTTCAAACGGGCAGATCATGTCTGCAGGCATTCATAAAGGTGAATCGCTGAATTGGGATTTAAGAGCAACCCCTGAAGAGTGGGATGCCTTAGTGGCAAAACCGCCTGGTTTAATGAAACTTGGCCTGGCTTATACATCGCGCAAGCTAAAATTTCAAAAAGGCGACTATGCGGTGATGATTAAAGATCCTGCATTATCGACTGCCTTTGTTAAATGTTTTGCGTTGATGGCTAAAGCGGTAGATTAATTTACCCTGGCTTATTCATGAACTGGATTACCCGTTAAATTTATTATCGGGTATATTTGGGTACTTGCCTGGTGTTCTGCCGGGATTGAACTCTCTTACAAGCTGTTTAATTATCTCAGTTGCCTGTCACCCGGCGACACTTCGTAATGTAATGCTAGAATATAAATACGTAATAAGCCGAATAGAATTTTTTGTTCGGCTAGTGTTTATAGTGCGATGAGAAAAATCAAACGGCCCTGCATAAATTTCTCGCGTTAAACCCTTTGCCGATTTTTTTGCAAAACGCATTGTAGCCTCAATTGCAGGTGAGCCCTTAGTGCTTCTATCCTATTGGTAAATGTTTATGTGATGGTGAATGTTAATAATCCAAAGCGAGTAATTCAGAGTGAGTAAGCCATTCATAAGCTCGTATTCAATAGGCTAAATGACAATGACGTGACGATTGATCGGGTACTTCAAATCTGATACATATTTCTGCATGGGTCATTTATGATAAACAACCATGGTATGCACCGGAACAGGTAAAATACCCCCTATTGCCACCTGGCACCTTATATTCAGCCTTGTTAAACTGTTTTCAGGCGATACACCTATTGAACTTTATACCGAAAAGCATGCCTATACACCTGTACAATTTGATATTTAGATGTTTACTTTAATGACTTATTTTGACCGAATGCGTTCCATAACACTCACTCCTACACGCCTGCTTTTTATTGTACCAGCACTTTTGGTCTTAACGGGTAATGCGACATTTTTTAGCAAAGTTGAGGCGATATATCCATGGGGAGTCGATAATAGCGGTTTTCTGCTATCACTGGCTTTTTTCCATTACAGTTTGCTAACACTGTTTATGGCTATTTTTAGCCTGTTTCTGCCAATGCGGGTTATTGCTAGTGTGTTTATATTACTGACTGCGATGCAGGGATACTTCACTAATCAGTTAGGTATTATGATTGATACCGATATGATTAGGACGATGTTTGAAACCAATGTTGCGGAGGCAGCCGATTTACTCAATGCGGGTTTTATATGGCACCTTTTGTTACAGGGGGTAGCGCCAGTAGCGTTTATGTGGTGGCTGCCTTTTAAAAAATTATCCATGTATCGGGAATTGAAATTTAAGGCCTTGTCAGCGGTTACGGTTATTGCTGTAATAGTGTTAAGCATATTTCCATTCAGTGACCATTACGCCAGTTTTTTCCGTGAACATAAGCCAATAAGAAATTATATGTACCCCACCGCGAGCATTCTCAATATGGGTAGATATATCAAGCAAGAAGTAAAGGCTGCGGAAACGCATGATTTCATAAGCCTGACAGATAATGTTATACGATCTACAGTTGATACCCATACAGAGCTAGTAATCATGGTGGTTGGCGAAACTGCCAGGACTGACCATTTTTCACTTAATGGTTATAAGCGCCAGACGAATCCCAGATTGGCGGTGGAAAAAAATCTCATTAGTTACAGTGATATTTCATCCTGTGGAACCTTAACAGCGATGTCTGTTCCGTGTATGTTTTCACATGATGATCGCGAACACTTTGATCGTGAAGCCTCGCATTACATTGAAAATGTGCTGGACTTGTTAAAGCGTGCGAATGTGAGCGTTCTATGGCGTGACAATAACTCCAGTTCAAAAGGCGTAGCAAATCGTGTTGCCTATGAGGACTATCGATCGCCCGAGAATAATCACACTTGTGATGTAGAGTGTCGCGATACGGGTATGCTCGAAGGTTTGCAGGCATATATCGATAAGCAGAAAGGCGATATTCTCATTGTTTTACATTCAATGGGAAGTCATGGACCGGCGTATTTTAAGCGTTACCCCAAAGAGTTTGAGAAATTCACACCTGCGTGCAATACGCTTGAGCTTTCACAGTGTAGTCGCGAAGAAGTGATTAATGCGTATGACAATACCATTGTCTATACCGACTATTTTCTATCGAAGGTAATTGAATTGCTAAAACGCAATACGCCGAAATATGAGACCACTATGTTTTATGTCAGTGACCACGGAGAGTCGTTGGGTGAATCGGGTTTATATTTGCACGGTATGCCTTATATGATTGCGCCAGAGGCTCAGACCAAAGTGCCTCTTATTGTATGGGGCGGTGATTCTTCAGATGTTGATATTATAAAAAGCGTCGAGCTGAAAGATGTAACAAATTCACATGATGCGGTGTTTGATGTTTTGCTGGATTTATTTGAAATTCAGTCAGACCTAAATAAATCTTCTGCATCTCCTCTTGTCTATTTAAAAGATGTGCATTAAGTCTACGCATTAGAGCATTCGAGAATTAATTAAAGCTTGAGTTTTGTGTGAGCAAAATTTGATGCATGCAAATTTGGCGGATGATTTCACTGTATTTACATCATCGCGCTCATTTAAATTTATTAGTAGCACATGGATAAATCTAGATGAATACGGTTTTGGCTGTTTAATGAGTGATTAATAACGCCACGAAGGTGTAGAACAGTTGTTAATGTAAAATCTATATTAATTTTGAAATATCAATATTTATCAAATGCTTACATGGTGTTTATTATTGTTGGTAACGGATAATAGAAGACTTTGTTTAATTAGTGAGAAAAGCGGCTAAGGGGCTTATACGATTATATAACAAGGGTTATACTCTGTTGAAATAACTAAAAAAATAACTGAAATCAATTCCGTGCCAGCACAAAATACCGATAAAGCTCAGTTGCGAAGCCTTCCCGAAATGCCTGCTATTGCACAGGAATTTTTGCGCCTGGAAAAATTGCATAGCGGGCAAGAGCAGGCGCTTAGTCAGCTGGTTCTGCAATATCCATTGTTTTATCAGCGTATTCTTAATATCGTTAATTCAGATCACTTCAACCGATCAGACAAGGTTAATGATATTTATCAGGCCATTCAGCAGCATGGCTTCGAACACATATCTCAATTAGTTATTATTCAGACGGTTTATCGAACACTCAATCAATATAAAGTGATTGGGCTTGATATGCCGCTTTTCTGGCAAGACTGCCTAAGAAGGGCAGTGAGTGCCAGAATGATGGGGGAGATGATTGGGCTTGATGCGAACCGCTGCTATACCGCTGGATTTATGCAGGATATTGGTTTTCTACTGCTTTTTTTGCGCCAACCGAGCAAAGGCTTGTTGTGGCCAGAGTTTCATAAGCGAGAACCAGAAGCGCGCTATAGCATGGAGCAAAATGTGTTTAACAAAACACACGATGCCCAACTCAATGATTTTTTAAAAAGCTGGAAAGTATTACCTGAGTTGATAGCGCCATTGGCATCTCATCATGCTGTTGATATTGAGAGTTTATCCCCTCTAGATGCGCAGTTATGCTGTGCGCTTAAATGTGCAGACTGGATGTCTGCTGTGTATACCGCCGATGACAAGAGCCATGTGCTTAATCGTTTCCGTAAAATTCTTGTTGAAGATTTTGCAATGGAAGCCTATCGAGCGGAGGATATACTGGAGTCGATCCCTGATGAAGTAGACCTGAGTTCACTGATTTTAGATATGCAGGTAGGTGAGCATATTGCCTTTTCGCAAATTCTCTATCAGGCCAATATTCGGCTTAATGAAGACAATGTTAACTTTCAGGAATTAACCTTACGGCTTGAGCATGCCCTGGATGAGCGAGATCGTTTAGCGGCCGAAATTAATCGAGATTTGAACCTGGCGCGGGAAATCCAGCAAAGTCTGCTGCCGCCATTTCGAGAGGATAATTACCCCGTTAATGGCATAAATATTTCAGCCAAAATACTTTCGGGTGATTTTTATGACTACTTTGAACTGGAAAATGGCGACATCTATTTTAATTTAGGTGATGTGTCTGGCAAGGGTGTCAATGCGGCCTTATTAATGGCCAAAACCAGCAGTTTGTTCCGGTGCCTGGGTAAACGCATTAGTGAGCCCGGTAAGTTGCTGTATGAAATCAATAATGAACTCTGCGAAACCTCGGTACATGGTATGTTCGTAACCATGGTCGCGGGGTTATACAGGCCTGCAAGCGGTGATATTAAGTTAGTCAATGCAGGCAATCCACCGGCTTTGTTATTTACAGAAGAGGGATTGTGTCGAGAGTTTGAAGCAACAGCTCCACCTTTGGGCGTGTTGCGAGATACACTCTATACTGAATATGAGTTTAATTTAGCTAATGGTAGTCTGTATATCTATTCAGACGGCGTAACGGAAGGTTATATAGATGAGAACTCAATGTTAGAGTTGAGTGGCCTGTTTAAATTAATATCGACTATGGATAAAAAACAGCCGGCTCAACTTCGACTTAAAAGCATCGTTGATCAGTTGACGCAAAATGCACAACCCTTACGTGACGATGCAACCCTTTTATTGATAGAAAATATAACCGCATGATTCGATTAGAACGCATTCATTTATTATCCAGAGCTGACAAGTTACAACCGCTGCGCTATTTTGTCCGTGAGTTAGCATCGCAGCAAGGCTGTTGTGATGAAAACTTAGATTGCATGGTAATGGCCATTAATGAAGCCTGCATGAATGTGATACAGCATGCCTATGGTGGTAGGGAAGATGGTGAGATTATCGTTGAGTTTTGGAAAGATGCGGGCGAGCTACTCGTACGTATTTATGACTTTGCTGAAAAAGTAGATTTACAGTCGATTAAATCTAGAGACTTGAATGAGGTACGCCCCGGTGGTTTAGGTGTACATATTATTCATCAGGTAATGGATAGTGTGGAATATAAAAATCAGTCTGCATCAATCGGTAACGTACTAGAAATGCGCAAGCAATTAAATAAACCTGTTAAATGTAATGTGGGTGTCCTCGATAAAAATAAAGCAAAGAATCCATCATGAAATATCCTGTAACTCAACATAATAACTACGCCGTATTACAGCTAACAGGCGAAATAGATTTAAGTGAATCACCACATGCAAGAAAGCAGATACTCAGTCATATAAAAAATAAAAACAATTTATTAGTCGATTTATCGCGGGTTGAATATATTGATAGTTCAGGTGTAGCCAGTTTGGTTGAGGGCTTTCAAACGGCTAGAACCGAGCAATTAGAATTTGCGCTGGTTGGTGTCAGTGTTTCAGCGATGCAGGTATTGCAATTAGCTCGCCTGGATAGCGTTTTTACTATTTATGATTCATTAGATGATGTTAAAGAATAAAGGCTTTATGAAAAGAACTGATGAAAAGTAGAATTGAAAAAGTAGGCCGCTTAAGCATTAATGCAGTGGAAGAGCTGGGTTATGGCTTAATGATGTTTTATGAATCAGTCTACTGGTTACTGTTTGGTAAGTATCATAAGCAAGCCGTCGGCTGGCCACTTATCCTTTCTCAAATTATCCAAATTGGTGCTTCCGCTACACTTATTGTTATCGTGTTATGTTTTTCTGTGGGCATGATGTTATCCATTCAAGGCCTGGAAACACTCAAACCTTATGGCGCGCAAACTCAGGTGGTTACGGGTATTGCTTTGTCTGTTACCAGAGAATTTTCTGCATTAATTACGGGTATTATTGTTGCTGGTAGATCAGGTTCAGCCATTACGGCGCGTATAGGTACGATGAAAGAGTCGCAGGAAATTGATGCCCTGCAAGTCATAGGCATTAATCCTGTGCGCTACCTTGCCGCACCCGCATTATTAGCAATGATAATTTCCATGCCTATTTTAACCTTATTTGGTGATTTAATGGGAATGCTAGGGGGAGCGGTGTATACCTTGTATGAATTGGGTATGCCGATAGAAATTTATATGAGTCGTAGTTTTGATGTGATTAGTACCTTTGATTTGATGCAAGGTTTAGCAAAGAGTGTTGTATTTGCTGTATTGATTGTCGTAGTCAGTGTGATAAATGGTTTTCAGGTTAAAGGCGGTGCCGAAGGTGTTGGTCTTGCAACCACCCGTTCAGTGGTGATGTCAATTAGTGCGATTGTTATCGCTGATATGATTTTTACTTTTTTCCTAACGCGAATCTAATTGTAGCTTTTATTGTGAATTAAATAATGAACCAGAACCTGGCCAAAAAAGTGATTCAAGTTAAGCATTTAGTGACACACTATGACGGCAGAAAAATATTAAATGATGTAAGCCTGGATGTGAATCAGGGTGAAATCATGGTAATTATGGGCGGTAGTGGGTCGGGTAAAAGTACGTTGCTGCGCTATATGCTGGGCTTAAAAAAGCCGACCTCAGGCAGTATAGAATTACTCGGTAACGACATTACTAAAATGACGAGTAATGAAATGCACCAAATGATGAAAAAAATTGGTGTTTCATTTCAGGGAGGTGCACTATTCGGTTCAATGTCGGTGGCTGAAAATATTCAGTTGCCACTCAATGAACATACCAGTCTGGATCAAAAAACGATGCAGATTATGAGTCAGATGAAGTTAGAGGTCGTTAACCTGGCCGGTTTTGGCGATTTAATGCCATCCCAATTATCCGGCGGTATGGTAAAGCGTGCAGCGCTGGCGAGGGCTATTATTTTAGACCCCAGGTTATTGTTTTTTGATGAGCCGTCAGCTGGCCTGGATCCAGTGGTGTCAGCCGAGTTAGATGAGTTGATACTACGACTTAGAGATGCAATGAATATGACCATTGTGGTGGTTACGCATGAATTAGATAGCGCATTTAAAATTGCCGACAGAATTACGATTCTTGATCGGGGCAAGATTTTAATGTGTGGCACAGTTGATGAAGTACGTAATAGCGATAATCAGCGTATCTATAATTTACTGCATCGACAACCGCGTAAAGATACGGTGAATGTTGATGAATACTTGCATCGCCTAACAGGGCAAAACTTAAATACACGTTAATAGTTGAGCAAATTAATAAGTTAAAAATTTATGAAAAAAGAAAATACAAATTATTTTATGGTCGGGATTTTTGTCATAACGGGCTTTTTGCTGTTGTTCATTATGTTATTCAAAATTACCGGTGATCAATCGGATGCAGATGAATATTTTGTAGAATTCACTAATGTTACAGGTATAAAAGATGGCGTGGTAGTGACTTATGGAGGCTATGCTATTGGTAGCGTTAATAATGTTCAGCCCTTACTGGAAAATGGTCAGATACGCTACAAATTGAGTTTAGGCGTGAAATCAGGCTGGCGTATACCTGTCGATAGCAGTGCACAAATTGTTATGCCTGCCATTATTTCAGATAAACAAATTGAAATTACTCAAGGTCAGGCCGAAAAAAGCCTGCAGCCAGGTGACACGATTGAAGGAACTGAGGCTGTTGATGTGATGGAATTAGTGGATTCCATTGGACAAAAATTAAATAAGTTTATTCCTGAATCGACTAATAATATAAACAAATTAGTTAAACAATTAAATTATTCGGCAGATCAGGTCGCGTTGTTATTAAGCCAGGAAAATGTTAATCATTTAAATAGTTTTTTTAAGAATGCAGATTCTTCAAGTAAAAATTTATCTGATCTTACGGCAAGCTTTAGCCGAATTAATATGCAACTAGATAGTGTTTTAGATAAAACCAATGTGATGCTCGGTGATAATTCAGATGATGTACGTTACAGCATTATAGAATTAAGGAAATCAATGGATATTATTTCTGCGCGTATAGAGTCGGTGATGTATAACCTTGATACTACCAGTCAAAATATGAATGAATTTAGTCGAACGCTACGTAATAATCCAGGTGCTATTTTAGATAGTACACCACCAGTAGATATTCACGGTGATAAATAAGGAACTATGGTGATAAGAATATTTTTACTAATTTTATCGGTAAATAGTTTAACAGCTTGTGGCCTGGGTGGTGGATCAATTCCGCAGGATCATTATTATAAATTAGCAGAACTTGCCATTAGTCCGCAGCCAGAACCTCGTTTTAAACAACTGGTTATCAAGCCTGTTAAGGCAAGCGGCCTGTATCACGATAGAGCAATATTATATATTGAGCAGGAAAAGCCTCTGGAACTGAAACGTTACCATTATAGTTTTTGGTCGGATACACCTGCAAATTTAGTGCATAAGGCATTATATCAAGGGCTTGTTAGCAGTGGATTAGCGCAAAAAATAAGCCATGATATTAAGTCGTCGCGACCAGATTATGTGATTGATAGTCGAATAGTGAATTTTGAGCGAATTCTCAATTCAGGCAATGTAACGGTTCAAGTTGCTTTGGATATTAGTGTGCGCAGTGGACATAATGAAAACGATCAATGGATAAAGCGATATTCATCTAATCAGTTATTAAAGACTACCGCTATGTATCCTTCTGCAGAAGCCTTTGGGCGGGCTGTTGAAGATATATCTAAACAATTAATTAGCGATTTACTGGTTAAAAAATAAGCACATTTATTTGTCTGTTTTAGCTAAAGAAATTATCAATTAAGCCGCTATATTTTAGTAGATAGATATACAGGTGAATTGAATGTACATGACCCAGCAACAGGCTGTGCAGCAACAGGGAACGTATTATAGGTTTAATGGTACGGTTTTCAGTGATGCTAGTTTTGGTTTTATGCCGGCCTTTAAGCATATTAAAAATCAACAAGTTCATCTTTCAACCGATATAGACGGCCAGCTCTCAGTGATGCATATACTTGATGGTTTGCCGGATACCTGGATAGAGGAGAAAGATGAAAAAGGTAGGGCTTTAAGCTTGAAGCCAGAGATCATTGCTGGTTTTATGCGTAATGCTGAGTTTTATACTTTGAATGAAATCATTCAGAGTGTGCGCGACAGTTAGGTTCTATCTAATATGTATTTAAATATGTATTTAAATATGTATTTAGTTTTGAAATGCTGTTTATAGCAAATTTATAGTTCTAATTCCTTTGTAATTTCCTCACCCCATTGCTGCAATTTTAGTAATATTTCCTTTTTGTTGGCGCTAAGCTCGGAACTCGTTAAGTGCTCATTTATAATTTGTGTAAATAATGTGTAGCTTAACGAGTTATCGTCATGATCGCTAAAGCGATGCAGGCGGTATGTATTCCAGCGAACTTTTTCATCACTTGAAAGTGTTTCAGGAAAATTGCGTGCACGATATCTAAACAGCATTTCAGCCAGGCGCTTATCTTCAAAGTTAAAACTAGCGGTCGCTAGATCCGCTGCGTTGAGTTCGTGTAGTTGCTGCATACGCTGTTTATCATCCGCGCTAAAAAAACCACCGCTATACAGGCTTTTATCCGGATCTGCTTCTACTGGGAAAGGGTTATGACTGTATATTTTTTTTAGTTTCGGTTTGATGCCTGGTAAGGCTGATTTTAGTTTTTCAAGGTGTTCTAAATGCACTGTGCGATCTATCTGAGTGCGTTGCGCGGATGCATCATCAAGTGTGCTTATTGGTGCTATCACGGCACATTTATTGATATGAATGGTTTTCAGTGGGATGCGTTCGACACCTGCAGGTAATTGATCTCGAGGTGTATACAGGCGTTCAATGATCTCATCCGTAGACAGGTTAATTATATCATCGGGTGAATAGCGTAGATCAAAGGCGATGATGCCATTTTTATTCGTAGGGTGCTGAGCCAGGGGATAAATCATAGCGCTATTACATATCTCACTAGAGTACATGCCCGAGGTATGCAAAACAGCTTGTGGGTTTTGTAAATTAAGTAGCTGTGATAATTTTTGTTTGTTTTTGTGCTCAAAAACAAAGTTGAACAATTTAGCTTGTTTATCTTTTATCAGTTTTGCTACGGCAATTGTTGCATACACATCAGACAAGGCATCATGTGCGGCTTCATGGCTAATGCCGTTTTCTTTGGTAATTAATTCCAGGCGATTACTAGCGATTCCCTTGTCATCTACGGGCCAGTTAATACCTTCGGGCCTTAATGCGCGGGTAATTCTCACTAAGTCAATAATGTCCCAACGTGAGCAGCCGTTTTGCCATTCTCTGCTGTAGGGATCAAAAAAATTACGGTACAGCGTATAACGGGTAAATTCATCATCAAAACGAATATTATTAAACCCAGTGACACAGGTGTTGGGTTTTGAAAATTCCTGAAGAATTCGCTCAATAAACTCAGTTTCTCGTAGGCCTGTTTTTAGCGTGTCCTGAGGGGTGATGTGCGTAATTAAACTGGCCTCAGGATTAGGTAGTATGTCATCCGTTGCTTTGCAAAGTATGTCTATAGGCTCGTCAATGATATTGAAATTCATATCAGTTCGTATGCCAGCAAATTGGCAGATGCGATCTACTCGCGGATCAATGCCAAAGGTTTCGTAGTCATACCAGTAAAAACTAGGAGCATTCATATTAATACGTATGATTATATAAAGTTAAGAGTGTGATTTGATTAACTGAAGGTGTCAATTATATTTTGAAATGAAGTAGAACTTGCTCAATGATTATGGTCTCAATTTAAATATTATCCTGAGAGGATAAAGATGGATGTGGCCGTATCCATATACAGCTACCTATAATCATTGTGTAAGGCTTTATAGGGCCGAAGATAGGTTATTAGATTGTATGAGTTGCTTAGGTCTGATCCGGTGTTTTTTTAAAAAATTGGTGCCTAAAAACACACGCTATCCAGAATCCAAATGTATACATTAAACCAAGAATAGCGATCCAGCTTAACAGTGTCTCTTCAGCTTGACGAGATTGAATGTTGTCATATTGGCCAGTGATGATCATATAGGTGGAGACAACCGTAACGGTTAATCCTAATAGCATATTGAAACGCAATGCATGTTGTAGTTTGCGTAACAAAGTGTCGGATAAATTCATGGGCATCTCCAATATTAAATTTGATATGCATGAATATATAAGGATTAGTGAACGGTGGTTTTGATGTGTATCAACTGTTATTTGCTTTAAAAATAGATATAACGTTATCCAGGCTATGAGTTACATCGCCAAGGTCTTGTTCAGCGGTATGTAGTGCAGTGGTGTTTTCGGATGTTTTAGCCGATATATCACTGATTGAGGCAATACTGTTCGCTATTTCATTAGCGGTAGCGCTTTGTTGTTCACTGGCAGATGCCACCTGAGTGAGCACCGAGTTTATGTTTATAATTTCATTTTTTATTTGATTAAGTGATGATGCAACTTCAGACACTTGCTCACTGTTGCTGTTAGCCTCATCTATAGAGGATTTCATTGCATTGACAGCGTTGTTAGCACCAATTTGTAGCCTGTCGATAGCTTCTTTAATTTGATCGGTTGACTCTTGAGTGCGGCTAGCCAATGTGCGAACTTCATCTGCGACAACAGCAAATCCTCGACCTTGTTCACCTGCGCGAGCCGCTTCAATGGCGGCATTTAAGGCAAGTAGATTAGTCTGTTCCGATATTTCACGTATAACGTCCAGAACCATGCTGATATTGCTAGTGTCTTCCTGTAGGGCTTGTATAACTTCGGCTGAATTATTTAAGTTTTCTATAAGGTGTTGAATACCTGACATTGCGGCGTTAGATTTATTAGATCCAGCCTGAGCATCAGCGTCTGCCTTTCGAGCGGAGTCGGCGGCAGACGCTGTGTTTTTAGCAACCTCATGGGAGGTTGATGACATCTGTTCAGCAGCCGTTGCAACCAGCTCTGTTTCGTTGTTTTGTTGCATTATATTATCTGAGGTTATCTGGGTAACGCTGGTCAGGTTTGCAGATGTTTGGTGTAAATTAATAACAGATGATTTTATTTCATCGATGATTTTTTTTAGTTGTCCGCTAAAGTGATTTACTGTTGTCGCTAAACGGCCAATATCACCACCTCGCTGTTCATTCATCCGGTTTGAAAAGTTACCATCAAGAATATTGTTTAATATGGCATTGAGTTCCCTGACGGCGGTATTAATTTGCTTGCTTGTAAATCGCGCTGCAAAAATGCCAACAAAAACAGAACAAATTAGAGCGATGCTAATATACACAATAGATGCTTTTGTTTTAGCAATTAAGTCACTATTTCCCTGCTCTACCTGGTCTTTTTGAATGTTAATAATAGTGTCTATTTTTAGGTCTATTTTTTTACTTAGAGGATTAATTTCATTATTTATGAGTGTGACATCGGCTCGCCATTTACCTTGTTTAAAAACACTAAATACACGTTTTATATTTCTGAAATAGGCCTCTGATATTGTATTAAGTGAGGCCAGGCCTTCCTCCTGTTCAAACGTAAAAAGGTTTGATTTTTCATTCAATTGTTGAAGTAATTTTGTGCTTTGTGACATGTATAAACTAATTTGTTCGATTCTAGATTCATTGGGATTTGAGAGAAACGTTCTAAAAAGTGAAACGGCGGTCATCCATGATTGTCTCAGGTTATTTATTTGTTGTAGAAAAACACGTCTTTCGCTCGAAGTCGATTCATCAAATTCAGATTCGATCATCTCATTAAAAATTTGCATGGCCTGCTGGTGTCTTGGGTTTATCTCTGTGTTGGCTATTTTTAGTCCAGGATAATTTTCGACATAATTTTTATTCAGAAAGTCGATGCTTTTCTGGTGGGTTATAAATTGCTCAATATATTGACTTAAAATATCAGTCTCTTCTTGCATCTCCCGGTTATCTTGCACGGCAGGGAGCTGTTTGTATTCTTTAATTGAGGTTTGTAGTTGTTTTATATTGTCATTAACCTTGTTCTCATACTCAGGGGTTTTGTTAATAATGTAGAGGGCCATGAGGCTTGTAGTCGACTCTATGCTCTCTTTAATACGCAAGGCAGATAACATAGCGGGTTGTGAGTATTCGGCTATATCTGTTGCCTGTTCTTGCAGCTGTAGCAGTCTGTAAAATGATATAGAGGCAATGATAAAGATAATAAAAAACAGACTGAGGAATCCCATCCAAATTTGCTGTCGTAGACTCAGCTTACTAATGACATTCATATTCAGAACCTTTCAGAAAATGGCTTACTGTGTGCAATATAGCAACAAAACTACAACATGTGAGTTGTTATTTTAAGTATCTGACTAAATATATAGCCTATTCTATTTAAAAATTCAGCTAGTGATATTACGGTATATATCGGCCACTTTTAGAGGGAGTTGAGCGACATCATCAATAACTACATAGCTTGCAGTGCCATACATGGTTTTTAAATAGTCTCTGCCTTCTTTATCAATGGTAATGCAGAAAGGGTGTATGCCTTGCTGGCGAGATTCAAGCAGCGCAACGCGTGTATCTTCAATGCCATACTCGCCTCGATAACCATCGTAGTCTTCTGGCTTGCCATCTGAAAGGGTGATTAATATCTTTGTTTTTGCCTCAACGGTTTCAAACATTTGATTGAAGTGACGAATGAATACACCAAGTCGTGTGTAATCTTTGGGTTCTATATTACTAATACGCCCCTTGGTTATATCGTCATATGGGTCATCAAATGTTTTTACGGGGTATACTTCGCAACGCTTACGTGTATTGCCGGTAAAACCATAAATGGCATAGCGGTCTCCCAGCGTTTCCAGGGCTTCGCAGAGTAGCACCAGAGATTCTCGTTCGGCATCGTTAATCCAGCCTTTTGTGGAGCCGCTCATATCGACCATAAAGATAACCGCAATATTGCGTTCTTCTTTATGCATTTTAGTGAAAATGTTTTCCGACATTTCCAGGCCACTGGCGGTATCGGCCCAGGCTTCGACGAGTGCGTCTATATCAATGTCATCGCCATATGGTTGTTTTTTTAATGTCTTATCTTCGCCGCGTAAAATTTCAAATGTGCGGCGTATGTTTTTTACCAGACCTGAATATTTGCTTAATGTTTGTTGAATAAATTTAGTGCTGCCGGATGTAATATCTACTTCGCGTAGCGCGCACCAGTTTTTCTTATATCGCTGCCGACGGTAGTCCCATTCTTTGTGTAAAAAGGCACCTTCTTCATGATAGGTTCCTGCCCATACATTTGTACCGTCTGTTTTGGTTTCATCCGGTAAAATTTTGTAATTCCCATCGCCTGCGGCAACTAAATAGTCATCAGGGATCTCTCCGAAGTCTTGTATGATCGAACTAATTAAGCTTTCTACCCCATCCGGTGGTTCGATGGGATCGCCATCGAGTTGTAATTCATAGGTGAGGCCTTCAGGCATATTGGGATCAGGCAGTTTTTCAGCCGTAATAGTATGTTCTTTTTCGTTATCTGAATCGTGTTTCTCTTGGTCATTACTCTGTTTGTTTTTTTCATCGACTATTTTGGCGATGACATTACGAAACAAATCCTTTTCTTTTATGATGCGCGCTTCACGAATAAGGCTCACTTGATGGGCATTTATGCTGGCGGCATAATTATGTAGTTTTGGTAAGGGCAGGTGATGCACTTTAGAAACTAACTGCAGTGAATCTTTGGCTGAGCTGTTTGCTGAAATTTCATGGGGTGCAATGTTCAGTGAAATTTCATTAACACTTATGTTGCCACTTAGTGCGCATAAGCGCCGCATTTGTCTGTGAATACCGGGAAGTTCTTTTTTGATTTTATGGTCAAGTCGAATCGTTTCTAATACATGAAACCAGTTTTGCGCTTGAGCTGGATCTGAATAAGTAGAAAATATTTCGACAAGATCATCTCGCCATGTGCCAAACCAGTTTTGTGCCCAGAGATTAACCACCATGCATTTATATAACTGAAAATTATCTTCCTTGTCAGGGTATTGATTCAATATATTAGGAATAAAAATAGTTTCTGTGTCGGTGTAGGCAATTTTATCGGATTCTATTTTTAGTTTTCGTCCATTTAAGCCCATTACAAAATGCTCCAGCATATTGCAGACTTCTTCGAAGGCGATTCCAGTGAGTTTTTGCTTAGCGTGATGAGCAATTGATTCGAGTTGATCGAATATTTCAACGGCGCTGTATAAGCCCTTATTGTCGAATGCATCTATGGCTTGATCTAGCCACATCTCAATGGTGTCAATTTCCATTAAGGCGACCGCGCGTTCTAATCTTAGGCATAGCTGGTAAGCCAGTCCTGAATTGGTACTGTTGGCCTTGCTGACGAGTTCGAGAAGGCTGTCCTGTGTCTGAATATTAAACTGTGTCAGGTGGTTTATGACGCTTTCATCAACCTCAATAAACAGTTCATCAAGGCGTTCTTCTATTTCGTCATAGGTGAAAGGAGGCAGGCTCACGGTCGTTTATCGTAATATGAATTAAAAGAGCGATGAACTAAGCTCGTTAATAGCAGCGAGCATTTCGGCATCATCGGTAAGTGCCTGAGCAATACAGCTGTGGCAGGCATCAACGGGCGATATACCACTGCAGATAAGTTTGCCAGCATGCACCAGTAAGCGCGTACTGGCACCTTCTTCCAGGCCACTGCCTTTCAGGTTGCGTGTCATGTGTGCAAATTTAACTAATCTTTCGGCCAGTGCCTGTTCAATACCCGCTTCAGTTTTTACAATGCGAGTTTCTAGGTCTGCAGAAGGGTAATCAAATTCAAGTGCCACAAAACGTTGCCGTGTGCTTTGTTTCAGGTCTTTCAAAACGCTTTGGTAGCCAGGGTTATATGACATGGCGAGGCAGAAATCTTCAGTAGCCTCAAGTAGCTCGCCGACTTTTTCCATAGGAAGTACGCGACGATCATCGGCCAGGGGGTGAATAACAACCGTGGTATCTTTGCGCGCTTCTACCACTTCATCTAAATAGCAGATTGCGCCATGCCTTACCGCACGAGCTAATGGGCCATCAATCCACTGGGTTTCACCGCCGGAAATTAAAAAACGCCCGACTAAATCAGACGCGGTTAAATCATCGTGACAAGATACAGTGATGAGTGGTTTTTTTAGGCGCCACGCCATATGCTCCATAAAGCGGGTTTTACCGCAACCTGTAGGGCCTTTAAGCAGAATGGGAATCTGCTGTTTATAGGCTGCCAAAAAAATATCTATCTCAGAGCTAATGGCTTCGTAATACGGCTCTTCTTCAATGAAATGTTCTTCTGGTTTAAGGGCGCGCGCTTGATCGTTCATGTGTAACTCCACCAGCGTGAGGATATTAAGGGGGAGCGCTGGATATTGATTATTATTATCTATTGAATGTACCTGCCGAGCTATAGAAATACAACCTATGCTTTATGTGGAGTTATTGAGATATCAAAAGCGCGCATAACAAATAGCTATCGCGCTTTTGATTTTGCTACTTATGAGGCGTTATCACCGCTGATAACAACACCGGTAAAGTCTTTATTGCTGTGTTGTTGATCATCACCTAATAAGTCTTTTTGCATGGCCTCTTCATTAATACTTGCGCCGAGATGTTTAACAACGGTGCGCATATCCAGTTCGGCATTTTCTATGCATGAGGTGCCACCTGGAGAGGGTGTCATATTGAAAATGCCACCGATGCCGGTATCAATTTTGGCCTCGCCCATGAGTAATTTACAATTATCTTTATCAATTAATTGCGGGCGTATACCACCGACTTTATTGGCAAATTTTAAGTCGCTAAATTTCAATGAGGGAATGATCTTTCTGGCATCTTTTAAAAATAATATTTTTCGTATTAGTGGAATTTCAAATAACATATTTTTAAACATGTAATTACGAATATCTTTTACGCTAAGTAAATCCCATAAAACTTTAGCAACGCGACGATCAAAACGAAATACCTGTAAAAAGTCCGGCAGTGTTTTTAGGTTGTAACGTTCAAGAATGGGCAGTACCAGGGCGGTTGGCCCAAAGCGTGTACAGCCAGGTACCAGTACATCCGGGTCACCGTGAATGGCAGCAAAGGGCAGTGCATCATTTTGTACGGTGTATACCTTGCCGTTTAATACATGGGGCGTGAAGTAATAGCTGCCCGCAATAGGCAGTACCGAATAGTGATGGCCATAGCCTAAATCGTGGGCTAGCTTGAGGCTGTGGCCACCGGCGCAAACCACCAATGATTTTGCGCGGTAACATACACCTTCTGTCTCCACAATAAAGCTGCCATCGTCAATTTCAATGTGGTCGACATACTGATTGTAATGAATATCAACGGTTTTTTCGGGGTGTTTCTCAGCTTCAATTTCTGCCTGCCTTACAAAGGAGCGTGAAAGGGCCTCAAAGTTGACGGCGGTATATTCATCGGTGGAGCCAAGTGCAATTATTTCATCTTCGCGAAACTTATCGCCATTCATTGAAACATTCGGTTCGATACGGGCAATGGCTTTTTTGTCGAGCAATTTCAAATTGGGGTAATGCGGTCCAAATATCTTAAAGCGCTCTCTGAGTAATTCACATTCTGTGGCACCCACCCCCAGCACCATTTTGGGGTACTTAAATATAATATGGTGTGCATCGGCTTGTGCTACCGCGTAATGCCGCAGCATGCTGGCGGCACGTTGAACTTTTAGCGCCTTATCTAATGTGTAGTTGGTCTCAATGTCACCACAGTGCAGGGTTTGGCTGTTATTGCTGGAAAGCGAGTTCACGCGTGCCGGTGCAGAGTATTTTTCTATAACACCGATGTGTTTAATATCGGTGTATTTGGTGCTCAGGTAAAGCAGCGCACTGCCGGAAACACCGGCGCCTATTATCAACAGGTCATATTGGTTGCTTGACATAGAGTTCTCAAGAGATTGATTTTAAATACAAATTGACAGGGATTTTAGCCTAGATTGGCACTGAATTGGGGTAGAATGCGGATGATTTTAATAGTTTGGTAAAAAAGACATGGCGATTCAGTGGTTCCCCGGGCATATGCACAAGGCGCGCAAAGAGATTAAGGAGATCATGCCCAAAATCGACATGATTATAGAAGTGCTGGATGCGCGCATTCCGTATAGTTCGGAAAATCCCCTGGTTAAACAGCTACGCGGCGAAAAGCCCTGCATTAAGCTATTAAATAAGGCCGATCTGGCTGACCCTAAAGTTACTCAGCTATGGATAGATCACTTTCAGTCTGAGCGTAATATTAAAGCCACCGCGGTGACGCAGGAGCAGCCGGAGCAAATAAAGCAAAGCCTGCAATTGTGTAAACAGTTCTTCCCTGAGCGCAATCTGTCAGTTCGCCCGATTCGGGTGTTGATTATGGGTATTCCTAATGTCGGTAAATCCAGTGTTATAAATACCCTGGCTGAGCGCATGATAGCCAAGGTAGGTAATGAGCCTGCGATTACCAAGCGCCAGCAAAAAATAATACTGGGTAACGGTATCGAGCTCATGGATACCCCGGGCTTTTTGTGGCCAAAAATTCACAATGTAAATAGTGGTTATAGATTAGCGGTAACCGGGGCGATTAAAAGCACAGCAATGGAATATGACGATGTGGCTTTGTTTGCGATTGATTATTTTTTGAAAGCTTATCCCGAGCTATTAATGAAACGTTATAAGCTTGAAGCTTTACCCAAAAATGATCTTGAGGCGCTCGATGCTATCGGTCGTGTAAGAGGCTGTTTACAGGGTGGTGGCACAATTAATTTACATAAAGTGTCAGAATTGCTCATTAATGAATACAGAGCCAGGCAACTTGGGCCAATGAGTTTGGAAACGCCGGCAATGATCCAGGCTGAAACAGCCGACCTTGCAGAAGATTAATTTATAAACCTGTAGCATTCTAAAGTGGACTCTGGGAATGATGTATGTAGAAGTCGGCCGCACCACAAAGCCGAGTGCGGCCGAGCAAGGTCGATTATTCAAGCGGGTGTAAATCCCGTCCCGGCAAGGTAGGTCAGCCACCGGGTAGCAAACATCGGGCAGGCGGAAGTAATTCCAAATGTTAAGCACG
>Ga0316208_1000040_pt1 | contig 204789 bp, 224 predicted proteins | sample 3monopyrite_MG_FD_204944 | JGI IMG/M metagenome (GOLD analysis project Ga0316208, IMG submission 204944) | Microbial mat bacterial communities from mineral coupon in-situ incubated in ocean water Damariscotta River, Maine, United States -... | ecosystem: Environmental > Aquatic > Marine >... | reverse complement strand
ACCAAATCGTGTCATTCTATACATGTTGCAGCCTCTGATTTTAAGTTGACGCTTAGAGTTTTAACGATAAACTCCTTTGGCTGCAACACTTTATTCACTTTGTAATAATTTATTCCGGACAGTAGTGGGGGTAAGCGGGAATCCATAAAATATATAAACAGCTTAGGCTGTTTTTATATTTTTCACCATCATGAAAGGACCCTTTTATTTTTTCTCTAAGTAACTAAATAAATCTGTCCCCATTGTTAGTTAAATTGTTAGGGAATAAATATGTCTAGTCAAAGAAACGAATGGTATTACAGAAATAAGGATAGTGGGCAGTGGGTTGGGCCTATGACTATTGAGTTACTAGACGAAAATTACCACGCTGGAAAATTTCACGACTATTCTCAAGTGATAAACTCACACATGATGCTTCATGATGGACCAATGGCGCAAGGCATATTATATTCTATGATTTCACGGCTAAATGTAGAATTTACGCCGTCTGCAGAAGAATTTTTAGCTTCTCGAGTAAATAAGCAAACAACAATTTTATCGGGATCAAATAACTCAGGAAAAACTCTTTTTTTGAAGCAGTTATTTTATATAATCGGTCAAGGTGGTTACCTAATAAATTGTAACAGATTCTCTCATGTTGACGCATTGAATACCCGTGCTACTGATGAACATGAACATCGCCGATACTATGAAAACTTTATGCACAGTTACAATACCGCTCAACAAAATACAGAAAATAATGAGTTACAGCTGCAGCAAATTATTACTTCATTGAAAAATCGGCAACGAGAAAAACTTTTTAATTTAGCCTATGAACTTTTGGGAAATAAATTCACCTTAAAAAGGATCGATCTAGAAAATGAATTTAGTCCTCTTTATGTCGATATGGATGGAGAGAATCTTCGGTATGGTAGTACTGGAACTAGATTACTTCTTACATTATTGGGGATATTACTTGATGAACGATTTTCAACCATCTTAATAGACGAACCAGAAATTGGTTTGAGTCCTAAGATACAGGCAAAGCTAGCGAGCTTTATTTATGATCCAACTCAAAGAAAAGAGTATTTTCCGCATCTCAAGCAAATCTATGTGGCAACCCATTCTCATTTGTTCTTAGATCGTCATACATTTTCAAATAATTTTGTTGTTGCAAAATCCGAAAACCGAGTCACTGTAAGTGAAATTCAATCTGGAGGTGATCTTCATCGTCTTCAATTTAATTTGCTGGGTAACGATTTGGAATCAGTTTTTCTTCCGTCCGCTATTTTGCTAGTAGAGGGTGATTCAGATGTTAAGTTTATGACTAAGTTGGCACAGGTGTATATGCCTGATAGAAAAATCGCAATCGTGAGAGCGGGAGGTGATGGTGAAATGCAAAACAAACTGAATGTCTTGAAAGAAACTTTCGGAGAGTTAGACATAAGTCCTTATAAAGATAGATTGTTCGTCATTCTGGATAAAAAACATAGTCTTAAAATTGATCGAATCATTAATCGAGGAGTAAATAAAACTAATATTATAGTTTGGCCGAAGAATGGCATTGAGTACTATTATCCAGAGGAATTGGTTGCAGCAGTTTTTCGCTGTAATAATGATGAGCTACCAAAAATAAGCTATGAAAATGATCCTATAGAATATAATGAAATTAGGAAAACTAAGAAAGAATTAGCAAATATTGTTGCTAAAGGTTTAACGCGTAATCATGATTTAGCTCCGGAATTAAATAGTCTTATTAGTAAAGTATTGGCATCTTGTGAATAATTAGCAAAAAACTGAAAACACTCAGGGTCGAACTGGACCTCCCCTAGTTTTACGGACACTCCAAATCGGGGACAATAGCCCCACAGGAGTGAAGAATCATCAGAATCATCAGGGTCAGGTCCTGATGAATCCCCACGAATATTTCAAAATAAAGCAATAAAAACAAAAAGATAGAAAATAAAGTTGAACATGCATGGTGAATTGTGATCTTATTTAAAGCAACCAAACCATAAAAAAGCCACAAAGGAATACACCATGCATGTCGTAAAATTATTACATAAACAGCTTCAAAAAACTGCCTCAATCCACAGATCGCACAGATCGGGGGTCACACAGATCCACAGATCGGGGGTCAAGTCTTACATTTTACATTGATGTGATTTGTAAGACCTGACACCAATAATACATAGATTTAAATTTAAGGTATATTCATTTTAAATAAGAATGTAACACTTTTGCGGCGCCGCGTTTAAGATAACAGCGCCATACTAATTAACTCAAGAATTTTGCTTTTTAAGGAGGGAGGGGGGCACTGATAACTTAATAACTTAACTAGCGAAGAGTTATTGATTGGCTATTCCAATGAACAGAAGGGGACACCGATAACATAATAACTTAACAAGTGGAGAGTTATTGTATGAAATCATTTGATCTGAATATCGACGAAAAGTATTTTAATCTACTCTGGCGGTCATTGTTTAGAGAGGGGACACTGATAACTTAATAACTTAACTAGCGAAGAGTTATTTATTGACTATTCAACAGGGTAGGCATAACCATAAAAGACTTTTTCATCAAAACCTAGTCGGTGGCAGAAGCCGAGTTTAATCGTCTGTTTTTTTCTGAGTATCACTTCATCTTTGTTTATAATTAAAGCTTGCCCTTGGTTAGAGCACATATGTTCAGGCTTAACCCCATCATCTTCAGTATAGCTCATATCTTTTTCGGGAATACTCGCAACAATAAATACAGTACCAACATCTTTGTAATTATATTTTTGCGCATTCATTTTTTTGTTTGCGCGCACAAAACCACAAGGGAAATTGATATTTAAGGGGTAGGTCTTTGTATTGTATTTTAACGCGCATTGCTCATTAAAATTAAATAGCTCAAGCGTGTAATCACTTTCAGTTACTTTAGTTAAAAATTGGTTGTTAGCATTGCAAGATGTTGTTATTAACAGCAAACAAGCAGAGAGAATAACGTGAAAGATTTTATATGATGACATTATCTTAACTCCCAAAACCAAACTTGTTTACCACGTTTCATGTAACCTTGAGTATCAGCAGAACCTTTCATTTTTATTTTAACGCCATCCCAAATGTCGATGTGATCAGTATTGCCCCATCCGTTCATAATAAAAATCATTCCTTTTTTATTTTTAAATGAGCTTAAATTTTTGTTAATACTTCCCGTGAATGTTTCAAGTTTAACTCCGGCACCTAATAGTTTAGGTTTTTTATAAAAGACATTGGCAAGCTCTTGAGCGGAGCGTACATGGCCTGGACTGTGGGTTTTAAACTTATTCGAATAGTGGTTACACCGTTTGAGCTTTATTTTTGAGATAGGGACATTGCTATCTTCCAGTGCTTTAGCCATTCTCATTGCACATTGGTTGCCAAAAGTCGCTTGATCGCACACATAACTACGACCTACATGATTTTTCCAGATTGCTGAGAATTTAGCCATTTTACTTCCTTATATAAGATCCTTGATATATGAAATAATACTTAGACATGCTAAAAAGGTCAATTACTAGAAGTATAGAATGTGAATCAGAAGGGAGAGCGAGGCGCTGATAACAGAAGGGGACACCGATAACATAATAACTTAACAAGCATATAACCAGGGTCAAGTCTTACATTTTACACCACCGTCAGTATTTAAAGTTTCAATATAAAATATCATTCAAGACGGGGGCAGAAGCCTTGAATATTATGTTAATTGGTTAATCGATAAGCATAAATACTTTATGCGCTTATATTTGTTATACAAGATGTAACTAGGCTCTTACATAGTTTAGATAACATATACATAGTTTAGATAACATATAACCAGGGTCAAGTCTTACATTTTACACCACCGTCAGTATTTAAAGTTTCAATATAAAATATCATTCAAGACGGGGGCAGAAGCCTTGAATATTATGTTAATTGGTTAATCGATAAGCATAAATACTTTATGCGCTTATATTTGTTATACAAGATGTAACTAGGCTCTTACATAGTTTAGATAAAGTGATAGTATTCACTCAGATCGTGGTTTTGTGGCAGTTTATATAAATTTGTACAAGGAGGTAACTATGCGAAAAATAAAGATGGTTGTGGGTAACAACAATAATTGGGGTCAGAACACAGATTTCTCTAATATACGATTCCACAATGAAACACGGAAGAGTTTGGGATCAGAGTAAAAACAGAACACGGAGGCAGATCTTACATTTTACATTAAGGTGATTTGTATGGCCTGACACCAGTAATAAGCAGTACGACATATTAATAAGGGAGCAAGATATGATATTAGCAAGAACTGGAGCGATACTATACGTGCTTTGGGGTGCCTTACATATTGTGGCAGCTTTTAAGGTTTATACTTTAGGGCAAAGTCTCGAACCGGGAATGGTTCAAGGTCGTGTTTTCCAAGATGCTTGGAATCTTTTATTTTTTGCTTTGTTTGGTTCTGCCGTTGTGAATTCGTCGGGTCGGACCAAGATAACTAATTGATTATCATAGTTTTAGTGCTCAAAATAAGCCTATTATAGAGGCTTAGAACGACTTTTTTAATACAAAAATGGATGCTTTAATATTTACTCTTAACAAACCATCAGAGTCAGGCTTACATTTCACATTTTGAGCAATAAAGAATAAGTGACTAAAAAAGTAGAAGGATGCTATTGATATGAACCGGTTTATTTATTCAGCTCGCCATCATCTTATTAAAATTATCGAAGATGGAATTCTGCCCCCCCCCTTTACTTTTGTAATATTAGCGACAAATGTGCTCTGTACCATTTACGGTTCAAGTGAACATGTAGCATAATGTTAGAAAGGCATAGATTAACTAAACAAAGGAATGGATGTGACTAATAACTTCAAAATTATAGTAATAGGCATAAGCTGGTTAATTTTTAGCGCATGCACAAATCAGGAAAATGTAGGTTCGTCTGCATCTGTAGCGACGCAATTTAAAAATGCGCTAAACACAAACGACACAGCTACCCTTGTGCAATTAATTGAATTGCCTGTGCTGTTTATAGAGCAAGAATGGGAAACACTACAAGATGGCATAGGGTTTACCCTAGGTAAACAAAATGTTTCCACACTGAACAATAAACAGGTGCTAAAGGACTTTATTGTAAAATTTGCAAAACGTGTCGACATTGAAGGCGTAGAAGCCATGTTAATTGAGAAGGGAGAATATAGTAATTTCAAAAAAGAATTTTCGAATAACGAAACCAAATGGAAAAAACTAAACGTATATTTATATAAAAGAGGCGAAGGAGATGTAGAGCATATTATGCTTCTAGGTCTTAACCCCAGTAATAATAAAATACGTTTGGTATATGTTAATTAAACAAGGAAAGTAAAATGGCAACAGTACAAGCATTCAATCCAAAAGGAAAAACATTTAATCAGCAGATAGATGCATTTATCGCAGATGTAAAAAAAACGCATCAACTAACTATTGGTAAAGACAGCGGCCGAACGAAAGAGTGGCAGCAAAAACACCATGTGGCTCACATGTTTTTATATAATGCCTACAAAAGTACAAAACCCGTAAATACTGATAAGGGTAAAAGAACCATTGCATGGTCACATTTATCAGATGCATCTGTTAATTGGGCGTCAACAAAGTTTGATGATTTTTTAAGAACGAGTAAAAATACAAAACCAATAAAATCTGCTGGTAAGTGGAAAGTAGGGCAAGAGCCAGACGAAACTAAAACTATTGCTAATGTGAAGTTGCTGCTTAAAAAAGCAGGTATCGGGAATGGTGGAAAAGCTATGGTGTCATCAGGGCTAAAACCCTGCGGTGAACCTTGTAAATGTAAAGCTGGTCGCTCCAAACATTTAAATAACTTAGCCGCGGACTTAAACAGTGCACACTTAAAAAGCTTAAAAGTAAAACTAAACACTGCAAAAGCTGGCAGCATAGACGAATACTTAAAAAAGTTTGGTTTGCATAGACCTTTACTTAATCACCCAACAAGCCCAGAAAAATGGCATGTTGAAGCACTATAATAATATAGGTTTGGGGTAAGAGTAAAAATTAAAGGGGGCAGTCCCTGAGGGATCCCCCTTTAATTTAGTAATACCTGTGTTCTGAACTACTTTACTTTAGTATTAGGTTAAAAGCTAAAAGAATGGAATATTTTACTGAACTGGGTTATTTAGGGCTTTTTTTATCGTCGTTTTTAGCGGCTACGATTTTACCTTTAAGTTCTGAAGTGGTTTTAAGTGCTTTGTTGTTAAGTGATTTACCTCCGATAGCATTAGTGGCTATCGCGACAACGGGCAATGTGTTGGGTTCGCTTACGAATTATGCCTTGGGTTATTGGGTGAGTTTGGAAGTGATTAAAAAGTGGTTAAAGATTTCTGAAGAACAGTTTGTTCAAGCTGAACAACGTTTTGTAAAATACGGGTTATTCTCTTTATTTTTTGCATGGGTTCCTATAATTGGTGATCCTTTAACCCTTATTGCGGGTGTTTTGCGCATACGTTTACTTTGGTTTATTATTTTAGTGACGGCAGGCAAGCTTATGCGTTATATGGTTATTGCTCATTTAGTTTCAACGAATGCTTAATAATAGAATGTTATGGTTATTTAAAAACCACTCTAGCTTTATTTTTTCTAGCCAATAAAAATAAAGAATGTAATAAAGTTATTTGGTATTATCAAAAAATGAGTAAAGTCTTAAGCATTCACCTGTTATTATTTTTTGTTGTGCTAATTACCAGCATTACGACTAATACGTCTTATGCTGATGACTTTTGCATACTCCAAGATGAAACTCGTGATACAAGAGTAAAAATCAGTGAACTCAGTGATGATTGGGATTTCATCGATCTTGATTTCGCTACGTCTTATTCATTTTGTAATGTCACTCAACTCTTTGAAAATAATCATTCCTACCCTAGGTTGCATAAACTCACCTTAACGTCACGTGGCCCGCCCCCCAGTATTATCACAGCATAATCACAGTATAATTTTTCAAAAATTATTCAGTTTTATTTAGATTTAACTTAAACGTGTTCTCATTTCGGTATAACGACTTTAAGCGTTATCGATCTGCGTTTATGAACACCAAAAAATGATAAACAGGAAACAATAATGACTAAGTATTCAATTATATTAGTAAGCGCAGCTACAATTTTTTCAGTAAATTCATTCGCGGATAGTGGCGGGATGCATTTTAATGCCTCTGTTGCCGATTCTGTAATAGCTGAACAACGCACTAAATTGGCAGAAACAACGAATGGTAAGGGCTTTGGTCCACAATCACCACGTGATATCGATTCAGCAGCGGGTAACAACAAGCGTTTATTTTCAGCCGCGCCAGATTATAAAAATATGAATCTTTGTAATATTCACTTTCACAAAAATGCAGAGCACAAAGGCGGTGAATTTACAAAATATGCAGGTAACGGTGATGGGCATGGTTACCAAAGTGGTTACAAATATTCAGGTAAATTGACATCGGCAGAGCGAGCACCCGTACATAAGTCTGTTTGTGATAGCAAACATGGTTCATTGTCCGCTGGCGATACGATCGAAGTACATTATGTCCATTCAACGGCAGACATTAAACCTGGTGCAACATTGGGCGCATGTTTAAGTGATTCAATTAAAAATCCGCAGCTTCGTGTTGAAACACAGGTTTATGTTTTAGTGAACGATAAAAAAGCTTTGGACTTTGCTAATTTAACAAAACTCGGCAAACAAAATGGATACTATCAGGCTTTGAATATACCCGATAATACAGGTACGGCAATTCAGTATGCAGGTTCCACGACTGGCCCTGGCTACAATGAGAAAGGCTCACCATTTCAGGTCTCTTGGAGTGTTCGCCCAAAAGTAACTAAGGTGAATATTGAAAGTGTTGGCACATGGTGTAAAGGCAATACTTTTAACGAAGACCATGCACACGGCGTTAGAAATATTGTCATTAACAAGGTGTTACTTTCAAAAATAAACTAATAAATCATTGATATTTCTTAGTTTGATATCTGAAAAGTAATCAAGATTAAAGGGAGCGGCGGTAAGCAAAAATTATACGGTTACTGCTGCTCCCTTTTTAGTTTTCAATAATTAAAACTGATATAATTCAAACAGTCGAACCATTAATCAATAAACTGGGGAACGCCAGAGTAAAACGATTAGCGGCATAAATACGCTAATCTCTATAAAACTGAAAAGTTTACTCTATGCCTAAGCACAATTAAATGAATAGGCTGCACACCGTATAATTAACTATCGAGTGAAAAGAAAAATATGGGCTTTGGAATAACAGAATTAATTGCAATTACTATCATTTTAGCAATTCTAATATTACCCATTAAATTTGCAGCATCGTATGTGGGCGCAAAAAATACAGGGGTGTTCATGTGCTTACTCGCGCTCATATTTGCCGCTATAATTCAAAAGGGGGTTACAATAAGCTTCCCTTTAATATCAATACAGCATCCTATTTTTGATTCAATAGGGGCATTGTTTTTATCAGCTTTTGCATATATGTTGGTTTTAGGAACGACTTATTTAAAAGGTATTGCAATAGCGTTAATTCAAATACTCTTTACGTTTTTGTTAGTTTTTATAGTTGGTTTGTTAGGCTTAGGTGTTAGTGGCTTATTCAATACCCTATAATAAGGCATTCAATTCGCATTTCTTTACCATGCGCTACTTAAGCATTAACGGCGTGACCAAGTTAAAGAATTGAATAATAATATTTAAGTTGTAAAAAAAGCCTTTATTTAGGCTTAAAAGCACTATTTAATAGCATAAAATGGCGGTTTTAAGATTTTATGTTAACGAATTTATCATTACATCGAGTATTACCCTATGAAAACAGACTCAATGACGAATCTTTTAAAAAAACAGAATGCCGAAATATCGGTTGTGAAAGCGAATAAAATTTTAGTGGCGCTTGAACTGCTTGAAGAGAAAGAACGCCCTAGCTCTAAATATGAAGGTAAGATTAAAAAATACAAAGCGCTAACGTCTAAAGGATTGAGCTACGGTGAAAATACAGAAAACTATAGCAGCCCTGGGCAGACTACACCGCATTACTATGTAGAAAAATTTGATGAGTTATTTTCACTTATTCAAGAAGCGATTGATTAATAATAATTATAACTAAGAATAGTATTTTAAAGGTTTACAATGAAGAATAAAAAGAACAAAAACGAAAAGAGCAAAAGCAAAACCTATGGTGCCGGTATTGCAACATGCGAGCAATATTTAAAAATTGCCGATGATGCCGAAAAGCAACAGTTGTTTTTATCATGGGCTCAAGGTTTTATCTCTGGATTAAACTTAGCGAATAATGGCGATGTAGTCGGCGAATTTGGCAACAGCGAAATTTTAATTGCATGGTTAGAGCAGTACTGCAAGAAAAATCCAAAAGAACAATTTGATGCTGCAGTTTTCCGATTTGTCTCATTTGCAATTGAAGAAAGAACAAATAGAAGTTGAGCGTGCACAGTTACCGCTCAATATGTTTTTCAATTACCGTCCTTATAAAACAACATTATACTTTATGATTTCGCTCAAAGGAGCAAGCGAGTTATTTTTTTACACTCTTCATTATAAACTTTAGCTAGTTTATTTAATGTAAGCTCGTATCGATAATTAACTTCCTCGTAATCATCTTTGTCAACGGTATCTGATTGAGATAGATATTCATTATATTCAATCGCTCTTTCTAGAGCCTGTAGGCACATAATCAAACTACCATTTTCGATTTCTGGCATTTCTTAAACTCCTTATCTTAATACCGGCATTAATTGCAAGTTGGTCAAGAGCCTTAAAGTAATCATCTAGAGGCATATCGTAGTTAGGTGAAATTGATTAGTGCCAACATTTCTTTCTCGACATGTAAAAATCTTTAGTAATGATTAATTGACTTGGAATAACTACGCCTTTGGGAATAACATTATATTGCCATTTTTTGTGTCCGAAGATGCCCTCTTTATCGACAGTTGACGTACCCATGCCAACCTTGGCCTTAACAATCCAAACGCCATCTATTAGCTCTTTTTCGACATCAGGATCTCTAATATCACCTGAAGGTAGTGTACGTGGGTCAATATCAGGATATAAAGGATTACCTCTTTGGTCATCTTTACTTAATCCTCTCCATATGTGAAGGCCGGTGTGTCCATGGTAAATTTTTTCTAATTCTCCTCGCGAGATTAAAATTTGCTCTAGTGTTTTCATTGTATTTCCTTATATCGTAGTAATTAACATAATCCCTAATATCTTAGAGTAATGCTTGATAAACTTAAATGTAAATAGTTTGGGTTAATTTCAGATTCGTCAGAGTACCGATTTTTGCTAAGATAATACGCTACAAAGGTTTATAGAGATTAATATAGTGTTTTACATCAAATTTTATGTAAGCCAAATAACAAAAAGTATCGATTGGTTATGAAAATATATAAGCAAGGATGGAACTTAGTCAGTTTAAGAATATAATTATAATTTCACAAATATATTAAGTTAAGTCGTAAGATTTAAGATTTCTATTGTTGTAGTACTTATATGGATAATTTTTTACAGAATGGAGCAAACTATGATGTCGTCAATACGTTGGCTATTTTTCCCCTTTCTTTTTTTGTATAGCAGTGTCACCCACGCGGCTTATGTACAGGAAATATACTATGTCGGTATGTCTTGCAATAAAATACAAGCCGATAGTGTGGTGAGCCCGAGTAACGAAGTCTTTATCAATACCATTGTCCATAATCCGTTGACGGGTAAAGTGAGTACACTTAAACATCCGTATAATCGCTCGTTATATAAAAAAGTAAAAAAGGGTTATGTTGCCAATGGTCCGTCTAAGTTAATTTGGCGTGGACGCCAACAACCGCTTGAGCTGCGAGTGTTAATGTGGGAACACGATAATGGCAGTACTGCTGTTAACGTTTTCAGTGAGTATTTATCGGCGATAGTGACGGGTAAGATCACGGGGGGTAAATCATCGAGTGCGAAATCATCGCGAGGCAGAGTACCAACTAATAATGCGCCGGAAGGTCAACCCATTATCGGAGTGGATAAAGATCCACTCACCAAGTTATTTTCCAAGGGTTATGGTAACCTTTTAGGTACGAACCATGATTTGATGGGTTATACCCGTGTGGTATTACAAAAAGGTAACTGGTCTAAAAGAAAATTAAGGCGTCATGGTCGTATTCGATATAACTATAAAGTTCGTCATAATCGTGGCGGAGCAAATTGCTATTCCTATTTTTTATTTAAACGTGGTGCTTATTACAAAGTTAAAAATAAAAAAAGTAATCACTCAGCACCAAAAAAACAAAACTCAAATCGGAATCGAGTTCCAGCACGACAACCAAATTTTAATACGCGTAAGGTGCAATGCCGAGCAAAGTTTGATAACTGTAACAAACGCATTCAGCGTTGTAAAAATGAAGTGAAAAATAATAAATATCAAGTCCAGAAATGTGAGAAACATGGCTGGAAGCAACATCAGCAATGCATAGCGTATTATCTGTCATCGCAACGTAATAAAAAATATTCCCGGACACAGGCTCAACGGATTTGTCGTCAAAAATATGATAGCTATTTGCGACAGTGCCCACGTTTAAAACGTGATAACTGTGGTTCGTACTCTGTCTGCGATAATCGTTATAGAAGCTGTATGCGTTAATATTATTCGAATTTAAGCATTAAAGATGTTGAGATATTAGTGGGTGAAAATAAATTGGGATAGAAGTAGACTAGAAGCTTTAATAATAGACTATAAAAATTATGATTAGCGTACGAATATTATTATCGATGGTTGATTTTAGTTCTCTCGGCGATGTTGCTCTGGTTGATTTAACAACGCACTCTGAACTTCATGAGTTTAAAAGAGGAACGACGTTAGATGCGGGGAAATATAAGGCTAAGGTAATCTATTTGTTATCTGGCGCGCTTGATGTTTCCGACCCGGAAAATACCTTGCAAACTGTTGAGACCGGCACACCTCGTGCACAGCATCCTGTGTTTCGATTACGTCTACCCGGCTATAAGGCTATCTGCAAAGCTGATTGTAAAATTCTGTTCATCGATGAAAAGGTTTACGATAAATATATTGGTATAAACTGGGATGGCGGTAGTACGACGATTAATGTCACTAGCTTAAACGACGTAATTCCAAAAAATGCCAACGGACAACTCATCGCCGAAATAGAGAATAAATTTCTACAAGATAAAATCACGCTACCAAGTCTGCCTGAAATGGCGCTTCATATACAAAAAGAACTTGCAGAAGAAAATCTGGGGGTTAGTAAATTATCGAGCATTGTTCAAGAAGACCCTGTCATTACAGCTCGAATTATCAATGTTGCAAACAGCCCTATTTTTGGGAGAAAAAATATAACGAGTATAAAAAAAGCGATTACAATAATCGGCTTGGATGCTATTCAGGCTATTGTGATTAGTGCGGTGCTCAGAGATTTATTCAAACCAGAATCTGCTTTAATTAAGAAAACGATGGCGCGTTATTATGAACATAGTATGCGTATCGGGATTATATCCTATGTTTTAGCTAAAGGGATGACAGGCTATAACCGTGATCATGCTTTCCTAGCAGGTTTGTTACACGACATAGGTGTTATCCCATTACTTGTTGTTGCTGATAGGCATGCCGAACTATCACATCAGGCAGGGGATTTAGATGTTGTTATTGAAGAGCTAAAAGGTAAAGTCGGTAGCATGCTACTAAAAAATTGGGGGTTTGACGAAGACCTCTGCAACGCCGCCGCACATGCGTATGACTGGCAATGGCAGTCAACGGAAAATTCGTTCGATTATGTCGGGCTAGTACAGGTTGCCCTAATGCATTCCTCACTCGTCGGAGGTAAAAAAATTAAGGGGCCGCCATTATGTGATATTCCTGCCTTCAAAAATCTTGGTCTTGATAAAATTAATCCCGTCGAAGATCTACAGAAACTAAAAAAAGTCTCTACGCGGGTAACAGAAATGATTAAAATTTTATGTAACGACTAAACCATAGGATCGGATCAAGTTACTAATTGATTAATAATATTTACCTTGTCTAAGTATATTAATGGTCGGGCTTAAATATGTTATTTATTGCTAAAAGAAATAGTTTAAGAGAAGTGTATGAATATAATTGAAGAAGTTAAAGAAGCATGGGGATGGGTTGGTATTGATCCAGTTGAAATTGTTACTGAAAATGAATTTGGTAATTTAATTATTAAAGATGCTGACAATAAATTTTGGCGACTTTGCCCGGAAGAGATTTATTGTGAGGTTATCGCGGAGTCAGTTGCTGCTTATAATTTATTAATAATGGATGCTAAATTTTTAGATGATTGGAACATGGCTGGATTGGTTGATGTGGCAATAAAAAAATTAGGGCCACTAAAGGAAGGTTATAAATATTACCTGGCCATTCCAGGTATCCTTAATGGCGAATATAACAAAAGTAATATTCAAACGGCTCCCTTCGATAAAATTATTAAATGGTCTGGTGATTTAGGTTATCAGGTTAAAGATCTTAAAGATGGTAGTGAAGTTGAGCTTAAGGCAATAGATGAATAATTGGGGCAGGGTAAAAAATTCAGTTAACAATTAGTAAACACTTTTTCTTGATTATTAACTGTATAACTTGAATTTTGGACGTATTAATATGGAACAATATTTTATCATTTTATTTTTAATTATGGCGGCATATGTCGGTATAGGGAATTACATTTATTTTAAAAAGGTTTTACCGTCTATTAAAAGTGAAGATGAAAACGTAGTTAGTAGTTTCTCGCCCTCGGTGCAACAAGTGCATATGCAGCGGTATGTTGTAACCTTAGAAGAAAATAAAGAAACCCCATGGTTTTATTATTTCTTAAAATATAATAATTTTATTGTTTCAATAATTTTTGCGTTAGTTATCTTATTGGCAATAACAATGTATAAGCAGTTATAAAACAAAATAAAAGTGACGATGCTAAAATTAAATAATTTAGACTACGCTGATTTAACTTTGCCATATACGATGATATGAAACTTTATGACATTTTGGGCAAGGTGGAATTTTTCCTGCTTTATAAAAATGAAGATTCTCGCCACAGTTATCGCAAACTAAAGTGCCGGCAATGGTTATCTCACCGGTACGGTAAGTATAAGGTGCTTGGGCTTGTTCTTTTAGCTTAATTAACTTAACGGTAGTTGAGTCGGCAGTTTTTAGTAATAAGTCGAGTACTGCGTTTTCAAGCAGCGCTGTCTCGAAGCCAAGCCAGTCTTTTAGCTCATTTTGTGTTTTGTTAAGATAATTTGCTGCATCATCTAGGTCTCGTTTAAGCCATTCAGTAAGTTGCTCTGCTTCATGTTCGGATATCTCCTCAAGTTGTGTCGCTTTTTGTTTTACTTGTTCGATTAATTTGTTAATCGCGGGACCGCTTTTTTCTTTTAGTTGATGAATATCATTCACAAGATGTTCATACATCTGTTCGTAGGCTGAACCGAGTGTGTCAAGTGGATCGTTATGTCTTTTGGCTTTCATGTTGCCTCTCTGTTATTGCTCTAGTAGTTATGCTGTTTGTTTATTTAAACTCAATGGAATGAGTGCGAGTTTTTACGTAAGGCTTTTATTTCATCCAGTAAATCAAGTGCAAACGCAGCACCAGCCGGATTAAGATCAAGGTCACGTTGTAAGCGTGCTGCCGATGCGGCTTTTTCCACGCTACTAGCTGAAAATCGCCAGGTGCGTTGTTCATTTCCAATCGGCTCAAGAATTCCGTAATCAACCAATTTAATAATCAAGTCAGATGAGCTTGTACTGGCCATACATAATTCATTTAAGGTCAGTTTATAATGTTCGTTGAGTAAAGTACCTGATAATGTATTTCTGTTCATATTATTGATACTCCCTTAATTTATGATGAGTGATGTAATTCTCTAAAAAATTATTGGTGAACAGTGTTTATCAAGTCATTGCTCATCATTAACTAAACTACAATTGTGCAGCGAATATGTAACCACGAAAGTGATTAATACGATCAATAACCAAGCCTCCTACACTCGTAATGTATGCTGAGTCTAGTTGGCTTTAAACTCAATAGGTAGTATTACTAGATCTACACTGTTATTCGTGGATGGGGTTTATTTTTAAGAGGCTTGCCTTTATTAATGTGCGAAATTACTTATAATTTAAGGTGCTGGCTAGCTATTTGCGAGTATAAAAAGGCTTAAGACTTTAAATAAATATATTAATAAAAATGGAGTTAACTATGAGTCAATCTTTGCTTGTTATTATGGATAAGAGCTCTCGTAAGATCGTTATCGTAATTAGTATATTTTTACTTCTGGCTGGGCTTGTGGGGATTTTTGCGCCGATATTTACGTCGAAGGCAGTGGCGTTGCTAATTGGTTGGATTATGTTGTTTGCAGGAATTATTATCTTTTTTATTACCTGGTATGGCTTTAGGAAACGTTTGATTGTCTGGCTTAAACCTTTCGTATTGGTATTGATTGGCTTACTTATTTTATTTCATCCATTGGCTGGCGCTGCAGCACTTGGACTTATTTTGGTTATTTACTTATTGTTGGATGGATTTTCGAGTCTTGCTTTTGCATGGGATCTGCGGACTGAACATGGTAGGGGATGGTTGATATTCAACGGGGTTATATCTTTAGCGCTGGCTTCTATTATTATTTATGGTTGGCCGTTTTCTTCCGCGTGGTTAGTTGGATTTTTTATTGGTATTAGCCTTTTTATTGATGGGGTAACACTGCTCATGCTGGGGATCAAAACAAAGACAACTTTATAATGGTTCTCTGTAGTATTTCTATAGATTTATTTATTTTTGTTTTTTTCAGGAAATTTTTTTACAGAAAAATATAATTTTGTCTTTATTCCGATTAGATTTTTTAGAAACTTTTGCGTTTGGGGTTTAACTAACTTTTAACAATGTAACAGAGTCAAGTCTTGCATTTCACATTCAGGTTATCTGGTTGTATGGATTTATAAATATTATTAAAGTCAGCTAGAGAACAAGGCTGGGAAGTGAAAGCAGTACATGTAGATAGTTTCAAGGATTAAATATTTCTATGTATGTTTATAAAAAAATAAACAAAGCACCATTTTTTCTAATACACTTTTTACATCTTCGCTACGTTTTACCAATATCTTATGGATAACGACCTAATAGATGCACACCCCACGCAGTTGAAATAACCGCCAATGCACCAAAGGCCAGTTGCTGGAAACATAACCTGCATTGAGTCCTGCTGTATAAGTACAAAATAAAAATTGTAGAAAGAGTATAACGAATACCAATAGGCCAAAGGCGGTGAGTTTTCGCCATCGGTGCAACAAGTGCATATGCAGCGGTATGTTGTAACCTTAGAAGAAAATAAAGAAACCCCATGGTTTTATTATTTCTTAAAATATAATAATTTTATTGTTTCGATAATTTTTGCGTTAGTTATCTTATTGGCAATAACTCTGTATAAGCAATTATAAATAGGGAGTTAGGGAACAGAGTAAAATTTCTTCAGGTTTTTTAGAATTTGACGATGTTAAGCAAGTAATGATTTTGACGCTGCTCCTCAATTCTATTATGTTCAAATCTCAAAGTATCTTCACTGGGGTGCCTATCTCGCTTATGGAAAGCGGAGAGTTAGAAACCTGACATTATAATTAAAACTTTTCAGTAGTGTATGTTGAACTACATTAATAGTACTTTACTAACAAATAGCTTGGATTTTGGGAATATAAAAGAAGACTTTAAAAGTTTTCAGCCCTATGTCTTTGACTTTTATCGATAAACTGGTAGTAGCAATGGGATTCTAACCGATGTTTCTTAACATATCGAAATCGCACATTAATTAGCGTAAGATAATACTAAATAAGGGATTCAATGGTTTTGATTATACACAAAAGTGCAAGTGATATACTTTATTAAAAAAGTTTGTATAGGTTCTGATTTAACACTTATGCTCTCTCTGAAAAAGGGCATCAACTTGGAGTCTCTTACTAATTTAGCGGCCTCAATTCTTTGAAATATTGACATTACAATTTTCATCAAAAATTTGTAAAATTAACCAATAATAATAAAAGGGATAATTATGGAAAGCTTATTCAATACATCAAAAAATGAAAACCTCATTTTTGATATAGGGTTACATAAAGGAGAAGATACAGAGTTTTATCTTCTTAAAGGGTTTGATGTTGTTGCATTTGAAGCATCGCCTGAACTTGCTAGTGCTTGTAGCGAAAAATTTAGGAAATATATTGATTCAAAGCAGCTAACCATTGTTGAAGGCGCCATTATTGAACCGGCTGATATAGCTAAAGGAATGGATACGGTAAGCTTTTATGTGAATGATGATATTTCAGTATGGGGAACTGTCAATAAAGAATGGTCAGATCGGAATGAACGCCTTGGTACGAGCAGTCGAAAAATTACAGTAGATGCAGTCAATCTTATTGAAGTAATTAAGCGAGTGGGTGTACCGCATTTCATGAAAATAGACATTGAAGGTAATGATCTAATTTGCATTGAATCATTACAATTCTTCAAAGAAAAGCCAGATTATATTTCTATTGAATCAGATAAAACAAGCCTGAGTAATATCCGTAAAGAAATCAATCTATTAGTTAGCTTAGGTTATGGCGGTTTTAAGGCTGTCGAGCAATATACGATTCCAAATAATCAAGTTCCACCAATTAAACCACTTGAAGGCGGCTATGTTAAGCATTCATTCAAGGAAGGCTCCTCTGGCTTATTTGGCGCAGAATTATCAGGCTCTTGGAAATCAAGCAAGAAAATAATTAACCAATATAGAACGATTCACATGGCTTATTATTTGTTAGGTGATGATGGAGTAATGACGAAGTGGAAATTTATCGGCGCATGGATCCCCCGGCTAATCACTCGATCTATACTAGGGCTATTTACACGCTCAAGCTTTCCTTGTTGGTATGACACGCACGCTTCCTATTCAGGAAAAGATTGATTTCTATTGTTAATACTGATTCACGGGGCGAGCCAAGCTGACTAATTGGTTGGCCTAAGTTAAGTTATAGAAACAAGCCTTTATTCAGGCTTAAAACAACTATTTTATGCTCCAAATGGGTACTTTAAGTATTGCCCTTTATATTTGAGCCAGAGTGAACCTCCTCTAGTTTGACGGATACTTTTAATCTGAAGGATAACGACCTAATAGATGCACCCCCCAAGCAGTTGAAATAACCACCAATGCCCCAACGGCTTGATGCAGTACGGCAAAGTTTATGTTGACGGTCGTCATTACCGTCGCAATGCCGAGCAATACCTGAACACCATAAGTACTATGGATTGCTGCCGATGCTTTTCTGGACTGTTGGCGTACACGCATTGCTAAAGCAATTAAAAAACCAACCGTAACCCATGCCCACCAGCGATGAATGAAGTGGATAAGATAAGGGTCATTATTGAGCATTGCCCAAACACCATTAGACGAGTCTATTCCTATCGGTATGAGTGAACCATTCATCAATGGCCAGCTGCTGGAAACATAACCAGCATTAAGTCCTGCTGTATAAGCACCAAATAACAATTGTAGAAACAGTATAACGAAAACCAATAGGCCAAAGGCGGTGAGTTTTGACGGCCTTTTTTGACCGCTTGCGAGTTGCCGAAGATCCAGCGCTGTCCAGATTAGTCCACCTAGAATAAGAAACGCGGTTAATAAATGGGTTGCTAGACGAAAATGGCTAACATCCGTGCGTTCGGTTAAGCCAGAAGTGACCATCCACCAGCCAATCGCTCCCTGCATTCCGCCTAACAGTAGCAATGCAGTCAGTCGCCCACCGTAACCATCAGGTATCGCGCGTTTGAACGCGAACCAAGCTAGCGGTAGAGCAAAAAGAAGACCAATCAGTCGTCCCAAAAGCCGGTGTATCCACTCCCAAAAATAAATATTTTTGAAATCAGCTAGTGTCATACCCGCTGGGCCGTTTATTTCGAGGTACTCGGGGATCTGTTTATATTTCTCAAACTCTGATACCCATGCCGCTTCACTCATTGGCGGTATAGCCCCAGTTATGGGTTTCCATTCGGTAATGGAAAGCCCTGATTCTGTCAGTCGCGTAACGCCACCAACAATAACCATAATAAAAACCAGAAAGGCGACGGAATAAAGCCAGTTTGAAATGGCGACGGGTCGCTGTACGTGACGAATATTATTATCTATGCTGTGGTTCATGGTAGGCAAGGCTGCATTATTAAAGTATGTAGTATAACAATATAAACCGCAGACAGAAATGACGCTAGAACAATAAATAAGGTCAAAGTGATTTGAATTTAATTATCCTACCTAAAGGTCGAGAATTAAAATTATGTTGTTAAAAACTATCTTTAGGTCAACTCGATCATCATTTCTTATTTTGTCTCCTATATGTGTTTTTAGGTTTGAGTACTTCGCTTGCGACGCAATCTCAAGTGAATTTATTTATATTTTTTCTTATTGTTATTGGTGCGGTATCTGCACATATAAGTGTAAACATGCTTAACGAATATTTCGATTTCAAAAGTGGATTAGATTTAAAAACAGAAAAAACAGCCTTTAGTGGTGGTAGCGGTGTACTTCCTGATAATCCTAAAATGGCGGGTACCATTCTCATTATCGGCTTAGTATTTTTGATAGCAACAATTTTCATTGGAATCTACCTTATTGTTGAACGAGGTTTTCAAATCCTGCCGATTGGTATAGTGGGCATGGTGTTGATAATTACCTATACACAATGGCTTAACCGTTTTCCATTATTGTGTTTAATTGCTCCTGGTTTAGGATTTGGAGTTTTGATGGTTGTTGGTACTCATATGATATTAACTGAGGGACATTCTTATTTACCTTGGTTAGTTTCACTTGTTCCTTTTTTTCTGATCAATAACCTTCTTTTATTAAATCAGTACCCAGATATAAAAGCTGATACTAGTGTTGGTCGAAATACATTTCCAATTGCATTTGGTTTGAGTAAAAGCAACTTTGTTTATACTCTTTTTCTGATGGCAGCGTATTTACCCATTCTTATTTATATTGTGAACGGTTATATACCAAAGCTGAGTATTATTGCTATTATTTCGATTGTATTTTCGTTGTACGCCCTTCATGGTGCAAATAAATATACAACAAGAATTGGTGACTTTCCGCAATACTTGGGCGCGAATGTGGCTGCGGCCATAGTAACGCCATTATTGCTTGGGATTTCGATAATGATTACTTAAAGGGTTCAGTACAATTGTAATTTGATAGTTAGTTTTTTTCGAAAATTAGTAAGATGAATCAAGTTAACTAATCGAATAATAAAATTTATGCTGTAGAAATTTATTCATGTTCAGACTCTGATAATAATATAAATGAAGGCTGGGACAATGTTTCAAATTAAAAATGTTTTAACTTATCTATTCATTTTTTTGTGGGTTAGTGCTTGTGGAGGAGGTGGTGGTGCTTCGGGAGATGCTGCACCAGAAAAAATCTCGGTAACAATAACCGTAGATAAATTGCCTAACGTTGTGAATTATAATAGGGCTGTTACACCCGATGGTTATGTCGAGTTTGGTTGGGGAGTAACGTTTGATATAAATGGTGATGGCGCTATAAATCAAGGCGATATTGGTTTACGTTTACTGCACTTTAAAGCACCTAGTAGCTCTGAAACGACAGGGCCTCTTTCTGATTTTTCAGCTAGATTATGGATATTTACAACGGATACTCGATTGGAAAGTGTTGCTGCAGCTACACAAACAATCACAGGGAACAGTATTACTCTGTCTATTGATAGAAGTGCGCACGCTTCCTTAGCAAGTATATCGAATACAACACTGGTATATTTTTTAACGACAAATAGGGATGACAGTAATGGACTTCCTATTTATGATTATTATCCAGGTTTTGCAACTTTGATCGATATACCTTTAGATAAACAGTTTACTGATGTTCAAGGTGATGTTGTTCCTCCGGAATCTGATATGGTGAGTATGAGTCTTAATTTTTAAATTATACGAGGTCAGGTTTTACAAATCACACTATGGATAATAGAACAAACAAACAAGGATTTTCAGTTTTCCATCCTGTTGTATTACTTGCAGCAGCAGCGCTAATCTATTTTTTAAACACAGGTTTATTTGCTAGTAGTGGAGATGAGCTTAAGGTTCGTCAAGAAATCAAAAAAGAAGTTGTTGATTTATTTATGCAAGAAAATTTTACTGAGCTTGATAAGTTATCAGCAGAATATCGAGAGAGCGGAGCACGAACGTCGAGTGGCCTTACGAAGCTATCAATATTTTATAGAGGAATAAACGGTCTGGTTAGGGCAAAAAAAAATAATAGACCTGACTACGCTATATTTATAGAGAAAGTGGACAGATGGATAGCTTCTAGCCCAGACTTACCATCAGCTTATATAGTGAAAGGCATTATTTTAACGCATGAGGCATGGAGTATTAGAGGAACGGCCTTTGCGCATAAAGTATCAGAACAAAACATGATGTTTTTCAAACTAAAAGCAAGGAAAACGTATCGATATTTACAGAGCGTGAAATCAAAAGCTAATACCGATCCAGCATGGTATGAAGTTAGCGTTAGAATTATGACCGCTTTTGAGCGGGATCGTAGTAAAGTAATGAACGTTGCTAATGAAGGCCTTAATAAATTTCCGTATTATTATGAATTATATTTTACGACAACGTTTTATTTAACGCCTAAATGGCATGGTAATGATGCTGATATAGAAGAATTTGCATTGAAGTCAGTACAAAGAACGAATGAGAAAGATCGTATGAGCATGTATGCGAGAATTTACTGGAATGCCGATTATGAAAATTATCGCGGAAAGTTATTTAGTCATTCTGATGTAAATTGGAAAAACATGCGAAGTGGTTTCGAGGACATGATAGATGATTATCCGGTTCAGTATAATATTCAAAAATTTGCATATTACGCGTGTCTAGCAAAAGATAAGTCGACAACACAAAGAATATTTAAAAAAGTTAAAGAACCCATATTAATAACGATATGGTTAAGCCAAGCGACTCATGAAAACTGCAGACGGTTTGCTAATTGAGAGATATAGAGTAGTTTGAGGTCAGGATAAAAATATATAATATCCTATAATCTTTGCCGTGGATAATGAGCAATAATGCTTTTTATTAATGATTATACATCTCGTTCTTTATAAAACTAAAAATCAAACGGTATTTGAATACCATAGAAAATAATAAATTATTATAGAAAGTAGACTTAATATGGCTGTTAAACGTTCGAATATTACCTCTTTTGACTTTTTCCCTGGGCGTGTTCTTGCTCGAAAATATGAAGTGATTAAGCGGCTTGGAGCCGGCTGGGAAGGAGAAGTCTTTCTAGTAAAAGAGCAGGCCACTGAAATTGAACGAGCCGCTAAATTTTATTATCCAGAACGTAACCCACGAAATAAGAACTTATTATTTTACGCAAAGAAACTTCATAAGTTACGTCAGTGCGCAATTTTAATTCAGTATCAAACTCAGGAAACTATTACTTATAAAAATGAGTCGGTTAGTTTTATGGTATCTGATTTTGTTGAAGGTGATATATTGGATGACTTTTTGTTAAAACAACCCGGTAAACGCTTAGATTTATATCAGGCTTTACAGTTGCTTCATGCACTAGCTGAAGGTATTGAACATATTCATCATATGCGTGAGTATCATGGTGACTTACACACGGGAAATATTATTATTCGCCGTCATGGCATCAATTTTGAAATTAAATTACTGGATCTTTTTCACTGGGGTAAGTGTACCTCGGAAAATATTCATGATGATGTATTAAATTTAATACGAATTTTTTATGATGCGTTAGGCGGTCAGAAATTTTATAAAAAACTTTCACCCGTCGCTAAAGGCATTATTTGTGGTTTAAAAAGGTCACTGATCTTAAAAAAATTCCGTAGTGCAGGAGAATTACGCGACTATCTGGAAACAATGCAATGGCCCGAATAAATAGAGAGCCACTCAATCAAGTAAAAAAATTTGTTGGAGAAAACAAACCCCAATGTTTTGTTTCCAATATTGCAAACGGTAGTATCGCTATGTGTACTTCACGTTCACCCGATAAAACATCACAAAATGAAGATGCCTTAGCCGTTATTCCAGTTAGCGAAGATTCATCCGTTCTTGTCGTTGCTGATGGTGCTGGCGGTATGCGTGGTGGTGAACAGGCATCGGCAATAGCCATTGAAAGCTTAATCGATGCCGTTAAACAAATTAGCAAAGATAAATCAGAATTACGTGATGCGATATTAAATGGAATTGAAAATGCCAATGCAAGAATAATGGCTTTGGGGATTGGTGCAGCAACGACTATTTCGGTGGTTGAACAAGTCGGTATGACAATTCGCACCTATCACGTAGGCGATTCTGAAATTATTATTATGGGGCAACGTGGCCGATTAATTCACCAAACCATTCCGCATTCCCCTGTTGGTTATGCGATTGAAGCGGGTTTAATTAATGCCGATGAGGCGATACATCACGCCGAGCGTCATTTTGTCTCTAATATACTCGGTAATGCAGAAATGCATATCGCAATTGGGCCATCTATCACATTAGCAAAATACGATACGGTATTGCTTTCAAGCGATGGTTTAACGGATAATTTTTCCATTGAAGCCATTGTCAATATAGCTCGTAAAGGCCGGTTGTCTGCCACCATTCGCAAGCTATTTAAACAAACTTTGGCTCATATGCAACCGCAAGAAGAGTTGCTTGAATATAAACCCGATGATTTATCTATCATCGCTTTTAGGCCATATCCAATAAAGTAATTTAACCAATCCTAAGGGTAGCGAGCGGGGTCAAGATGTTACAGAAAAAATCCCTCTAAATTTCTGTGATTATTTCTACTTAAAAAATTATATTTCCCAGTTTTAATTATGTGTAAAACACCAATGGATAGAATAGAGTAGGTATCTACGAAAAAAGTCATCATGTTACATTTTGTCTAATCTGAATTTCCAATATAAATAAATTAACTTATAGCTCTTATCATTGAGTAAAAATAGAGATATTATTTAAGAGCTTCGTTTATAATAAGCTAATTATATTAACAGTAAAAATCCACGGTGAATAATGAGTAAGATACTGCTTTTTGTTAATGATCAAGTCGCGTTTGATTTTGATAAAGACATGCCGCTTGACGAGAGCCAGTTAAATTTCCTAAATAAAATGGATAGTGATATGGATAAGGGGTTTAAAATTAATGGTGAATCATTTCCCAATCCTGATAAACAGCAACGTGCTGAATTTACCGCTATGAATTTAATTAGAGGCCTACAGCAGGAGAATGAAGAGGTTGTCGTTGTATCTTGTGCGTATATCTCTAATCGTTTACCTGAAGTTGACGAAGTTCATGTGAATGATCTTGAATCGGGTGTTAAGGTAGAATTTAAATGAAGTTCTATTTAGAGTTAAAATTATAACGAATGTTCTATTAAGGAATAACATGGAGTTTATTATGAAAAAAATAATATTTATATTGCCAATATTACTTCTCTTTAATGCAGCTTATGGCGCTCCATTAATGAGTCAGCTAGAGATGGAGAAAATAGTAAAACAAACAGCCAGTTCATCTAAAGGTGGAAAAGGCGTTGTTAAATTTATTTATAACAACGTGCAGATGACATTAATTTCAGATGTTAAGCACGATCGTATGCGCATAATTTCTGCAGTAAAAAAGTTTCAAACTTTATCGGCTGAGCAAATAGATGAGATTCTAAAATCTAATTTTCATAAATCACTTGATGCGCGATACGCAGTGAGCAATGGTATTTTATATTCCGCATACATTCATCCGCTCTCATCTTTAAGAAAGAAACAAATAACATCGGCGATGCTTCAAGTATCTAATTTGTCCAAATCATTTGGCCATGAATATAGCAGTGGTGTGCTAAGGTTTGGAGGAGACAAGAAGAAAGAACAGGAAAAGGTGATAAAGGGTGCGATTTAAAATATAACGGGAACAGAGAAATATTTGTAAACGATAATAACAGTGGATTTATTTGGCAATATATTAGCGGAACCCATTAGCCTACTTAAAAAGGACGGTATTGCAAATTATTATGGTTCTATTCTCGATGAAAAAGATGCCAATGATTATTTAGAAAATTTAGTTGAGAGCATTGAGTGGAGAAATGATGAAGTGGTTGTTTATGGTAAGAAGATTGTAACAAAGCGAAAAGTGGCTTGGTATGGTGATAAACCATTTGACTATACTTACTCTAATACCACGAAAAAAGCATTACCATGGACGAATGAGTTACTTGAGCTAAAGAAAAGAGTTGAAGAAGAGACCGGCGAGACATTTAATTCTTGTTTATTAAATTTATATCACAACGGTAGCGAAGGCGTGGCTTGGCATAGTGATGATGAAATAACACTAAAAAGAAATGGGGCGATTGCGTCATTAAGCTTTGGGGCAGAACGTAAATTTTCTTTTAAACACAAACGAACTAATGAGACAGTTTCATTAGTATTACAACATGGCAGTTTGCTTGTTATGCAAGGTGAGACGCAAAAGTATTGGTTACACAGTTTGCCAGCAACAAAGAAGATAGATGAACCTAGGGTTAATTTAACATATAGAACGATTTTATAGTGTGAGGGGATATGGAACATCTGGAATCGATTGAATTAAAAACATTTGTACCTGCTAAAGATTTTGAATTATCGAAACGTTTTTATAAAGACCTTGGCTTTTCTATGAATTTTGATGACGGAAATTTAGCCTATTTTTGTCATAACGATTGTAGTTTTCTTTTACAGAATTATTATGTGAAAGAGTATGCTGATAATTTTATGATGCACTTGCTTGTCAAAAATACTGATGCTTGGTGGGAGCATATTAAAAGTACAGGTGTTATTGAAAAATATAATATTCGAGCAGAGTCACCTGAAGTGAAATCATGGAAAATGAAAGACTTTACCCTGGTTGATCCGGCGGGTGTTCTGTGGCGGTTTGGTGAAAATATTTAATATTAAGGAAGAATGATGAAATCAATTATTACAGTTATCGCATCACTTATTGTTGGCGTTGTAGCAATGTATATGTATGGCGAAGTTCGAGATGGTTATAATACTGAAACAAATGTAACGATAAATTCAATTAAAAAAATCGCTGAGTTGGCGACAGTTGAATACAATATGTCAGTGATTGTGGAAAGAACCAAGAAAAAGAAGAAGTTCTTAGAGTGGAAAAAAGCGAAATTTTTAGTTTTACTTAGCGGTAAAGTTAAAGGCAGTGTGGATTTGAATTCAGCAAAAATCAATATAAATAAAGAGAACAAGACAGTTGATATTGCTTTTGCAAAAAAATCGGTAAAGGTCTCTAACCCTGAAATACCGCCGAAGGGTTTAAAAATTATTACCGTATCTAACCCTAACCTTTTTAATAAGTTAAAAGACAGTGATTTTACAAAAGGGCAAGAAATTGCAATTAAAAAATTACGTCAGTCAGCGTTGGATAACGATATTATCAACAAAACAAAAAATGAGGCCGTTGTGGTATTAAGCAACTTCTTAGAGGCCTTAGGTTATAAATCTAAAATTGTATTTTTGTAAGTTATGGTCACACGACAAGCAAGAAAAAAAGATGAGAAGTATTTAATACAAGCGAAGCAACGTTACGATAAACAACGTCAACGTAATGTGGCAGCAGTGCCTGGCGTGCATGAATTTGTTATGGTGTTGGATAACTTAAAAGGTGGTTTTAACGTACCTAAAATTTTTCGTTCTGCTGAGGCGTTTGGCGCTAATTCGGTTCACCTTATAAATGTAGATTGGTTTGATCCCGCGCCGGCCAAAGGTTCGTTTCGTAAGGTGCCAGCGAAATTTTATGATCAATTTTCAAGCTGTTATGAAAAATTAGTAGAGCAGGATTATACCTTATATATGTTAGCCGCAGCATCTGACGACGATATTATTTCATCAATTAGCTATAAGGTAGCCTTAAATACGAAATCCGCTTTTATTTTAGGACATGAGGCTTACGGACATTCTTTTGAGATGGATGATTTTCCATTAGTTAAAAAATTGTCTATTCCACATTTTGGTTCGGTTGAGAGTTTAAATGTAAGTATTGCAGCATCTATTGTGATGTATGAATATGTTCGCCAACATAATGCTGAGTAATTGTATTTGTATAATCTAATTAATTTTAAAACGGGTAATAAATATGTTTGATGTGAATGAATATTTTGATGGCAGGGTGAAGTCCATTGCCTTTAGCTCTGGCGCTGATAAGGCAACCGTAGGTGTTATGGCGGTAGGTGAATATGAGTTTGGTACGAATACAATTGAAGATATGACATTAGTGAGTGGCAAGATGTCGGTTAAATTGCCCGATGAGAGTGACTGGCGTGATATACAAATTAATGAAATGTTTGTTGTTGCTGCCAATACGTCTTTCTTAGTTAATATTAAAGAAGAAGCATCTTACTTGTGCGTTTATAAATAATGATTGAATTTAAATTAGATGGCCATGAGTTTATTGAATTAAACAATCTCTTAAAAGTGGTCGGTCTGGCACATAGTGGTGGCTTAGCAAAATTATTAATCGCTGATGGAATGGTGATGGTTGATGGTCAAGTAGAGCTTAGAAAACGTTGTAAAATACGTCATGATCAAATTGTTGAGTTTGACGGTGAGCAGATTAAGGTTCTAGATTAAATGCTTAAAGCGTCACTAAGCTGTTTAATCATTTTATTGTTATGTACGAGTTGCACCGTTGTACCAGCTAAGAAAGCCCATTCAGATAATGATATTAAATGTGGTGTGTCAACGCATGAATATAATTTAAAAATGGTTAAATCGGGACATATTACCGCGAGTTGTAATTCTCCTGAATGCATTCTTTCTATCGGTATGTTTGCTGCAGCGTGGACAGGTGTAACGGCTATTATTTCAGGCTCAATCGTTATTATAGGTAATACCGTCCATTGGCTGGAACAATTAGGGCCTTGCGACAGTGACGAGCTTAATGAGCAAGTTCTTGAAACTAACAAGCCTCTTATCCAGCAAGGTGGTAAGAGTATTGTATCTAAAGAAGCATTAGAAAAAGAATTAGTGGATGAGTAGTCGTATTATTATCCAATAAAAATACAAATAAAACCTTCGTTATCGCCTGAAATTTTATATACTGTAATACGAGCATCGAAAGTCTCTGTTGTAACAGAAGCTTCCGAGACAGAAATTGCATTTACATTCATTTATATTTTTTAATAAATAAGAAACAATAGGACATTATAATGCCAAAACATGAAGCAAAGTGTTGCCCTCGCTGTGATTCTAATTTTGAATGTAAAGTTAGCTCAATATTAGAGTGTCAATGTTCGAGTGTGTTTTTATCTCAGGCTGAGCAAGAGTATGTGAGTACGCGCTACGATGATTGTTTGTGTGTAAGCTGTTTGGTTGAAGTGCAAACAGAATGCAGTTTAGTTAAGCACAACAAGAAAATAGAACAATTTTTAAGACACTAAAATTTTAAAGGTATAAAAGTGGCTGAACCTAAATTAGAACTTATTAGCTTTGCACTCTGTCCGTATGTACAACGCGCTCGGGCAATTCTGAATGAAAAACAAATAGAGCATTCAATCAAGTTTATCGATTTAGATAATCCTCCTGAATGGTTTTTTGATGTTTCACCAATGGAAAAGGTGCCAGTTTTATTAGTTGATGGTAAGCCTTTATTTGAATCGATGGTTATTTGTGAGTACTTAGATGAAACAACCGAAGGGTCTTTGCATCCAGCGGATCCTTTTGAAAAAGCACAAAATCGCTCATGGATTGAATATGGTAATAGTATGTTAGATGCCACCTTCAAATTATTTTCAACTGACGATGAGAAAAAATTTAAACACTTAACTGCTGAACTTGATGAGAATTTTGACACTTTAGAAGATGATTGTTTAACCGACGGCCCTTTCTTTAACGGAGAGACGTATTCTATTATTGATGCGGCTTATGCACCTATCTTTCGTTACCACCATACACTTGAAAAATATCATCCATTTGGCTTTTTTAGCGACCGCCCCAAAGTGACTTTATGGAAAGATACTTTATTAGGGCATAAATCAGTGATTGAAAGTGTTCCTGACACCTATTTGGATGATCTTGACCGTTTTTTACGAGAACGAGATTCAATCTTTTCATCGAAAATGAAATAATCATGCGTAAATACAAAACAAAATATTGGTCGGTCAATATCCCCACATTATGGGATGCAGAATACTCAGACGAAGATGAGGCTGACGTTATTTACGATAATAACGGAGTGGGTGAGTTAATCATTAGCACAGTTTATGATGAGACTGGCATTGTTGACGAGCAACTTGAAGCGATGGCAGCGGAACATCTAGACTCTCAAACAGAGCTGGAAGATGTTGTATTGGGTGATTTCGCTGGCATTGCTGTGAGCTATACTAAAGATGCTGAATACTGGTGTGAGTGGTATTTATGTACTGAGAACGTTTTACTCTTTGCTAGCTATAATTGTGCTGAGGACAAAGCTGAGGAAGATGAAGATGTTGTTGAATCTATATTAGAATCTCTAGAAGAAACAGATTAACAAGCAAAGTAAGATTGAATTCTACCTAAAGGGTGATGTCCAATGTAGAGACGTTGGTTTTTAATCAAATTTTTAGATGGGTGGTCTGTGAAACATAATATTAAATTATTTTTTATCTTTGGATTCATATTTATTATAAGCGCATGTGCAACGCCTGCGTTTAATACCACCCATGTTAATAAGACGTTAACACCGAATTCAGCGATAAATTCATTTAGTTTAACTAAAAACCAATATGTATTATGGGGTGGTACACTTTTATCGGGAATAAATTTAAAAGACAGTACTGAACTTGAAATATTAGCGTATCCGTTAGACGATTATTCTGAGCCGATTGAGAATAGCAAATCGTTTGGACGATTTATCGCGATTGATTCCGGTTATCTAGAACTTGGCGAGTATGCAAAAGATCGTCAAATCAGTTTTGTTGGCCAACTTGTTGAATTACGTAAAGGGAAAGTTGGCGATAGTGACTATGTTTACCCCGTTATCGCGATACAACAAATCAAATTATGGCCTATCGAAAAAGATATCTACTATGACGATCCTGATGTTCGCTTCCATTTTGGTGTCGGAATATTTCATCGCTACTAGAAAAAATAAATATTTAGTAAAAAAAATGGAATAAAACCCAGCGTTATCCGTTCTACTAGTATCTATGGGTCATAAATACGTAAGATTGGGTGAGGCATGTTCTCTAAATATAAATTATCAAAATTCTTAACAGATAACCGTGGTTTGTTGTTGCAGTTAGCCTATTCATGGTGTCATGATAAATCTTTAGCTGAAGATTTAGTTCAAGATGCAACTGAAAAAGCGCTTAAAAATATAAGTAGAATGAAGCATAGTGATGCCGTTAAAGCATGGTTTATAACCATTATGCTTAATTGTTGGCGCGATATGCTGCGTAAAAAACAAGAATTCCAAAATATCGATGACTTAATATTAAACGATTCGATCGTTCAGGAAGACTCAAGAAAATTGAGTGAAAGTTTAACGCCTGAAAAAGAAATATCCCGCGAACAAACACAAGTAGCTGTTAAGGAGGCGGTCAGCCGACTGCCAATTAAATATCGAACTGTTTTAACGCTAGTCGATATATACGGGGCTTCTTATAGTGAGGTGGCTCAAATTATCGATGTACCTATAGGTACCGTGATGAGTCGCATTAATCGTGCACGACAAGCATTACGAAAGTATTTACTAGCTGAATCAAATACTAATACGGTTATACCACTGCGTAATAAAGCTGTTCTGAGAGGTGAACAATGAAATATACCGATGAAAAATTAAATGCTTATATTGATGGTGAGTTATCAATAGAAGATGAGTTGGAATTATTAGAAGACTTAAATGAAGATAAAGACTTATGTAAACGTTTGAGTGATTTTAAACAATTAAAATTATTGGTTCACTCAACTTATAAAGATGATGTTCCAGAACAACCGTATCGAGCCTCGTCAAGCAAGGTTAAATATTCACTCGTTGCCAGCGTATTACTCACACTCGGAATTGTTGGTGGTTGGTATTCACACGGCGTTATACTTGATGATGGCGAAGCAACATTACAAGTAACATCTAAAAAAGATGATACGTGGAATATTGTTTTACACGTAAACACGAATGATCAGTATATTCAAAAAACAATTTTAGATGAAACTGAGAGCCTACTTGAATCATTTAAAGAAACAAATAAAAAAGTAAAAGTGGAAATTGTTGCTTACGGACAAGGAGTATTTTTATTTGATAATGACAAAACAAAATTTAAGAATCGTCTGAAGTCACTTCAAAGAGATTTCGATAATCTAAGTTACGCTGTTTGTGGTCGAACGGTTAAACGGATTGAGGATAAACAAGGGCGAAAAATTAAGCTGATATCTAAAATGACTGTTGCGCGTTCAGGTATTTTTCAGATAATTAAACGGCAGAAACAGGGCTGGAATTATATTCGTATATAACGGGAGCAATACACATGAATTTAGTATTTAAAAACATCTTATTATTGTTGATATTAACACTATCAACAACCGCCTATGCTGTAAGTTCGGTAAAGGAAGATTCTCAACACGTTAATGCGTGGAACGCTTTTGCCGATAACGTCTATCAGTTACATCAGTTTAATTTAAAAAACGTTTCGGTTAGAACCGAACAGGATGATGGTGGGTATTCTGGCAAAGAGAATTTTTTCGAAGAAACACGTTACTATGATGATAAATCAGGTAAGTTGTTAAGCCGTATACAAAGAGAAAAAAACGATTCCAATAAAATACATTTAATTGAAGTTTTTATTTATGACCAACAGGGTCGCGTTAATATAGATTATTTAGCTGCTTTTTTACCTGATTTTAGAAATGCCCCTATTCAAACATTAATTAGTATTCATCGTTACAATGATTTATTACATGCTTTTAGACAATTTGATGCTTCTGGTGCATTAATTAATGAGCAATGTGAAGGTGAACTCTTTAATGAGAAGGTTTTTATTACCTTAGACGAAGATGAAATAATAAATCGTCATGAAATATTAGTTAATGATATTGAAACTAATCAGTATCATAGTTGTTTTGAATTTTTGCCTAAACAAGCAGGGGATTATTTAAGTCCGAGTCATTTAATAGCGGATAGCACAAATGATGATCAAAATGAAATTAGTACAGCTTTACAAGCATTATCAAGTTTAATTGAATCGGATAATTCAGATAGCCAAATTGGGTTAAATTATCTAAAACGTGCAGATTTATATTTTCAACAAGGACAATTTAGTAAAGCAGTCAGTGATTATTCCCAAGCGTTAAAACATAATGACCATTTAGATGAAGCTTATTTTGGTCGAGGTATGGCATTAGGTCGGCAAGGGTTAGTGCAACAAGGAGTTGATGATTTAAGTGTCTATATCAAAAGACATCCTTATAATTCTCGAGCTTATACTAAACGTGGCGTACGATATATTTGGTTAGGAAATACGGCAGCAGCTAAGAAAGATTTATTAGAAGCGGTATCGTTGGATATTAGCAATGCCGAAGCGCATGATGACCTCGGTGTTGTGTATGCCAGTAATAATAATTTCGATAAAGCGATTTACCATTTTAAGCAATCGATTTATTACGATCGAACATATCAAAAAGCCTACCATAATTTATCGATGGCTTATGTGGTTACAGGAAAATTCAACCAAGCGTTATTACAAGTTGATAAAGGATTATTACTACAAAGTGATAATCGAAATACGCTACTGTTAAAAAGTACCATTTTAGAAAAATTAGGAAAAATAAAAGAAGCGAATAGACTCCGTGAACATGCCGAGTTTTTACCTGAAGGTAATTGGTCAGAACGTTATAGCTTAAACTAATATGATTTAAACTGTAACTCATTGAAAATAATCGTTTAATTCTCTTTTGGCTTCAATCTAGTATATAACTACATAAGAAATACTTAATGTTAAAAACATTGCAAGCGTGGTTCAATAGCACCTAATCTAACTAGGATATTTCCTCATGAGCCAAGATAAATCAGATAACACCACAGCCGAAGATAACAGCATACGCGAAATAAGAATTAGTCCTGTTGTTCCCACCGAATCAGTGCTGGTTGCCACGGCTCGTGGTATGCGTCCTAAGAAAAAAGAAGAACGTGTGAAACGAGATACACGTAAACATGTTGAGACTTGCCCTTTCTGTCGTGGTAATGAAGAAATGACGCCTCCGGCGTTAATGACTACGCCCGATGAAAAGAATTGGAATATACGTATTGTTGAAAATTTATTTGCAATACTCGGCGATGATGAAAAAAAAACAAATCTCGTCTTAGGTTTGCAACAAACGATTGATGGTTATGGTCGTCACGAAGTGATTATCGATCACTCTGAACACGGTATTGCAGTGTTTGATATGTCAGCTGAACATATAGCCGATATATTTAAGGCTTATCGTGACCGAATGCTTGAGTTATATAAAGCCGATGATCGAATTCGATACGTTTTAGTTTTTAAGAACTTTGGTGCAGCGGCAGGTGCAAGTATTCCACATACACACAGTCAACTCATTGCAATGCCAGTTATACCTGAAAATGTTCATTCAGAAATGCATCACTCCGATCTATATTATAAAAAACATCACCAGTGTATTTTTTGTGGTTTAATTGATGAAGCATTAACGTTTGAAGCGACTATTTATGATCGTGATTCAGGTCAAGTTCGTCGCAAAGTTGATATTGGTCAGTACATAATAGAGCGAACAAAACATTTTATTGCCATAAAACCCTTTGCGAGTCGTTATGAATGGGAAGTGCATATTTTTCCATTAGATCATCAAGCTGATTTTATCGATTGCTCAGATGAATTTTTAGATGACTTTGCAGGGCTCTTACAACGAACAATGAAACGCTTAGAGAGTGTTTTAGAAGGTGTTCAATATAACTACTTTATGCATACCTTGCCGCATGGTGAAGAATTTAAAAATAATAGTGAAAGTTATCATTGGCATTTAGAAATTACGCCTCGTACAAGTATTCCGACAGGGTTTGAGTTAGGTTCTGGACTTTTTGTTAACACGATAAGTCCAGAAGATGCTGCACAACAGTTGCGCGATGTAGAGCTTTAAAATTATTCTCGATTGTTTTTACTATTGAGTGAGTAATATAAGTGTTTCTTTATTGCTGCACGAGTAAAATATTCTATAATAGAAGTACATTTCTTTGGTGCATGTCTTGGATATCATAGGGGGACTTATGAATGATCGTAGAACCAGTATTCGGCATTTAGTTAATTTAACCGTCACGCTTTATCATGAAGAGCTTGGCCATATACGCGGTCAGATCCGTGACGTTTCTTCAGGCGGTATGAATGTCAATATCGCAGATAAAACCACCATAGCTAAAAAATTTAGTAATGAGATACTTATCGTTAGGCCAACAAATATGGACGTTTTATTTAATATGGAATGTTTAAGGATTGATGGAGCCTGTGTCAGTCTAAAATTCATGGAATAATATAGATTCTTAATTAAAAATAGCTCATAATCACTTCAATTTAATATAAAAAGAAATATTAATATGGATGAACGTAGAAAAAATCGACGTAAAGTGGTTAATTCGCGAGTAAGAATCTTTCATCCAAGTTTTGGATCAGTTGATACACAGACACGTGATATTTCTGATGGTGGGGTAATGCTTCTTGCTGAAAGTGAATATGCTAACGTTAAGGTAAATGATGAAGTTAAACTTATTTTTCTCGATTCAGGCGAAAAAGATCTCGTGTTTAATATGGATGTTGTTCGTTCCAGCTCTGATGGGATGGGTTTAAAATTTTTAAATTACGAAAAAAATGGTGATGTTTATCCTATTTCTGATTTACGAGAAGTCTGGGTGAATAAAAAATAATTTGGCAAAATGTGTGAGGTTTATTCGCGCATCTTTTTAATTTTTATGCTAAATTCTGAAAAATTTTAACAGAACAGATAGATTTTATACGATGATATTCGGTTCAAAGGAAAGACGATATTCTGTACGTAAACGGGTTATTTCCTCGGTACGTATTAGCCATCAGTTATTTGGTGAAGTTGATGGTCGTTCACGTGATATATCGGATGCAGGCTTATATATCGTAGCTCAAAATTTACCAAATTTACCAAAAGGGGCCCATGTCAGTCTACAACTTATGGACTCTAGCAATCCCTTTATTTTCTTTAACACTCGGGTTGTTCGTATGAGCAACAATGGTATGGGTTTAGCTATTGTCGATTATGAAGTAGATGGCGAACGATTTAGTTTGGAAGAGCTTAAACGGCAATGGGTTGTTGCCTACCCGAATTATTATGGTTCTACTTAATAAACAAACATGATATGAGGTTGAGTTAAGCAACTAATGCAAACAATTCAACTAATCTCTCTTCGTCACTCCGCTTTTTACACACCTTATTTAATGACCTTTATGGGTGGCTTTTTAGTCGAACAAGGGCTGAAGGCCGAATATCAGTGTGTCAGTAATGTAGAAGAATTAGAGCGATTATTATCAACGGGAAAAGCACATGTGGCTCAATCGGCCGTTGGTATCAGTATGCGTAAACGTAGTCTTGAGCCAAATACAAAAAACGATATTTATCATTTTGCGCAAATAAATCAGCGTGATGGTTTTTTCATTGCGGCCTCGTTGGAATCATCAGCGGTTAACTTTAATTGGAATCATTTAGAAAACAAGCGGATTATTGCTGATCACTTATTTCAACCTATTGCCACACTTAAGTTTGTATTAAATCGAAAAGGTGTCGATATCGGTAAAATTGAATTTATTGATATAGGTGATGCGCAACAAAGCCAATTGGCATTTTTGTCGGGAGAAGCTGATTATATTCATCTACAAGGACCATATCCTCAGCAGCTAGCTGCCGATGGTAAAGCAAAAATTGTCGCTTCAGTTGGTTCTGCCGTAGGTGAGATTGCTTATAGTAGTTTGTGTGCAACAAGCTCTTGGTTAGAATCACCAATGGCAAAAAAATTTATGCTGGCTTATAAAAAATCTTTAAATTACGTTCAAAAAACAGAAGCACAATATTTAGCCGAACAACTTTCTCCTCAGTTTGACACAATTAATTTAGAAACATTAACATCAACAATAGATGCTTATAAAAAATTAGAAAGCTGGACAACACAAGCGTGTATTTCTAAGTCGGCATTTGAATCTGCTAATAAAGTATTTTTATTTAGTGGTGATATATCATCTAACATTGACTATGGTTGCGTGGTATCAAATGAATTGTGTAATGTGGTTTAATATCAGTAAAATAAAATATCAAGGATGAAATTTTAGATGAATAAAAATGAACTAAAATCAAGTAAACGTTTTTCAGATAAACGTAGTGAAGCTCGGATAGAATGCAAACAATCCGTTCAAGTTATTATGCCAGATAATACTCAACTTGATATGACAGCCTTAAATTATTCAATGGGTGGCGTTGGTATAAAAGGTTCGGTTTACCAAGTTATCCCTCATGTTGGAGAAAAATTAAAAATAAACTTCACATTAGATGCAAAGAATTCCAGGCAAGTTGATATCTTAGGTATCGTTAAGCATATTAATTTAGATGGAGGAACGTATTACTTGGGTTTAGGCGTTTGAGACAGTGTAGTGCTGAAAGGTTTAAAAAATTCACAACCAAATATTTAATTAATTAGGGCTTTGTTTACTATTTATATTTACACAACATTCAATATACTGGTGTGTCTTTTGTGCTGGGAATATACAAGCTCAAATCTGATGAGCATGTTAGTGTATGATTAAACTAATTTAAACGTTAACGTAAAAATAAATGCTTGTGAAAAAATTTTAAAAAATATTTGAATAAGCTGCGGCTGATAAATAATAAACAAAGTAACTATTTTATGACAGACATTAATTTACGCGGCATCTTGAAGATTTTTAGTTATTCTATTTTGTTTTGTTTGATATCACTTCACTCTGCGTCTAACGCTGCTGATTCTATAATTGAAGAAAGTCAAAAGAGTGTAATAGAGCTGAAGGAAAAAAGGAGCGATGAATCAAATTTGGTTGATCCTCAAAAAACTGATTCAGAACTTATAGACATTTTTCCTGCCAATATTCAAACTGAAGAATCCACTGATGATGTTTTGATAGTTGACGATATTGATGATGGAGTAATACAAGTTGATGATGCGACTGATGAAATTTTAAATAACCTCAATGATAAGTCTAAAATAATCATAGTTGAAAAAATCACATTGCCAAATGGTAGTGTGTACTCAGGTGAAGTTAAATTCGACGTGATACGTGAAGGCTTAGGTACTAACGAATGGCCAAATGGAGATAGATACAAAGGTGAATGGTTAAACGATAATCCGCATGGTAAGGGCTATAAGTGGATTAAAAATAAAGATGAGTATCATGGTTTTTTTGCTTTTGGACAATTTAGTGGTTTAGGTGATTTAAAAACGGCTTCGGGCGAGCGCTATTTAGGAAATTTCCGTTTTAATCAATTAGATGGCTTAGGCATTTTTATTTCAACAAACAAAGAGTATTACCTTGGTGAATTTTCACAACATAAACGTCATGGTCGGTTTTTATATTATTCTCAACTTTCGGCAAAACCGAAGTATCAACTTTGGTTTAACGATGTTTTAGAAAAAACAATTGATGCGAATAGTATTGATGATAATGAAAACACACATGAACGCCAGTTAATAAATCAAATGTTACAAAAATTTTCGTTAATAGCTAAAAAAAGATTACAACAACGTCGTTCAAATACACATTATCAAATTCGTGGCAGAGTTAGAAAAATAGTTAGTGACGTTGATGATTCACCAGAACATGCTTTTGGTGATTTAATCATTAATTTACTAGATATAAACGAATAAATTGAAGATGAACTTGGATTTTTCTTATATCGCGAAGGCTCCCTTGGCAGCATTATCTGACTCAGAATGGGAGGCGTTATGTGATCATTGTGGACGTTGCTGCTTGCTCAAACTGGAAGATGATGAAACCAATGAAGTCTTTTATACCAATATGGTTTGTCATATGTATGATCTTGAGCTTGGTCAATGCAGCTGTTACAAGAAAAGAAAGATAAAGGTACCTAGTTGTGTCGACATTAAAAATTTTGGTGAAGAAATTTACACCCAATTACCTGCGACTTGTGCTTATCGACTTCGTTTTAATGATTTACCCTTGCCTGAATGGCATCCCTTGATTACAGGAAATACCAAAAATATCGAGGATGAGAATATCATCATAAAATATCGCGCTATTTCAGAGGATGGTATTCACGAAGAGCAATATGAAGACCATATTATTCATGATATTAAGTGAGCTACGTTGAAGAATCATTTATAATGTTGTTATGAATCATTATATAAAGTTATTTTTACTTATAACCACTGCCATTTTTATCACGGCATGTGCAACGAACAGTCAACGCTTATCAACGGCAGAAGATAAAACACCCGTTGAAAAAATTAATCTTAAGATTAAAAAATATGTAGAGAAATTATATTCTCAAGATGCGACTGAGCGTGCTTGGGCAGCCTATAATATAGGTAAATCAGCTAAAGTGGCGACTAATACGGTTCCTTATTTGATTGCGGTATTGAATGATGATGAAACAGCTATTATGACGCGTTATGTTGGACGTAGCTTTACTTCAGGAACCACTACCACTACCGCCGATGAAGCGGTTAAAGCATTGGCGAAAATTGGTTCTGCCTCGGTTAAATCATTGACCGCCGCATTAAAAGACAAAAATAATGTGGTGGTGTTAAAAGCAATTAAAACGCTGGGTTTGATTAAAGATAATGAGTCTATCAAACCACTGGTTGCTTTTCTGAATCATAAAGATAAGCGCATTCGTTTAGAAGCTGCAAATAGTTTAAGTAAATTTAAAAATCCATGGATAGCAGAGTATTTATTAGCGGCTTTGAAGAATAAAGACCCTGCTATCCGTTCCTCTGCATTGTATGCGCTTGGGAAAATTAAAAATCCTGTTGCAGTTCCCGACCTCTTAGCGCTTTTAAATGATCCTGAACCTGCCATACAGTCACAAGTATTGTATGTTTTGAGCAACTTCAGAGATGAACGAATTATTGAGCCTCTAATTGCGCAAACAAAACTACACGATGTTACTTATCGCATTGGTGTTATTAATGCATTAGGTAATATTCGCGATTACCGTGTTATCGAATGTTTGCTAGCGCTTCTAAAAGATAAGGATAAAAATATTCAAACAGCTGCTGCAGATGCTCTAGCTCAAATTTCCGATGTTAATTTTGGCGTTAATTTAACGAAGTGGCAACGCTGGTGGGAAAATAAACTTAAACGTTCACAGAAAAAATAGTTTCTAATTTTCAGCGAGCCAATTTATCTCTTGTGCTGTCAGCTTTCCAATAACTACGCGATACAAACTTTTTGGAAAGACGGCAATACTTTCATTAATCGCCATTCGTCCAGCCATAATCTCAGCTCGATTTTGAGGATACAGTGGTTGATTATCGGGGTTTGCAAAACCATCAGGGTAATTAGGGTAGCCACTAGAAAACTCATATTTATCTTTCGCTCCAATCGTATGTAAAAACTCATGAGCGACGATAATATTATTTTTACGAGTAAAACGACTTCCTGCATAAGCATGAACAACACCGACATGACCTTTTTCTAAACCTAAAGAGTGAGGTAGTTTTTTATTGTAACTAGGATCGTTATATACAACATATATTTTGATATCCGGTGATGGACCGGTCTCAGTATTATTTGTGTACGCCCAATAGCGCAGTTTTAAACTCCAAAACATCACGCTTAGTGTTGACCGGTTTTCTGGTGGGAGTGGGGGTACATCAAGTACTTCAGGTGCAACATTAACGACGGCCGGTTTATTTATAGGTATTTTGTAGTACTTAGCTTCTTCAGATAAGAATGTTTCTATATCGTGAAAGTGTTCATTTTTAAGCTGTTGTATGTAGTTTTGAGTTATTTGGCTATCATCTCCATTGATAGGGTAGATAGAAATCCAAAGGGCGTTATCCCAGTCTGTTGTACGCATTTTTGTTAGGTAAGTTGAACCCGCAACAATGATGAGTATCGTTAGTAAAATAAAGATACGTAAAGTTTTAAACACCTATTCATCCCATTAGTAAATTTTATATAAGACTTTAGTATATCGTTTATATTTGATTTTAAAAGAATAAAAAAATCATAATAAATTTTATTTATGTGTTGAGTTATTTATACCGTCTCTATTTTGAGCAAAATAACAACGTTGCACTATACTCTATATAGTTGAGTAGAATACTCAACAATAAAAAATGGAGGTAGTCGCTATGATTCGTCGTATGTATTTCATGATTCCAAACGCTAGTCTTGCACGTACTATTCATAATGAGCTGTTACTTGCACGTGTTGGAGAAAGCAGGATGCACGTAATTGCCAGAGAAGATGTTGACCTAAATGATTTGCCGGAGGCCAATATATTTCAAAAAAGCGATTTATTGCATTCAATCCAAACGGGTATTCCACTCGGTGGTCTAACGGGTGTCGTGCTGGGTGCTTTGGTTGTAAGTTTAGGTGCTGTTTCGCCTGGGTATGAAGGTGTCACTATTATGCTGACAGTTTTTGCAGGACTATTCTTAGGTGTTTTTGCCTCAACACTCATCGCTGTAAATGTGCCAAACACGCGCCACCGACAGTTTGAAAAGGACGTCTCAAATGGAAAAATTTTATTTATTGTTGATGTGCCGGTTGAGAAAGTACAACAAATTACCGATATGGTCGCCTCTCATCACCCTGAAGCTGACATGCGTGGGTTAGAGCCAAACATTCCTGCCTTCCCCTAACGATTATATAGTAGAAAAATAAAAGGTCAGCAATATGCTGGCCTTTTATTTTGGTAGATCGTTATAAGGTTAAATTATTTTTCTTCCTGGCTACGTCGAATGTAATGGCGTGCTCGCGCTACCTTATTAATACAGTTTGGGAATTTATCGAATTGTTGTTGGATTTTGGCGCCAGTGAGCAAGCTTGCTGCCTTAACCCAAGATACGGTACTACTAAAACCATTTAGCTTAGCTTTACTCAGTTCAGCATTAGCTATCTCTAAGCCTGAGCGGCATTCGTTAGCCAGTTTTATGCTATGAACAGCGGCGCAGCCAGTAAAGAGCAAACAGGTAAAAGAGATAACAATGCCGATTTTTAATGGTGAATTTAATACTTGGGCCATGATGTTTTGTTGCCTTCAATTTATTGTATTACAGAGCTAATTATAATGGCTTAATCCAAGAAAATTGCAAATAGAACAGATATTGGATTATTTTTTAAGGGGAACTAATTGACTAGACACTAGAATAGAATCTATATATTTTGGCTACGGTTAATGTAGTAACGTGCACGAGCCGTTTTATTAATGCAGTTAGGGAATTTTTCTGATCGTTGTTGCATTTTTGCTGCCGTGAGTAAAGATGCTGCTTTGGTCCATGAAATGGAGCGGCTATAGCCATTTGTTTTAGCTTTTTCAAGCTCGATATTGGCCGTTGATATGTTTGAATCACATCGATAGGCCAGACGTGTGCTATGAACAGTGGCACATCCACTCGTTAAAATAATCAAACCTGAAATAATTACGGTCCTTAATAATGATTTACTAATATGGGACTTCATTGTTAACAACCTCAAACTTCGTATGCTTTCAGTATAATAAATAGGCAATATAAAAAATGTTGATGGTTCACAAAACCTACATTTAATAAAATAATTTCTTATTTGGTCTTTGCATCTTTCGTACCGGCAAATATAGTCCTGCTGGTATCTTTGGGGTAAGATATTGTTTTGTATAGTGAAATTGATTACTATCTGTGTCCAACCCTGAGACTTTTAAGCTAAGTCTTTGAATATTTAGAAAAAAGAGAGATTATAAGTATGCCTACATTTGATGTAGTTTCAGAAATTGATATGCATGAAGTAACGAATGCAGTTGACCAAGCAAATCGGGAGCTTTCAACGCGATTTGACTTTAAAGGCAGTGAAGCAAAGTTTGAACGGCAAGATGATTCAGTGAATATGACTGCACAAGCAGAATTTCAACTGAAGCAAATGCTTGATATTCTTCAAAATAAAATGCACAAACGTGGTATCGATATCTATTGTTTGGATGTTCAAGAGCACATTCCGCAAGGCAAAATAGTGAAACAGCTTATAAAGCTCCGCCAAGGTATTGAGCAAGCAGATGCGAAAAAAATAATTAAATTAATAAAAGATGCAAAAATGAAAGTGCAAACGGCCATTCAAGGTGAAAAACTTCGTATTACAGGTAAAAAGCGGGATGATTTACAAGCCGTCATTGCTCTTTTAAAGGGCGCCGGCTTAGATTTGCCGCTTCAATATGAAAACTTCAGGGATTAACTCTATTAAATTATGGATAAATCTTAGCCGCCAATGAAAGATTCACATGACTTAAGTCTGCTTATTCAATCGCGTGTGCCACTTATTTTTTTAGAAACTAAAGAAGAGCGCCAGGCGATAGAACTAATAAAAAGCGTAACGGATAATTTATACACACCACTGTATCGTTGGAGCATTACCGAAGGGCTAACAAGCATGAAGCTTGGTTTTGCTCGTCAACAAGAAAATACTGAACCACAACAAGTGCTTACACAGATAAAAGAAAGCCTACAAACGAGTATTTTTATATTAACCGATTTTCATCCTTATCTTACAGATCCCTTACACGTACGCTTGCTAAAAGATATCGCCATTAGCTATGCGACTGCGGCACGAACCGTTATTTTACTCAGTCATGAAGTCACGATGCCTGAGGAGTTAGATAATTTTAGTGCGGGTTTTAAGTTGAGCATGCCGAGTAAGGACAAAATTGGAAAAGAACTACGAAAAATAGCTTCGGCTTGGTCTGAAGAGAATCATGGTTCGAAAGTGAAAGCCGACAAAAAAGCACATGAAATGTTATTGGATAATTTATCTGGTTTAACAATAACAGACGTTAAGCGTTTAGCACGCAGTGCTATTTATGATGATGGCGCAATTACTGAATCAGATATTCCCGAAGTTTTAAAAGCTAAATACCAATTACTTAATGCCGGTAGTATTTTACAATTTGAATATGAAACAGAAAGATTTTCTAATGTTGGTGGTTTTCGGGCAGTTAAACAATGGTTAAAGCAGCGTAAACAAGCCTTTGTTAACGAGGTAGCTGGATTACCCCCCCCGAAAGGAATGCTATTATTAGGTGTGCAAGGTTGCGGTAAATCACTCGCGGCAAAAGCCGTTGCCGGTATATGGGGTGTTCCGTTACTACACTTAGATTTTGGTACTTTGTTTAATAAATATCATGGTGAAACCGAAAAGAATTTACGTAAGGCACTCGAAACCGCTGAAATTATGGCGCCCTGTATACTATGGGTTGATGAAATTGAAAAAGCATTAGGGTCTTCTGAGAATGATGGCGGCACAAGCCAACGGGTACTGGCAACTTTGCTAACCTGGCTAGCTGAAAAAACCTGTTCAGTTTTTATGGTTGCAACGGCTAATAATATTGACTCACTTCCGCCTGAACTTATCCGTAAAGGACGTTTTGATGAAATATTCTTTGTTGATCTTCCGCGACATTCTGTTAGAAAAAATATTTTTGAGATTCATTTAAAACGTCGCGAGCTTGATCCAGCTGTTTTTAATATTGGTGATTTAGCAAAGATTACTAAAGGTTTCTCAGGCGCAGAGATTGAACAAGCTATCGTTTCTGCATTTTATGCTTCGCATGCTGACGCTAGTGTTGTGAATGATACCGCCATTGTAAAAGCAATAGAAAAAACAAAACCATTGTCCATTGTAATGGCTGAACCCATTGAGCGATTGCGGCAATGGGCTAAAGACCGAACCGTTTCAGCTGATTAATCTCTATCAAGCTTATTTGTTACGGTTTAATACCTTTTGCTAACGGCGCATTGGCTGAGATAGCATATTGTTTCATCGATCCATCGTAAACTTTAACATTATTAAAACCTAAGCTACGTAAGGCGAGATATGATTGAGACGCTCGATGAGCTGAGCGACAATAAAGAATAACCGGTTGATTCTTTTGTTTTAGCCCTAGCTTATTTAATTCCTTAACTAAAATATTTTTTTGCTTAAATTTAAATTGGTTTTCAAAATTGATAGAATTATCCCAGCTCCATAATATTGCTCCGGGTATGTGGCCACTGCGGCGTTGTTTTACATTGCCTACATATTCTTCTTTGGTCCGAACATCAAGAAGTAAGGTATTTTTATCTCGGCTTGAAGGTAAAACATCGTTGATAGTTGCTAAAGCTTCATTTGATGTTTTTTTTGTAGCTTGGTAGTTTGTTTTTCGAGTTGGTTGAAAAGTTTTCGCGGTGACGGGATTGCCATCTAAAATCCATTTAACAAGCCCGCCATTAAGGACAGAAACATTTTTATGGTTAACACGTTCAAGTTCCCAATATAAACGTCCAGCGTGTAGACCACCGATATCATCGTAGATTATGACATGGGTAGATGCAGTAACACCGAGCAAACCAAGCAATTTAATAATATTTTCACTACCGATACTTAGTGAAACGCCATTTTTTAATTTCTTATTAAGTACATGGTAGGGAAGTTGAATCGCGTTTTGAATATGGAATCGTTGGTATTGCGTTTCGTCCGACATGTCAATCAGAACAATGTTGGGGTTGTTGATATTCGCTTTAAGCCACTGAGTTTCAACAAGTGGTTCGGCTGCAAAGCTTGTCGATAAGCCTACAATTGACAAAAGTATTAAAGTACGTAGAAAAAGTTTCATTTTAAATTCCAAGCTTGAATAATTATACTATTATATATAGGCTAATCTTTAATAGATAGTTATGAGTTTTCCATGAATATATTGCCTCCGAGTATAATCGTATTTTAATTAAGTTGAATGTTTCATGTCGCAATTAGCGTGCAAATATCATTATGATTTACCCGCCCGCTGGTCTTGCCATAGCTGTCAGATAAATTTGTGTACTAATTGCATTCAAAGTAAACCTCAACAAACGCGACCACAATGTGTTATTTGTGGGGGAGAACTCTCTGTTGTAGGAGCAGAGAATGTTGTTGTGCCATTCTGGCAACGTTTACATCATTATTTTATGTATCCTTTCAATACGGTACCAATCGGTTTGGTATTATTGTTAACCGTCGTTATTGCGGCTTTAGGTCAAACACTTTTTGGGATATTGGCTGTTGTTATTTGTATATTGGTTTTTATGAAATATGCCTACGTAGTATTAGAAGACACCTCTCATGGGTACTTACTACCGCGAGCATTTTCGTCCGACATGATTACCAATGATTTAGAATTACCATTCAAACATATATTAAATATATTTTTAGTCATTGGCTTAAATTATATGGTTTATGATTTTAGTCAAAAGCAGAGTTTAGAATACTTATCTCAAATATTTGTGTCGTTAACGCTTTTCTTTTTACCCACTAGTGTCATGGTTTTAGCCGTAAAGCATAGCTTTACGAGTGCATTTAATCCAATGCTGCATCTCCATATTGTTAAAAATATTGGTATTGCATATATCCTTTTATATGTATTTGTTTTAATGATGTTGAGTTCAGCGGCAGCGGCTATTTATTATGTCCAACCATTAATCCCTGACAGTTTCAAGTTAACGGTTTATGCTTTTATTTCTATGTATTTTTTATTATGTATTTTCAATATGCTGGGTTATGTGCTTTATCAGTATCATGAGAAAATTGGTTTTGGTATTGATGTTGATGTTTCTAGTAGTCAAGATGTTAGTGACGAAAATGGGGGCTTTAAATTAAGAAACCCAGCAATGGTTGATGTTGAAATACTTGTTCAAGAAGGCGACTATAAAAAAGCGATGAGTCAACTTGAAAATAAAATAAAATCAGAGCCAAGTGATATGCTTGCTCGTGGTTACTATCAGAGGTTACTACATCTGCTTGGAAATACTTCTGGAGCAAGAAAGCATTGTGCTGAGTTTGTTGGCCGTCTTTTGGCAGAAAAGAAAACAAGTCAAGCAATGAAAGTTTTTTCTGCTTGTTATAAAGAAGATTCAGAAGCCATGTTAACAAAGGCTAGTGAACGGTTTGAGTTAGCCTCACTTTATATTGGTGATTCGAAGTATCGGTTGGCAATGCATTTACTCAATAATTTACATAAAGATCACCCGTCTTATTCTGAAATCCCACAAGCTTATTTATTGGTTGCTAAAATGATGACTGATCAATTTAATGAAGATGAAAAAGCCGCCGATATTTTACGTTTTGTTATTGAAAACTATCCTGAAAATAATGGTGTTGAAGAAGTTAAAGAATATTTGAAAATCTTAGAGTCGGTAACAAACGCAGAGGCGTTAAATTAGTAACTTGCTGCAATTCTTGCTTGCTTGCTATCAGGGAAGTCTTTTATAAGTAGCTCTTTGTATTGTAAGTACTGGTCTTGCTTATTTTCTTTTTTTAAGCCATTAATGACGCTGAGCAATAATTCTGGTTGTTTATCGGTATTACTATCATGTTTTAATAAGTAATGGCATATTGCCTCAGCATCGTCTAAATAATGATGATTTGAGAAAATCATTGCTAAGCTGTATAGCAAATCAGGGGTGAATTTTGCAGAGGGTTTTGCGATATCAGAATATTCTTGGTATACAGAGTGAATTAATTTTTCTTGTCCTGATTTTTCTATGGCTAATTTTATTAGCTGGTGAGTGAATACGTGGTACTGATCGGTGTCTGGGTGTATTTTTTCTAAATTATATAATTGCTTAATCACTTGGATATTATTTGGCTGATTGATCAGTAATTCATTTAAAATTTTGTGAGCAGAATTGAAATTTAACTGTGCGGTATAATCAAGAGCTTTTTGAAACTTTTTTTGAAAAAGGTGTTGTGTCGAATTGTCTTGAATAGTCTGTTGGTGTATTAATTTCGGAAAACGTTTATAGATTAAGCCAAGTAAGGCTCCAGTGATTAAGCCTCCAATATGAGAAAGGTTACTGACTTGGTCTAAGAAAAAATATTGGTTGATGAGTTCATAGGCAAACCATACGGGTAACAACACTAATGCAGGTGCTTTTACGTAACCGAAATAGACGATAATAGTATAGAAAAATTGAATTTTCTGCTTGCCATACAATAGTGTATAGAAACCTACTAGCCCTGCAATGGCACCGGATGCTCCGACTACCCAATGGGCTGAGCCTGGACTAAGAATAACAAGTGTTAGCGCTGAGGCCATACCAGAGACTAAAAAGACAAACAGGTAAGCCGCTCGCCCAATAGCGAGCTCAATAATAAAACCAAACATAAAAAGAAAAATAATATTGATAATTAAATGATTAATATTATCATGCAGAAAATTATACAGAATTAAGGATTCTAAATTATAGTTATAAGGTTTTAGTCCATATTTGTATTTGACTATATTATTTATAAGACGTTTAAACTCAATATGTTTCTGCATCCAGTCTTTAAATTGAGGATGGTTAGGTTGAATGATTTTCAGTTCATCGAGTTGCTTTAAGAAATAGCCATCAACGATAAGCTTTTGTAGTGACCGTTGATAGTCTTGTTTGCTTGTACCGCTAAGTGACATTTTCAACTCAAGTGTAAGTTGGTTGCGCGCGTTTAAAAATTCAATATAGGCCGGCACCTCGATAGTCGCTAAACCTGATTGAAGATAATATTGGAATGCCGCTGATTCGCGATCGGTATCTTTATTTTGCCATGTGAAATAAAAGCCAATACATATGAAAATTAATACAATAGTAAGTATAGGGGGATTTTGCCATTGCGGCTTTTTTTCGACAGGGATAAACATAGGATTATATTACTGCTTATATAATTTTAATTCTTGATTATTACTATAGCATTGGTTTTAAATTCTAGGAACGGTAGTGGAAGAAAATGTTAAGTTTGCGCTATCTCTCAAAATCTAAAAAAAACTCAGTATAATTGGGTTTGGCGACTTAAATTCTGTGAAGCATGTCCTAAACTCTATTTGAATATGGCCGAATATGTATTATGCATAAAATAGATAGAGGAAAAGTAATGAGTGAACCGGTTACAGACATAATGGATGCTGTTGAGCGTGCACTGGACAGTGACACGGCTTTTGGTGACTTGCTAACAGTTGAGCAAAGACAGTTTTTACTCGATCGTGGTGCTGTACGTAGTGTCTTACCTGGAGAGGTACTATGTGAATATGGACAACGAGGAGATCGTGTTTACATATTAGTTTTTGGTGAGGTGGAAGTCAGTAAAATAAACGAGGGGCAGAGTGTTGTCTTAGCGCATTTACGCCAAGGTGAAATTTTTGGCGAGATTTCTGCGTTGTATAATTCGCCACGGATTTCAACGGTGACGGTCAGTAAACCTTCTGTGTTATTAGAAATTCCAGGAGATATTTTAACCCAAGTTGTCGATCAGAATAGGTTATTACGTTCGGCGATTATTCAACGCTATCAAACGCGTATCACTTCGACTGCGCTACGGGGTGTTTCATCGTTGCGATATTTATCAGATGATGCGATCCAAAATTTGATTGAAAACTCGTCATTAGTCGGTATTCCTGAAGGCAATAAAATCGTTGAAGAAGGAGAAGCCGGTGATGCAATATATGTTGTTATTTACGGCTCGGCTCGTGTGACACATCAGTTTGGTGGCTCAGAAATTAATTTAGCATTGTTGCGTGCAGGTGATTACTTTGGTGAGTGGTCAGTGTTGACCGGCGCGCCAAGAGCGGCATCCGTTACCGCTGTGACACCCGTCGAGGCAGTACGTTTAGATTGTGATTTATTCTTAGATTTTATAAAAGATAATCCAGAGGTTAGAGATAGGATTGACTTAGATGCTCATAATCGACATGAACTCACGTTACAATTTGGAGAGTTGCCAAACACGACTGAGCGTGCTGATTATATGATTAATAATGTGGAAAAAACGATCAAAGAAACATAATCAATAACTCACTGAATATCGAAAATGGATTTTCGATTCTTTATGACAAGCTTAATTAGCTCCAACCGCCTTCTAATTCTGTCAACTTAACTGTTCCTGTAAATAAAGATCTTCTGGCAAGGTTTATGCATGTTTCGTATCTTTGAATAGGGTATGAAAAAATCAGCATAAAGGAAGAGGTATGTCTAAATATATTAGTGTAGGACTGCTGTTGCTCATGATGAGTTTAAAAGTAGAGGCGGAAGGTATCCGTGCAGTTTTGGGTGAAGACAGTGTACGCTTTATTTACGTTACCGAGGCATGGGGGCAAGAGATTGGCAGTCTTGATGTTGAAGCTGGTGTTTTGTCGACAGGGACAGATTCCACCCTGATGCACTTTGGGGTATTGGTTCAGCATCAAAATCTTGATTCATCCTTAAAACTATCGGTGGGTGGGAGAGGTTATTATTCTAGTATAGCGAATCAAAATGCTTCATTTATTGCGTTAGGCGGCGAGGTATTATTAAGTCCAGCCAATTGGTCCGGAATTGGGCTTGGGGCCAGTTATTTTACCGCCCCTAGTGTGACAACGTTTTCTGATTCTGATTCATTTGAAGAGTATAGCGTGAGTCTCAACTATCAATTAACGCCTCAGGCGATACTTTCTTTTGGCTATCAACGTATTGTTATCAAACTTACACAAGAAACGGCTGACCGTGATATCGAAAAAGGCTCGTTCTTAGGATTGCATATCGATTTTTAGTTTAAATATTTTGCTTTAGCTGTACCTATGATTTATTTTAGGTTAAATGATTAAAGTTGTTTGTTTTGATTTATTCTCCACCTTGGTTGATGTTGCTAGCGTTCCTTTATCTATTGGCAGAATGACAGCCGATATATTTGGAATGGATCGCGCTCATTGGAATGCGCTGTGTTTCAGTTCCAAACATGAAATATGTAAACCAACCATTGCTAGTGATGTTATTCGTCGTTTGATGCATAGTTATGATTCGTCAATTTCTGATGAGCTTATTCAACAAGCCGTCTATGAACGTCAATGCCGGTTTGATTATGCCTTAACCGAACATATTCAAGACGACGTATTAGACGGTATTAGGGCTTTAAAAGAGCAGGGATATACTATCATTCTTGTCTCTAATGCTTCGACTGCAGAAGTTCTCGCTTGGCCTGATTCACCTCTTTGTCGCTACTTTGATCATAGTGTTTTCAGTTGTAGCATTGGTTTGAAGAAGCCAGATATTGGGATTTATCAACATGTATGTGACTTAGCCTCTGTTGATTCTGAACAGTGCGTTTTTGTTGGTGACGGTGGTAGTAATGAGCTCGTTGGTGCAAAAGAGGCGGGAATGAAGGTTTTGATGATGACGCGTTTTTTGAAAAATAACAAAGTTGAACGGTTTAAAAATTATGCGCACTGTATTGATGGTGATATTGCATCTACCGTTGAGGTACTTGAGTGGATTAATGCGTTAAATAATAGAAAGCTCTCTACCTAAAATACAAAAGCCGATGCTACGGGAATTAATCCATAGCCATCGGCTTTGTAGTTAAGCTTAAATTGTTATGAATCGAGCTTAAAGAGCCATCTCTTTTAGAGCTTTTAACGGCTGACACTTAATAACATTACGTGCTGGTTTTGCTTTAAAGATAGTTTCTTCACCAGTGAATGGGTTAATGCCTGGGCGTGCTTTAGTTGCTGGTTTACGCACAACTTTAATTTTAAGTAAACCGGGCAAAGTGAATACGCCAGCACCATTGCGCTTAACGTGGCCGTTAATGATTAATGACAATTCATCAAAAACTGCAGCAACGTCTTTTTTCTTCATATCTGTGTTTTCAGCAATCGTTGTGAAAAGTTGAGTTTTAGTTAAAGGCGTTTTAATTGACTTAATCTTAGGTGCAGCTGCTGCTGCTTTTTTCTTAGATGCTTTCTTTTTAGTTTTTTTCTTAGCGGCCATGATAGCTCCCGATGGTTATTCTTAAGTTAAAGTTAGTATACGTATTTATTATTTTAATACATGTAAAATATTAGATGGGCACACTATAATCATTTGAGTCTATTATACAAGGTTTTTTTTCATTTTTTATCTAATTAAATGAAAACTATTTTAGTTATTTCTTATTTTGTTATGCTTATTAAATGAGTTTAAGAATAAAATTATCAGAAATTAAGGACTTAAATGTTTCACAATGTTTAACATTGGATGTTTCTTGTGAAAATCAGGTCTTTGACATTCTGCTTGTGTGTTATTCGCGAGGAAAATTTGCTGCTTACTTGAATAGATGTCCCCACACGGGGGTTAATTTAAATTGGCAACCGAATCAATGTTTTGATTTTACTGAGCAATATCTTGCTTGCAGTGTACATGGTGCGCTCTTTCAGCCAGATGATGGTAAATGTATTTATGGTCCATGTTTAGGACAATCATTAAAATCGATATCGCTTGAAATTGAGTCGGGTAATATCTTTATCTATTCGGAAAGCTTAAAAATGGCTTGAAATGTTAGAAATAGCTGACTTCTAGTGCTATTTCATGCTTATAATTAAAGAATAACCGTAGTATGACCGTTAAATATTGATATCATCGTTAGTATTTTATCCAGAGTAAGAATTAAAGGAATAATAATTAAGATATGCGTTATATAAGTGCAATATTTTGCGTTTTGTTGTTGAGTTTTTCTGCAAGTGCGTTGGCACAATCTGTTTTTGTTAACGATCAATTACGAGTCGGTGTTCGCCCTGAGCCCAGCCAAGTCGTTGCACCCATTGGTGTCGTGTTAACAGGCATGAAACTAGAAGTACTTGCTCGTCAAGAACCTTTTATTAAAATTCGTTCTGCCAAAGGTGTTGAAGGTTGGATAAAAGATATCTATGTAACAGATAAAGTACCGGCAATTTTGCTTTTAAACGATCTAGAAAAACAACAGAAAATATCGTTAGCAAAGATGCAAGAAATTGAAAAAACAAAAGAAGCCTTGGAAAAAGCAAACTCTATCTTAAATAACCAGATTGATATTTTGAAAGCTCAACGAGCTGAATTGCAACGTAGCAAAGCGGTGGAAATCATAACCAATGCGAGCTCTGTTAAGGGCATTTCAATTTTGTGGTTAGTGTTAAGCGTCGGTTTAGGAATTGGTGTGGGGTATTTATGGCACCGCTATCAAACGATGAAGCGCTTAGGTGGTTTAAGAGTATAAGTAATAAGATTTATCATTCGTTAAGCTATCATTGCCATCGTCATAGCATCTAAATCATCTTTACCTTGTAATATTTCATCCAGTGTTTCATACAATTGTTCCTCTGATAAGCCGAAGTAATTATAAAGCTCGCTGGGAATTTCATCACTTGCTGCATCTGACATATTATGATTTTTTAGTAATCTATCAGCAATTTGCATGAGTTTTACGTAGTCAGCATGTTCGCCATCGTAGCCATCATTGTGGTGATGTTGAGCAACCGCAATCACTTCTTTCGGCATATTCCAGTCTTCCATCAGCATCGCTGCCACTTCGGTGTGGTTCACCCCAAGTAGCCGGTGTTCAACAAGCGTAACAGGTGAATCATGCTCAGCCTGTATGACTTTATTCAGCCACTTAAATTCATGTTTAAACAGTTGCCCCATCACCATAAAACCAATGTTATGCAGTAAAGCGCATAAGTAGGCAACACCAGGCTTTAAGCGTTTATTCCAGTTGGTTTTTGTGGCTAACTTTTGACAAAGTGCTGCACTATAGGTGGCATTTTGCCAGACTCGAGTTTGTCCAACAGGGCCGCCAGTCGGTAGATGAAAAACTTTGCCCATTGCGATACCCAAAGCTAAGTGCATAACGGATTCATAACCAAGAACTCTAAAAATGGCATCAGATAAGGTGTTCACCTTACCGGATTGTCCAAAAAACGGTGAATTGGCATAACGAATAACTTGGGCTGAAATAGCTGGATCACGAGTTATAATTTCAGCGAGTTGCTCAACGGTTGCATCGCGATTATTTCTTAACTGAAGTAACTGAGTTGCTAACTGTGGAATGGCTGGTAGATGCTCTATTTTGTTTATGCGTTCGCGAATATTAAATTGTTGCACCGATTGAGGATCGCTTTTCTGCTTTTGCACATCCCGTAAGTCGGAGAAAGTGGAGCCAATAAGCGCATCAAAGGCTAAATCTTCTAAGCGCCCCGCATCAAGTTTGATAATCTGGGATGATATTGGTGACTCAAAATAAACAGCATCAAGGTTCGTCAGTGCTTCGTCAATAATCAGTTGCACACCCATTTGCTGGCGAAGTTGTTTAGGGTTGGTAATAAAATAATTAATAAATTTTTTATGTTCTTTTATATCGAGAAAGCTAATAGGTTTACGTTTTAATATAATTTTCAATTTCTCAAGATTCAATTGATGGCTAGCTGGGATCATTGCCATAATGGATATTTTATTATCACGCATTAGAACAACACGAACGCGATGCGCTGCAGGCACAGATTGATTAATCCAATTTTCGGTCATGCTGATGCTATCGGGGCAATCAATTTTTTCGTATGGTATTTTCAATGAGTCGAGTAAAATTTTAACGACATTATTTATCGATATTTCCTGCATGAGTTAACCCTGGTCTATTATTATAATTTGCTCTTTTATAACGACTCAGAAGCTTATAAACTTTAGGTTTTTCAAGGTAATCTTTAAAATTAGTGTTTATGTTTGGATTATGCAACGTGGTGCATACTTTAAGTGCAAATTTTGTAGGAAATATCTGACACAAAGGCTAGATTCAGTATTAAACTCTAATCTGATAAATTTAATAGTAAAAATAAGAAAAATATGGCTAAAAATTGGACAATTGATATCGAGCGTTTAATGCGCTTGGAACCCATTTCAGCACTTTCGAATGAACGGTTAGAGGAACTTGCAAAACTGGCTTATATAGAACGAGTAAGTATTGGTGTAAGTCTTTTTCGTGAGGGCGATTTAGATAATCAAACACTGTATTTATTGCAAGGTGATGTTCAACTCAGTTCATCAGATGGAAGTTTTGATGAGGTGGTCAGTTCACGCCACAATACAGCTAAATTCCCATTAGACGACAGTCAACCGCGACAAGTTTCTTGTGTTGCCTTGGGTTTGGTCGAATTCTTACGCATTGACAATAGTGTTTTAGATTACATGATGATGTGGGATCAGCTTGCGGTTCAGGAAGAATTGTTGGGAGAGAATCAGGCTGAGGAACATGTTGAAGAAAAAGTCGAACAAGAAATAGAAGCGACTAATGATAATAAAGAATTGCCTGACCAGGAAGATGATAATCATTCAACAGAGGACGAGTTAGCGGCTATTGAGACAGAGTCTAATAGCGAAATAGAACAAGAAGAAAAAGTATCTATCCATGAGGCACCGCAAGCGGATTACTCGGCGACGGTTATTATGTCGCCTCAGGAGTTAGAGAAAGAAATGTCCGATACCCAGCTTAATAAAAAAGCTGAAGCGGCGTCAGGGGTAAATTTTGTAACAAGCCAATCAGGTGAACCGGTTGAGAAGGGGGCATGGATGCGACGTATGCGGCATATTATGGCCTTTAAGAATTTGCCGCCGGCGAACATTAAAGATCTCCTTGAACGTATGGAGTCTATTAAAGTTAAACAAGGCGATACCATTGTCAAACAAGGTGAGCATGGTGATAGCTTTTATGTTTTAACGGATGGGCAAGCACAAGTAACGCGTATGATTGAGTTAGCTGAGCTTGAAGCCGGTGCCAGTTTTGGTGAAGAGTCTCTTGTATCAGGTGGCGAGCGTAATGCCTCGATTACCATGAAAACGGATGGTGTTTTGATGAAATTATCAAAACAAGATTTCGATGAGCTGTTAAAAGAACCCATGCTAAATCGAATTTCACCAGAAGATGCGCGTATTCGTTCTTTTAAAGGTGACCATTGGCTTGATGTTCGTCATGCAAGTGAATACCACCATAGTCATTTAAGAAAAGCGAATAATATGCCTTTGCATGAAATACGTATGCGTATGGGCGAGCTGGATAAAACACAAAACTATATTTGTTATTGTAACACTGGGCGAAGAAGTTCAGCAGCGGCTTTTATTTTAGCGCAGGCAGGCTATAACGTAAGTGTGTTAAATGGTGGTGTGCGAGTAATGCCGCAGGATTTGGTTAAAGATTAATGAGTTTATTTGTTGGCCTAACGCTTCTTTTAACCGGGTGGCCAGGTGAATCCACGCCCAGCTAATACATGCAGATGAATATGGAAAACGGTTTGTCCGGCGCCTGCATTACAATTCATTGTGAGTCGATAACCTTCTTCTGCAAAACCTTTATCATTGGCAACGTGTTTTGCCGCTAAATAAAGTTTACCAATTAATTCTGCGTCATTGGCTTCAAGATCATTCACTGTTGAAATATGTTTTTTGGGGATAAACAGTATATGGGTGGGTGCTTGAGGACTAACGTCTCGAAAGCCGAGTACATCATCATCTTGATAGACGATATCAGCTGGAATATCGCCATTAATAATTTTGCAAAATAAACAGTCCATAATATTCTTCCGTTAGTTTCTTATACTTAGTTTAAAGTAATACAAAATAAAAAGCCGAGCAAGAGCTCGGCTTTTTTAAAAAGAAAACTAAAAATTACTTAGCTTTTCTTTTTTTCTCGATTAATTCATGAATCATAGGATTTAAGATTAATTCCATTGCAAAGCCCATTTTACTACCTGGTACAACAATAGTATTTGGACGAGACATAAATGAATCAGAGATCATATTAAGCAATAGTGGGAAGTCCACACCCTGTGGTTTACGGAAACGAATCACGATAAAGCTTTCGTCAGGTGTTGGAATATCACGCGTAATAAAAGGATTCGATGTATCAACCGTCGGTACACGTTGGAAGTTAATATCGGTACGAGAGAACTGTGGTGTAATGTAATGAACATAGTCATCCATACGACGTAAAATCGTATCAACAATGGCATCGGCTGAGTAACCACGTTGAGCATTGTCTCGGTGAATCTTTTGGATCCACTCAAGATTCACGATAGGTACAACACCAACTAATAAATCGACAAAATCAGCAACTTTGACATCGCCGTCTGATACACCACCATGTAAACCTTCATAAAAAAGTAAATCAGAACCCGCTTTGATATCTTCCCAAGGTGTAAATTGACCAGGGGTTAAGTCAGTACTTAAACGTGCATTATGCTCAGCCGCTTCTTCATCACTGTGTAAGTAGTAGCGACGTTTACAGCTACCCGATTCACCATAACTTTTAAATGTATCAGCAATTGAATCAAAGTGATTTGCTTCAGGACCGAAATGACTTAGCTGTTTACCTTTTGCAGCAAATTCAGCAATCGCATCTTTCATTGAAGCGCGATCGTAACGGTGGAAGCTATCGCCTTCTACAATAAGAGGGTCGATTTTTTCACGAAAAAAGATATGCTCGAAAGCATTCTTTACTGTTGTTGTGCCCGCGCCAGATGAACCAGTAACCGCGATGACAGGATGTTTAGCAGACATGCGAACTCCTTAATTATTTTAAATTGTCATAAACTAAAAATTGGGTGCAGCGATCTGAAATCTTATTAACTACTTTAGAACTTTCAGATGTTAATCTGAGTACTCGTAGGGAGCATTTTAATGTCGTGCCAGATCGCGCGAACGGCGTATTCTATCGAAAACTGAGCATGAAAAGTAGGGGGCGAGGCTGATTATTTAACGGTTATGTTTTACTAAACTAGAAACATCCTTGTTTCCCGATTTTTAGGACAAATAGTACTATTTAAGTGCATTTTCGCGTTCAATAGCGCGATATCCAATATCATTTCGGTAGTAAACCTTCTTCCAGTGGATGCTTTTAACTAAAGAATAGGCAGTTTTTTGCGCTTCACTGACTGAATTACCTAATGCGGTTGCACATAAAACGCGACCACCTTGAGTGACGGTTTTGTCATTATTGATGGCTGTTCCAGCGTGAAAAATTTTTGCATTATCAATTTGGGTTTCTAGACCTGAGATGACATCGCCCTTGTTGTAATCAAACGGGTAACCACCGGCGGCTAGTACTACGCCAAGTGCTGGGCGTGGATCCCATTGTGTTTTTTGGCCGTCGAGTCTACCGTCCACGGCAGCTAAGCAATGTTCAACTAAATCAGATTGTAAACGCATCATTATAGGTTGAGTTTCAGGGTCACCAAAACGGCAATTGTATTCGAGTACTTTGGCTTTGCCATCCGCGTCGATCATTAATCCTGCGTATAAAAAACCTGTATAAGGTAGTCCATCTTTCGCCATACCTTCAACGGTTGGCAAGATAACGTCATCCATGGCTTGTTGATAAATACTGTCAGTAACAACCGGTGCTGGCGAGTAGGCGCCCATGCCGCCAGTATTGGGGCCAAGGTCACCATTGTCGCGTGCCTTGTGATCTTGTGAGGTCGCCATCGGTAACACATGTTTGCCATCAACCATCACGATAAAGCTGGCTTCCTCACCTTGTAAAAATTCTTCGATAACAACGCGAGAACCGGCTTCGCCAAAGGCATTGCCTGCGAGCATATCATTAACCGCGCTAATGGCTTCATCTTCTGTTTGCGCAAGAATAACGCCTTTGCCTGCAGCAAGACCATCAGCTTTAACAACAATGGGGGCACCATACGCTTTTATGTAGGTGACGGCTGGAGCAATTTCAGTAAACACGCCATAGGCTGCGGTTGGTATGTTATGTTTTTTTAAAAAGTCTTTACTAAAGGCTTTTGAGCCTTCAAGTTGGGCAGCGCCTTTACTCGGGCCAAAACACTTCAAGCCAGATGCGGTGAAGGTATCGACAACACCAGCCACTAAAGGTGCTTCTGGGCCAACAATAGTAAGATCGATTTTTTCTTGTAAGCTAAAAGCCAATAAGCCTTCAATATCTTCTGCATTAATTTCAACATTTTGTAAATTGGGTTCAAGTGCAGTGCCTGCATTTCCCGGTGCGACAAAAACGGTTTTAACTTGTGGTGATTGTGCCGCTTTCCAGGCAAGGGCATGTTCGCGTCCACCACCGCCAATAACTAAAACTTTCATGAAATGTACCTTGTTGTGATAATAACTTATATCGAAGTGTTAATCTTTTAATGACTTATTATGATACCGCATATACTTAGCGGTTTCATAGACACCTAAAGTAAGTTGCTTAAATTTTTTAGTCAGTTCAGGTTTTTGCAGGCTAATGTCAGTGTGTTTACCTGTTTCTTTATTTTTAGAGTGATTAGAATGAGTGGCATATAATTTTGCCGCGCGACCATCGGCAAGTACTTTTAAATAATAATCTTGGGTGATTAAACCTAAATTGGGTATTTTTTCATGGATAATTCTAAACGCATAACGTTGAGCATCGTATTTCGGATTTAATAAATCACGGCCGAGAGTCGTATTGGTATAACCTTTTGTTATTAAAGCCGCGAGTGTTGGCAAAATATCAACCTGACTGGCGACATGTTCTAGTGTTTGTGCTTTTAGTAGTTTTGGGGCGTAAATTACAAATGGAACATGCAAACCGGTAAGGTCAAAGTCGGAATCGAATTGCGATGTATGCTCGCCACCGTAACCACTAATACCGTGGTCACCAAAAAAAACAAATACAGTATTATCAAAATAATTTTCTTTTTTAGCTAAAGCCATAAAATGACCGATGCTATGATCCATAAAACGAAAAGAGTTATATTCTTTTTCTGAAATAAATCCGTTTTTAGTTAATTGTTCTTTGTTTTGTTTTACGTATTTAAAATTTTGATTATTGTCGGGAATAGTATAAGGCCGATGGTTGCCAGACGTTTGTATAATGCTAAAGAACGGCTCGGTTTGTTTTTTTAGAATCTTATTGGATTCAATAAACAGATCTAAATCTGAAATTCCCCATACATCAACACGTTCTGAAGTATAACTGCCTTCTTCATGAAGATTTAAATCTTTAATATTATGGGATAACAAACCTCGAATATTTCCCCAGTTAGCGCTACCACCAAGAAAGTAATGTTTATTGTAGTCAGTAAACGCATTAATAATTGTATGCTGATCAACTATTAATGGATTACGGGTAGAGGTTTTATTCAGTTCAACATCCGGTAGGCCTGTAATACCAGTAAAAACCGAACGTGCTGTACCTGTATGGGGTGTGTAAAAACGTTTAAATAAAATTGCATTGCTTGCAATGTCATCAAAGTGCGGTGTTGGGTTTAATTTATTACCAAAGATTCCTGTTTTATAGGAAGCAAAAGACTCTAGATAAACCATAACAACGTTTGGTTTTTTTGAAGCTAACGTTCCCGCTTTAATTATCTTGCGTTTGAAGTTTAACGGCGCGTTTGTATTATTTAAATCAGTCTTGTTTTGCACACCAAGGTAGTCTGCAATTTCATTATAATATGAACGTGTTTTAGCACTATCAAATGTAATACTCTTGTTTTTTAGCGTGTCAAAAAAATGAACAACAGGATTAATGGTTACTGCTGGTGCAAAAGGGTGAGTGCTAGCAAAGGCGTCACTCCAACGTAAAGGATAGTATGAGAATTTACCAAACAAGCCTAACAGATAAGCGAAGATACAAGCCGTTACGAAAAGAGTTTGTTGCCACCATTTGCGTTTGTAATGATTTGAATTTTTTTGTGTATTAGAGCGAGCATCAATATAAATATGTTGAGTCATTCGGCGTAATATAAAATTATAGATAAAAGTAATGATACATAAGGCGATAACTAACCAAACAATAGGATAAGACTGCCACATCATATCGAAAGAAATGGAAAAGTCGACCGCAAAGCGAAGCACAGATGCATCAAGAGGTTTATGCAAATAAGAATAATTAATAAAATGCGCAAAATAGAAAAATACGGCAACAAAAAAAGCCAACGTTAAATAACTCAACCAACCTATTCGAGCGAATTTATTTGAGATCGGATTACATAAGCGTAACCAGCCAAGTAAGAATATTGGTAATAAAATAAGTAGTATAAGACGTAAATCAAATTTTAAGCCAAGATAAAATGCGGTGAATAACTCATTAGCGGGAATAGCGTTGTTTGCATCCTTAAAAACAAACCAATATGTGAAGCGAAATAAACTGAAAAACACAAGGCTCAGAATGATGGTTTTTAAATAAAAATTAATAAGTGGAATTTTCTTTAACATGGGGGGCTGGAGTCACTTTGGATTGGAAAATATGTTGCTATTTAATAGGTAAAGTTTACACTTTGTGAATCGGGATAACAATTCATACTATTCATTAAGGCTAGAACTACCTCATGTTTCGAAAACTGTTAAAAAAAACCAGCATCGCTTTTCTGTTTTTATTGATTCTATTTGGCTGTGCCCGATTTTTTGATGTGAGCTTAGGGGGTATTTATGATGCAGCTCGAGCGCCATATTTACAGGTACCAACAACAGATTCGATTATTATTCGATGGAACACTAAGAAAGCAAATATCGGTGTCGTTCGAGTGGGTCAAAGTATTAATAAAATGGATAAGATTTTTTATGAGAAATCGGCAGATGATGAGCATAAGCTTGAATTAACGGGTCTTTCACCAAATACAAAATATTATTACCGTGTTGGTACAGGTAAATATTCGCTATATGAAGGTAAAGAGTATTGGTTTAAAACGTTACCGGATAAGTTAAAAGAACCAATTCGATTCTGGGTAACTGGAGACCAAGGTCAGGCGGGAGTGATTCAAAATAATGTACGAGATGCCATGCTTGATTGGGCGAAGAAAAATCCAATTAAATTATCTAATGATATAAAAAGTAATTTAGATTTTTGGTTAACAACAGGCGATAACGCATATCGCTCTGGTACCAATCAACAGTTTCAAGATAATTTTTTCATTCCATATGGATCTATTTTAAAACATACTCCGGTGTGGCCGATTTACGGTAATCACGACGCACGGCGTCGAGCATTCTTTAAATTGTTTTCTTTTCCTGAAAAAGCAGAATCTGGTGGTGTTGCATCTCATACGCCGAAATATTACAGTTTTAATTATGCTTCACTACATGTTGTCGTATTGGACACGCAATCAAGCCGAATACAACAAAACAGCAGGATGTTACGTTGGCTTGAAAAAGATCTTGCTGCCAATAAACAAAAATGGCTTATTGCTGTCTTTCACCATCCGCCCTATACCGCCGGTTCACATCATTCGGATAATTTGGCTGATAGTTTTAACCGCATGCAAAATGTACGACGATATATGTTACCTATTCTAGAAAATGGTGGAGTTGATGTCGTCTTGTCAGGACACAGTCATATGTATGAACGCTCATGGTTTATGAATTGCCACTATGGATTTTCAAATCAATTTAGCTCAAAGAATGTTAAAGATAAACAAACTAAAAATGACTGGGTTTCTACAAAAGTAAAGCAAAAAGGACTTATCTATAACAAAGCTCAATCAGAAGAAATAAAAAACACGGGAACGGTTTACATTACACTTGGCTCATCTGCTCGACTTGATAGAGGTGACTTAAATCATCCGGCTATGCCGGTATCATTACATAAGAGTGGTTCAATGATTTTTGATATTAAAGGAGATGTACTAACAGCTAACTTTATTACTAGTGCGGGTATCGTTGACGATTCATTTTCAATAGTAAAAGATGATAAAAAATCTTTAGTTGAAATGGAGCTTTGTGAATAATTATTCTATTTTCTGAACAATTGAATTCGACATTTTATTATTAGTATTTTTATAATTAAGCTACGCACATCAATAAAGGATATTGTTAGCAGTTGTAGGCATAATCTACATATTCCAACAATGTAGTTGCTTAGATAACTGTTGCTGGACAGATGAGCAAAACTTTAATAAGTTGCTAGGATGTGTACAAAGATGTCAAATAAAATATTAACAATAACAGCAAGTTAGCGCCCAAGATTTCCTTGACGATTATAACCTCCATGTTTATATTACACATTCGAAATATCGTTTTAAATGGGAATTAGTGTAATTTCATTTACTCGATATTAACTAACAGAAGTATACGACGACATTGGTATTTAGTATCTATACAGATGCTGTTGTTGTTAATCATGTAAAAGACCATCGGTAAATTTTATTGAGAGATGTATGACAAATAAAGTAAAAAAAGAATTTACCGCACCGTGGGAACGGGCATTTGATAAAGTGTTAAGTCCACTTGATGATTTTATCCATCGTCAAACAACCAGTGGTGTTTTGTTAATGCTGTGTGCCATTGTTGCTTTATATGTTGCGAATAGCCAATGGAGTGAAGCTTATCATCGATTACTTCTTTTACCCTTTACTATTGGCGTTCCAGGATTTGAGTTATCGAAGTCAATACATCATTGGATAAATGACGGCTTAATGGCATTGTTCTTTTTTGTTATAGGGCTAGAACTTAAACGTGAAATTTTAGTTGGTGAACTAGCCGACCCAAAACAAGCGATGCTGCCAATTGTTGCTGCTGTGGGTGGCATGGTCGTACCCGTATTAATTTATATCAGTATTAATCCTGAAGGCCATACTTTTGATGGTTGGGGTATACCGATGGCAACGGATATTGCATTTGCTTTAGGTGCGTTAGCTTTGCTTGGTAATAGAATTCCCAAAAGTTTACTTACCTTTTTAGTGGCATTGGCGATAGTTGATGACTTAGGTGCAGTTATAGTGATTGCTGTGTTCTATACAGAGACCATTAGCTTGTCAGCACTAGTGACGGTAGTGAGTGTATTACTTTTCTTAATCGCGCTCAATCTTGGTGGTATTCGTAAGCCTTTACCTTACATTTTACTCGGAATTATTTTGTGGATTGCTATGTTAAAAAGCGGTGTACATGCAACTCTTGCAGGGATCTTTCTCGCCTTTACGATTCCAATGCGGCCTAAATATAATCCCGTACGTTTTTTAACGCATATTAACGAAATGGTCGATAAAATTAAATTAGCTTATAAAAAAGAAGATAACATTGTAACAAATGATGAGTTACGTTCTCGTGTTCGTGCACTGGGTGACGGCGTTCGATTAGTTCAAGCTCCAGCACAAGTTATGGAGCGTACTATGCATTTGCCATCGGCTTACTTTATTATTCCTATTTTTTCTCTAGCGAATGCTGGTGTTCCTATCGATTGGAATTCTTTTGATAGTGTTATCACTCATCCTGTTTCGATGGGTATTGTTGGTGGCTTAGTATTGGGCAAACTGTTGGGCATCGCCGGTTTTTCCTGGCTTGCGGTAAAATTTGGTTTTACAGTGTTACCTAAAGGTATAAATTTCAAACATATTATAGGTGTGTCCTTAATGGGGGGCATTGGTTTTACGATGTCGATATTTATTGCAGAGTTAGGTTTTGCTCATTCAGCGGAAGATCTATTGATGGCAAAAACAGGAATCTTATTGGCCTCAATATTAGCCGGTGTTTCTGGTTTTGTATGGTTATATCTAACGTCGAAGAAGCCCGATTAGCTATTATCTCGTGAATATACAAACAAGCATGTTACATAGACGAGATAACCGTTAATACTGAATTATTCAAAATTACTCAATACCATATTGTTTTCGATAAGCTTCAACGCTAGCGAGGTATTGCGTGAATTCTGGTTTGTCTTTTATGTAGGTTATTAAATCGGTTAATTTAATAATGCTACTAACAGGAATTTTATATTGTTGTTCAACTTCTTGAATGGCCGAAAGCTCGCCTGTTCCTTTTTCTTGTCGGTCTAAAGCTATCAAAACACCAGAGGCTTTAGCGCCTGCATTTGAGATAATATCCATCGCTTCACGAATAGCGGTGCCGGCGGTAATAACATCATCAATAATTAATACTTTACCCTCGAGTGGTGCTCCAACAATATTGCCGCCTTCTCCATGTGCTTTCGCTTCTTTGCGGTTAAAGCTATAAGGTGTATTGATATTATGTTCGGTAAACAGTGATACAGCGCAACTACTGGCGAGTGGAATGCCTTTATAGGCTGGGCCGAAGATAACATCATATTCAATTTTGCTATTAACTAAAGCTTGGGAGTAGTATTGGCCTAATTTTGCAAGTGCTTCCCCCGTATTAAATAAACCAGCATTAAAGAAGTATGGGCTAACGCGGCCAGATTTTAAGGTGAACTCGCCAAAACGAAGCACATTACTGGAAAGGGCAAATTCGATAAATTCTTTTTGATAATCTTGCATAGTGGTTAGCCTATTAAGTATAGTTTTGCGTTTAATTGTCTGTCCGATTTGTATATCATCGATTTGTATATCATGGTAAAGCAAAAACGTGTGTATTATACGGCTTATTGAAATTTTTGGCAGTCATTTCTAACAAGGTAGAAAAGAGAATGAGAGTAATTAGTGCAAATTTAAACGGTATTCGTGCCGCCGCGAAAAAAGGTTTTTTTGAGTGGATGAAAAAACAAAAAGCCGATGTTGTCTGTATACAAGAAACAAAGGCACAGATTGATCAGCTCAGTGATGAAATTTTCAAACCTAAGGGTTACCACCGATATTTTTTTGATGCCGAAAAGAAAGGTTATAGCGGCACAGCATTATATTGCAAACAAGAGCCAGACAAAGTTATTAAAGGTCTAGGGTGGGAGCATGCCGATACCGAAGGTCGTTATATTCAAGCTGATTTTGGCAAGCTCAGTGTTGGTTCTTTATATTTACCTTCAGGCTCTTCAAGCGAAGAGCGTCATGCGAATAAATTAAAATTTATGGATTTATTTTTAGAAGATTTAATTGCTAAAAAACGTAAACATCGCGAGTATATTATTTGTGGTGACTACAATACCGTTCATAAAGAAATTGATATTAAGAACTGGAAGAGTAACCAAAAGAATTCAGGTTGTACGCCTGCCGAGCATGCATGGTGTGATAAATTATTTGATGAAGTCGGTTATGTGGATGCTTTTAGAGAAGTGAACAAAGAAGCTGAGCAATATACATGGTGGTCTAATCGAGGCAATGCACGTGCTAACAATGTGGGTTGGCGTATTGACTACCATATTATTTCTGCAGGGTTAAAAGATAAAGTTAAAAAAGCCAGTGTGTATAAAGAAAGTTGGTTTTCAGATCATGCGCCATTAACGATAGACTACGATATTTAATTATTGTGCAACGAGTAGAGTTGCAACAAAAAATGCGATAATGATAATAGGAATAATAATAAAACTTTTATTGAAATGAGTGGGTTTTACTTGCTCAGAACCAGCGTTTGTTGATGTATTCTTTTCGTATTCGTTTATAATTTTAAGTGCCGCATCGGATTGCTCTGCTTCGACTGATACGGCGGCAAAGTCTGCGGGTGATATTTCGCCTATACCGCCTTGTAAGTAATATCCATTAACAAAAGCCGTAATGTTATTTGCCTCTAATAACCCTTTTATAATTTGGGCTTCGTTGATATCTTGTGCGGTGTATATTTTTTGCATGAGTTAAATTTATTCTTGGCAAATGTATTTGAGAATATCAATAACTTGTTCGGTACTTGTTGTCCAGGCGAGTGCCGCTGCATCGACTTCTTTTAAGGGATGCACGATATCTTCTGCATGTAATGTGACATAAGGCGTGGCGATTGCAGCACAATAGCCGGCATCGAATGCTGCATTCCATTGTTTGTATTTGTCACCAAAACGTACAATCATTAAATCACAATTTTCGATCAAATTTTTAGTTCGAATGGCATTTACCTTAGCTGATTTATGATCACGCCAGAAATTATTTTCTTCTTTGTCAATTGTCTGAGTCAGCATGTCGCCAGCGGCATCGCTTACCTCGTGATTGGTGACGGCTGATGTAAACGTTATATTCAAATTATTCTTTTTAGCGCCTTTGATTATTTCATTACGCCAATCAGTATGTATTTCACCAGATAGGTAAACAGTTATGCTCATGGGTATTCCTAAAATTGTTATTTTTAATTTAGTGCCTGTAAAAATTAACGGCTACTATGCTCTGCATAAGTGCCAGTAAAAAAACAACTGGCACTAAGCTTTGCAAATCATTCTTATAAGATCAGTTATTCGTGATCCTATTTCTTTTAAAGCAGTTATGTTATCAATTAGATTCAGTTCATCCAAGCCTAATCGTTTGAAAGCGGGTAAGTCGAATAGTTCCGGTCCATCTATTTTATCTCCACCGACTAAATGGGAATGTTTAAGGGCAACCTGTACAAGATCGCAATAATCTGGCTTGTCATTTTTACGATTCCAATCGTAGGCATGTTTTGCGTTGTTGATAAGCTCACTATCAAATTTCCACTGTTGTAAGATCATACCACCGATATGGCTTTTGAGTTGATTTAACACGGTATCTAAATTTGCCGCTTTATGCGCAAGTTCTTCGTGGTCATCGGCAACAACTAAAATGGGGATAACGCCAATATCGTGTAATAAACCAAATAAAAATGCACGGTCTGGTTTAAAGCCCGGTACTTGTTTTGCTAGCTCATAACAGATAACACCAATGCGAATACTGTGTTCATAAAAATGCGTCATTTTATGAACGACAAGCTCAGTGTTCGGCATAAACATATCGCGCAACACCACTCCCATTACAATATTACGGATATTCTCAAAACCAAGTTTTGCGATAGACTCCTGTATAGATTCACTCTTGCCTGAACTAGCGTATAACGCACTATTTGCCACCTGAACAATGCGTGCGGTAATAATGGGGTCCATTTGAATAATTTGCGCAAGTTTATTGGCTCCCATTGTTTCGTCATCTAAAGCTGAATTTATATGTAGCGCTATTTCTGGCAAGCTAGGTAAGGTAACCGAATTACTTTTAAATAAATTAGTAATTTCATTAACAAGTTCTAAATTTGCATTACTTGATGGCATGGTTTCAAATTCGCTGTAGTCTAAACGATTATTATCTCGACTATTCTGTATGCCATATTTTTTTGTAATGCTTTTTTCTATTTGAATTATTTTGCAGGGCAACGTGCTGCGAGCATAATGACCAGGTGTACTGGCGTAAAAAACAGGAGATTGGGCGCGTTCAGATTCAGCCATAATCGATTGTTGAACACCTCCCGTTGTTTGTAATTCCAAAACCCCTTTAAGTAGATACAAATCTACATTTGACGTTTTTTCGGCAATAATACGCTCTTCTGGTTGGTAGCTGTTTAGCATTGAATTTTTAGCAACATCAACAAGTGATGTATCGTCTAAATCTTTAAAATCACTAAAAGCGAGTAAGTGTTTAATGTCGATCATAAATGCCTAATTAACTATTAACGTTGTATCTGATAATGGTTATCGGCCATTTAAGATAATAATTTGAATCTTATTTAGTATTAAATATATTGAGAATAAATCAAGTAGAAACAAGGAGATAAGGGATTATTTATGATAGAGTTATTTAGCGTTTTAAGTGTATAAGATAGTCAAAAGTGAAATAAAATACGATGATTAGTAGAACTATAAAACATAGCTGGGGGGAAGCTTTTTCGGTTTATTTAAAACCACGAGTCTTAGCAATGTTTTTTCTTGGTTTTTCAGCTGGGTTACCTTTTTTATTGGTCTTTTCAACGCTGACCGCATGGCTTCGTGATGAAGGCGTATCGAAGTCAATGATTGGCTTTTTTGCATGGGTTGGACTGACTTATTCAATTAAGTTTGTATGGGCGCCAATTCTCGATCGTGTAAATCTACCTTTTTTAAGTTCTAAGTTGGGACACAGAAGAAGTTGGATGCTGGTTGCAATGATTGGCATTGCAGTTGGTTTGTTATTTTTATCAACGTTATCACCACGCGAATCTTTAACAATTGTTGCGCTAACGGCTGTCTGGATCGCTTTTAGTTCAGCAACACAAGATATTGTTATTGATGCCTATCGTATTGAAGCAATGAAGGCTGAATATCAAGCGGCTATGGCTGGCGCATATCAAGCGGGTTGGCGAGTGGGTGCGAGTTTAGTAGGTAGTGCCGTTGCGTTATATCTTGCCGAGCTATATTCATGGAATATTTCCTATATGGTGATGGCGGCTTTTGTTCTCATTGGTATCACAACAGTATTTCTTATCGATGAGCCTGATCGAGATATAACTCAACAAACGCTATTGAACGAAAAACGTGTCACGGATTATTTAAATAATCATCACAAACCAAATAAAGTAATGGCTTGGCTTATTGGCGCTATTATTTGTCCATTTGCTGACTTTTTTCAACGCAATGGAAAATTTGCAATTGGAATTTTATTATTTATTGGATTGTATCGTATTAGTGATATTACCTTAGCTATTATGGCAAACCCTTTTTACCTTGATATGGGTTTTACGAAAATTGAAATAGCCAATGTAACCAAAATATACGGTTTACTGATGACTTTGGCTGGTGCAATTATTGGTGGTGTGATGGTTGTGCGATATGGAATTAAGCGTCCAATGTTAGCCGGTGCGATTATGGTTGCAGTAACTAACCTGTTGTTCGCGACTATGGTGAGTAAGGGGCATGATTTAACCTGGTTTACGGTAATTGTGAGTGCCGATAATTTTAGTGGCGGCTTTGCTAGCTCAGCTTTTATCGCTTATCTATCAAGCTTAACGAACACGGCTTATACAGCAACTCAATATGCTTTGTTTAGTTCAATAATGACGCTACCCGCAAAAGTTGTTTCAGGCTTTTCAGGTATTGTTGTTGATAGTGCAGGTTATACAGCGTTCTTTATTTACACTGCAAGTTTGGGTATACCAGCTATTTTAATGGTGTTATGGCTTATTGCTCGTATGGATGATAATACGACATGATGTTTAAAAATGAAGATAGTTAATAAAATATGCTAGACACTCAGACATACATAAGTGCCTTTTTAGTTGGATTATTAGGTGGTGTGCATTGTGTTGGAATGTGCGGTGGAATAATGAGTGCGTTAACGTTGGGCATTAATCCTGTCGATAAAAATTCATCAACATCGACCAAAAAACTTTTCCCTTTTCTTTTAAGTTATAACTTCGCGCGAATTATAAGTTATACGATTGCCGGTGTGATATTTGGCAGTTTAGGCGCATGGTTAACTGATTTAGTTTTAATTAATCAAACGCAAATGATTTTAAAGATAGTTGCTGGATTATTTTTAATCGCATTAGGGTTATATTTAGCGAATTGGTGGAGAGGTTTAAGTTATATTGAACGGCTTGGCAATAATCTATGGAAGTTTATTGAGCCGACTGCAAGACGCTTTGTTCCAATTAAAAGTATTCCCCAAGCTTTAAGTGCCGGTTTTATTTGGGGTTGGTTACCTTGCGGCTTAGTTTATAGCGTTCTTATTTGGAGCTTAAGTAGTGGTAGTGGTTTAAATGGCGGGTTGTTAATGTTGAGTTTTGGTTTAGGGACTTTGCCTAACCTATTAGCCATTGGTTTATTTGCTGCCGTGTTAAAAAAATTCATGCAGTCGCAAGCTGTTAGGCTGCTAGCCGGAAGCTTAGTTATTTTCTTTGGAATGTACCAAATTTATTTAGTGATACTTTAAATTATGTATTTTGATTATAATTTTTGAATACGATACAACGCAATTTCACCAAGCAAGTTTGGGAATAAGTTATTAAAGGCGTTGTTACGGTGTTGTCGATCGACAATACTTCGTTGCAGGATTTTAAAATTCTTTTCTTTGCATAGATCTTCAAAATCTATGAGTGTACATAGATGAATATTGGGTGTGTTATACCAAGTATTCGGTAATGCTTTTGTAATAGGCATATGACCGAATAATATATTAAGCCGGCTTCGCCAGTGACCAAAATTTGGGAAGGTGACAATACCTTCTCGTCCAACGCGTAACATTTCTTCTAGTATGACATCGGTATTTCTAAGTGCTTGAAGTGTTTGCGTCATAATGACATAGTCAAATGAATTGTCTTCAAAGCCAATTAAACCTTGCTCAATATCAGCTTGAATAACATTTATATTATTGTCAATTGAAGCAACGATGTTATCTTGCTCGATCTCGACACCATAACCGGTAACATTTTGACTTTCTTGTAAGTACGATAACAGCTCACCTTTACCGCAACCTAAATCAAGTACGCGGCTATTAGGCTTTATCCAATTAGCTATTGTTTTTAATTCGGCACGAATAGATTTCATTCAACTGAATCCTCTACGTGTTTCATATAACTATATAAAATATTTTTGTAGTCATCATTAGGAATTAAAAATGCATCATGTCCTTGGTTCGCTTTTATTTCTGAATAGGTGACTGACTTATTAGTATCTAATAGAGCTTTCACCATTTCGCGCGAACGTTCTGGTGCAAAACGCCAATCGGATGTAAATGAAATAACTAAAAAGCGAGCTAGTACATTTTTTAGTGCTTCAGCTAAATTATCATTATGTTTTTTTGCAGGATCAAAATAGTCGAGAGCCTTAGTCATTAGCAAATAAGTATTGGCATCAAATTGATCAACAAACGATTCACCCTGATATCGCAAATAACTTTCAACTTGAAATTCTGTTTCAAAATTAAAATTAATTTTACCTTCACGTAATTCACGGCCAAATTTTGCGCGCATAGATTCATCTGATAAATAGGTAATATGGCCTAACATTCGGGCGAGCTTAATGCCGCGTCTGGGAATCACGTTGTGTTCATAATAATGACCATCGTGAAAGTCAGGATCGGAGCTTATTGCTTGTCTGGCAACTTCGTTAAAGCCAATATTTTGTGCTGATAATTTTGGCGCCGCTGCAATAACGATGGAGTGTTGCACTCTATTGGGATAATTAATCGCCCATTGCAATGCTTGCATGCCCCCTAAGCTACCACCAATGACAGCAACAAATTTATTGATTCCCAGTTTGTCGGCCAACATAGCTTGAGTTGTAACCCAGTCAGAGACGGTGACAATAGGAAAGTCACGGCCATACGGTTTGTTTGTTGTGGGGTTGTTGCTCATTGGGCCGGTTGAACCTTTACACCCCCCTAAATTATTACAACAGATAAAGAAAAATTTATCGGTATCAAAGGGTTTGCCTGGACCAATATAGGCATTCCACCAGCCCGGTTTCTTATCCTCAAGTGAGTTATAACCAGCAACATGTTGGTCTCCACTTAGAGCATGACAGACAAGAATTGCATTTGAATGGTTGGTATTTAATTCACCATAGGTTTCATAAATGAGGCCAAATTCAGGTAATGTGAAGCCCCCCTCCAGTGTGATCGCTTGATCAAAGTGGTGGGTTTCCGGGCTAACTAAGCCTATGGAATCATCTGGAATGGAGTTGGGCATTTGTTATAGGTAATCTTTATATTAATCGCTTATGAAACAAGCTATTAGTCTAATAAGCTTGTGATCGTGATGCAAGCAGGGAATGCTCTATAGCCTTAAATATCAGCATTTAACATTTCTTTGTTAAGGTTTCGGCTCGGTGGTCGATATTTATAAAGTATTCAATATAAAGGATAATAAAATGGCATCTGTTTTAGCGGTTGATGATTCAAAAGTTATGCGCGATATGATGAAAGTTGTATTAGAAAAAAATGGTCATACGGTGCAAACAGCTGAAGATGGATTTGTTGCTTTAGATATAGCAAAGTCGAATAGATTTGATATTGTTTTCACGGATATTAATATGCCTAAAATGAGTGGTATTGCACTGGTACCCAAGTTAAGAGAGTTACCAGGTTTTGAACATATTCCCATATTAATGGTTACGACTGAAAACGCAGAATATCGAAAGAATAAAGCAAAAATAAATGGTGCAACAGGTTGGCTTGAAAAACCTATTTCTGAGGCAAGAATTCTTAAAGCGATGGCCAAAGTGTTAGATTAATTATTTATTACTTAAGCTACTTGGACGTCTGAATTATTCTCAACAAACCACTCTAAGGGTTTATTTAAGGTTTCCATTAATTTATTAAGATCTTCCAATTGGCCTTGCAGCGCTTCTGCTGTTTTATTCAGTTCAGCCATACGTGTTTTTAATGTATCGCGAGATTCATTAATTTTACGCAAGCTTTCTAAACGTTTTTCCATTTGATCTTTATGTTCTTTAATTCTTGAAACTAACGGTAGCATCGCGGCTTTGCTCCAAGAGTTTGCTTCTTGATGAGCTTGATAAAGCGTATTTCGTGCATGCGAAACCATTGAGATAAAGAATTTTTTCACAACGAAGGCTTGTTCGGTCATCGTCATGACAGGGCTATTACGATACGCCTCTGCTTCGTGATACAAGCGCTCTAAATCACGTTTATATTTTACGATGCTAAATAATCGAGGTTTAGTTTCAGTTAAACCATGTTCTTTATTAAATTGGCGGTAGATGGTGAGTACTAAGCGGTTAACATTTTCAACATGTTTGTTTGCAGAACCCATTGTTTCGTTGATGATATCGAAAAAGTCTTTCATGCTTTTTTTCAAATTATGCGTTAACCAAGCGCCGGTCATATTTTTTCGAGTTTCAGCCATTAGTTTATCAAGTGAATTTATACTTAATGTTTTCAATAACTGGGAATGATGTTCATTAAATGTTTTCTTATTGGCTTGAAAACTTTCAACAGATTTATGATATACAGTTTGTTCTTGCCGCGTTTTTTTCATTAAATGAAGAATGACATCTTCATTTTTACCACTGAGGCTATTTAATTCTTTTAGTTGGTTATTTGCTTCAGCTAAACGTGAAGCAATCATACTTTGCGCTTCTTTAGCCATATTACCAATTTCACCAACCACACTCTCGCGTACGATATCTTGTTTAGCTGGTAAAATGTCTCTGGATAAAACCGATTCCAATGCGAGAATATTACTGCGTTTAATTAAATCAACATCGTGGCGAATTTTAGCCAGTAAGCCTTTCTGAGCGGATACAGGGTAGATGCTGTCGATATCAATATTAAGCATTTTTGCTGTTGTTGTGCATTGAGTGTTAATACTCTTATTTATTGATGCCTCGTCTTTGAGTTCATCCCACAAGGTATCTATTTTATTCAACGCGATTATACGGCTAGTTTGACTCTGTTCACCACCACCTAAAGGTTGCACATAGTGTTGCCACATTTCCATATCTGATTTGGTTACGCCAGTATCGGCGGCAAGTACAAAGATAACGGCTTGCGCATTCGGCAACATATTAAGTGTGAGTTCAGGTTCAGTCCCCATTGCATTTAAACCGGGCGTATCGAGAATGGTTAAGCCTTCTTTAAGCAGTGGGTGAGGGAAGCTGATGAGAGCATGGCGCCACATTGGAATGTCAACTTTACCATCGGCACCAACGTGTGCGGTGTCTTCGGGGGAGTGTAAAGCAAGCTTAATCGCTTCTTCAGGACTAACTTTTTTAGTGCGGATAATTTCCTGGAAAGATTCAGACATTGATTCAGCCGAATTGGTATCTAAATCAATGTGTGTCCAATTGATTGGGTCATTTTTTAATTCATTTATGCTGGCTTCTTCAAGACGTGTTTCAATGGGCAACAAGCGAATATAATCTTTTGCGGCACTGTGGTCATAAAATAGCTCTGTTGGGCACATTGTGGTTCGGCCAGCTTCAGAGGGTAGTAGACGGCGGTCATATTCTGAAAAGAAGATCGCGTTAATGAGTTCGGTTTTACCACGTGCAAATTCGGCTACGAAAGCGATCGTTAGATTATCGCCTTTGAGTGTTTCCAGGAGTTCAAATATCCGCAGCTCAACGTCGCTACTGTTCATTTTGTTGGTTTCTAACCAAGTTTGAAAGTTGCTAATGGATGAAACCAGCTCAGTTTTCCAACGGCCATAAGCCTGCATTTGGTCTGTAAAACGATCGTTCGCCATTTAATTTACTCGGTAAAAATTTATAACTTTATAAATATAGCCTTAAATATCAGTAAAGTACACGCTTTTATTCAACTATCACATTAAAATGTGATGAAGATCTAGAGGGTTTTAGTACCATAGATGGGTTATCGGCAAATTTTGTGGAACGTTTAGTGAAGTTAATGGGATAAAAAGTGTGATATTGATCTTTTTCCATGAAATCAATAAGTTGAGGTGTGCTCAATTTTTCCGATTTGATTCGTACTGGCTTGCTTTGCCTTTTGTTCTTTTGATTATTTTTATTGGCAGAATAAAGTTTTTGGCTAGATATTCAATAAAGTATTGATTTGCCTTGCCGTCAACGGGGAGAGTTCTTAAACGTATTTTTAGCTATTACTCAACAAACCAACCAATTGATCATGGCTAGCGTTTGGCTGGATGAGAACCTAGAGAATTAATTGGTTATCTTCTCAATTAAAAAAGGTAGTTTGCATTGGGGAATGAGAGAATTTTGAATTGGTAAATAAGTAACTCAACAAGTGCCATTTTTATAAAAATAAGAATAAATAAGGCGAACATGGGTGATAAATCTAAGCCTGACATTGGCGGAATTAGGCGACGGATTGGCTGCATTACAGGGTTCGTTATTTGGCTAATGAGTCCAACCATTGGGTTGTAACCAGTAGGGTTTATCCAGCTAATGACCGCGAGGATAATAATGCCAAAGATATAAATATTAATCCAAAGCCCTATGAGTTCGGCAAATGCCCAAGCCAGCACACCGGGAAATGCGGGCATTGGCTGCCCTGGCAAGAGGCCAATAATTAACAGCTCAAGCGTTTGAAGCACAAGCATAAGTAGGATGGCGGAAAAATCGAGTCCTCGAAAACTCGGAATAAAGCGTCGCATGGGGACTAAAGGTGGATTGGTTACTTTGTAAATAAATTGCGAGATAGGATTACTAAAGTCAGCATGAACCCATTGAAACAAAAACCGCAACATGACGGCAAGAATATATATGCCAAACAAAGCACTTATCAAAAAGGTACTGGCGTTTCCAAAGTGTGAGCCCATTAATTTGTTCCTAACTGTATTGGTTATTGATCTAACTCTATCGCGAGTTCTTTTGAACGATCGTAAGCGGCTTGCATAGCTTTGCTAAATATAGCTGCTAAGTCGTTTTCCATAAAGGTGTTAATTGCTTGTTCTGTTGTTCCACCAGGGGAAGTTACGCGCTTTCGTAAAGTCGAGCTATCTTCTTGAGATTGCGATGCTAAAGTGGCGGCACCGAGTGCAGTTTGTATTGTCAGTTGGCGAGCTGTTTCGCTGTCTAAGCCCAACTTTTCAGCTGCCGCTTGCATGGCTTCCATGACTAAAAAATAATAGGCTGGGCCGCTTCCAGATAGCGCTGTAACCGTATCTAGTAAGTCTTCACTATCAACCCAAAGACCAATTCCAGTAGAATTAATAATAATATTAGCATAGTTCCTCTGTTCACTTGAAACAAGCGCATTAGCAAAAAGCCCGGTTGCGCCACATTGCACTAAGGCCGGTGTATTGGGCATGGCGCGAATTATCGCCGTGTCTATTGCGAGCCATTTTACGAGGGAATTTATCGTTAGACCCGCGGCAATGGATAAAAACACGGCTTTGCTTTTTGCTGCATCGATATTCGTTAATACACTTTTCATCGCTTGAGGCTTGACGGCTAAAACAACCACATCACATTGCTCTGTCAGCGCTTGATTTGATTCTGCGATGGTTATGGCAAAATCCCTCTTGAGTGCATCAAGCATTTCTGACGAAGGATCGTATACTTGAATAGCTAAATTGAGTGTTGTATCGGTCACTAAGCCGCCAATAATGCTGCGAGCCATATTGCCCCCACCAATAAAGCCAACAGAAAAGTTTTTATCTGATTCTTTCATCCTTGTTAGACTATCATATTGTATCGCTTAATAAAGCTAAGCCCTTCATTTTCCAATAGAATATGCTTTTTTACTTTCTAGCACCAAAAATAGCTGTGCCAACTCTCACCATTGTTGAACCTTCTGCTATGGCCGCTTCTAAATCGCCACTCATTCCCATTGATAGGGTATCGAGGGTAGTGCCGTCAGGTAAATTTTTAAATAACTGATTCAGCAAGGCGAAATATTGGTGTTGTTGTTCAGTATTGGCTGACGCAGGTGGAATGGCCATCAATCCATGTAGTTCAAGATGAGGAAGCAAATTAATTTCGAGTGCTAATTCATTCAAATTTTCAGCCGAAATCCCTGCTTTTTGGTACTCGTTGCCAATATTTACTTGAATACAAATTTTTAGAGGAGGGAGGTGGTCTGGCCGTTGTTCGCTCAAGCGTTGTGCTATTTTCAAACGATCGACGCTGTGAACCCATTGAAAATTTTCCGCGATTGCGCGTGTTTTATTTGATTGAATCGGCCCGATATAGTGCCATTCGAGATCGAAGCCTTGTTCCTTTAAGGTCATTATTTTTGGTAGAGCATCCTGTAAATAGTTTTCACCGAAGCGTGTTTGTCCAGCTTTGGCTGCTGAGATAACAGCTTCTGCGGGTTGTGTTTTACTTACAGCGAGTAATTGAATGCTTTCTGGATGTCTTTGGCTATTGTTTGCTGCATCTGTGATACGAGCATGTACGTCTTTAAGTCGTTGCGTTACGCTAGTTATATTTCTGGGGGTCATATTTTTTGGGGCCATATATTTTTGAGCTCATTTCTTTTGAGTTTGTTTACTTTTTGGTGGTTAGCTTATTGTTATTTAAGTATATTCATTTGTGCAGTGACTTGCCATGAGATAGCCGACAAGGTAGTTTAGAAAGCGAAAAGCTGGCCGATAAGTAATTGTCAGCTAAACTATTTATTACATTGTGCGGATATTGTACGGCAGTTTGCGCGTTAGTTATAAATTACCGAAATATATTTAATACTTGGAACAAAGAACTAGATTATGGATATTACAGAGTTACTCGCCTTTGGCGTTAAAAATGGTGCTTCAGATTTACACTTATCATCTGGATTACCCCCAATGATTCGAGTTGATGGCGACATTAAACGCATCAACGTACCACCATTAGAACATAAAGTAGTGCATTCATTAATTTATGACATTATGAATGATAAACAACGAAAAGATTATGAAGAATATTTAGAAACAGATTTTTCGTTTGAAATTCCTGAGCTTGCTCGTTTCAGGGTTAATGCTTTTAATATTAACAAAGGTGCTGCTGCTGTTTTTCGAACGATTCCCTCGAAAGTATTGACGATGGAAGAGTTAGGCTGCCCTAGTATTTTTAAAGAAATTGCTGACGTACCGCGTGGTGTTGTACTTGTAACGGGGCCGACAGGTTCAGGTAAGTCAACGACTTTAGCGGCGATGATGGATTATAAAAACGAAAAAGAACATGAACATATTTTAACGATTGAAGATCCGATTGAGTTTGTTCATGAAAGTAAAAAATGTTTAGTGAATCAACGTGAAGTTCATTTACATACGCATGGTTTCAACGAAGCGTTACGTTCCGCTTTACGTGAAGATCCTGACATTATTCTTGTCGGTGAGTTACGTGACTTAGAAACCATTCGCTTAGCATTAACCGCAGCGGAAACGGGGCATTTAGTTTTCGGTACCTTACATACGAGTTCAGCGGCTAAAACGATTGATCGTATTATTGATGTATTCCCTGCAGCAGAAAAAGATATGGTACGTTCAATGTTGTCTGAGTCATTACGTGCTGTAATTTCTCAAACGTTAATGAAAAAAATAGGTGGTGGTCGTGTTGCCGCACATGAAATAATGATAGGCACACCTGCAATACGAAACTTAATTCGTGAAGATAAAGTAGCACAAATGTATTCTGCAATCCAAACGGGAAATAATGTGGGCATGACAACACTTGATCAAACATTGCAGGATTTAGTTGCGCGTGGCATTGTTAGTAAGCAAGAGGCGAGAAGTCGGGCCATGAACAAAGCCGATTTCGAGTAGCACGAATAGTGAGAGCAGAAATTGCGGCGTTTAAAGCCGCCTCAAAATGCTCACTTACTATTGTAAGCTCCGCTTTTTCGCGTGGCTTTTGCCTTGCACTTTATGCTCTCACTATCCGTGCAGGCATAAGGAATACAATATTAAATATTTTATTTAGGATCAATTAATGGATTTTGAATCGCTACTAAAATTAATGGTACATAAGAATGCCTCAGATTTATTTATCACTGCAGGTATTGCACCTAGTTTGAAAGTGAATGGCAAGTTAGCACCAGTTACTCAAGGAACCTTAACGCCTACGCAATCGCGTGAGATTGTGATGAGTATTATGACGCCTGCACAACGTGAAGAATTTGAACGTACCAATGAATGTAACTTTGCGATTTCTGCAAGTGGTATTGGCCGCTTTCGTGTAAGCGCTTTTACGCAACGTAATCATTCCGGTATGGTATTACGGAAGATAGAAACTAATATTCCGACAATTGAAGAATTAGGTTTGCCTCCTATATTGCGTGATTTAGCGATGACTAAACGTGGTTTAGTTTTATTTGTTGGTGCGACAGGTTCTGGTAAATCGACTTCACTTGCTTCGATGATCGGCTTCAGAAATAAAAACAGTACGGGTCACATAATTAGTATTGAAGATCCTATTGAATATATCCATCATCATGAAGGCTGTATAATTACTCAACGTGAAGTGGGGTTAGATACTGAATCTTTTCAAACCGCATTAAAAAATACCTTACGACAAGCTCCCGATGTTATTTTAATTGGTGAAATACGAACAAGAGAAACAATGGATCACGCGATTGCTTTTGCTGAAACAGGACACCTTTGTTTAGCAACTCTACATGCGAATAACGCGAACCAAGCAATGGATCGTATTATTAACTTTTTTCCTGAAGATCGACGTAACCAGTTATTACTTGATCTGTCTTTAAATATGAAAGCATTTGTTGCGCAACAATTAATACCAAAACCCGATGGTTCAGGCCGCGTATTATGTGCTGAGATATTAATTAATACCCCTCTAATGGCTGACTTGATTAAAAAAGGTGATATTAGTGAAATGAAAGGCTTGATGTCACGTTCAAGAGAGAATGGAATGTTAACGTTCGATCAAGCTCTATATGACTTATACAAAGACGGTGAGATAACTTATGAAGATGCGATTAATCATGCGGACTCAGAAAATGAATTAAGGTTAATGATTAAATTAGGTGAATCACAGGGAGATGTTGATTCGATTTCGGCAGCACTTGATGGGGTAACCATTCAAGAGACCGAGTAGATATTCGTTATAGTTAAAAAAAAAGGGGCGTTATGCCCCTTTTTTAATTGTATAGCTAAAAACTCAAAATATTTTAACAATATATTGTATGGATAATGAGAAGTTAGTTAGCAATAATACTTGTATGTAGTACGCCAATTTCTTTTCCATTGCTTTTTACAGGAATAGAAAGTTGAATGCTACTTAGTTTAGTTGTTGGGTCAGACTTTGGTTTTTTTGAATTCCAAACTTTTCCACGAATTGCTTTAGCAAAGGCAGGACGATTTGCAATATTGAAGATAGCAGGTTTTTTACTACCAGCAACTAAATTACCTTTGTTATCACGTAGAAATAATTTACCAAGAGACTTATCTTTTTCCCAAGAAAATAATTTTTTACCTGCCGAGCTTGTTAAAAATGGTTTAACCTTTGAATCAGATGCAGCTAAAGATTTCCAGGTAGAATTATTCATTTTAGATTTATTTTCGTTTGCTTTCATAACAGCTTTAACGATAATAGGATCATTTGCCCATTCAGTTAATTTAGTTTTGTAGATATCAAGTTTTACTTGTAAATCTGGTGAGATATCTGCTGCGTTAGCAAAAGAAAAACTTAATACTGAGATTAATATTGTAGAGATAATTTGCGCGCGCAAAGAACGTGATGCATTTGTCATTGTTTTATTCCTTTAAGTTAGTGCTTGTCCAAATATTTTGAGTAGAGAACAATATAGATTTCCATATAAGAAAACTATGATGTAGTTGGCAATAAAGATTGAAAATTTTTAGACTGTGATGTCGTTCAAGATATAGATTTTAATTTAAACTTTTATCTATCTATTTGTGGGTAGAATCTTTTAAGTAGGATACTCTTAGAATACCTGACGTGAATCAAACACAGGGCCATCGACACAAACTCTTTTCATTGCTGAGCCTTGCTCTGTTTTAACTTCAACTACACAACCTGCGCAACCACCAACAGCACAAGCCATAAATTCTTCTAATGAAACTTGGCAAGGTACATCAAATTCCAAAGCTAAGTCGGCAACAGCTTGTAACATAGGATGTGGGCCACAAGAAAATATCTCGACTTCTTTTAGTTGTTCTTTATCTAGTGAAGTTAACCAATGTCGAGCAAGATCGGTAACATAACCTTCGTGAACACCTGGATAGCCTTGTAAGCTAGCAAGTCGACAAGGAATATTCCAGTCTTCCATTAACGGCATCGTTGCAGTTACTTCTGAGGGAATGCCGGGAATAATTATTTGTGATGGTTGTGCAGCGAAAGGAAAAGGAACTTCCGAACCTAAAATCATAAAAGGTTGATAGTGACCACGTTGTTTTTTTATTTCGTCAGCAATAAAAATCATCGGTGGCATACCAACGCCACCGCCTATTAAAAGAGGGCGTTTGAAATTTTTATGTAATTCAAAAGGTACGCCGATGGGGCCAAGTATGTCGAGTGTTTCACCTTGTAGACGTTGTGCAAGTTGTTTGGTGCCTTCGCCAACGGCTTTATATAAGAAATCGACCATGCCGGTAGACGGTTCGGTACGCATAATTGAAATAGGTCGGCGCATGGCTAAGCTTGGTGCACACTGAATATGGGCAAAACTGCCAGCTTGAGCTTCATTAGCAATATTCGGTGCATGAACTCGCAAAATATATTGTTCACCAGGATAGTTATCGTGTGCAATAATTTCAGCAAGTTCTACGTTGATGGTATCGCGATGTGGTTTATTCATAATATTAATTTGCTTTGAATGTTTAGTGGTTAATTTGGTAAACAATACGACCATCAAGTAATGTATGTGTGACTTTACCTTGCACTTCCCAGTCTGAAAAAGGGGTATTGTGTCCTGCGCTTACAAAATTATCGCCATTGACTGTCCAATCGGTATCGGGATTGAAAATACAAATATCAGCCGCACTATTCATTGATAATGTTCCTGCATCAAGCCCTAATATTTTTGCCGGCTCATAGGTGAGTTTGCTTACCATGGTTTGCATATCAATCGTTTTGTTATTAACAAGTCTTAAGCTAAGTGGGAGCAGTGTTTCTAAACCACTAATACCGGGTTCTGTTGCACTAAATGGTGCGAGCTTAGCATCAGGGCAGTGTGGTTGGTGGTCGCTACATAATACATCAATAGCATTTTGTTTTAAGCCTTGTAATAAACCGTCTTTATCGCGTTGACTTCGTAACGGTGGGATAACATGGCAATTGCTATCAAAGAAACCAATATCTAAATCAATTAAATGTAGATGGTGAATACTCGTGTCAACTGTGATGGGTAAACCTTGTTGCTTTGCAAGAACAATCATCTGTAATGCGTTGGCAGAAGATATGTGAGAAAAATGTGCTCGTACACCGGTTTGTTCAATTAACATTAAGTCACGAGAAACAGCGGCAGTTTCAGCGGACTCAGGTATAGCGGGTAAACCTAAACGTGTTGATATTGCACCTTCATGAGCGCAACCATTATTGGCTAGGCCAACATCTTCAGGATGTAAGAAAATCGTCATGCCACAACTTGCGGCGTATTCCATTGCTCGGCGCATCACTAAAATATTTTTTACTGGTTTTAAACCATTGCTCACGCCAACACTTTTCGCTTGTTGTTTGAGGATAGCCATTTCACTTAAGTGCTCACCTTTTAGGCCTAAAGTAAGTGCGGCTTGAGTGACAACATGACATTTTCCTGCAGCGGCTGCGCGTTGATTAATAAGTTCAACGACGGCCGTGGTATCAATGCACGGTTCGGTATCGGGTGGAACGCAAACGGTTGTTATACCGCTAGCGGCAGCCGCAGCTGTTTCTGATGCAATGGTTCCTTTGTACTCTAAACCAGGTTCTCTTAAGCGTACGCAAAGATCAACAATGCCTGGTATGACGATTTGATCATTTGCATCGATGGTTTCATCTGCTTTAAAGCCCGAAGGTTTTTTATCTATGCTAATAATTTTTCCATCAGCAATATAAAGATCTTGGATCTTATCAATATTGTTTGCAGGATCGATCATACGACCTTGTTTGATGAGTATGTTCATAACGCTTAGCTATCTACCTCGGTAGACGCTTGTCGTCCAAGAGTCATCGACATAATGGCCATACGCACAGCAATACCATTTGTAACTTGTTCTAAAATGACAGACTGCGGACCATCAGCAACAGCCGATTCAATTTCAACGCCGCGGTTAATTGGACCGGGGTGCATTAAAATGGCATCAGGTTTTGCTAATTTTAATTTTTCACTTGTGATGCCGTAGGTATTGAAATATTCGTGTTCGCTTGGAAGTAATGCACCGCTCATGCGTTCGCGTTGCAAGCGAAGCATCATCACAACGTCAACATCTTTTAAACCTTCTTCCATATCGTGGTAAACATGAATGCCAAGTTCATCCGTTCCCGGTGGTATGAGTGTGTTAGGTGCAATGGCACGAATCTCTGGTACCCCAAGGGTATTGAGTGCATGTATTTGTGAACGTGCAACACGCGAGTGCATGATGTCACCAATAATGGCAACGCGAAGTTTTGTAAAATCTTTCTTATGTCGACGAATAGTAAACATGTCTAGCATCGCTTGGGTTGGATGGGCGTGTTGACCATCACCGGCGTTAATGACACTAATATGAGGAGAAACATGTTGAGCGATAAAATGTGCGGCACCACTTAAGTTATGGCGTACAACAAACATATCGCAATGCATGGCTTCCAGGTTACGCAACATGTCGAGTAGGCTTTCACCTTTGGATGTTGATGATGTATCAATATTAATATTTAACACATCAGCAGAAAGACGTTTTGCTGCAAGTTCGAAGGTTGTACGAGTTCGCGTACTGGCTTCAAAGAATAAATTAATAATTGTTTTACCGCGAAGTAATGGGACTTTTTTAACTTGTTGTGTACCAACGGTTGCAAAATTTTCGGCAGTGTCGAGAATTTCCGTGAGTACTGAACGTTTTAAACCATCAATTGTTAAAAAGTGCCGTAGTTGGCCATTTTGATCAAATTGAATATCGGTTTGCTTCATGGTGTGGTTTGCACCTCTAACATGAGTGGGCTTGGGCCGGTTAATTTGATACTTTGATTTTTCTCTAAATTGATTTTTTCACCAACAATATCAGCGGCAATAGGTAACTCTTTTCCACTACGTTCTATTAATGCGACCAAGGTAACTGAAGCTGGGCGACCATAATCGAAAATTTCGTTTAGCGCTGCACGAATGGTGCGACCTGTTTGTAGTACATCATCAACTAAAATGATGTGTTGCTCGTCAATACTAAAAGGCAGGCTCGACGGTTGAACCTGAGGGTGCATACCTACTCGGGTAAAATCGTCACGGTAAAAATTGATGTTTAAACTGCCGAGAGGCTGTTTAATTTTAAGTGTTTGATGCAATGCTTCAGCAACCCATACGCCACCGGTATGAATACCTATCATATGCGGATCGGTGATGAATTGTTTTTCTAAAAAGGATTGGAGATCCGTGGCAAGTGAGGTTAGTAGTTTTGGAACATTGTACTGTTCTTTGTACTGTTCTTGAGCCATAAATTACTCTTTTTTATTGTCGAAACCAACTCTCGACGATTAATTGCGCAGCTATTTTATCAATATCCATAGCCATTTGTCTTTTATTTGTTTGTTTTTTACGGTTATTTTTTCTTTTGGCATTAATTTCACGCAAACGCTCTTCGGCTTCATAAGAGCTTAGGCGTTCATCCATAAATTCAACGGGTAGATTAAAACGCCCATTAAGACGGTTGCCAAATTTTCGAGCCGCTTGAGTCATAGTTTGTTCTTCGCCATCGAGGTGTACGGGTAAACCAACAACTAAAATATTGGGTAGCCATTCTTTAATGAGTTTTTCAATGGCATCCCAATCAGGTTTTTGATTTTGACTGGGAAGAGTGATTAATGGAGTCACGGTTTGAGTGATTGATTGGCCAACGGCAACACCAATTTTTTTTGTGCCGAAGTCAAAGCCTAAAATTGTTTGGGGGGTGTTTGTCATCTAAGGGTATTTATTTAGATATTGGTATTTTGATATAAGCCGAGTTCGACGTTGCTCACTCAGGCATAAGTGCGCGTACAGGAGACGCGCACTAAGCATGACCAATATCGGTAGACATTAAACCCAACTCAATACCTAAATGTTTTGCTGCTTGTGTCCATTGATTTTCTACTGGAGTGTCAAAAATAACTTTTTCATCAGCTATGCCACTGAGCCATACGTTAGAAAGCAGCTCTTGCTCAAGTTGACCCTCACTCCAACCGGCATAACCCAGCATGATTAAAAATTTCTCAGGCCCTTCATTTAACGCAATGGCTTCAATAATATCTTGCGACATGGTTAAGCTAATAGAATCAGAAACAACCATACTCACATCCCATTCAGTGTTCGTTGTTTTAGGTGTGTGATGCAAAACAAAACCCCTATCTGCTTGTACTGGGCCTCCGGCAAAAACGGGGATGCTTGAAATATCAGGATCATCGGTTGGCATTTGTAAGTGTTCGAGTAAATCTCCTAAACCTACATCGAGCGGACGGTTAATGGTTACCCCCATTGCGCCTTGATTATCATGGTTGCAGACATAACTAACCGTATGGAAAAATTCAGGATCTTCCAAATTAGGCATTGCGATTAAAAATTGATTGGTGAGGCAGGTCGTTTCGAAGTCACTCATATGCTTTAGTATTGTCTAGAGTAAGAGTTCACGCAAGCCATTTGTATTAATGATATGCATTAATGTGATGGTTTTAGTTTAACGTGCAGACATGCCTAAGCGATTATTGTTTTTAAAGCGCCAAACACGGGGAATATGTAATACTTTGGTATCTTTTAATATTTCTTTTGTTAGTGGTGGGTAGGGTGCGGCCAATCGCACAATACGTATGGCTGCTCTATCGAGAACCTTGTGACCGGATGAACGTAATATTTTCACCGAAAGCAAACTACCGTCAGGATTAATAGCGACGTCCATTGTGAGGTTGCCCGTAATATGATTTTGTACTGCCGCGCTAGGGTAATTAATGTTACCAATACGTTCTACTTTTGAACGCCAAGCATCAAGATAACTGGCAAAACGATGTTGCTTGGCATTTGCTGCATTGATATAGGTGTGTTCGGGATTTTTCTGATAAGTTTGCTTTAACTTATTTATTTCTGCACTTATTTGAGCCAATTCACGGCTGCGCTCAAGCATTTGTGCTGCGGTGACTTTAGTTGTTTCAAGTGGAATAACTTCTTGCTGCTTTTCCGACTGAACTTTATTTTTAGACTGTTGAGTTGTTAATAATTCTTGTTGTTGAGTTTGCTCTTCTACTTTAGGTGGAGCAACTTCATCGCGGCTATTGGGAGCGAAACCTTGTTCTTGTGTGGGTGTTGGGTTTGAAAATGGGCTGCTGGGTCGAACCTTATCATCGATATTACCGCCGCCGATTTGATTGGCTTGGGCAAGGTAGTCTGCTTCTTCCGGCGCCTCTTCATTTTTATTATGTACTAGCGTTATTTCCATAGTACTTAGATCCGAACCATCTTTTAAGAGTTCTAAATCAAAGCTAATGCCCAAAATTATTATGGCGTGAATGGTTAGTGCAAAAAAGATTGTCATACTCAAGCGATCAGCGCTTTTTGTCGCGTTGACTGTGGCGTTTTGTGATAGAGCGAATTCAGACATGAGTCTTACTTTATCATGTTTTTTTATATATGCGAGCTCTCGCGCCCACACGGCGAGATACTTTTCTCCGCATGCCCAAAGAAAAGTACCCAAAAGAAAAGGCACACAAAACCTTCGCCTTACTATACTCGGGTACCTTTGTTGATTAAAAAATCATGCGCTGTGCAATTCGCGCAATGTTCTGCATTTTGTTGCGCTCAAGCAGTGCTCGCTATGCTCTCCTTCGCGAAGGTTAACGGGGATATTGTTAGGTATCTAATGGTATTTACTTAATTTGGTGTCAATTAGTGAAGGTTGTTCTTTGCGGGTAGACTCAGAACTTACAAGGTAAGTTCTGCATAAGTGGCTGTAATAAAAATCATATTTATATGATTTTATGATGAGGTGCTCGCATCCCTCTCTTAGTTCGTGCTGCATAAGTATTTGTAATTTTAAATAAACGGATGTTTATTTAAAAACAAACACTAAAAAAGCCCGCGTAAGCGAGCTTTCTCAAAGTAAAAATAAAATATTAACTATTTAATTTTTGCTTCTTTATATTCAACATACTTACGTACAACAGGATCGTACTTTTTAATGACCATTTTGTCAGGCATCGTACGTTTGTTCTTAGTCGTTGTGTAAAAGTGACCAGTGTCGGCAGTTGAAACTAATTTAATTTTATCGCGCATGATGGATATCCTTTAAAATTTTTCGCCACGGCTACGCATGTCAGATAACACAGAATCGATACCTTTCTTATCGATAATGCGCATGCCTTTAGTGCTTAAGCGTAAACGTACAAAACGGCTTTCAGATTCAACCCAAAAACGGTGAACTTGTAAATTCGGTAAAAAACGGCGACGGGTTCTATTTTTCGCGTGGGAAACGTTGTTTCCTGACATAGGGCGTTTACCCGTTACTTGGCATACTTTTGCCATAATATTGCTCCAAAAACGTAAGAATTCACTGTGAATCAACTAATTTGCTATTAACAGTGTCAAAAAGAGCGCGCATTTTAAGGAAATCCGCGGGCTGTTACAAGGATTATTCACTGAAAAGCAGGAATATTTTGCTTGGAAATGGAGGAATAGCTAACCGGAGAGTATTTTGTTGACTTAAGCCATTGCCTTGCCCTTTTTATGGTTTTCTTAAGAATTGTGGTGGTGGCAACTTGTTGAAACGATAAGGCTATATAGAATGCTATGAACAGGGACTTTACGGGGCTTAATATGAGTATTTATTATAAGTTAATAATATTTATAAGTTTTTTATTACTAGCTAATTGTGGTGGAAGCGATTTGACAGCACCAACGCCACCAAACCCCGCCGCCGACTGAAAAAATGAGAAGCTTTTACATGGGATTTACGCCATGGCCTTATGATGCAACCGTTAATGCAGTCAATATTACTTATCAAAAAATACAGCAGCATATAGTAGACTTCTTCAAACTAGCTATAAAAATAGTTTACTCGCCAAGTTAAGCAGACAGCAGTGATATAATTTATTTAGTCACCTAATACTTTTAAGGGATCTATTATGCTTGTAAATCGATTCGTCATTATTCTAAGTCTATTTTTAATGACTGCCCTGAGTAATTCAGCACTAGCGAATGATCTTTTAACGGGCGTTTGGAAAGGAACCGTATTAGAAAAACCAGTTGAGCTTGCTTTGTGGCCTGATAGGCGAAACCACCGTTCTACCTGGAAGGAATGGACGGCTTACTTATATCTACCGAGCTACGACTGTTTTTTAATTGGTAATGTCTCAACAAAAGGAACGCAATCTCAAATTAATATGAGTGCGATCGAGATTAAAGGACGAAAAAATAATTGCCGAAAAAACACTAAATATGCAGCACGCTTTCGTATGCACGGAGAAATTGATTTACAGCCCTTACCGCAAAAAATTATTGGCGAGCTTAGTTTTTTATTTTTAGATAAAAATAGAATCGAAAAAAATAAACCGATTTTTAAAATGATTTTGTCTCGGCAAGCAATTTCACCCAAAATGAAGAATTTTGTTAAGCGCCATCAGCACCGGTATTTCTTAAAGCCGTTGGCTGCGGATTATGCAAAGTTTGCTACTAGTAACATAAAGGTTGCAAATAAAAGAACGCCCTCAAGTGTTAATACTTTAGTTGCAGCGAAAAAAGATAAAGTCGTTAAAAGTAAGATTGACCTTACAAAGTTGAAGCAAATTCTGTGGCAAGGAAAAATATTTTCGGTTGTCTCGGCCAATGATATTTCATCAGTAAAGAAAATTTTAAAAGGTGGTGGTAATGTTAATGAGCAAAATGATAAAGGACAAACAGCTCTTATTATTGCTGCTAGCTTACAATACAAAAAAATGCTTGAAACGCTTATAGCGGCTAATGCAAATGTTAATCTGGTTGATCATTCAAATGGGTCGGCCTTGGCGTATGCCACTAGTACGGGCAATGTTGGTATCGTTAAATTATTAATGGATGCGAATGCAGATGTAACACTGGCCTTTGATAAGTCGTTCACACCATTAATGATAGCGGCAACCACTAAAAAAATATCAGCAGAACATCATGCACTTGTTCAACAATTATTGCGTTCTCGCAAAGGGATAAACAAAAGAAATAAGCAAGGGCTGACGGCATTAATGTTAGCGTCCGCCTCAGGTAAGGCTGATATGGTTAAACAATTACTAGCCGCTAATGCGAATGCCAATTTAAAGTCGAATGGATTCACCGCTGTTCAAATGGCGAAAGTCTATAAAAAGAACAATGTTGTGAATGTGTTTAAGTCTTACCGGCATTCGTTTGCAGCTAAGGCTGATGAGCAATTTAAAAATGGACTTGACTATATGAACCAACGTGGGCGAAAAGATTATCGAAAAGCCGCCTACTGGTTTAGTAAGGCGGCGAAGCAAGGCCATGCACGAGCTGAAGGTTTATTAGGAATATTGTATTCGTTAGGGCGAGGTGTCCCCAAGGATTATCGGTTAGCTAACTATTGGCTAAAAAAAGCAGCCGATAAAAACGATGCCGATGCTCAATATAATTATGGGCAGATGTTTCAGTTTGGCATGGGGGTTCGGAAGAATGATACAAAAGCAAAATATTGGTATAAAAAATCTGCGTTGCAAGAACAAGCGAGTGCTCAAAATAATTTAGCATCTTTTTATGAGCTTGGTCGTGGTGGCAAAATTGATTTACCGCGAGCTTACTTTTGGTATTTTAGAGCAAGCATCAATGGTGTTCGTGGAGCAAAACGCGATCAAACGAATATCGCGAAAAGAATGACACTGAAACAAGTTAAAGAAGCAACAAGATTAATTAAGGAGAATACGCGGCGAAATAATAGCCTCTTAAAAAAATGAATCTTAATTGATTCGTTTCATTTATTAAGGCTTAGGTGTGTGGCCGATTAAAGTTGGTTTTAAATTTTTTACAATAAACCACGTTCAGTAAAAGAAACACAATAACCATCCCCCACGACAATATGGTCTAAAACGCGTATTTCGACTAATTCCAAGGCTTTTCGTAGTTGCTGGGTAATTTGCTTATCGGCCAAGCTGGGTTCTGCCACACCAGAAGGGTGGTTATGTGCAAAAATCACCGCAGCCGCGTTATATGATAATGCTTGTTTGACCACTTCACGAGGATAGACGCTCGCCCCGGCGAGTGTGCCTTGAAATAGCTCAGAGTACTGAATAATGCGGTTACGGTTATCTAGGTAAATACAGGCAAAGACTTCGTGTTGGTAGTCGCGCATTTTTGCTTGAAAGTAGAGTTTTGTGGTATTGGCATCGGTTATTGAATCGCCCCGTTGGAGAGATTCAAAGAGATGTCTTTGACTAAGCTCAAGCACGGCTTGAAGCTGCGCATATTTTGCTGGCCCAAGTCCAAGGTGTTGACAAAAATTTTGTTGATTTGCCGTGAGCAAGTTTCGTAAACCGCCAAAATCATTGATCAGATCCCGGGCTAGGTCGACGGCAGTTTTACCTTTAATCCCTGTGCGAAGAAAGATAGCGAGTAGCTCGGCATCAGATAATGATTTTGCGCCCTTTTTAAGAAGTTTTTCCCTTGGTCGTTCAAGTTCTGGCCAGTCGGTTATTGGCATTATCCACCTCCCTGTGGATTGATTGATTATATTTAAAGAATATACGAGAAAATGTGTATTATTCACAGCGAATTGTATTTTTTTTGTTAGAATAAATAACTTATGAAGAGATTGTCTAACAAACGGATTTTATTAGGAATTACCGGCAGTATTGCTGCGTATAAAGCGGGCGAAATTATACGTCGCTTAAAAGAGCATAATGCCGATGTTCGCGTTGTGATAACTCAGGGCGCTAGTGAATTTGTTACTCCTCTCACCTTCCAAGCATTATCAGGCAACCCGGTTCACCAACACCTTTTAGATAATGACGCTGAAGCCGCTATGGGGCATATTGAACTGGCTCGATGGGCTGATGTTATATTGGTTGCACCGGCTAGCGCAGACTTTATTAGTCGTTTGTGCTTAGGCCGTGCGAATGATTTACTCGGCGCCTTGTGTTTGGCGAGCAATGTACCTTTAGCATTAGCGCCAGCAATGAATCAACAAATGTGGAAAGATCCCGCGACTCAAACTAACGTACAAACTTTACGCGGCCGAGGTGTTTTATTATTTGGTCCGGAAAGTGGTGAGCAAGCATGTGGCGATGTAGGTGAGGGACGGTTAATGCAGCCGCATCTGTTGCTTGAAGCCCTTGCTGATGTTTTTGCCTCTGGCAGTTTATCTGGGCGCACGGTTCTTGTTACCGCTGGGCCAACTCGAGAAGCGCTTGATCCCGTACGTTATTTGTCAAACCACAGCTCAGGAAAAATGGGTTACGCAATTGCTGCCGCTGCGATGGAGGCGGGCGCAGAGGTTATTCTTATAAGTGGTCCGGTCGATAAAGATTTATCATTACCGCATGGCGTAAAAATAGTCGAGATAACATCAGCCGACCAGATGTTAGAACAAGCACGAATTTATTCCTCTAAAACGGATATTTTTATTGCGGCGGCAGCCGTTGCCGATTATCGACCGGTTGCTGAAAATACTGAGAAAATTAAAAAGTCAGCTGAAACAATGATGTTACAGTTACAACGTAATCCTGATATTTTAGCTACGATTAAACGTGAATCACCTTGGTTATATAGTGTGGGTTTTGCTGCAGAAACAGAGCAGCTTGAAAAGAATGCACGTCAAAAGTTACAAGATAAAGGCGTTGAGATGATTGTGGCAAATTGGGTTGGGCATGCTGCAAGTGATACTAATGGTACTTTCGGTAGTGATACCAATGCACTAAAACTATTTTGGGATGGTGGTGAGTTAGATCTGAATGTGGCAACTAAAGCTCGTCTGGCTAGAGAGTTAGTCGCCTTAATTGCTTCTCAGTATGATAATGCGATTGAGTCGGGTAGACTCGATGCTGAACAACGACATGTTGAAAATATTGTTCAATTCAAAAATAGTGGTAAAGATAAAAATAATTAATATTATTTCGATATTGATATAACTCGACGACTTTGTTTCAAAGCGATATGTTGTGGAGTTTATTTTTTGTTGTTGATTTGTGGGGGGGGAGACGGATGCAAAAGATTCAGTTAAAAATATTAGATAAACGATTAGGCAACGAAATTGAAATGCCGACCTATGCAACATCGGGTTCAGCAGGACTTGATTTACGTGCGTGTTTAGATGAAGCACTAACCATCAACCCAGGCGAGACACATCTGTTACCAACAGGCATGGCAATTCATATTGCAGATGAATCGCTTGCGGCAATGATTCTACCGCGTTCAGGTTTGGGACATAAACACGGTATTGTATTGGGAAATCTAGTGGGTTTAATCGACTCAGATTATCAAGGCCAATTATTTGTTTCGTGTTGGAATCGTAGCAGCGAACCTTTTACTATTAATATTGGTGAGCGTATAGCGCAATTAGTTTTAGTACCGGTTATTCAAGCAGAGTTTGAACTTGTGTCTGAATTTAATGAAAGCGAACGAGCAGGTGGTGGCTTCGGCCACACTGGGCGTTCTTAAAGTATTAAACATTTTAAGATTTAATTAAGGGTTGTAGATATTTTATGGCAAAGCAGGATAAACCATTACGTACGTCAAAACGCAAAAATAAAGGTGCGATAAAAAAAGGCGGATTAACGCTTAATACTATCTCATTATTATCTTTTGTACTTTTTAGTGGAACGTTTATCGTTATGCTTTATACGATGCGTTGGAGTACTTTAAATATTATTGATAATCAGAGTGAAGCAATAGAGATAAGCACCTCTGATCAATTTGCCAGCCGCGTTAATTTAGCTATTGCGACCTATACTAAAGGCATCGCGATTGTGGCTAAAGACCCACTGACACGACAAATACTTTTATCAGGCGATGCGCAAAAAATTGCAACGCGACAACAGCAAATATTAAAACTCTTTCCTAATGGTTTAAGTTTGCGATTAGTTAAAGATGGTGATTTGCGCACAACACAACGTACTCAGCCTCATGTTGGTTTTGCATGTATTGATATGCTCAACCAATCTAGAGTAACGAAAAAACCACCAGGTGTTGAAACCCATGTGTTTGGCACTGCGCAACAGCATGTTGATTTTGTGCATCCAATATTAAGTAATGCGGGCGGTAGAGTGGTTGGCTATGTTCATCTTACCGTTAACGTTGCAATGATTCCTGTTTGGTTGAAAAAATCGAATGCAATTGATTATGTTGAACTGTACCAAAAAGCAGGGAAAGCACATAAATCATTGTTGATTGGTAAATCGGGTAGTGCGTCATTACGTACAAGTGAAAAGCAAATTAGATATCCTATTCTTGATACGACATGGGAAGTGCGAGTATGGCCAAGTAAAAGTGTCAATGCTAAATACGACCGATATTTAACCTACAGTTTATTGTTTGTAGGTGTTGCTTTATTTGCGGGCATTATTTATTTATTTTGGCGATCACTGAGTCGAGCCTTAACTAAAGATATCGATAACTTAGTTAGTCTTGTGGTAAGTACTTTACGTGGTAAGAAAAAACATGATTATAAAATGGAGATGAAAGAATTTAATGATGCGGCCAAGCAGCTTAATGACATATTAAGTAACCAAAATAGTGAGCGAGAGCGTGATGATGAGTCATCCAATATAGACATGTCGAGCATGGAGATAGAGTTAAACTCACCTTCAATGTTTGATACAGGTGAATCGTTACAAGTTGAAGAGTTAGATGAAGAATCTATTGCAAATTTACATCAGCAGGCAAAAAAAACCGCTTCAAGTAATAAAAATCAACAATCTATTAGCGAAGCTACGGAAGCATCAATGAATAGTACAATGTCGCCGATTCCGCCTGCAGAAATTTTTAAGGCATACGATATCCGCGGTATTGTTGGTAAGAGTTTAACTGCCGATTACGCTGAACTTATTGGGCAAGCACTTGGTAGTGAAGCGGCAACGCGTGGGGTGACAAGTATCGCTTTTGCACGTGATGGTCGATTATCCGGGCCAGAACTCGGTCAATCATTAGTTAAAGGCATCTTATCAACAGGCATTGATGTTGTTGATATTGGTATGGTACCAACACCAATACTCTATTTTGCAGCGCATCAATTGACGAATGGTTCGGGTGTCATGCTGACAGGGAGCCATAATCCACCTGATTATAATGGCATTAAAATGGTCTTGGCTGGAGACTCACTCGCTGAAGAGAGTATTCAAATATTAAGAAAACGAATTGAATTAAACGATTTTGCTAAAGGTAAAGGGAACTATTCTACGGTTCCAATGTTGGATAAATATATTAGCCGTGTAACATCTGATGTCAAAATGAAGCGACCACTAAAAATAGTTGTGGATTGTGGAAACGGTGTTGCGGGTGGAGTTGCTCCTCGTTTATACAAAGCAATGGGCTGTGAAGTTATTGAGTTGTACTGTGATATTGACGGAAAATTCCCTAATCATCACCCTGATCCTAGTCAGCCTAAAAACTTAGTTGATTTAATTGAAGCGGTAAAAGTACACAAAGCGGATTTGGGTATGGCTTTTGATGGTGATGGTGATCGTTTAGGCGTTATCAGCTCAGATGGTAATATTATTTGGCCAGATCGTTTATTAATGTTATTCGCGAGTGATGTGTTATCACGTAATGCAGGCGCACAAATTATTTTTGATATTAAGTGTACAAGTAACTTAACCAAAGTTATATGGGAAAAAGGTGGTGAACCATTAATGTGGAAAACGGGACACTCACTTATCAAGAAAAAAATGAAACAATCAGGTGCTTTATTAGCCGGTGAAATGAGTGGCCATGTGTTCTTTAAAGAGCGATGGTACGGTTTTGATGATGGTATCTATAGTGGCGCACGTTTGCTTGAAATTTTAGCTGCCGATGTTAAGCAACCTCGAGTTGTGTTTGCCGGTTTACCAGATTCATTTAATACCCCAGAATTACAAGTTCAAATGCGTGAAGGCGCTAATCATGCCTTTATTGAAAAGTTACTTGATAACCCTGATTTTGGTGAAGCGAATCTTACGATGATTGATGGCGTTAGAGCTGATTATGCTGATGGCTGGGGGTTAGTTCGTGCATCAAATACAACTCCTTGCTTAGTTTTGCGCTTCGAAGGGCAAACAAAAGAAGCAATGATGAAAGTACAAGCACGCTTTAAGCAAGTCTTGCATGCGATTGATGAAACCCTAGTATTGCCTTTTTAATATTTAATAAAATCTATAACAGGCACAATTTTTACTGAGCCTGTTATAGGATATAGAGATTCTCTTGGTATCCCTATTGTTATTCCTAATTTCCTCAGTTACCATTACTTCATTATTAACGAAGTGAACATTAACTAACAAAATCTTATGACTCTATCCACTGATCAAGCAAAAAATATTGCCCATGTTTTAAATACATCATTGCCGTATATTCAGCGATTTCAAGGTAAAACATTTGTCATTAAATATGGTGGCAATGCCATGACTGATGAAGCATTAAAACAATCGTTTGCGCGTGACATCGTTTTAATGAAGCTGGTTGGAATGAACCCCGTTGTTGTTCATGGTGGTGGACCACAAATTGGGAAATTATTAGAAAAAATAGGTAAGGACAGTCAATTCATAAATGGTATGCGTGTTACCGATAGTGAAACGATGGATGTCGTTGAAATGGTACTGGGTGGATTAGTTAATAAAGAGATTGTTTCGTTAATTAATCGTCATGGTGGTAAAGCGGTTGGTTTAACCGGGAAAGATGGTGATTTGATTCGAGCCCGAAAAATTCAATTTGATAAAACAAACTCTGAAATGAATACATCTGAAATTGTGGATATTGGACATGTTGGTGTAGTGGATAGTATTGATATTGAAATTGTAAAAATGTTAGATCAAGCTAACTTTATCCCTGTCATTGCACCGGTCGGTGTAGGTGAAGATGGGCAGTCATATAATATTAATGCAGATTTGGTGGCAGGAAAATTAGCTGAAGCATTACAAGCTGAAAAGCTTATCTTACTCACCAATACTTCAGGTGTATTGGATAAAGATGGAAAATTACTAACCGGCTTAAAAGCAAAGCAAGTTCAAAGCCTGATAAATGATGGCACGATACATGGCGGTATGCTACCTAAGATTAATTGTGCATTGGATGCGGTTAAGGCGGGCGTTAAAACAGCACAAATTATTGATGGCAGAGTTGAACATGCCGTATTGCTTGAATTATTAACCGACGAAGGCGTGGGCACTTTAATTAAAGGCTAAGGTTAATTTCTAAAAAATAATGAGGTACGATAATGACAACAACGACAGCAACAAAAAGTACCGAAACTAAATCGAAACCTTCACGACGATTACAAATATTAGAAGCGCTTGCTCTTCAGCTGGAGCAAAGTCCAGGGGAGAGGATCACAACCGCTGGTTTAGCCAAAGCAGTCGGTGTTTCTGAAGCTGCGTTATATAGACACTTTCCTAGTAAGGCAAAAATGTTTGAAGGCCTTATTGAATTTATAGAGGAATCCATTTTTGGTTTAATTAATCGTATTCTTCAAGAAGAAAAGTCATCAATAGTGCGTTGCGAACAAATAGTTAAATTACTATTAACTTTTGCAGAGAAAAATGCCGGTATGGCGCGATTGTTAACAGGTGAGGCATTAACTGGAGAAACTGAACGATTAAGAACACGCATGAGTAAATTCTTTGAACGTTTTGAAACACAACTAAAACAAGTTTTACGAGAAGGTGAAATGAATGCTGAAATACAGTTAAATATTTCAGTACAGGCAAGTGCTAATATGATGTTAGCTTTAGCCGAAGGCCATATTAATCAATATGTACGCAGTAGCTTTAAACGGTCACCGCTTGAAAACTGGGGGGATCATTGGTATATCGTAAAGGGTGTTATCTCTAGCTCGGATTGAGCCTGATTTACTCTTTCTTTATCGGGGTTTTATTGCTTTTAACTCTTTAAAACGCTTAATGTCTGAATCATATTTTTGATGCAGACTTAATTTTTCTTGTTTTTTTGTTTCTATAAAGTCGTTGTATTCTTTAATTTTGTCTTTTGATGATTTTATATCTTTTACAATATTTTCCGGTACCTTATTACTTTTTCGTTCGAAATTTCCAGCATTCTTAGTCTGCCTGTCGAGTATCTTTTGTTGTTTAGCTCGATTGCTTTCGGTTATGCTTATAATACTGTCAATGGCATTCGATTTAGCATCTCGGCTCAAAATAATATCGTCTACTGAAATAAACGTATTAATTAATATTCTATCTCTACGTCGTCGCTCATCAATAACTCGTTTTTTATCTGCAGCAATTTTAGCTAGTTCAGCGTCTTTTTTCTTTTGTGCAGGCGTCTTATCAGCCGGAATAGTTTGTATTACTTGACCTTTGTTATTAATAATTTGAATTTCTCTACCAAGATATTTTTTTGGTACAGTGAAACTACATTCACGAATTTTTTTGTCATTTTCCCAGCATTTTATAGCGGCTATACTTGTTGGCATATAACCTGCCATTAAGATGACGATGATAAAAATTTTATTTGTAAACTTATTCATTCTGAATTTATACATATCTTATCAAATGATTTACACTAACTACGATGTTCGACTACCTTATCTTACTTTTAGTTTCATTTTTTGCCAATACATTTTCTGCTTTTGTGGGTGGTGGCGCAGGTTTACTGCAACTGCCTGTATTATTGTTTCTTGGTTTACCTTTCAGCGTAGCTTTGGCTACGCATAAAATTGCGACCATCGCCCTTGGTGTCGGTGCGACGGTAAGACATTTACGTGAAAACAATCTTAATTTGTATTTTTCACTTGTAATATTAGGTTCAGGGCTTCCTGGTGTTATTTTGGGCGCCAACATTATTCTGCTAGTGCCAAGTAATACTGCTACATTATTGCTTGGGATATTAACTATTGGCCTTGGCCTCTATTCGTGGTTAAGTTCTGAGCTTGGTCAGCAAATGAATGTTAAACACCGTTCGATGACTGGGTATTTTATCGGCAGTTTGGTTATTTTCTTTATTGGTATCTTAAATGGGTCGCTTACTTCAGGCACGGGTTTATTTGTCACACTTTGGTTAATTCATTGGTTTGGTTTAGATTATAAATTAGCTGTTGCTTATACACTGGTTCTTGTTGGTTTATTTTGGAATGGGAGCGGTGCACTAACACTGGCTTTACAAACTGAAGTGCAATGGGATTGGTTGCCTGTATTATTAGTCGCATCGTTAGCAGGCGGTTATGTAGGTGCGCATTTATCTATTGTTAAATCTAACAAAATGATAAAGCGCAGCTTTGAAATTATAACGATGTTGGTTGGCCTTCAATTAATTTTCAGTGCACTTGCCGTTTAAATTGCAAATATTGAGGCTCAGTGCCCTGGATTAACGCATTTATAAACTGTAAATGTTTGTTGGCCATCTTTTATAGGCGAAGTAGCAACAATGGTATCACCCTTTAAATCGGGAGCCATATTTCTGGCAAGGTTAATTAGCTCTTCAGCAACGGTTTCTTTACCTCGGGGAATACCAATAATTTTATCTTTAATGGCAACGGTTGTTTTGCCTTTTTTTGTACAGCTTGTTACTTCACTAAGTTCTAAAACGCGAACTTTTTCACCCGATGGGGTGAGAGGGGCCCAGTTGCATGCGGTGCTGAGTAAAGATAGAAGAAAAATAATAGATAAGCGATTCATTGGCTCAACCTTAAATTATTAAAGCAATAGCATACAATAAAATCGGTTGAGTAGAATAGGACTTATTTCAAATTTAGACGTCTAACATCATTCCAATCAGAATCATTGGCTGATTGTAATTTTTTGAAATTGAGTTTGTTGAGTAGTAAACGACCTTCATTTGAAAAGCTTAGTTGCTCTAAAGCCACTCTTACTTTATCCACGATATTTTTGGGAACTCGTGAATGCGCTGTAAAAGCATGTGGTGTATATCCATTTGTTGTATAAATGATCTTGAGTTGTTTTCTAATCTCAGGTTGTAAGGCGTTCAGTGTTCGAGGGACCCCTCCGCCAGCAAGATAATTTCCTTGAATAACATGGAAATAGACGGAATCGTGCGAACCTACGTATATAGGCATGACTTTAATATTTTTTTTTATTAATTCAGCTTGTGTAAGAAGTGTTGCAGCAAAGGCTTTCGGAGATGGAAAAGAAACTTTTTTTAATGAAAGAAATTGTAAATTTTTTATTGGATCATTTTTCCTGATAACGATGATGCCTTGTATTTTTTTGTTAGCTTCTTTTGCAAAGGCACGGTAGTGAGATAGTTTTTCATATTTCACATAGTGATAAGGATTCATATAGGAAAAATCGTAAAGTTCATTTTCCAGGTTTCTTTCAAAGGCCGGAATATTGTTTCCCGTTGCAAAATTTAATTTAACGCCTGTTTTTATAGAAATGTGTTGAAGTAATGGCTGCCAAATTTTTATTAATTTACTGGTAACTTGTTGCGGAACAATGCCGAAATTATAGTTCTCATCTGCTAATACGGTGCTAGATGTTAGCAGATAAATACAACATAAATAGAGTGGGGCTGTTTTCATAAGGAGCTTAGTCACTGTTGATGGCTAAGCTTTGTATCGGCTAGCAGACCTTAATGTTGAGATAATCCAGCCATTTAGACTGAAAAAACGGTCTAAATTTGTACTCGTTATGGACTAATTGTTACTAAAGCATGGGTTAAGTCTTATCCATTTCAAAGGGCGGATTGGTTAAGAACTTTTCTCCAGACTCATAAATTGTATCTGCTGTTCCCACAATAAGACTATCGGGTTGTCTGGCAACGTCAGTATCTTTGTTGGGGTAATCCGCGTTTGCAAGAACATGCCGAATAGCGTTAAGTCGGGCACGTTTTTTACAATCAGATTTAATGACAGTCCATGGGGAGTCTTTTGTGTCAGTGTAAAAGAACATCGCTTCTTTGGCTTCCGTGTAATTATCCCATTTATCTAAAGATGCTAAATCAATGTCGCTGATTTTCCACTGCTTTAAGGGATCCTGCATACGTGCTTGTAAGCGTCGATATTGTTCATTTCGGCTAATAGAAAACCAAAATTTAATTAATTTAGTCCCACTACGAGTAATCATGCGTTCAAGTTCGGGGCATTGACGCATAAATTCGAGATATTCCTGAGGAGAACAAAATCCCATAACACGTTCTACACCTGCCCGGTTGTACCAAGAGCGATCAAGAAGCACAATTTCACCGGTGGTAGGAAGGTGTTGAATATAACGTTGGAAGTACCATTGCCCTCTTTCTCTATCATCTGGTTTTTCCAGTGCTACAACAGGGGCGCCACGTGGATTTAGATGTTCAGTAAAGCGTTTAATAGTGCCACCTTTTCCTGCTGCATCACGCCCTTCGAATATAATAAGGTATTTTTGACCGCTGTCTTTAATCCAGTGCTGGAATTTTGCTAGCTCAATCTGTAACTGCTTTTTCTCTTTTTCATATTCAGCTTTTTTCATTTTTTTTTCATATGGATAATTCGCAGATGGGAAAATTGCATTGGTAGGTGTAGATTTTATTTCCTCAGGAGTCGCTAAAAAATTGGTATTGGGGTGGGCAAGTGAAACATTTAGTGCATCTTCAGTTTTGTCATTCATAATCAAGCTCTCAAAAAAGTAATATGTTACGTTTACAATATAATTCAATAGAACGATGTTTTCTCTGATATAGATCAAAACTAAATTCAATATATTGGTAATAATAGCGTCATCAAGTTGTAACGAAAAAAGAGTGAAATTGAAGCATGAGTGAAATAGATTTAAATAAACCAGACTATTATCTAAATCGGGAATTAAGTCTGTTGCAATTTCAACAGCGAGTACTCGCGCAGGCATCGAATAAAAAGGTACCGGTATTAGAGCGGTTACGATTTTTGTGTATTAGTAGTACGAATTTAGATGAGTTTTTTCAAATAAGGGTTGCGGGGTTAATGCATCGCGCGGCACTTGAGTCGAGTAGCGGTAGTCTGGATGATGTTACTCCAGAGCAAATGCTTGATTTAATACGAGACGAAACACACCGTCTTGTAGAAGAACAATATCGCGTACTTAATGATGTTTTAATTCCTGAAATGGAAAGTGAGGGCATAAGATTTCTGAAGCGTAATGAGTGGGATGATAAATTGGCCGATTGGATTCGTCGCCATTTTACTAGTCAGATATTACCGGTTCTCAGTCCTTTAGGTTTGGATTTAGCTCATCCATTTCCGCGTGTCTTTAACAAAAGTTTGAATTTTATTATTTCGTTAGAGGGAAAAGATGCCTTTGGTCGTGATAGCCGCATTGCGATTGTTCAAGCGCCAAGAAGTTTACCACGCGTGATTCGTGTATCGAGTCGTTATGCTGAAGGTTATGCTTATGTCTTTTTATCTTCCGTTATTCATACCCATATAAGCGCCTTATTTCCGGGAATGAATGTAACAGGATGTTATCAATTTCGGGTAACACGAGACAGTGATTTATTTGTTGATGCTGAAGAAAGTGGTGACTTACTTGGTACTATCAAAGGTGAGCTTTCATCACGACGGTTAACAGATGCGGTGAGATTAGAAGTCGCTGATAATTGTACTAGTGAAATGTCTCGATTTCTATTGAAAAAATTTAAACTAAAAGAAAATGATTTATACACTGTTAATGGGCCAGTTAACTTAAACCGCCTGCTTGAAGTTATTGATGATGTTGATGTGCCTAAATTAAAATATCCTCCCTTTACTCCGGGCTTACCAAAACGAATTCGTTACGAAGAGGATATGTTTAAAGCGATTCAACAAGGTGATATTTTATTATTTCATCCTTATGAGTCATTTGCGCCGGTGATTAATTTTTTAAAACAAGCATCACTTGATAGTAAAGTGCTTGCTATAAAAATGACCCTGTATCGAACCGGGGCTGCATCACCATTAGTGGATGCTTTAGTCGATGCAGCTAAATCTGGAAAAGAGGTTACGGTTATCGTTGAATTACGTGCAAGATTTGATGAAGCTGCCAATATTGAACTCGCATCACGCTTGCAAGATGCGGGTGCGCATGTGGTTTACGGTGTGGTTGGATATAAAACACATGCGAAAATGTTATTGATTGTTCGCCGTGAAGGTAAAAGTCTAAATCGTTATGTTCATCTTGGAACGGGTAATTATCATCCAGGTAATGCTCGTGTCTATACTGATTATAGTTTTATGACTCGTGATAAAGCTATTAGTGAAGATGTGCATAAATTATTTTTACAGTTAACGGGTTTAGGGAAAGCGACAAAGTTAAAGAAAATGCTGCAGTCTCCTTTTACTTTGTATAAAACCTTAATCGAAATGATTCAACAAGAAGCTATAAATGCAAAAGCCGGTAAGCCTGCTCGCATTATCGCTAAAGTTAACTCTTTGGTTGATCGCAGTATTATTCAGGAACTTTATCATGCCTCTCAGGCTGGGGTTAAAATAGATTTAATTATTCGAGGTGTATGTCGATTAAAACCCGGTATAAAAGGTGTATCTGATAATATTTCGGTAAGGTCTATTATTGGTCGCTTTCTTGAGCACTCGCGTATTTATTACTTTCAAAATGAAGACGAACCTAAATTATATTGCTCTAGTGCGGACTGGATGGAACGAAATCTATATCGTAGAGTTGAAGCCTGCTTCCCTATATTGAATGAAGAATTAAAAAAACAAATGATTAAAGAAGGTTTGTTATCATATTTATCGGATAATGTTGATAGTTGGTTGCTGCAGTCAGATGGACGTTATAAAAAGTTATCAGCAACATCAAAACAAAAAGAGAACTCAGTACAAAATAATTTATTAGAAAATCTTGCCGCCGAGTTATAATGTTTTTAGATGTTTAATTTTTAGCTCAAAACCAATTGACGACAAGTATTCAACTTCGCTTTGTAAGTCTGCAATGGTTAATGGATTCTCATCAAACCAATGTTTTGGGAATTCTAGTTTAAGAGTATTGTTTTTTATTTTTATTTTGTAATCTGGGTTTTGGTATTCTGGAATGCTGCGGTTAAGAATAACGGCAATTCGCAGAATAATAATTAACCGTATTAATTTTTTTCTATAATTTGCTGAATGAGATTCAATCTCACTCAATATTATTTTTTGTCGGTGGTAACGTATTAGTTGTGAAAGTAATAATTGTTCTTGAATAGAAAACCCTGGCATATCCGAGTGACAGGCTAAGTACGCACTGTGTTTATGATAACTCGAGTGAGAAATTGCGAGGCCCATTTCATGTAATCGTGCAGCCCAATATAAAATAATTTTTTGGTTATCATCGTTAAGTGACCAAGGTTTACATAGTTCGCTATATAAATGCTCGCAAGATAAATTAACATTGTCGGCATGTTGTTGTCGGATGGCATAACGAGTAGCGAGTTGTGCCACAGATATTTCACGAATATCCTCATGCTTTATGCGACCTACAATGTCTAGCATTAAACCTTCGCGTAGCGCACCATCTGAGGCAATCATCTCTTTGAGCTTTAATGCTTTAAATGTCGCAGTTAAAACAACTAAGCCGCCGATAAACACAGCTTGTCTATCACTACTGAGCCCAGCGAGTTTTATTTTATTTGTAGACTTAAAATCTAAAAGTTTTTCGAGTAATATTTTTAATCCCTTATCCGTTATGGTTCCATCAGTAATATTGTTGGTAAGTAAAACTTTAGAAATTGAACGTATGCTCCCTGATGTTCCAACACATTGTTCCCATCCTGTTTTTATATACTCGTAACGTACATTTTCAATTTCTTGACGGGCAAAGATCTCTGCTTCCTTTAATCTACTTTGAGAAATGATACCGTCGGAAAAGAATTTTTTAGTGACGCTAACGCAACCCATCTCAAGACTTTCAAGTTTAATGGGTTTATTGTCTTTGCCTATAATTATTTCGGTGCTGCCGCCACCAATATCAACGACAAGACGTTGGCTTCCTAGCTCAGCTAAGCTATAGACTGCTCCGTGGTAAACTAAACGTGCTTCTTCTACACCCGATATTATTTCAATCTTATGATTTAATACTCGGCGTGCTTTTTTTATAAATTTATTACTATTTTTTGCAATTCTTAATGTATTCGTTCCGGTAATACGAATATCTTTTTCATTAATATTTTGTAGCCGTTGAGAAAATCGGCTCAAGCAGTCTAAAGCACGTTGTTGCGTTTCTTCATCAAGGTAGTGTTTTTCGTTGAGGCCGGCACCCAGTCGAACCATTTCTTTGATGCGATCAATAACTTTCAGTGAGCCATTTTCTTCGAGACTGGCAATGATCATGTGAAAGCTGTTTGAGCCAAGATCAACAGCTGCGACCATTCTTGAATTGGGGAGGGGGTTTTTAGTAACTGAATTCAAACTTAATCATTCCTCTATATGATGTAAGTGTACATCAATATAGAGGGATTTACTTTTATGTAGGCTGTAATTTTTAGTTAACAAGTTAATGTCTGAAGTGACGCATACCCGTAAAGACCATAGCAATATCATTTTCGTCAGCAGCTTGAATAACTTCGTCGTCACGCATTGAGCCACCTGGTTGAATCACCGCGGTGATACCGACTTCGGCAGCTTGATCTAAACCATCACGGAATGGGAAAAATGCGTCACTCGCCATCACCGAACCTTTAACTTCTAGTTCAGCATCAGCGGCTTTTATAGCTGCAATTTTTGCACTATAAACTCGACTCATTTGACCAGCACCAACACCAATGGTCATATTGTTTTTACAATAAACAATGGCATTGGATTTAACGAATTTAGCAATTTTCCAAGCAAATAGTAAATCTTGCATTTCTTGTGTGCTCGGGGCGCGTTTTGTTGCGACTTTTAAGTCGGTTTCTGTGACCATGCCTAAATCACGGTCTTGTATCAACAGTCCACCATTAACACGCTTGTAATCGATACCCGCAATACGTTCGACTGGCCATTGCCCGCATTCTAATGCGCGCACATTTTTCTTCGTGGCTAAAATGGGTAAGGCTTCTGCTTCGATACTCGGCGCGATAATAACTTCAACAAATTGTCGCTCGATAATAGCGCTAGCAGTTTTCGCATCGAGTGGTATGTTGAAAGCGATAATGCCACCGAATGCTGAAGTAGGATCAGTTGAGTAAGCGCGGTCGTATGCAGTGTATTGATCATCGGCTACGGCTACACCACATGGGTTTGCGTGTTTTACTATGACGCAAGCAGGTTGGGTAAATTGTTTTACACATTCGAGAGCGGCATCAGTATCACCAATATTGTTGTAGGATAATTCTTTACCTTGTACTTGTGTTGCCGTCGCTATACACGCCTCAGCAGGTTTCGTTTCAACATAAAATGCCGCATTTTGATGAGGATTTTCACCATAACGCATGCCTTGTACTAAATTAAATTGGTTATTAAAAGTTCGAGGGAAGCTTTGGTGTGCTTCAGGTTTGTTTTGTACGAGCTTACCAAAGTAGTTTGCGATATTGCCATCGTAGTTTGCGGTATGCTCATAGACTTTAATCGCTAAATCAAAATTCGTTTCACTGCTAACTTCACCTTTTGAGTTGTGCATTTCAGTGAGTACCGTTTCATAATCACTTGCGTTAACAATAACAGTAACATCTTTATTATTTTTAGCGGCTGCGCGAAGCATTGTTGGGCCACCAATATCAATATTTTCTATGGCATTTTCTAAACTGCAATCAGGGTCGGCAGTAGCGGCTTCAAAAGGGTATAAATTAACAACAACCATATCAATTGGCGGAATACTGTGCTCTTGCATCACTGCGTCGTCAGTGCCACGTCGACCAAGTAAGCCTCCGTGAATTTTTGGGTGTAAGGTTTTAACGCGACCATCCATCATTTCAGGAAAACCGGTGTAATCAGAGACTTCGATAACAGGAATATTGTTGTCGGCTAATAATTTTGCCGTGCCACCAGTTGATAAAATTTCAATTTTAAATTCTGAATGTAGCTTTTGGGCAAATTCTATAATGCCGTTTTTATCTGAAACGCTTATGAGAGCGCGGGTGATTTTAGCCATGCGTGTAACCCTTTGAGTATTTATTTGTATGAGTATATTTGTGGAGGCAATTGTATCTCGTCATTAGGCTTCATGACAGGCATATGGAAGATATTTAAAAAATAAAGGTCTTAAAAATCGTACTAAAAAAAGGGGAAGTTGTGGCTGACTTTTACGTTAAAAAGTAGAGGGTGTATGTGAAATACACCATTCTCACTCGGGGGGAGAGTAAGTCGGTGAGCAATTAAAATCTAGCGATGTAATCCGTAAGTTTTTAATTTTTTACGAAGTGTTCCGCGGTTAATCCCTAAAACTTCAGATGCTTTACTTTGGTTGCCATTGGTATATTTTAATACGGCTTGAAGTAAAGGTTCCTCAACTTCGGCTAAAACCATATTGTACAAATTGCCAGCAGGGTGCCCGTTTAACGCATTAAAATATGTGTTAACAGAATCTGCTACGCAATCGCGTAATGGTTTCTCAAAAGCTGGGCTCGTTGTAGTAGCTGCCATTTCGGCGATTGGATCTGCTTCTAAAGTCATGCTGCTATTTCCTCCCTATCTATCATTTTATTGAAAAAAGTGTGTGTGATTTGTAATTGTTTTTCTAAGGTTTCCGCTTTATTTACTGCTTGTCTAAACGCAGCACCGTGCTTCTGACCTTTGCTGTACCAACTGATATGTTTCCGCGCCATTCGAACGCCGGTGTACTCACCATAGAATTCATATAAGTTGGTTAAATGCCCAAGCAAAATATCACGAATTTCTGTGTTATTTGGCGATGACATTATTTGCCCCGTTTGAAGGAAATGATCGATTTCACGGAAAATCCACGGTCTACCTTGAGCGGCTCTTCCGATCATCACAGCATCAGCACCTGTGTAATCGAGGACAAATTTGGCTTTCTCCGGCGTGCTAATGTCACCATTGGCGATAACCGGAATTGAAATTCTGCTCTTAACATTAGCGATGGTGTCGTATTCGGCATCGCCTTTATACATACAAGCACGGGTTCGACCATGTATGGCGAGTGCTTGAATGCCTGACTGTTCGGCTATTTTTGCAATATTGAGTGCGTTGCGGCTATCTGTATCCCAGCCGGTACGGATCTTCAGGGTAACGGGGATATCAACTGCTTCAACGATGGCTTCGAGAATGTCTTTTACTAGATTTTCATTTTGCATCAGTGCTGAGCCAGCAAGGACATTACAGACCTTTTTAGCTGGGCAACCCATGTTAATATCAATGATTTGCGCGCCATTATCGGCGTTATGTTTGGCTGCGGTAGCCATCATAGCGGGTTCAGTGCCCATTATTTGCACTGATATTGGATCGGCCTCACCATCGTGATTGGCTCGTCGTTTAGTTTTTTCACTTCCCCATAGTAGAGAGTTTGACGAAACCATCTCTGAGACTGCCATCCCTGCACCGAGTTGTTTACATAGTTGTCGAAATGGGCGGTCAGTGACCCCCGCCATTGGCGCTAGAATGACCTGATTTGATATTTGATAGGGTCCAATAAACATAATATCGTGCTCTGACCTAGTAAAAATTAAACAGAATTTGTGGGGATTTGTAGTGTAACCATTTCTTTTTGGTGATTAAAGCAGCAATTGCATTATGCACCCGTTAAAATTCGGGAAAGGGTATTTTACCCTCTTTCTTGTAGTCCAAGGATTACAAGGCGAGCTTGATGTTATCTACTGGGAGGTTAAAGAAAGAAAAATTGGAAATTTATTGCGTCACTGCCTGGATCTAAAATCTCAATATTGAGTTGAATTGGTTTTTTACTGGGCATTAAAGCGAAGGGTTTATTTAACAAACCAAGGTACTCAGTGGGTTTAAAGTATCGCTGAGCGACGGTTGCACCCGTTAAATCGGTAAATTTGAGCAAGATTGTGGGGTAGGGTTGCGTGTAGCTTGCTTGGTTTGCAACCGTGGCGCTGATGAGTAGGGCGCCCTTAATTTTAGGGTGTAATCGCACATCACGGCTAACAATTTTTATTAGTTTACGATTGTGGTTACCGGTGTAACGACATGGCAAACTTTGGCACATGGATACAAGTAGAGGTTGAAAGACAGGGAATGTATTTGCGAAAGCGGTACTTTTAAATAATATAAGTTGGAAGCCTGCTAATGCCACTAAAAGAACCGCAGCAAAAGAATAAAGTAAACGCTTTTTGGAGCTTATTGGCTGTTGCTCAAATGAGGCAACGGCATCGCGTAAACGGTGTGGTACGGGGCTATCTATTTCTTTACTACTGAGAACAATTTCTTCTTCAATATCAGGATCGTCAAATTCTGTTTCTAGGCGAATGTCAGTCGATTCGTCTTCAAGCGAGCTAAATTCCATTGATTCAAATTTTTGATTATCTTCGGGAGGGGTATTTTCATTAACTAAAAAACTTTCAGGATTTACGTTGCTTTCAACTTGTTGGTTAAACGATGTTTCGTCAAAACCATTTTGTTCAAGTTCGACTTGTAGAGCTGAATCATTTCCGAATTCAATTTCTTTTATTATAGGTTCATCATCAAGTGGTTGGTTAATATTTAGTGAATTACTAATATCGTCACTAATTTCGACTGACTCGTCGGTTGCTTGAGGTTTGTTTGTTTTATAGTTATCGAATTTCAAGTCCGACATTTTAATACTGTCGGTACTTGCAAATAAACGGTCTATATCATTTTCATCAACCAGTTCAACATCGGGTTCGGTTTGCATTTCAATTACGAAGTGGTCGTCGTCATTTTCTTCGTATGGTGTTGTGATGTTGTTATCGACTTTAATAATGTTATCAATTGCTTGATGCAACGCATCATTATCCGTTTTGGTTACAAGCTTATTTGTTGCTTCTAGTGACAGTGGTTCATTGACAGCGGCAAGTTGTTCTTGAGCTTCGTCAGATAGATTGGGTTCATCGGGTAAGCTGATAAAATCAAAGGTATGTTGTTGCTTGTTTTTAGCTTCGGATGAAGGTTTACTTTCGATTTTATTTTGTTGTGATATCTGTTCTAACGTTTTGTCTAATTCGGGATCTTTAATTTTTTCTTCTGTTTTGGGTTTAATTGAATCAGCAGCATTATTTTTATGCTCTGACAGTTCTATATTTTGTATGGCTGTATTTTTTTCAGTTGTTAAATCTAAATCAATATCTTTACGATTTATATTTTTAATCGTACTAAGAAAAGGGTTGTCGGTATTTATGACAGCATTACTTTCATTACTATCGTTGAATTCATCGTCATCAAAAACCTCATCGAAGGCAGCTTCACGAATATCTGTTTCAACCGGTTTGGCGATATCAATATAAGTGCCACTAGTTAGCTGAGAGTCTAGGGCATTAAAAATAGCGTCTATTTCAGATACCGGTTCATTGTCGGGTTTTTTAAGTTCTAAGCTTTCTTTGTTTGTATTCGTTCGGCGCTTTGGTGTAGCCGCCGGTGTATCTTGAAATGAAGGCTTATTCGTTTGAGGTGTTATGTGTGTTTTAGTTTGTTCTGATTTGATTGATTGATAATGAATATGCTGACGAGCATTAAAAACATTTTTACATGAACCGCATCGTACTTTACCTTGCGCAACCTGTAATTGGGCTTCGGTAACATTGAAATTTGTTTTACAAATAGGGCAGCAGGTATACATTTTAGCTCGTGAGAATAAGATTAAAGCTAAGTATAAGCGAAGGCGAGAATATCCCCAAGATTATATTTCTTTGGATCGAGTTTTTAAAAATTTAAGCTTTTTTACGGCCATGTAAACAAACCCAATCATCTTGTTGTTTAAAGATCTTCATATCAAACATTGTGCTATAGGCTGCTAAAACATCATCAGCTTGTTCAGCCAGTATGCCTGATAAGGCAATACGGCCATTAGATTTCACTAAAGAGGCTAAGTGTGAGGACAAATCGATTAAAGGCTTAGCTAAAATATTGGCTATCAATAAGTCTGCTTGTTGAGTTGGAACAGGTTCAGGTAATTGAATTTCTAGTAAATCTTGCACGGCGTTCTTTCGAGCGTTTTCCTCAGTTGCAAGTACCGCTTGAGGATCGTTATCGATAGCCATAATGGTTTTTGCCCCCAGTTTTGCGGCTGCTATGGCTAAGATTCCTGAACCACAACCATAATCAATGACATGCTGATTAAGCGCGGGTTGCTCCTCTAAATATTCTAAACACATAGCCGTCGTTGGGTGTGTACCCGTGCCAAATGCTAAGCCAGGATCAAGCAAGATGTTAGTCGCATCGGGGTATAGTGCAAGATGTTGTTCTTCATAGTGACTGGGGACAACCCATAAATGTTGTCCAAATTGGGTGGGTTTAAAATGTGCCATCCACTCTCTAACCCAATCTTTATCTTCTAATGGATTAAGAGTATAGCTTGGGCAATGTCCCGATTTTTCAGTGACTAAAAGTAAAACTTCATCGATATCGGTATTGGCATCGAATAGTCCGATCACCTCAGTGTGAGACCATAATGGAGTTTCACCAATGGGGGGTTCGTATAGCGGCTGGTCGGCAGCATCGCGTAGGGTCACGGCACTAGAACCGGCTACAGATAAGATATCTGACAGGATTTCAGCTTGTTCTGTATTTGCTTGTAAAACGAGTTGTAACCAGGCCATTACGGTTCCAAATGTATTCAGCGGCAACAGTTCGAGCATGGCCGCTGAATAATAAATTAACTAACTAATACCTAGCAGTTTTTCTAAATAATGAATATTAACGCCACCGGCAGTAAAGCCTGGGTCTTTACATAAACGTTGGTGTAATGGAATATTGGTATTGATACCATTTATAACCACCTCACTTAATGCGCCACGCATTCTTGCCATTGCTATGTCGCGAGTAATGCCGTGAGTGATGAGTTTACCAATCATAGAGTCATAGTATGGTGGTACTGAATAGCCATTATAAATATGTGTATCAACACGAATGCCAGGACCACCAGGGGGATGGTAGTTGTTGATCATGCCAGGTGAGGGCATAAAGGTTTCAGGGTGCTCTGCATTTAAGCGACACTCAATGGCATGACCTAGAATTATAATATCGCTTTGTTTGTACTCAAGGGGTTCGCCTGAAGCAATCAATAATTGTTGGCGTACAATATCAACACCGGTAATCATTTCTGTTACTGGATGCTCTACCTGAAGACGCGTATTCATTTCAATAAAGTAAAATTCACCGTCTTCATATAAAAACTCAAAAGTACCTGCACCGCGATAACCAAACTCGATACATGCATTTGCACACTGCATACCAATCTTATTGCGTAACTCGGTACTAATGCCAGGAGCGGGGGCCTCTTCAATCACTTTTTGATGTCGGCGTTGCATCGAGCAATCACGTTCACCTAAGTGAATCGCATTACCGTGTTCATCTGATAATACTTGAATTTCAATATGGCGTGGATTGCCTAGGAATTTTTCCATATATACCACATCGTTATTAAATGCTGCTGCAGCCTCAGCTTTAGTTAATGCGATGGAGCTAATTAAATCTTCTTCTTTATGTACAACGCGCATGCCGCGACCACCACCACCACCAGACGCTTTAATAATAATTGGGTAGCCAATTTCTCCCGCAATACGTTTATTCGTTGCGGCATCTTCACCAAGTGGACCATCAGAACCCGGAACACACGGCACACCGGCAGCCTTCATCGTTTTTATAGCGGCAACTTTATCGCCCATGGTGCGAATATTTTCCGGGCTTGGGCCAATAAAAACAAAGCCTGATTCTTTGATACGTTCTGCAAAGTCAGCATTTTCAGATAAGAAGCCATAACCGGGGTGAATACCAACGGTATCGGTAACTTCGGCTGCTGCAATAAGAGAAGGTATACTTAAATAACTTTCTAATGATGATGCGGGACCAATACAAACAGACTCATCTGATAGACGAACGTGTTTTAAGTCACGGTCGGCTTCAGAATGTACAGCAACGGTTTTTATACCAAGATCGCGACAGGCACGCATTATGCGTAGCGCAATCTCGCCTCGGTTTGCGATAAGAACTTTTTCAAGCATGGTGATTCATTACCTTCGAATAATATTGTGTAATTGAATATAAGCGCATTAGTTATTCAATGCGTTATTTATTCAATAACAAATAGTGGTTGGTTGTATTCAACAGGCTGACCATTTTCAACCAAGATAGCTTTAATCACACCCGCTTTATCTGATTCAATTTGGTTCATTAGCTTCATCGCTTCAATAATGCATAAGGTATCACCAACGGCAACCTTTTGGCCAACTTCAGCAAAAGCTTTAGCTGTTGGACTCGACGCCGTGTAAAAAGCCCCAACCATTGGAGACTTAACCACATGACCACTAATTTCTTCTTTTGCTATTTCAGTTGTTGTTGGCGCACTAATTGCCACCGGAGCGGGCGCTGCGGCTGCAACGGGGGCTGGAGCTGCAGCAACAACGGTATTTGTTGATTGTCGACTGATGCGTACAGATTCTTCACCTTCGTGAATTTCAATTTCTGCGATGCCTGATTCTTCAAGCAGCTCGATGAGTTTTTTAACTTTACGTATATCCATTGTTGTTACATCGCTTTTAATGGTTAGGGGTTAATATTATTTGTTCGTTTTTAATTTTTTAATTATTGCACTAAGTGCAAGTTCATAACCTTGCGCGCCAAGCCCGCTGATGACACCTACGGCTAAATCTGAAAAATAAGAGTGTTGTCTAAATTCTTCGCGAGCATGCACATTCGACAGATGCACTTCTATAAAAGGTATAGCAACACCGGCAATAGCATCGCGGACAGCGACGCTAGTATGCGTAAACGCGGCAGGGTTAATGATAATGAATTCAACTTTGTCTTGTTCTGCTTGGTGAATTCGATCGACGATTTCGTGTTCAGCGTTGCTTTGAAAACTTTCAAGTTTATGAGCCGCTTGGCTAGCTTGTTTGATTAATTGAGCATCGATATCAGCAAGGCGGGTTGCACCATAGTGCTCAGGCTCGCGCGTGCCGAGCAAATTTAAGTTGGGGCCATGAATAACGAGTAAATTTGCCATTGTGAGTCTGTTTATTGCCTATTTAGTGAAAGTTAGCCACAAATCTAGTGATTTTGTCTACACTTTACATGATATTGTGCATTTTTAAGTCATTATTGTGCCTGAAAGTAATAATATTGTCTATAAAAACGAAAATAAGAACAATTAGACGAATTTTGCCGCAGTTTAAGACTAAATGCTGTGACGAAGAGCGTATTTCTGCTTGTTGATTGAGCAATTCAATATGAATTCTAAAAAAGCACCCTAATTAATAATCTCTGCTTCTAAGCTTGACTACACTTTGAATATGCAAACAGTAAAGGTAAGGATTGTATTATTAATGAGCTTTGTTCTCTTTGGTCCGTGTAGTTTTGCTCAAAAAATGCGCCTGGAACCTTTATTCAGTTTGCCCTATGTCATTATTTACGGGCGGCAGAGCTGCCCTTTTACGCTTAATATGAAAAAAGAGTTAAAACGAGCTGGAATTGACTATCAATATCAAGTGATTGATGAAATAGAGGTGAAAAAGCAACTTTACCCACGGATGAGAGCGAGTGGTTTATCAACGCAAACTTACACTTTACCGGTACTGGATATTAATAATCACATTTTGGTGCATCCTGAGCCAACTGAGGTGATAGATAAGTACCACTTTAATTAGGGTCTGTTGATCTTTCAGATGTTAGACTGATTTTGAGATAATTTTAGTTCTGACAAGGCATTTTTTACGTATCAATGCACTCCATTGATAGTAAAAAATAACGCCGGCAGGGCTAAAATTAGCCAAAATCAGGCAATAGATGAAAGATCAACAGACCCTAGTATATGGCTGGAATAGCCGATATTTAAGTTTATGCTTGAAAAAAATGGACAAGGGTTTCTACACAAAACATGATGCTCTGTACGGAATGTTGTTTGGGGTATGCCTTCCTATTTTAGCCACATTATTAAAAAGTTTTGGTGTAACGGTTACCGTTGCGAACGATGGATGGTTTTGAAGCCTATGAAGCTGTTTAGAAAAACAATTATCAATTAATTCTTATAGATTGCCAGATGCCGGTGAGGGATGGTTTTGAATCAACAAAGAAAATTAGAGCATTTCAATCAAGAGAAAAACAGAACACAGTTCCGATTCTTGCGTTAACAGCGAACGCGATGGAAGGGGATCGAGAGACATGTTTGGCAGCAGGGATGAGTTATTTTTTAACAAAACCAATCAAAGAAACGTTACACGAAGCAATTAAACAATGGTTAAAGTAGAGGTTTAACCACTTTTTCTATATCTTCGAAAGATACTTCACGTGCGAAATTTTTAACGATGTTACCTTTACGATCTATCACCACGGTGAAAGGTAAAATATTAAGTCGGTTGCCGTAATCTTGACTAAGCTGAATACCATCTTCTTCCGCTAATAAAATAGGGTAATTCATGCCCATTGGATCGGTGAAATCAACAACCGGTTGTTTTGCATCTAGAGCAATACCAATAAAACTGAATCCTTTTTTCTCGTAGGCTTCTTGAAACTTTATAAAAGCTGGCATTTCACGGCGGCAAGGTGGACACCACGTTGCCCAAAAATTAACGACCAGTACTTTACCATCCCATTCTGAAGCCGAACGTGCTTTACCTTCTAAATCTTTAAGTGTGTAGTTTGGCCGATGATTCGAGTTAGCCGTTGTTTTAGATTTTGCTGTTGTTGCCGATTCATTAGTGGCTTTAGAATTTTTAGCATAGTATTGGTTTGCTGCAATACCTGCGACAACGCCAATGATTGCGATAACCGTTAATAATTTTTTATTCACATGAAACCTTTTTATTCAAGAACGCGATTAATTTGTTTGGTGAATTGTTCTGCATCCATTGAACCAACCACTCTAAATTTTCTCTTTTCTAAGGCATCGTCTTTACCATAGAACAAAATTGCTGGAGGTGCTTGTACTTTTGTATGCGCAAGTAACCGTTGATCTTGTTCATCGTTAGCCGTTACATCCGCTTGAATAAGAACAAAGTTTGCTTTTAATAAAGCCTGTACTTTTGGATCAGTAAAAACATAGTCTTCATAGACTTTACAGTAGGTACACCAGTCTGCATAGTAATCAAACATCACATATTTACCTGCTGCTTTTGCTTTAGCTAGCTTAGCTTGTAAATCTTCAACTGTTTTTATTTTTTCGAATTTTAAGTGTTGGGTCTGTGTAGCACTACCTCCGCCACCATTCGTAAACGTTGAACCATGAAGTGGGTCATTAAAATTACGCGCACCGGATAAACCGCCGAGTAATACGACTAAACCGTATAGAATCAGGTACACCCCAACACCTTTCCAGAATTTCTTCCAACCAGATGCACCTTCTTTGATAGGTTCAAGCGCGCCCAAATAAACACCGCTAGTAATAAATAGGACGGCCCATAATCCCATTACATATACCATTGGGATGAAACTGATTCGTTCAAGCATGGATATGGCGATGGCCAGTAAAATAACGCCGGCAACATATTTAACAATGTCCATCCAGGTACCAGCTTTAGGTAAGAACTTACCACCTGTTGTACCAATAACAAGTAAAGGCAGACCTAAACCGTTACCTAAGACAAACATTGATATGAAGCCAAGGAACATATCCCCTTCTTTTGCTGCAAGGGTTAGTGCGCCGATAATAATTGGGCCAGCACATGGGCCAATAATAAGCGCAGACAGTACACCCATTATTGCAACGCCAATCAGGCTGCCGCCTTTTTGGTGGTTACTGATTTGACTTAACTTTCCTTGCAGTGAAGCAGGGAGTTGAATGGTGAAAAAACCAAACATTGAAAAAGCCAGCGCAACAAAAATAAGTGCAAAGGGAATGAGAACGGCTGGGCTCTGGAAGTAAGCCTGTATATTGAAGGAACCTGATACCAAGCTGACAAGTAAGCCCATGATACCAAATGTAATCGCCATCGCTTCTACATAAACAAGTGACATCACGAAAGCACCACCTGTTGTCACTTTTTCACCTTGGCCAACAATGATGCTGGATAGAATCGGAATCATTGGATACATGCAAGCTGTAAAGGCAAGTGCCAAACCACCAAGGAAGAAACCAATAATAATTTTCCAAAGTTCGCCAGAACCAAGTAGTTGTTCATATTGATCTTGTTCGGAAACAAATTCTGTTGTATTGCTTGTTGATGTCGCTGGAGTACTAATCGCAGCAGTGCCACCAGGGGCAACGTTAATTTCTACGGTTTTACGAATTGGTGGGTAACAAATACCTGTTTTTTCAGCACAACCTTGATAGGTAATTTGTATTTTGCTGGCAACAGTTTTATCTGTTGAGTTAATTAATTGTATTGTTGCATCGGCTTTGTCGTGGTAAACCTCAATTTTGCCAAAAAATTCATCGTCCTTAATTTCGCCTTTAGGATAACTGGTTGAACCAACCGTGACACCTTCACCTTCTTTAACGACAACCTTAAATTTGTCGCGGTACATGTAGTGGTCGGGGGCAATCTCCCAATGGGCATTAATGGTATTGCCTTTAGTGTCATAACCAAACTGGAAAGCAACATCAGGTTCTAAAATTTCGTTTTCATCTTCGCCTAAACCTAAGTCGGAGCTCAGTGCGCTTAATGATGAAACACCATCACCCGCAGCCATGACGGGATTAAAGCTGATGGAAAGCAGTAAGCTAGAAATAAATGCGAAGAGCAGTGATTGTTTTTTTAACATACTAAAGAATCCTGTTGGGGTTGTGCTATTTATTATGATTATTGTTAGTAAAAGACCGTATACGAGTCTCTAAGTTCAAGTATTGTTAACTATTAGCAGCTGTTCAAGGTGCTATTGCACAGCCTTTTTGTTCGTTTGTTTATCAGTACTTAGTTCTTTCTTTTTCTTATTGTTTACATTAAGTGACTGAAATATTTCAACAAAATACTATAAATTGGATAAACATACAATTGTTCAACGATTGTTTAGCCTTTATATATTTTAGATTCGTCTTCAATAATTTGTCGGATATTAATGCCATAGCTATTCGGGTCAAGAATTTTACTAATTTCAGTCGCATGTGGCCCTTTTTTCCAATTTGGGTTAGCAAGATTCAATATCTTACGTTGCTTAAAAGGACGTTTGTTTTTATCAAGTATGAGCATAATCATTGGCCGTAGGCGTGCTTTTTTGCTTGCAGAAATAACCACACCGACTAAGCCATTGTCTAGTTCAATCAAGCTACCAATAGGGTAAATGCCCAAACATTTAATAAAGCTTTCAACTAAGGTCTTATCAAAGTCTTTTTCTGCCCATTTGTAAATACTGTTGAGTGCTTCGTAAGGCGATAAACCATCGTGGTAACAACGATCACTGGTGACGGCGTCATAAACATCAACAATGGAAATAACTTGAGTAAGCAATGGTATTTCATGTCCAGATAATTTGTCAGGATAGCCATGGGCATTTTTTCGTTCATGGTGATGTAAGACACTATCCAACACATCGAGTGGCATATCTTTTTCATCTTTTAATAGTTGGAAGCCAAAGTCTGGATGCTGTTTCATTATTTCAAATTCATCGGGGGTTAGCTTGCCGGGTTTGTTTAAAATAACATCGGGGATTTTCATCTTACCTACGTCATGTAATAAGCCACCAAGGCCGACATCGTTGAGTTGCTGTTTATCAAATTCTAGGCAGCGACCAAAGCTCAACGCAAGAATACAAACATTGATGCAGTGATTGGCGGTGTATTCATCACGCTGTTTTAAAAACGTTAGCCAAACAAGGGCATGTGAACTTGAAATAATTTGATCGGCTAATTCACTTACCAATTGTTTGGCTTGGTTAGTATCAATACTATTTCCTAACCGAACGTCTTCTAGTGCTTGGTTGATATATTGTGTCGTTTTATCAAAGGTTGCACGAGATTGTTGTAAACGTTGGATATACGTTTTATGTTCATCAGCATCAGAACGATGTGTTTCTTGTGTTTCTTGTGTTGATGATGTTTCTTGTACTGTTGATACTGGACGTTTAGCAAGAACTTGAAGTTGCCCGTGTATGTTTGGGTCTGAAAGTTCCATATCAACGTAGACATACTCACAAACATCTTTTACTTCTTCTAATAAATCATCACTATTAATAATAAACCCTTGAAATAAAAACGGTGAGTCTAACCAAGGACGATCGAGTTCAACCACGTACATACCTTGGCTTAAATATTCGAGACTGACTTTTATTTTTTTAATCATATTATTTGATCGACTGCCTTATCCAATCAAAATAATTTTGCGAACCGGATTCAATATTGAATGTAATGAATTCAGGTATGTCGTAGGGATGTTGCTTTTGGATAAAGGTATCCAGTGTTTCGAGTTTATCTTTTGTTGTTTTTATGATGAGTAAGCTCTCAGTGTCGTGTTCGATTTTGCCTTGCCATTGATAAATAGACTGAATAGAGGGAATGATATTAACGCAGGCAGCGAGTTTTTTTTCAACACAGGTTTCAGCTAGTTCCGTGGCTATGGTTGAATTTGGACAAGTTGTAAGTGCTATATAATAAGGTGAAGTCAATGTTCCAGTTTTCTTGTTTTGGAAATACACCTCATATAATAGCTAACTTTGAGTCTTTTATTGGCCAAAAAGGTAGAAACAGATAAAAAACATGGCTATAGCTCTTTAAATTCGAATTTAAGCCCCCAACTAACTTGTATGCCTATTTTTCGTATTTTGTTTTTATTGTTTTTAAGTATTCCGATACTCGAAATCTACTTGTTGTTGGAAGTGAGCGACAGTATTGGACCTTTACCGACAGTTGCCTTAGTGGTGTTGACGGCGGTTGTTGGTGTGTGGCTAATTCGTTTACAAGGTTTTGCGACTTTAGCTAAAGCACAGCAGAGCTTGGCGCAGGGCGAAATGCCAGCAACGACTATGTTTGAAGGAATACTGTTGTTTATTGCTGGCGCTTTATTGCTGACCCCTGGTTTTTTTACCGATAGCATTGGGTTTTTATTTTTAATCCCTGTCAGTCGTCAGTGGATTGTTCGCACTGTTCTTAAGAAGGCTATCGCAAATTCCAGCCAGTTTAATGCCCATTTTCAGCAAAGTAGTTCGAAAACGGGTAATACGTATCAATCATCTTCGACTGAAGTTATCGAAGGTGAGTTCATCTCTCATGATGACAAAAAATGAATTTTGAAGCACTGATAGAGCTTGACTCTGTGGGTAACAAGTCTATTATTAGCACTCGCTGCATGTGAGTGCTAATAATAGTTTCGAACTCACCGTATCTATGTAGCATCTATTTGATTTTATTGACCTTTCACTAGGAGAAAGAAAAACATGAAGATCCGTCCATTACACGACCGAGTTGTCGTACGCCGTATGGCAGAAGAAAAAACCACTGCAAGTGGCATCGTTATCCCTGATAGTGCAACCGAAAAACCCGCTGAAGGTGAAGTCATTGCCGTTGGTAAAGGTAAAGTTACCGACAGTGGTACGGTTATCGCTATGGATGTAAAAGCTGGCGATAAAGTCTTATTCGGTAAATACGCTGGACAAGAAGTTAAGGTTGATGGCGAAGAAGTTATCGTAATGAATGAAACTGACATCATGGGTGTGCTTGAAGCTTAGTTTTTCAAAGCATCATCATTATTTAGGAATTCTGGTTAAGAATTCTCGTTCAAAAAATTTCAGAGGAAATTAATATGTCTGCAAAAGAAGTAAAATTTAGTGAAGACGCACGTCAACGTATGTTGTCTGGCGTAAACACACTCGCAAATGCGGTAAAAGTTACATTAGGTCCTAAAGGCCGTAACGTTGTATTAGACAAAAGCTTTGGTGCACCAACGATTACAAAAGATGGTGTTTCAGTTGCTAAAGAAATTGAACTCGCTGATAAATTCGAAAACATGGGCGCACAAATGGTTAAAGAAGTATCTTCACAAACTTCTGACATTGCCGGTGATGGAACAACAACAGCAACAGTTTTGGCTCAAGCTATTTTAGTTGAAGGTAATAAAGCGGTTGCGGCGGGTATGAACCCAATGGATCTTAAACGTGGTATTGATAAAGCAACCTTAGCTGTTGTTGAAAGCTTGAAAAAAATGTCAAAACCTTGCTCTGACGATAAAGCCATTGCTCAAGTCGGTACTATTTCTGCAAACTCGGATGACGAAATTGGAACAATCATTGCTGATGCAATGGGCAAAGTTGGTAAAGAAGGCGTTATCACTGTTGAAGAGGGTTCAGGTTTTACAAATGAGCTAGATGTTGTTGAAGGTATGCAATTTGACCGTGGTTACTTATCACCATACTTTGTTAATAACCAACAAAGCATGACAGCCGATTTAGAAGAACCATACATATTAATGCACGATAAAAAAATCTCTAATATCCGTGATTTACTTCCTACATTAGAAGCCGTTGCTAAGTCTGGTAAACCACTGCTAATTATTGCTGAAGATGTTGACGGTGAAGCATTAGCAACACTCGTTATTAATAACATGCGCGGTATCGTTAAAGTATGTGCTGTTAAAGCACCTGGTTTTGGTGATCGCCGTAAAGCGATGATACAAGATCTTGCTGTCTTAACTGGCGCAACGGTTATTGCTGAAGAAGTTGGTTTAACACTTGAAAAAGTAACATTAGACGATTTAGGTACAGCAAAACGTATTTCAATCAGCAAAGAAGAAACAACCGTTATTGATGGCTCAGGTAACGCTAAAGACATCAAAGATCGTGTAGAACAAATTCGTGCACAAATTGCTGAATCTTCATCTGATTACGATAAAGAGAAACTTCAAGAACGTGTTGCTAAATTAGCTGGTGGCGTTGCGGTAATTAAAGTTGGCGCAGCAACGGAAGTTGAATTAAAAGAAAAGAAAGCACGTGTTGAAGATGCACTTCATGCAACTCGCGCAGCAGTAGAAGAAGGAGTTGTTCCGGGTGGTGGTGTTGCTTTAATCCGCGCACTTCAATCAATGGGTGAGCTTGATGCACTTAATCATGACCAAGAAGTGGGTATTAATATAGCCAAACGTGCCATGGAAGAACCTCTTCGTCAAATCGTAAAAAATGCCGGTGGCGAACCTTCGGTTGTTGTTAATGAAGTTGCAAATGGTAAAGCTAACTATGGTTACAATGCCGCAACAGGTGAATATGGCGACATGATTAAAATGGGTATCTTAGATCCAACAAAAGTAACACGTACTGCACTTCAAAATGCGGCATCGGTTGCGGGTTTAATGATTACAACTGAAGCTATGGTTGCTGATGCACCAAGTGAAGAAGGTGCTGGTGCTGCTATGCCTGATATGGGCGGCATGGGCGGTGGAATGGGTGGAATGGGCGGTATGATGTAAACGTTCCCCCCTTACTTTTTAGCTCGAATAAAAAACCTCTGCTAGAAATAGCAGAGGTTTTTTTATGCGTGCATAAGTTTAGCTGTAAAAGCCACTTGCTTCTGAAATTTGGCATAAGTACGCGTACGGGAAATTAACTATTATGTTTTTAAATAGCGATTATAATTTTGCTAGACGCCGCATTTGCTTCGCAAATTCAGGCATAAGTGCACGTACAAAAAACGCGCACTAAATGCCAATTTTTCACATTTCTAAGCTGTATTCCTACCGCGACAAAATTCCCTGTATTCGTAAAATAGCTTTTGTTGGTTGAGCATGTTCTTTAAAGATAGCTGCTGGCTCAACAAGGGATTAATAGTTATGTTTAGGATAAGGGATAACCTCTAATAGCATAACTATTTGAAAATACTAGGCTTTCAAAATGGTAATATTTCACAGAATAGAAGACTGGTTATTGATTATGATGTTCCCTTATCTAGTACGAGCTCCAGATTATCTTAGATAGTCTCTTGTGAACTAGATATTGGGGGACGGAGCATTACTGACAAGGATGTCTCTTTAATGCTCAAAATATTAAAGAGACCCTATATGATAAACCTTAACTTATTTTTTTTAGACCCCCGATACCGCAAAATGGACGCCTTTGAACGCGCTCGCTACCGTAAAGAAGTTAAAACTCGTTTGATTGCTTTAAGCTGTGTTTATTTAGGTTTTTCTGCATGGTGGATAATAATTAACCAGATTAATGCATAGTCTTTAGCGTATTCTTGTCTTCAGATATTGATAAACCTTTTGATGTCTTGGTTCATTCCAGTGTACGTCGCCTTTAATATAGAGATCGCGAATGATTCTTTCAGGGTTTGAATTGCTTTTATCTTTAGACATAAAGACTTCAAATAAATTAATAAACTGAATTTTGTCTTGTTCAGTTATGCCAAAAAGAAACTTGTTTCGATCTGAAATCATGATTAAGAATTTGATCTGGCCAAGGGTAAACGGCAATACTAAGCGAAATATTTTTACTATCTAAGTAAGATTTTAGTTGCGACATATGTTTGGCTGCGACGGTTAAACCTTTATTCCCAAATTCATCGTATAATTTTTTATCCAAGGTCCATATTGCGCGGCATTTGTTGAGTCCTCGCTCCCATTAAAACAGCAACATTGTTAGCTGAAAAATCTTTTTTAATTAAACCCTCAAATTTTTTTTTCAAAAAGAATGCCTACACCTTCAGATAATCCTGTTTCCCCCATTCTGCAATATAATTGCTGATGTTTTTTCCAGATCATGATGGTAAATAGGGTGTGCTTTGCGGTAATGTTCTTCACGAACACTTGATGTAACACATGAGGGTTCAAAAAGACCTACAATTTTTAGTGCAGCTGCTAAACTAAAATCAATGATAATAAAACCAACGACAATGAGCGTTGTAATCTTTTTTTAGGGTTCGTTTCAAAGCAAGTTTGTCGTGATGTTATATTTAATTAATTTCAGAATAAAAAAAAGATAGTGTATCTGTATGTCAATAGAAATTGAAAAAAACATTTTAAACCGTATTGATAATGATTTGCCACCAGCATTGGTCGAACCGGGGCGTGTACTCTGGCAAACATTAATTGAGAGTGTTGAGCAATCCGATATAAAAGATACTTGGTATCAGTGTGATTGGAATGAAGACGTACTACATACCTTAGCTAAAGTATGGGGTTGCAGTGAAGTCGTTGCGCGCTGGTGTATTCGCTACCCTGAGTGGTTACTTGCTCTAAATGAAATAGAATTATCTGAAAATAATTTAACTCAAAAAGCTTACCAAAAATTATGGGAACAACGAGCAGAAACACTTAGTGATGAAGCAAGTTTATACCGAGCTTTGCGTCAATTCCGCAATCAACAAATGTTACGTATTATCTGGCGAGATATTTGTAATTGGAGTGATTTAAAAAACACCATCTCAGAATTGTCGAGCCTAGCCGAAGTCTGTATTAATGCTGCGCGACATTACTATGTTAAATCTAACTCTGAGTTTACTCAGCAATTCGGGCGACCATATAATGAGGATAATGAAGAACAAGAACTTATTGTTATTGCGATGGGCAAACTGGGTGCGTGGGAATTAAACTTATCATCTGATATTGATTTAATATTCGCTTATCCTAGCGAAGGCCAAACGCATGGCGGTAAGAATTGTATTGAAAATACAGAGTATTTTACTCGCCTAGGAAAAAAAGTCATTTCAGCTTTAAATAATACAACAGAAGACGGTTTTGTATTTAGAGTCGATATGCGCTTACGGCCTTTTGGTGATGGTGGTGCATTAGCAAGTAGCTTTAATGCATTAGAAAATTATTATCAAATTCATGGTCGAGAATGGGAGCGTTACGCAATGATAAAAGCGCGTGTTGTTGCCGGTAAAGAAGAATCTGCCAATGAGTTAATGCAAATGCTGCAGCCCTTTGTTTATAGACGTTATATGGATTATGGCGCATACGAGTCAATGCGTGAACTTAAAGCTATGATTACAAAAAAAGTAAATAGCAAAGGTATGCAAGGCAACGTTAAGTTAGGTGCCGGTGGTATTCGAGAAATAGAATTTATAGGCCAAGTCTTTCAGTTGATTCGTGGTGGACGAGATAGTCGTTATAAACAACGAGAATTACTTAAAATACTTAAAGTTGTAAAAGAAGAGCAACGCTTACCAGAATATGTGGTTGATGAACTTTACGAAGCGTATACGTTTTTACGTAATACCGAACATTGCTTGCAAGCTGTACGTGATCAGCAAACACATCAGCTACCTGAAACAGAAATTGAACAAACGCGTTTAGCTTATGCGATGGATTTTAATAATTGGGAAGAGTTTATATCTCAGCTAAACGCCCATCGAACCAAGGTACATGGTAATTTTGATCAGGTATTTGAAGCCCCTCAAACCGAAGGGGAGTCGATTGATAATATCTTAAAACAGATTTGGCAAGAACAAATTTCTGAAGAAGTAACAAAAAATGAACTCACTAAACTTGGCTATCAAGATTCAAATGATGTTTTAAAAACGTTATCAGATTTACGCAATAGCCAAGCTTTTCAAACACGAACAACACATGGGCAGCAAAGACTTAATCAGTTAATGCCAATGGTAATCGGTGCTGTTGCTCATGCGGACCATGCCGATGTTACTTTGCAACGTATAATAGAAATTATAGAGCAAGTGGCTAAACGTAGCGTGTATATGTCTTTGCTTATTGAGAACCCTTTAGCGTTATCTCAATTGGTTAAGTTGTGTAATCAAAGTCCATGGGTTACTCGCTACATTAGTAAGCACCCATTGTTATTAGATGACTTACTCGATCCTCGCAGCTTATATGTTCCGACTTCTAAAGAATCGTTACATGAAGAATGTTTAAGAAAAATATCTTCTTTTGATTTATCTGATGATGAGCAAATAGCGGATGCAGTGCGGCACTTCAAACAAACCAATGTTTTACGTGTAGCAGCAGCCGATTTAGCCAATGCAGTATCACTCATGCGTATTAGTGATTATTTAAGCTGGATAGCCGAAATTGTTTTAGACATTACATTAGAACAAGCTTGGCAATATATGTTGCAGCGACATGGCCGGCCGATTTGTAATACCGATGGTGAGGTTTGTGATAAGGGTTTTGCTATTATTGGCTATGGAAAATTGGGTGGTTACGAGTTGGGGTATGGTTCTGATTTAGATATGGTTTTTTTACATGGTGCTGAAAATGATCAAGAGATGACTTCAATACCTGATGCGGGTGAAGATAAACCAGCAGCACGTTCAATTGTTAATTCAGTTTTCTTTGCACGTTTAGGGCAACGCCTTATTCATTTACTTAGCACGCGAACAGCAGCGGGAAGATTGTATGAAGTGGATATGCGTCTACGACCTGATGGGGCATCGGGTATGTTGGTGAGTAGTCTTAAATCATACGAAAAATATCAACATACAAAGGCTTGGGTCTGGGAACACCAAGCTTTAGTGCGTGCGCGTGCTATTACAGGTGATCCCGCTATTATCAAGCAATTTAACAATATTCGTAAAGCAACGTTAATGCAAAAGCGCGATATTAATGAGCTGAAAATTGAAGTTATCAAAATGCGCGAAAAAATGCGGCAGTCTTTATCAAAAGAAACGGCCGAAACGTTTGATTTAAAACAAAGTGAAGGCGGTATTGTTGATATCGAATTTATGGTGCAATTTGGCGTATTAGCGTGGGCGAACGAATTCCCCGAACTTTGCCAACATACCGATAACATAAATTTGTTACATGAACTACAGAAAATAGGTAAATTATCACAAGCCGATGCAGATAGTTTGATGAGCGCCTATAAGAAATATCGGCAACGTTTACACCGCTTGGCTTTGCAAGATATCAGAGGTTTGGTAGACAAAGATAAATACAGTGCACAGAAAAAAGACGTCATCTCTATATGGGCTTCAATGATAGGTTCTAACTAGCAATTATTTGCTATATCCGTGATATTTCAGGCATTTCTGCTCTCATTTTCATCAATAATCACGCTATAATAGCGAGCTGTTCTATATATTAAAGGTATAAAAAGGAGAAGTGCGCCATGTCGATGGCTGATCGTGACGGTTTTATCTGGTTTGACGGAAAATTAATTCCTTGGCGCGAGGCCACGGTGCATGTGTTAACGCACACATTGCATTACGGTACGGGCTGTTTTGAGGGTGTGCGTGCTTACCATGCAGAACAAGGTACGGCTATTTTTCGTTTGGATAAACACACCGATCGTTTATTTAACTCGGCCAAAATTTTAGGCATGGAAATTCCGCATACAAAAGAAGAATTAAATGCGGCGCAAATAGCAGCGGTAAAAGAAAACAATTTAGATTCGGCCTATATTCGCCCAATGTGTTTTTATGGTGCAGAAGGTATCGGTTTACGTGCGGATAATTTAAAAGTTCACACTATGGTTGCTGCTTGGGAATGGGGCGCCTATCTGGGTAAAGAAGCCTTAGAAAAAGGTATTCGTATTAAAACATCTTCCTTTACACGCCATCATGTCAACATCACGATGTGTAAAGCAAAAGCAAATGGCAACTACATGAATTCTACGCAAGCTTTACAAGAAGCATTGCGCGACGGTTATGACGAAGCCTTACTTTTAGATGTTGATGGTTTTGTTGCTGAAGGAAGTGGCGAAAATATTTTTATTGTTCGTGATGGCGTTATCTATACACCTGAACTGACTTCTGCATTAGAAGGTATTACCCGTGAGACGATTATGGCACTTGCCAGTGATATAGGCGTAGAAGTTAAATCGAAGCGTATAACACGTGATGAAGTCTATATTGCTGATGAAGCATTCTTTACCGGAACCGCCGCAGAAGTCACACCAATACGAGAATTGGATGGTCGCAGTATCGGCTGTGGTTCACGTGGACCCATTACAGAAAAATTACAAACAATGTATTTTGATTTAGTTCATGGCCGTATCGAAAAATATAATGATTGGTTAACCATTGTTTAAAATATTAGTGGTTTAGTAAAAAATTGTAAGAAAAAAGCTTAGGAGAATATGATGGCAGAAAAAAAAGCAAAAACGCCGAATGCCGCTACGCGTTATGAAGTCACAGCAAAAGATCTTCCGTTACATTGCCCGATGCCTGATAGCACATTGTGGGACTCACATCCGCGAGTATTTTTACCAATAGAAGATACTGGTGAAGCGAAGTGCCCTTACTGTGGTGCGCTTTATGTTTTAATTAAATAAACTCACGAAAAACGAGAAAGTAAATAGCTGTGTTAAAAATCATCTCAAAATGCTCATTGGCTACGCGCCAACTCCGCTTTTTCGATAATTTTTGCCTTGCTCTTTACTCTCTCGTTTCCCGTGTAAAACGAGAAAGTAAATAGCTGTGTTAAAAATCATCTCAAAATGCTCATTGGCTACGCGCCAACTCCGCTTTTTCGATAATTTTTGCCTTGCTCTTTACTCTCTCGTTTCCCGTGTAAAACGAGAAAGTAAATAGCTGTGTTAAAAATCATCTCAAAATGCTCATTGGCTACGCGCCAACTCCGCTTTTTCGATAATTTTTGCCTTGCTCTTTACTTTCTTGTTTCCCGTGAAATGCGAGAAAATGAGTACAGGAGTTTTTATTAATGATTTCTGAAATTCCACACTTTGATTCAGCTCAAGTTTTAGTCTTGGGTGATGTCATGCTCGACCGTTACTGGATGGGTGAAACAAATCGTATTTCTCCTGAAGCACCCGTACCCGTTGTTAAGGTTGTTGAGATTGAAGAACGTGCCGGCGGTGCAGGTAATGTCGCGATTAATATTGCGGCACTTGGCGCAAAGGCATCTATTGTTGGTTTAACGGGTAAAGATGATGCCGCCAATAGTCTGCTTAATTTAATGGAGCAAGCGGGTGTAATATCTCATTTTAGTCAAGATGAAAAGCATGCCACGGTAACGAAACTAAGGGTATTAAGCCATAATCAACAACTTATACGTTTAGATTTTGAAGATGGTTTTCCTGAGCTCGATACCAGTAAATTACTCGATATTTTTAATGCGCAAATTAGCCAAGCCGGAGCTGTTATTTTATCGGACTACGGTAAAGGCACATTACAAGATTGCCAGGATTTTATTCAACAAGCCGCATCACACCAAATTCCTGTTTTAGTTGATCCCAAAGGTTCTGACTTTAGTAAATATAAAGGCGCAACTGTTATTACACCAAACCTCTCTGAGTTTGAGCAAGTTGTTGGCCACTGTAAAACAGAAAACGACATTGTTACTAAAGGGATGGGGTTGCTTGAAGAACTTAACTTAAGTGCACTTCTTATTACTCGTAGCGAAAAAGGCATGAGTTTATTACAGCGTGGAAAAGATGCCTTGCATTTACCTACACGAGCACGAGAAGTTTATGATGTTACCGGTGCAGGAGACACGGTTATTTCTGTACTCGCCGCAAGTTTAGCTGCGGGTGTTGAGCTAGCTGAAGCAACCGTACTTGCAAATCTTGGTGCAGGCGTTGTGGTTAATAAAATAGGTACGGCAACAGTTAATCAAGAAGAATTAAAACGCGCATTACGCCAAACACATTCCGTGCAACGTGGCGTAATGGATGAAGATGAAATGTTACATCTTGCACGACAAGCACAATCTTGTGGTGAAGAAATCGTAATGACGAATGGTTGTTTCGACATTCTACATACTGGCCATGTTGCCTATTTAGAAGAGGCGGCATTATTAGGCGATCGATTAATTGTTGCCGTGAACGATGATGATTCCATTAAACGTTTAAAAGGCGAAGACCGTCCGGTAAATCCAATGGATAAACGCATGCGAATGTTAGCCGCATTAGAGTGTGTGGACTGGGTAGTGCCTTTTTATGAAGATACACCAACACGGCTTATCTGTAAGTTGTCTCCAGATATTCTAGTGAAAGGTGGTGACAATAATGTAAACGAAATACCGGGTGGTGATTGTGTAAGAGAGGCCGGCGGTGAAGTGCAAGTGTTAACGTATATTGACGGTGTATCTACAACAGAAATAATTAGTAGTATTCGTGAAACTGAGAATAAAAACTAAGTAGCGTTTTAATTTACTCACACTATAAAATAATAAAAAAACATTCTAGAACATACTTCTATGACAGCTAATAAAATAAAATGCGACATTGCTATTTTTGGTGGTGGTGTTGCTGGTTTGTGGTTATTGGCAGAGTTACGTCAGCAAGGTTACCAAACATTATTATTTGAAACAGAAGCGCTAGGTGCAGGGCAAACACGGTTTGCTCAAGGCATTATTCATGGTGGAACAAAATACGCATTGATGGGTAAAATAACTGCTTCATCTGAAGCGATATCTGCAATGCCTAAAATTTGGCGAGATAGTATCGAAGGTAAAGGTAGCGTTGATTTACGTTTAGTTAAAGTCCTATCAAAGAATCAATGTATGTGGTCAAGTGGCGCGTTATCTTCACGTATGGCCGGTTTTTTTGCGAGCAAAATGATGAGTAGCCGCACTGAAGAACTTAAAGATAATGAGCGACCAAAAGTATTTCAAAATATTGCATTCAAAGGAAAAGTTTACAATTTAGATGAACCCGTTTTAGATACGGCGAGTATTACTTATGCGCTAGCAAAAAATAATAATGATGCGATTATGCGTATAATATCAACGCCTGAATTTAATAATGCAGCTAATACAGAATTTACAGTAAAAGATAATAATGGAGCAGCATGGGAAATTGAAACACAACGTTGTGTTTTAATGGCAGGGCAAGGTAATGAAGACTTACTCAACGCAATGAATAAAAAATCCAATCTACCAAAAATGCAACTCCGTCCACTAAAAATGGTGATGTTACGTGGAGGCTTACCAGAAAAACTTTATGCTCATTGTTTAGAAGCGAATGTTAATCCCCGGTTAACAATAACAAGCCATGAAGACAGTCATGGCGAAACGGTTTGGTATGTTGGTGGTAAAATTGCTGAAGAAGGTATTCATCGACGTGATGCAGAACAAATTAAAGTAGCAAAACAAGAGTTTAATGAGGTGATGCCATGGCTTGATTTAAATCAAGCTCAATGGGCTTGTCTTGATATAAATCGTGCCGAACCATTAATGGATAAAGGAAAGCGACCCGACACTTCTTTTTTTGTCGAGGTCGATAAAGTAATAACGGCTTGGCCAACTAAACTTGCGTTAGCGCCGAAATTAGCAAATGATATTATTGATAAGATTAAAAATGATGTAATCAGTTCAGGTGTATCTCCATTTCCTGATTTTTCTAAACCAGGCTATGCCGTATTACCTTGGCAAGAAGAAAGCCGATGGAGTCAAAAATAGATGGATAAAAATATAAACGTTTTACAGCAACGGCAACTCGGCTCAACGGATTTGCAATTAAGTGTTCTCGGCTTGGGTACCGTTAAGTTAGGACGTGATCAACAAGTTAAATATCCGAATGGCTTTAAAATTCCAGAAGATAAAGAAGTTAAAAACTTATTCTCTGCTTGCCAAGACTTTGGGATAAATTTTATCGATACCGCACCTGCTTATGGTCACAGTGAAGATCGCTTAGGTCAATTATTACCAAATAAAAACGATTGGATGATCATGACAAAAGTCGGAGAGGCCTTTGAAAATGGTGAGTCAACTTTTGATTTTAGTGCAGCAACAACGCGAAGCAGTATTGAACGAAGTTTAAAAAGACTAAAGCGTGATTATGTAGACATGGTTTTAGTGCATTCCGATGGTAATGATATGAATATTATCAATAACGAAGGCGCACTAGCTGAACTTGATTTAATGAAACAACAAGGGTTAATTCGTTCGTTTGGTATGTCGACTAAAACAACCGAAGGTGGACTATGGGTTGTTGAAAACTGTGATGTTGTTATGGCAACGTGTAATTTGGATGATGATCATGATCTTCCCGTGATTGAACGAGCGAAACAATTAAACAAAGGCGTGGTGGTAAAAAAAGGTCTGCAAAGTGGTCATGCCGATACATCAGCGGGTGGCACGGGTGTAGAAGCTGCTTTTGAACATGTATTTTCTCAACAAGGTGTTACAAGTATGATCGTGGGCACAATAAATCTTAAGCACTTAGAAGATAATGTACGCATCGTAAATAAAATCACCAGTATTGGTTAATGGATTTTTTTTGAATCAATCATCATCAATCGAAGCTAAAAAAATCCTGGTCGTTGGTCCTGCTTGGGTTGGCGATATGGTAATGGCGCAAAGTTTATTTAAAACCTTAAAAAAACAATTTCCTGAATGTATTATTGATGTCCTTGCGCCACCTTGGTCGTTGCCATTATTAAAACGAATGCCCGAAATAAATGAGGGTATCGCCTTACCGGTAAAGCATAAAGAGTTAGCTTTAAAAAAACGCTATCGCATAGGACGACAATTACGTGTAAATAAATATGATCAGGCCATTATATTGCCTCGTTCGTTGAAAGCCGCACTCGTGCCATTTTTTGCAAAAATTCCTATAAGAACAGGTTATCGCGGTGAAATGCGTTTTGGTTTAGTGAATGATGTCCGACAATTAGATAAAAATATTTTCACACAAACCGTACAACGTTATACAGCACTCGGTTATTCAACTGATTTAGAAAAGCCACCTGTTATTCAACAACCTGAATTAATGGTTGATAAGCCGAATAGAGAATGGTTTGTTAAAGAGATCAGTCTTGAAAGTAATAAACGCGTAATAGCTTTTATGCCAGGGGCTGAATACGGCGAGGCAAAACGTTGGCCAACGGAATATTTTCGGCAGCTTGCTGAAATGTTAGTTAGTCATAGTTATCATATTTGGATATTAGGTTCAGAGAAAGATCATGAACTTGGAGCGGCTATTTCCAAAGATTACGAAGACGATATTATTAATCTTTGTGGTAAAACGAAATTAGAAGATGTTATTGATTTATTATCTTGTGTCGATATCGCTATTAGTAATGACTCAGGCTTGATGCATATAGCATGTGGTGTCGGGGTTAAAGTTATAGGTATTTATGGTTCATCCGACCCAGCCTATACACCACCATTATCAAATAAGGCTGAAGTGATGTATTTGAATATGTCTTGCAGTCCTTGTTTTAAACGTACGTGTCAATTTGAACATTTAGAATGTTTACGTAACATTAAACCAATTGATGTTTTTAACCGAATTTATTAGTAATATATCAGCATGCCTACTCTATCTGTCTTTATAATCTGTATGAACGAAACTGAAATGTTAACTGATTGCTTAGAATCGGCTAAATGGGCAGATGAAATTATTGTGTTAGATTCAGGTAGTACCGATGATACTTTAGATATTGCAAGAAAATATACAGATAAAGTTTATACCAATACGGATTGGCAAGGCTTTGGCATTCAAAAGCAACGCGCACAATCTTATGCGAAAGGTGATTGGGTTTTTAGTATTGACTCGGACGAACGTGTAACAGAACAATTAAAAGCAGAGATACTAGCTGTCGTAAAAGAAAACAATCAATCTAACGTATATGCTGTTCCACGCTTACCTAACGTATTTGGACATTTTTTACGACATGGTGGTTGGTATCCTGCGCGTAAGGTTCGTTTGTATGCGCGAAGCGTTGGTGAATATGGAAGTCAACGAGTGCATGAAAAGTTGGAATTTAATGCTGCTGTTCAAACAATCAACTTAAAGCATGACCTATTGCATTATACGTATAAAGATTTAGAGCATTATCTTGTAAAATCGGCACAGTATGCAGCAGAGTGGGCGATTCAGCGACAGCAACGCGGAAAGAAATCCTCAATTCTAAAAGGTTTGCTACACGGTATTGCTTGCTTCTTTAAAATTTATATTTTGAAAGCGGGTTTTTTAGATGGGAAATATGGTTTTCTTATTGCCGTATTATCCGCACATTCAACTTTTATAAAATATGTTGATCTGTGGTTAAAAGATAGAAGGGTTAAGAAATAGAAAGTTAAAAAATAGAAATATTAATGAATAAAAAAGAATTATTATAGAAAACGCTGAGCTATTTTTTTTGCAGCCTGTGTTATATCAATACCCGACATATCTTCAGCCTCACTCGATTCGGGTGGAGAAAAAGCAAGCCTGTTTTTTTCTGAATTTAGCGTTTGCCAACGTAAAGACGTTGCTGAACGGCGCCGAGTATAAAAACCAGCTGTAGGTCTATCAAGTACCCCTGCAATATGTAACGGACCCGTTGAGCCACTAATAAAGCAATCGGCTAATTGCAAATGTTGGCAAAATTTTTCTAGGCCATCTTTTGATTCATACAGTACTTTCGAGCCGATTATTTTTTCATAAACTTGCAACGCAGGAAGTGCTTCATTAGGGCCATAACTAATAATAATTGTCATATCTGATAATTCTTGTAATGTATTGGCAAGTTGTGAAAACTGTTCAGTCGAAAGGTTTCTCGCTGACCCTCCTGAGCCAGGATGAATAAATACAAGTTGATGGTCTACTGGTATATTGTGCTTATCAATAAATTCTTGTTTTAAATCTTTATTAAGTTTTGAATCGAAAGTTAAAAATGGTGCTTTGACGCTTTTGAACGGCGATATATTTAGTTGCGACAGTAAATGCTCCGCGAGTTCTTGATTATAACGATGTTCAGGTTTTTCAGAGCGAGAACGATGCTGGGTAATTCTATGGTTATAAAATACTTGAGCGAGTTTGGTTGCTGGAGTAATTCGAACTGGTATTTTTGCTACAAATACAGAAAATCCAACATGGAAACTCGAAAATAGAGTAATAACAACGTCATATTGTTGTTGTTGGAGTAATTTTATTAGTTTAAGTGTTAGAGAGAATGACCGGGACTTATTATTATGATCCAGTGATATGGGATCAATGATTACATGATCGATAAATTCGCACATTTCTGCGATTGGCGCGGTATACTTCGATACTAGAACATGAATTTCAGTATTAGGTAAATTCTTCTTTAGAAGGGCAAAAGTTGAGAATGAGACGAGTAAATCGCCTAATTTGTCATTTCTAACAACAAGAAGTTTTGTGGGTTTATTATTATATTGCATCGAGTAAAATATTTTACGGTCTAGAGGCAATAAAAGCTAGAATTTTTAAGAATGTTTGTACATTATTTTGAGTATGATTTTATAGAGGTAACAGAATGTCAAAGCGCGCCTGTGTCGTTTGTGAAACAAATGAGAATACAGATGATTATTGTAGTATGGATGGTCAAAATTATGTGATATGTAATCACTGTGGGCTTATCTATGTAGATAAATTATTAGAAACGAGAGATTTATATAAGGCTTATAGTGGTAATTTCATAAAATCCTTTAGACGGAAACTTGTTGCGCCTTTTCGTACATTAAAAAACTATAAAAACTTTGACAGTCAAAAAAAACGTGCAGAAGAAATTGTAAATTTTTCAGTTGATAAAGTATCAAGCAAGAGTGAAACGAAAAAATATCTCGATATTGGTTGTAATCGAGGCTTCAATTTGGCTGCTGCTCATGAAAAAGGTTTAAATGTCTACGGTATTGAGCTTGTACCTGAACTTATTCGTCCATTTCTCAACACTTATCCCCAGTATAAAGACCAAGTTTTTTCGGAACGTTTCGAAGATGCAAAGCGAAATTTAACTTCAGGTAGTTTTGATTTAATCACGGGTATTGATGTGGTGGAGCATTTTGAAGATGTAGTAAAAGATTTAGAAGGAATTTTTGATATTTTAAAACCAGGTGGTGTTGTTGTTTTTCAAACACCTGATATTGCATGTGATAGAGCTAAACAAGATAAATGCCATTGGGGAGCATTAAAGCCACTAGAGCATCTACATCTTTTCAGTGGCGAAAATTTGGAAATATTGGCTAAGCGTATTGGTTTTTCAAATTATAGTTTACATAAAGAATTTGAAGAGGCTGATGGTAATTTTGTAGCCGTAATGTATAAATAATGTTAACTGCATGGTAATTTAAGTTTAATTTATTCGATAATAACTAAAGAAAAGTACACAAGATGAAATTTTGGTTTACACGTGGCGCTTGGGTTTCTAAGAAAACACAAGAAAAATATAAAAATATTGCTCCTGAAGAAATAAAGAGTATTGCTATTATTCGACATGCAGCTTTGGGCGATATGATATTAACCAGAGCTTTTATCGGCGAAGCAAGAAAATTTTTCCCAAATGCCTCTATAACACTGAGTGTTGTTAGTAATTATAATTACGGTGTGCCTAGTGATATGGTTGATCATGTTCATGTTGCAATTGGTAGTGACCAACGTCATATATCTAAACGTGATCAAATTAGAAAAGCAAAAGAATTAGGGTATCACGATATTATTTTTGATATGACGGTTTCGACTCGTTCCTTATTGCTATGCTTGGTTAATAAAGCAGGAATAAAAGTGAGCTTTCCTTATCGAAATTGGCAGAGAATATTTTATGATATTTGTATTTTTCGCTCAGATATGCAATTTGAAGCGGAAACACTTTTAGATATGTTACGTTTATTTGGCGCTAATATATCGATGCCGCCAAATTCGCATATAAATGTTCCCGCAACTAAAAGAGATAAGCCGTATTTTGTTTATTTCACTACAGCATCGATTGCAAATAAATGTTGGCCGGTTGAAAATTTTGCTGAATTGCTTAAGAAATTGTCCTCTCAGTATAGTGGTTATAACCACATTGTTCTTGAAGGTCTAGCTGAATGGGAATCAGTATCGAATTTAATAGGCTTAACCACAAGCAGAGGTGAAATAAAAAATATAAAAGTACAAAAAGCTATGCAGTTAGATGAGACATATGCTTTTTTAAAAGGTGCTGTTGCTGTTATTGGGAATGACACGGGCATTCGAAATTTAGCTATATGCTGTGAGACACCAACGGTAGGTATATTTTCATCAGAAGTTTTATATCGTTATTGGCCACGATATGGTAACCATGATGTTGTTTATAATGCAGATGGGAGTATCCCATCAGTTGAGGACGTTCTAGCATCAGTGAACAAATTAATAAAGATATAAACAATGTTAGAAGAGATTAAACAAAAAATATTAGTTGTTCGTGTTGGTCGAGTTGGTGATATGGTTATGATAACCGCTGCTTTAAATGCCATTTTAGAGCACTACAAACAAGCCGAAGTGCATGTTCTAACCGGGAATGATGGTAAACGTGTTCTTAATAACTTTAATTCTCGTGTAACACACTTTTATGACTATAATCGTAAATCACTTAATGTTTGGTGGCTAAGACATAAGTTAAAAAAATTAATTGGTTTGGAAAACTATACGCATATCTTTTGTTTTGAAACAAAGCCAAGTTATTTGAAGTTATTTTCAAAGAGTCAGGCCGAGATCCATGTTAACGAGAATTGTACCATTGATAAGAATTTTGCCTGGCATTGTTTGCAAACAGTTTCTAGAGCAACCAAAAAAGAGTTTAACAATTGGGTAAACTTGGACGTTTCTGAGGCAGCAATTGAAAAGTCAGATAAAATATTCCATGAAAACAATATAGACAAAAACAAATTTATCATTGGTTTACATCCAAGTTTCAGTGGATTGAAAAAACTAAAATTACGTAGTCAACGTAGCTTGCATGAACGAGGTTGGCCAGAAGAATATTGGGCTGAATTAGCAATCAAACTGTCAGAGTATGCAAAAGAAAATAATTTAAAGTTAGAAATCATCATGGATCTTTTAGAGGAAGATAGAGAGTTAGGAGAGAGAATTGTTGCATTAAGTAATAATGCAATCAAAATGATTATTCCTGCAATGAATTTTGAACGATATAAAGCTACACTCAAATCTATGGATTTACTTGTTACGCCAAACACTGGACCAATGCATGTAGCTGGTGCATTAGGTACAAATATGGTTGCGTTATTCTCGGTTGAAGCACCTGATAATTGTGGGCCTTATGTTCCCCAAAAACAATATACAGCCTTACTTGCGGAAGATATGAATAATCCTGAACTTGGTCTGGCTGCAATATCTGTTGAGCATGTCGCTGATGCATGTAAGAAATTTATCATGCATACTGGTTAGCGTAATGGGAAAAATTAAAACAATCGCGATAGTTGGTGTTAACGGTCAGGTTGGATGGGATTTACAGTGAAGTGTCGCATTCACTAGGTAATGTGATTACTTCTAGGCTGAGACTTTAAGTAATATTTTACAGAATATAGTCAACAGGAATTAATTAATTCTCCGTTAGAACAATTACTATTATTCAATAATAATAGTAAATAAACGTTAGTTTTATTCTAACGAAGAATACTATGACATATATATAAGTAGTGGTTAATAGTTTACGTATGAGCATAATCGAGAATAAACATAAAAATAATTACGTAATATACGATGCGGATTTTTTTGATAATCCAACCGATATTAGTTTTGAAGTTAAAACCTGGGCTGCGCGCAGTGCGATTATCGGGTTTGCTGAAGGACGCGGTACGACATTTTTTGTAGAATATCAGGGGCGAGAATTAGTTCTGCGCCATTATAAACGTGGTGGAAAAATCGCCGAGTATATTGATGATAACTATTTTTGGTTAGGTCTATCGTTTACTCGAGCTTGGCGTGAATTTAAATTATTAGATACTATGTGTAAGTGTTCATTACCCGTGCCTCGCCCAGTTGCCGCACAGGTGACTAAAGAAGGTTTGTTTTATAAAGCTGATCTTATAACGCAACGTATCCGACATACTCAATTATTACTTGCCGCACTGAAAGAAAATACCCTTGAGCAGGGGCATTGGGTTGCAATGGGTAGCATGGTTCGACGATTTCATGATAAAAATATTCATCATGTCGATTTAAATGTAAAAAACATTTTACTTGATGAGGGTGGTCGTTTTTATTTGATTGATTTTGATAAATGCAGTCAAAGAAAAATGACGGGGTATTGGAAGCAGGCGAGCATTAATCGTTTAAAAAGGTCATTAGAAAAATCATGCCGGCTGGATTCGAGTATTGTTTTTAATGAAGATAACTGGACATGGTTTTTGCAAGGCTATGCGAGCTAAATATTTAATTCAGGATAGTTCTGGCTTATTTCAGTAAGATAAAGTTCTAGTATATTTTCTTGTTGCTGAATTAATTGTTTAGCATTTTCTTGAAATTCTTCATTTACTTCCGGTTTCTCTAATAGCAATTGAATCGTATCCGGCAATTTTTCAATGCTTATAACCTGAATGCCTGCACGCTGCTTAATAAAGAGCTCAGCTTCGTCTTGGAAATTAGACATATAAGGACCAAACACAACGGTCTTGTGTGCTTGCGCAACTTCTAAAATATTCTGTCCACCTTTGTTAATGAAAGAACCTCCCATTATGACAAATTCAGCTCCACTAATAAATGAAGCAAGTTCACCGAAGGTATCTGCGATATAAATATCAGTTTCATTCGTTATTTGTCCATTTTTGCTTCGAATTGCGATATCTAAATTATAAGCTGCGAGCTGTGTCATTATTGTCGTTAAACGTTTCGGATGACGAGGCACAATAACAAGTAGGTGCTTTGTATTAATCGATTGTTGATATTCTATCCAGGCTTTTACTAGTAACACCTCTTCTTCGTCTCGAGTTGATGCAGCTAAAACGTATGGCTGTGTTGTTTTAAAAGCGTTAACTTTGTTGATATTCTTATCGCGGTAATATTTAATATTACCGATTGTTTTAACAATGGCTTCCTTTGCACCTAAGCTAATAAACCGCCGACTATCTTCATCGCTGCGTGTATATATGAAATCAACACTTTGCAGGCATTCAGCATATCGTTTTGTTATCCACTTGGCTGCATGTACCGTTTTTTCAGATAGTCGGCCGTTAATTATTGTAATGGGAATGTTTCGAGATTCACAGCCTAAAAATAAATTTGGCCAAAGCTCGGTTTCTATAATGAAAAGGTGTTGAGGGTTTGTTTTCGATAAAAAATTATTCATCGCCATTTGCCAGTCAATAGGAAGGTAATAATGCTGAATCGAATCAGCGAAAACACTCTGAGCACGAACAGCCGACGAAGGGGTATTGGTTGTTAATAAAACGGTATTACGCGTATTGAGCTTTTGAATTAATGGAATAGCCGCATTAAATTCACCAACAGATGCTGCATGAATCCAAATTAGGTTACCTCGGTTTTTTTGTGCTTTAGCAAGATTAAAACCCAGACGCTGAGTGAAGTACCTAAGATCTTTATTTTTAATCGCTATCCACAACGTATAGACAACGATAGGCAAGCTTAATAATTTGAGTAGGATTTGGTAGCGATTCATACGTTTAATAATTATTTTATTAAACTTGATATTTTTTTGAATTGACTATGTTTTGCATCACGCAACCATTCAAAACAAATCGATTCCGAATTGCTAATAACACAATGTGCTTGTCGCATTCGCTGTAGTGCATTTTTATAATTGCGTTTAGTTCGTGAACAAACGGCATCTTCAGGAATAAATACCTGGTAGTTGTCGTTTTGGAATTCAAGTGCAGTTTGTGTTACACATATATGCGCTTCCATCCCAACAAGTATCACTTGCTTTTTATTTAAGGCTTCAAGTGTTGTTATAAACTCCAGATTGCTTGCACATGAAAAACAGGTTTTTTCTTTTACTAAAACATTATCAGGTAAGCTAGAGGTTATGTTAGATAATGTTGAACCTAAGCCTTTAGGGTATTGTTCAGAAACCATAACGGGAATGTTCAATAGCGCAGCAGCTTGGCTTAGCAAGTTAATTTTTTCGGATATTTTTTTTAATACCTTTTCAGGTATTGCTGTGCTAAGACGTTCTTGGACGTCAATAATGACAAGTACGCTTTCATTCTCGTTGCAAAGTAATGATGTATCCGATGTTATTGACATTAATGGATCCAACGGCTAATTTTTTCTAAGTCAGTTGTAGTTAATATACCGGCTGCTTGTTTAAGGCGTAAGGTTTCTAATAAGTAATCATAACGTGCGCGTGAGTAATCTTTTTTTGCTCTAAATAATTCGCGTTGCGAATTTAATACATCAACTGTTGTTCGTGTTCCTGCTTCATAACCTGCTTGAGTTGTTTCCAATGCTTTATCGCTAGAAATAACAGCCTGATTAAGTGCTTTTACCTGGCTTATTTTTGCAGTAACGTTTAAATATGCACTACGAACTAATCGCTCAGCCAATCTCTTTGCCTGAATATGATTTTGTTGTGCTGCTGTATAAGAATAACGGGCTTGAGTTGTTTTAGACGATGTTAAGCCACCTTCATACAATGGTAGATTAAATTGCAATGATATTGATGTTTGGTTTGTTTCACTTGCTCCGAAAGAACCACCGCCTACATTATTATTGCTACGTTGAGCGACGAGATCTAATGTAGGTAAATGCCCCGCGCGTTGTATTGAAACCTCATCTTTTGCTATTAACATATTTTGCTTAGCAGCTTGTAAGGCTAAATTATTTTTTAACGCGAGGGTTATCCATTCGGTTATGTTTTCTGGTTGAGGAGATAATAAATTTATCTCTTTTGTTAAAGGTTGGATATTTGTATGTAATTGGCCAGTTAATTCACGTAATTTTTCTTGCGCAATGAGAACGCCATTCTTCGCCACGATAACTTGCGCGGTAGATTGGTCATACCGAGAACGCGCTTCATGGACATCGGTAATAGCAATTAGGCCGACTTCAAATTTTTGTTCGGATTGCAAAAGTCGACGCTTTAAAGCTTTATGTTCAGTATTGTTAAATTTTAAAGCATCCTTTGCTGCAAGAATATCAAAATAACTATTTGCAACACGCAGAATTAAATCGTGCTTGGCTAAATCAAAATCAGCTTGTGCTTTAAGTACAATAGCATTGGCCTGGCTTACACGTGAAAAACTGTTTTGTCGATATAGGGCTTGGCTAATTGTTAACGTGTAGCCATCATTATTGGAATCATCGTTGTAATTAAATAAGGGGTTGCTACTTTTTACTTCTTGGTCGACGTTAGTGCGGTGAGCATATAGATTAACTTGAGGGAGTACCGCAGCCCAACTTTGAGTATGTTCCTGTTTTTTTGCCAAGTAACTCGCTTCGCTACTTAAATATGTAGGGTCACTTTTTTCCGCCAAGCTATAAATTTCAAATAACTGAGAATCAGCACTTAATTGTTCAGCGTATGTATGTGACTGCGTTAGGAATAGTGCAGAGGTAAGAAAAAAAGAGGTGACAAAATGTCTGTTATACATTGTTTTAGTAACGCTTCATCTCCGGCTCGACGTCTTGAGCCCAAGCTTCCACTCCTCCAGTTAGGTTAACTAAATTGGTGAAATCTAATGATTCCAAATATAGAGCCACTTGTCGACTCCGAATACCATGATGACAGATAACAATAATTTCTTCTTCAGGATCGAGTTGCTCGGCATACTCAGGAATTTGCCGCATAGGCACGAGTTTGGAGTTTTCTATGTGGCATCTCTCATACTCCCACGGTTCGCGTACGTCGAGCAGCAGAGGAGGTGGCGTATTGGAATCAGCAACAGACTGTAAGTAAGCCTGCAACTGAGCAGCAGTAAAATGTCGCATTTTGGGCTGGGAACGTAAAGCTTAAATAACGTTAAAAGCTAAATCGCGCGGGTTCTGGTGCATTCCGTAATGGAGGAATAACCGTTTCAAATAAGCTTTCACGGGTAAATTCGTTTTCACCAGTGCGAGTAATTAGCATCACTTCCATATTTGGCTCATCGCCAACAACCACTAATAAACGGCCATTAATGTTCAGGCTTTTTTCAAAACTATCCGATAAGGCCGGAGTTGAGCCTGTTACCAAGATAACGTCATAAGGTGCATGAGCATCCCAACCGTTAGCACCGTCACCAATTTCAAGCGTTACATTGCTAATATCGTGGCTTGCTAGCTTGCGGCCCGCACTGGTGCTCATTTCCTGGTCAATATCAACGCTGAAAACACGAAGGGCTAAATGCGCAAGGAGAGCCGTCATATAACCACTGCCAGTACCAATCTCAAGTACTGTCTCGTGTGGCTGAACATCTAAAATCTGTAAAAAACGCGCTTCAACACGGGGTGGTAACATCAGTTGGTCATTACCTAGAGGAATTTCGAAGTCAGATAAGGCGCAATTCTTATATTGCTCGGGCACAAAATCTTCACGATGAACTTCGTTTAAGAGCTCTAAAATTTCCAGATTAAGCACATTCCAAGGACGAATTTGCTGTTCAATCATATTAAAGCGTGCAGTTTCAAAGTTCATATCGATAATTCCATGGTGAATATTATTATGGGAGCAAGGTTAAGCGCTTTACTCAGTTCAGGCAAGCTATCGATGCTTAAAAGTCTATTCTATGTTCTGTTAGACCGATAAAAAAAATGTATATCTCATCTATAACTTATTGATATATATGGTATTAAGAACAAATAAGACCTATTTTTCTCATACCTTATATATAGTAGCGTTTGATTTCATCAATAACCTTACTAGTCTACGCTTGCAATCCCACCACCCAAGCAGCGATAATGAATGCTTATCGCTAGGGGAGCCTACCAAACTTGTAAAAGTTTACTGGCTGAGAGTATTACCCTTTGAACCTGAACGGTCAGTACCGGCGTAGGAAAGCGTGAGCCACAGTTTTTATTTTTTTCTCGTGGCATAAACCCTTGATCACACCTCCGTACTCGCTATCCGTTCGCCCCATATTGACTGCAAGACCGAACAATTGAGGATATTTCCATGAGTGCCCAACCCGAAGATTTTTTAAGCAAAACCGCAACCCTAAACGATGCCTCGATTCAGCCATTCCCCAATTCAAAGAAAATTTATGTAGAAGGTAGCCGCCCAGATATTCAAGTACCCATGCGTGAAATTACCTTGTCGGACACCATTACTGATGCAGGCGTAGAAAAAAATGCACCGCTTACTATTTACGATACTTCTGGGGCTTATAGCGACCCAGAAATAGAAATCGATATTCGCAAAGGCCTCGCCGATATTCGTAGCCCGTGGATAGAAGAACGTGCAGACACCGAAGTACTCGATGGTTTAAGTTCAGCCTATGGCCGAGACAGCGCAACCGATACCGATTTAGATCACATGCGTTTCGAACACCATATGCGCAAACCGCGCAAAGCATTAAAAGCCAAAGATGGTAAATCAGGCAACGTAAGCCAAATGCATTATGCTAAACAAGGTATTATCACGCCAGAAATGGAATACGTGGCAATAAGAGAAAATTTAAAATTAGAACAATACGCAGAAGAAGTTGCTAAACAACACCCCGGTAAAAGTTTTGGTGCCAGCATTCCTAAAAAGATAACACCAGAATTTGTTCGTGATGAAATCGCTCGTGGCCGCGCCATTATTCCAGCCAATATAAATCATACTGAATTAGAACCGATGATTATCGGCCGTAACTTTTTAGTAAAAATTAATGGCAATCTCGGTAACTCGGCACTCGGTTCAAGTATTGAAGAAGAAGTGGATAAAATGACATGGGGCATCCGTTGGGGCTCCGATACCATTATGGATTTATCCACCGGTAAAAACATTCACGAAACACGCGAATGGATTATTCGTAACTCACCCGTGCCTATCGGCACGGTACCAATTTATCAGGCGCTCGAAAAAGTAAACGGCAAAGCCGAAGACTTAACCTGGGAAATGTTTCGCGACACGTTAATAGAACAAGCCGAACAAGGTGTCGATTACTTTACCATTCATGCCGGTGTGTTATTACGCCATGTACCTTTAACCGCAAAACGTACTACCGGTATTGTATCGCGTGGTGGTTCGATTATGGCCAAGTGGTGTTTAGCGCATCATCAAGAAAATTTTCTTTATGTTCACTTCGAAGAAATTTGTGAAATCATGAAAGCCTACGACGTAAGTTTTTCATTAGGCGATGGCTTACGCCCCGGTTCCATTCAAGACGCAAACGACGAAGCACAATTTGGTGAACTCGAAGCGTTAGGCGAGCTTACAAAAATTGCCTGGAAGCACGACGTACAAGTCATGATAGAAGGCCCCGGCCATGTTCCTATGCACATGATTCAAGAAAACATGACCAAGCAATTAGAAGAATGCGACGAAGCACCCTTCTACACACTTGGGCCATTAACAACAGATATCGCACCCGGTTACGACCACATAACATCCGGCATCGGCGCCGCTATGATAGGTTGGTTCGGTTGTGCCATGCTTTGTTACGTAACACCAAAAGAGCATTTAGGCTTACCGAATAGAGACGATGTAAAAGAAGGCATCATCACGTATAAAATTTCTGCACATGCAGCTGATTTAGCAAAGGGCCACCCCGGCGCACAAATACGTGACAACGCCATGAGCAAAGCGCGTTTTGAATTCCGTTGGGAAGATCAATTTAATATCGGTTTAGACCCAGACCGTGCAAGAGAATACCACGACGAAACCATGCCCAAAGACGCACACAAAGTGGCACACTTTTGTTCAATGTGTGGGCCAAACTTCTGCTCAATGAAAATCTCGCAAGACGTTCGCGACTATGCCGCGAAGGAAGGCATTGGCGTAGAGGTTGTCATGGAAGAAGGGATGAAGGCGAAGGCTGCTGAATTTAAAAATCAGGGTAGTGAGATTTATACTAAAGCTTAGCTGTCATTGCGAACCCTGTAATACATAAAACTCAGTGAAGCAATCCATACCCTCTCCCTTTGGGAGAGGGCTAGGGTGAGGGAACTAAAACATGCATTTTAATAGAATATGAAAAAGAATAATCAAATTAACGAACCAGAAACAGATTGGCCTGTAACGTTTGAACAGGTTGAAGACGAACAATTACGTGATATGCTAAAAGCCACGCCGGCACAACGTCTTGCAATGGCAGAAGAGTTACTTCACTTTACGAAAGCGACGATTGTAAAAAAATAAGATATTAGTTTAAACAAAAAACAAGATCTGACCTAGACGGATTCCTTAAAATGAAAGCTGAAATAAAACCTGAAAAACTCACCGTTGATGAAAGAGCCCAACTTCGCTTGTGGGCAAGTGCTACACCTACACAACGTTTGAATTGGTTAGAAGAAGCTCAGCAAATTGCCTATCAATCAGGCGCCTGGCAAAAGCAAGTTCAATTGAAAGTATAGGCTAGCTAATGAAATCTTTTATAAATAGTAAGCAAGTCATTGCACATGGATGTGCAGGTGTCGCGAGAGGCAGGACGCCGAAAGCGACCGTTCGCGACTATGCCGCGAAAGAAGGCATTGGGGTAGAGGTTGTAATGGAAGAAGGGATGAAGGCTAAGGCTGCGGAGTTTAAAGAGCAGGGTAGTGAGATTTATACTAAGGCTTAGAAAAATTAATTTTGGGTGAATATACGTGGCAGAAAAAGTAGCAGTTGTTAATATTAAAAAGAGTCAAGTTACAAGCAAAAAGTCTCAAGAACTTTTTCTTGATAATGCAGCTAATGAGATTTTTTTTGGTGTTGTTGGTCATGTTGGTTCAGGTACAAGTGAGGTTGCAAAAACATTGCATGATTTACTAGAGGACGATTCTTTACCTGGTGGCGCATTTGATGTGGAGATTTTGAAAGCCCGCGATATTATAAAAATATGGGCAAAAGAAAATGGCCATGCCTTACCTGAAGATAATAGTGCTGATTTAGACGACGTAACTAAATTGCAAGATTATGGTGATTTGATGCGTAAAGAAAATACAGACTATACTGCTGTTGCAAGAGGTTTGATATTACGTGTAAGAGAAACTCGTGCTGATAAAAAAGGTGAAGAATCAGATAGTGACATACCAATTTTACCTGATGGGAAAAGGCGCGCTTACATATTAGATTCAATTAGACATCCGGCTGAAGTTCTACTTTTGCGACGTATCTATCAAGAGGCTTTTGCCTTGGTTGGTGTGGTATGTGAGGAGGAAGTGAGATTAAGACGAATTGAGAAAAAGTATGATAATGCTGGTGAGCGACGAGCGAAAGAGTTTATGAAAAGAGATTCAAAAGCAACAGAAAAATTTGGGCAACGAGTTTCGGATGCTTTTCACCTTTCAGACTTTTTTTTGGATAATTCTCTTGAAAAAAAACATGCGGATGGCTCAGCCAATGAGGATTGGACTATTAATGAAGATCTCTCAAGATTTATTAAAATAATTTCTCATGCAGAGATTGTGCGTCCAAAATCTGATGAAACTGCAATGTACCATGCTTATGGAGCACAAATGAGAAGTGCGTGTTTGTCAAGGCAAGTAGGTGCAGCGCTTGTCAGCAAAGAGGGTAATGTTGTAGCCGTTGGTAGCAATGAAGTTCCTCGAGCAGGCGGTGGTGTCTATGGCGAAGGTTTTGATGCTAGCAAAGATGAGAGATGTGCATATAAAGCCATTGCTGGGGTAGAACCATATTGTAGCAATACAAAAGAACAGAATAAAATAATTGATGATTTGATTGAGAAAATACCTGAATTAAGTAAAGTGGATGATGAGCGAAAAAAGATATTAATAAAAGAATTGAGGGATAGTAAAATTGGTAGCCTCATAGAATTTAGCAGGGCTGTACATGCTGAAATGGATGCAATTCTTACAGCTACAAGACAAGGTGTATCTACAATTGGATGTCGACTCTTTGTCACCACCTTTCCTTGTCATTATTGTGCGAGGCACATTGTAACTACTGGAATAGATGAGGTTCAATTTATTGAACCATACCTTAAAAGCAAGGCTCTTGATTTACATCATGACTCAATTCAAAAAAAGATAACTGATTGGAAAGCACCTAGTGATGGTGGTGAACGCGTTTTGTTTAGACCGTTTACTGGAGTTGCTCCGCGTTTATATCGTCGTGCATTTTTAAAGGATAGAGATTTAAAGGATAATGATACTGGTACGTTCAAAATTAGTGCCCCAGAATGGGGTAGTCCATGGCACCTAAGTGGCACAAGTTATGTGCAGCTTGAAGCTGAACTGAAAAAAAATGACTAAAAAAATAAAAGATAGAGTCGTTAGGCTTGTTGAAATTAAAAACTCAACGTTTGATGTGAGCTCTTCATCTCTAAATGCTGATTATATCCAGCAATCACTATTTCCTAATAAGAAGAGCAACCTAATACTATTTATTGATATGGCTAAAATAACGGAGAGCAGTTTTTCTGATTATATTTATAATCTAAAGCCTTTGATTGTCATTGATGTAAGAAATGTACCAAGATTTGATTTTGGTAAACTAACTAGAAAAAAAGCTTTTGAATTATTCAAAAAAAATAACGTACATTATTTTGATGTTCCACGGTTATTTAAAGCGGATGACTTAGAGGCAACAAATGAAAGTTTTTCTTATTTTAAAAAGAATGTTGATTTTATTATTAATAAATTAGGTAAGATCTCAGGGCCGATTTTAATATTTACGCAAAACTATCAAAAAGATGCAGGGTATTTAAAATTCCTGCCAAAATTACTTCCTTTACCTGACAAGCAAAAATGGGAAGTCTACTCCTCATAATAAAAATATATTTCATTATATCGATTAAAATTAATTTATAGTTGTATGATTGACCGAGCTAAGTATTTATTTGATTATACGATAATAATTAATTAACTTTATACCATTCTATTAGTTTTGAGTATTATCATATAGATTTTTATATATGTTACGATATACTTATGTGTATTAATTGTTTTAATTGTTTTAATTGTTTTAATTGAATCATAGGTGGCTTTATGTCTAGTTACTCAGATATTGAGTGGACAGAACAAACTTGGAATCCAGTTACTGGATGTACAAAAATATCTCCCGGTTGTAAGCATTGTTATGCTGAGACAATGGCTAAACGTTTGAGGGCAATGAAAGCTTCAGGTTATAAGGATGGTTTTAAATTAACAATACAGCCTAGTCGGGTAGAGCAACCACTTAAACGTAGAAAACCTACTGTTTACTTTGTTAATTCAATGAGCGACTTGTTTCATAAAGAAGTACCTACATGGTTTATTGATCAAGTGTTTGATGTGATTCGGCAAACTCCACAACATACATACCAAATATTAACTAAACGTGTAGTTCGGATGCGTATATATTTCGCAAAAAGAGATGTTCCAGAAAATGCATGGATAGGTGTCTCCGTAGAAGATCGTAAATATGGATTACCACGGATTAAGGAATTAAGAAAGATAAAAGCAAAAGTTAGGTTTTTATCTATTGAGCCTTTGCTTGAGGATTTAGGTAAATTCAATTTAAAAGGAATGCATTGGGTTATTGTGGGTGGTGAATCGGGATCTAAAGCAAGACCCATGCAACCAGAATGGGTTAGTTCTATTCAAAAACAGTGTTACTCTGAAAATATTGCCTTTTTCTTTAAACAATGGGGTGGTTGGGGTTCTGATGGTAAAAAAAGAAATAAGAAGGCGAATGGGCGTAAATTATACGGTTCAACATATGACCAATACCCTGCTACAAACGCATTTTATTAAAAGTATGGTTTGCAACCTTCATCGCTAGACCAATTGCTTTTAGTGATGGATTTGAAATTGCAATGAATAAAGAAAATAATGGTGCTCCAGTTTGTGGTAATCGTATCGGTTTAGTTACAGCTGCAAAGATGGTCTCAAGTCTAGTTTTGACATAATTCTCCATCTCTGGAACACCCTTATCTCGAATTGGAGCCTGTTCCCCACCAAATAAATCTTTTTGGCCTGTACGATTATAAAGATATTCCCGCCATTCAGATGTTCCTAAACATGTATCTAGAGCTTTTGCCTTATGTTCATCAACTTTACTAAAGTCTCGTGCTGCTTGGCGAAATAAGCCACTTAAAGAGAACAAAAAACAAACATCAATAGCTTGTGTAGCGGCTATTGATTTGAGTGTTTCCCATTCGACATTTAAACCATACGGGTCTAAAAACATAACGGCTCTATTTTCTTTCCAGTCAATACTATTGCACAGTTCTTGAACTTTTTTATTAGCTTCATCATGATAGATTTCGGTTTTTGGATGATCGCCACATAATTTTTCTAACTCCTTTATATGTTTCTTTTTGTCATCAATAAATATTAATTTGTTGAATGCAGATTCGAGATCAATAGCAATTTGTACAGAGCCAGGTATCACACTGGCACACTTATTTTCAGTTATTTCACACACGCCAGTTCCTGCGAATGCATCTATATATAGAAGGTTAAAATGTTGATTCTTTAATGCGTGGCCATAAAAAAACAAGTAATCTTCTAATGCTTGAAGTTTAATTTTAGTCCAGCTTCCACCAAATTTATGCGATACCATAATATTCCCCTACTAAACTGCATAGTATAGGTAAATCATGTGATTATCAATTTAGCTATATTGGGAGTGGTTCATCTCTCATTCAGCTTGATAATTGTAGCGTTCATCGGGTCGAACCAAGTTAACCACTTGATTTCATTTACTTAAGTAATGGAATTAAGCCACTATTCAAGCTTAAAACAACTATTTCAACTACTAAATGGATACTTTAAGGATGAAGTTCCCCAGTTTAACGTACTTCTATATTAATCATCGATACTGCAAAGGAATTTATTAATAGCCTTATAACAAGCTTCAGGTTGTACCTGTAAAATAAAGTGACTACCCTCTATTGTTGCAATTTCAAAATTTGAAAGTTTTCCTTTTAAAAGATTAATCGCTGTATTGGGTACCATTCTGTCATCAGTGGCGGCTATATATAAACAAGGTATTTTAATTTCGCTAAGTAACTCGGTTACATCAATACTCGCACCATCGCGTGCACGTTTTGCTAAGATACTTGGTCTATTGGTTTTTACTGCATTACGAAGCATAAGGCTTAATGTTTTATTCGTTGCACTTCCAAAACAAAAATGTCGAATAACAAAGTCTGGAATGGGTAGTCGTAAAAATAGTGAGAGTGGTAACCATTTAGAAATTGTTTTTAAGAATGATGGAGGGTACTTTGCAAATGTTGCTACCAGTATTACTGCTTGAATATCGATATCTTTTCGTGATGCGAGACTGAGAGCAACCGGCCCTGAATAAGATTCACCTAAAATAACTAATGGCTTGTCTTTTGGTAGTAAGGGAATAATATAGTCTGCAAGATGTTCAAATGGGATGTAGCGTTCAAGAGGGTAAGGTATTACGGTAGCACATGATTGATCGGAAAATTGTTCTAGAAAAGGACTGAATAAATTCCCCGTTCCATCCAAACCCGGTAGCAGGACTAAATGTAGCTCAGGTTTAGTAGTAGCTTGATTCATTTCATAACTGTATCAAATCTAAATAGAAATAAAAGGATGAATATTCGGAGTCAGAATAAAAATTCTCTTACCCTATTATTCTCATATGTTGTAATGATTTTCTATTCTCCGTAGAATCAAATCAAAGGAATTTATTAACATCTATTTATAAGGAGTAGCTTATGGAACAAGTAGCAGTAATTGCATATGGAGATGGAGGGGAACTTGGTAATTTCAAAGTTTTTGCTGATAGCCTCGAAAAAGAGCTGAATAAAAAATATACAACTGTCATCGTCAAGTATATTAATCGCGATACACAATTCTTCAACTTAATCGATTCAATTGATGTTACCAAAATTGAGATCGCAGAATTTCATATTTTTTCTCATGCTATTGGTGCAGGTTTATTTCTTGGTTATAAAGATCCCGTTATTGCCTCAAGACGAAATGCCTTAGTCAACCGAGCGGCAAGAATGGGGCGAAATATTACCTATCAACAAGCGGTGAATACTGAAACCGGAGCAATACAAACAGATGACTTTAAATTAGGTGCTTTTATTTCTAAAAAATCTGATTTTAGAAAGAAATTCTCAACCGATGCATTTATTAAGATATGGGGTTGTAATTCAGGTGTTAATGGTTGGGTATATAGTGACGGTGGTGTTGTTGACCAAAGTGATACTTCAGTTGCGTATTACTGGCGAGCATTTAATAAGAAGCATGTTCCCAAACCTAGTATTGCACGAGCACTAGCTAAATTTTTTGATCGAAAAGTTTATGGCGCTAATAGTGGCGCAAGCATAGAAGTGAAACACAAGAAGAAGTGGATTAGCTCAAAGAAATACAAGGATAAAGTGGGGCATTGGCCTTCTGGCCGACTACCGCATCGCCTGGTTCCTGATAAGGGAGCATATAATGAATTTAAACCTTAAGATTTGTTTAGGTCTTCTTTCATTCGCATTGTCGGCTTGTGTTGCGGCATCTAATGATGAGATGGTTATTGGTAAAACAGAAATTAAACAATGTGAGCTTGCACAGTACGGAACCTTAAATTTAAAAACGATTAGTTTTGATAACAGTAACTTAAATTCTTATCTTTTAAATTGCTCGTTATTATCAGTCGTCGCGATGCACAACGAAAGCAATCAATCCGTTAAAGCAAGTTTGAAGAAAAAACAAGATATTGCGAGTGTGTTTTTATCTAAAAAATTCAATATTGATTATAAAGATAATGATGGAACGACATTAGTTATGTCTATTGTTTTATCTAATTTACAAACCGAATGGAAAGTTAATGCGATAAAATTGTTAGTTTCCAAAGGAGGTAATCTTAATGCTAAGAATACCTACGGAAAAACAGCGCAAGATTTAGCTGAATTCAAAAAGGACAAAAAAATTGTAGATTTAATATCATCATTAAAATAATAAAATATATCGAAATATAGTGATTCATGTGGATAAAATAGGGACAGATTTATTTTATTATAAGCAAGTAGGAAACAATGCTAATTCTAAAAAAAATATTATTCTTGTTTTTTACATTTACGCTACTCTCATGTGGTGAAAGTGTATCGATTCAAAAAGAAAGACTCAAGCTCACTAATATAGTGGTAACTACTTCAGGCAGCGATGAGGTAAATAGTTTTTGTAGGAAATTTAATTTATCAGATAAACAAGCATTATTATATTTTGAGAAAAGTTTCGTTGTTACAGAAAAAATAATGCATGATAAATATGATTATCTTTCATGTTTCGTGAACGGGACGTCATCACTTAAAAATTCATCGTGCGAATGGGAGATAAGAGCAGGTGGTACGGCAGAGGTTATCTGCGGGAAGACTAATTACCTACTTGCTTGTGATAAGTGTGATGATTTATTGCGGGATAGCGACCAAGTAACTCATTCGTTAAGATAGGAAAACTCCAATCTTCTTTTGAAATTGAGTATAAGTAAAAAAATAAGAAGAAATTATAATGTACAAATTAAACTTATTTTTGGTGTTTATTGTTTTCTTCTCGGCTTGTACATCTAAGAGTGTGAATATTTACCCAGTTAAAATATTAAATAAGCCGCTTGAAGTTGCATTCTCTCAAAATCAACAAATAAATACTTTTAAGCGAGTAGATCTTAAGATTGAGAAAAATAGTTCAACGAAAACGGTTGAAACATGTTTAGATTTTATTGATTCATTCAAAGATGGCTTTGTAATATCGGAAGAAGTTAACAATATGAGAAAGGCATCTGAGTATCAAATATGTATACAGGTTGATAATTTAAGAAATGCTGTAGCCGCAAAGGAATCTTATTTGCCTAAGCCTTACTCAACACTAATTATTGCTAACCTAGATTTACAAGCTATTCGCTCGTCTCTCATCCAAAAATTAGGTGATACGGCACAATCAATAAAAGACACCTCGTTTTTAGTACCAGAAACCAAGGGTGATAGTGTCATAATTGATAATGAAAATTGGTTCTATCAATTTAACCTTCTTGCATCGGGTGATTTTAATAACGATGGGAAGGAAGATCTAATGATAGAGTTTATTGATCGATCTAAGACTGGAAATTATTACTCTCATTCAACCTACCTTTTGACTCGAAACATGTCAGATAAATATTTAACAGTAATTCAATAAATATTTGGGAGCAGGGTACAATTATTAAAAAGGGGCAGCCCCTTTAATTGCACTTCAGTTGGCATTTTATTCTATCCATCTAGAATAAGTTCATAATATAGTTATTTCCTTCAGTCAAATGAATTGCAAATTGCATCTAATCTCAGTAATTTTCTCTCTCACTATCTATTATTCTGATACAATATTGAAAATATAAATATAAATATAAATATAAATATAAATATAAATATAAATATAATATAAAAGTTTTTGTAATTAAAAATTCTGGGGAGAATATCAATGAATACACTTTCGGTGTTTCGTCTAATTGTAGTTTTTATTATTGTTTTGCTTGCCAATGCCTGTGGTGGCGGCGGTGGTGGCGGAAGTAGCTCTTCTAGCAGTAGTGATACTTTTACGTTATCTACAAGTACATTAAATTTTGTTGCTGAATCTCCTAGTTCTAGTGTTGCGGCTCAATCGATTACGGGTACAGTTAATGGAGACATCAGTGGCACTTTATATATACTGATTACTTCGACTGGAAATGCAGTAGCGTCAATTTCAAGCGTAACTATCGATAATAATACCCAAAGTGGTACAGCATTGGTTTATCCAGTAAATGCATCTACATTAGGAGCGGGTACATATACCTCTACAGTTACTGTTAGAGCATGTCTTAATGATCCAACGTGTTCGACAGGAGAACTGACTGGTAGTCCTAAAACTGTAACGGTAAATTATGAAGTAAAATCACCTGTTCTGGCGGAAAATGTTATGCCTCACGTTGCAAAGTCTGGCGTAGTAGGTGATGTTATTATTCGTGGTAATAACTTCATTACCGACAATATTTCTAGTGTATCTTTTAATGCTACTGCCGCAGCAAACTTCTCCATAATAAGTGAGACAGAAATTCGAGCAACTTATCCAGTATTATCTTCAGGTAGTTATGCTGTCAAATTAGGTAATACTTCAGGTGATACGTCGTTTTCTGGCAGCTTAGTTGTTATTGATTCGCCTAATTTTTCAGCAGGTACCTTGTTATACCCTTCATCACCAGGACAAGTGTTAGCAACAATATATGATGCTGAACGAGAGGTGTTGTTTATCGCTGCAAGTGATTTCAATAGTTCTAATTTTAATACGACTTCACGTCAAACGAATAGAATTTTGCAGTACCAATTCTCAAATGGATCATTTGTCTCAATAAACACAACGGTTATTCCGCTGTTGCAAGGAATGGCTCTATCGCCTGATGGAAGTCAGTTGCTCGTTATTACAGACAAACAAATTTTACATTTAGATGCAACGAATATGGTTCAGACAAATTCAACAACACTTACTGGTCTTTATGCGTCTAATCGTTATTTTAAAAATATTGTTGTAACGAATGATGGCAATGCCATAATAACAACAGCTTATATTGGAAGTGGAAGTACATCAACTTATGTATATTCAATATTAAATGCTGAATTAACTAGGATTAGTTCCACTTTTTTATATAACGGATCTTCTGGTGTCAGTGCTGATGGTAGTAAGGTGATTTTCATTGAAGGTAGTGTGTCGCCTGCGCAACCACTTCGAGAATACTCTTCCTCAACAGGCTTATTCTCGATATTGTCGGCAAATGAGAACCAAAAACAATGCATAAACTCTTATATGGGGCGATGTATTTATCCTGTCGTAGATAAAACAGGCAATCGAATAGCTATAATTGATGGCTCAATTACGACAGACATATATGATAGTAGTTTTACCTTACTAGGGCAGTTACCAATTACCACTGAGTTGGTTGCATTCAATGCAGATGGAACTCGTATCTATGCTTATGATTCTAGTTCAACATTGCGTACATATGATCTTACAGCAAGTACTATCGGTGGGATGTTTCCGGAAATAGGAAGTGGAACGACTCTCGCAGGATCACCGGGTTCAGGAGTACAGAAAATGATACTGAGCGCTGATGGAAGTACTTTATTTATTACCGGTACTAGTAGTATTGTTATTCAACCTGCTCCTTAATAGTTAAAAAAGGATACGCTGATAAATATGAATAAGTATATTTGTCAGCGTATTCTTCTTTTGCTACCTTTCGGTTACATTTTCGTATCACGTTGGTATGAAACATAACAATAATTAAAATATTGAAATTAAAAATAATTTTTATTTTAGCTTGGTTAATGGTTGCATGTTCAACTGACAATAGCTGTGCAGTTTCTGATAATGTATCGTTAATTAAAAAATTAATATAAAAAATAATCAGTATTATATCTACTCTAGAGTTTCGGGGTTTCAAGAAAAAGAAGTCTTTTATGAAATGTTTAGTAACAAGCCAGTATTTGATCAATGTGGACAGACTAAAACCTCATTTGTATCTGATGTGCATATTGATCCATCACTAGGTTCTGTGGTTAAGTTAATTGTGCAGGGCGGAATACTCCATATTGTTTATTCTAAGGATGCTGTAGATATAAGCGACTATGAAAATATTAAAATAGAAGTTAAAGATTAGTATCAAAAACTATTTTACTGAAGTGCTAATAAAAGGAATTGCACCGATTTTAATAGTGTTTAATATGCCCTGCCCCCCTTTACTATTTACTAACAAGAACTGTAGTTTTGTCTATCTCAATGGTGTTCTTTGAGGTGATTATCTTTTTTTCGGTATTTGATTCATCGATTTTGTTTTCGCCAGGCGGGTGAACAATATATGCTGTAACGCCACCGAATAGTGAAATTATAAAACCTAGTGTCCAGGGATCGATTACACCGCGCATTTTTTTCATTTTGTTACCTCTCTTTTAATGTTTATCTTTAAGATGCAGTAAGCGTAATAGATGTTGTGGCATTTGATAATGCCAGCTTTATGCATTTCATTTATTCATAATGTGAATAAATGCGTTTATCATTTTTTAAGGGCGCTAATTTGTGACCGTAATGTTGTGGCTGAAATTAACCCATTATTAAATTTGTTAATGTCCCCCTGCTTTGATAACAAGATTGTTGTTGGTAAAGTGATAACTTTCCACTGTCTTGCCAGAGCGGCATTTTTTTCAATGGAATATTTTTTTAATATAATGTCAGTGAAGGTTGGTTCTCCAAAAATTTGTTGAAGTATTTTCTCTTGAGTTAAGCATCGAGAACAAGCAGCAGAAGAAAAGTAGAGTAATTGGTTTTCGTTTGGCGTTATTTTGTATGTGCCTCTTATAGCACGTAACTGCAATCTACGAATGAGCTTAAAGAATAGCAATAGAGCGCCTATTATCGAGGCCGCGATGAGGATTCGATTTAACATTACTTTAAACGTTAATAACTGAGTGAGTTAGCTTGGGTATTGCTTTGGTCGAGCACCGGGGAACGTTCCTTTGATAGTATCGTATTTAAAAAAACCACCAAGGCCTAATCGATTAAGCATATAGTAACTAAAACAACCTGCACACCAACCGGCTAAAGCAACGGCGCCCAAGGTGATTACTAGCCATACGAGTGACCAGCCAAACAGGCTATTACCGTTATAGAGTAAGTAACTTGAAAAAACAGTGACTAATAAGCCAATACTCATTGCGAAACGATGTGCCTGTGGTACATCGACTCGAATATCTGACTTAAGAATGCCAAGTGGTTGCAATACTTTTCGATAAAGCAACATATAAGGACCGAAGGAAGGAAGTAAGACGGTAAGCAGAAATACGACGGCTTGAACGGCGACCCATTCCCAACGGTCAGTAATAAACCCAATTAACAACCCGACCAGAATGAATACTTGATGTGTGCGTATTTCATTTTGATCTACCTCTTGTATTATTTTTTCGTCCATAGTGTCATCCCGTTACCTATTTAATTATTAAGATGGGTACTATGTTACTAAACATAAAATTAAAGAATAATAATCAGAAAGGGCATATTACTTATTCATGAATAGAATAATTGAAGCGTTGATTTGGACTATAGGAAGAAGAATTTATTACTGTAACTTTTCTTGCAAGTAACTAATAAATAAACTGACTTTTGCGGGCATAAAGCGTCGTTGAGGATAGACGGCGTTAATATCCAATGCGATTGGAGTATAATCTTCCATGAGAACTTTCATTTTATCTTGTGCAATGTCATCTTCGACAAGCCAACCAAGAATTACAGCGATGCCCTGACCTTGCAATACAGCCTGACGTATTGCATCTGGGCTGTTAGAAGAAAAGCGACCCTGTACACTCATTTTTTGTTTGCCGTGCTTACCATCAAAATGCCATTCATTACGCGTGTTGAGCAAGTTATATATGAGGCAATTATGCTGCTGTAAATCCTGCAATGTTTTTGGTTCGCCAAACTTTTCTAAGTAGGCAGTGCTTGCAACCATGTAACGTGGAATGGTGCCTATCTTTTTTGCCACTAAAGAGGAGTCGGCTAGTTCTCCGATTCGTATTGCGACATCGACACCTTCTTTAACCAAGTCGACATAGCTATCGTCAAAGATTGTATCCATTTTTAAATCTGGATAGGTATTAAAAAATTTCCACAGACAGGGGAGAATTTTCATGCGTCCGGCAGCAATGGGGATGTTGACGCGTAATATACCGGTGGGAAGGTTTTGTTGCTGACGGATGTCGGCTTCGGTTTCGGCTAGCTCATCGAGAATAAGACAACTGCGTTCATAATAGCGCTGTCCGGCATCGGTAAGATTTAGTTGGCGGGTACTACGGCTTAATAGTTTGGTTCCTAAATCTTCCTCAAGTGCTGCAATTTGTTTGCTGATAGTCGGTTGCGACAGGTGCATTTCACGTGATACGGCAGAAAAACTGCCGGATTCTGCCACACGACGAAATATTTTCATTGCACTGATTTTATCCATGAGCTTTACCATTTATGCTTATAGGGAATAAGTATTAGTCATTTAAACGATATTATCAAACAAATAAGAATATATTAATGTATTGCTTAAGTACAACTAACAGTGAATGGAGTAAATAAGTATGTCATTTTATATAAGTCGAATTGTTCCGGGTTCTTTTGAAATTGTAACTGAGAAGCTCAAAAGCGAATTGCATGCAAAAGATTATTTGATTGCTGCAGATATTAATGTGCAGGGTGCGTTAAAACAAAAGCTTAATGCCGACCTTCCAAAAATAACGATTATTGGAACGAACACACCAAAGGTAGGATTAAAATTATTTAGCACCGATCCAAAATTAGGCACCTTGTTACCATTTTCTATTGTGCTACATGATCTTGAAGATGGTGAGGTTGAAGTGAGTATGATTGATCCGGAGTTTTTATTTCAATCTGTTGATAACCCCGAGATTATTCAGCTTGGTGCAGAAGTTAAGATTGTTTTTGATGAAATATTGGATAGTTTGTAATACGGGTATTTGGGGATATTTGGGATATTTGGGGTCGGAGTAAAAATTCTCTGCCCTCTTATTTATTGTAGCTATAAAAACCAAGACAGATTTACATAAATAAACCTATTTTACATGGTTGATCTCTGACCATAAATTCTCTAAAATTCTGCCTCCCAAATTCCTGACTACATTACTTGGTTGCTCGTTAAATGCTGTCTTGCGTGGGAGTTGGGAAAGTATATTGTTAAACAGTTTGTCTTATGGAGAATACAATGAAATCTTTGAATCATAGAGTAACAGTTATGATTTTTTCACTAGTGGTTAGTGCCGTTACTTTTGGCTTTGTTATAGCGTTGGAAAGCATGCGTCTTGGTATGGTCTGATTTAAGGACTAGCAACTCGCTAAGAAAGCCAGCCTTGAGCTGGTTTTTTTATATTTGATATTTGAGGCCAGATTAAAACTCATGTCTACAATATTCATTAGTATTCATCGGGTTTGAATTCATTTACTTAAGTTATAAAATTAAACCACTATTCAATATTTATTTCCTATGGATTTAAATTCATGGTTGACTTAGTTCTAGTTAGGACTATAATAGTTCGTGTTAGAACTAATTATAGGTTGTTGAATGTCATCTATTACAGCGGAAAATGCAGGAACACAGGACTTTATTCCTCTTATGAGGGCGTTGGTTCGTGCTTATCAGGCATTGGCTGCAGTTGATGCAGCAGGATATCGCGGTAGAGATTTAACAGTACCTCAAGCAGATGTGCTATTTACGCTAGGTAATACCGACGGGCTTTCGTTTAAGGAAATAGGTGGGCAAACCCTGATTACTAAGGGAACGTTAACTGGAGTGATTGATCGCATGGAAGATAAAAATTTAGTTCGCCGTGTGACAATGACAGACGATCGACGTTACACAAAGGTTGTTCTAACAGTGAAAGGCAACAAGCTATTCAAGAAGGAGTTTCCACGTCAGATAAGCTTGTTGAAGGAACGATTTGATCGAATGGATAAGACTTCGCAAATGCAAGCCTTTGAAAGTTTGAAAAAATTGCGGGAAGTACTTATTTAAAAAAATTTACTATAATAGTACTAGTTAGTACTTATTTAAAAAGGAGAACATAATGGAAAACAGAAATATTGATATGGCAGCATTGATTTTACGTACTAGCTTGGGGCTAATGTTTATTGCTCATGGCTTGTTGAAGGTAATGGTTTTTACCTTACCTGGAACAGTCCAGTTTTTTGATGCAATGGGTTTCCCTGGTTGGATGGCTTATGTGGTTACCTTTGCTGAAATTGCCGGTGGTATTGCGCTTGTTGCAGGTATTTATACTCGCCAGATAGCGATGGCATTAGTGCCGGTATTGATAGGCGCGTTATATGTACATAGTGGAAATGGCTGGGTATTTACAAGTGAAAATGGTGGTTGGGAGTATCCTCTATTTTTAGTAAGTGCAACAGTTGTGCAGGCATTGCTAGGACCCGGTCGTTATGTTGTACGATTGCCAGCGAGTCAGCGTGTTGTAACTACCTAATGTAAATAAATTAACGATAAATGGGATCAGAGTAAACATTCTCTGATCCTGTTATCCTTTTTGTTATTATACTTTGGGATGTTAACGTTAAGTATTTAAGTTATATGTAGAAACTGGGGGCTGTTCACTTTAGCCCCACTTATTTAATAAGTTACTTTCAACCAATGAAATTTAAAAAAATAATAATCAAATTTTTACTCGTTGGTTTATTAAGTATTTTTTTACTTAATGTCCTGTTTTATAGCCAGCAACCTAGTATGGTTTTTTATCCCTCCACAGAGTTAAAGTTCACACCTAACGATTGGGGGATGGAATTTGAAAACGTCGCATTAACGACTTCAGACGATATTGAATTGCATGGATGGTTTTTGCCCGTAAAAGAATCCAAACAAGCGCTGCTGTTCTTTCATGGTAATGGTGGCAATATTTCTCACCGCGGTGAATCACTCAAAATTTTTCACAGTCTTGGGATCAATGTGTTGATTATTGATTATCGTGGCTATGGTAAAAGTGACGGCGTAATGAGTGAGCAAGGACTTTATCTAGATGCAATGTCAGCCTGGCAGTATTTAACTACCAAGCGTGGATTTAAACCGGAAAATATAATTATTTTTGGCCGTTCGCTCGGTGGCGCCGTTGCAACTCAATTAGCCACGCAGGTTGATGAAAAGGCGTTAATCGTCGAATCGACTTTTAGTTCTGTTAATGACATGGCTTCAATGATGATTCCGTTAATATCAAAGCTAATTTATTTACGGTATAGCTTTGATACTGAAAAAATCATTAATCAGGTTAAATCCCCGATACTTCTTATGCACAGTCAGGATGATGAGGTTGTTCCCTATGAATTAGGCGAGAAGGTTTTTGCTGCTGCAAAATCACCTAAATATTTTTTTGAATTATATGGCGGTCATAATGATGGTTTTTTGCAGAACGTGAGTAAGTATAAACAAACACTTAGCTGGTTTATTACCGAAGGCGGTAGTTAATACAGTCATTATAGTCAGAGTAGGATAATCCCACTCACATATTTTTTCATTATAAATCAATAAGTTGCCGATTTTTCTATAATAAAATATAAATTTTAGTGAAATTGTATAAAAGTTAATCATCTTGGTGTTATACTATATTAGAGTTTTCTAATATATAGAGGTAATACCACCATGATTAATTTTCGAGTGTTTTTGTTTGCTGCATTTTTTGTGATTTTCCAAAATCAGGCCTTTGCGGTTGAGTTTAGCTCTTCACTTAGTGAGCGAATAAAGCAAGCATCAAATACTAAATCATCGGTTGAGCTCTTTCAGTTACTTTCATTCGACTCATCTAAAGCCGTTCGTGTGGCTGTTGCTTCAAACAGGCGGGCACCTAAAGCGGTTCATATGAAACTAGCACATGATAAAAGTGCTGATGTGCGAATGGGGCTAGCTTTAAATATTGATGCACCAGTGCAAGCTAAACTCATTCTTGCGAGAGATAAGAATCTTGATGTGAGACTTCGTTTAGCTAAGTGCGGTTATATGGATCCATCTATCCTTAAAATTCTGGCTCAAGATAAATCTTATGCTGTTCGTCAACTAGTTGCCGTTAACTATAACGCCACTCCAGAAATTCTAAGTATGTTGATTAATGATTCTGACTCAGAAGTTCGTCAAGGTGTGCTTAATCATCCTGATATTACACCGGCCGTCCTTAAACTGGCTGCATTTGAAGAATAAACCGTTTGTCGGGTCGGGCTAAGTTAACCACTAAAAAATGATAGCAAACGTAATTTTAAATACTATTGTACGAGTTTTGATAAATGGAAGTATTAAAAAGCTAAGGAGTTGGCATGAAACGACCATTATTTTTCTAATTAAAGAAGAATTATAAAGTTAAGTCGACAGAGTAATATACCTATTCAATGTTGTTTCAGAATGCTTGCGCCATTCATTGGTGCTGTAACTTAGTAGTCATTGTAATTTATAAAACAGAAAAAAATATTCTGAATATGTATAAAATTATTTTAACATGGATTTTTTTCTTATCGGCTTGTACATCTAAGAGTGTTAATATTTCCCAGTTAAAAAATAAATAAGCAATTTGAAATTGCATTCTCTCCAAATAAAAAAATACTTTTATGAGACCGGCTCTAACGGTTAAAAAAATGATTCAACTAAATCGAGCGAAACACGTTTAGACTTTATGGCATCACTAAAAGAGGGGAATGTAATACTGAAGAAGTTAACAACATGAGAGTGGCATATGAGAATCAAGCATGTATACAGGTTGATACTTTAAAAAACGCCGTAGCCACAAAAGAATCCAATTTAGCAAAGCTTTACTTACCATCATTTCTGATAACTTGAACTTACAAGTTATTCGCTATTTTCTCATTCAAAAGTTGGGATATACGGCGAAATAAATAAAATATTCCTCGTTTTTTATAACAGAAACCATGGTTGATACTGTCATAATTGATAATTCGAATTGATTCTATCAATTTAATATACTTGCGACGGGGGATTTTAATAACGATGAAAAAGAGGATTTAATGATAGAGTTTATCGATTGAGCTAAGAACGGGAATTATTATTCTCACTCAACATACCTCCTAACCCGAAACATGTTAGACAAATATCTAATAGTCATTCAATAAATTAATCAACAAAAAAACATCTGAAATAAAAGGGGGCAAATTAAAGAGGGATAGTATCCGTTAACTAAAAGTAACGTCAGCAGAGGGTAAGCCCACAGAATTAAAATTTATAGAAACGCTCAGTAAGAAATTTGCTTACATTATTTACGTCTACGTTATTCCAGTTCAATTTGAGTTCACGTTCCCAATGAATTACCCAACCTCGAACATCTTCAACCGAACGTGCCTTACGGTTACTACGTATATGTACCTGGCTTGCATGGCACGTAGTGCAATGATTTTCATATAATAACTGACCACGCGAAAACTTTGGTTCAATGTGTTTTTCAATTTTCTTCTGTGGAGTGCTTCCCTCAGAAGGGGGTAGAGTTGCATCAACCGAGTTTGCTTTGGCAAAAATAACCGGTGTATATATTAGTATTATGAGTTGCAATAATAATTTCATGTTATAAGTATAGGTTATTTTCTTAAAAAATTACAAAAAAGTGCTCAGAGAGAAATAATTGGAGGCAGAGCACAATTATCTGTAATATTAGCGTTTAAAGTGCTGTGCATCTAATTAATATTTCATAAATAGAACAACTAACCTATAATCGTGTAATGACGTATCCCGATAAAATTACATCAGCAGTTAAACGGCTTAACAGTATTTTACCTCTTGCTAAACGACAACAGTCTTTAGATGCATCCCTTAAGAACGTCCATCAAAAAATTCTTTATAGCTATATTGAACGAGGTCGTTCGTTAACTAAGAATGAAATGGCGCATTGGGTCGAGGATATTGATGCATCAATAAAAATTCTGCAGGACAATGATTTAGTTGTTTTTGATACTAGTGGTGAGCCTAGGGGAGCTTACCCCTTTACGATGGAAGCACGTGATCACATTGTAACTGTCAATAATCACTCCGTACATTGCATGTGTGCTTTGGATGCCTTGGCAGTTAGCCCCATGTTTAATCTCTCAACGGTAATATCTTCTCGGTGCCACGTTACACAAGCCTCTATTATTATTCACCAACAAGGTTTAGCTATTCAAAATAGTGACGAGTTGCTAGATGTCTGTTTCGGTATTAACTGGAATGCCGCATCAGACAACAGTTGTTGTGCCGATAGTCTTTGTGCGGAAATGGTTTACTTAAAAGGTAAAACGGTTGAACTTAATTGGCTCAGTGAAGCGGTGGATTATCGACAGACGTTTCGATTAAACGAGGCTGTAGAGTTTTCCGCGAGATTCTTTGTGCCGTTAATAAGCGAATAGATTCTTTAATATGGAACGATGGCAATCGTGAATGATGCGCTATTTCAACGTGAACAGTTTAGAAAACCTTAATATCAAGCATCGGAAATTGCAGTATTAGTCATATTTAATCTGTTGCCTTAATTTATCATATTTCATCAGACTCTGGCCATTTTAGTTTGCTGTAATAGTTATTAAACTATTACAGCTACAAAAGGCCGTTTCTCATGCAAGCTAAATCTTTATCTTTACTTCATTACATTCAAAGCTCTGTTTTTCTTCGAGTTGTTCTAATAGGGTTTGTTATTCTTTTATTACAAATCCCAATTTCGATGATAGATTCTCAAATTACTGCACGACAAGAGACCAAACGAGAGGCAGTGAGTGATATTACTTCAAAGTGGGGTAAAAAACAGACTGTTATTGCGCCACGGTTAATTGTGCCCTTTACAGAAATTAAACAGTGGCGTGACGATAAAAATAAAACGCATATATCGCGAATAAAGCATTTCGCAACGTTCTTACCTGAGAATCTTACTATACAAGCTAGAACGAGTAATGAAGTTCGTAAACGCGGTTTATTTGAAGTACCTGTTTATCAAAGTACTATCTCCATTTCCGGAGCATTTAATAAACCCATTTTTGATAGGTGGAGCGATAAGCCAGAACTCATTCATTGGGAACAAGCCGAGATTGCAATGGGTGTATCTGATGTTAGGGCTACTCAAAAGCAGGTGAATCTTAAATGGAATAACGAGGTTATTGCTTTCGATCCGGGCTTGGGATTGACGTCATTAAATAATGCCCCTGGGTTACATGCTCGGGTACCTTCATTAGAAAAAGATAAGGTTTTCAATTTTAAAATAACGATGCAACTTAATGGGAGTAAAAGTTTATTTTTTGCGCCTATGGGAAAAAACTCGGATATACAGATAGATTCCGATTGGCCACATCCAAGCTTTCAAGGCTATAAGCTACCTAACCAACGAACTATTAGAGAAGACGGGTTTTCAGCTAATTGGTCGGTATCGCAGATAAGTCGTAATTATCCACAACAATGGTTAGGTACTAAATTTTATAATAAACAATTTAATGAAACATTGGTTGGTGTCGATTTTATATCACCAGTTGATAGTTATCGCATGACAGATCGTAGTAGTAAGTATGTGATGTTGTTTTTGTTACTAACGTTTACGGTGATATGGTTAATTGAAGTGTTAACCAGAATTCGTGTGCATTTATTACAATATTTATTTATAGGCTTAGGCATGTGTATGTTTTATTTATTACTATTAGCTCTTTCCGAACATATTGGTTTTTCATTAGCTTACCTTACAGCAAGCCTTGCCGTTGTTATATTATGTGCAGGTTATGCAAAAGCGGTACTTAAAACCAAACGAAATGCAATTATTCTCGGTAGTAGTATCGCTATATTATATTTGTATTTGTTTACATTATTGCATGAACAAAGTTATTCACTATTATTTGGCTCTTTAGGTGTGTTTATTGGGTTAGCTGTTGTGATGTATTCAACACGAAATATTGATTGGTATGATTTAGTAAACGTAGATAAAAAGACAATGACTAATGAATAGAGTCGTACTGTTTCTAACCATTATTTTTTTCATATTTATTTTGTGGGTGATCTATTTAGCGAATACCGGTCAGAGTAGTGTGTTTTTTGAACTAGTGAAAATGGTTCCTTATGGTGATAAATTTGGCCATATCCTCTTATTTGGTTTTCTTACATTGGGGATTAACATTTCGACAAAATACAAAGTAGTACGGATTAAAAATATTCCTATTTTTATAGGAACAATTAGCGTGTTTATATTTGTCTTAATCGAAGAGCTAAGCCAGAGTTTCGTGCTTACGAGAACAATGGATATCGATGATTTTTATGCAGATATTATTGGTATTATTGTTTTTACTATCGGATCATGTTATTTGAAGAAAAGACAGGTTTAAATTAGTTATATTTTTATACTAGATGAAGCATGGAGAGTAAGTGGAGTTGGAGTATGGTTTTTCTATTAATAGTACTGTATTTCCTTTGGCTACACGTTTTATTGGTGTATAAGTAAGTAGCTAGTAATTTTTCAATAAAAATGGGCGAAGACAAATATGAATGATTAGAATTGTCACTGCCCCATTAATGTGATATTGACTAACTAGTCGTTATTATTTGAATAATATGCGGTCAATACCAGCGCGCTTAATTTTAGAAGCCAATGTGGTTGGTGGAATATTCAAGATTGAGGCTGCACCATCCTTACCGAATATTTTTCCTTTACTTATTTTTAGTGCGTATTTAATATTTTTGCATTCATCATCTAGAAGTTCTGATGCGGTTTTTACTCTGATCTCACTTGGGTTTATTGATTTATTATTGGAAGATGACGATGTTTGTACTTTTGGTAATTCAAAAATTAAACGTCCATCACGTGAGAGAATAACAGCACGTTCAATAACATTTTCAAGCTCTCTAATATTACCTTGCCAGCTGTATTGTTGAAGATTCTCAATATCACCCATTGATAAACGATGGCCGGTTTTATTTAGTTTCGTTTCTGAACGTTTAAGGAAATGATAAGCAAGTAATGGAATATCTTCAAGTCTCTCTCGAAGAGGTGTTGATTCAATTGGAAATACATTAAGGCGGTAAAATAAATCTTCTCTAAATCTTTTTGCTTTAACTTCATTAAAAAGATTACGGTTAGTTGCTGCAATAATACGAACATCAACTTGTCGAGTTTTATTGCCACCGATAGGCTCGAATTGACCATCCTGAATAACTCGAAGTAATTTACTTTGTAGTTCCATTGGGATTTCACCCACTTCATCGAGAAACAACGTACCGCCATCGGCAAGTTCGAAACGACCAATACGATCGCTAATTGCACCAGTAAACGCACCTTTCATATGCCCGAAAAATTCACTTTCAAATAATTCTCTAGGAATAGCAGCACAATTAACCCTTATTAGTGGACGTTGAGCACGTAAACTATTTTCATGAATAGCTCGTGCAATGAGTTCTTTTCCCGTACCCGACTCTCCCGTAATTAAAACATTTGCATCTGTATTAGCAACAAGTTCAATTTGATAAATGCAATGTTTTGTGGCTTCACAGTTCCCAATAATTTCTGAGTAACTATTTTCTGCACGTATTTCTTCTTGTAAATAAGCATTTTCTTTTTCGAGACGTTGTTTAAGTTCTTCAACTTCGTGTAAGGCTTTATGTAAACTTTCTTCATTGATTCGACGTTGACTAATATCACGAAAAACAACAACAGCGCCTACTAATTGGTCATTATCTTCTATAGGAGTACTGGTGTATTCAACATGTATCGGATTACCATTTTTATGCCAGAAAATATCATCCGCTACATGATGTATTTCACCATCATTAAAAGCGGCATAGATAGGACAGTCATGACTGGCAAAATGCTCGCCGTCTTGCTTTGTATGATGGATTAAACTGTGAATGTCTTTTCCAACCAGTTCATTTGCTTTCCAGCCCAGAAGTTTTTCACCAACAGGGTTTATAAAAGTAGTTTTGCCATTAGCATTGACACCATAAATTCCTTCACCTACCGCGTGTAGTAGTAATTGATTTTCTCGCTCAATATCTTGAAATATTTGTTCGACTCGTTTCCATTCAGTTAACCCGCTACGAACGTATTCATTGGCTGTGGCATCATTATAAAGTTCTAAATATTTTTTCTTATCGCGGAGTTGAAAAATAATATATTTCTGATTTTGTAACTCAACTGTATTCGCACATAATTCGACATTCAGGCGGCGAGTATTCTTCAGCTTGCAGGAGAATTCATTTGTCCAACCTTCATCCTTAGATAAAAGACATTGAGTAAAAGCTATTAGTGCGGGTATATCATCAGTAAAAATAGAGGTGACGGTTAGGCTCTGAAATTCACGTAAGCTGTATCCAAGTAAAGTTGTTGCTGCGGTATTTGCATTGACAATGCAATTATCAAAAGGATCAATTAGAAGGTAAGCATCTTTAACGTAATTAATTAAAGAATGAAAGATTTCATGTTTGTTTAGTCCAGTTTGCATGGCTGACTCACGGAAATTAATTAGTATTGTTTATTACATAGCAATAATTACACCGCAATTACGATTCTTCGTAATTATAACTACGCAATATCGTTAATTACGAATTTTCGTAGCGTATTTAGAAAATGAAAAAACAAATTATTACTACAAATCAATTAGTTAAGATGTTTTTCTGGTTTGGTATGCCCTTTGCAATATCGATAATAGTAATTAAAAAAATTATATGTATAACGGTGTTTTATTAAATCTTCGTGTTTATATGCACCAATTTTGAACGTTATGCACAATTTTAGTATTTATAACGACTATCGAGTAATAGGGAGAAATGTATGAGTAATAAAAGCTTAGATGATCCATTCAGCCCAGAAAGTGATCTACGTCATGGCGTAGGATGTAGTTGTACTTCGTGTACATCAAAAACAGATGCAACTATAGATGGTGTAAGTGCAAGTAGCGATGAACATCAAAAAACTGAATTGGGTAAAGAAGAAATTATAGATCGTGCAGTTGAAAGCGCCGTGGTGCGCGGTATGTTTGCACATGATGATGCTTCACGCCGGTATTTTATGAAGCTTATCGGTGGCGGTTTGGCTGCATCTGTATTAGGAAGTATTTTACCACTTGATGATGTTAAAGCTGCAGTGAAGGATAAACTCGGCCCGCTTGAAAAGAAAAAGTTAAAAGTTGGTTTTGTTCCTATTACTTGTGCAACGCCTATCATCATGGCGCACCCACTTGGTTTTTATAAAAAATACGGTTTAGATGTTGATGTTATTAAAACAGCGGGTTGGGCAGTATCCCGTGATAAATCATTAAACAAAGAATACGATGCAGCACATATGTTAACACCTATGCCACTAGCCATTACCATGGGTGCAGGTTCAACAAAATCACCATTTATTATGCCTGCGGTCGAAAATATTAACGGTCAGGCTATTACGCTTCATAATAAGCATAAAAACAATCGAGACCCAAGTAAATGGAAGGGCTTTAAGTTTGGCGTACCATTTGAATATTCAATGCATAACTTTTTGTTACGTTATTATCTTGCTGAACATGGTATTGATCCAGATAAAGATGTGCAAATTCGAGTTGTCCCACCACCAGAAATGGTTGCTAATTTACGTGCGGGTAATCTAGATGGTTATCTGTCACCGGATCCATTTAATCAACGTGCTGTTTGGGAAAAAATTGGTTTCATTCATTTGTTAACCAAAGAAATTTGGGAAGGTCATCCTTGCTGTGCTTTTGCAACTAGTGCTGAGTTTGCCAGAACGAATCCAAATACTTACGGAGCTTTATTTAAATCAATAGTTGATGCTACGCATTTCTCAGCGAAACACGAGAATCGTAAAGAAATCGCCAAAGCGATTGCACCTAAAAATTATCTTAATCAACCCATACCTGTACTTGAGCAGGTATTAACAGGTCGCTATGCCGATGGTTTGGGCAATATTAAGAATGATCCGGATCGTATCGGTTTTGATCCTTTCCCATGGCATTCAATGGCCGTTTGGATTATGTCGCAAATGAAACGCTGGGGTTATGTTAAAGGTGATATTGATTACAAAAAAATTGCTGAGCAAGTATACCTCGCAACCGATTGTGGCAAATTAATGAAAGATTTGGGTTATGACGCACCAAATAAAACGTATGAAAACTACACCATTATGGGTAAGGAGTTTGACTACACCAAGCCGGATGAATATGCCAAGGGCTTTAAGATTACGAGGGCATAAATATGCAAAGCATCAACACACGTGCAGCTATTTTATCTGTGGTGATATTCTTTGTGTTAATGGCAGTCTGGGAATTTGCTAACCAGGCACCTGTAGCAAAGAAAGCCGTCACTGAGTATGAAATTCTGATGGGAGGCAGCGAGCCACAAGCTCGCGTGCCTAACCCTTCGGATGTTGCTATTTTAGCGTACGAGGAGTTGAGTCAACCTTTTTATGATAAGGGGCCAAACGATAAAGGTATTGGATTGCAAATGTTGTATTCACTCCAACGAGTGGCAATCGGATATTTGCTGGCTGCATTAATAGCTATACCCTTAGGTTTTTTAATTGGTATGTCGCCATTAATGTCAAAAGCGTTGGATCCGTTCATACAGGTACTGAAACCTATTTCACCGTTGGCATGGATGCCATTAGCGTTATTCATATTGAAAGATTCTGAAATATCGTCAGTATTTGTTATCTTTATTTGCTCAATCTGGCCTATGTTAATTAATACGGCGTTTGGTGTGGGTTCGGTAAAACGTGACTATATCAATGTGGCACGCACTCATGAACTAGGACGATTGCGTACAGCCTTTTTAGTGATATTACCTGCGGCGGCACCGACCATTCTCACTGGTATGCGAATTTCAATTGGTATTGCCTGGCTGGTAATTGTCGCGGCTGAAATGCTTGTAGGTGGTACGGGTGTTGGTTACTACGTATGGAACGAATGGAATAACCTCGATTTAACCAGTGTGGTGTTCTCAATTTTAATGATTGGTGTTGTAGGGATGATTCTTGATCTCATGCTTGCTCGTGCCACTAAGCTAGTTGAATACGTGGAGTAAAGATATGAGTCAGTATTTTCTTGATGCTCAAGGATTAACAAAAACATTTCCGACACCGAAAGGTGAAGAATCATTAACTGTTTTTGAAAATGTAAACTTCGGTATAAAAGAAGGTGAGTTTGTTTGTATTATTGGACACTCTGGGTGCGGTAAATCAACCATTCTAAATATTCTTGCTGGGCTGGATGAAGCATCTAAAGGCGTTGTCTTGATGAAAGATAAAGAAGTCGTCGGCCCAAGTCTAGATCGCGGTGTAGTATTTCAGAACTATAGTCTTTTACCATGGATGTCGACACTTAAGAATATTACCTTTGCAGTGAAATCACGTAATCCACAGTGGAGTAAGGAACAAGTTCTGGCACACAGCATGAAGTATATTGAAATGGTTGGTTTGAAAGGAGCAGAACATCGTAAACCCTCTCAGCTTTCCGGCGGTATGCGTCAACGAGTGAGTATTGCACGAGCCTTTGCGATTGAACCAAAGTTACTGTTGTTAGATGAACCTTTTGGTGCACTCGATGCTTTAACACGTGGCATGATTCAAGAAGAGTTACTTAACATCTGGGGGCAAACTTCACAAACTGTCTTTATGATCACTCATGATGTTGATGAAGCAATTTTACTTGCGGATCGTATCCTGTTAATGACCAATGGACCGCATGCGGAAATTGCTGAGTCAGTGGTGATAGACATTCCACGGCCACGTACTCGTACCGACATTATTCATCATGAACACTATTACACTATTCGAAATCATGTTGTAGATTTTCTTGTGAAACGTTCCAAGGAACTTTCTAATCCAGAATTGCGTAAAGTCAAAAAAGTGAAATCAGATAAAGGATTGCGTTATCCAACGGAAGTCAATCCGGCAACAGGGGATATAGAAGAAGTTAATCATCCTCATTTTAGTGATGTGGAAACAGAGTTAGAAAAAAAAGTCATAAATATGAATTAAATTGAAAGAAGAGGAGAAATAAATATGAGTGCGATAGTAGAAAGTTTAAATAGTATGCCAAACAGTTCCACGAGTTCACTAATGAATAAAATGGAAATGACCGAAGCTATTATTACAGCGAAAATAGCCAAAGGCATGACTTGGCAAATGATTGCTGATGAAGTTGATGCTGGAGTTGTTTGGGTAACATCAGCATGTTTTGGCAAGAATAGCATGCCTAAAGCATTTGCCGATAAACTTTGTGGAATATTGAATCTGTCAGACGAAGTGAATATCGCCTTGCAAGCGTTCCCACATAAAACATGGGAAAAAGAAATCCCACAAGATCCCGTTATCTATCGCTTCTATGAAATGATTGGTGTTTATGGCGATACTATTAAAGAAATTATTCATGAAAAATTTGGTGACGGGATTATGAGTGCTATTGATTATTCAATGGATATCGACAAAGAAGAGAATCCAGCGGGAGATCGAGTTGTTATTACTATGAATGGTAAATTCCTGCCTTATAAAACCTGGTAAGATAAATACCAAGGGTTAGATTAATGCTATCCCTTGGTCGGTACATATAGAGAGTTATACACATGGAAGAAAACCGTCCGCCTTTACCCCCTTTCACCTATGAAACAGCGGTTCAAAAAGTAAGAGCGGCTGAAAATGCTTGGAACAATCGTGATCCGGAAAAGGTGTCATTAGCTTACACAGTTGATAGCCAGTGGCGTAATCGTGCTGAATTTATATCGGGTAGAGAACAAATAAAATTATTTCTAAAAAAAAAATGGGCTAAAGAATTAGACTACCGACTAATAAAAGAAATATGGGCGTATCATAATAATCGTATTGCCGTACGCTTTGCTTACGAATGGCATGATGCTGATAATAATTGGTTTCGTTCATATGGTAATGAGAATTGGGAGTTTGACAAGAATGGCTTAATGAAAAAACGTATAGCAAGTATCAATGATCTGGTTATTGATGAGTCGGAGCGAAAGTATCACTGGCCGCTAGGAACTAGACCAGACGATCACCTTGGCTTAACGGAGCTTGGCTTATAATGAAAAAAATTTATTTAACGCTTCTATTCAATACTCAATCAAAATCATATCGGATAAATTTTAATTTTTAACTGAGTTTTGCCTAACTTTATATCCGTACTCTGGATGCGGATATATGGTTATTAATTGATGACGAATCATATTTTCTGTTAAACCTGAATAGAAGAGTCTAAATTTAGCCCATGAAAGTGGTGGGAAGTTAAAATGCACAGTATACTTATTTCATTAGTTAAAACGATGATATAGGGTGTGTCGACAATGAAAAATAGTCTATTGATACTAGCAAGTTCGTTTTATTTAGTCGCTTGCTCGTTAGTTAATCCTACCGCTGATTTACCGCCTTTTTCCGATATCCACTTACACTTCAATTGGGATCACGAAGAATTATTAAGCGCAAAAGAAGCGGTTGATATCCTCAAAAAACATAACGTTGTGTTTGCATCGGTCTCGAGTGTACCGTCACATTATGCTTTAAAGTTAAAAGAGGCTGGCGGCGATTGGATCGTTCCTCTGGCATCCCCTTATTATCAGGCTGGCAATCGTATGAATTGGTACTACGATAAGAAACTGGTCGGTGAAATTCGTAAGTTGCTTGAGACAGGACAATATGCGGGTATTGGCGAAGTGCATCTTACGGCGGGTATTGGGCCTCGTAGAGATAATCCCGTTTTCGTTGGTTTATTAGATTTAGCTAAAGAATTTAAAATTCCATTTTTAATACATACCGATGCAAGTGATCATCGTTACTTCTTATCTATTTGCAAAAAATATTCACAAGTCCGTTTTCTTTGGGCACATGCCGGTAGTGTATTAGGGCCAGAACAGCTTGAGCCTTTAATGGAAGCTTGCCCGAACGTGTGGTTAGACATTGCTGCTCGTGATCCTTGGCACTATGATTCGTTTGCTTACGATGATTATTCATTACTCAATGGCTGGCGAGAATTAATTATTAAATACCAGGATCGTGTTGTTACCGGTACCGATCCAGTCTGGAATGCACAAGATATGTATCGTTGGTATGAAGCTGATGAAGGTTGGGCGCATTATTCTGACTTCCAAAATTTTCATCGCAATTGGATGAAGCGTTTTCCGGCTGATGTTGAAAAGAAATTACGTTTAACCAATGCACAACGATTTTTTTCTGTGAATGAATAAAATTGGCAACTGACATTGTTTAATTAAATCATTAGTTAAGCTAAGTAAGATCAGAAAGAATCAGCTCATTTTTGTTATTAAAAATAATTAAACGAATTATGAGTTATCATTAAGTAAGCGTTTGAATTGCCGATAAACTTAATTATGTTTTACCCATAAACTGCAAAGGCTGTACTGTTGAATACTAAACTGAGTGAACTTATAACGTCTGCAAATCAGGTTATTGTTGGTAAAGAACTGCAAATAAATCTAGCCTTGGCTTGTTTACTTAGCAAAGGTCACTTGCTTATAGAGGATATTCCTGGCGTTGGTAAAACGACACTTGCACATTTACTTGCTGCTGTAACGGGAATGCAATTTTCACGGATTCAATTTACCAGTGATTTATTACCTGCGGATGTATTGGGTATTAGCTTATTTGAAAAAGAGAATAATCAATTTCATTTTCATCAGGGTCCCGTTTTTTCACAGCTAGTGTTGGCTGATGAGCTAAATCGAGCTCCCGCAAAAACGCAAAGTGCCTTACTTGAAGCGATGGAAGAACATCAAGTGAGTATTGACGGTGAAACGCACTTGTTACCTGAACCCTTTTTCGTGATTGCGACTCAAAATCCTAAAGAACAAATGGGCACATTTAGCCTACCCGAATCTCAATTGGATCGTTTTTTAATGCGTATTCAAATGGGTTACCCAAATCGCGAGACTGAACGTGAGTTATTAACCGGGCGCGATAGAAGAGAAATGATTAATGAAATTACAGCATTAATAACAGTGGAGCAACTTAAGAATTGGCAAGAGCAAGTTGTGCAGGTACATGTATCGAGTAGCTTACTGGATTATATACAAGATATTATTGGTTTCTCACGCCAGAGTGGACATTTTTCTAATGGCCTGTCTCCGCGTGCCGGTTTGGCATTAATGCATGCGGCAAAAGCATCGGCTTATATACAAGGCCGAGATATGGTATTACCTGAAGACGTAAAGCAGATATTACCGGCAGTGGTAAGTCATCGGTTACAACGCCAGGAAGATACGCAAGCACTAAATGAAGCCTCAGTAATGAAGCTATTTTCTGACGTAGCTGTACCTTAAGAGCTCGTGTTGAGCTTCATCTTGTCATAGCTATTCACTGTTTATCATGACAACGCTAATACAACGTTTTTTACCTCGATTTAATTTACAAAACTATTTATTCAAGCGGTTGAAGCATGAGAGTCGAATAGCACTTACTGTAAAGCGTATTTATATCTTACCAACGCGTGAAGGCGTTTTCTATGGCATTGTAATTTTCTTACTCCTATCTGGTGCAATGAATTACAACAATAGTCTGTTGTTTATTTTCACCTTTTTATTAGCAAGTATTGGCATTATTAGTATGTATCACACTCATAATAACTTGCTACATGTTGTGACTCATGCAGTGGAGTCAGCGGCTGTATTTTCCGGTGAAGATCTAACTATCCCTGTACAGCTTTCATTAAAAAAGGGGCAAACAAAAACACGGTATAATCTTGTGCTTGAAATTTTTAATGATGATAACCACGCCCAAAATTCCCGAAAAAATAAATACCAGAGTAATAAAACCCAGAAAAACAAAATCCAGAAAAAAAAATTAAATAAAGATGAAGAGATATTAAATTCATCACAAAAACAATTTTTTGATTTAGATCCTAATGAAAAATGTATTGTTAATTTTCATGTTAAAACCATAGAACGTGGTTATTTGAAATCACCGCGTTTAACCTTATCGAGCCGTTACCCACTTGGTTTTCTGCGTGCATGGTCAAATTTTCTTTTTGAACGGAAATATTTGGTTTATCCGCAACCGCTTTCTAAAACTGAGCTGGATAAAATTGAATTCAGTTCTGAAGATGGAATAGGCGATAAAGGGAAAGGACATGACGAATTTATAGAATTACGAGAAAAACAACAGAGTGATTCTTATACACACGTACACTGGAAAGTTTATGCACGAACGGGCACTATGCTTGTTAAACAGTATGGCGGAGCGGCAACTCAGAATGTGGTGCTTAAATGGTCAGATTACCCCCAGTATGACACTGAGAAACGTTTAAGTCTTTTTACTCGTATTCTGCTTGAGGCTTATCAACAGCAACAATCCTTTTCGCTTGAGCTGCCGAATGAGTCGTTGCCGCTTGATACGGGCAATATGCATTTACATCATTGTTTAAAAGCATTAGCTCTGTTTCCAAAAGGGCCGGATGTATAGCTTATGAATACGGTGACTAATAATAATCAACATGGATGGATGGGCTTTGCTTTAGCTTTATGTCTTCTATTATCTTTATTACCCCATTTGCTTAAATTACCCATTATTTTTACCGGCTACATATTATTACTTGTTTTATGGTTTACGCTGCATAGTTTTAAGGGGTATAAGTTACCTAATAAATTTATCCGCTTAATATTTTTTGTTAGTGCCTTAGTGCTTATTTTTTTTAATTTTGGTATTGATTTTAGTCAAAGTATGAGTGTTACTTTACTGGTTTTAATGTTGTGCTTGAAATTATTTGAAATTAAGAATGTTATGGATCGAAGAAATATATTTCTTATAATTTATTTATGTTTGTTTTTAATAGGTAGCCATTTTCTTTCCAGTCAGTCTATTTTTATGATGATTTATAATATTGTTTTGTTATTAAGTCTGTCTATCCTGTTGGCAGCGTATAATCGGCAGCCACAAAAATTATTACCCCTTAAAACATTAATTCGACCGCCGGTAGCAATATTAATACAAGCTATTCCCTTAACCATTATTTTCTTTGTGTTTTTTCCACGAATTTCAGAGCCATTATGGAGCTTGCCTGATGCCAATGCCAGTTCTCGCACGGGTCTTTCAGATACGATGTATCCAGGGAGAATTACCGAATTAAGTGATGATAATTCGGTGGTATTTAGAGTGCTCTTTCATGGCAACGTCCCATCGAGTCAAAATTTATATTGGCGTGGTCCCGTTATGAGTAAAACGGATGGTTATACCTGGAGTGGTTACGCGAACCAAAATGATAAAAGAAAGACGAATGACATTTTTTATGAAGCCGGCAAAGTCGAATACACCGTAACGTTAGAGCCACAACAGCAACGCTGGTTGTTTGCGCTGGATATGCCAGCATCATTACCAAAAAATGGTTATTTTAATAATGATTATCAAATTATAACTGAAAGAAAACAACTACAAGTTAAACGCTATCGGTTAACGTCTTTTACAAAATATACGCTTCCGAACATTTCTAAGTTTGAGCGTGCACGCACTTTATCATTACCCAAGAGCGCAAACCCACGTACGCTTGAACTGGGTCAAGAATGGCGAAAAAAATTCACTTCACCAGAAGATATTGTTAATAAAGCATTTGCGTATTTTAGCCAACAGCCTTTTTACTATACACGCCAACCCTCTGTTATGCGTGATAATCCAATTGATCAGTTTCTTTTTGATTTTAAGGAAGGATTTTGTGAACACTATGCTACAGCATTTGTATATTTAATGCGGGCTGCCGGGCTGCCTGCACGTGTGGTTACAGGTTATCAAGGCGTTGAAAAGAATGGAGTGGGTGACTATTACATTGTTCGACAGTCAAATGCGCATGCATGGGTTGAGGTATGGCTTGAAGATAAAGGTTGGTTGCGAGTAGACCCGACAACGGCTGTGCCTCCTGAACGTATAAAGGCGGATATATTAAATAGGCAATCTCGACAGCTTACGTTTATGAATCTTAACTTACCAAAATTAGGTTTACAGAAACAGAATTTATTTCAAAATGGTTTCACTTTTCTAAAAGATAATATCGATAACATGCGTTATTTCTGGAATGAATGGGTAGTGGGTTTCGATTTACTAAAACAGAAAAGCATAATGAATCTAATCGGATTGTCGGCTGATATAAAAAATTTAGTTAGCTTAATGGTGGGGCTTGGGTTGTTTGTAATTTTACTATTGAGCTTATACTGGTATGTTCAGGCAAAAAAAATAAATGACCCAATCAGGCGGGCATATCAACGTTTTATTCGTAAACTTGAAAAACATGACCTTACCGTTCCTGATTATCTTGGCCCAGTCGAAGTGCAACAACTTGCCATACAATATTTTCCAAACCACAAGCAGATTATTAAAGAAATAATAAACAGTTATATCGCGTTGAGATATGCAAAAAATACTAAGCAGGTAAAACCTGAAGATTTAATACATAAAGTACATCAATTCAAAATTTAGATTTAGCGAATCCATACAAACCTTGTTTTAATAAAGGGGGTTGATTAAAATTTTTAGCAAGAAAAACAACAAAAGGAGTCGAGTGGACTCTTTATATTGCTCACAGAACCGATTTTAGACGCTTTTACACGATTTTAGTGCACTCATCTTCATTTACTCTAAATAAGATAGGCGTTACTATTCAATAATTATGTTAATATACCCATTCAGCGTAAGATCGCGATTTTCTTAAATATTGCCAGTTAGCTGATTATTTTTAGAATATCTCATTTCTACATTTCTACATTTCTACATTTCTACATTTCTACATTTCTACATTTCTACATTTTCACTTCGCGCTTAGTAGACTTTTTTCTCTTCGCTCAACGATTTGTTTGCAAATTGTTTCTGATATTTATCGTCAGGACTTTTGCTTTCAATATATTTATTTATTATTTTTCATGGAAGTCACTATGCATATTGAAGTAATCACCACCCCGAATGAAGCGTTAAAAGAGAGCGGCTTTGGATCGTTATTGGCTTGCAACAGCGTTTTAAATGCCATTTATAGAATGGGGCACAATGTTAAACTAAATGTGTGTGAAAGTAGAGAAAGTTTAGATGAAATTGTTAGAAGAAATCCTGAACTGGTTATTTTAGCTGTAAAGTATGTTCCGCTTGAAAATGAAGAGGATATTTGGTTGTCTGAATATTTTTCTCAACATAACATTAATTTTAGTGGTTCAACAAGAGACGTTCTGAAATTTGATTCCAATAAAGTTAAAGCAAAAATGCATTTAACCAATAAAGGTATTAAAACAGCTAGATATTTCATCGCAACCCCTGGCCAATATCAAACAGAAAGAGAATTACCGTTCACATTCCCATTGTTTTTAAAGCCATTAGATGCTGCAAATGGAAATGGCATTGACGATTTATCGTTTGTAAATAACTTTACAGATTTCGAAACTAAAGTTGCATCGTTATACAATACGTTTAATCAACCAATTTTGGTTGAAGAATATTTAGATGGTCGGGAGTTTACCGTTGCGGTTATTAAAAATAGTAATAATGCATTAATTTTATCTGCCGTTGAGATCATCCCTCCAACATCAACGAATGGGCTTAAGATCTTAGGCGCTCAAGCAAAAAAAGATGATTCAGAAATGATGATAAACATAGACGATAATGAAATCAGACAAAATGTAAAAGCATTGGCGACTGCTGCATTTAATGGTTTAGGTGTTAGAGATTTTGGTCGTATCGACATTAAAGCGAATAAAGCGGGTGAATGTTTTTTCATGGAAGCCAATCTTGTTCCCGGTATGACCTATGGTTCGAGTTACTTCCCTCAAGCTTGTTATATTGCACATAAATTCGATTACGATAAAGTGGTTGAATTATTATTAGCGTCAGGTATTGCGCGAGCTTCATCAACGATTCCACCTAATTTACAACCTGACTCAGATGACGTTATTGTTTCCTTATAAAGTGTTATCATTATTGAGGGTAACAACAAAAATTTATTAGGGATCTCCTGTGTATGTCCTATGAGCTTCTAGTTGAGGTTTTACGTGATGGCGCTGTTGAAAGTCGACATTTTGGTGCCGCTGTTGTGTGCGATTATAAAGGCAACGTGGTTGAAAGCTGGGGTGATATTGAAAGCCTGATCTTTCCCCGATCAGCTTTAAAACCGATGTTAGCGATTCACCTACTGGAAAGTGGTGCCAGCGAGCACTATTCTCTAAGTGACGAAGAATTGTCGTTAGCCTGTTCATCTCATCAGGGTGAACTCATACATCAAACTTTGGTTGAATCATGGTTAACTCGGTTGGGATTAACTGAGGAGCATTTAGCTTGTGGCCCTGTGTTACCTGAAGATACTGAGAGTGCACATAAGTTGCTGGCTTCAGGTCAACAGGGCTGTCGACTTCATCATAACTGCTCTGGCAAACATACGGGCTTTTTAACTACCGCACAGCATTTGAATTTATCTTTAGATAACTATCATCATCTCGACCATCCTTTGCAACAACTTTCTTTAGATATACTTTCTGATTTGGCCGATGCCGACCTTAGGCAGTATCCAATCGGAATTGATGGGTGTGGCTTACCCGCACCGACGATGCCACTTGTTCAGCTTGGACGTGCTATAGCTCGCTTCGCTAAGCCTGTTGAATTATCCGACACTCGTGCAAAAGCCATATATCGTTTGCACGAAGCGATTACCAATGAGCCTCTCTATGTTGCAGGGCATGGAACGGTAGTGACGGAATTGAACGATGTTACTCAAGGTGCCGTGCTCGCCAAAACGGGTGCAGAAGGTATTATTACCGCAGCAATACCTGAACGAGGTTTGGGTATTGCTGTGAAAATAGCCGATGGCAGTGAACGCGCACGCTCAGTTGCTCTATTAGCTATTCTTGATCATTTAGATGTTTTGTCTGATGAAGAGAAACATCAGCTTGAATCCCATATTACTCCAACAATAGTAAATTCAAGAGGTACGACTGTGGGTGAAATTCGGCCAGCTATATCTTGGCTGGCTTAATTCTATTTTTCACGAATTTAAGCGTACGCTATAATTAAATAAACATACTCAAAATATAGGGTTCATGCTTATAGTTTGTTCAGGGATGACGAATGTAGATGTTATTTCGAGATGTAAATGAATCCGTGCAACTGTTTATGTCTGTTCGTAGTTTCTCTAAGATAATAGGGTATGGTTTTATCTTTATTGAACATTATTCCTCTTATAAATCAAAGATAAACTCATATTTCCAACCTATACTATAGATTTGGTTATTAAAATAATAACGATTCCGAATATAAAGAGACCGAGAGCCTTTAGGCGAATTTTTTAAGAATTCACTATTTTAGCGTATGGCTATAAATATTATTAAAAATCGAACGAACTTAATTATCGTTAGCCTCGTTGTTATTGCGATATATTATATTTCCGCAAAATTGGGTTTGCATCTTGCTGTGGTGCAAAAAAATGCAACACCGGTATGGCCTCCAACGGGCATTGCCATCGCAGCGATTCTGTATGCTGGTTTTCGTATTTGGCCTGCGATATTTATTGGCGCATTGTTGGTTAATATTTCAACAACAGTTGTGACATCTTCTGCTATTTTAATTGCCATTGGAAATACATTAGAAGCGGTTATTGCTTGCTATTTGGTAATGAAATTAACGGGGTCTAGCTATCCATTTACACGAGTTAATGACTATTTTAAGTTTGTGGTGACAGCTTGTATTTTTGCCACAACGATAAGTGCCACTATCGGTGTTTTAAGTTTAAGTTTATTTTCTGGCTTAAGTTGGAGTGATTATTGGTTGGTTTGGAGTATTTGGTGGGCGGGCGATGCTGTTGGTGCATTAATTATAACTCCGTTATTACTTAGTTGGTTTTGTGCGAATTATTCTGCCTGGAATAATAAAAAAGTAATTGAAGCTGTGCTTTTATATATTATTGCCAGTTTTATATGTATATTGGTATTCAGTAATCTTCTTCCTTCAGAGTTTATTAGGATACTCGTTGGTTTATCTCTCGTGCCAATTTTTGTTATTTCCTCGTACCGTTACGGTGTGCAAGGGACAAGCGTACTGATACTACTTGTTGGTGTCATCTCAATATTGGGTACAGCACAAGGTTTTGGTCCATTTATTCAAGAAAATCTCAATGAATCAGTAATCATTTTACAAGCCTTTATTGCGGTAACATCTCTTACAACAATTACATTATCGATTGTCGTTGAAGAATATGACCGAACGAAATTAATTTTTCGCTACGCGCAGGATGAGTTATCTGATGATGAACAACAACAAACAGTAGATTTTTTAAATTCAAAAAATCATGAGTTATATCAAAAATCGATTTGGCGCTCACTGGCTGAAAATACACCCGATAATATTATGCTCCTCGACACAGAGGGAAAAATTCTATTTATAAACCATACTCCCTCTGATATTTCAGTCGAGGATATTGTTGGACATACTGCTTATGAATTTGTGGATTCGGATAATACACTGATATTACGTGAACAATATGACAATGTATTTAGAACAGGTGAACCCGGGCAGTTTGAGGTTGATTATCTAAGTGCTGATGGACCTATAACGTTTGATTGTCGAGTAGGTGCAGTGAAGCATGGTAATAAAGTTATTGGTCTTACAGTAAGCTCGCGTAACATTATGCAGCGTAAGCATGATGAGAAGTTGAAAAATCAATTGATGGATATCGTTGAAGCAACAACGGATCTGGTTGCGATGACAGATATGCAGGGAAGATTGATTTATATGAATAGAGCAGGGAAAAAGATGATGGAAGTCTCTGATAGTGAAGATATCATGGCAACATGTATATCTGATTATCACACTCCAAAAGAAGCAGAAAGAGTGCTCACAGAAGTTATACCCGAATTAAATAAGGAAGGATGCTGGCAAGGTGAGGTGGAATTTATGAATCGTTCAAGAAAAATCATTCCTACCATTATTTCTGCATTAGCACACAATTCTGAAAAAGGAGAGGCAGAGTATTATTCTATTATTGCACGGGATATATCTGAACGAATCATATCAGAGAATAAAATAATCGAATCACAAGCAATGCTTGAAAAAATTATTAACACCATACCTGTACGTGTTTTTTGGAAGGATAAGAAAGGGATATTCTTAGGTTGCAATCAATTATTTGCTGAAGATGCTGGCTTAAATTCATCTAAAGAGCTCATTGGGAAAAATGACTATGATATTTTTACTGCAGAAAATGCAGAACATTTTCGTGAAGATGATATAGCTGTTATGGAAAGTGGCATAGCAAAATTGAATTTTGAAGAACCACAAACCACCAATGATGGTAAAACTATCTATTTAGAAACCAACAAAATTCCGCTAAAAGATGGTGATGGTGAGTTGTTAGGGATACTTGGTTCCTATACCAATATTACTGAACGTAAGCGCGTAGAAAAAATTATATCAACATTAGCAAAACAAAGTTCGGCAGTATCAACAGCAGAAACTTTCTTTAAGGATTGCCTATTTAATTTAGCTGATTTCTATCATACGGAGTTTGTTTTTATTGGTTTAATTAGCAGTGAAGCCAAATCACATATAAAAACATTTCTGGTTTGGAAGGATGGAGAGTTTATTGATAATTTTGAATATAAACTTGCTGGCACGCCTTGTGAAGATGTAACGAATATTAATTCGGAATTGATACCTGAAGATGTTTGTATACATTATCCTGAAGATAAAATGCTTATTGATATGGATATTGAGAGCTATTTTGGATCACCGTTAATACTTCCTAATGGCGAAGTTTTTGGATTGGTGTCAGTGTTTGATACTAAACCTTTATATCTTGAACCTTGGGCTAAGCCTATATTAGATATTTATGCCTCGAGGATTGCAATTGAACTTGAACGTATGCGAATAGAAGAAGAATTACAAGGCTTGGCTTATTCAATGTCGTATCAAGCAACACATGATTCATTGACTGACCTAATTAATCGGAGAGAATTTGAAAATCGTTTACAGTCTGCTCTGAACGTATCGAAAGTTGAAGGCCACCATCATGCATTATGCTACCTAGATTTGGATCAGTTTAAGGTTGTTAATGATACATGTGGTCATATTGCAGGTGATGAATTACTAAAACAATTGACCGGGCAGTTGAATGCGGCGATTCGTGATAGTGATACATTGGGACGACTCGGTGGTGATGAATTCGGGCTACTTTTATATGATTGCCCGATGGATAAGGCAGTTTCAATAACTAAAAACATCCTTAATGTCGTTAAACGGTTTCGCTTTAGTTGGGAAGAAAAAGTATTTGAGTTGGGCGTCAGTATTGGTTTAGTTGCCATTGATGAAAAAACTACCTCACTAAACGAAGCGCTAAGTGCAGCGGATTCTTCATGTTATATAGCAAAAGAACAAGGTCGGAACCGTATCCATGTTTATGAAGATGATGATTCCGACATTGCAAAGCGTCATGGTGAAATGCAAGTCGTATCTGAGATTACGGCAGCACTTGATGAGGAACGTTTTGAATTATTTTCTCAACCCATTGTTGCAATATGTACTAATGAATCGGAAGTAAAACATTATGAAATTCTTATTCGCATGCGCGATAGAAACGCACAATTGCAATCACCTGCTACATTTATCGGTGCTGCTGAAAGATATAACTTAATGCCATCGATTGATCGATGGGTAATGAAAAATGCATTCTCATATATCAATAATCTCACTGATACTAATACGCTGTTTTCGTTAAACCTTTCTGGAACGACTTTAAGTGATAACGCCTTTATAGATTACATTCACCAATTACGAGAAGAGTATTCTTTTTCGGTTGGTAGAGTATGTTTTGAGATTACAGAAACCGCAGCTATTACCAATATGGCAACAGCAATGCATTTTATTTCACAACTTAAAGCTATGGGCTTTAAATTTTCACTGGATGATTTTGGCGCAGGATTAAGCTCCTATGCCTACTTGAAAAACTTACCCGTTGATTATATTAAAATAGACGGTAGTTTTGTATCGGATATTATAAAAGATCCATTAAACCGTTCGATAGTCGAATCTATTAATCAGATAGGCCATACCATTGGTATTAAAACAATTGCAGAATGGGTTGAATCAGCTGAGGTACTCGACGTGTTAAAAGAAATCGGCATAGATTATGCGCAAGGTTATTATACGGGTAAACCTGCTCAACTAAGTTAGAAAGCGTTATTAGATAATTTTAATAAATTTTCCTGTTCGAATTTATTTAGCAGCTACATATTTCATAAATTCTTAATTATAACTCTATTTTTTGCCAACCTAATCTTGCTCTCAGATGAAACAAAAATGCCCCAATTATGGGTAATAGCCAAATTACGATAAACCAGCGTTTCTTTACCGAAAGAGTGTAGAAGGGGATCATTTTTAATTCGACCATTGATAAGATAGCTAAAAGTAAATGAGCTACCCCAATAATGCCTAATAATCTAATTATTTCAACTTCGGTTAAATCCATTTATTACTTATTTCCTATATAGTGGTAACTCTTTCCTTAATTTTTTAGTCGCAAACTATTAACGTTGATATTGTAAAATTTGTCCTTTAAAGGGTTTACTCAAGTAACTTATATTTTCCGGTTTACTCTGGCTATGCGAATAGCCAAGGCTAATCATTCTTTTGCTAAATCGGGCATGATTACCACGTCCTGGATCAACAATGATAATTTCACAATGATCTTGAGTATGGTTATGTATAAAGTTTGACAGTAAACCAACATGATCGCTTTCATACAAAAGGTCGCTACCAATGACAACGTCAAACTTTCCTAAGCCACTGTCTTCATCCCCCCATCCGGTACGAATAAATGGAATTTCTTTTCCTTCGTTTAGCAAAGCGTTACTAAGAAGAAAGCTTTCGACTTCAGGGTGATAATCGGTAGCAGTGATATCTGCATTACGTTGGTTGAGCATATGGCTAGATAAAGCCATGCCGCAACCAATCTCTAGAATACGTTTATTCTGAATTTTATATTCAAACATAAAGTTAGCGAGAACTTCACTTGAGTCCCAAATAATACCGAACAATGGCCAGTTGGCAGAAGATATACCTAACTTTGAAGCAACGTTGTCTTTATCAGCATACTGTTGTCGATCACGTAATGTCCGCAAGTGTATGTCAGAGTTACCAAATTCTATGGTTCGATATCTAAAGCGTAAAGAAGGCATACGTTATTTAATCTACTTGAGTGAAATCAAGTGAAGCAATAATTTTGTTAAGTATTGCTTGTGGACTTGATTCATCGATTTGGACGTTATCATTTGTGCCTGATTGTTGAGCTGCAATCTGAATACGTTCAATATACTGGCGGGTGCATTCTGTTATGGTTTCTTTTAGTTGCTCGAGTAAGGTTGCTATTTCTTCTGGATCCCTTACCCATGTTTCGATAAATAAACCGTCATGCGCGGTTATTTTTGTATTATTAGTTATAGGATTGAGTGCAAATAGGTTGTTTAAATCTTTGCACCAATCAACAGGAGCTTGGTGTGACAATTCAAAATAAATATCTATATAAGGTTGCTTCCTAATGTAAGGAGGACGTGTTGCATCGATTCCAATAATATTAATATCACTAATACCATGCATCAGATTTTCTCCTACTCATACTGTAATTAGTCTTAAGTAGACTTTTATTGGCAAGCGTTGCTAAGTATAAAGCTGCTATATTTAAAAAATTTTGCGTGACCTTGGTATCGATTTTTTTAATTGGAAATTTCCTTGTTATAAGCTGTGTGCTACCGATTTATTCAGTTTGCTCGATAGTATAGAAATGTGCAGTATTCAATTCAAAGGCAACATAGCTATCTCGAGCTTTTTGAGTAGCTAAATCATTTCTGCTTACGTAATGGCATAAGACAGTTGATATGGGAGAGATGTAAATCGTTTTCGTGGCTTACCGTGAGAGGGGTCTGTAGAGAGAGACAGCGATCAAAGCGAGTCGTATATATAAATATTGGTTATGAGTATAGCAGCTTTAAATTAGTGTACTGTCTTTATATTTTCCGCATATCGCTAATAAAAACGATAAATAGCCAAATAAAGTGTATTATTTTTAATAATATCTTAAATAACTAGCTTTAAGCCTTGTAATACCTACATTAAGCCATATATAGTACACAAGTGTCATATTTCTGTTTAAACAGGAGTGCAACACAAAGATACATTTCAACTAGGTTTTTGTCAGTAGCATTCATTGTTTTCTCCTGTTAATTATCTCGCAAGATTTGTAACACATTATTTATTTTTTATACATTATTGAGGTAATTATTATTATGGCAACAGGAACTGTTAAATGGTTTAACGATGCAAAAGGTTTTGGCTTTATCACTCCAGAAGATGGTAGTGCTGATGTTTTTGCTCACTTTTCAGCTATTGCAAGTGAAGGTTTTCGTTCACTAGCTGAAGGACAACAAGTAACATTTGATACTGAGTCTGGTCCTAAAGGTCCACAGGCTACAAATATTCAGATCTAATTGATCTGTTTGTTTTAAAAAAGCCCCACGATATGTCGTGGGGCTTTTTTTTATCTTTAAAGTACGTAATACATAATCGTAAAGTAGTGGGTAATACTGCCTGCCAATACAAACAAATGCCATATGCCATGAAAGTGGAATTTTTTTAGGTCAATAACGTAAAAGACAATTCCAATGCTATAGAACAACCCACCTCCTAGTAACCAGAGAAACCCCGCCATGGACAATGACTCAATGAGTGGTTGAATAGCGATAAGAGCAATCCAGCCCATTAACAGATAAATAATGAGTTGAATAATACGCCGTTGATCAGATGAAAAGCAGTCGAGTAATATTCCTATGATTGCAAGCCCCCAAATAACACCAAATAACGACCAACCCCATGCCCCGTTAAGACTAACGAGAACAAACGGCGTATAGCTACCGGCAATTAATAAATATATGCCGATATGGTCTAGTTTTTTGAATAGCGCTTTTATCGAACCTTCAGAACTGTGATAGATTGAAGAAAAAAGATATAGCAAGAAGAGGCTTGTACCGTAAATGCTGAAACTGACAATCCGCCAGACATCACCATTTAGTGAGGCAAAAACAACTAATATAACGAGTCCCGCCAAGGCAACGACCGCACCAAGCATGTGAGTAAAGCTATTTAGTTTTTCACCGTGATACATAAGTCACTCTTTTTATTATGAAGAACAAATACGAATTCATTATATTTGTTATTAACCACCATGAATAATATATAACATTTATTATATGATTCGACTATAAACCTCACATAAAGCAAAAAATTTACGAAAATAGGGTAAATAAATAGCACTTTTTCCTTAAGTGGTAGTTGAATCGGTCGATAATACTACACACGATAATGAGTAAATTTAGGATAAATGTCATGAGCGAAAAAATTAAAATAGCACTTGTAGGTTTAGGCAATGTGGGACAAGATTTTGCCGAAGCATTTTTAGAAATGATTCAGGAGGGCGCTAAACCGATAGAAATCGCTGCGATAGCTGACCGTCACTTGGACTCCGCCGTCTGTCTTGGTTTTTCGCAAAATGGTGTACCATCATTCGAGGATACTGTGGGTATTGTAGAAATGGGCGATAAAATCGATATTATTTTTGACTTAACTGGTTCAGCTGATACACGTAATATATTACGTAAAGGGTTACAAGAAAGTAATAATCGACATACTGTTATCGCACCAGAAATGATAGCAAAGCTTCTCTGGATGTTTTTTGATGACGACGCAGGATTTCAAAATATTAATGCGGGTGGCTATGGGTGATAAAGACAGCAAGACAATTATAAAATGTATTATTTATTGTTGATAGCTGGCAAATCAACAAAAAAAGTAGTGCCTTCAGTTGCGGATGTTGTATAACTTAAATCCCCTTTTAATTGTTCAATTAAACTTTTTGCAATAGATAGACCTAAACCGTACCCCCCCCACTGATCGAGTTAATGATGATTGTTCCTAAGTAAACTTTGTAAATAAAAATGGTTGATATTCCTTACTAATTCCAAGGCCAGTGTCTTTTATTGAAATTCGGTAATTGGTTTTATGTTTTGACAGCCGTACACTAACTTCTTTTTCATTATCTGAGAATTTTATTGCATTAGAAATTAAATTATTCATTATTTTATGTAAACTTCTTTTTTCTGAATTTATCCAAACATTATTAACATCAGACTTTAGACTTAATGCTATGTTAAATTTAATTGCCATTCCTTGATTGAGTTCTATTGTTTCTTTTAAAAAATTCACAAGTTCAATTTTTTCAAGATGACTATCTACATTACCTGATTCAATTTTAGATATATCTAAAATATCGTTGATTAATTGCGATAGGTGTTTAGAGTTTCTGCACGCTATATCCAATAAAGGAATCATTTTTTTATTTACTGCACTCATAACGCCACTATTAATCAACTCAAGTGGACTGTATAGGTGTCTTTCGTATGGGAGATAGAGACCGTATTACTAAGTAGAATAATTAAGAGTTTACTGAAATAGCGTGAAAACTTTAAGTCCATGATTTTTCGCCAATTTTACTGCGTATGAGTGGGAACAGGATAGAATATATCCCCCTTGTTATCGGCAGTATGGAGTGCAAATGTAGTTTTTAAGACAAAAGTTAAATATGTTGAGGTAAAAAGACATAAAAGGAGAACCTCAGTAGTAATGGAAATTTTATGCAAGAAAAATAGCGTTAAGAAAACCACCTACTAGTATTATGCAAAGCTCCTTTAGAGCTCTATATAATTCCAACTGTATGGGGGGAAATAAGCTGCAGGACATTGCTGGCTATGTCGTTATTTGTTGAAAGGAGACAAAGCTATTTTTTCTTAAGTAATTTCACTAATGATATTATTTAGCTTTATAAAAAAACCAGTGCTTAATTAAAGAAGATGAATTTTTTTAATTTTGTCTGGATTTGAATTCTATGAAATAAATAAAAAGAGTTCGTACCCATATTTTTATAATTGGGAGTATATTTAAAGCCTGTAATACAAGGCATATGTGTTTTTATGTTTTATCTGCATTAAATCTTTGTTTTTGTTAAAGATAAAACAAATTTTCCCGATATATATCTAGTACCCCATTAGAAGGTAAATATGGTTATGTTCAGATCCCCCCTCCCTGATACTGGAGCTCAAAAGTCGAAAAATTCCTTATCGGCTTTTAGTCATTTTGATAAAGCAAGATTTTCAATTGTTCTGATTACAATAGTACTTACTTTAGTGCTTGCCTGGTTTGGCTTTGTCGTAAAACAAAAGGTGCTAAAAGTTGAAAAGGAATGGCTTGAATATAGTAAAGAAGCGACATTAATATCACATACTCTTAATCGTATTCAAGAAGGTTTTGGTTATGGAGGTGTTATACATGATTTTAAAAATTATATTTTACGCAAAGATAAATCACTTATTCCAAAAATTGAAAAAGGCCTGGCTGATACTCTAAGTGCGATTGACGATTACCCTCTTGATGGGATTTTTCGTGATTTAGATGACAGAATGTACATTGAAAATTTAAAAAAAGTAGTCAATCAATATGCTACTAGTTTTAAAATTGCACAACGTTTGGTTGAGAAAGGCGTTAGCTCAAATGAGATTGACCGACAAGTTAAAGTTAATGATATGCTGGCTTTACAAGCAATGAAACATTTTTCTATGCATGTGATTGAGTATAATGATGAGTATGTACTTGAAAAAAATCAACGTATTAATGACACATTAAATTTTATCAATTGGATATTTCTAATAATTCCATTGGTATTGATAAGCGGTGTGCTTATGTTTTTATTGTTTCATAAAATAAGAAAAGTTAATCATCGATTAGAGGAGAGCCATCAGTTTTTAAGTGACTTATTTGAAGCGGCGCCAGATGCCATGATGATTGTAGATGAAGCAGGTATTGTAACTGAGGCAAATCAACAGGCATGTAATTTGTTTGGGTTTTCAAGGGAACATTTAATAAATAAAAAAGTTGAGTCGTTAATGCCCCAACGTTTCAGAAAAAATCATAAAAATACACGTACAAGTTCTTTTGATACTACTGAAAACAGAATGTTAAACAATAATTTAGATTTACACGCATTAGGAAAAGATGATAAGGAAATTCCTGTGGAAATCAGTTTAAGTTATACAGCGCGAGATAATAAAAAATATGCCATTGTCACACTTCGTGATATTACAGAAAAAAAACGTATAGAAGAAAATATAAAACATTTAGCTCAGTATGATCAACTTACTGACTTACCTAATCGAGCTCTACTCAACGACCGTTTAAAACATGCAATTGATAGAGCGAAACGAAATAAGAGCAAGATTGGTTTGATGTTTATCGACCTTGATGGATTTAAAAAAGTTAATGATTCTCTTGGTCACCAGGCGGGTGATGACTTACTCTTGGTTATTGCTGAGCGTTTGACGAATATTGTTCGGTCAGAAGACACAGTTTCTCGATTTGGTGGCGATGAATTTATTATTTTATTAGAAGAAATAAAACATTCTGATTATGCTGCAATTGTTGCGAAGAAAGTCTTACAGGCTATTGGTGAGGTTGTTTATTTGTCTGGGCATGAAGTAAATGTTGGTGCGAGTATTGGAATTAGCATTTATCCGGATAATGGAAATGATGTCAGTAACCTAATTAAAGCTGCAGACATATCTATGTATCAAGCTAAAAAGAATGGAAAGAACTGCTATAAATTTTTTATTAAAGATTATATGTCTTAATAAATTTTGTAGAAGGAAAATTTAAATAGATATATAAGATTGGTATTATTATTACTAAAATATTTTAATGTCTCCGCAGGGAGGGGCATGATACCCATTTTTTATCCTGAATTATAAAGAAACTGACACGTGAGGTTTCTCATCTGCATTTTCATATTTTGGATTGCACATAATAATACGTGTGGAATCAATGCTGTTGTTTTTAGTTAAATAATCACGTACATTCTCACCACGTTGAATGGCTAGAATGTTTAATTTACTCAGTTCATCTTTAGTAAGATTTGGCAATAGGCTTTCAATACTGATAACTTCTCCACTATCATTTAATCCGATATTATCTATTCGCTTTCTTAGTTTCTCACCGATTGGAAATAGTTTGTAGCGATCTTCTAAGGTTGAATGGCCACATACAACCAGTTTTATTTTAGGTCTTTCCGTTAACATTGTAACAAGTGATTCGAGTTGGTTTTTATGTTCGTTGGTAAGTTCGATAGTAATCATTTCAAAGTAAAGAGGATCAAAGCTTAATGCCGTTGCTAGATTGAATGCGGTGTTCAATAATGTTACAAGCCCGAAAGGTGTATAGTAACTAATAACTGTTGAGGTAATTTGGTCCGTCAATACTTTTTGGATGATTTCATTTAAAGCAAAATCAGGATTTTTAACATCGCCTGTAATTGGTAAGCTTAAATGAATACTGTCATCACGCTCCCGTAATAAATTTAATGCCACAGATAGTGGTACACCTAATTTGTCTTTATATAATTTAGACTCTTCTTCACTTAATTGCTCGATATATAATTTATGTAAGGTTAAGTCTAACTTTGAGTTTAAATTTCCTTGTTCTATTTTTAGATAAATATCTAAATCTATTTGTCCGCTTTTAATGCGATGTTGTATTGTAGTATTGAGGTAGGCAGAAAAATCTGCAGCGTTTATCGCTCTTATTTTTCCTTTCAACGTCAAGGTTGGTTTTTTTGCGAATATTTTAACATTACCAGCGAAATCAAATGATCCCTGTCGACCAATAAGGAAAGAGAATTTAACGGGGCTTTCTTGAGCTGGTTTAGATGAATCGATATCTGTTAATTCCATTTTAATGTTAGCGACTGTGCCTGCATAGTGAGGTTTTATACCATCATCCTTTGCTATTATTTTAGAGTTTCCGACAATTGATAATTTGTCGATTTTAATTTTAAATGTGCTTTCAGGTTCTTCCTGTGAACTATCACTAGACGCTATTTCTTTTGCTTGGGTTTCCGGTAACAATAATTGTGTGATTTTTTCAGATGGCTCGAAATTGCCGTTCTCTTGTCTAAATAAATAGGTCTGTAGACTATCTATATTTACATCGGATATAGATATTTCATTTAATTTTTTAATATGTAACTTTGACAGTGAAATGTGTTTAATGTCTGCAATATGAGTAGTATTTTTAGAATTTATATCAGCTCGTTGTAGTATCGCATAGTCGTCGAGCTTAACAGAATCTATTTTAATATTTGAAAGGTCATGTATTTTAATATCCTTAACATGCAGGGCTCCGATATTAATGACTTCACTTTTATCTGTTGTGTCATTTAGTCGAATATTATTTAAGACAAAAGACAGGCTGGCATCAATTTTATTGGCATTTTTATTAGAATCAATTATATAGTTCGCATATCCGTTCCAGTTAAACTGGCCTAATGATAAACAGTTGTTGTATAACGGGTTATTATCTTCATTGTTTAATTTTAAACAAGTCTCAAATTTATTAAATTTAATTTTGTTTACAGTTATTTGCCATGAGGTTGTCTCTTCATCTTCTTTTTTAACTATTTTAGCTTCTTCTATGGCTGGAGAAATATTTTCAGTATTAGAAAATTGAATACCACCGACTTTAATCGGTTTACCATTTTGCTGAAAGATATCAATATAAAAGTCGGAAAATTCAAATTTTTCAATTGTAACTTGATTGTTTACCAGGTCACGTAAATGCACTTGAAGCAGTACGTCTCCAAGGTGAATTTTATGTTTATCTGGCCCAATTGACGAAAAACCTTTGATGTGGAACTGTCCATCAAATAAGTTAATGGTTAAATCTTTAAATGAGACGGTGCTACCACGTTCTTCCAACCAACGGGATGCATACCATTTAGATATTGTTGGTAACAGAAGAATCGTTATGATTGATAAAACGATAAGGCTAGCTAGAATACCTACAGTCCATCTCAGATAGCCATTTGATTTTATTTGCATTGCAATACAACCCTTATTTCTTGGTCTTTGTTAGTATATATTAGAGTATGGTAATGGACATAGGATGATTAATCTAGTCCCATAAATAATCGGTTAGATTTACACGTAGCGTATAATGAAAACTAAATTTTAGAGTGCTTTAAAGTACAAAAGGGAAAGTATGAGTAAATACAATGATGATTATATTCCCATTGACTGTGGTCTGCATAGTGAATATGAACTAGCCATTATGCACAAGAAAAAAGGCAAACTTACATGGTATAACTCTAATCATCTTAAGGAAACTCAGACAGTAGAACCTATTGATATTTTCACTCAGGATAAAAAAGAATATTTAAAAATTAGAGGATTAGATAATAGCGTTTTTGATATTCGCTTAGATAAAATTATTACGTTTTTATTCTAATTCGAGTTTGATTGCCTCAAAAATATGATTGTTCGGGGCGTAGTTTTAAAGATGGTTTGATAAAGCCCCCTTTTCCATCTAAACCAGGCAGCAGTACTAAATGTAGTTCGGTATTAGTTTGACTCATTTTGCTATTGTATCAAACTAAAAAAAGGGAGGCTTAGCCTCCCTTTACATAAAATACAATTAAGAGTTTTCCTTAATTGGAAGTAAGGTGATTTCTACTCGCCGATTTAGTGCACGGCCTTGTTGTGTTTTATTTGTTGCTACAGGATTTTTTTCACCAAAACCAACACTTTCAAATCTTGCGGCTTTAACTTTTTTACCGATTAAATAATCTGTAACTGAGCTTGCTCGTCTTTCAGATAATGTTTGATTGTAGCTGTTTGATCCAACGCTATCAGTATAACCGGCTATAATAATTTGAGTTTTGTTGTATTCTTTAACCACTAAAGCAACAGAGTCAAGCACAGGGTGAAATGTTTGATTGAGATCTTGTCCATTTGTTTTGAATGTAACATTTCCCGGCATAATTAAATTAATGTTCTCTCCATCACGTTTAACGCTAACACCGGTTCCTCTCAGTTGTTTTCTTAATTTGGCTTCTTGTGTATCCATATAGTAGCCGACACCACCACCAGCAATTGCACCAATACCTGCATCTCGGAGCATACGTTTATTTCGTTCTTTGCTGCTTTTTTTTCGATTTGCTAGGTAGGATAAGACGAGGGCTGAGCCCGCACCAATACCAGCGCCTTTAGAGGCGTTGGTCGCTTTTTTCTCGCCAGTGTATGGATCATAAGTTGAACAAGCGCTAAGCGTAATTAAACTCGCAAGGCTTAAAGTAATTAATCTATGTTTCATATTGAGTAGTTCCTTAGGTTGAGTAGTTTTCTAAGTGAATCTAACATAATAGACAAAAAACGGAATAAGTGAAGCTATAAATTAACAAAATTATTACATTTTGATACCCAAGTTAATCAAAAGATGGACCAAGAATGAATTCAATTATTTCGAATCCTTTTTGTTCCAATAAATCGGCTATATCATCCCAAGTATAGTCAGAATTTTCTTCTACTTGTGCTATAAGTCCGGTGACATATCGATAGACTTCGTGTTCCTCAAAGTCATCAGGGATACGCAGTAAATGTATATCTTTAGAATTTTTTGCTGGTAATATCATTAGATTATGATTCATCGTTTAATTCCTTAATTTATCAAGCATTGATTTGTTATCTCTACACACGATACTCTTAGTTTTCGGTATACTCAATCTTTGCTATTGCTTTGGATCAATACATGCATAAAATTATATTCGTGTTAACGTCTTTTGGCATTAACATAAAAATTTAGACATGTTTTCATGCTGGTGATATCGGCGGCTATACTGAGGCATATATGGTATTAGGTATTGTGTAAATATTTTACATACCAGTAGATGCCATTGTTATATGATATTTGATACGAGTAATGATAAATGGAAACACAATATGACATAAAATCAAGAAGGTTTAGTATGAGTGTATTTAAACAGTTATTACGAATGATATCTTACTTATTGTATATAAGTTTTTTATTTATATTATTTGTACAACCGGCTGCCAGTTCTCCTTTTACAATAAGAAGTGAAGGAGTGAACTTAAAGGTTGAACGAGTTGTTGATGGTTTAAACGTTCCTTGGGGTTTAACATTTTTATCTGCTAATAAGTTATTAACCACGGAGCGTAGTGGTTCAGTACTTATAATAGATTTAGAAAAAGATATTAGAGCAACTCTAAAAAATATGCCCAAAATAATGGTAGATGGTCAAGGCGGTATGCTCGATGTTGCTTTATCTCCAAATTATAGCAAAACAGGTTGGGTTTATTTTACTTATGTTAAATCTGTAAATGGTCAAGGAGTAACGGTACTAGCACGCAGCAAAATTAAAAATAATGCATTTTATCAATGGCAAGATCTTCTTGTATCAAAATCAACAACAGATACGAGTTATCATTTTGGTAGTCGCATAGCTTTTGATGAAAGTGGTCATGTTTTTTTTAGTATCGGTGATCGCGGTGTACGATCGAATGGGCAAGACTTAACAAATCATGCAGGTACAATTATTCGTTTGAACTTAGATGGTTCAATCCCTAATGATAATCCTTTCGTTGATACAAAAGCTGCGTTACCTGAAATATGGAGTTACGGGCATAGAAACCCACAGGGATTGGTATTTGATTCTTTATATAAAAGACTTTGGTCTATTGAACATGGCCCGAGAGGGGGGGATGAAATCAACTTGATTTTAGCGGGTAAAAATTACGGTTGGCCGGTTATTTCACATGGTAAAGAATACTGGGGGCCACTGTCAGTAGGCGAGGGAACAAGCCGGAAAGGTATGGAAGATCCTGTTAAGGTTTACATTCCTTCAATTGCACCTGGGAGTTTGATGATTTATAGCAGCGATACAATACCTAAGTGGAAGGGGAATTTATTTTCTGGGGCATTAAAGTTGCAGCATATTAATCGTGTAGTTATTGATAAAGCGGGTAAAGGAATTAAAGAAGAACGTTTATTTGAATCGATGAATGAGCGCATACGTGCATTAGCGCAAAGTCCCGAAGGCTGGATATATTTTTCAACGGATAGTGGGAAAATATATCGGATTCGACCTTGATAATAGATATAGCGCCATCTAATGATAGCTCGGGGTTTGTAGCTTTACTGATTAAAAAGCATAAAAAAAGGCCTGCATATGCAGGCCTTTTTTACGCTAGCTAGAAGAATTTATTTCTTGCCGAAACGTTTTTCCATCATAGCAACATATTCGTTGTATGCTTTTTGTTGTGCTTCGACATATGCTTTACGCTGAGCATCCATTTGTTTTTGGTATTCAGCTTGAGCTTTTTGTTGCTCTGCAATTTGGTCGTTTGTTAAAGCAGGCGCAGTCGCTGCACCGTAGTAAGGTTGATTTGTGTAGCCATTGTTTGAGTAACCGTTACCATTGCCACGTGCATTAGCGTTCATATTGAAGCCGAAGTTGCCGCCACCGTTGAAGTTACCATTGCCGTTTGCAGTTCCGCTACTGTTAGTATTGCCGTTATTGTTCCAATTGTTGCCATTTGCGTTGCCCCAGCCGTTACCGTTGCCGCGTGCATTAGCATTCATGTTGAAGCCAAAGTTTCCGTCACCAGCAAAGTTACCATTGCCATTGTTATTCCAATTGTTGCCATAGTAATTACCGGCAGCCATTGCTGAAAAAGATAATACCAATAAAGCGATAATAGATAAAAATTTAGTTTTCATTTTGAAGCTCTCCAATTCAAGTTTAATAATTCACTTGGACTGCCCAAACCGAGTGATGCTGTAAATTAGTATAAGAATATAACCAAATACTAATATAATATCCAGTTTATTTTAATGTTTTAATTATATTGTTATATATCAATGAGCTATAGATTTTGTGTTGCAGGCTAGGCTTTTATTATTCCAATTATTATTGTTGAATGCCTAATCTTGGACGAATTCACTACATATTATTTTTATAAGATATTTACTTATAGGCACGGCCCCATAAAACATACCATTAATATATAGGTTGTATTGCGTATTTAGTTCTAACACTGTGATTAGTTAGAATGGCTTTTACTGATTTAGATCATTTGAATAGACGTTTTATACCCATATGTCGTCCGTGATGAAGAGTTATTTTAGCTATTTACCCGTTTAAATAAATTAATGGAATGTGATTATGAAAAAAATTATTGTGATTCTTATGCTTGGTTTTATAACGTTTAATTTGGCTGGCTGTGCGAGTAAGGAAGAAGCAGGAGCATTGTCGGGAGCCGCTATAGGTGCTGCGGTAGGGTCAACGCTTGGTGGTGGTCGAGGAAAAGCTTTAGCAATTATGCTGGGTGTAGCGATCGGAGCTAATATCGGCCAAACAGTTGGTAAATATATGGATGAACAAGATCGTATGCGTACATCATCGATAATGGAATTGAATCGTACTAACCAAGTTACAACATGGCATAACCCTGATACAGGTTACAATTATTCTGTGAAACCAACTCGAACTTATAACGAAGCGCAAGGGCCTTGTCGTGAATTTACAGTCGATGCAAGTGTTGGTGGTAAAGTTGAACAAGTTTATGGAACAGCTTGTCGTCAAGCGGATGGTAGTTGGAAAGTTATTAAATAATATATTTTTTCGTTATCATTTTTGTTAAATACACTAGGGTCTGTTGATCTTTCAGATGTTAGACTGATTTTGAGATAATTTTAGTTCTGACAAGGCATTTTTTACGTATCAATGCACTCCATTGATAGTAAAAAATAACGCCGGCAGGGCTAAAATTAGCCAAAATCAGGCAATAGATGAAAGATCAACAGACCCTAGAGTACGGTTATTACAGGTGTCTATCGTAGTCTAGTTTTAGAGCGCCGTTCTGTGTGAATATATTTTATTCAAAAAGTTATTTTCTTTTTCATTAATTGACTTTGGCAATATACGCTGTGTTGAAAGTTTCTCTTAGTGAGAACGATTCCGGTGACAACAACATGGTTGGCTAGATTCTGCCACTTAACTTTCTTCTTATAACGTGTACCTTCATGTTTAAAGTAATGGTGGATATTTGCGACTTTCTTGTCACCGTAAGTTTGTACGAATATTCTTTTTGCCGCATTAATGACTTTTTTACATTGAGAGCGGCTGGCTTTTGTCACCGATTTACTCACTTTAAGGTCAATAGTCCCTCTGCGTACGTTGTAAATTGCGCCGATTGTAGCTCCGTGTAAACCATGAAATTGGGTATTGCTTAACATGGAGTTTAGCTTTAGTAAGCCAAGATCCATCATGGTCACGGGTTCCTTTGCTATTATACTCACGATATTTTTTTTGCCTGCTATCACGTGGTCAGGTAGCAGTGACAAAGCAACAATAAAGTAGATTAATACTCTCACTCTTATGCCTTTTCTATAATGTAAGTTCAAAGTATGGTCTAAATTGGGGTGGAAGGGATACTTAGTTTCGTGATTTTTGTCTAAATAATCAATAAAGTTGGCCGCTAATTAAGAGGTACCAACCTTGTAAATGTGCTTCTGCTTAAAACTACTTCTAGTAATGGTAGATTCGTTGAACATCAACTTAGTGATTGGGCTTTTAAGTGCAAATTGGCTATTTTTTATTAATCTCGTTTATTATTTCGATGGCGTTAGTACTGCGATTTAAAGATAAAGTCAGCCGTATTTTCTCGGTAGCCGCTATTTGTTGTAGTTTCTTGGTGATGAGTATCGTGGCGGTACTACCATCTACACAAGTAACAGATAGTCGCACCGTTTTCATTGCAACTGTATCGCTTGCAGGTATTGTTTTCATCACAATTGTTTTAATTAATATATTCTTTAAAAATCTAACTAAGAAGTAGCCATATAATAAGTGCCTAAAACCCCTATTTTTTTGCTGGTAATATCCAGTCAGTAAATAGTTTACCGTCAATTTAATTTATATACGCATTAGAAGACTCTAATATCAAATACCCGAGTACTTTAGTAAACTAAATTTCAAATTTAAGCGTGACCAGAAGTGGTTTCATAATCAATATTATTGAGGTGTTTTATGAGTTCTGACGAAAATTTACAAGATTCTGTTGTTATACGTAATCTTGCTGTAGTAACTACAGTATTATTCGGTTTCTTTCTTGCGATGGTTTTTTTAGCGCGTTCAATCGTTTATTAATAAATAGTTGTATGAGTTAAAAGCTATTTCTTAGTACTAAGTAAATAGTTTATAAAAACCGGTATGTTATTATTAGCATATCGGTTTTTTTATGTGTGTGGTTTATTGAAATGATGTCTAATTCGGCAAATTATTTTACATAAGAGATCGGTGTTGAATAAAAATACTGAAAATTATTTCAGGTAGATAAAAGCCACTATTCTTAATGATTACTGAGTCCTTGCATATAACATGAAAAAATCAAATAAAGCGCTATTGTTTTCACTGTTAATTTATCCAGGAGCAGGACATGTTTTTTTAAAGAAATACGTTATAGGCATAAGTTTAATTGGTATCACTTCATTTAGTCTTTTTTATATAATGTCAGTAGCAATAGAACAGGCTCTTCTAGTAATAGAACAAATTCAGTATAGTAATGTTCCAACTGATGTCTCAAGCATATCGGATATAGTAAAAAAACAATTGTCTGGAATGGATAACTCATTATTCAATACAGCAAGAAATAGTATTATTATTTTCTGGCTAGTCGGTATTGTTGATTCTTATAGACAGGGTCTTGTTCAAGACTAATTGCAATTATATTCATTACCTGCTGAGTATGATTATTTAAATATAAAAGTTGTTTATCATGGGTGACTTGTTAATATGGTTATACAATTTTTTATTTATTCACTAATACATTAGGAGTTTATATGTCTTATTCAACTGATAATATTGCAGAGCTTGACGTACTTTTACTTTATGACCTCTCAACAAGCCAAGAAGGAATTAAAATTCACAAATCAGCAGATACAAATAAAATAGCCGCCGCTGAACGTTTGTTTGACAAGGGATTTATTACCCAAGTTGATGGTGGTTATTTAACAAGCTTGGGGCGAGAAGCGGCAGAGCATACTCAATTTTTGTATACAATGTTAAATGCAGGTTAATTGCACTACTCGATGTAATATAAAAAATATATTATGTTTTACGCCCAACTGTATATGTTTCATACATGGCTGTTAACACAATAATTGTACCACCAAGAGCTATTGATATTGTCGGCCATTCATTTAATATAATTGCGGCAAACAGCGTTGCGTAGACGACTTGAATGCAAGCCACTAGACTTACTGTTTTTGCCTTTAACTTTAATAAGCTAAAAGAAAATAATATATGTGGAAGGGCAGTGAAAAATATTCCTAATATTAATAGCTGTCCCCACTGAATTGTTGTAACAGTAGGAATAACTGAATATGAAAAAGGGATGAGAATTATAATACTTACCAAAGTCTGATAAAATAAACTGTGTCTCGCAGAATAAGATTTAAAGTAACGCCCTTGTATTATATTTCTCAATGAAAAAAGTAACGCAGACAACACGCCCCATAACATTCCCAATGTTGTTTCATTGTTAAGCGAAAACTCAGGTATCAATAAATAAATACCAAATAAGACAAGAACAGCACTTATTATATCTTTTAAAAGTGGCTTATCTCCGTGAAATAAAGGTTCAAGAAAAACCGTAATTATAGGAAAAGTAAACAATGAAATTACACCGACTGCAATGGTCGATACTTGCATAGCATGAAAATATGTTACCCAATGAAGCGCTAGTAATAAGCCAAGGGCTAGCGCTATGAGGTAATCTCTAAGATTGTCTAAACGTAAAGATTGTTTTTGCCAAAGGAAAATGAAAAAAATAACGACTAGCGCAAATACACTGCGTAACATGGTAATTTCTAGAGCGCTTAACGATATGACTTTAGAAAATAATGCTGTTAAACCAAATATGAATACAGCCGAATGGACTGCAAACAGACCATTATGAAATTTTTGCATATTAGTAGTATATTAGCTTGAGTACGTTTAGTTTAGCTTTTATTACGGACGAGTAAAAGGTAGGATGTGCAGTATGGGGGAATTGTTTAATTAACTCAGAAGATAAGTCTAATCAGATAGAACTAAATTACAATTTGTAAGAGGCTAAAAAAAATGAACATGAGCTCTATAAAAATAAAATTACTATTCGTGCTTTCCTTTTCTATATTAACAGGTTGTGCTGGTATTAATAAAGCACCGGAAGCATTAGATGCTAAAGCAAAAGAATTTAAAGTAGACCCAAGTACATCACAAGTATATGTTTATCGTAATGAATATTTTGGGGGGGCATTTTCGATGCCTGTTACCGTTGATGGTAAATTAGCTGGTGAAACTGGACCTAAGTCATATTTTAAATTTAATTTACCTGCGGGTGAACATGTATTTACATCGCAAGATGATACATCTGTCTTTAAACTCGTAACACAGTTAGGAAAACTCTATTTTATATGGCAAGAAGTTAAAATGGGTTTTTTGGGGGCTAATTCCAAGTTGCAGCGTGTGAGTGACTCAGATGGGAAAAAAGGCGTTATGGAAAGCTCACTTATTGAATCTTCCATTGGAAAATAGGGTAACTAATAATATTTGCCAGTGACAATTAATTAAACTTGTCACTGGCAATTAAATGTTTCATCTCTTCAAATTATTACTACCCGCTATACTTCCTTCTTGGAATTTCTTTGATGTTATCGCGCCTTCTCCGCGCATACAATTTTCTTTATTAGACTCAAAAAATAAGATCGTTGCCGATTGGTCTGAATTTAGACCTCGTATTAAAAATCTATCTTTGAAACAAATGTTTCTACGAATATTTTGGAACCCTGTTTGGAATGAAAGTTTATTTATGCTTAGTTGTGCTGAGCGGATAATGGAGAATCCAACGGAACACAGTGAACTTGAAATACTCGATAGAATTAAACGTGATTTACTAAATAATCCAACGATAAATTCTGACTTGCAATTGCAATTTCGCTTAGAAGTTATAGAGCGTCAAAATAATAAATTGATACAAACAATATGTTTTCATTCTCGTATAGTACCGCTAAAACTCTCTGAGGGAAGCGTGTGAATTTTGAAGAGGCTATTCGCTTAACTGAAATACTTGTTGGTTTTGCTTTTATTCAGCAAAGCCTTGAACATCTTAAGTCTTTTTCTAACGAAAAATTTATTTTTCTACCTCGACTAATGTTATCCATAGTGCTTGTTACTGGGTTTTATACATCTTGGATTCTTATTTTATTATTTATTCTAAGTTTAGTCATGCTGTATCGTTTTCAAGGTCCTTACAATGGTGGTGCAGATCGCATGAGTTTACTCATTTTGATTTGTCTTTTATTAACCCATCTTGCTTCTAATCAATACTGGAAAGAGGTAGCTTTTGGTTATCTTGCTTTGCAATTAGTTTTATCTTATTTTATTTCAGGTTGGGTCAAAATAGTGAATCCTGACTGGCGAAATGGTAGAGCATTACGTGATGTATTTGAGTACTCAGCTTATCCCGTTAGCCAATCATTAAGAGCTTGGTCTAAATCACCGCGACTGCTTCTTATCATGTCATGGTTAGTGATGTTATTTGAACTTATATTTCCCTTTTCTCTATTTTCACAACACACGTTGATTATTGCTCTTGTTGTTGCGGCAGGGTTTCATTTTGCGAATGCTTGCTTATTCGGCTTAGATCGATTTTTTTGGATATGGATAGCGGCATACCCATCAATCTTTTGGTTTCAATTAAGATTATCTTTTATAATGTAGCTTATAATTTACAAGGGGATTGGTTGTGAAATTTTATCTTTTACCAGTTGGTGAAAAGTTTAGTTATCAAGGGATAGGTTACACAAAAAGTGGTCCGTTAACGGCTTCAAGTGATGTTAATGGGCAGAATAAAATGATCCCACGTTCAGCCAATATTGTGGTTAGTAAGGACATTAATGTTGAAAAGCTAGAAAAAAGTAAGGATGAATTCCTGCCTGTTGCCAAGGTTTTAGATGCGGTAAATGTTTATCATCAGCAATCTAAACATTGCTTGGCTATTATTGAAGATAACGTTGGCAAAGAAATATATGATACAGCTAAATCAAAATTAGATTACGCATACCAACAAATATTCAAAACACTAAATTTAAAGTAATATTATCATTTTAGTAAAGGATGATCTTTAGGCAGTTGTTTTGCATACCAAATGGCGAGTTTGTGTCGCATAGATTTTTGTGAAACTTGGTCTTCGGGCAGTGGTTGTATGAGATTATCATGAACCAGTAATCTATAAATATATAGAATTTTTTCACTTTGGGAGTCAGTCGGTTCAAATATTGCCGCTCCCCGTAGCTCGGCAAACTTTACACCGGTATTAATTGCCCCTTTTACTAGTTCAGCTTCATGTTTAATTTTTTTCATTACCAGCCTCCGCTATATATTAAGTATGTTAACAAAATTTGTACCTGAATATAGCGTGAATGATGTAAGAACATGGTGAAATTATTTAGGTAGTGATACTTGTATTATTTATCTCAAAGTGAGAATTCACCGGTCAATAAATAGTTAAAAAGATATAACGTGAAGAATAGGCTAGCTTTTTAAATATCTGAATGAGGTATTTTGAAATAAACGCCACACCCGCAAGTGAGGGGTGCAAGTGTGGCGAATATTTGAGGTGAGACCGAATTATTCAGTTGGTGCTTCTTCAACACCAAACATATTACGGTAAATGATGCCGTAAGCAATCATGAATAATGGCACGGTCCAAATTAAGCCAATTCCTAAAGGAATCATGGAAATGAATGTAATAATGCCGATGGCTAAGAAGAAAAAGAACATTCTAAACCATCGTTTGGATACCGCTTTACGTGATGTTTCCAACGCTTGCCAAGGGCTCATGTTTTTTTCCACGATAAGTGGAAGTGCCATATAATAGGCAACGGTTAAATAAATGCCAGGTAGAATAAGTAATATGTAACCAATAATTATCATGATATACATAAGTATCATGGTTAGAAATAGGCTGAATGTTTTTGAGAAGTAGCCAAAAACAGAATTTGCGTTAATAGGGCGATCAACCGCGCGATGTATCCCCATCATTGTTATGCCCATCATCATGGGTAACATAATTGCGGTTAGTGCAATCTGCAGAAAGATATCGAGCAGAGAAGGCATTGCGGAATCAAGTCCTCCTGTACCCATTGATAGCGCTGCAGATGCAACGCCAATGATAAGAGCAAGTCCTAGAATGACTAGGAAATAATATATAAATGCGAGATTGATCGGCCATTTTGCTCCACTCGTTTTTTCCCAGGCTTCACTAATGACCGCACGTATTGAAAAGTCATACTTTTCACTCATATCATTTTCGATTAAACCATTATTATTTGTTTCCGACATTAATACTCTCCCTTTTTATTGTTGTGCGAACAACATAGCATGTTGTGATTGAGATTGCAGTGAAATGAGTCGGCATGCTTAATATTCATAAGCTATTTATAAGAACATTATGAACTAATTATTTAGCTCATTTGGCTAACTAATATAACTTGGAAAGGTATGATGAATTATTGTCCAATTGATATAGATCAGAACTAATGTTAAACACTTTGTGTAGACTATTTTTATAGTTAGTAAAATTTAAAGTGGAAGGGAAGGTATGCCAGATACAACATATTTTAGAGACAAGCTTGAAGTGTTAAAAAATGAAATGACACAACGAATGAATGCTATTGATAAAGATGCTCGTCATGAAGGTATGTCTAGCAACTGGACGGAGCAAGCAACGGAACGAGAAAATGATGAAGTACTTGAGTCATTAGGTAATGCATCGAAAAGTGAATTACTGATGATTGATAAGGCTATACAGCGTATAGAAAAAAATGAATACTTTGTTTGTAGTGCTTGCGGAAATGACATCTCGCTATCACGTTTAGATTTATTACCGTACACCAATCTTTGTATTGACTGTGCTGAAAAACAAGAACATTAGATTAGAGGAAATACCCTATGTTGACTGAAAAACACGATCTTATTCACGAATTCCCCGAACACCGTGATGCTATCCATAAACTTAAAACAACAAACAATCATTTTGCTCGTTTATTTGAAGAGTATCATGAGGTTGATCATGAAATTCATCGAATCGAAACGGATGTTGAAACAACATCAGACGATTATCTCGAAGAAAAAAAGAAACGGCGTTTATTTCTTAAAGATGAACTTTTTAATATGATTAAAGCTGAGTAGAATAAATTTATTATTAAAATGTAACTGTTTGAATATGATTACATGTCCAGTTAAATATTCTGATGCGGCCGTGCAAAACCGTAAAATACATAATTTTAGGAATGTTAAATAAAACCTTGAAGGTCGTCATTCCCGCGTAGGCGGGAATATATGAATTTGGTTATTATCGAAAGTAAATATATTATGTGTAGCCCTTTTTTGTTAACAAAGAAAATTTATAAGTAGTATGCACTTATAGGTTCCCGCCTACACGCACTACTGTCCGGAATAAATTCATAATAACATCCCCTGTTGCTGAAGCGCCCACAGCTGAGCTTTTCGCCTTTGTTTTTCCATTAAGTATTGTTCGGTTTCAGGCCGCTGAAACAAGGTCGTACA